>Ga0070741_10000303_pt1 | contig 186531 bp, 150 predicted proteins | sample Coa_R1_4_FD_66440 | JGI IMG/M metagenome (GOLD analysis project Ga0070741, IMG submission 66440) | Surface soil microbial communities from Centralia Pennsylvania, which are recovering from an underground coalmine fire - Coalmine... | ecosystem: Environmental > Terrestrial > Soil >... | reverse complement strand
AAGTTAAATGCCGGTGCCACCGTTTGGTGAACCGGGCGTGTGCCCGAGGATTGTGTTGTTTTCATCTACCACCAATCAGTTCCTGATCGGTGGCGCTTTTCCAACTGAATTGTTCCGGCTGAGGCAACGTGGCAGCAATTCACCGCCATGGGTGTGCCCTCAAACGCACAGTTCGCGACGACAACTTTGATATTGTGTTTCCCTGTCGATTCCGGCTAAAGTCGTGGAAATCATAGGAGTTTGCCGGCCAGCCGTGCTGACTCATCAGGCCGCTGGACGTTTCGGCGGCGCGAGACGGATAATTCATTCGGAAGGAACAAGTGAAACAGCTCAAGACCTGCGCGGTGCTGTTGGGGGTGCTCGCGCTTGCTAGTGTAATCGCGCTTACCTGGAAACATTCATGGAAGGCCCCCGGAGCCGCTCCCGCCTCGAACCTGACCCTGACGAGCGCCCCAAGACTCCAGCGAACTGTCCCGGCCAGGGTCGAACTGCCCGCTTCTGCCGCGCCAGTGGGCAAATCGGAGGCTTCCTCGCCTCAGCCCTTCCCGGAATTGAGGGACTTCTCGGTTTGGGCGGGCAAGTTTTCCGCCGGCAGCAATAACTTGAGCACGGCGGAGGGCGAAGACCTGGCGCGCAAGCGGCGCGCGGTCATGGTGCGCCTGATTCAGACCGACCCGGAGAAAGCGCTGGCATGGACTGTTCCGGCGCGCTGGCGGACCGAACTCCCCGCCTCCGTGACGCAGTATTTCGAGCAACGCGTGGATGGCCGGGGTCCATTGAACGTGGCGGTGGCGACGGATTTTGAGAAGCAAACCTCCAAGGTCCTGCGCGATACAACCATTGGCGGCCAACATTATAACGTGTTCGTTTATGGCCGACGGCTGGACCAGGTTTCCCAGGCGTCGATTCCGATTCACGGCATTACGTTGGATGGCCAGCTGGCGGTGCACGTTGATCCCGTGCGCATTTTGGAGCCGGTGGAAGTGGCGGCGGCGGAGAAGGCCGGAGCGATCGTGCGCGAGCGGATTTGCGGCGTTTCGGGCAAACCGTCCAACTACCGCAACCAGGAAGTGACGGCCGACCTCGGGGGCGAGATCATTTTTTGCTGTGGGGTGGGCCATGTGGACCTGATCAACCAGCGGTTGGCCGCGGCGGAAGGCGGGAACAACGACACTACTCCGGGCAACGAGGGACCGGGTGTGATCGGCTGGACGCAAGGCAAAAAAAACGTGCTCTACATGCGGGTGAATTTTCCCGACGACCTGCGGGAACCCATCAGCCTGGAGAGCGCCTATGCCACGATGAACGGCGTGAACGATTTCTACGTGACCAGTTCGTACGGCACGACTTCGTTGACGCCCACGGTGACGCCGTTGTTGATGCTGCCGCAGTCCAAGGATTGGTATGCCACCGCCGGAGCAGGCGCCTTGCTTGGCGACGCGCGTGCCGTGGCAAAGGTGTCGGGTTATGACACGGCCAATTTCGACCTGGACATTGTCGTGTTTACCTCGGTGCCGGGCTATGACTTTGGCGGGCTGGCTTTCGTGGGTGGCAAGGGCGTCTGGTTGCAGAGCCCCGGCGTGGGTGTCACAAGCCACGAACTGGGCCACAATTACGGCCTGTGGCATGCAAATTTCTGGGACACGAGCACCACCAACGGCGACAGCGTCATTGGACCAGGCGCGCACGAGGAATACGGCAACATTTACGACACGATGGGAGCGGCGTCCGCGGGCAATAACCAGTTCAACGCCATGCACAAGAACCGGCTGCATTGGCTGCCGGATTTGTTCGTGCACGATGTGGCCAGCAACGGCGTGTATCGCATTTTTGCCTTCGATGTTCCGCAACGTGTAGATGGGCAGTTCTACGCGGCGAAAGTCAAAAAGGATTTTCAACGCGACTATTGGATCGAATTCCGGCAGTTGTTCAAATCCAATCCCTGGCAGCAGAACGGCGTGCTGTTGAACTGGTCGCCCTGGGCCCTGAGCCATGGCGGCACGCATTTACTCGATACGACGCCCGATTCACCCAATGGCAAGGATGACGCGCCCGTGGTGATCGGCCGAACGTACACCGACGCGCCCGCGGGTGTGCACATTACGCCCGTGGCGCATGGGGTGGTCGGCACCAATCTCTTCATCGACGTGCAGGTGAATGCGGGCACGTTCCCGACGAACCAGCCGCCGATACTGAGCATCGAAGTGCAACCTCAGATCGCCACGCCCGGAACGCCGATTTATTTTCATGCCACGGCGTTTGACCCCGATGGAGACACGCTTGCTTATTCGTGGACGTTCGACGATTTCACGTTCAGCACCAACAACCTGCCCTGGACCATTCAAACCTGGAACGCGCCCGGCCAGCATGTGGTGCATTGCGAGGTAAGCGACATGAAAGGCGGCGTGGCCAGCGCCAACGCCCTGGTCACCATCGGTTCGCCCGGCGGATTCCTCATCACCGGAACAATCACCGATCTCAATGGCGATCCAGTCGAAGGCGTGCGGGTGGACGGTGGTTTGACCAATGGCCCATACTTTGGCGGTTTTACGGACAGCGACGGAAATTACATCATTGCCAACGCCAGCGGCCAACTCACGCTCAACGCGGTCAAGTACGGTTACACGTTCACGAACCTGACCTGGACAAATCCGGTGACGGATGTGATAACCAACGCAGACTGGGTCGCCACGCCGGTGCAGGCCGTCATGATCGCCGCGAGCACGAACGCGGTGCTCGAAAACAGCAGCGACATCAATTATTTCACCGTCACGCGCACCGGGGACCTGGCCACGAACCTGACGATCAGCCTGTATCTTTCCGGCACGGCTGATCTCGGGTCCGACTACACTTTGAATCCACCACCCGGGGCAAATGTGCTGGCGCCGGGAACCAACGTCTACGATTTCCCACCCGGGAGCAACCAGTTGCAGTTTGCCTTCCAAACGATCAACGATTCACTGGTCGAGGGGCCGGAAACGGTCACGCTCACAGTCCTGGAGGACACCAACTACATCAACGGGTCGCTGGGCGAAGCGACCATTACCATCATTGACGACGACGTCCCGTCAAAATCGACAGTATCGGTCGCCGCGACGACAAGTTCGGGCGACAACTCTGTGATCGAGAGCGACCCGAATGGAGGAGCGTTTATTTTCACGCGCAACGGAAGCACGGCGAACGATTTGACCGTGAACTATTCGGTGAGCGGTTCGGCAACACCGGGCGTCGACTATCAAGCCTTGCTGGGTGTGGTGATCATTCCAGCGGGAAGCAGTTCAGTGAGCGTCCCCTTCCGGATCATCGACGACACTTTGGTGGAAACCAATGAGACCGTGATTGTCACCGTCAGCAGCAGCCCGTCATACACTGCGGACACAAGCGCGGCCACCATCACCATTATCGATGATGATTTGATCAACGTAAGCATTTATCCGACGCGTCCGGCTTTTGAACCCTCGACTGCGGGCAAGTTCACCGTGGTGCGCACCGGTGACCTGGCGCCGAATCTGGTGGTGAACTACAGTATCGGCGGCACGGCCACGAGCGGCGCCGATTACGTGGCGCTCAGCGGTTCGGTCATCATTCCCGGCGGCCAATCGTCGGCAGACATCACGGTGACACCGTTGGCCGACAATCTGTTGGAAGGCGACGAATCGGTGATTATAACGCTGCTGGCCAACACCAATTATAGCGTGGGTGAAGCCGGCATCGCGGCCATTGCGATTCACGACGCGCAATTGCCCACCGTAACCATTGTGGCCACCGATCCCACCGCGTCCGAACCTGGCACCGACACCGGCGAATTCCGGATTTCGCGCGGCTCGGCCGTGAACGGCGACTTGACGGTGAACCTCGGCATCAGCGGAACGGCGGTCAATGGCGCGGATTATGTTCCGCTGGACAACACCGTGGTGATCCCCAATGGTTCGAGCAGCGTCACGCTGGAGGTGATTCCCTTCGATAATCTATATTGGGGAACCAACGAAACCGTGATCCTGACCCTGGTGGCTGGCACTAATTATAACATCGGCGCGGGGAATTCGGCGGTGGTAACCATCATGGACGAGGATTCGAACAATGTGCCGGCCGTAAGTTTCACTTTCACCGCGTCAAGCGCGGTTGAAAGCCAATCGCCGGGGGTGAGTGTTTCCCTGACCGCCACGTCCACCGTTCCCATCAGCGTTGACTATATTTACATCGGCGGCACTGCTCCGAGCAGCCGCTTCCAGTTCACGCCCGGCACCTTGACGTTTGCGCCGGGTGAGGCGGCGAAGTCGCTGCCGCTTGCCATTGTCAATGACAGCGTTGTCGAACCGAACCAAACCATCCGCCTCGCCATCATAAATCCTGTCAACGCGACGCTTGGCCAGCAGAAGATCCATACTTACACCATTCTCGACGATGATGCCGGCACGGTGAGCGTATCCGCGACGGTCCCGGCGGCCTCGGAGAACGGGCCAGTCGCCGGCAACTTCCGCTTCTCCCGCGCGGGCCCCACCAACGCGGCGATGGTGGTGAACTTCGAAGTAACCGGCACTGCGAGCGCCCCGAGCGATTACGCGTCCATCGGTAATTCGGTCACCATCCCGGCCGGCGCATCCTTCCTGGACGTGCCGATTTCGCCGGTGCGCGATATTACGAAGGAGTATCCCGAAACCGTTGTCGTCACCCTCAGCAGCGCGCCGGGTGCAAATATCGGATCACCGTCCGTCGCCATCGTTACGATTGCGGACAATAACACGAATACGCTGCCGATCGTGTCCGTGACCTCGACTAACCAGCCGGTGGCCGTGCGCGGAACCACCAACAACGGCGCGTTTGTGTTTACGCGCACTGGTTCGACCACGGGAGCGCTGGCCGTTTTGTTCTCCATCGGGGGCACGGCCGTCAACGGCACGGATTATGCCACGTTGAGCAACTCGGTGACGTTCGCACCCGGCCAGTCTTCGCTGACGCTGCCGGTGATGGCGTTGGATGTTCATGCCGTGGCCGGCGAGGAGCGGGCGATCGTAACTTTGACGGACAACAGCACCTACCAGGTGCTCTATCCGGCATCGGCCACGGTTCTTATCCAGGAAACCAACCAGACAGTGCGGTTGGAAGCAACCGATTTTATCGCATCAAAGGTCGGGCCTGATCCGGGGCAATTCACGTTCACGCGCGTCGGCACCACGAATGCGGACGTGGAGGTTCTCTATAGCATCAGCGGCACGGCGAGCAACGGCGTGGATTACGCCACCATTACGAACTTCGTCATCATTCCCGCCACGCAACTCTCCAACACGCTGACGATTCTCCCGCTCATCGATAACATCCCCGTGGGGCCAAGGACTGTGACGCTCACGTTGCTCAGCGCGTCCGGCTACAACCTCAGTTCGCCAACTTCCGCGACCGTCACCATCAACGACAACATGCCGGGGGTGGGTCTGGTGGGAGTTGCAACCAACGCGTCCGAAGATGGGGAACACCCGGGCATCATCACCATTACGCGACAGGGTGATCCGCAGATTGACTTTACGGCGCATCTAAGCGTTGGCGGAACCGCCACGTACGGAGTGGATTATCCGCCGTTCCAGACCAACGTGTTTTTCTGCTGCGGCATGACGTCCTACAATCTTTATATTTATCCGACGAACGACCTCCTGATCGAAGGCACTGAGACGGTTTCCGTCACGCTGTTGCCCGATCCGACAAATTACACGATCCAAGGGGCGAGCAATGTCGTCGTGACCATCGATGACGTCGGCACGAACCGCTTCCCGGTGGTGGACATCACCCGGCCGGCCACCAACCTGGTGTTCCTCACCATGGTTGGAACGAACGTGGGGATGATCCTGAACGCCACCGTGACCGACGACGGTATTCTGAACCCGACACTCACAACCACCTGGACCAATATTAATGGGGCGGACACCAACACGTACCAATTCGGCGACACAAACTCGGCCAGCACGACGGTGGTCTTCAACACCAACGGGGTTTTTGTCCTGGAATTAATCGCGGACGATGGACAATTGCGCACCCGCAAGGACATTACCGTGGTCGTAAACAAGGACATCGCGCTGGCTCCCGATTTGCTTTACTGGAATCTCGACGATGGCGGCGGAACAACCGCGCTCGACACCACGACCAATGGCCACAACGGCACACTGGCTGGTTCCAACGACTGGGTCACCAACGGGATGATCAACGGCGCGGTGTCCCTCGGCGGGACCAACGATTACGTCAGCGAAGCGAGCGGCAAGCCATTCCTTGACGGCCTCAAGGCGTTGTCCATCTCGATGTGGATCAAATCGGCCACGCCCAATCCGGATGTGGGCTTCATTTCAGCAAATGACTCCGACACAACGGACCAGACCTTTGCCCTGCGCGCACTGGCCTACGATGCCCGCAGTCATGGGACGAACGTCATCGAGGCTACCATTCCATCGCGAAAAGGCACCGTGCGCTACGTGAGCGCCAGCAACACCACGACGAACCAATGGCAGCATGTGGCCGTGACCTGGACCAACGGGAGCGCCCCAATCATGTTCATCAACGGCCAACTCGACATGCCGACGTTTCCCCCGCTCGTCGGCAAGGGATATTTGACCAACTGCCTGCAATTTATCGCGGGCAAGGGACCGGGCGATGGCGCCAATTCGTGGAACGGTTTGATCGATGACGTGCGGCTTTACAAACGGCCCTTGCAGGCCGGGGAGATTGCCGCGTTGGCCGCGCTGCCGCCGGCGAACCTGGCGCCGGTGGTGAACGTCGGATCGAATGTCACGGTGCAAATAAACCTGCCGGTGGAATTTGATGGTGTGGTGTCGGATGATGGCCAACCGAACCCGCCGGGTCTTTTGACCAACGGCTGGAGCGTCGTGACCAACGCCGGACCGGTCACCTTTACCCCCACCAACAGCGCCACGAACACCTTCATTTTCGGAGCGACGGGAGATTACGTCCTGCGCCTGATTTCCGACGATGGGCAGGTGGCGGTGTTTGGAGATGTGGATGTTACCGTCACGGAGCCGACGGATCTCAGCCTCTCCGCGTCCATTCCGGATGCCGCCGAATTGGGGCCGGTGGTGGGCCAGTTCACCTTGCAGCGGGTGGGCGATCTCAGTGTTCCGATGACGGTCTATCTGGACATCAGCGGCATCGCCAGCAACGGGGTGGATTATGTCACCATGTCGAATGCAGTCGTGATCCCGGCGGGCCAGGATACGCTCCAGTTGCCGGTAACGCCGTTCCTGGACCTGAAGACCGAAGGCGATGAGTCGGTGATTTTCACCCTTGTGAGTAACGCGGCCTACACCATCCAGAGCGGACCGGCCACGGTGACGATCCATGATTCGCCTTATGGGCAATGGAGCATAGCCAACTTTTCGCTGGAGGAATTGACCAACCCCAAACTGACCGGCCCGACCGCGGATTTCGACCACGATGGCTTGATCAATTTTGCGGAGTATGCGTTGAACCGTGATCCCAAAGCGGTGGAGACAAACGCGCCGGTGGCGACGGTCATTCAGGTTGACCCCAACGACGGGCTGAATCACGTGATGGTGACGTACCAGCGCCGCGTCATGCCCACAGATGTTCGTTATGGACTCTTCGTGTCCGGCGACATGGTGAATTGGAGCACGAACTACGTACAGGAACTGAGCGCCACCGCTGATCCCAACGGATTGACCGAAACCGTGGTGTCTGAAGTATTGCTCCCCTATTCGACTTCGACGAATCAGTTCATCAACCTGCGAATCTGGCAGCCGGCACAGTAGCTCTCGCATGAGTGAGGAAAGCTTGGAGCCGCCTTACATGGGCTGCTACGATTTTTGAGTTTTGGAGGAATGGAACTCGGCAACGACTTCAATTTCGCCGACGATATTCCGGTTCATTTCCTCGAGGTCTTCGGCCGGAATCCAGAGTTCCTGATGAATTGAGGCGCCCACGGTTTTGACGGGATAGCGGGCGAGAAATGAGGAACTCACGCGGAACCGGGTGACGTAGCCCGAACCTGAATCGGGAGCGTTCCAGTCGCGGGCGATCTGCGTGGCGTACTCCTCATTGAGCACCGGGTAAAAGATAGGCTGTTCCGGGAGGCGTGGTGGGAAAGCCTTCATGCCCGAGTCGCGGATCAACGCGAGTTCCTTCGGGCCGACAGGACGGAATAGCGTTGTGGTTTGTTGCTCACTCACATTCATTTGCGATGGGTTCCTTAATGTCATGGAGCGCTCCCGTGCCTGGCGCTGGTCATATTTCTCCGCGCGCCTTTAACACGAGTTTGGTTTTCAGGTCGTGCAGGCCAAGTTCCAGGCCAGCCGGATACTCGTGCGGGTTCACGAAGCGTTTGATGCCGGCATGCAATTGGGCGAGCTGGCTTTGGGTGCGGTGCCGGGCTTCGCGGAGGTCGGGCAACGGCGACACCAGTTTGCCGGCCCGGAATATCGGCACCAGCAGTTCTTCGCTGGGTGTGCCCGCCGGGACATGCTTGCGGCGGGTCAGGTCGGAGGGATCGACGATCACAACTTCGCCGCTCGGAGGATTTGGCGCATCGTAGATTGCGTCGGCCACGAAGCCGCCGGCGTCGCGGAACCGGCGGACCTGGGGAATGCCGGGCGTGGTGATCTTGATCGCTTGTTCGGAGAGTTTCAGTTTGTAATCCCAGCCGCCGGTCGGGCTTTCCATGGCTGAGAGTTTGTAAACTCCGCCCAGGGCGCATTGGTCATGGCCGGTGACGAGGCGCGTGCCGACGCCCCAGACATTGATCGTGGAGCCTTGTTCCTTGAGGCTGTCGATGATGTGTTCGTCCAGGTCGTTGCTGCCGACGATCACGGCGTCTTTGAACCCGGCGGCATCGAGGAGTTTGCGGGCCTCGATGCTCAGCCAGGCCAGGTCGCCGGAATCGAGCCGGATGCCGGCGAGTTGATGGCCTTGTTCGCGCAACCAGCGACCGGCCTCAATGGCGTGACGGACGCCGTTGAGAGTGTTGTAGGTATCGACGAGAAAAATGCTGTTGTTCGGCATGGCCGCGGCGTAGGCGCGAAAGGCTTCCAGTTCGTTGTCGAAGGACATCACCCAGCTATGGGCATGCGTGCCTTTCACGGGGATCCCGAAAGTTTTGCCCGCCAGCACGTTCGAAGTTCCCGCGCAACCACCAACGTAAGCCGCCCGGCTCGCCGTGAGCGCGCCATCGATGCCCTGGGCGCGGCGCAGACCGAACTCGATCACTGGATCGCCTCTGGCCGCGAGACAGATGCGAGCGGCTTTGGTGGCGATCAAGGATTGAAAATTCAACATGTTCAACAGCGGGGTTTCCAAAAGCTGCGCCTGGAGAATGGGCCCGCAGACACGCAGCAGCGGTTCCTGCGGAAAAACGGCGGTGCCTTCAGGAATGGCGTCCAAATCGCAGGTGAAACGCAAGTCCCGCAAATACCCAAGAAAAGCAGGTTCAAAAAGCGGCTGATCGTCATTGCCCCTTAAACCGGCCAGATATGCCGTGTCCGAGTCCGTGAAGCGGAAGTTTTGGAGAAATTCGACGGCTTGCGCGAGCCCGCAGGCAATGGTGAACCCGCTCCGGAAAGGCGGCTTGCGGAAGGAGAGATGGAAAACCGCCCGGCGGCCGGCCAGGCCCGACTTCCAATAGCCATAGGCCATGGTGAGTTGGTAAAGATCGGTCAACAGCGCGAGGCTGTTTCCCGATTCCGCGCTGGATGTCTGGGTTTGCATCTTAGTGTTATTATTACACTAAGATGATGCGGAAGGCAAGGATGCGTTCGGCTTTGTGGGTTCCTGGTAGAGGCCGACCACGTTTCCGGCGAGATCGCGAAACCTTGCGGTAATTTCAGGCGCGTCGCCGCCGATGGGCTGCACAATTTCGCCTCCGTTGGCGATGATCGTGGCGATGGTTGCCTCGACACTGTCAACCATGACATAAAACAGCAGGCCGGGCGTGGACATCGGAGGCCGGCCGAGTTTCCAAGTGCCGCTTACCTGGCCAACGGTGTCGTCAAAGGCGGTGCTGCCATCGCCGCGCCGCCGAATCGGCCAGCCGAAGACGGCATGGTAAAAGTCCGCCGAACGTTGGATGTCGGTCGCAGGAAACTCAATGTAGCAGATTTTGCCGTTGGCGAGAGTGGGAGGCATAGGTCAAGCGTTGGTAACGGGTTAGCGGGCTGAAATACAAAAGAGATGTTTCTCGCCGCGAATCAGGAGGCGGTTGGCGACGGGGACGGGGGAGGCGATGATGGGTTCGCCCATGTCGTTGGCGGCGAGGAGTTCGAATTTGTCGTTGCAGTGGGCCACAAAGACAACGCCGTCTTCACGGGCGGCGTAGATTTTCCCGTCCGCCAACACGGGCGAGGCGTAGAATTCGGCGCTGCTGCGGGGAAGTTCGCCTTTGCACAGGGTTTTGCCGGTGGCGGCACCGAGGCATTCGAGTGTGCCACGATCGGCGCCGTGATCGTGGAGGAGGTAAATGCGGCCAGCGGCGGCGGCGGGAGTGGAGACAAAAGCGCCGGTGTCATCGCGCAGCCAGATTCGGTGCGTGGCGGTGACGTCGCCACTGCCGCCGAGTTTGATGCCGTGCAAACGCGCGCCGCGACCATAGGGGACCACGGCCATGTCACCGGAGATGACGGGGGAGCCGACGGGCACCCAATTGGCTTTGGCTTGCGGATTAAAATCGCCACAGGACCAGAGGAGGCTGCCGTCGGCTGCATCATGGGCGGTGAGGTGTTCTCCGCCCAGAATCACGAGCGCTTCCCTGCCCTGCTCGTGGATGACAATGGGCGTGGCGTAGCTGTGGTCGCCTTCAATGGGCGTGGTGTAGTTGCGGGGAACTTTCCAGTGGAGCGCGCCGGTGGTTTTGTCGAAAGCGGCGACGTAGGAATCGCCGTGGTGCATTCGCGCCACGATCACGTCTTTTTCCGTCAGCACGGGCGAGGTGCCGTAGTCCCAATAAAGGGTGTCCCGGCCATAGCGTTCGACGAGGTTGGCCTGCCAGCGGATTTTGCCGTCGAAATCAAGCGCTGCCAAATCGCCGCTTTTGAAATAGACGAAGACGCTTTGGCCATCGGTGACGGGTGAAGGATTGCTGCCGGATCCGTGCGCGTTCTTGCCGGCGCGCTCCGGGCCGAGGGCGGTCTGCCATTGAAGCTTGCCGGACCAATCGAAGGCGAGGAGGGCGTCCTGGCCGTCGGCGGGCGCAGTGAGGAAGATGCGCTGGTCCCAGACGATGGGTGTGGAGCAGCCTTTGCCGGGAAGTTCCGCCTTCCACAGGACGTTCGAGGTCGTGTCCCATTTGACCGGGTAGCTGCCGGAATCAGCGCTGCCGTTGTCCAGCGGGCCGCGCCAGTGCGGCCAGTTCGACGGGCTGGCAGCAAGCGCGAAGCTGGCGGCGAGCAGAGCGGCGACGCAGACAAGGGCGGAACGGAACTTCATGGAGTTAGTTTGCGGGAGAAGGGGCGGAGGTCAAGAGGGTTTGATGAAGAGTAAACCGATCGACAGGCCGGACCATTCTGCCGTCCCTCCGGGACTTGGAACTGGGCCAGGCGTTGAAACGTCAGACCATTGTCGGTTGTTCGTCCGGAACAGAAGCGGGAGTTGCGGAGCCGGACGTCACGGGTGATCAGGAATCGTCAGAGGTTCAGCCCAGGAAGCCGGTTACTGGATACATCTGAATAATAATGTTGACAAGCTCGAGCGATAGGTGCAGAATGGGAGAGTATGCCAAATGTAATACGCTGAAGTCCGCTCCTGCGCGGCGCAGGAAGCCTCCGCCTGCGCACAAAGCCAGTTTTGGCGGGCACGCCAACCACCAGGAACCAAAAACCCAAACACTCGAAAAAATGAAACGCGGATCTCAATCCGCCGACTGCGGCCTTTTCCCTGCCGACACCGGCGGATGGGACGAACGGAAATTAAGCCTCCGGAGCAAGAAATCAGGCCGAATTAAAGTAAATTAAACCAAATTAAACCTCTTTTTTTATTTTGGGCCGCCATGATCAGCGACATCACTCATCTAACATTCGATTGTTACGGGACGTTGATTGATTGGGAGCAAGGGATTCTGGCGGCGGTGACACCGCTTTTTACGCAGTCCGTGGGGAAACCAAGTCCCGAAGCGATCCTGCGGAGTTTCGTGGCGCATGAGGCACGTGTCGAGTCAGAGGCATGGCAGCCGTATCGCGGGGTTCTCCGAGCGGTGCTGGCCGGGATGGCGGCAGATTTCAAGGTTGTGCTGCCTGATTCGCAGGCGGGTTCGCTGGGTGACTCGCTGCCGCATTGGCCGCCCTTCCCGGACACGGTCGAGGCTTTGCGGCGGCTCGCGAAGCATTTTCGTCTGGTGATCGTTTCGAACACCGATGACGCGCTGTTTGCGGAGACGCAAAAACGGTTGGTCGTTCACTTCGATGAGGTTGTCACTGCCGAGCAAGTGAAAAGCTACAAGCCTGGGAAGGCGCACTTTCGGGAGGCGTTGCGACGTCTCAACGTGCCCGCCTCCCAAATCCTGCACGTGGCGCAAAGCCGCTATCACGACCATGCGCCCGCGCAAGAGCTTGGGTTCCGGACCGCCTGGATCAATCGTCCCAGCCGCCTGTCGGGAACGGGTCTCGCGCCAGCGGCGGTCGTCGAGCCGGACCTCGTATTCTCTGACCTTGGCGCGCTTGCGGAGTATGTTATTCGGTGATTTGAACCATGACCTTCCAAAACCTGGCGGAGTTGGCCGGCGCTTCGATGTCCGGCGAATTCATTCGACAGGGTTATGGGCGTTTTGAATAATCCGCGCATGCATGCTTGCAGTTTGGTAACGGGCGCGGCTGGCTTCATCGGCCAGCATGTCTGCCGGGAACTTTTGGACAAGGGCCACAAGGTCGTCGCACTGGATGATTTGAGCGGCGGGTTTGAGGAGAATGTGCCGCCGGGCGCGCATTTTGTGCGGGGGTCGATCAATGACGTTGCGTTGGTCAACAAGCTTTTCCAGGAACACCGGTTTGATTACGTTTTTCATCTCGCCGCGTATGCCGCCGAGGGGCTGAGCCATTTCATCAAGACGTTCAATTACACGAACAACCTGCTGGGCAGCGTCAATCTCATCAATGCCTCGGTGAATGCGGGCACGGTGAAGTGTTTCGTATTCACGTCCTCGATCGCGGTTTACGGGCGGAACCAATTGCCGATGACGGAGGACGCGGTGCCGCAGCCGGAGGATCCGTACGGGATCGCGAAGTACGCGGTGGAGCTGGATTTGAAAGAGGCGCATGAGATGTTCGGGCTGAATTACGTAATTTTCCGACCGCACAACGTTTATGGCGAAGGGCAGAACATCGGTGATCCTTACCGCAATGTAATCGGGATCTTCATGAACCTGATTCTGCAAAGCAAGCCGATGACGTTGTTCGGCGATGGCAGCCAGACCCGGGCGTTCAGTTACATCTCGGACGTGGCGCCAATCATCGCGGACTCGATCCATCGGCACGGGGCGCTGAATCAGGTTTTCAATGTGGGCGCGGACACGCCTTATTCGGTGCTGGAGCTGGCGAACACGGTGGCGGAGGCAATGGAGGTGAAGCCGGACTTGAAGTTTTTGCCGGCGCGCAACGAGGTAGTCCATGCTTATTCGGCGCATGAGAAGGTCAAAAAGCATTTTGGTGACCTGGTGAAAAACGTGCCGCTCAAGGAAGGCGTGCGCCGCATGGCGGATTGGGTGAAAACCACGGGGTCGCGCCAGGGACAGCCGTTCCGTAATATTGAGGTTTACCAAAATTTGCCGCCGTCGTGGCTGGCGCTGGCGAAGAAGTGAGCACTCTGGATCATTTGTTCCGTCGCCTGATGTTGCGCCCGGCGACGGGGACGCCGCAGCGCGACGTCCGCACCGCCAGGAAAGTTCGCGCCTCGGCATGAGAACAGGTGTATTGACGCATGAGCCGTTTTATCCGCCGAGCGGGGGCGGTTCAACGCAGGCGATTTACCTGGTGCAGGAACTGGTGGCGCGCGGGCACGAGGTGCATGTGTTCTGTCCGGCTTCGCCCAACCCGGCGGAAGCGGAGGCGAAGTTCGGCATCAAGCTGCACGAGTTCAAGCTCTGGCGCATGGGGCGTTATGCCTCGCTTCGCAACCTGAAATACCTGGCGTTCCCGATGTTCTTGGAGCGGATGGTCGCGGCGTTCGCGCGGGAGAAGCCTTTGGATGTGCTGCTGGCGCAGCACGCGATTTCGTGCGTCACGGCCGGGCGGTTGCGCCGGCGGCTTGGTTGCGCGGTGGCGATGAACTTCCTGGATTATTTAACTGGGTATTTCGACAGTTGGCCAAAATACCTCGCGCCGCCCGCGCTGGTGAGCCGGCTGAAGCGGTTCGAGCTTTCGTTGCCGACGAAATACCAGGTGGAGGGCATTTTCACCATTTCCGACGAGCTGGCCGATTTGTTCAAGGAGGGCGGTTATCCCGAGAAGCGCGTGCTGCCAATTTACTACGGCTACGACAGCAAGTTGTTCCAGCCAACATTTCAAACGTCCAAAACGCCGCTGGTGGTGATGCACGGTTCGCTGGACCATCATCACATCAATGAATTTGGGGCGCGGGCGTTCGCGCGCATTTATGAAAAACGGCCGGACACGAAATTTCGGTTTGTGGGCCATCGCACGGACGCTTTGGTGAGCGTGCTCGGGTTGCTGAAGCCGCACGTTCCCGACACGGCCATCGAGTGCACTGGATTTGTGGCGTATCCCGAGGTGGCGCGGCGCATCCACGACGCGAGTGTGGGCGTGGTGCCGTATGCGACTTCGACGGGCGCGCATTGCACGATGGTGGCGAAGACGGTAGAGTACGCAGCGATGGGAATTCCGATGGTTTGCACGCCCTTGCGCGGAACGATGCGCTACTGGGGGAACGATCCGCTGATGCGGTTTTCGGAGATGAATCCCGAGAGCTTTGCGGACCGGGTGCTTTCGTGGTTCGACGAACCCATGGAGAAGCGTCACGCGGCGGGCCGCGCAGCGGGCGAGAAGGTGTTGAGGGAACTGGATTGGAAGCCGTTTTCCAGGCGGGTGGTGGAGCGGCTGGAAGCGATTGATCAGGAGCGGCGGGCGAAGGCGGGAAGCAAAAAATAAACAACCAGCTCCAAAAACCAAGCACCCGTCTCCGCTGGGAAACCACGGCGGGGCAAGCCAGAAAAACACCAATGGCCAAATTTCAAGCAGAGCGGGTTGGCATTTATTTCTTTAGGTTGTTATGCGTCCGAGCGATGTTCAAATAATTGGCGAGGAATTGGCGATCAAGTGGGAGGACGGGACCGAGACGTTCCTGCCGCTGGTGAAACTTCGGCGGCATTGCCCTTGCGCCGGGTGCAAGGGGGAGGTGGACATCATGGGAAAGCTTTACAAGGCGGCGGACAAGCCACTGCCGCCGCAGGCGTTTCAATTGGTGCGCGTCGTCAACGTTGGGGGTTATGCGATCCAACCCATCTGGGGCGATGGTCATTCCACCGGGCTTTTTCCGTTCGATTACTTGCGGCGCGTGGCTGAGATGCCGTGAGGCAATCTTAATCGTGGAACGTCATCTCCGTCTGGCGATGGTTCACAAATTCGAGCAAGCTGGAGCGCTGCGTTCCGTTCACCGGGTTGCCTAGGCACAAAAAAACCACCGTCCCTCGAGAGGGACGGTGGTTCCGAGTGGGTTAGGTGATTTACTTCGAGTCGTCGGGGAAAGCCGAGTTGGAATCGTCTTTCTTATGACCCAACAGCTTGCTCCAGTCCTGCGGCTTGCCGCTGTCCCAGGCGCCGAAATCACTGGTGTTCTCGCTCGGCGGCTTGGTCTTGAGGAATTCGGTCACGGTGGGCTGGAAGTCCTCGCTCTGGACGATGGTTGGAGTGATAAAGATGAGCAGGTTTTTCTTGTCCTGCGATTTGGATTCCTGGCGGAAGAGATGGCCGAGGACCGGGATGTCACCCAGGACCGGCACCTTGATGTTGTCCTTGGTGGTGCTGTCGCTCACCAAGCCGCCCATGACCAGCGTGTTGCCGCTGGGAATGAGGACGTGAGTTTCAATCCGGCGGATGTCGAAGATATCGGCCTGGTTCACCACACCAGCCACGGTCTTGGTCGCGACGCCAGCGACATCGGACACCTCGGGAACGACCTTGAGGGCAATGGTGTTGTTGGCGGAGATGTGGGGCGTGACTCGCAGAATAGTGCCCACGTTGGTGTAGCTGACTTGCGAGCCGCCGGGCGAGCCCTGTGTGCCGGCGGTGGTGGCGAAGATGGGTTGGGCGCGGGTGACGGAGAGGGTCGCCATTTCATTATCCAGGGTCACCGCGCGGGGTGTCGAAAGGATGCGCGCATCCGAATCCTTGTTCAGGAAGGAGAGCACAGCGCTTGCTCCATCGGCGTTCAGGAAGAAGGTTTTGGGGAATACGCCGTCGTGCGAATTCATCGTGAACATTGACTGCGCGGGATCCAGGATGCGGCTCAGCACTTCAGGCTGCGAGGGCACGGCCGGCACGCCGGGCGTCGGGGGAACCGCGGGGATGCCGTTGGCAGGGTCGGCCGGTATCCCGGGCACCGCTGGCACCGCAGGCTTGCCGGGAACGAACGGAATGGCGGTGGCTGGATTATTGCCCATGCGGATGGTTTGGGCACCGAACGTGCCGGACCAGTCAATGCCTTTGGAGGTGCTGGGACTCTTGGAGGTTTCCACGAGCTTGGCTTCAATCAAGACCTGCTTGGTGGGAGTGTCCAACTGGGCCACGATCTTGTTGATCTCGACCAATTCCCGCTCGGTGGCCAGAACAACCAACTGGGCGGTGCGGCCATCCGAAACCACCTTGCTGCGTTTGTCGGTCAAGGCCGTCTGAACGCTCATCACGATGTTGGTCGGGTCGGCATACTTCAACTGAATGATGTCGGAAACCAGCGGATCCGGCGCGGCAGGATCCTTGACCGTGATGCGGGCGATTTTGGTCTTGGGATCGTCCACGATGGCGAGGTTGTAATTGTTCAACACGGCGCTGAGCGCCTGGTCGGGCGTCAGATTCTCCCAACGCAGCGACACCATCGGCTGGGGGACAATCGCGCCTTGGGCGTCGCGCTGCCCGTAAGGGATCTTGGGATCAAGCATGTAATTCAAATTGGCCTGGCGGGCGAGATTCTTGATCACGTCGGTCAGCGGCACATCATCCATGACGATGAGCGGAATAACCCCGCTGGGCGCACCGGTGGCCGAACCGCTTGCTGCGGCTGCGTCTGGCGCGGCTGACGGGGCCAGCGCTGCTGCAGGCGCGGCAGCGGCAACCGCTGGCGCGGCGTTGGTGGCCGGGGCTTCCGGCGTCGCAGCGGGCGCTGCAGCCGGTGTCGCCGGTTCAGCAACCGGGGTGGCGGGCTCGGCCGCCGCAAGCGCGACTGGCGTCGCCGCTTCAGCCGCCGGAGCAGCGGGCGCCGCGGCGGCGGGGGCCGCAGCGGCAGTAGTGTCCGCAGGCGCGGCATTGGTTGTGGACGCGGGATCTGCCGCCGCAGTGACAGGTGTGGGCTGCTTGTCCGTGGCGGGCGCGTCAGTCTGGGCCAAGGCAACCATGCCGCTGGTGAGAAGCGCGGCGAGACTCAGGACGATGATTTTACTTTTCATGTTCATTTGCTTTTTTTAGCGACAGTGCATTGGCCATTCGCGGCCCGGTTTTTCCAAGAGCGTTTTAGCAGCAAGGGTGCCAAGCGGTTAAAACCCCAGAAAACCCTGTGTTTACCGTGGAAATCCGGATATGGCTGGTCTGCTTGTCCAGCCTTGAGACAGACACATGATGGATTAGAGACTGAGTGACCACATGGGAAACACCAACCGTCAAGCGCCAAATACCAGAAGAATTCCAAACCTCCAAACACCAAAGCGGCATTGCATTCATTGCTGCCTGGAGGTTGGTGTTTGCTTGAGGTTGGAGCTTGGCTGGTGTTTCATTCGGGTCACCCGGCAAGACTCGATGGCCCCGGAACCAAAGTTCCAGGAATTTGGAGAGGGTGCGCACTGACTTGGCTCAGTGCTTAAGGAAATGCTCCTCGTAGTGCAATTCGATGGGGCTGATCTGATTTTCCGCGCGGATGGTGGCGGTGTTGGCCCCGATTTCCACGCAGCGGATCTTAATCTTTCGGCCGTCTGGAACTGTAACTTCAGCCACTTCTCCCACCGCGAGCGTGCGATTGTTAATCAAGGCCAGCCGATGCCCCATCGGACCCGAAAGCCCTTTGAGCGCGAAGATGGAGGCGTCAATCGCCGCCACAACATTTGTATTCGTGGCGACTGGCATCGGCAACCGGGTCGTATGGGGAAAGAATGGGTCCTTGACCGGGGAACTGGTGATGTCAAAAACCGACTGCGGAACTTCCGGTTCATGCGGCGCGGCATTGGTGCCGGCAACGGCCGCAGGCAGTTCGCTCGGAGCGGACGCGGCGTTTAAAGCGCGCGCGCACACGAGCAGGCCCAGGGCAAGCGCCATCGGAACAAAGCGAAGGAAACGAAAGATTTTCATGGATTAAGAAAGCGTGCGTTTCAGGACTTGATCAGGGTCACAATGTCGAAATGGAAGGAGAGTTTTTCCCGCTCGTCCGGAGTTGCGCCGCCGCCGGGCTCCATCGTCAGATTTTGGATGCGCGAATAAGGAAACTTGTTTTCAAATTCCGAGATGAATCTGCCGAGGTCCCAGTAATAAGCCACGCCCGTGACGCTGACCGTGGCTTGATGGTAGGGGAAATCCGGCAAGGGAACCTCGCCGACAACCGGGAGGCCGAATTGCGGAATCTCGACACGGAAGCTCGGCGCATTGAATTGCTTGAGGCGGCTCACGAGCAAGGAATACAAATCGCCGGATGGCATGGTGTTCTCGATGGCGGAGAGTTTGTCAGTGGCCTCCTTCAGCGCGGCGCGCACCTGGTCGGCTTCGCGGACCACTTTTTTGGTCTTTTCGATCTCCTGCTGGACGCCGTTGATTTTGTGCGCGATCTCCGCCTGCTTGGACTGTTGAAACGAGATCAAGAACCACCACAGCGAGGCCATGATACCGACGGTACCAATGGCGATCAGGACGAGTTGGTTGCGTTTTTCTTTGGAAAGTTTCTTCATGATCAGTGATTCCGGTCAGGGTACCGGCATTCCAGGGTGAACATAACGAAAGGTTTGCCCGTTTCCGCATCCGCCTGGGGCATGCTCAGGTTTTTAAGGAGGATGTCATTGGTGGTCAGGTGCTCTTTTTGAAAGTAAGCCTGGCGCGTGAGACATTCCTTGAATTGGGTGATGGTTTCGCTGCCCGGATTGGCGCTGGAGTCTTTCGCCTCGAGCAGCAGAACGACCTTCTCCAGGCTGGAACCCTGCTGTCCGGGCACCACGCGGTCATCGACTTTGTGCGGTGGGACTCCGGGAACGACCGTGAAGGCTTGCTCGAGCCTGAAATGCGAAAGCGTGATTCCTTCCACAGTGGTCCGCTGCATGGCGTTGAGCAGGTTGGCCTGCAAAAAGCGGTTCGTGGTCAGGCGATTCAACTTTTCAAGTTTCCCATTCACCTCGCCCAGCTTCGCCTGATTGGCGATGATCTGCGCGTAATCGTTGGTTCGGGCATTGAGACTGGCTTGGAGCCGGTTCAATTTCACGTTTTCCGTGATGAGCCGCATTTGGATTGATCCACTCCAGACGAGCACGAAGAGCACAAGGAGAGCGGCAATGTAACCGGCGCGTTTGGCGGGATCACGGCGGCGCAACTCTTCGGCAGCTTGCGCCTCGGCGAGCAGATTGATGCGTATTGGCATAGTTGGTTAAATCGTAGCAGCGGCCCCCACCGCTGCGGTCAGTTGTGGCGCCACTTGCTCCAGTTCGGCGGTCTGTTGGGGGGACAGAGCGAGCTGCAGCGTGACCGTTGGGTTCCAGGCAACGCAGCCAACCATCAGTTCGGCTTCAAGGCCTTTCACAATAAATTCGGACCGGGCCGTGCCGCCGGACACATACACGCGGCCTATGGTCTTGTCCTGCTGGTGTTCGAAGAAATCAATGGATGCGCGCAATTCGCGGCCCAACGAAGCCAGCAACGGCTCCAGCGAGCCCTGCACCTCCGCCGCCATGCCGATCTTGATGCCTTCGGCTTCCGCGTAACTTATCTGCATGGCTTCGGCCAGTCCGTTGGTGAGATGGTCGCCGCCGATGGCCACCACGCGGTTCACGACAAGTTCACCCCGGTTGAGCAGGCAAATGGTGGTGCTCCTGAAACCAATATCGACGAGCGCAATCGCTTCCTTCGTAAACACGTCCGGCATGGCCAGTTCAAAAGCGTTGACCGGGCCGAGCAGCCCGGGAAGAAGCTGGTCGGGAATGAGCCCGGCGGCCTTGGCCGCGGATTGCATGTCGGCGACGAGTTGCTTGCGCGCCGCGCCAACAATCACCTTCTGCTTTTGCATGCCGGGCTTGGGTGCTTCTGCGCCAGGAAGCCGGGTCATCGGGAGCAGCCAGCAATCGAAAACATGATTTGGCAGGTCCTGCTGCAAATAGCTTTTGGGGCTGTTCTTGAGAATCTGCCGCATGTCATCCACGGGAATCTGCGGCATTTCCGCGTGCCGAAGCACCGAGTCGTTCGCGCTCACGGTCAGGCTGGCAAAGCGGGTTTTGGCTTCCAGCGCCTTGGCGACGCTTTTCAAGTGCTCAGCCAGGACCTCAACGGAAAGTTGTTTCTCGTAGATGGGCGCGTCCAGGACCGCATAGCGCAGCAGCGTAAAGGCATTGCCTTTGCGCTGCATATGCACCGCCTTCGTGGACCGTCCGCCCAGATCGATCGCGAGGATCTGGTCGTGTTTCCGGGCCCGGTCGTTAAGAAATGGCAGCGCCATAATGTCGTTGTTGCACTACGTTGCGAGTTCAACGCAGCAACTCCTTTGCCACTTCGACCAGAAAACGAATCCTAACTGCTTACGCCTGCAACTCTTGCGCCCGTTTTTGAAATTCGTCCAAAAGCAGTTGCATTACAGGGGATGGCTTGCCTTGCCATAAGACACCCAGGCTCACGGGAGTGAAACCCGGCAGCGGCAAGGCCCGGACTTTTGGGGACATTTTTGTCTTGGGAATAGACACCGTCAGACCAATGCCAAATCCGTTGGAAACGTATGCTTCGATCAAATCCACCGAGCTGACCTCGATCCGCGGAAACCAATCAATGCCCAACTTTTGCAGTCCCTGCTGAAAATGTTTGCAAATCACCTCGCTCGCCGGAAGACAGATCAGCGCTTCTTCGATGGGGTCGCGTTTCCACAGTTCATCAGCGCCGCGGAACGGACTGTCCTCCGGCACCAGCAGGGCGAGCGGCAGTTCCAGCATGGCGCGCGATTGCATTCCGGGCGGGATTTTCTTTTCGAGCACCGTCACCGCCAGGTCGATCTCCTGGTTTTGCAGCATCGTTTCCAACTCCGGCTGATAGCCCTCGCGCAGCGTCAGCTTCAGATGCGGAAATTTTTTTCGCGTGCTCAGCAGCAACTCCGGCAGATGGTCCCGCAACACAATATCCGACGAACCGATGCGGATCTGCCGCGTGGCGCCGCCTTGCAATTCAGCCGCCACGGCATCGACGCCGGAAAAGAACGGCTGAATGAACCCATAGAGCTTTTCCCCGGCGGGGGTCAGCCGGAACGGCCGGCGGTGAAAAAGCGTGGTGCCCAGAAAATCTTCCAACTGCGCGATCTGCCCGCTCACCGCGGGTTGCTGAATGCCGTAGGGGATGTTGCGCACCGCCTCGCTGATCCCGCCGTGCCGCGCCACATAATAGAAAAGCTCCAGGTGATGAATGTTCATACATCGAAATAAACGATGATGCGTCCAGTTTTATCGATTAACGCTCCCGAGGCAAGCTGCGTTATTTGTTGGGATATGAGCACCACGGTGAATTCAAGAACGCGTTGCCCGGGTTGAAGAAAATGTCCGCCCGCTGGTCAATATGAACCCGCCCGTCCTCCATTTCAACCTGCTGCTGGCCTGGCTTTGGATTCTGCTCGGGTTTCTCTCCGGTTCGCTGCTCGGCTTGAAGTTCCACCGCGAAGAATGGCTGGGCGGCTATGCGAGTCATAAACGCAGGCTCTATCGCCTCGGCCACATTTCCTTCTTCGGACTGGCATTGATGAATCTCCTGTTCTACTTCACGGCACGCAGTTTCCCCAGCAGTTCCATGGCCGTGGAAGTGGCCGCGTGGGCATTCATCCTCGGCGCGATTTCCATGCCGCTCTGCTGCCTGATCATGGCGCACAAGCCGCAGGCCCGCGCCTTGTTTCTCGTCCCCGTGCTCAATCTCCTGGCGGCGGGCACGCTTACCTTTTGGGAGGTGCTTAAATTATGAAAATTGGATTCATCGCCATGAGTGGCGTTCGCGCCCACAACGAGGAACTCACCCGGCTGGGGCTCACTCTGCCCGGCTTCGTCGAGCGGAACAAAATCATTGCCTCACTGCCCAGCCTCTCGCTCCTGACGCTCGCCGGACTGACCCCGGGCAGATTCGACGTCGAATATCACGAAATCGCCGACCTGAAAACAGCCGGCGCTCTGCCGTGCGATTTCGATCTGGTGGCCATCAGCACTTTTACCGCGCAGGTCTTCGAGGCTTTTGCCGTGGGCGATTTTTATCTATCCAAAAAAATTCCGGTCATCATGGGCGGATTGACCATTTCCGCCCTGGCCGAAGAAGCCAAGGAGCATTGCACCAGCGTGGTGCTGGGGGAAGGTGAGCCGCTGTGGGCGCGCGTGCTCGCCGATTTCGAGCGGGGCGGCCTGCTGCCGTATTACGAGCAGAGGCCGCCCGGCTCTTTCGACTTGCGCGACGCGCCCATGCCGCGCTTTGACCTGCTCGACCCGGAGAAATACAACCGCCTCACCGTCCAGACCAGCCGCGGCTGTCCGCACCGATGCGAGTTCTGCGCCAGTTCGATCCTGCTCACCTCCCGATACAAGCTCAAACCAGTGGAAAAAATCATCGCCGAAATCCAGGCCATCAAGCGGATCTGGCCGAGACCGTTCATCGAGTTTGCTGATGACAACAGTTTCGTTCAGCGCGAGCATGGCAAGGCTTTGCTCCGAAAGTTGACGGCAGAAAAGGTTCGCTGGTTCACCGAGACCGACATCCATGTAGCCCAGGATGACGAATTGCTTGGGTTAATGCGCGATTCCGGCTGTCAGCAGGTCCTGATTGGGCTCGAAAGCCCACGCCGCGCCAGCCTGGATAGGATGGATTTGAACGGCAATTGGAAACTGCGTCAGCATGAACATTACCGGGCGGCCATCGAAAAAATCCAGTCTTACGGCATCACGGTGAATGGCTGTTTCATCCTGGGATTGGACGCGGATACGCCGGAGGTGTTTGACGAGGTGTTCCACTTTGTGAAGGAGTCGGGCTTGTATGAGGTGCAGATCACGTTCCTGACCGCGTTTCCCGGCACGCCGCTTTACCGGCGATTGCGGGACGAAGGGCGTTTGATCCGCGAGCGCGCGTGGGAACTTTGCACGCTCTTCGACATTAACATCATACCCAAAAACATGAGCGTGGCCGAATTGCAGAGCGGCTTCCTGGGACTTGCCAGGCGTCTGTATTCCACGGAGGAAACCAATGAGCGCCGCAGCAAATTCAAACGGATGTTGAAGAGTTCACCGCATTTTGGACGCCAGGCTCGAAAAGCAAACGAACGGCTGGCGGCATGAACGACCATCGGCCAACGCCCTGGTATTTGTATCTCGCTTTTTTAGTGGTGCCATTCCTCGGCTCCATTTGGCTGTTTCACCCGAACCCAATGGACAGCGGCATTTGGCTGGGAATTCTTTTCAGTCTGGCGTTTGAGGCCGGCCTTGCTCTTGCTTCCCGGCGTTGCGAGCCGATTGGGAAGAGGACCGTTGCAGGCGCTTTGCTCGGCCTTGGAATTCTAGCGATCGGAATGCCTATACTGTTTCTCATTATTGTGTTTACCCACCCAATCGGCCCGTGCCTGTGAGCTTACGAAACCAGGCACTGGCTGCGGGAGGTAGGACTCTATCGCACGGCATGCGTTATGCGCCTGTTGTGCCTCATTTTTCGATTAACACTTTGCTTTTGGACGCGTAGAGTCTCCGGGCACTCGAACTGGGGTGGTTGAAGTGTCTCCAGGTTCGGAAGAGCAAAAGACATGTTGTGTTCTGGACTAAACATAGTTTCGCGCGCCAACGGCGGTTGGCGTCGCTCCTTATCGTTTGCCGCCGCGCTGGCGATTTCCGCCGGCGGGTGTTCGATCAAGCACGTCGCCGTCAACAAACTCGGTGACGCCCTGGCGGGGAGCACCAGCGGAACATTCGCGTCTGACGATGACCCCGAATTAATCAAGGCCGCCGCTCCGTTCAGTTTGAAGCTCGTGGAAGCCCTGCTGGAGGAAAGCCCTGAACACCGGGGCTTGCTCTTTGCCGCGGCAAGCGGGTTCACGGAATACGGGTTCGCTTTCGTGCAGCAGGACGCCGACGAAATGGAGGATCATGATCTCGCCGCCGCCATCGCCATGCGCGATCGCGCCCGCCGTCTTTTCCTGCGCGCGCGCAACTACGGACTTCGCGGCCTGGCGGCGAACCACCGGGGATTTGAAAAGGCGTTGCATGAGAATCCCAAAGCAGCCGCCCGAATAGCGAAGAAAGCCGACGTTCCCCTGCTCTACTGGACGGCCGCTTCCTGGGGTTCGGCGATTTCCATCTCCAAGGACAACGCCGATCTCATCGGCGACTTGCCCATGGTGGAAGCGCTGATTGATCGCGCGCTTGAACTGGACGAAAGCTATGGTGGCGGAGCAATCCATTCCTTTCTTATCTCCTACGAAATGAGCCGTCCGAACGGCGCTGGCGATCCCGCCGAACGAGCGCGGAAGCATTTCGACCGCGCGATGGAGCTCTCGAATGGCCAGCAGGCCGGACCGCTGGTGAGTCTCGCCGAGGCCGTCTGCGTGCAAAAGCAGGATGCGAAGCAATTCGAATCGTTGCTTAATCGCGCGCTGGCCATCAATCCCGACCTCAAGCCGGAGTGGCGCTTGCAAAACCTCATCATGCAACGCCGGGCCAAATGGCTGCTGGCGCGCGAGGACCAATTATTTTTGAACAGCAAGAATTAGCTTTATGCGAATGATAAACCTGCGGACCTGGTCCATTGCCCTTTTGGCGCTTGGACTTTGTCTCACTCGAACGAACCTCCATGCGGCCGACAAACCCATCACCCTGAAATTAGGAACGCTTGCCCCCGCCAATACCTCGTACCACAAAAACCTTCAGGCCATGGGGGAAAGCTGGAAGAAAGCTTCGGACGGCGCGGTCAAGTTGATCATTTACCCGAACGGCACGTTGGGCGGTGAATCGGACATGGTCCAGTTGATGCAGACGCACAGCCTCGATGCCGGCCTGTTGACGTCGGTCGGGCTTGCCGAAATCGATCGAGACGTTTTTGCCTTGCAGAGCATGCCGATGGCCTTTCGGTCCCTCGATGAAGTGGACTACGTCGGCGAACACCTGCGTCCGCAACTCGAAAAACTGATGCTGGCCAAAGGATACCTCGTGTTGTTTTGGAGCGATTCAGGCTGGATTCGCTTCTTCACCCGGACGCCCGTTTTGCACCCGGACGATCTGCGGAAGCTCAAAATCTTTTCGTGGGCGGGCAACGCCCAGCAATATGATCTCTGGAAATCGGTCGGCTTCAGCCCGGTGGCATTGGAAACCGCAGGCATCCCGACCGGGCTGATGTCCAAGACCATCGACGCCGTTCCGATGCCGCCGTTCTTTGCCCTCGCCGGCCAGTTGGATACCCAGGCAAAATATATGCTCGAGTTGAATTGGGCGCCGCTCGTGGGCGCAGCAGTCGTTCGCAAAGATGCCTGGGATCGCGTTCCGGCAGCCGCGCGCGAAGCCATGCTGAAGATTGCCGCTGAAGCCGGCAAACAGGTGAAGGCCGCCGGGCGCGCCGAAAGCGATGCCGCTGTCACTGCCATGGTCAAACGCGGCCTCACCGTCCAAAAAGTGACGCCGGAGGTCGCCGAGGAGTGGCACGCGATGATTGAAAAAATCCAGGGCCAAATCCGCGGCAAAATCGTTCCTCCCGACGTGTTCGACGAATCCCAGCGCTTGATCAAAGAATATCGCTCATCGGGTGCCGCCGCGGGAAAGTAAGCTTCCGCAATCATGACACCCACGCTCGGAGATCCCATGAGCGGCGAGCCTGCAGTCAGCCATCAAGTGGGGCTTGATCCGGGCGCATCGCTGCCGCTGTGGCTCAGGGTCCTGCGGCAAGCGGAGAATTTCCTGCTGATCATTCCTCTCACCGCCATGATGCTGCTGCCGGTGATCGAGATCCTATTGCGTTCGCTCTTCAAAACCGGGATTTCCGGTTCCAGCACGATCGTTCAGCATCTGACATTGATCGTGGGGATGTTCGGCGGCGCAATCGCCGCCCGTGAGGGACGGTTGCTCGCGCTCTCACCGGCGCAGACGCTCCTCAAAGGCAAGGTGAAGACGGCAGCGCAAATTTTCAGCAGCGGTTTTGCCGCGGCCATCAGTTTTTTTCTCTGCCTCGCCAGTGTCCGCTATGTTGAAGAAGTAAGGCCGCTCGGAAAAATCCTCGTGTATGGCATTCCAGTCTGGGTCATTCAACTCGTCCTGCCGTTCGGTTTCGGCCTCGTGGCGTTGCGGTTGGTCTGGCGCGCCTCGGAAAAATGGGGCGGGCGTCTGCTCACGCTCGGGCTCGGTGTGGTTGTGTTGAGCCTCGTTCATTTGGCGTCCGGTTCACCGGAGCGGTGGATGATTCCGGCTTTGGTGGCATTGGCGCTGGCTACCTTGCTCGGCGCGCCGGTCTTCACCGCGCTGGGCGGCGCGGCGCTGATTTTGTTTTGGGCCAACGGTTTGCCGGTGGAATCCGTTCCGCTCAAGCACTACAGCCTCACGACCAATGACATGCTGCCCAGCATTCCCATCTTCACGCTGGCGGGTTATTTCCTCGCCGAAGGCGGCGCGTCCAAACGGCTGGTGCGCGTGTTCCAGGCGCTGGTCGGACAGTTCCGCGGCGGCCCGGCGATTGTTACCGCGCTGGTCTGCGCCTTCTTCACTTCGTTTACCGGGGCTTCCGGCGTAACTATTCTTGCGTTGGGAGGCGTGCTCATGCCCGTGCTGCTCGCGGCCCGGTATTCCGAACGCAATGCCTTGGGCCTGCTCACCGGCGCAGGTTCCCTCGGGATGCTTTTCCCGCCGTGCCTGCCGCTCATCCTGTACGCCATCGTTGCGAACAACAGCGCGCACGCCGACTTGACCATCAAACAAATGTTCCTGGGCGGCATCGGGCCGGGAATTCTGCTGGTCATCCTGACCGCGTGGTGGGGCATCCGCCGCGGGCCCAAGGACGCCGCTGCGCGCGCGACCTTCACCTGGCGCGAAGCCGGGGCAGCGCTTTGGGCCGCCAAATGGGAAATGCTGATTCCGGTGGTCGCCATCGTTTCGCTCTTTTCCGTGCCCACGACGGTCGAAGCCGCCGCTGTCACCGCCACCTACGCCCTGCTGGTCGCGACCGTAATTCATCGCGACCTGCGCCCGTTCAAGGATCTGCCGCGCGTGATTACCGAGTGCGGCCTGCTCGTCGGAGGCGTTTTGTTGATCCTGGGCGTGGCGCTCGGATTCACCCATTACCTCGTCGATGCCCAAATTCCCGGCCAACTGGTGCAATGGTCCACCACCACGATCAAATCGAAGTGGCTGTTCCTGCTCGGGATGAATGTTGTGCTGATCCTCATTGGCGGCCTCGTGGAAATTTACGCCGCCATTGTGGTAGTCGTGCCGCTGCTGGTGCCCATCGGCGTGGCCTTTGGACTCGATCCCGTCCATCTCGGCATTATTTTTCTCGCCAACATGGAACTTGGTTTTCTCGCGCCGCCCGTCGGTCTTAATCTTCTCCTCTCTTCCTACCGCTTCAACAAACCCATGATCGAAGTCACCCGCGCTGTCCTGCCGATGCTTCTCGTGCTGCTCATCGGCGTGCTCCTCATCACTTATTTCCCGCCCTTGACCACGTTCCTTCCGAATTTGTTCAAGTAACGAAATCGGTCGACCCATTAAGGCTGAACCGCTCGATAGAAGCGCTCCCCAGTCCTGGTGTTCGTCGTGTCCATGATCTGCACCGGTGAGGCCGACATGGACAAATTGGTGAGCACGAGCCAGTTCGTCGTCGGCAGCGACAATGCATATTCGACGCGATAGGTCACACCAGTCATGCCCGACAAGTCGAACTGCGCCTGCCCGCCGCTCAGCCGCAGGTTTCGTAAAGCGGGCCGCGGCGTCAGGAGGAAACCATGCGAGCGGAAGGATGGGTTGGTACCGATGCCGACGATTTGCCCATTGTTGTTGATGCCCGTGGCGCGAGTGAGGGTCCAACCCGATCCGGGATCAACAAGATTGTTCAAGTCGCTCATGGTTCCGCCGCTGTAAAGGAAGGCATGTGCCGCGGTTTGGTAGCCGCTAATCCCGCCTACGATCTGGCCGCTGTTATTGATGGCGCTCGGCACGACGTTTGTATAATACCCACCGAGATTTCCAAGATCGGTCATCGTTCCGCCACTGTAGAGAAAACCGTGTTTGACAGTTGGGCCGCCGGTATCAACCCCGCCCGCATATCCGGCGATCTGGCCGCTGTCGTTGATGGCCAGCGCCTGGATCGCGGGCAAGTTGCCCAGGCTGCCGAGCGCGGTCATCACTCCGTTGCTGTAAATGAAAGCGATATCCGACAACGCGCTGGTGTTGGTCCAGGAATCCCCCACGATCTGGCCGGAGTTATTGATGCCGTAGGCAAAACTCGCCGTGCCGCCCAACGTGCCCAAATCATTCATGTTTGCGCCGTCATACAGAAAGGCATGTTGCGGCCCTGCGGGCACTGACCAACCGACGATCTGGCCGCTGTCGTTGATAAAGTCAGCCTTGGACTGCTGGGCAATGGCCAACACACCCAGGTCATTCATTTGTCCTTGATCGTAAAGAAAAGCATGAATGGCGCCGCTGCTGTTATAAGAGAACCCGACAATCTGGCCTGTGCTGTTGATTCCGTCCGCTTCGCTCACGCTGACCGTCCCCTGCACGGAGGTATACGTGCCCAGCACGCCAAGATCAGTCATTACTCCGTTGGTATATAGGAATGCGTGTTTGGAAATGGGGCTCGTGGTGGTGACGTCGGCCGATCCCACCGCCTGCCCGGCGTTGTTGATGCCGTAGGCGGCGCTTTGTGAACCACCAAGAGTGCCCAGGTCGGTGATCGAGTAAAGGCCTTGCCCTGCCGATGCGCTGGAAGCTGCCAGGGCCAGTGCTAATGCTGATGCACAAAGCACAACTCTGAAACCGATTTCGTGAAGGACTGTCTGGCGGCGGCTCTTCATAAATTCGCGTCTGAGTGAATCACCCAAATGCTAATGCGACCCCATTTCCGCGACAACTGTGCGTTTCATGGCACATGTTTGTGAAGACACCAACCACCAAGCCTCAACCCGCCTTCGCTTGCCAGCTACGGCGGGGTTGTGGACAGGGCCGTGTGAAGATCACCTCAACGATACTGTGCTCACACAGACGGCCCATTGGCGGTCTGGTGTGCGGACGAATTGAAGCCAGCCAGTGCGGTGTGCAGCCGATCGGGCGAGGCGCTCTTCACGACATAATGGTCCGCGCCGAGGTTGAAAAGCTCGACGATTTTCAAGTAATAGTTGGATCCGCTGAGGGTGACCACAGGCAGTTGTGTAGGATGATACCGGCCGCGAATCCAAGCGAGCACTTCCTGTCCGGAAACTCTGGGCAAGTGCAGATCCAGCAGCACGAGCTTGGGAAAAGGATGCAGCTCGCGGTCGGCATAAACGCCCGTGCCGCTGAGATATTCGATGGCCCGCTCGCCATCCTGCACTACGTGGAGGGAACTGGTGGCTCCCCACCGTTCGAGCAGAGAGTGAAGGAGGAACACGTCGTCAGGACGGTCTTCAACGAGAAGAATAGGGCTGATTTGCATGCTGTTCTGAGTTGCGTGCCCGCTGTCGCGTTGGATCGGAATCGGGCAACGATTCGGCACCCCTACCGAATCAAGCAGCCCGATTAAACTCGGTTCGGATTATTTTGTCAAGTGAAGTTTGTCCGTCCGCGGAGAAGATTGCCGCAAAGAATTCCCAGTGACAATCCGCCGGGTTCGTGACTTAATCGGGCGGTTGCCGGGGAATTATGAATGAAGCCAGAGCCATTTGTCCGCAATGCCGGCGCGAAGTCGTTTTTCCAGCCGGATCCCCGCTCGCGAAATGTCCAAATTGTGAGTTTGAGTTTAAACGCGAGACCAGCCAGGGAGCCGAGAAGCCGAACGCCAATTCTGATTGGAATGTTCTCCTCAAGCCGCTGGTCAAGATGACCCTGGTGATCGCAGTCATCATGCTGGTGGGCGCGGCGATTGTTTACGCCGGCTGCGCGGCGCTTCTTGCCACGCACTAAATTATTATGAACGACTCAATGGTAGTTTGTCCGCGCTGCCAGAAAGAGGTGACCTTGATGATCGAGGGGCGAATTCCCACCTGCCCGGAATGCGGCATGCGTTTCCAGTATCGGGTGCCGGGTGGCGCCCCGGCCAGCGAGAAGCCGGAGTCTGATTTTGGGCAAGCCGTGGGCGATATTTTTCTCGCGATCGTGAAGGTGGTTTGCTTCATGGTGGTCATCGTGTTAGTGGGGTTGGCGGTGCTCTTCGCGGGTTGTGTCGTCATGATATCCGGGCATCATTGAATGAATGGAAACGTGGAAATGCGCAAATTATGAAACTCTCGCTCTTGCGGAACCTCATGTTACTGGATGCGGCGGTGCTCCTGTTGTTGGGATTGCTGCTGATCTTTTTTCCCGCCCACGTTGAAGCGGCGTTCCGGTTCAAGGACCTGCCCGTGGGGGTGCATTATATTTTGGGGCTGTGGGGTTGCGTGCTGGTGACGCTTGGATTCGGTTATACAGTGGCGGCCACGAACCCACTGCGCCACCTCGTGTGGGCGCAAATGGGCATCGCGCGCGGGTTGCTGGAGTGCCTTTTGGGGGCGGTTTTCCTCGCGCGCGGGTTGGTGACGTTCCAGCAAGCGGGGGTTGGAATCATCGTGGCAGGATTGGTTACAGTTGCATATTTGGCATGTTACCCACGCTCGACCGCGGGCGTGCCGCAGCCAAAATAGCGCCTATGCCTTTCGGAAATTTCCACAGCCAGCCCGGCAGGGCGAAAGCGAATAGCCCACCGATTTATCGGTGGGTGAGCCGCGAGCGACATGAGTCCCATCAGGGACGAAAGAATATCGTGGTGAAACCGGGCGTTCTCTTTCGCCCCTCCGGGGCTTTTGAGCCTTCTGCGCATCACCCAGCGATCAATCGCTGGGCTATTTTCGGGTGTCCCTCCGGAACAAAGACCTGGCGAACTTCCGAGAGGCCTCGGGGTTAAGGTGGTTTACTCCCATTATGGACGATGTTCCCCAAATCTGCCCGAGATGCCAGAGCCGCTTGACCCTCCTGCAAGGCGGGCTGCGTTGTTGTCCCAAGTGCGGTTTTGAAGGAGACACTCCCAAAGGCGGTCCCGAGGAATCGCGGCGCCGTTCGCCGACACTGTTCTGGATTTTGTTGGTCACCCCCGCGTTCCTGGCGCTGCTTAGTTTCCTGGTGGGCCGGACGAGCGACAAGACACGGGGCCTCGGCATGGCGATCGGCCTTATTGCTTTGCCGATTGGATTGGCAAGCTCCCTCTATTGCAGTATTTGGCTTGCCCGGCGTTTTGGTCCATCTGGCTCGCTAAACCTTCTAATGGTTTTCTTCCTGCTTTTTGTCCTCGCGGCGGTGAACTTTGTGATTATTGGCGCAGGCTGCGCGCCGAATTTCACAATTGATTAAATCCTAATGACTTTTTCAACTCTACCTATCATCCAAAAGGAGGAATTGCTCAAGCGCACCACGAGCCGCTGCCCGATGTGTCATGCGGCTTGTCCGGCGGAGGTTTGGCGCGTCGCGGGGAAGCCGTCCAAGGTTTTCCTCAAGCGGGCCTGCCCGACGCACGGCGAGGTTTCGGTGTGCATCGCTTCGGATGCGCGGTTTTATTGGGTGGCGAAGGGCAGTTCCGAGAACGGCTGTTGCAGCGGTGGGGATTGTTGCTCCCCGTCGGGCACGACGCGTTCGGTGCTTGACCTTCAGTTGCCCCAGGGCGCGGCCATTTCGGTGGCGGATAATTCCGTGGCGGGCACGCTCGGACGCAACGCCAGTGGCAAAGGGGATGGCCCATTCGAGAAGCTTTCCACCTGCCTCGCGCTGATTGAAATCGTCAACTCGTGCAACCTGGCTTGCCCGACTTGCTACGCGGATTCTCCGGTCGGCGCCGGTCATAAAGTGGATGCGGTGCCGCTGGAAAACTTGAAGCAACGGATTCAAGGCGTGATCGACCGCAAGGGCGGAATCGAAATCCTGCAACTCTCCGGCGGTGAACCGACCTTGCATCCGCAGTTTTTCGAATTGGTCGAATGGGTGCAGGCGCATCCGGCCATTGATTACCTGCTGCTGAATACGAATGGACTGCGCATTGCCCAGGACGAAACATTCGCGGCTCAATTGACGGAAGTTGCCCGACGGCGGCGCTTCCAGCTTTATCTCCAATTCGACGGCACTCAATTGGACGGGCAACATTTCCTGCGTGGGGCGGACTTGCGGTCGGTGCGCGAACGCGCCATCGAACGCTGCCGGGAAATGAACCTGCCCATCACGCTCGCGATGACGGTCACACCGGAGAATCTGCCGCATTTGTGGGAAGCCATCGAGTTCGGGCTGAAGTATCCGCACATTCGCGGAATCAGCTTTCAGCCGGTGTTTAATAGCGGACGTATCCCCGACGTAACGCGCGCCTCCAGCCCAGTGACTGCGCTCAACACCGCGGATGTCATCCTCGCCGCGGTGGAACAGTCACAAGGGAAATTGAGGTTTGAAGATTTCACGCCGTTGCCGTGTGGTGATCCGAATTGCGCCACGATTGGTTACCTATTGAAGATTGACGGGCACATTCGGTCAGTGAGCGACTTCATCGATTTCACCCAGGTGCAGGGATTTCTGCACGACAAGGTGCGTTATCGTCTTGAGGATTTGATGAAGTGCGGTTGCGAATCCGAGCCGTTGGGCGATTTGCTCAAACAATTCGAGTTGGATGAATCCCACACGTTTCGCCTCTTCATCAAACCGTTCATGGATGCCTGGACGTGGGATGAGGACCGGATCGATCGTTGTTGCACGCATGTAATCCGGCCGGATGGGAAGCTGGATTCCTTTTGCCGGTATTATTCCGGATTTCCGGATGTGCGAAGGGCGCCTTGATACTTGATGAATGCCGAGTCACCCCCACCCGCCGGCAGACCACCGGGAAAATCACCCGCGTTTGCACTTCTATTGGCCTTCGTGCCCTCCGCTCTGTTCCTCACATTTGCCACTTTGCGCCTCCCGCCTTCGGTGTTGTCGTTTAGCGCGGTTGCGTTAGTAAGCCTGGGGTGTTGCGTGACCTCTTCTTTTATCCTCTTTAAACGGAAAACGAAAACTTCCATCGTTGTGGGGATTATTTTCCTGCTTCTAAATGCGGGCATGGCTTTCTTCATGGGTTGCAGCGCGTGGATCATGAGCATGGGCGGCCTTTGATGACTACCGACCTTTTGCCCAAATCCACTGCCTACGGCTGGCTGATGCTCGGCGGCATCGCGATCAGCATTCTGTTCTGGTCGCGGCTGGCGCGGCGGGACGATCGTCTGTTGATGGTGTATGTGGCGGCGTTGGGTGGCGCGTTTTTTGGAGCAAAGGTGATTTATATAGTCGCCGAGGGCTGGCTGCATTTTGGCGCGCCGGACATGTGGTTGCAACTCGCGACGGGCAAGTCAATTCTCGGCGCGCTGTTGGGCGGTTACCTGGCGGTCGAGTTGGCGAAAAAATGGGTGGGTTATCCGGGTGCAACCGGTGACTGGTTCGCGTACATCGCGCCCATCGGCATCATGGTGGGACGCGTCGGATGCCTGTTGCACGGCTGTTGCCAGGGAATCACCTGCCAACCGGCTTGGTACACCCTGAAGGACGCCGATGGCGTGTCGCGCTGGCCGGCGGTGCCGATGGAAATCCTTTTTAATGCGGTGGCGGTCGTCGCGTTTTTCATCCTGCGGCGTCAAAAAAAATTGGCGGGCCAGCATTTTCATCTGTATTTGATCTCGTACGGGATCTTCCGGTTCTTGCACGAGTTCGTCCGGCAGGAGCCGCACATCCTTGGTCCTTTCAGCGGGTATCAAATCGCCGCGCTGGCGGTGCTGGCACTGGGAGTGGTTGGTTTTGTTCGACGGCGGAAAAGGATCACGGCGGCAACTGCGCCGTCGCCTTCCGCGCCTCTCCACGTCTAGTTTTGGGAAACGACATTGATTCAAATGATGATGTTAAGCAATTTATCAATTTTGGCGGTTGGATCTGCCGGGTAATATTGGCGGCACGAATTCCATGCACAGCATCACAAATATATTTGCGCATCAGGCACGCGCGGGACGCCGTTGCCGAAACGATTTACGATGTTTCGTAGAATGGGCTGAAGATGAACACGGAATTCCATTCACGGTAAGATGAACCCCAAACGCCTCAATCCGGCCTGGACCCTCGCGATCCTCACCGGGCTGAACCTCTTCAATTATCTCGATCGCTTCGTGCTTTCGGCTGTGTTGCCGAAGCTTCAGGCCGAACTGCGCATTGGAGACGAGCCGGCGGGCAAGATCGTCACGATGTTCATGATCGGTTATTTTGTGACGTCGCCGTTTTTTGGCTACCTGGGGGATCGTTTTCCGCGCAAGTGGTTGATTGCCGCCGGTATTTTCATTTGGAGCCTCGGGACGGTCCTGACCGGCTTTGCGAGAACCTTTGAGGAGTTGCTGGCTTACCGCGTTTTGGTGGGCGTCGGCGAGGCCAGTTATGCCACGATCAGTCCGAGCCTGATCTCCGATAATTTTGGACCCGAGCGGCGGAACAACGCGCTGACGATCTTTTACGTGGCTATCCCGGTGGGGGCGGCGCTGGGCAATATCATCGGCGGCCAGATTGCCGCGCATTACACCTGGCGCGATGCGTTCATTTGGGCGGGCGCGCCTGGTTTATTGCTGGCGCTGGTGTTGCTGCCGTTTCAGGAACCGACTCGCGGACAGGCGGAAGGCCGTGCCGAGGAGTGCAATGCCAAGCCAAAACTGCGGGATTTTCTAAACCTGTTCCGGCTGGAAAAATATCTACTCGTGGTTCTCGGCTATACGGCTTATACCTTCGCGATCGGAGCTTTTGGCACCTGGGGACCGAGCTTCCTCGTGAGGATCCACCACGTCGCCGTCGACAACGCGGGGACGTTTTTTGGATTGGTACTGGTCGTGTCAGGACTGCTGGGCACGTTAATCGGCGGTTTTGCCGCCACGGCATGGCAAAAGCGCAATAAAGCCGGCTATGCCTGGACCCTCGGCTTGTCGGTGCTGGTGGCTGTGCCCACCGTGGTGGCGGCGTTCCTGAGCCATCAAACAGTCATTTCGATGGCTTGCCTGGCGCTTTCCATGTTTCTCCTGTTTCTCTGCACCGGCCCGGTCAACACGCTTATCATCGAGACAGTGCCGCTGAACCTGCGCTCCAGCGCCATGGCGCTATCCATTTTCATGATCCATCTGTTCGGCGATATGTGGTCCTCCCAGATTGTCGGGCACTTCTCTGACGTTTGGAACCTGCGCAAGGCGGTGCTGATTCTTCCAGTGGCGTTGCTGATCAGCGCGCTGCTCTGGATCGTCCTCGCCATCCGAACGGCGCGTGAAAGAGACGCGCAGGCGCAGGCGCATCCAATTGTACAGGCTTGAGCGGCAAGGCAGCGCGCAGGCCGCCAGCATTGGTGGTCCCGTGGAAAGAAATATTCACTTGAGTTCAGGGAAAGGGTATGCTCTATTCCTGGTGTCGATCCAGAAGGGAGGACCGGCGCGGACGCCGGAATGCCCAATGACAAATGTCCCGGGCGCAGGCAGGCGCGTTGGTGAATTTTGCCCGATTCCCATCGGGAGCGGGGATGGTTCTTTGACAATTGAATGTGAGGGCTGCAGGGCCGGACCATGGAGTCCAAACCCAAGGTCTAAAGTCCAAAGTCGGGACGACCAAATCGTATGCCAAAGCCGAAAATGAGCGCCGAGTTTTCGCTTATTTCCACTTATTTCCGTGTATTTCCGCATATTTCCACTTATCCCGGAAAAATTGGCGGAAGCCGCAATCCAGGCCGATGGTTCCGGCTCATCCAAGTTTAAGAACCTATCCCGGTAGGGCGGGCACAGAGTGACCGTCCTTCGCTCGGAAGCTACGGCCCGGCCCGGCCAGCGCCCCCCACCGAGATTGGCTCCAAGACGCCCGGAAAATTAAGGTGAATTAAAGTAAATTAAACCAAATTAAGCCTCGTTTTTCTTGGGGCTGGGAGGGCGGAAGCCTGGAAAATGGAGGCAAGGACTTGATGGGCAGTGTGTTATGACGGAAAAGCGGCGTTCTTTGCTTTGGTGGGGTTGCGAGAGCGCGTTTCGACATGCTCACCTCTCATTCCGGCGGGGAATGCACTGGGCCGAGACGCATGGTTCAGATCATTCGTTCCGTCGCCTGACACTTCGCTTCCGCCTTCACCCAACTATGGCGAGACAAGCGGCGACGGGGACGGCGTGCAGAGGACTGCCCGCCCTACCACCGTATGCCGGCGGGGCGCGCACAGGAGTGCGCGCCACCGCGAGCCCCGGCGCATTCATTAATGACGCGTGTATAATAGAACCATTCATGGTCTGTGAGCAGGTCCAACGGAACAGGGAACCACCATGGCAATTCCGTCTACTTCCCGGCGGATTGGGCGGGAGCCGCTGGCGTTTCCACCTTGACGTAAAACTCTGCCAGGAGGGCGTCGTCCAAAGGCAGGTTGCATTTCTTGGGGCGGAATTGGGCGAATAGTTTGTATGTGCCGGGTCGTGGGAACAGCTCAAAGAAGCGGATGGGGTCGGGCGAATCGACAACTTCGCGATGCTCCGGGTGCGCGTGCAGGTAAACCGAAAGATCGTCCTTGATGAGCACGAGGTGCATGGGAGCGCCGAGAAAGTTCTCCGTCAGGACCTGGCTTCCAGAAGCATCGTGGATGACGAATTCGAGGCGGTTCGTTTTTCCCACGAGCAGAGGATTGGAATGGGTCAGCTTGATTTCGTAACCGCTCGTGATCACGCGTTCCTTAATATCGCGGGTTTCGTTCGAAGGATTGATCTTGCCGGAAACCGTCAGCAACGGTTGCGCGAAGCCGTAGGAGACTTCCTGATATTTCACATCGGACCAAATCTTGTAGTTGCCGCCGTTGGTGAAGGTGTGGGTGACAAGCCACGATCCCGGACCGTTCCGAAGCGGATGTATGTGAAAGAAGCCACTGAGGTCGTCCCGGACGCCGATGACGTGAATCAGCCGTTCATGCTCGACTTGAAGGCCATCCACGGGAACATCGCCGGGCTTGCGGTTGACGTAGAAGCGCAGGTTGACCGGCTGGCCGGGTTGCGCGCCCCCCACAAACATGTCCACCGACAATCCCTGCCTGACTTTGTCCGCGTCCCAATAGCGGTAATTACTCGTAAAACCGCAGATCGCTTCCGTTCCCGGGGGCACCGGCTGTGGATCCTGGGCCAGGCCGGACCAGCCAGGCAGCAAGAGGAGGGCGAGCAGGCATTTTCTCACGACACACAATCATTAGGAGAGAACAGCAGTCCTGTAAAACCATCCTTGCTCCGGAAATATACGGAACAATGCCTCAGTAATCGTGCCGACTAGACCGTTTGGCGCGCCTGTGGTCTAGTGTTGCCAGTTATTTAAATTATCCACGACGCCATGGGTAGCAGAACCCGCCGGGCGTTTCTTTGAGTTGTTTGACTGGCCTACGCAGGATTCCCGGAATCCCGCGGAGCCCAGCGGGTGCTGTCGGAATATGAACAAAAGACATTTCGTCCCTGACTGGCCACGAAGCAATGGCGCGCGTTGCCGGAATTCTGCGTTGCTGATTTTTTCTGTTTGTTTGACCGCGCTTTTCTTCCTGGTTTCCAACGGTCTGGCCCAAACTGCTTACATTTCAGACGCGTGGTGGACGTATCAGCAGGATTGCAATGGGGACGGCTGCAAGGCGGGGACCCTGCCCGGCAATATGGCCCGGCTGAATTGGGCTTCGGACGTGACCAATTGCGACGGCACGCTCACCGTGTTCGAGATCGTTTATTCCAAGCCTTGCGCCTCGAGCACCTGGACTGCGGTATTCACGAACGCGGCGCATTCGATCACGGGTTGCCGGAGTGTCGGCGCTGATCCTTCAGTAAATCTGCCGATGGCCGCGGGATGCGCCTGTCGCGATTATAAAATCGAAGTGTATCGACAGGGGCAAACGAAACCTGATTACGTGCAGTCCGGGACCAATGATGTTGATCTCGCCCATCACAGCGAGCAATTGCTGTCTGAGGATTACTGCCTGAGCGATTTTTTTGCGACGTGCGTTTCCTTGAGCGGCGCTTCCGGCTCGGAGTCTGATAACAACAGTTTTGCGAGCAAGGAACCGGGTGAGCCGAATCACGCCGGCAATCCCGGCGGCCATTCGCTGTGGTATTGCTGGACCGCGCCCACAAATACGCCGGTGACTTTCGACACCGTGGGCAGCACCTTCGATACGTTGCTGGCGGTTTATACGGGTGGGGTTATTTCCAATCTCACGCTGGTGGCCGGGCAGGACGACATTGCCGGGGCCACGGATCGCTGGAGCCGGGTGACTTTCACGCCGACCACCGGGACGACGTATCACCTCGCGGTGGACGGCTTCGGCGGCGCGACAGGCGACGTAGTCTTAAATTGGAACCAGACCGGGACACCGCTGGCTGATCTGATTATTTGGGGACCGTCGGCCAATCCGGTCATCATCTCGCGCACGTTTTCACCCGGTGATTGCGAGGTGGTCGAAGGTTGCGAGGTGGTGGGCACGCGCCGGCTGCTGAGCTTCAACACCGAAACGCGGAACGTCGGTTCCGGCGATCTGGTGGTGGGAAACCCGGCCACGAATTCGCTTTTTGTATGGGCGAAATGTCACCAGCATTATCACTTTGAGAAGTTTGCCGAGTACCACCTGCTGGATCTCAGCGGGAACGTGGTTCCCAGCGCCTTCGGTCACAAGGTTGGCTTTTGCTTGGAGGATTATCAGCCTTGGGCGCCAAACGCGCCGCCGGGCAAGTACAATTGCACCTTTCAAGGCATCCAGGCCGGCTGGGCCGATGTCTATTCCGGCTACATTCCTCCGCCTAACGGTTTCATTGGCGTCGCGTGCCAATACATGGACATTACAGACGTGCCGCCGGGTGATTATTCCTTGCAAATGATCGTCAATCCGGACGGATTGCTGCCCGAGTCCAATTACGGCAACAACACCACTTATGTTCCGGTCCGAATTCCGCCCGCCACGAGCGATTGCCCGTCGCCTCCCGTCAACAACGATTTCGCCAGCGGCACCGTGATTACCACCAGCCCGTGGAGTTCAGTGGAATTCAACAATTGCGCAACCACCGAACCGGGAGAGCCGAATCATCTGGGAGTGGCGGGCGGACATTCTGTTTGGTTCACCTGGACGCCGGTTTCGAACCAGACTGTCGTCGTGACAACCAAGCGCAGCGACTTCGATACCATCCTGGCGGTCTATACTGGCAATACGGTCAGCAATCTGACTTTGGTGGCGAGCAACGACGACATCATTCCGGGAATTTTTGTCCAGAGCGCGCTTTCCTTTAATGCGGTGGCGGGCACCACTTATCACATCGTGGGTGATGGTTTCCTGGACAGCAGCGCCGGGCCGTCGGTGGGTGCGTTGGTGTTAAATCTCAATCCGCCGGCCAGCGACGATTTTAGCAATGCCTGGGTGCTGGCGGGTGGTTCGGGCACGACCAACAGCTACAATATTGGCGCCAGCAAGGAATCCATGGAACCCGCGCACGCCGGAGACGTGGGCGGGCACTCGGTTTGGTTTACCTGGATGGCTCCAAGCAACGGGCCGGTGGATTTCAACACGGCAGGCAGCGATTTTGATACCACGCTCGCGGTCTATACCGGTAACACGGTGAGCAATCTCACCGCCATCGCGTCCAACGATGATGATGCCGGCGGGGCTGGGTTGGTGACGAGCCGGCTTTGGTTCAATGCGGTCGCCGGCACGAATTATCAGATTGCGGTGGACGGTTTTGGCGGAGTCACGGGGAACATCGTGCTTAACTGGAACATGGAGAACAAGCTGGGTATTGCCAGACTCTCGAACGGAGCCTGCCAGGTCAGTTTCACGGGAGTGGACTGGCAGCGGTATCATATTTTGGAATCCATGGATTTGATTCACTGGATCACCAACACGACCGTCACGATGTCGGGCGGGTTGCATACGTATACGAATGGCGAAACTGCGCCGTTTGAATTTTATCGTACGATGCGGGTTCCGTAAGGACGATCGAACGATGTGCCCCGCGATGGTCCTGGTTGATGGCACTATTATGGCAGGAGTCGCATACGTTGCTCGGTGCGCGTCCGCCAGCAGCTACGCCTCCTCGCCACGATGAGTTTTCACAAAAGGCCATGTCCAAAGGGTGGTGAAGCGTCGGGTTAAGTGCCCATGGAGTTGGCACCTGGTGTGTTCACAGCGGATGGTACTCCGCCCGGAGGCCATTGCGCCCGCAGTGCAAAACCGCGACACTGCGCGCCAGGTTAAACCGGGGTTTACCGGCATAGCCGGGATTGAAGTAGAGCGTCCGGCCGATCACTTCATTAAACGGCTTGTGCGAATGACCGAAGACAACCACGTCCGGTTTTTCCCGCGCAATGCGCCGCCGGATGGGTTCGGCGGGACGATGCGCATCGACAATGTGATGGACAAGAAATTTGCGCCCGCCCAATTCGATAGTTTCGGTTTCTTTGAATTGCAGCCCGGCATCATTGTTTCCCAGGACGGCGGTAACGGGCGCAATGGATTCCAATTCCAGAATCACCCAGGGCAGGCCGATGTCACCGGCGTGCAGAATGTGATCCACGCCGGAGAAGAGCACGGGAATCCGGGGATCGAAGTGGTTGTGCGTGTCCGAGATGACGCCGATTTTCATGCGGGTTGGTGGTCTGGAGTTTCGCGATGGCATTCCAACGCATGGAGTCCCGGCTTCAGCCGGCATGACTGCCGCATGATCGAGGGCATTGGAAATATTTCATGTCATCCTGCAGGCCAGACCCTTACCGCCTGAAAGCGGAACTCCATACAAGATTGAGGCGCTCCCAATCACCCTCAGGCCGCCGGATGGCTCGGTTGCGAGGCATCTTCGGGGTGCTCTGACGCAGGTTCTTCGGGTTGTTCCTCCACTGGTTCCTCTTCCTCGGCGGGATCCAGGGCGTCCATCAATTTCATGGCGCCCGCAAACAGCGCGGTAAACAGGCCGCTGCTCGTGAGTGTGTTGCGGAAAAACTCCCAGGTCTGCGCGTAGCCCGCCGTTCCCCGGGTGAGCGCAATCCACCAACCAGCCAGAGTCTTCGTGTATTCCGGATTGTGGAAGGGATTAAACAACCAGGCAATGGTGTTGCTGACCAGGTAAAACAGGACGGCGCAAATCAAACCTCCGCCCACGAGCGAGACGAAGGAGGCCTTGGAACCGAACCATCGCCCAAGCCAAAGAAAGGCCGCGTAGGCGAGATAATTCCCGAAAAGTTCCGGGCTGAAGATCGGCGTTTGATAATGGGCGTGGTAATACCAGTTTAGCAACAGGTCACTGACCAGCATGGTCACGAGAGGTAGCCACCAGACCAGCCGTCGCGGAAAAAAAACGCCCGCGCAGAAGATCAGCGCATAGACGGCGCTGAAATTTTGCGGCAGCAAGCCGGGAATCCGCGACACCGCCAGCACGATCATCAGGATGACCGGCAATAATATTTTTTCCTTCACCCACAGCATGATACGACAAGCGGAGGCAATGACAAGTCCGCTGCAGGTGCGAATGCGGATGGGCGCGCCGCCGCCATTTTCTCCCCCCTCCAAAAGAGGAGAGAGCGCCGTGGGGTTTACACCGAATAAAGGCGAGTGCAGAACAAAGAGTCCGAATCACATGGCGTCCATTTGGCTTCTCCTTTTTTACATATCCAAGTGAACTTTTGGTGTCCGATTTTGTGAAAAATAGCCTATATATTGGGAGGCTATGCAACTAACGTGCAACTTTTGACAAATCGCGTGTGGTGCGATGCAGACGAGCCGCTAGAATGTGACAGGCCTCCGGCTTGTTTCACGACCAGGGGAAGACGGCGAACGGAAACACCTGGGTTGCTATGACGCTTACGTTGCCAAAAAAAGAGCCACCACTCTCGTTCCTCCACCCGATGCGCCGGGCGTATGGCCTGGTTGATGAGTTTCTGCTCCGGACTTTCCGGTTTCGAACGCGCGGGTTTCTGCGAATGCAAGACGCGCCCGGAACCGTTCCGCCGGTGCCCGCCCGGGGATGTGGCTGTCTTTATGTGCACATTCCCTTTTGCGAGACGCTTTGCCCGTTCTGTTCCTTCCACCGGGTGCAGCATTGTCACCGGCAGGCGCAACGTTATTTTCATTCGTTGCGCGAGGAGATCCGGCTTTACCACGACGCTGGGTTCCGATTTTCCACGGCATATTTCGGCGGCGGCACACCCACCACGGAACCGGAGGAACTGGTTGAGACGATCGAATTGGCCCGCAAACTTTTTGATTTGAGCGACATTTCCGTCGAGACCAATCCGAAAGACCTGCATCCGGAAATTCTCGAGCCATTGCGAGCGGCGGGCGTCACCCGGTTATCCGTCGGCGTGCAGAGCTTCGACGATCGGTTGCTCAAGGACATGCAGCGCTATGAAAAATACGGCAGCGGCGCGGAAGCGCAGGACCGCCTCCGCCAGGCCGCCGGATTTTTCCCGACACTGAACGTGGACCTCATTTTCAATTTGCCGCACCAGGATCTGGCATCGCTGGAGCGCGACCTCGAAATTCTCCGCGGAGTGGGCGCGAACCAGGTTTCATTTTATCCGCTGATGATTTCTCCGGGAGTCGCTCAACGGATGGCTGATTCGACCGGCCTGCCTGATCGCCGCCGGCTCCGTCAATTTTACCAAACCATTCTCGCCCGGCTCGTGCCGGAATTTACGCCATCCTCGGCCTGGTGTTTTACCCGGCGCGGTCGATCGAGTGACGAGTATCTCGTCGATGCCGATTTCTATGTCGGCGTCGGCAGCGGCGCATTTAGTTATTTGGACGGCACGCTCTACGCCACAACGTTCTGCCTCGACACCTACGAAAAGCGCGTTGCGGAGGGCTTGACGGGAATCGTGGTGGAAAATCAGCTCTCCGTAGGGGATCAAATGCGTTACACTCTGCTGGTGAAAATGTTTGGGCTGGGGCTGGACAGGGAATGGGCTTTGCGGCGATATGGGCCGCGCTTCTTTCGCAAGCTGTGGGGCGAACTGCGCACGCTCGAATGGCTGGGCGCGGCACGGCGGGACGAACACGGCTGGCGGCTCACCGAGCGTGGGATGTATTGGTTGATGCTGATGATGTGCGCTTTTTTCGAGTCGGTGGGTGAATACCGAGAGGCAATGCGCGCACATATTCGCCAGGAATTGGAGTTTCCCGGCAGATTGTGTCCTGCCTTAAAGGAGGTTCCTCATTGATGCCCTTCTCAAAAAGGAGTGTCTTTGGCCATTTCGCCAACGGCTCGTCATCCCTGAGCTCAAGGCGGCACTCGTCGCGTCGAACCCCAAGGATGAGTGGCCGGGTGAGGGGCAGCTTAAAGGCCATATGAATGCCAGAAGTGACCACACTGTCCGTTGAATGGAACGTCTGTTTGAAATTATCGACGAGAACGACGAATTGCTGGTGCTCAACAAACCAGCCGGGCTCGTTTGCCACCCTACCAAAGGCGATGCATGGTCCAGCTTGATCAGCCGCGTGCGCCTGCACCTTGGGACGGAAAGCCATCCCCACTTGATAAACCGGCTCGATCGGGAAACCAGCGGGGTGGTGGTGGTGGCGAAAACCGACCCGGCCGCTCGAGTCCTCCGAAAGGCTTGGGAAAGCCGGACGGTCGAGAAGGAATATCTGGCCATCGTTCACGGACACGTCCGTGAACCGAACGGGCTCATTGACGCGGCCTTGGGACCGGACACAGCCAGCCGGGTGGCGATCAAGGATTGTGTTCGGCCGGACGGCAGCGCCGCACAAACCGAGTTTCAGGTGGGACGACGGTTCGCCCGCGCCGAAGGGCCGTTCACCTTGCTGCGCGTAAAGCCGCGCACGGGACGAAAGCACCAGATCCGAATTCACCTCGCTCACTTGGGACACCCAATCGTCGGCGATAAATTGTATGGCGGCGATGAGGATTTGTATTTGGCGCTGGTCGAAGATCGGCTGACGGAAGCACAGAGGAGAAAATTGATCCTGCCACACCATGCGCTCCATGCGAGTGAAGTGCGATTCGCGTGGCACGGGGAGGCGAGATCGTTCCAAGCCCGCCCGGAACCGTGGTTCGTCGAGTTTGCTTCGGGCAACGGCGGCTGAGCAAAGGCCGGTTTATTCCTCGTGATAGGGTCGGTTGGCCCGGTAGAGTTCGAGCAACCGGCGGTTAGTCGCCGCAAGGCGTTGATTGCCGCCGCGTTCAGCCGTTTGGATGGCCTGATTGGCGGACGAAACCGCTTCGGCAAAATGCCCGGACTCGGCGTACGCCGCCGCCAGCGTGCCGGTCACCAAAGTGTTGGTGCCGCCGCTCAGTTCGTTGGCGCGCTCGGCCAGGCGAACCGCCTCGGTTCCATTTCGAACCTGGCCATCCGGGTTGGTCGCGAGAATCCAGGCCAGGTTGTTGAGCGCTTCAACCGAATCCGGTTCCATGCGCAATGCCATGCGGTAGTGCGCCACTGCTTCGCTGGTTTTTCCCTGTTTGGATGCAAGCATGGCCAACTGGAGGCGCGCGGGTGCGTAATCAGGTTCCAGACGCAGGATTTCGGAGAACTGGTTCGCCGCCTCCCTGGGACGCGCGCGAGCCAGCCACGTCATCCCGAGTTGGAAACGAGTTTGCACATCGTTCGGGTTGAGACCGAGTAACTTTTGGCACCGGCTGCTTTCCTGCTCGAAAGCGCGCTGCTGGTCCCATGCCCCAACCGCAGAGTGGCCATCTGCGTAATGGCTGGTTCCATCCAGCGCCTGGGTAGCCTCGAAGACATAGAAGCATACCGGATTGACCTCTCCCACCGCGAACGGAAGCAAGCCCTTGCGCCAACTGTAGAAGCAAGCTTCAACCGAGTAGCTTACGGTGGCGTAATATCGGTTGGGCCTAAACCCCAACACCTCAATCAGGCGGACGACATCCGCCGGCACGTCGAATACGTTGCTGGCAGTCCGTGGGTCCGGTAAAATCACCCGGTCCCCGGGCGATAGCACGGGTTGCAGGGTGTCCAATGGTTTGGCTCCCAACTTTTCCATGTAGTACTGGAAGCCCCAATGCCCGCGAAACCAAAGCACCTTCCCCGGGCTCCGGTAGCGAGCGCATAATTCATTCGCCGCAACCCGGTTTACGCTGGCCAGGTCGTAATCCGCCTTGACCAGCAACAGGCTGAGCACGCCGGCTGAAATCACCGGCCAGAAGAACCGCCATTTCGGCACGACTGCCGTGCCGGGATACCGCTGATCGAGACGTCTTGCCAGAAGAATGGCCGCGGCTGGGGCCATCGGCAGCAAACTGCGGCCGTTCATGGTCCAGTTCACCGCGCTGGCGAAAATAAAAATCCCGGCGGTCCAAAGCAGCAGGCAGAGCGCGCCGGTATCGCGCCGGGTCCAAAAGTCACTTCCCGCGAGTATCAGGATGTGGAGGCTGGCCACGGTGAAAAGCGCGCTTTGCAGGAAACTCACCCAGTCGAATCGTTCATCCGGCCGCCAGAACAATCGTCCAAGCGGCCCGATCTCGGGGAGAAACGCCAGGAACGGCACGAGGCAGATGAGACCAACCAGGATGGTTCGAGGCCGCCACAAGGCCGGCGCAAAGAACAGGGTCGGCAAAAAGCAGCCGCCCATGAAACCGAGGCCCACCACCACTCGCTCGATTAGAAGTCCCTCATCGGCTTGACGCTGGCTTGAAGCGTACGTCGCCGCGGCCAGAAGCAAGCCCTGCCCATACATTTTGCGGGTGTACCACTCGTAACCGGCCGCCACCAACAGCGGGACCGCCGGAGCCAGGAGCCACCAACCCAAACTCAACCGGCGTCGCCGGTGCAAACCGCAGGCACCCAGCAGCGGAACCAGTGCAAGGCCGGGAAACTTGGTTAAAACCGCAAGCCCACCCACGATTCCGCTCGCCAGAAATAGCAGCGGACGGTTTTCCTCCTGTCCCTCCTCGAACAGCACGATCGACCAAACCCAAAAGGCCAGCAACATGACATCGCACATCACGGTCGTGCTGGAGATGAGGAAAACCGGCGACAACACCGCCATCACCGCCGCCAGCAATGGTCGCCGGCAATATCTTCGCGCCAAGGAATGAATTCCCCAGGCACTGGCGAGGGCTGGCAGCAAAAAAGCCGCATGCATGGCTGGTTCGCTCCAACCCACCACCCGTGCGACCAGCGCAATGTAATAGCAGGTAAGCGGCGGATTTTCGAAAGACTTGACCATTGGATAGGCGAAACCGAACCAGTTCACGGTGAATCCGAAAGGATCGGCGGGATGCCGCTGAATTTGCTCTCCCACCCAGAGGAAAAGAGTATCGTCAATATGGTAAGCCTTGCCTAAAAAAGGCACGAGGCAGGAAAGGGTGAGCGCCAGCACCCAGACCACGGAGGGAACGGACGTCAGACGCTGTCGGAGGCTCGTGGTCATGAAAGCGCAGTCAAAGGTCTTCCTGGAAAGACCGGTTGGCAGGAGGGAACTCCAGGCAACCCAGTCAGGACATGAGGGCTTGGGCTGGCATACCATGGATTATTGTGAGTCACAAATTCGCGGAGTTCGTAGCCACAACCCCATTCGTGGGCACGGAGAGGTAGGTTGGGCACCACACCGTCTGCTGACGCCAATCAACACCTAACTTCAGCCACTGGCGAAGATGATTGGTCACGCTGACCACTTTTTTTATGAGCGCGTTCTTGCCTGAATAGCGGCGCCGGATGAAATAGTCGAAGCCGACCTTTCGCGGCGTGGTTCCGGGCGTGATCGGGATAAGGACCGTGGAAATCCCGCCGCCAGATATAAAAAATTCCGGCGTAACGGACCAGCTTGCCGCCAATTCCGCGGTGGGCGCCGGTGCTTTGTGAACCGCAGTTGGAATCCAGGAGTGTTTTGGCTTCTCACGGTAAAAATACGCCGGGAAAATATTGCCCCACGCGGCGGAGACCTTCGGAATGTAATAATCACTGGTCACATTGGTGAGAGTAAGAACCGCGAAGGCTGGGCCGGACTGACCCGGTTGCACATACTTGACAAAAACGAGTGCCGGCCCGTTCGAAACGCGCGTCATGATCAGGATCAGCAACGCTGCCACCAAAACCAGACCAATAGCGAGCCAGATGACTATGCGGCGATTCATTCCTGGTGAAAGGCACGCCGGGCCTGGTAAAGTTCAAGCAGCTTGCGGTTGGTCGCCGCCAAGTCTTGATTACCTGAAGTTTCTGCCAGCTTGATTGCCTTGGTAATGGCGTCAATTGCCTGATCGAACTGTCCGGCCCTGGCATAGACGGCCGCCAGAGTGCCCGCCCATGTTTCGTCCGGCTTAAAGTCACAAGCCAACCGTAATTGCTCCGCACCTTCCGCTTGCTCGCCGAGCTTCGCAAGGGTCAAGCCGAGCAAATAATGCAGTTCCGGACTGGTGGGCTTGAGTCGCAATCCTTCCCGTGCGATCGTGGCCGCCTCCTGATCCCGGCCCAATCGCGACAGCCACTCACACAGACTTGGATAGCCATCCGCCTGGTCAGGGGCCAATTCCAATGCCTTCGTCGCCTGGTGGACTGCGGCTTCCATCTGGCCTTGCCTGGCCAGGATTGATGCCACCATCAGACGAGCTTCGGCGTCATCTGGGGCATCGTTCAGCACTGGTTCAATGCGCGCGCGGGCTTCCTCGGGCTGGCTTTGAGCGGACAATCCCATGGCGAACATCTTTCTCGCCGTAACATTACGCGGGTCGTGCCGCAGGACGCCCTCGAAGAACGGCACAGCGTCGTCAAACCGGTGCTCCCGCAGGAGGAACAAACCGCGTGTGACCGACGTCGCCGCCGCTCCACTCGGGATCCAGAAACAGGCATAAGCATTGATCGCCCATACACCCAAAGCAACCGCCAGCATAATCTGAAACTTCCCCACCCTGCGGCCCAGGGTTTCCCAACCCACCGCGCCAAACGCGCAGACCGGGAGCAGCGCGATCAAGCAATAAAAGGCCTTCACGTTGAAGTAGAAAGGCAGTTTGAGACTCACATAGAGCACAGCGGCGAACGTCGCGCAGCCCAAACCGATCAGCAATGACCAAGCCGGCTCTGGCCGCCGCGCAAACCTCCAGAACGCCGTGCCCGCCCCCAACAGAATGATCAGCGTGGGGGTCAACGCAAGCAGGGCGCCGATAGCCATCAAATCATAATTCCAAGGCGGACGAAAAGCCACTGACGCCTGCCCCCCATAAAGCGCGTCACCCCAGAGTGTCGAGTAAATACCATCGCCAAAGCTGCTGAACACGCTGTAAGCCGGACGAACCAAACATTCACCAAAGCGGGCATAGTATGCGCTGGTCCGAAAACCGTCGTCGGCCCAAAGTTGGCTCCCCGGCCCTGTTCCCGGGATATTGATAATCGGCGTGCCGCAATAAATCCACATTCGAGCGTAATGCCAGCCGGCTACAGCAAGGCTGCTCACCGCCAGAACTCCGAGCGTGGCGGTCCAGGCGCGAAAATCTCGGGGCCGGGTAATTAACAGCCAATGCGCCAGTGCTCCCACGACAAAAGGCACCGCCAGCAGCGCCGTAACTTTAGTCAGCAGTGCGCCGCCCAGGCACAATCCCGCCGCCGCGGACAGCCGCCACGAAACGACCTTTCCCGTGACGATGCGCAAACAAAAGTAGATCGCGCCCGACACCAGAGCCGCAACCAGCGGCTCATTGGTAATATAGTGGCAGAGGTAAAGGTGCGCCGGCAGGCAAGCCGCCAGCACCAGCCCGAAAAGTTGCGCGCCCGCCCTCCAGGGGAACAGCAAGCGGCAGCTCAGGAAGATGAACACGCAATTTGAGATCCCGATCAAAAGTCCCAATATCCGCATCGCATAAATGACCGTATCGCTGAAAGCACCCGCGAAAAAAGGTGCCAGGACCACATTGCAAAGGAGGTAATAGAGCGGGGCGTGATACATCTCCATCCCATCACTCGGCAACGGCAGCGCCCAGTTGGTGCGGATGAAATCGATGTAAGCCAGATGATCCAGGCTGTCGAAGCCAACGGTATTAGGCAACAAGCCAAGGTTATGCAGAAAAAGCGCGGTCCAAAGGATGGCGACGCCCGCGAGCGCCCAGGCTGCCAATCGCGGTGAAAGCACGGGGGCAGCCGGCTGGGAGGAAATTCCTCCGCGCCGTTTAAGCCACCAGGCACCGGTGCCGATGACACCGCCGGAAAGGACCACGAACACCAGCAATGCCCGCCACCGCCTGATTGCCGAATCCAGCGTGTTCTCCCCTCCGAAAAGTCGATTCCCTTTCTGCAGGGCCATCGGCTCTGAAGCCAGCCGAGCCTTGCGCCAGACAGCTCCCGCCTCAGAACAATCCCAGTCCCGATCCGAATCCAGCCGTTGGCCGCCCGCTTTGAAACTAAGCCACAAAGCGGGCGGACCATTGCTATTAAATACGACGGCTGAAAGTTCGTTCGTGCCCGCCTGCAGCATGCTTGAGACCTCGAGTTCAAGCGGCTGCCTCCAGTTCGCCACCAGTCTGGAGCCGGTGCCTGCCTTCCCATTGATAGTAATCGCGCACCGCTTCAAACTCCGCACTGCCAAAATGGCTTGTGCGGGAACCCGATCCAAAACAAAACGACGCCGGAATTCCGTGCTCAACTGCCCGTGTGTCTCGGCCAGACCGTCGGGCGGTTTGGGATAGAGGATCCACTCTGCGGATCCGGATTTCGTCAGAAAATCAATCTTTGTACTCCGGCAGCACAACCACCAGAACCACCCCAGCCCGCCTGCCAATCCCACTGCCAACACGGCGATTGCCAGGCGGCTTTGGTTCTTTGCGGTCATGGCATTCGATTGTGTTTAACGCTTTTCTGGGATGCAATCTCAAAACCCGCCTCCTCCAACACCAAGCGCAGCTCCTCACCGTTGGCATGTTGGCAGGGACGTCGCAGCGCGATGTTTACCTTCCCGCCTCGCCTATTTTCTTGGCCCTTACCTCCCGTTCCTCTTATCTTCAACATCGTGACCGCCGAAATTCCCCGCACGATGCGCGCTGTCGTTTATCGCGGCATCAATGATTTGCGGCTCGAGACCCTGCCGGTGCCCCGCATCCGGAGCGACGAATTGCTGGTCAAAGTCGCCGCCTGCGGCGTCTGCCCCACCGACATCAAGAAAATTCAGTATGGCACCGTCTCCCCGCCTCGAGTGTTTGGGCATGAAACCGCCGGAACCATCGTACGCCTTGGCGCGCGGGTCAGGGGCTTTCGGGTCGGCGATCGCGTCGCGCTGCATCATCACGTGCCTTGTCTCGATTGTCATGCGTGCCGGCACCGGTCATTCGCCCAATGCGCGCAATACAAACGCACCGGCATCACCGCCGGCTTTGAACCCGCCGGCGGCGGTTATGCGGAATACGTCCGCGTAATGCGCTTCGTCCTGCCTGGCGTGGTGAAGATTCCCGCGCGCAACACCTTCGTCGAAGGTGCCATGCAGGAACCCGTCAACACCGTCCTCAAAGCGGTGAAACGACTTAACCTGCTGCGGGGAGACGCCGTTTTGGTGGCAGGCCAGGGGCCCATCGGGCTGGTGTTCACGCGCCTGCTCGCGCTCCAAGGCCTGAAGGTCATTGCCACCGATTTTCTTTCCTCAAGGCTCGAAATTGCCCGCCAATGGGGAGCAACGCGGGTTTTCAATCCCAAAGAACCTGATCAACTGAGGCACGGAGTCCCGCCTTCAGGCGGCAAGGCGCCCACCAACACGACGCCACGCTCCACGCTCCACCCTCCACGGTCCAGCGGCGTTCTCAACGAGATTGTGGACCGTTTGACTCGGGGACGCGGGTTGGATGCCGCCGTGCTGGCCGTGCCCTCGGATGAGGCGATGACCGAAGCACAGTCGTTGTTACGCGGAGGCGGCCAACTGTTGCTTTTTGCCCACACGCGGCGCGGGACGCTGACGAAACTGGATTTGTCCAACGTGTGCGTGGATGAGAAGGATATTTTTGGAAGTTATTCAGCAGACTTTACTTTACAGAAGGAAGTGGCACGACTTGTGCTCTCAAGGCGGTTGGATATTCGCCCTCTCATCACTCATGAATTTGCCTTGGAAAAGACGGCGGAAGCCATCGAATTGGCGGCGCATCCACAACCCGGGGCTCTGAAGGTGATGGTTCGCCCCTGAAGTATTGGCAAAACCTTGCAGTTGTGATAATTCCGCCGGTAATCAGCCCGTAGAAACCCGGTATTCAAGGCGAACAAATCAAGGATTGGGATGGGTCAATTTGACTTAGTTTTGGGCATGAAATTCAGGCTTAGAAAATGTTCAAAAAAAAGCGAAAAATATGTTGACACCCCATTGCGGGTCTGAGATAGTGGCGGCACACACGGTAACAACAAACGTAAAAAAACATGAGAACAAATACAGCAGTATTAGGCGCCGCAGCCTTTGCGGTAGGGGCGTTGTCCAGTGCGACAGCGCAAAACGTCTATTCGGTCAACGTGGTCGGCTATGTGAATGTCGTGATTCCTCACGGCTATAACATGCTGGTCAATCCGCTGAACGCGACGGACAACTCGGTCAACGCACTCTTTCTAGGGAGCAGCACCAACGCGGGTGCATACAGCCCAGCACTCGGCTGTACTGTTCTGCAGTGGAGTGGGACAGGGTTTGTTAACGGTGATGTGAGCAATCCGTATGCTCCCGGCGCTGGTGTAAGCAATGGTGGCTGGGGAAACCCAAACCTTCAACTGGTCCCTGGTACCGGCTTCTATTTTAACAATCCCGGAACTGTGTTCACGAATACCTTCGTTGGCACGGTGGTGCAGGGTTCGACCAATAACATTCCGACGGGCTACAGCTTGCAAGGCTCTCAATGGCCGGTGGCTACCAACTTGGCATTCTTAGGCTTGGCTGGTGGTCTGTCTAATGCCAGCCCGACCAACGGAGCGGGCGACAGTGTTCTCTTCTTGATCGGTGGTAGCTTTATAGGTTTTAACAAAAACGCCTATGCTCCTTACACGTGGACAGTCGGAAATCCCGCCTACAACAACCTTGTGAACGCCACCAACGGTCCGCTGATTGGCGTGGGTCAAGGATTCTTCTATCAGAACAACCAGGGCGTCGCCTTCAGCTGGCCGCAAAACTTCACCGTCCAATAACCGAATGCCAGAAAGCAATTAACCAAACGACTACTTAACAACCTACACCAAATCCAAACCATGAAGAAAATAATCCTCACAGCGGTTCTAAGTGCCGCGACCTTGGGCGCGTTTGCCCAGGGAACCATCGACATTGGTAACTTCTCGAAAGGCACCTTTGTCGCGCCGATCTTCTCTCCCAATCCAGCCAGTCCTGGCGTTCAGCAGGTTGGCAATCCGGGAACCACGAGCTATCAAAACGGCGGAACTCCTTTGGGCACGACAGTGTACGGTGGCGTTCCGTTGCAGGCTGGGTATGACATGGTATTCCTGTATTCGACCAGCAGCACAGTCCCTTCTCAGATGTCAGTGGGAACTACTGTGCCTTTCCAGACCGCTGCAACGGCAACGGCAAGGCCGGCTGGGACGATGGTTTCACTTGGTGCATTCGTAGTCCCGGGTGTTCCAGGAAACAGCACGATCAATTGGTGCTTTGGCGCGTTCTCCACTGAGGGTGGAACTGTCACGACTTGGGCGCAAGCTCTGGCTGCGTTCGCCAGCGGTGATCCGAATTCCCAAATCGGAAGCGGCACTGTCGTCACCGGAACGTTGTTGGGCGGAGGTGCTAATCCGGCCGAGCCTACCACGTATGCTGGCTGGACCAGCTTCAGCTTGGTTACCCCAGCTCCCGAACCCTCAACGATCGCGTTGGCTGGTTTGGGCGCGGCTGGCTTGCTCTTGTTCCGCCGCCGCAAGTAACCCATTGGGTTCGTAACTTCTTCACAAGCCGCTCGAAAGGGCGGCTTTTTTATTTGCCCATTAAGCAGGCTTGGAATCGCGGCTGAGACATTCCAAGGTGCGGAGTCCGGCTTTAGCCGGTAGGGCTGACGCATTGCGAAGCAGGTTGGAAATTTTCCAAGTCATCGTGTTCGCGCGGGTCCCGCCAGAAGGTGGGACTTCATACCTTGTCGCTCCCGGATCTGGTGACGGGCCAAAGGCCCTATTCATGCCAGCCTCGGCCATCGGCCCAGGCAATCAGTACAAAACAAACCGGGAAGCGCCAGCGAGCGATCCATCAATCGGGCGTGGTTTGGCTTGCGATGATTAATGGCATTGGAAGACCTTGGACTTGGCTTACGGCCCTGATGATGTTTGCGACAGGAAATCCGAACCGCCGCCCCAGGCTGGCATGAGGCTGCGCCGTTGGCGCTGCCTGCCGTTTGTGCCGCACTTCACTGAGGCATTATACCATTTTTGTTCGCAATTGCAGCATTCCTCACAGATTCGGAGACGGCCGCGGATAATGAGAAAGCCGGCCTGGTTCATTATCTGTGGCCGTCTCTGAATTTGCGGAGCAAAAGTGCAGTTTCAAGCTGGAATTAGCATTACACCGCATTGTTGAAGCAGCATCAAGCCGCTCCTTTGGTGGCAGCTTTGCCGTGCGTGGAAAATATTCAGGTAACTGCCGGCAAGCAAATTACCGGCGGCCCGTGGTCCCGTTGTTGTTGTTCCCCTCGTTATTCTGCTGCAACATCGGGGACAAAGGCGTGGGCGGCATTTCAGGAAGGAGACCGGCTTCGGTCAGACTCTTTGTGCGTTGGCGCTCGACCTCCATCATGACATACTTTTCCTCCGGGCTCAGGTTGGCCGTTTGTTGCAGCGGGTCTGACTGGGCCTGTTGTGCCTGTTGGGGCTGTTGTCCCAGCAGTTGCAATGGGTCCACTCCATTCCCGGTTCGCAATGCCCGGGTGGGCAGAGTGGACAAACCGTTGCCGTTATTTGCGCCAGATTGGCTGTATTGGGAAAAATTGGGAACCGGCACCCCTGCGCCGCCGGTTGGCTGGCGATTGTAAGCGGCATTCGACGGGGCGGCGAGAGTTGGCATGTGGGGTGCGCCGGGCAAGCCGGGAAGTGCGGGAGGTCCCCCCGGACCGCTCGGAAGCTTGGCGGAGGTATCCAAGGCAATAACCGACTCATTTCCATCGTTCTTGATTTTAACGGTGGCCGCTTTCTGGTTGATCTCGAGGACCTCAATCACACCCTGGCGCTGGCCTTCTTCAAGGATATAAGATTCCTCTTTTCCGGGCGGTTTGCCCGGCTGCGCCGCTGCCCCGACCATAAACAATGCCCGCTTCGTGCCCAATATGCTGGTGATGCCGGTCAGCTTCACGTTCGGAGGGGGGGTATTGGTGACCGTCGGAGGCGCGACCGGCGGTGGGGGCGGCTTCAAATCAAAGACATTCCGTTCTATAATTGCGCGGTACGGATTGTTGTCCACTGCTCCGTGCGCGGTCATCACAATTCCCGCGGCTGACACTACACTGCCGAACAGGCGGGCGGCTGCTTTGGCACTATGTTTCATGGCCAAGTAATATACGGCATTTGCAAATAAACACCACCGATAAATGCGAGTTGCCGCAAATCCTTCTCCGGTCGGATTTTCCGAAACCCGCCGCGAAAACGGGACTGGCGGCTTTGCGCCCTCCGCAGTATCCTCGCCTTATGCTTTGCGAGATGTGCGGTCAGCGAGAAGCGACGATCAATCTGGGTTATTCTTTTCCGGATCGGCAGGTGGAGCAGCATTTTTGCTTCGAGTGTTCCGAAAGGCCAATGACTGAAGAACAATGGCGGCCTCAATTGACCCCGGAGCAGCAGGCAAACCGACAACTCCGGGCTGTTGTCCAGATGCTCCAAAAGGAGCTTTTCCTGCCCCGCCTTCCCCTGTTGCAGAGCAATCAAGTACGAACCCTGGGCCGTTCGATCTGGCCGCCGGATAAACTGGTTTTATTTGCGGTCGGTTCGTTGTTGCCCCATGTCGATCCCATGGAAATCCTGCTGGGACCCTCCGCGGCGGGGCTGAATCACGTTGTGAAACCGATGGCGGACTGGGAAGTGCATATCGTGCGTTGGGCGGACGATTCGCGGCAGTTCCTGAATAACATCTTCGAGCCTTTTCCAAACGCGGGAGCACGGGTTGACCTGGAGAAAGGCATCCTGTTTGTCGAAGGACAAAGCCGGTTGTTTCCGAGCGCGCAAAAGAGTCTGGGCTTTTGCCATCTGGCTGCGGCCCAGCTCAATTCGGCAAGCGCGCCATCGGGCCAAAAAATCCAATTTCAAGCCCAATCCTAAGGTTCGCCAGAGATTGACATATGAGAAATCCCGGCTACGATTTGCGGAGACTAACGAAATGGCGCGTTCGTCTATCAGTTAGGACGCGGCCCTCTCAAGGCTGAAAGACGGGTGCGATTCCCGTACGCGCTACCAATTCATGCACGCATTCCAGATCATTTTCAATCCCACCAGCGCCGCCGAGCTGGCCCGCATGCCCAAGGAACTCCAACTCCAAATCCTGGGCGAGTTCCGCGGCCTGCCCCAACAGGTCATGCACACGGAACTGGATCAATTCGGCAAACTGGAGCGCGCGGGCCGCAGCTTGCACCGTTTCCGCGTCGGGGATTACCGGGTTTATTTCGAGCGCCACGACCTTGGCGTGGTCGTTCATCGCATTCTCAGTCGGCACACGCTGAAGGATTTTTATTTCCGCACTGGGCTCAAGCTGGAAGAAGACGAGGCATTGCAGCAAAATCCTAAATTCTGGGAATTGATCGAAACCGCGGTTCGATCCTCCGCCAAGCCGTGAAAGATCAGGCTGGTGTGAATTTAAAGATCCGGGTTGCAAATTTGAAATCCCGGAACTCTCCCGGGTTGCCGGCGCTGAATCCGCGCGGAAACGCCAGCTAATCAGCCAATCTGTGGCCAGACGATTTATCCAGTCCCACCCAGCCTTGGCTGGCGGCCTTCTCCTCGCCCTGGGCACGCTGCTCATCTACGCCCAAGTGGGAGGCTTCGCGTTTATATCTCTGGATGATTCGCACTATATCTATGATAATCCGATGGTCCGCGGCGGACTGACTGCGCGAAGCCTGCTTTGGGGGTTGACCACGGACTATTTCGATTGCTGGCATCCGCTCACTTGGTGGTCGCACATGCTTGACTGCGAGGTGTTCGGCTTGAAGCCAGGCTGGCACCACCTCGAAAACCTGGGTTTCCACATCGCCAATACGCTCCTGGTTTTTGGATTGTTCCGCCGGATGACCGGCTGTCTCGCGCGCAGTTTCATCGTGGCAGCGCTTTTTGCCTGGCATCCAACTCACGTCGAATCCGTGGCTTGGGTGGCGGAACGCAAGGACGTGCTCAGCACATTCTTTTGGTTGCTGGCGGTTGGAGCGTATGTCGGCTACGCGAAAGGAGCCCAAAGCCCGAGGGCCAATCAGCCGGAAGTTGGTCCCCGTTCAAAATTCAAAGTTTACTATTCTTTATCCCTCGCCTTCTTTGGCTTGGGCTTGATGTCCAAGCCGATGGTGGTCACGCTTCCATTTGTGCTGTTGCTGCTGGATTTTTGGCCTTTGGGTCGGATTTCGGATTTTGAATTTCGGATTTCGCACTTCAAATTACTGCTTGAAAAAGCGCCTTTCCTGGCTCTCGCTCTTTTCTCCTCCGTTACCACGTTTCGCAACATGAATTCCGGAAGTAATATTGTGTCGAGCGAAAGCATCTCGTGGGGCCTGCGTTTGACCAACGTTCCTGTTTCCTATCTGCGGTACTTGGGCAAATTATTCTGGCCGGTGGACCTGGCGGCTTTCTATCCCTTGCCCCCTGGTTGGGCCGGTTGGAAAGTTGCTGGCGCGGTGTTGCTGTTGGGGCTGATTACCGTGCTGGCCGTAGTCTGCCGACGCTCCGCCGGCTATTTGCTGACAGGCTGGTTGATGTTTCTGGGCATCCTGGTTCCTGTGATCGGTATTGTCGCCATGGGTTACCAATCCGTGGCTGACCGCTATCTTTATGTTCCATCGCTCGGCATCTTTGTCGCAGTGACCTGGCTGGCCGGGGACTTAACATCCAGATGGAGGTTTCCAAATCTGCTTGTCGTTGCGGCAACGACCTTGGTCCTGGCTGCCTTTGGTTGTGCGACTTGGATTCAGGTCCAGACCTGGCGCAACAGCAACTCCGTATGGACCCAATGTTTCAAGGTAAATCCCGAGAACTGGTTCGCTCACTATTGCATCGGCTGCGACCTCCAGAACTCAGGCCGGGTACAGGAAGCCATTGCTCATTATCAGCAAGCCTTGAATTTCCAACCGAATTATTTCCAAGTCAATCTGAACCTCGGCGTGGCCCACGCCAGCCTGGGCAATTTCAACGAAGCCACCAACTGGTTCGCCAAGGCGTTGCGGATCCGGCCGCATTATGACAAGGCGCCTGCCGATATGGGGGCAGCGCTTTTCGAACTTGGCGATTGTGCGGGTGCGCTGACAAATTTCACCGAGGCGGTTCAACTGGATCCGGCTGATGCCATTTCGCTGACCGGACTGGGCCGGACGCTGGCCTGCCTGGAACGGTCAGATGAGGCGGTGCGCTGTTACCTGGGCGCGCTTCGCCTTGATCCAACCAACACGATGGCACGCTATCATCTGGGTCTTGAGTACCTCCGGCGCGGCGCGGCGGACCAGGCGGTTGCAACGCTGAAGCAGGTGGTGGGCCTCGATCCAGAATCAGCTCCCGCGCACCTTGCGCTGGCCTCCGCCTTGCAGAAGAAGAATGAAATTGGCGGAGCGGTGATTCACTACCGCGAAGCAGTTCGGCTCAATCCCGGTCTGCCGGTAGCGCGTAACAATCTTGCGTGGATCATGGCGACTTATCCGCAGCCTGAGTTTCGCAATGGAACTGAGGCAGTGCAGTTGGCGGAAGCCGCCTGTGAGCAAACTCATTATCAGGAAACCGTGTTTCTCGGAACCTTGGCTGCCGCCTACGCGGAAAACGACCAATTTGAAAAAGCGGTTGAAACCGCCCGAAGAGCCTGCGACCTGGCCGCGGCTTCCGGCCAGGCCGAGTTGCTCGCCCGCAACCAAAAGCTCCTGCATCAGTTCCAAAATCGCGAGCCATGCCGTGACCGGGATTGATGAAACCGTTCTGGTCGGATATGCGAGCATCATTCCTGCTCGGACATTGAAACCAGGCACCAGTTTCAAATCAGTTGGATGCCGTTGCGACCGGGCGAGCCAGCGTCTGGCGGGGCTGCAGGATTTGAAACAAGCTGGCAAAGTCATCCGTCCAGAGCGGCAGGTCCGCCCGGGTCCTTACTGGTCCAGCCGCTTCACGAATCGGCGGGGAGTCAATGAACGCATCGTTGTGCGTCAGCAGAATCCATCGTGAGGGCTTGATCCACCACTGCCCCGGAGCACCATTGCAATCGATAACCGCCATTCGGTAGCCGAAGTGATTGGCCAAATTGGCCAGTACTGGCTCCAAGTCCAGATAAAGATTGGAGATGTGCGCTGCGATAATACCGTTGGTCTGCAACTGCCGCTGGTAAACCTCGAAAGCCTCCGTGGTCAACAGATGCACCGGGATATTGTCCCCACTGAACGCATCAATTACCAGCAGATCAAAATGCTGGGACGATTCCTTTTCCAGCGACAAACGCGCGTCACCCAACACCACTTCTATCTTGCCTCGGCAGCCGTTCAAATAACTGAATCGCGATCTCGCCAACCGCAGGACCTCGGGGTTGATTTCATAAATGCGCAGAAGGTCGCCTGGCTGAGCATAGGCCGCGAGCGTGCCGGCCCCCAAGCCGATTATACCGATGTGCCGGCTGCCAGCAGGTAACGCCTGCATGGCGAGCCCGACACCGCTTTGCTCGCTGAAATAGAGGATGGGCCAAGCGGCGCGGACCGGGTCGGCAAACTGCCACCCGTGGCTGATACGCTCATGCAAGAGACCAAAAACATGCCGTTCCGGTTCGTTGGGAAATGACTCGAAGACTCGCAATCGCCCGTAAAAGTTCCGCGACGTGTCAAGAATTGCCTGGGTCGGCAAAGGCCGTTCGCGCGTCATCCACAGCGACGTTGCCAGCGCGAATATGCCGAACCCCAACCAAATGCAGGTCAGCATCTGCCATGCCCGCGCCCGCTTAAGCCGGTCTCGATAAACCCAGCCAGCCCCCGCCAACAGTAGCGCGAAAATCCACATCGCCACACGCATGCCGCTGGCGTAATCACGGATATCCACCTCCGAAGCCCCTATCTCACGAAACAGCCAATCACCCCCCCCTATCAACACGAGCGGGAGGAGGCACGCCGTCCAACGCCACTCCTTGAGGCTGCCTGAGTTGTGGTCGCGGGCGCATACCACCAAAAACAAAGTCCCGCAAAGCAGCAAGCCCGTGTGCAGTTCGTAATACCCGGAAAAAATCATCGGCGCAACCACCGCCACGAACACGCCGCCCAAGGCCCCACCCGCCGCAATCAGCAGATAAAACTCCGTTAAGTAGAGTGGGCCGGGCCGAAGGCGATAAACCTCGCCATGGCACGCCATGCAGCAAACAAAGAGTGCCCCGCCATAGGCCACCACCAGCTTCCAACCCGGCCAATGGTCCCCGCGGAAGATGGCCCAGCAGATGCCGCCCAAGGCAACCGCCAGTCCCAGTGCGAAAGGCAGCCGCGCATACCAGCGCGGACTGTCGAAGCAAATGATGAAAGTTAACAGATAGATTGCCAGCGGCAACACCCACAGGAATGGCATTACCAGCATGTCCCGGCAAAGTTTATTGGTAGTTGCAAGCAACAGCACCGATGCACAGGCTGGCAGCAGAACCCAGAGCGTTCTCTGCCCAAGGCTGGGCCGGACTGGGGCCGGGGTTCCGCGTGTGGACGATGTTTCCGTGACCGAACGGCCTGCTGTCCTCCACATTTTTACCGCGCAAACCATCCCGCAAGCGGCGTAGAGGACCAGTCCACAGCCCCAAATGAAGGCTTGCATCCTGCGGCTGAAGTGCGATTCAAAATAAAACGGATAGGAAAGCAGCGCCAGCAGCGAGCCAGCGTTCGATAGCGCGTACAGCCGGTATGGCGAAACACCGGGGTGGGTGCGTGTCAACCACCGTTGCATCAAAGGCGCAGTCGAAGAGAGGACGAGATAGGGCAAGCCGATGTTGGCGGCCAGCAACAACAGGATTTGCCAGACGGGGTCATCGACATTGAGCGGCTTCCAGGCGTTCCCGGGCGTGATGGGAAGCAGCGCCACCGCTCCCCCCAGAAGGACTATGTGGACAATGGCCTGCACGCGCGGCTTCAACCAGCGCGAACTCAAATGCGCGTAACCGTAACCCCCCAATAACGCCAACTGAAAGAACAACATGCAGGTGGTCCAGACGCCCGGCCCCCCCCCAAACCACGGCAAAATGTACTTGGCGATCAGGGGCTGGACCTGAAAAACCAGGAAAGCCCCGGTGAAAATCGTCAAGGCATACAAAAACATAGCATGAATTCTGCATAAGTTGGCTATCCCGCGCCAGCGCAAAGTCTGGTCACCTTTTATTCTGGCGAGATTCCATCGCGCCATTAGGATTAGGCGATGCAAAATGCACAACGAGCCCAGATCATCTGCCTCGTGCTGGCTGCGATCACCCTGGCCGTGTTTTCGCCAGCAACCCATTTTGCCTTCCTCAACTGCGATGATCAAACTTACGTCGTGGACAACACGTCAATCCATAATGGCGTCACCGGGGCTGGGGTCATCTGGGCATTGAAAAGCAATTATGCCAGCAACTGGCACCCACTCACTTGGGTATCGCACATGCTTGATTGTGACCTGTTCGGATCAAACCCAAGGGGGCACCATTTAACCAACGTTTTGCTGCATGCCGCCAATTCCGTGTTTCTCTTTCTGGTGTTACTGCAACTCACCGGCGCACTCTGGCGCAGCGCTTTCGTTGCCGCGCTCTTCGCCTGGCATCCGGTGCATGTCGAATCAGTCGCCTGGGTTTCCGAGCGGAAGGACGTGCTCAGTACACTTTTCGCACTGCTCGCGATCGTGGCGTATGCGCGCTACGTGAAAGCGCCCAAAGTCCAAAGCCCAAAGTCCAAAGTCGAAGAGGAGCAAAATCAAAAATCAAAGATTTATTATAGCTTGTCCCTGCTCTTCTTCGCCTTCGGTTTAATGTCCAAGCCGATGGTGGTAACACTCCCATGCCTGTTGCTCCTGCTCGACTTTTGGCCCCTCCAACGGATATCAAGTTTCAAGTTTCAAGTTTCAAGTTTCAAGGCTTGGCGTCCTCTCCTTCTGGAAAAAATCCCCTTTTTCGCTTTCGCGGCTCTCGATTGCGTCGCAACCGTGTGGGCCCAGAGATCCGCCGATTCCGTGGTGAGTTTTAATGCGCTTCCTCTTTCCCTGCGCCTGGGCAATGCCCTCGTCAGCTACGCCCGTTACCTCGGGAAAATCGTTTGGCCAACGCACCTGTCGGTCTTTTACCCATATCCGGATCACTGGAACCTTTGGGCAGTAGTGGGCGCGGGATTGCTGCTGCTGGTTCTCTCCATCGGCATGGTCGCACGGGCGAGACAACAACCATTTCTGGCGGTGGGCTGGTTGTGGTTCCTGGGGGCGCTTGTGCCGGTCATTGGGGTTGCGCAGGTCGGCCCCCAAGCCATGGCTGATCGCTATGCCTATCTGCCGTCCGTTGGCGTCTTCGTGCTTTTGTCCTGGAGTTTGGGCAGCTTCACGGAAACATGTCCTCGCCTTTCGAAGCCTGCTGGAATGCTGGCTGGCGTCTGGCTGATCGCTTTGATCCTTTGCACGCGGGTCCAATTGCAATACTGGCGGGACAGCGGCACGCTCTTCAGCCACGCATTGGCGGTGACGCCGGACAACATTTTCGCCGAGTACAATCTCGGCCAGGCGCTCGACCTGCAAGGCAACAAGGAAGAAGCCGCCGCCCATTATGCCAAGGCACTGGCTCTTCGGCCAAGCCGGATTGAGGCCGCACGCAACTCCCAGTACGCGGCCCACTATAACTGGGGAATCATTCTGGCAAACCAGCAACGGAAATTCACGGAGGCGGAGGCACAATTTCGCGCTGCGCTCCGTGCCAAGCCGGACTTTTGGCAGGCCCACGAAAGCCTGGGCGAAGTTCTATTGGCGATGGATCGTCTCGATGAAGCTGTGGCGGAGTTCCGCACTTGGGTGCGCCAGACCCCAAGCAATCAGCAGGCTTGGCAACATCTCGGCACAGCACTTGAACGTCAGGGAAAAGGCGACGATGCCGCCAGGGCTTACGAAGAGGCTGCCCGGTTGACCCCTTCCATCCTGACGCGGTAAAAGGCTTGGGCACCCCTTTTGAGCGGCTTGGCCCCCACCACAGGCGTTCCCTTGAGCATTTGCGCTTGCGCGTCACATGCCTGCCTGTAAAGTGTGACAGTCATGAGTCAGCAACGCATCATTTTCAACAGTTCCTTCCCGCGTTCGGGGTCAACGCTTTTGCAAAACATTCTGGCGCAGAACCCGCGCTTCTATCCGAGCCAGACCAGCGGGGTGTTTGAGCTGTTGCTCGCCGCGCGCACAATGGTATCTGAAGGCGCTTCGTTCAAAGGGTTGGACCAGGAAAAAGTGCGCGTGGCATTCCTGGAGTTTTGCGCGGGTGGACTGGCAGGCTTTTACCAAAACATTACCGATAAGCCAATTGTTGTGGACAAGCACCGCGCCTGGTTTCATTACTATGACTGGGTAAAGACATTCCATCCCGATTCCAAGTTCCTGGTTTGCATCCGCGATCTCCGGGGCGTGGTGAGTTCCATGGAGAAGCTATTCCGCAAGAATCGCGATCGCCAGGATCCGGCGGACATATCCGCGACCATAAACATGGTAACCATCAGCAATCGTATCCGTCATTGGTTGAATAATGTCCCCGTTGGCCTGGCTGCATCGCGGCTGCTCGAGGCCCTCCAAACGGGGACGATCAAGGATTTCCAGATCGTCCGTTTCGAAGATCTCACGTCGAATCCCGCCGTGACCATGCGCAAGATTTACGCCTATCTCGGGGAACCGGAGTTCGAACACGATTTCCAAAATGTGCGGCAGGTGACCTCCGAGGACGATTCGCAGTTCCTCTTTTACGGCGATCACCGAATACGCCAGAAGGTCGAGCCCGTCCGACCGGATTGGAATGAAGTGCTTGGGAAGGACCTGAGCGAGGCGATCCGGACGAATAACGCTGTCTTTTATAACGCCTTCTATCCAGGTGTCAGCTAAGCTGGATCCAGCGGCAGATTTCCACCATTATGACGCAACAACGCATCATTTTCAACAGTTCCTTCCCGCGCTCGGGGTCAACGCTTTTGCAAAACATACTGGCCCAGAACCCGCGTTTCTATTCGAGCCAGACCAGCGGCGTGTTTGATCTCCTGCTCGCCGGCCGCGCGATCGTTTCGGACAGCCCGATGTTCAAGGGATTGGACCAGACCATGGTACGGCGGGCCTTTCAGGGTTATTGCGCGCAGGCGCTCGCGGGGTTCTATCGCAAGACGACGGACAAACCCATTGTCGTGGACAAGAACCGGGACTGGTTTCATTACTACGATTGGGTGAAGATGTTCCATCCTGATCCCAAGTTCCTGGTGTGCATCCGTGATCTCCGGGGCGTGGTGAGTTCCATGGAGAAGCTATTCCGGAAAAATCGCTACCGCATGGACCCAACGGACCAGCCAGCCTCGCTCCACATGGTTACCATTCACAACCGGATCGCCCATTGGTTGAATACCCAACCCGTCGGCCTGCTGGCCTTCCGGCTGATCGAGGCGTTGCAAACCGGGACCATCAAGAACTTTCATATCATTCGGTTCGAAGACCTCACGACGAATCCCGCCGGCACGATGCGCAGAATTTACGCTTACCTTGGCGAACCCGAGTTCGAACACGATTTCAATCAGGTCGAACAGGTCACCGTTGAGGACGATTCACACTTCCTCTTCTATGGTGATCACCGGATTCGCCAGAAGGTCGAACCAGTCCGGCCGGACTGGAATGAAGTGCTTGGCAAGGATCTGAGCGAGGCGATCAAAACGAATAACACCGCCTTCTACGCCACGTTTTATCCGGACGCTCGTTAGCGTCCGGAACGGTTCCTTGTTCTCCAGCGGTGTCGGCCTTGGATCGCCCGGCCCTAGGCATCGTAGGCTACTGCAGAGTAAGCACTGACAAGTCTCGGCGCTGCGCTGCTGCTGCTCGGGCGTCGACTTACCGCGCGTCCTCGCCCAGTTCCACGTTCCAATAAGCGAGATCAATGAAATGTTTCCAGCTTTCGTGATGGTGGAGGCCGAGGTTGATCTGGACGAACGGACGCCACTTGGGCCGCTTCGGTTTGCGGATCAGGTGCATGCCGGCTTCCTGGGGCGTATGATTGGCCTTGCGGGTATTGCACGGAATGCAGGAGCAGACGATGTTCTCCCACGTCGTCGGTCCGCCGCGATCGCGCGGGATGACGTGATCCAGGTTTAAATCGTTTCGATCAAATACCTTTCCGCAATATTGGCAGGTGTTGTTGTCTCGTTCGAAGATGTTGTGCCGGGTGAACTTCACTTCCTTTTTCGGCATGCGATCGAACATGACCAGAAGGATCACGCGCGGTACACGGATCTTGAAGGAAATGGTATGGATGCTCTCCGGGTGCGGTTGTTGCTGGGAGAAATCCTGCCATTGCGTGAAGCTGTAGGTTTGAAAAGCGCCATCATCCCCGCCGAGCACGACCTGGGCATGGCCTTCAAAGAGCAGAGTCAGAGCGCGACGGGCAGTGCAGATATTCACCGCCTGCCATAACCGGTTGAGCACCAGCACATGTTGGTTTAAGAACGAACTCATACCCTACGGCACTTGTCGCGGAAGGTACCATAGCTTCGGTCGGCCTGTCAATCCGCTCAATTACCTTACCTTTTTCCGTTTCTTATTCATGGTAAGGGCGATTCGACTCATACCGAGCCAGCAGTTCGTCATTCCTGGCCGCGATGTCTTTCAAACCCGCGGCCGAGGCAAGATCACGCGCTTTCCGCGCGGCATTGACCGCCTCGGGAAAGCGACCGGCCTCAGCCAAAGCGGCCGCAAGAGTGCCAAGGAACAATGGCTGGCTATCATGGGTAAGTTCGCAAGCACGGCTGGCCAAACGCACAGCCTGCGCTCCGTCCCGATACTTCGAGTCAGCGCAGACCGCCCGAATCCAGGCCAGATTGTTCAGCACTTCGACGAAATCCGGCAGTGCGCGCAAGGCGGCCTCATAGTGCTGAATCGCTTCCGCAGTCTCGCCACGCTGGCTGAGAATCGACCCCAATTCATAATGCGCGCCTGGATCGTCCGGTTCAACGCGCAGGGATTCGCGGAATTGCTCCATGGCCGCTTCGGATTTCCCTTCCAGCACCAGCGCGGTTCCCAACTTGCGATGCGCTTCCGGGTTGTCCGGCTTGAGGCGCAAAGCGCGCGTGTAAAGGACAATGGCCGAATCAGGTTTGCCCGAAACGACCAGCGCGCTTCCCAAGCCGACCAGGGCATCGATGGAATCAGGCTGAGCAGCGAGAAGAAGATTGAACTGGGCAATGGCTTCGTTCACCTGTCGACCTTTAAATAGCGCCAGGGCGAGGTTCAACCGCGCTTCAAGATGGTCCGGGTTGGTTTTGAGCGCCGCCCGATATTCAGTTTCCGCCTCGGCAAGTTCGCCTCGCTGAGCCAGGATGACTCCCAGCCCATTGTGGGCCTCGGGATAATTCGGATCTATTTCCAGGGCTGCACGGTAACTGGCCATCGCCTCCTCAGGCTGCCCTACTTTCAGCAACACACGGCCTTTTCCAAACAGCGCTTCCGTGGAATTGGGCTTGATGGCCAGGGCGAGGTTATAGTCAGTAATCGCCCCCTCCGGATCGCTCGCTTCCTTCTTGGAGGCCAGCACCGCATAGGCAACAAAATTTCGGCTGGTCACGTCACGTGCGTGGCTGAAAAGAATCGTGTCATTCTTCCAGAACCCAAGTTGAATGTGAGTCAGAATAATACAGGATAGCACCGCAGCACCGGCCAACAGGGTCAAAATCTGACGCCGGCGGAAATGGTGGTCGGACCATTCCGCAAGCGCCCAAATCAAGGCGATGAACAATCCCACCGACGGGACATAGCTGTAACGATCTGCCATGGCTTGCTGGCCGACCTGGATGATTCCGATGACGGGGACCAACGTTCCCAAAAACCAAAACCATCCCGTGACCAGGCAGGGAAGGCGTCGCGCCTGCAACAAACTCCAAAACGAAACCGCCGCCAGGAAGAGCAAAGCCAGTCCTGCCCGCTCAATCGGCAGTTCGTCCGGATGGGGATAGAACACCGCCAACCGGCTCGGCCAAAACAGTTTGACAATGTATTCCGCATAGGAAACCACCGCGTTGGCCAGCCGCAAATCTATTGGGGACTGCTCCACTGAACTGATGGTATTGGCTTGAGCGTACAGGGTGATGCCCGCAGAAACGGACGCCAATGCAAAAAACGGCAGCTTTTCGAAAACCAGACCGCGCCACATCGGGAAATCTGACAGTTTAAGCTTCAAATTTGGAATTCGTTCCAACGGCCAGAAATCGAGCAGAAGGAGCACGCATGGCAATGTAATCACCATTGGCTTGGACAAGAGGCCCAAAGCAAAAGAAACCAGCGACAAAACGTAATAGACTTTGGACTTTGGACTTTGGACTTTGGACTCTTCTGCATAGCGCGCATACGCCGCTACCGCCAACAACCAGAAGAACGTGCTGAGCACATCCTTGCGCTCAGAGATCCAGGCTACCGACTCAACGTGCAAAGGATGCCAGGCGAAGAACGCGGCCACCAAGGCGCTGCGCCAGATCGCGCCCGTCATCCGGCACAACACGAGGAACAGGAGAATCACATTAGCGGTGTGGAACAGGACATTGGTCAGGTGATGGCCGCCAGGATGGTTTCCCCAAACCTGAAAATCCAGCATGTGCGACAACCAGGTGAGCGGATGCCAGTTGCTGGCATAAACGCTGCTGAAGGCCCAGACCACGCCGGACCAGTTTAACCCGGACTGGACGTGATAGTTGAGCGTGATATAGGTCGGGTCGTCGTAGCAGAGAAACTCGAACGAGCGGGCGCGCCAAAAGAGAGCCAGGGTAATCGCGGCCAGGACCAGGCAAACGATCCGTTTGGCACCGTTCATCTCTGTTCTGGCGGTCATGGCGAGCCGGGCAGCCGCCTATTTGGGCGTCGCTGGCACAACCGGCTGCGCCGCGCCCGGCTGCGCGATTACGGGCGTCGGTTGAGACCCGTTCAAACGTGTCCGCGTTTTGGGAGCGCGGGGAAATTCGTTCTGCAATGGAAAGCCAGCGGCCATTTCCCAAGCCAACCCGTATCCCAGTTCAAACGACATCAGGCCCAGGGGCGACTTTCGAATGATGGTCAATTCGTGGGTTCCGGTCACGGTCGCCTCAGTGGCGGCATTCCCCACCCGGCTGCCGATGGCGGCCAGCCACTTTTGGGCTGGGGCGTTCGCGCCGGTAAAATATTCTCCCCGGAGCAAATGATGGAGCATCATCAAGTTCCACCATTGGCCGACGCGCTCGCCAGTGATTTCCCAATCGTAATACACTTGATTCGTGTGGCCAAGGATCTGGGCGAAGAGTTCCGGAGGCACTTTTCCCGAACGGGGCAGTCTGGGGAAAAGTCCCGCGAGTGCAAAGTCTCCGTTGGTTTCGGAAGCCGGCGTCAAATAAGGCGCAACGGCAGGGAAAATACCCGTCCAGTTGACAGTGGTATGCCTCTCGTCCCAGGCCAGATGCCCCCAGTTTTTGTCGATCAATTTCGGGTTCTCCACCTCAATCAAACGCGTTCCCAATTGCTGTACGAAATTGGTGCCCTGAGCCACTGGTGTCGCGAAATAGGTTTCGAACGGGGTGCTGGACATCGCCCAGGAGCAAAACTGATCGGGCATGGGGTCCAGTTGCAACTGCTTGAAAAATTCGATCCGGCTTAACCAGGGCGCGACACCGCGTACCGCGGTGAAATTGACGATCGGGTTGTGGATCAGGTTGGTGGGAAACTTCCACTCCGGCAGCGTCAAGTTCAATGGCTCCGGAAACTGCAGGATGGCTTTCGTGCGCACATTATCGTCTTTCATGCTCAAGCCAAGCTGCATGGTCGGTAACTTGAACGGAGCGGAGGCCGCTGTCTCCTGCCGAAGCAATCGCGGCCAATCAGCCCACGCTTCCAGCCAATGCTCCTGCAGCACGGCTGCGGGACGTCCATCCGCCTTGATCTTTTGCAGCCAGCCCCGCAAAGCGGGAATGTCGTCCTGCCCCCAGGCAAACACCGCCCAGTCCCCTGCCCTGATGAATCGGATCACGTTCGGCGGGTGATGCTTTTTTAATTCCCATCCCGAATAACCTTCCGCTTCAAGGTTGCTTACGGTAATCCCCGTCCAGTTCTGCAATATAGTGGACAGATTTGTCTGCCAAAGGGCGGCGCGCTCTTTGCCCAGGTGAACGGCCAGCAAAAGGTCTGGCACCGGGTTGGTCGGCCCGCGCAGCTCCACATAAGACTCATTTGGGATCAAGTCTTCCAACAGGGGACGGATCAAAGCCGCCTCGTCCAGTGCTTGACCATCAAGCTTCTCCTTTTCCCGCAGAAAGCGATATGGCGCGGTGGCGAGTTTGGTGAGGGTCTCATCCCGCAATGCCGTGGTTTCCGGCATCGCGGCAACCTCATTCAGCTTGGCAGTCGCCTTCTTGTCTGCCAGCAACTGGGTTGTCCCGACGAAGTGAACTTGCGCCAGAACATCGGCTTCCGGTTTGGGAACGATTGGCGTCGATGCGGGCGCGGAGGGTTTGGCGGAGGCCTGCGGCGCAGCATCTTCCCGGCCGCAGCCAGTACCCAAACTCACAATCAAAGCCATCAACAATGCCAGATTAATACGCATAGAAACACCTTTCTCTGCCAGAGAGGGCGCTGCTTGGCAATTTTATACTTGTGCTCTTATCGTTGCCAAGTCCCAGTCGCCTTCGCTAGACTGCTGGCATGAAACGTTTTCTTGCACTGGCGCTGCCATTTTTCTTGGCGCTGACGCCGGGGGCGTGGGCCGACGGCCCGGATGATGATTATGTGAGCATCTACAACATCATCCAGCAGGCCGATTCGTTGAACGAAAAAGGACAACTCGGCCAGGCCAGGGCGCGCTATTCCGACGCGTTCACGGCTCTCAAAAAATTCCAGGCCGGTTATCCGGATTGGAACATCAAGGTCGTTCGTTACCGGCTCAATTACCTGTCCTCGAAAATCAGTCAAATCTCCCTCAGCCTGGCCAATTCCACTCCGGCCCCGCCCGCCACCCCGGTTTCGCCGCCGGTCATACCAGTGGCCCCGGGTGTTTTGCCCCCACCGGCAGCCAAGCCTGAAATTCCCGCTCCAATTCCGACTCCCAGCGCCACGGTTTCGGACGTGGCGGAGAGTCAAATCAAGGATTTGCAGGATCAGGTCCGCCGCAGCGAGGCGGAGAAGACGCTCTTGCAGGCAAAGCTCAAGGAGGCTTTGAACGCGCAACCAGCCGCAGTCGATCCCCGCGAACTCGCCAAAGCAGAGGAGAAAATCAAGGAATTGCAGAAGGAGAACGAATTGCTCAAAGTGGGCCTGGCCGAAGCCCGGACCAACGCGCTCAAAGCCGACCCGGCCGCCTTCGAACAGACTCGCCAGGCCCTTGCCGAAGCCAACAAAAAAGTTGCGCAACTCACCCAGGCCAATTCCGCGCTCACGATGGAAAAAGAGTCCCTGCTGGCGCGGATGAAAACATTGACCGCACCGGATGACGCATCGGCTGCGTTGCGGGCGGAGAATGACATCCTCAAAAAAGAAGTGGCCGACCTTAAGAGCCGGGCCCCGGCATCCGGCAAAGTCACGGACCTCAATCGCAAGCTGCTGGAGGCCCAGTCCCAAATCGCCGCTTTGCAGTCGGACAAGGAAATCATGCACCTGGAAAAAATCGCGCTGGAGAACCGGGTAAAGCGCCTTTCGGTCACGCCACCGGCCGCCATCGCGGCCACGCCGGCTCCCGCCCCCGCCTCTGCGGTGGCCGAAGCCGCCGCAGCGGCAGCGGCGACCGATGCCAAAATCAAGCAATTGGAGGTGCAACGCGATGAATTGCAAAAAAGTCTGGACGTGGCGACCCGGGAACTTCAGGGACGCAAGCGCGGCAAGGAAACCGCCGACCGCATCGCAGACATGACTCAGCAGTTGGCGTCATTGCATGCGCGCATCGAAGTGCTTGAAGCGCGGCAGGTGCCTTACACGGAGGAGGAAATGGCGCTCTTCAAAGCCCCGGCCAACGCGCTGGTCGCTTCCGCCCATGTTTCGCGCCGGTCCATCAAAGACCTGCCTCCAGCCAACGCCCGCCTCGTCGCCGAGGCAGACCGGTTGATGGTATCCGGTCAATTGGACAAAGCCGAGGGGGTCTGTCTAGACCTGTTGAAACTGGATGAAAAGGACATCGTCGTTCTCGGAAAGCTGGCGGCAATCCAGGTGGAGTTAAATCACTGGGATGATGCCGAGAAACACGTTCGCCAGGCGCTCGCGTTGAATCCGGACGATCCCTACTGCCTGGAGGTATTGGGCCAGTTGAAGTTCCGCCAAAGGAAATACGACGATGCGCTCAACGCCTTGAGCCAGGCGGCGCAACTGAATCCCCAGGATGCCGAGATCCAAAATTTCCTGGGCCTGACGCTTTCGGAAAAAGGCTTGCGCGGCCCGGCCGAAACCGCTCTCCGCAAAGCGATCCAAATCGATCCCGGCTACGGCAGCGCACATAATAACCTGGCCGTGGTTTATATTACCCAAAAGCCGCCCCTGGTGGAGCTGGCCCGCTGGCATTATCAGAAGGCCCTCGCCGCGGGTCATCCCAAAAACCTCCAACTGGAAAAATTGCTCGACGCTCCGCCGCGCGGCCCCTCCACCGCCACGATCACGACGCCGTAAGCCGGCAGGGCGAGGATAATGCCGGGAGAAGTAAAGCGATGTTCCGCCAGGACACCCATGAATTTGTCATCAGCACGCGTGGCCGCGGCTTCTACGAGCTTACCGGCATGGTGGTCGCGTGGTTACAACCGGCCGGCATCATCCAGGGGTTGCTCACGCTTCATCTTCGCCATACTTCGGCCTCGTTGCTGATCCAGGAAAACGCCGATCCCGAGGTCCGGCGCGATTTCGAACGCTTCTTTTCGCGGTTGGTGCCGGACGGCGATCCTTTGTTCGAGCACACCGCGGAAGGAAACGACGACATGCCGGCGCACGTACGAACGGCCCTCACGACCGTTAACCTCAGCATCCCAATCGTGGAATCGCGCCTTGCGCTTGGCACCTGGCAGGGAATCTACCTGTGGGAACACCGCCGGGATCCCCACTCCCGCCGCGTGATCGCCCATTTTATTGGGGAATAAGCTGGCCAAGCAGCGCGTGGAATGGCTTGATTGTTCCCTGAATGTTAATGCTGAATTTTACCAGGCGGACACGCGTGGCGGCCCTCGTGATTGTGGGCGCGTTCCTCACTTTTTTTTCGCGCGCCGACAGCGCAACTAATCGCTTCGGCTTCAAAGGCCCCGAAATTTTTCCCATCGACAGCCAGATCGGATTGTTGCGCTCGGCCGATCTGAACGGCGACGGCTTGAACGATTTGATTGTCGTCAACAATTCCCGGTCGAAGATCAACCTGCTTTACAACCAGACCGGCTGCACCAATTGCACGAATTTAGGCGCAAATTACCGTCCCGGCGCCAAACAGGAACCCAATGAGCTGCCGCCGGATTCACGGTTCCGCATCGAATCCATCGCCTCCGAGAAACGCATTTCCTCGTTGGTGGTCGCCGACCTCAACGGCGATGGCCGCCCGGACCTCGCCTATTATGGCGAGCCCAAGGAATTGGTGGTGCAATACAACCAGGGCACCAACGGCTGGAGCGCGCCAAAACGCTGGGCCATCGACGATGGGCAAATCTCGCCCAATGCGCTGGTGGCGGGTGACTTGAACGGAGATCATCGCACGGACCTGGTGTTGCTGGGAGAGACTCAGATTTATGTCCTGAGCCAAAAGGCCGACCACACGCTGGGCGAGCCGGAGAAGATTCCATATTCCGGCGCGGTCAAGGCGATCCAGGTCCTCGACATCGATGGCGACGGACGCGGCGACCTGTTGCTGGTGAATTGGGAAAGCCCGACGCCGTTTCGTTTCCGGCTGCAAAACGACGTGGGTCAGCTTGGACCGGAAATGTATTTCACGCTGCCGCCCGTCCGCTCTTATTGGGCCGACAACCTCGAAGCCAACGAAAAGACCCAGATCATCACCATCGCGCAGAACTCCGGCCGGGCGCAGGTGTCCGAGTTTACCCGCAAGCCGGCGGAAGATCTGTCGGGCACATTCAAGCAAGGACAATTCCAGGTGTTGCCGTTGAACAAGAGCGACAAATCACGCCGCGGCCTGCTTTGGGCCGATGTGAACGGCGACAACCTGCCGGATTTGCTCGTGGCCGAGCCTGAGAGCGGTCAAATTACAGTTTTTCTGCAAAAGTCCGATGGGTCGCTGGATGCGCCGAAAACATTTCCGACGCTCACCGGAGTAAGCGACCTCGCGGTGGCCGATTGGGATGGCAATGGCAAGCCGGACATTTTCCTGCTGAGCGGCGACGAACGGCAGATCGGCATCACGCATTTGGACGAGAAAGGCCGGCTGCCGTTTCCGACGCTGATTCCCCTCGAAGGCAAACCGCTGGCAATGGCGGTGGGCAAGCTTCAGGCGAAAGGCAAGCCCACCCTGGCTGTAATCGTGGACCAGGATGGCAAGCGCTCGCTGGTGACGCGCACCGCCGACGGCAAAGGCCGCACGCAAAAGCTCAATGAAAGTTTCAAATCAAATCCCACGAGCATTTCGTTCCAGGATGTCAATCAGGACGGTCTGCCTGACTTGGTGGTTTTGATTCCTTATGAGAAAATCAAGGTGCTGCTTCAAATCGCCGACAAGGACTTTGACGAGGAGGACATCGCGCCCCCGGGCGGCAGCGTGGAAGAGCCCTGGCTGAGTTCGGCGGACGTGGACGGAGATGGAAAGCCGGAATTATTGCTGGCCCAGAAAAACTTCCTGCGGGCGGTGGTGCTCAAACAGGAATCCGCCGCGCAAAACTCCACGAACCGCGGCGGCTGGGTCTTCAGCGTCAAGGAGCAAATCAACGGCGCGGGAAGCAATTCGCGATTGGTGGGCGCGGCGGCGCTGCCCAATGGCACGAATGCGGTCAACTCGATTTTCCTGCTCGATGCCGAGCGCAAAGTGTTGACGCTTTGTGAGCGCGATGCCGCGGGAGTGTGGCAGGTGGTCCGGAATGTTTCCCTGCCCTACACCGCATTCAACAGCCTCCAAGCCATCAACCTTGGCGATCCCAAGCTCAATACCGTCGCGTTTATGGGCAAGGACGCCATCGGCTGGATGCCGCTTCAAGGCAAGGTTTGGGAATTTACCGAGTTGGATGGTTATGAAACCCCGATTAAGGACGGGCACCTCAACGACCTGGTTTCCGGCGACCTCGACAATGATGGCCGCAAGGACCTGGTCTTTTTGGAAACCGCGAAGAACTACCTTGATCTGGTCATCTTCGACGCCAATCGGAAGCTGGTGCCCGCCAACCGGTGGCAGGTCTTCGAGGAACGAACGTTCCGCAGCCGCCGCAGTGATCTGCCTGAGCCGCGCGAAGCGTTGGTGACGGACGTGACCGGTGACGGCAAGAACGACTTGGTGATCCTGGTACACGACCGCATTCTGGTTTATCCCCAGGAGTAACGCGACCTGAACACGCAGCAGCGTGTTTAATCATTCCCTGCAATTTGCAATCCCGCTTCATTGCAGATCGCAAGCAATTCTGCCGCGATACAATTCTTCCGTACTTGCACGTAAGATAAAAACCTTTGCCTGCAAGGCATTGAGTTAATTGACACAGTTAAGAATTGTTTGGCACGCTCTTCGCTTGTGTCCGGCAACAAATAGGACGTGGGATTTACGTTCTCCTTCCACTTCCCGGCGGCAGCCGTCATTGACGCGTCTCGCTGTCGCCTGTTGTTGATCCTGTTTCTAACTGAGTTGACTGACCACGCACATGGTGCGGGAAGGCATCACGCCCTCCCCAGGCTTAATAAAAACATGAGTTGCAACTGGACTTCGCAGAATCGAAGGTGGGCCTTAAGCTGGCGCGCGCTGGTGTCCGTTCTGATCCTTTGCGGCGGCGTGGCGGCCTGGGGTGATCAAAGCGTTCGGATATCCTGGAATCACGACCCGGACCCCGCTGTGGCCGGCTACCGGCTTCATTATGGCAGCGCCAGCGGCGTTTACACCAGCATCGCCGACGCCCGGACGAACGTCTCCATTTCCATCTCCGGACTGACGCCGGGGCAAAAATATTATTTCGTTGTCGCGGCTTATAACAGCGCAGGCATTGAAGGCCCACCGTCGAGCGAAGTGAGCTTTTCCGTACCCATAAGCTCGACACCGCAACCACTGGCCCCGCGCGTCAATGTGGCAAGCCCGGGAAGCGCCGCTGCCGGAACGCAGATATCCATTTACGGGGTCAACTTCACCACCACAACCGAGGTGCAGTTCGGCGGGGTGAACGCCAATTTTGTGGTCGCCTCGGATACGCTCCTCCTCGCGACCGTCCCGCCGGGGGCAGGCAGCGGGCTGCTGAGCATCTATGCGCAAACGGGCGCCGCTTCCATTCAATTCACGGTTTTACCCCTGGTCCCGCCAGCCAACGACAATTTCGCCAACGCCCAAACGCTGACCGGGCCAACAGCGATTGCCTTTGCCAACACGGCTGGCGCGAGCAAGGAATCAAACGAACCAAACCACGCCGGCAACCCGGGCGGGAGTTCGATCTGGTATCGTTGGACCGCCCCGGGCGATGGCGCGTGGTCGCTGGATGCGGACGGAAGCACTTTCACTCCCCTGCTTGCCGTTTATACCGGTAACAGCCTTCCCAGTCTTTCGCCGGTGGCGAACAACCGAACCGCAGACAATTTCGCGAAAAGCCTGACCTTCAACGCGATTCACGGCGCGGTTTACTATATCGCGGTGGATGGCGCCGGTGGCGAAACCGGCGAGGTGACTTTGCGGCTTGCGCCAGTGGCTTCAGTGATTTTTTCAAGCGCCTTCGAACCCGTCGAAGGTTTCACCAGCGGGACCACGCTGGCGGGGCAGAATGGTTGGTTGAGTTCGGTATCAACCGCCTGCGGAGTTGCCAGCAATGCCCTGGCTAATCTCGGGCAGCAGGCCTATATCGGATTCCCTTCCACTGCGCTCGCCGGCAATCTGGTGACCCTGTCCCGGCCTCTGAATTATACGCTCGATGCCAACAGTCACCCCATTATCCAATTCTCCTCCGTTTTTCAACTGAACGATTTTCTCGGGCTGTATCACGATCTCTTCGGGTGGGCGGTGAAAAATGCCGCCGGACACCAGCTCTTTGCCATTACCTTCGACAACTCCTCATGGATCGTCAATTATGACCTGGACAATGCCGCTCCTCCAGTCCCAACGGGCGTCTCTTATGACAATACCACCGTTTACACGCTCCTCCTTACCATGGATTTCAGCAACAACCGCTGGAGTGCAACGCTGAACGGAACGCCACTCGCGAGCGGATTGCCGATTACCACCACCGGAGCCGCTTTGACGCTCGGCGAGATCGACCCCATCGCCGTATTTCAGAATCTGACACACCCCGGGCTCGATGCCATGGTGTTCGACAATTACGTCGTGACCGCCAATCCCAATTCTGCGCCGAAAATCCGAACGGCGACCGGCAATCAAACCGTGACGACTGGCAGTGATGTTTTTCTCGGGGTTGCGGCCACGGGAAACGCGCCGCTTTTGTACCAATGGTATTATGATAACATGCCAATCCCGGCTGCGATCAGCCCCAGTCTCGTGCTGAAAAACGTGGCTCCGGGCCAGAGTGGGAATTATTCCGTCAGCGTCTCCAATCCCAATGGCAGCGTCAGCACCCAATCTGTCATCACGATTACGAGCCCGCCGGCAAGCGCGCGTCTGGGCACGCCTGCATTTTGGAGTGGCCAGGCGCTCTTGAACCTCGGTTTGGCCATCGGCAGCAACTATCGTCTGCAAGTCTCCACCAACCTGGCCGATTGGACCACGCTCGGGTCCTTTCACGCGGACGGCACCAACGCTGTTGGCTGCGATCCCGACGCGATGCATTTCAGCCAGCGGTTCTACCGCGTGGTTTCTCCGTGATTGCTCCGCTAACGCCCGAATTTCCGCCAGGGCTTGGAGTGCGGCGTGCAGCGCCGCTTTCAAACCGCCAACAAACGCCCGCTCTCTCTCCCGATTCAATAAGGACGCTGGCGCGTGGACAGTGCCCCTGATTATTGATTATTTCGCCGCCTGTTGTTTCAACGCAGGTGGCGTGGGCGTGAATCCTTTGAAAGCCAGCCCCTCGGGAGTCGCGGTTTCCGCGAAGACACTGAACGAAAAGTATTTCGAAATCTTGTCGTAGCTCGGCAGCAAGGAAACGTCGAGCCACTCCTTCAATTTTGTGTCGCTGGTGATGCCGATTGCGGCGAGCACCGGGCCGAGATTGCCGTCCGAGAGCAGTGAATCGAAATTCTTCTTCACCCCCTCCAAACTCACTCGCATCGTTTCGCTGTCGTTCGAGTAGGTGAAAACGCTCGTACCCGTGCCGGCCACCTTTTGAGTGGCCTCGCTCAAACCCGGCGTGTCCTTCAAGGATTTGCCTTCGGCCTGGCTGCTGCGCAAATACTCTTCCAGAATGCTGTTGTCGCTGGCGATCGCCAGGTATCCGCCGCTGAAAGCGTAATTGATGCTGGCCGGTTCCGAAGCGCCTTTCGGACCCGGCATCGAGGGCAATGGCATGCTGTAAATCTTGTGCCCGAGAAACTCCCGCTCCGTGGGCGGAGCACTCGTTCCGAGGAAGACAAGCACACTTCGCAACGCCGCGACGAGTTGTTCGGCGTTGGGCGAACTGATCAATGTCAGCGACGCTCCGGAACTCAAGTCCGTCGAGTGATCACCCTTGGGCGCTTTCGAATAGATGATGACGTCATCTCCGAGGTTGCCAAACAGGTTCTTTTTGATGTCGAAGTCCGGGTTCTTCTCCTTGGCCGCGCCTTCGGCGGTGCTTAACAACAGGTTCAGCCCGTTGATCCATTGCGGGTTGATATCGCTCACCATTTTTTGGATCGTCGCCCAGGTCTTCTGTCCGTCGATGCGCCAGCGCTGGAATTTCACTGCATCGATGGGCACAAACGGCGGCGGGTTGTATTCCTTGGCTTCCCCGGCCAGGATTTTAAAAATCCCCGTGCGGCTGGCTTCGGGCACGTTGAGAAACAGCGTCCCTTGTGCGCCCTCATCGGAAACCCGATAGCTCAACGCCACGCTTTTGAGGCCCGTCAAACCAATCGCGGCGAGCAACTTACCGGTCCCGACCCCAAGCGGGCCGGACTCCGCATCGCTGGAACCGTCATCCGCGTGGCTCAGAATATCAATGAGCACCTTGGTATTCACCCATCCGATTACCGGCGCATCCCGGAACACCGCCGCCCGATTCGCTTCGAACGCCGGCACATCGCCCACCGTTTTCACATCGGCCCCGCCCAGGCGCGCCAGGAGCTTTTCAATCGGCTTCGCCGAGTCGCCGACCACCAGCAATGAATCGACCTGGCCAATATACACTTCCTTTTTCGAAGCGGATTTCTTGGAGTCCGGATTTTCCATCGGCTCGGGAAGGTCCGGTGAACCATTCGCGGGCTTGTCCTTCTTCAAAGTCTTGGGCAGGTCATTGGTGGTCACGGTAACAATGGAGAATTCGACGTCGCGAATTTTCTCTGTGCGCACCTTCCGGCCGGCATCGATCCACTTTTTCCGCAAGTCAGTGAGGTTGGTTTTAAGCTGCCCACTTTTGTCCTTCGTATCGACCAGCAGCAACAACGCCGGGGTCACATCGGCCGTTTGCTTGCCCGCCCAGCCGTTCTGGATGACCGCAAGTGTGAGCTGGCCCTGCAGCAGCCCGGCATAATCGTCCAAATGGACGCCCAGGTCGTGTTCCAGCGGGCCGACAAATTGCTCCTTGAGCCGGTCCACGAATTTGTCCTTGAACGCTTTGAGGGAGGGATCCCGCCAAAGCTGGCCCTGGGGCGAATTGTTGTAGAGGTCCCGTGCCCTGGCAAAATCCGGAATCGAGAACAGCGCCAGAGTGTCGTCGGGCAGCAACTTTTCAGCGGGCGGTACTGCGGCAGGGGCTTGGAACGTGGCGGCAAAAGCCGTAACGAACAACAGCAGAATCGTAATTAAGGAGTTCCGGTGGTTTTTTTGCATTAGGTTATGAGTTCCAGGTTAGGTATGGAGTCCAGGCTTTAGTCGGCGGGGCTTTCGCTACGCCGGGAGTGCGAGATATTCTCCAATTGGTTGTGCTTGCGCATGCTTTGCCGCCCAAAGGCGGACTCCGTTCACACCAGAATCACCTTGGGTCGCTCGATGCCTGTTTCGAGCGGCTTGGCGGTTCCAAGTAACGATAAGGATTGCTGGGATTGTCGTTGGAATACGCGAAGGCATCCCGATGATCCAGGAAATACTTCACCGCGCTGATCGGAATGGCGAAACCGAGGCCTTCGCCGAAAGTGATTTTCATGTTGGTGATGCCCACCACTTCGCCGCGCAAGTTGAACAGCGGGCCGCCGCTATTGCCGGGGTTGATTTGGGCTGTGGTTTGCATGTAGAGCTCGCCCTGCATTTCGCGCGTCTTGGTACTCAAAATGCCCTCGGTCACGGTGCGCTCCAAACCCAGCGGGCTGCCAATGGCGAAGACCGATTCACCCACCGCCACCGCGTCCGCATCGCCCAGGAGCACGCGGGAAAATTTCGGCGCATCCTTGTCGTCGATCTTCAACAGCGCCATGTCCTGAAATTTGTTGATGGCGATGATTTTAACGTCCTTGTAGCTCTTGCGTTCCAGTTGGCCGTCCTTTTGGTGATAGACCTCGACGGCGATCTGCGTCTCGCCTTCGATCACGTGGAAATTGGTGATGAGAAAACCGTCCTCGCTGATGATGAAGCCGGAGCCCAAACCGCCCGGGGTGCGAACCTGGACGACGGATTCGCCAAGCTGGTTGACCAGTTCGCGAACGTCGCGAAGCGGCGGCGGCGTGCTGGCGGTTTGGTAATTGCCGGTCGTAACCGTCGTGGGCCGGACAGCCGGGGCCGGGACAACTGGCGTCAGCGAAGCCACCATCGTGGCTGGTTCGGCTTCGCCCGACTTGGAAATCTTTATAATCTGGCTGCGCGGAATGATCAGCACCGTGTAACCGATATCGACCACCACCTGGTCGCGCTTGTCCGCGAGGATTTTGCCGGTGACCGAGGCTTTGTCCTTGAGTTGAACGACCTCCGCCGACACCGCTTGCGCTCCGCAGCAAACGAGCGCCATGAATAATGCAGACTGCTTTAACATCCACGGAGATTACCCTGCTTGCATGCGGTTGACAAGCAAGGCGTGAGGGATTCTTCAGCGGTGGGTGGAAGTCTCAGGCATGGCTGTATCGATACGCGAAACGGCGTCACAAGCAACGATCGCGCATTGTGCGTGCTTGGTTAGTCGCTTGGAGCGGGCTGGGAAATCGCGGTTGGTCGTTCCAACGGACACGTATTTCGGAGTCACGACGCTTTGCAAATGCTGGTTTGCACTTGCCCGGAAACTTTGTTAAAAAGGGTCCTCGTAATGGTCGCCTCCCTGTATTCAAACTTATTGCAACTGGGCGGATGGGCCGGCCTGCCTTTGTTCGGGCTGGCGACGATCTTTCAGATTTGGATGTGCATTCATGCCGTCCGGAATGGCGAGTGGATCTGGGCGGCTTTCATCCTGTTCTTTTCGGCATTCTCCGCTGTCGCCTACTATATTTTGGTGTATCGCGGTTCGACGCCCTCGACCCGGGGATTTGAATTGCCGGGAGCGCACAAACGCAAACGGATCAAGGAATTACAGGCGCAGATTTATCACCTGGACAAGGCGCATCATCACTTCCAGTTGGGAGACATTTATTTTCAACAGGGGAAGCTCGACAAGGCGGAAGCTTCGTACCGGGCGTCGCTCGAACGGGACCCGCAGGACATTGACACGCGGGCGCACCTGGGACAATGCCTGTTGCGGGCGAAACGGCCGGCGGAGGCGCGGCCGCTGTTGGAAGGTGTTTGCGCCGAAAATCCCAAGCACGATTATGGCTACTCGATGATGGCGCTGGCGGAAACACTGACGGCGGTGGGAGAACAAAACGCGGCGCTGGCGATCTGGCAACAGGTGACGGAGAGTCATTCCTATCCGAGGGCGAAAGTGCAACTGGCGGAATTGTACGCGGCCAAAAACCAGTTGGACCTGGCGCGCGCCGAGTTGAAGGATGTGCTGGAGGAAGATGTCCATGCGCCGGCCTTTCAGCGCAGACGGGACCGGGTGTGGGTGCGGCGGGCGCGGAGTTTGGCGCGCAAATTGTAAAAGCTCCGGAAAACCTCAACGTGAAAATCCCAAACCTGACCGAGATTATGATGGCAGGAGGCGGAGAACTTCCTTAAGGTGTTGCCGCGATGAAATCGATTTTGTCCGAGGCGAGCCGGGTGCCGTTTGCGGCGCAGGTGGAGCAAATCGTGGCGTCCACACCGGTCTTCGATATTCACACTCACCTCTATGCGCCGGCCTTTGGCGAATTGCTGCTCTGGGGTGTCGATGATCTGCTGACTTATCATTATCTTGCGGCGGAGACTTTCCGACAGGTTGATCTGCCGTATGAAAAGTTCTGGGCGCTGTCGCGGACGGAGCAGGCGGATGTCATTTGGGAGACGCTGTTTCTGGAGCATTCGCCCATTTCGGAAGCCTGCCGGGGCGTGTTGACGACGCTCCACGCATTCGGGCTCGATGTCAAGAAGCGCGATTTGCCGGCCTTGCGCAAATGGTTCGCCAGCCAAAAAGTGGACGATCATATTTCGCGCTGCATGGAATTGGCCGGGGTGCGAACCATCTGCATGACCAATTCGCCGTTCGATGACTTGGAGCGGCCGGTTTGGGAGAAAACCCCGCCGCAGGACGGGCGGTTCGTTGCCGCTTTGCGAATCGATCCGCTGTTGCTGTCCTGGGCGGAGACGGCGCCGCGCCTGGCCGAATGGGGTTACGCGGTGGGGCCGGATGCAAGCTCGGAGAAAACCATCACCGCGGTTCGGAAGTTTCTGGCGGACTGGACGAAGCGCATCCAGGCGCGCTATGTGATGGTTTCGCTGCCGCCGGATTTCAAGTTTCCGGCGACGACAGCCGCCGCGAACCTGATCGAGAAGGCGGTGCTGCCCCATTGCCGCGAGTTCGGCCTGCCGTTTGCCATGATGCCGGGAGTAAAACGCGCGGTGAATCCGCAACTAAAGCTGGCGGGCGATGGCAGCGGTCTGACGGACTTGAGCGCCGTGCAGAATTTGTGCGCGCAGTTTCCGGACAACAAGTTTTTGATCACCGTGCTGGCCCGTGAAAACCAGCACGAGCTTTGCGTATTGGCGCGCAAGTTTCGGAACCTGCACATCTTTGGCTGCTGGTGGTTCATGAACATCCCCACCCTGATCGAGGAGATCACCAAAATGCGGATCGAACTTTTGGGGACGAGTTTCACGCCGCAACATTCTGACGCGCGGGTGCTGGACCAGATCGTTTACAAGTGGCAACACAGCCGGCAGATCATCGCGCAGATTCTCGTGCAAAAGTACACGGAATTGGGCCAAAGCGGCTGGCAAACCACGCGGGCGGAAGTGGAGAGGGACGTGAAAGACCTGTTTGGCGGGGCGTTTGAGAGGTTTTGTGAGCGGAATGGATAAAAATCCGAAGCCAGAAACCAGAAGGAAATCCGAAATCCCAAGTCCGAATCGGGCCTTGGAACTCTGATTTCGGGCTTTTCCCCGGCTGCAACTTTTAGTGCGGCAGGGTGTTGGATAAAGGGATGAACGATTCTCCCCAATCCGGTTCGCCGGCAACTCGCGCGCTGTGGGTGATTGCGTTCTCGATGCTGCTGATTGCGGGTTGCCTCATAATCCTGGTGTCACGGCAAATGTTTCAGCCGAGGGAGAAGGTTCCGGCGCCGGTTCAAGAATCGCCCAGGAGCGAAACGCCCACGAAGCATGCAGCGACAGTTCCACCACTGTTGCGAATGCCGCAATTGAACCGGTCAACCAATCGAGCCGCGTCGCATCCGGAAGTTGCGGCGGCAGAGCCGGCTCCACCGCCGGTTCCAATGTTGAATGAACCACCGGCCGTTCCCGCGGGGCAGTCGCCCCAATGGCAGGCGTCGGGAGGATTGGCGCCGCTGACAGGACTGGCCCAGACTAATCAAACGGGGGCCATCAGCGGTCGCGTGACATTGAAGGGCACGCCACCGCCGGAGACAGTTCTGTCCCTGGATGTCCTCTGCGGAAAGGCGCACGCGGGGCCCAAGACCACGCACCACTACTTGGTTTCGACCAATGGCGGCCTGGCGAATGTGTTTGTCTATATCAGGAGCGGCCTCGCGGGGAAGAAGTTTTCCGTGGACTCCCAACGGGTGGTGCTGGACCAAGTGGGTTGCGAGTTCGAGCCGTCGGTGCTGGGTCTGATGGCCGGCCAAAAGCTCAAGATCAGGAATTCCGATCCGCTGCGGCACAACGTCCACGCGTTGCCGCAAGAGCGGGACAACCTGGCGTTTAATTGGATGGTCGATCCTCGCTCGATGACAGAGAATATCTTTGTGACAAATGAAATTCCAGTGCGCTTGCGATGCGACCTGCACCCTTGGATGATTGCCTATGTTTGTGTCACGGAGCATCCGTTTTTTGCGGTTACGGATCGGGACGGAAATTACGCCATCACGAATGTGCCGCCGGGCGATTATGTGCTGGCAGCGTATCATCCAAAGGCCCACGGCAGCCACACGGGTGAAACCCAACCCATCACGGTGCTCCCGGGCGGGACGACGGCGGCGGATTTTATGATTACGGCACGCAGGACAAGTACCGGCGGCGTGGTAACTGCACAAGCGCGCTGAACCGTCGGATGGCACGGGTTGCGTGGATTGGCCTTGCTGAACCGCAGAAATAGGGTTTGACATCAAGGTCGGTATGATGTCTAATAGCGGCGGTTAGGTTGGAAATGAAAATCGTGTTTACAACTGGAAATCTGCGTGCCACGAGCGACCCGCGCCAAATGTCCTGCATTTGGCACCGCGTCTCGTGGTCCACTGGCATCGTGGGAGGAACTTTCTAGCCGACACTGAATAGAGATTTCGAAACTCCCGCGATTGCCAGTCAATCGCGGGTTTTTTGTTTAACTGATACCCGCCAGGTTGGCGGAAACATGAAAGAAAGAAAATAAATGAACGAAACAAACAAAAAGCTGCGGACAAGGTTCGCGCCTGAAACCCGATTCGAGGTGCAGGCGGTGCCGTTCCGCGCAAGAGAGACGAATGAGCTTGAAAGGCTCAAGGACCGGTTGCTGTCGCAACTCCTGGCGCAGGCTTCGAATGCCGAGCAGAACACCTTGTTCCGCCAGGCGGCGAACGACGCGGTGGCTCTCGCCTGGGCGACGAGCTTCCCGTTGCTGTTCCTCCCCACGCTGTTGGAGGAAAAGGCCGCGGTCGCGCGGCGTCAATTCAGCCGGCAGCAACAGATTCGTCGGCGCAGCCGCGCGCTGACGCTGGCAGCATGAGCTCTCCTTTGAAATTGAACGGGAAGATAGAGGATAGAAGATAGCAGAAGCGCCTCCCCGCTTTGGGGAGCCATGCGTTCCAATGCTATCGTCTGTCCTCTATCTTGAGCTGCCTGCGTGTTTTCGGTCTCGTTGTGGATATGAGATCGGCACGCAGAGCTGGAGCTCTACGCTCCGCTGAATTCGGTTGACCCGGTTTCGCGCCGGGCCATAGCTTCTTGCGATGGGCGCGGATACGACCCTGGTCAACCCCTGGATGATGCTGCCGTTCGGCGTTTTGCTCGCATTGATTGCGCTGGCGCCGCTGCTCTTCCACGCCTGGTGGGAGCGGCACTATCTGAAAGTCTCCTTTGCGTTGGGCGCGGTGGTGATCGCCTATTACCTCCTGGGATTAAACTACGGGCCGGCGCGGGTTTTACGCACAGCCCATGAATACGTCAGCTTTATCACGCTGGTCGGATCATTGTTTGTGGTCGCGGGCGGCATTCATATCAACGTGAAGGGCGAAGCCACGCCCTTCGTGAACGTGGTCTTCCTGCTCATTGGCGCGGTGGTGGCGAATGTGCTCGGCACCACGGGAGCTTCAATGCTGCTGATCCGGCCCTGGCTGCGGATGAACCGCTATCGCATCACCGCCTATCACGTGGTTTTCTTTATTTTCATTGTTTCCAATGTCGGCGGTTGTCTCACGCCGATTGGCGACCCGCCATTGTTCCTTGGATACCTGGCGGGAGTGCCTTTTTGGTGGGTGGCCGAGCACTGCCTGCCCATGTGGGGCGTGGGCATGGGAATATTGCTGCTGACGTTCTTCGTGCTGGATTATCGGAATTATTTGCGCGCGCCCAAACCCGTCCGCACCGAACAAACCGGGCATCATGAACAGTGGCGATTCGCCGGCCTCGGAAATATTTTTTTCCTTCCCGTCATTCTCCTGGCCGTGTTCATCAATGAGCCGGCGCTCCTGCGCGAAAGCCTGATGCTGGCAGCGGCCCTGGGTTCCTATTTCACGACCAGGAAATCAGTGCACGAATCGAACCATTTCAACTTCCATCCCATTCAGGAGGTCGCGATTCTGTTCGTCGGAATCTTCGCCACCATGATGCCAGCGCTGGATTGGTTGCAAGGCAATGCGTACAGATTGCAGGAGGCCACGCCGGGCTTCTTTTATTGGGGTTGCGGCGGATTATCGAGCGCGCTCGATAACGCGCCCACGTATCTTTGTTTTCTCAAAGTGATTTTTGGAAGGTTTGTTGATCCCACGGTGGTGAGCCAGGTAAACGATCTGGTCCAGACCCACGGCGCCGGTTTGGCCGATGTTGTCGGAGCGCATGCCGACGAAGTCAGGCAAACGTTCGCGGCCCTTCAGAAGTACCATGCGATGGAATTGGCCCGGGGATCGATTGGAACAGATCAAATCGAGGTCGCGTTTCTGCTTGGGAACTCCAAATTCAGCCGTTATCTGCTGGCGATTAGCGTGGCGTCTGTTTTTTTCGGAGCCAACACCTACATCGGGAACGGCCCCAATTTCATGGTCAAATCCATCGCCGGCCAGCAGAAGGTGCACACTCCTGACTTCGTGGGATACATCTTCAGGTACACGCTGCCCTTCATGCTCCCAATGTTATTCATAGTCTGGTGGCTGTTCTTCCGTCAATAAGCCGGGTTGATTTAAAGAATCGTGGCCGCCGACGTGAGGAGGCTCCAACCTCTCTTAAAAAAATTAGAGCCTGCTCACGTTGGCGGCTGCGAGTATGGATTCTTGAATTATTCTCTGCGGCAATGAGGCGGGAATAAAAATACTCTTGTTCTCTTGCTCCTAAATGTGAGAATTGGACGGGCATTGTAGTTAGGGCATGCCGGCATGCGTTTGTTGTACAATATTTCATTTTTAATCTTCTTCGTCCTGTCTTCCCCGTACTATTTTCTGCGGATGTACCGCCGCGGCAACTGGCGGAAAGGCTTCAGGCAACGTTTTGGCCAGTATGACAGTGGAATCAAGCAGTCGCTCACCAACCGGCAGGTCATCTGGCTTCATGCGGTCAGCGTCGGGGAGATGAACGTCTGCATGGCCTTGATTCGCGCCCTGGAACCGCGGGTGCCAAACGTCAAAATCGTGGTCTCGACCACCACGACCACCGGCATGGGCGAACTCCAGAAGCGGCTGCCAAGCCACGTCGGGAAGATTTATTATCCCATCGACCGGCGCAAGTATGTCAATCGGGCATTGTCCACAATCCATCCCAGCGCCGTGATATTGGTGGAGGCGGAGATCTGGCCGAATTTCATCTGGCGGGCGCGTTCGCTGGGAAAACCCTTGTTCCTCGTGAACGCGCGGCTTTCAGACCGGTCCTTTCCGCGCTACAAAAAGTTCGGTTTTCTCTTCCGCGAATTGTTCGCGTCTTTCACCGCCGTCGAAGCGCAATCGCAGGAATACGCCGCCAAACTCCTGGAGGTTGGATGCCGTCCGGAAGCGGTTCACATGCTGGGAAACCTTAAATTCGACTGTGTGGACTTGCAGACACGACTCGACGTTCCTGGCTTGCTTGCCCAGCTCGGCGTGGGCAGCGACGCCTTGCTGCTCGTGGCCGGCAGCACCCATGACGGCGAGGAGGAAATTCTGGCGGACCAATTTCTGCGGTTACGGGCGCGTTTTCCGAAGTTATTTCTAATCCTGGTGCCGCGCCACTTCGAACGCGCCCGTGACCTCGGCCGGCGATTGGCCAAAAAAGGCTTGCGGTTGTTTTATCGTTCTGAGGCCGCGGCGGACACGCGCGTGGCGGCGGGCAACCTGGATTGCCTGCTGGTGGATACGACCGGGGAGTTGACGAGTTTTTACAAGCACGCCACGGTTGCGTTCGTGGGCAAGAGTCTGACCGCCGTTGGGGGCCAGAATCCGATCGAGCCAGCCGCGCTGGGCAAGCCGACTGTCTTTGGACCGAACATGCAAAACTTCGCCGACGTGGTCCGCATTCTTCGCTCGCAAAACGGCGTGATCCAAGTGGGCGATGCGGCGGAATTGGAACAGACGCTGGGCGAATTGCTCGCGAATCCCGCGCGGCGCGAAGAATTGGGACAAGCTGCGCAAAAGATCGTAAAAGAAAACCAGGGGGCGGTCGCCCGCACCGCGGAGATGATCGTGCGGCATTTGGAGAGCACGGATTTGTACATCGTGCCAGGCAAATAGCCTGCAACGCCGGCTTGACATCGCACCATGCGCAGCCAAGCCCGAATGAACCACGCCGCCCACATCGCCATTGACGCCGCCGCGCTGCGAAGCGATGTTCCCTCAGGAGAAAACAACTATGAGCGCATTGGCTGAAAAGGAATGTGTCCCGTGCAAAGGCGGCGTGACGCCGCTCAAAGGCGAGGAATTGCGCCGGCTGGCGGTGCAACTGAATCCGGGCTGGCAGGTCGTGGACGAGCACCATCTCGAACGCGATTACAAATTCAAGAACTTCCGCGAGGCTCTCGATTTCACCAACCGCGTCGGGGAACTCGCCGAGAAGGTTAACCACCATCCCGATATTTACCTCGCCTGGGGAAAAGTGAAGCTTACCCTTTGGACCCACAAAATCGACGGCTTGTCCGAGGGCGACTTCGTCTTCGCCGCCAAGGTGGACAAGCTCTAAAAACAACAGCCGCCAAGCTTCAAGCGCCAGAGAAGCTCCCAGCGACAAACACTTGGCTGCCGTGCGTCCTGGGTGCTTGAATCCTGGAATTTCCATCGTGCCTAGGGGTTGGAGCTTCATGGTTAGCGCCCGGGCCGTTCCATCCCAAGCGCATTCCTCGCAAACGCGAATTCTTCCACCACCCGCCCCTGAATCAAATGTTCCTGGATAATTCGCTCCAGCACCTCGGGCGTGCAGGAATGATACCACACCCCTTCGGGATAAACGACGGCGATTGGTCCCCGCAGGCACACACGCAAACAGTTGGCCTTCGTCCGATACACCAGCGGCTGAGGCCCCGCGAGTTTCAATTCCTTGAGCCGCTTCTTCAGGTACTCCCAGGCTTCCAGCCCCTTTTCCTTCGGCGCGCACTGCGGTTCCGTCTGGTCCGCGCACAAAAAAATGTGGCGTCGGTACACATTCAAACCGAGCGCTTCCGCGGCTGTTTGCAAATCATCCGGCATGCGGGCCAACCTAATGGGCGAAACAAACGGCAGCAAGCGCGAATGACCATCGGTCCGGACCTGCTCACCCAAACCCGCGCCATCGACCGTCGGGAAGGCGCGAAATCCCGCCAACGACGGGCAAAACACCCTCACTGTCCAGTGGACAACTTCAATCCGATCACCCCCGCCACGGCAATGATTCCGCCGACGATGGCGTGCCACGTCACTTTTTCGCGCTCCATGATCCGCGTGATCGGCATCGCCACCAGCGGCGTGGTCGCGACGATGGGCAGCACGATCCCAGCCGGCGTGGTTTGAAACGCCCATTGATAACAACTCACGCCGATCGTCTGCCCGGCGAGGCTGTTGGCCAGCACCCACGGCAGGACCTTCCGCCACTTTTCCCAGGACGGCATGGCGGGATGTTCGTCGGAGCGCGCCGCGTGGCCCTTGATGAACTGCCATTTCACCACCAGCAAAAAAATCCCGCCCACGAACAACCCGCCGATGATCCGCTGAAACGCCGCCGTGCCCCCGTCGATATTCTCGCCGCGGCTTTGCAGGATGGCATACGCCTTCCGGCTCAGCACCGCCCCAAACGAATCGCCAAACGACGCGAGGACCGAAAACAAAACTCCCGACACGACCGCCTTGCGCGTAAGATTCAAGTGCCGGCCGGGCGCCAGCGAAACACCGATGCCCACCAGCACCACCGCGCCATAAAAAATCTGCGCCGGCCGCAACGTAGTCCCCAGCCAAAGCCATTCGATGGCCGCGGCGAACGGCGGCGCCAGGCAGCGCGTCAACAACAGCGTCAACCGCGGACCCAGCCGCGGCAACGCCTGGAACAGCGCCACATCGCCGAAACCGATGCCGATGATCCCGCTCCACAGGAAGATTGGAAAGGTTTCGCCCGACAGCCCCTGCCCCCATCCATACGCCCAAACCGCCAGAAAACACGTCGCAAACGCCAGCCGCCAAAAGTTGGCCTCCGACCCGCCGATGAGTTTTGCCGAACGATGTCCGCAAATCACGGAGATCGAAAAAAAGATGGTGGTCAGCAATGCCGCGAACATGGCGCAGGAGGCTACACGAGGACACACCGCATGGGAAGAGACGCTGGGCATAAAAGAACCCGTTCAAACCCGGTTCGAACTCGCCAAAACCCGGTGTACACTCTGCACACTGTGTATAACTAAACTCCTGAAAATTGGCCTCTCGCCGTCTCAATGCGTGTCTTAACGCGCGTCACTCCGTGCGCGCCGCCGCTCCCCGCCCCACTGCTGCACCTGCCTCCGCCGGCACTTCCAACGCCCGCCGCAATTCAAAAGCCATCCAGCGCAATTCATTCTCGGGACGGCCTGCGAAGAAACCCACCTTCCTCCCGCCCACCGGATGCACTTGCAATTCAGGCACAGGCCGATGGTTGACCTCCATCCCGCTGCCATCGGCGCGAATGGCGGCGATGCTCTCCCGCGGCCACTCCCATTGTTTGGTCCCCCAAATCCCGGAATAGGCCACCTTCAGCCGTCCATTGGCCACCAGCAGCAACGCGCGCCGCTTTCCCATGTTAATGGCCCCCGTGAGCATGCCCAACCCGATCGCCCAAAACGCCGCGATGAACAGCCACAACGGCCAGGGTACCGCGCGGGATTTGCTGTGCGCTCCCGCTCCCCACGCGAACGTGAATGCCGCCATGAACAAGCACCACATAATCGAAAAGCCGAGCAGGCCCTTGCCTCCCTTCCGCACTCCCACGGGCGGCACCACCATTGAAAGCCCGTTTGAAGTTGGTTCGACGCGCACTGCGGTGCCGGGCGGACGCTCCACCTCCTCTGGCGCTGCCTGCAACGGATTTGCTTCATCAAGAACTTCCACGACTGGCCGGCCCGCCAATGGTGAAGATACTCCCGCGCGCCTCGAGAGATCTTCCGCCACCGCTTGCAGCCAGTCCCGCGGATAACCAATTGCCACCAGCCGGGGTTTGCCCGAGTCGAACTCCGCCGCCATTGCGGCCAGGTTCGCCATCGTGCCGGTCGTGACTACTTTTCCGTTGACCCGGGTTGTGCCCGCGCTCACGGTCAACTTGCGAATGCAGCTCTTGGGGATCATCAACCGCCGCCGCCAGCCGAACGGTCCGATTTGCTCCACCGTGGACAGCCGCTTTTCGCGCCATTCCACCCGGCAGCGTCCAAATAACACCACCAAACCAATTCCCACCGGCATCAATCCCGCCACCAGGAACGTGGTCATGAACGCCGCAAAGACGTACTGAAAAACGCCGCTCGTCTTCCCGGACATGACTCCTTGCAAGGTCCCGATCAGCGTATGCAGTGGCATCGAGATGAAGAATAGGCCAAACGCCAGGGGAACCATTCCCACCAACCGCAGTTTCCCCAGCGAACGCACCGGCAATTGGTAGCTCACGTCATCGCGCACCGCTTCCACGCGAATTTCCGGTGGCAGGAGAGAAGGCATAGGTCGTCTGCTGCCCAGGCGTTAAGATTTTCAGGCAGCGCCTTTACCTCATCCCATCAACGCGGCAAATGCAAGCAGATTTCGCGGTTCGGGCGGCCCGGGAGGGTGAAAAAGCCATATCCGAGTGTATCCGGGTTGCACTGGGTTTAAGCGACATCGAGCATAACGTCATAGCGCGGTGCGCCCATCCTCATCACGACCTCCGCTTGACGCACCTCTTGTTTCATGCAGGTGTCAATCGCCTCCCAGGTGCTCCCGAACGTGCGGGCCTCCTCAAAGGAGCCAGTCCATTCCCCGCGCTCATTGAGGAACTTGAACGTCTTTTTTTGCCGCACAAATATAACCACAGCAGCCATAGGCCACAACGGCAGCTAAAACCGCGGAATCATTACGGTTAATACCCCGTGATTCGAACTTGATTGTCAAGCGAAATCCATGGAGTGACCACCCCATAATCAACGGCGGAAGAGTGCGGACGCCGCCCTGTCATCTTGCCCGCTGTTGCCGGGCACAGAAGCGGTATGTTAAAAGGTGAATGGGAACTTGACGATTTTAATCATTGAGGACCTGCCCAATGACGTCTTGCTGCTGCGGAGGGCCCTGACCAAAAGCGGCATTACCAATCCCGTTCAAGTGGTTGAGGACGGGCGGGAGGCAATTGCCTATTTGCGGGGCGAGGGGAAATACGGCGACCGAAAGCAATACCCCTTTCCCGGTGTGATTTTCACCAATCTGAAGATGCCGCGCATGGGCGGGTTCGAGGTTCTGGAGTGGTTGCGCCACCACCCGGAATGTTCGGTGATTCCGGTGATCATTTTGACGGCTTCCCGCCGGGATGAAGACATCAGAAAGGCGTATCAATTGAGGGCCAATGCCTACCTGGTCAAGCCTTCGTCCATGGCGGACCTGGAGGCGATGGTCAAGGCAGCTTACGATTTCTGGTCCTGGTGCGAAAGGCCGCAAGGCGCCGGCCACTGTTAGCTTGCCTGTTTCTGGGAGTTCCCACGCTGACGCTATTCGCTGGCCGCTTCCAACATCCCCGCAATCGTCTCCAAGGCATTCCCCTCCAGCCGATTGTTTACATAAATAAACGTCTGTCGCTCGCTTTCTGCCGCGACTCCCTCCTTCACCAGCGCGGCTCCAGCCGCCCGGCCATCCGGATACGGGTCTTTAATCTCGTCGTATGGCTTGAACAAGTTGACTGCTTGCTCGTACTTCCGCCCCGGTTTCAGCAGAAATCTGGCCGCGCGCAGCTTCCCGCTCGTCCGGCTCCCCGCCAGCGCCATCTGTTCGCTCACCGGCGGCATGTCCGTCCAGGAATTGTAAACGTGCGCCACGCCATGCTTCCGGAGCACCTCGAAATAATCCGCCCGCAGCCAGAATTTGTTCCGAATCTCGACCCCATACGGCCAGCCCCTCGGCAGGTTGCCCAGAAACTGGTCCAGGTCCGCGACGAAATCCCGGCCATGCTCGTAGTCGCCCGGATAAAACTTCGAGAACTCGAACATGAACAGCCCTACGTTCCGCTTGAACGGCTCGAGCGGCCGCACGAACGCCGCCGCGAACAGGTCCGCATTCAGGAAATTCTCGTTCGCCTTTCCCGCGCGAAGACCGAAACGCGGCAGTTTCGTGAATCGTTTGAGGGTAATATCGTCGGTCACCTTGAACGAGAACTGAAAGTCCGCCGGCACCTGGGACATCATGCTTTCGAGGTAACGCTGATCGGGAAACCGGTAATACGCCGCATCCACGCACACCGTTTTGAACACCTCCGCATATTCCGCGAGGCATTCCCGCTCAAACCGTGATTCCGCCACCTTGCCCCGCGTCATATAACGGTTCTCGTCATAGACCAATCCCCGCCAACCCGGATACTTCCATGAAGACGTCCCGATATAAACCCCCTGCCCCGCCAAACCGCCTAGCGCGGCCTTGACCCACTCTCGATCGAACGCGGGTTGCGATTTCAGCCCCGACTCGATTTTGCCGCGTGAACCCTTCACTAACGAAGCCGCATCGAACCCGGGCAGAAGTTTGGGTTCCTGCTTGGACTCGTGTTCAAAAAATAAACGATTCATTTTCAATAATCTAAAATACGATCACGCACCCCCTCGCTGCGGTCAAACCACCCGCTCACAGTCAAAACCCGGCCTGGAAACTGGTGGCCATGACCGAGGGCATTGCCATCCTCCTTCGTTTCCCCCTTCCGATTCCGCACACTCTGGTTTAATCTACGCCAAGCAGATGACTCCGGCACTTCCCACAAACCAATGTCCGCGAAACGCTGGCTGAACCGCACCGTCCTCGGCATCGGCCTGGCGTCGTTGTTCAGCGATTGGTCGCATGAAATCGCCACGACCGTGTTGCCCACGTTCCTAGCTGGGATCGGCGCGGCGACGGCGTGGCTCGGCCTCATTGAAGGAGTCTCCGATGGGCTTTCCAGTTTCGCCAAAATGGCCTCGGGCTATTACACCGACAAACTGCAACGGCGCAAACCCATCGCGGTCATCGGTTACGTGGTCACCGCCCTGGGAACGGCTTCGTTCGGACTGGCCACCGCCGCCTGGCAGGTGCTCGTGGCCCGGGCCTGCGCGTGGCTGGGGCGCGGCGTCCGCACTCCCGTGCGCAAGGCCTTGCTCGCCGCTGCCGTAACCCCCGAAACATACGGCCGCGCGTTCGGATTCGAGCGAATGATGGACACGCTCGGCGCCATTGTGGGACCGGCCAGCGCGTTCTTCCTGCTCCGGGCCCTGAACCATCGCTACCCCCTCCTCTTTGCGCTGACCTTGATCCCGGGCCTCACCGCCGCCCTGCTCATCGCCGTGCTCGTGAAGGAAAAGGAACGGAAGCCGGTCCCGCATATTTCCCTGGGCGAGCGGTTGCGCCTGCTCCCTCCCGCTTATCGAAAATTCGTCAGCGGCGTCGGCCTCTTTGGAATGGGAGCGTTTGCGCACACGCTGCTGATCCTGCTGGCCGTGCAGAAATTGACCCCCTCTCTCGGCGCGACGCGAGCCGCGAGCGCGGCGGTGGCGCTCTACATTTTGCACAACGTCTGCTACGCCTCTTTCGCCTTCGTCGGCGGCTGGCTGGGGGATCAATTGCCGAAGCGCTGGCTGCTGGCTGGCGGTTACCTGATGTCCGCCGCGATGTCCCTCTGCATCATTCTCCTTCCACCGACCCTCTGGGCCTTCGCGCTGATTTTCTTTCTGGGCGGAACCAACGTCGCCCTGGAAGAAACCCTGGAAGATTCGCTCTGCGCGGAGTTGGTGGCGAAGGAGCATCATGGCATGGCTTTCGGAGTGATGGCCACCGTGAACGGCATCGGCGATTTTTTTTCGAGCATCATCGTGGGCGCGTTGTGGGCCGCGTTCGGGACGGCAGTGGCGTTTGGCTACAGTGCCGCGCTATCCGTCGCCGGCGCAGCGCTTTTATTAAGCCTCCGAATGCCGGCCGGAGCGCGGAGCTCCAGCTCTGCGTGAACATAATGGACCCGGGTCGCCGAGCCGATTCACCGTGATAAACCCCGCCCCGCGTTGTCCAAATGACAACCCGATGCGGTATTCGGGCCGGAAATAAGTTGTCGTGACAAACCGAACTGGCATGATCCAGGGCAAACCAAACGTTGTGCCCGATCAGGAGAAACATTCACCTTCCGACGCCGAGGCCGCGGAAAGTTACGCCCCGGAGATCCTCGAGGACCTCGTGCGGCGCGCCGAACACGCGGCGGCCAGCGATATTCATCTCCAAATGCTGGGCAAGGCCGCCCAAATCGCCTTTCGACTGGACGGCGTCATGACTCCGTCCAGCGAGTTGCCCGAGATTGTGGCGGAACGGGTCTTTGGCCGAATCAAATTCCTCGCGCGGCTCAAGACCTACCAGGAATCGTTGCCCCAGGATGGCCGCATCGACAAATCCGCGCTGAAGTCGCGCAACGACATTCGCGTGGCCACGTACCCGACCGTGACCGGCGAGAAGATCGTCCTGCGGCTGTTCAACCAGGAACGTGTTCGGCCCGTGCGTGAGCTTGAGTTGCCGCCTGCCGCCTGCGCGGCGGTGGAAAGCGTGCTGCGCCGGACCTCCGGCTTGCTCCTGCTGACCGGTCCGGCCGGCAGCGGCAAAACCACCACAATCTACGGCTGCCTGACCTGCCTCGCCGAATTGGGCGGCCGGCACATCATCACCGTGGAGGACCCGGCCGAGCAAATCATCCCCGGCGTGATGCAAACCGAGGTAAACGAAGCGCGGGGCTTGAGCTTCCCGGTGGCCGCGCGTCATTTGCTCAGGCAGGACCCGCAAGTTTTGGTGATTGGCGAAATCCGGGATGAAGAAACAGCGAACATCGCGGTGCGGGCGGCGTTGACCGGCCACCTGGTGATCTCGACGCTGCATGCGGGTTCGTGCCGCGGCGTGTTCGAGCGATTGCAAGTGTTGTGCCCGGACCATTCGGCAGTGGCTTCGGCCATCGAGCTGGTGTTGAACCAGCGCCTGGTTCGGCGCGTTTGCCACGAGTGCGCTGGGGCGCGTTGCGCCGCCTGCCTGCATACAGGTTACCAGGGCCGCGTGCCGGCGGTGGAATGGCTGCCGGTCGACGACGAAGTCCGGAGCGCGATACGCCGCCGGGAATTGCAAACGCTGACACCCCGGAGTTCGCTGGAGACGGCGGTTGCGAACCTCGTGCGCAGCGGCATTACGAACGAGGCCGAACAGGAGCGGATCTTTGGCACCGCGGGTGGAAGCCAGGAACGAGGATTGAAAGGATGAAGCACGACGAGTTCGCATTTTTTAACCAGCAACTGGCGGCGATGTTGCGGGAAGGGCTTCCGCTGGAAGGTTCGTTGCGGCAGCTTTGCGCGAACATGGGCCGCGGCCAACTGCGTTCGGAATTGCAACTGCTCGAAGCAGACCTCGCCAGGGGCACGCCGTTGAAAACGGCGATGGCCGCGCGAAAATTGCCCGGGTTTTATGTCCAGATGGTCGAAGTGGGCGTCGCCAGCAACGATCTGCCCGGAATGCTGGTAACGCTGGCGGACCATTATCAGCGGACGAACCTGGTATGGACCCGGCTCAAAGGGCTGATGGTCTATCCGTTGCTGGTGCTGGCCACCACGTTTGTGGTGTCCGCTTTCATCTCCATCGTGTTCATGTCATTGTTCAGCGGCTCGGACATGGCGATCATATCTTTTCCGAGTGGAACGACGGGCCCCGCGATTCCGCCCGTCCTGCTCGTCAATTTCTGGGCGCCCCCGGTCTTTCTCGGCTTGTTGCTGGTGCTCACGGTGTTGATGCTGACCGTGCCATGGCTGCGGCGCGAGTTGCGCTGGCGCCTGCCGGCATTCAAGGAAGCGAACCTGGCACAACTGGCCAGCGCAATGTGGCTGGCGCTCAAAAACGGCGGGAATCTCAGCGACGCGCTCAAACTGATGCGCGATCTCGAGGCGGGCAACAAAGCCGGCCGCGAACTGGCCGCCTGGCACGACCGGCTCGCGCAGGGCCGGGGAAAGTTTTCCGAACTGGCCCGGCCGGGCAACGTTTTCCCGCCCTTGTTCATCTGGCTGGTGACCAATTCGGGGGAGGATCTCGCGGGCGGATTTGAGCGGGCGGCGGAAATCTACAGCGCGCGCGCGACCCATCGCATCGAAATGTTCCTGTTCGCCGCCCTGCCCTTCAGCGTCGTGGCGCTCGGCAGCATGGTCGTTTGCCAGGCGCTCACCATGGCTGGGATGCTGGGAAATCTTCTGAATTGGCTGTCGTTAATTTAACCGGGCCGCAGCATGAGCATGAACGCGAACCCACCGGATGTTTTCATCGAATTTCTGAAAATATTGCTCCTGTCAGCAGGCTGGCTTCTTTTTTGGGTGGGGCCGGCGGCGGGACTGTTGTTCGGCGCGTATGTTTGCTGGAGCATTCCGTTGCGGCGGCGGGAACGGGCGCGGCTGACGCTGGACTTGATTGAAAATGGGCTGCGCGACCGGCGAACCGCGGAGGAAACACTGCGGTCACTCTCGGAATGCCGGGACCGAACAATGGGCGCGCGCTTTCACCTGCTGGCAGCGCACATCGCCAGAGGCTGCCGATTGGGCGAAGCGCTCGACCGGGTGCCGCGGTTGATGCCGCCATCGGTGGCCACGATGCTGAAGGCCGGCGAGCGAATTGGGGATTTGCGCAAGGTGCTGCCCGCCTGCCGGCAATTGCTGCAGGACGCGGAGTCGCAAACAACCGGAGCGATGAATTATCTGATGGTCTTTGTGGCTTATTTCGTCACGCCCGCGGGCGCGGTGATGCTGGGAGCCACGCAGCTCTACATTTTGCCCCAGTTCCTGGCAGTGGCCAGCGGCTTCGAAGTGACGCCGCCCGCGGAGTTGACCTTTCTGCGCGATCACAAGCTGGCCGTTTTGTGTTTCCAGATCGCGTTGATGTTGTTGGTGTGGTTTGCGGCATTTTTGTATGTTGGCGGGCCGCGGGTCACGCAATGGCTTCAGTTCTGGCTGGCGCCGCTCGTCAATCGGGTGCAATACGCCGTGCCCTGGCGTCGGAAGCGGATGCAGCGGGATTTCTCGGCGATGCTGGCGATTCTCCTGGACTCGGGCATGCCCGAAGCCGAGGCCTTGACCCTGGCTGCGGATTGCACGGTGAACACCGTGTTCCAGAAACGTGCTGCGCGGGCCACTGCCAGCCTGAAACAAGGCCTCAAACTCACCGAAGCCGTCGCCGTGATGGACGACTCGGGCGAATTCCGCTGGCGGTTGACGAATGCCTGCCACGCGCAGGGAGGATTCTTCCGGGCCATGGCCGGCTGGAACCGGTCGCTGGATGCGAAGGCATTTCAACAGGAGCAAGCGGCCGCGCAGGTCATCACCACCGCATTGGTGGCCATTAACGGGGCAATCATCGGGCTCTTTGCCGTCAGCGTGTTCCGGGTGCTGATCGCCGTCGTGAGCGACAATTTATGAATACCGGCCGCGACAAAAGCAGAGTTGATAGCCGGGGTGAGGAACGCGGGATGTTGAGCACCGACCTGATGATAGCGCTGGCGATTTTGATGCTGGCGGTCATGCCGCTGGCGCTGTCTTTCGCTCAGGAAGGCAGGCTGATGCGGCAGTCTTATCAAAAAGCGGCGGCAATGGAGTTGATTGACGGGGAAATGGAAATTCTCCTGGCCGGCGAGTGGCGGGCATTTCATGAAGGCAGTCAGCCTTATGAACTTCACGGCGCTTCCACGAAGAATCTGCCCCCGGGGCGAACCGTGCTGACCCTCAATGGAAAAAGCGTGCGGCTGGAGTGGCTGCCGGAAAAGGACAATTTGGCCACGAGGGTAATCAGGGAAGGAGTGGCGAGATGAAGACTTCCGGATTCGTTAATGGGCATCGTATTCGCCCATCGATCCAGCGCCTCAAATGGATGCGCCGGGGCCGCGGGGGACGAACGCAATCTGGCATTCTGATCGCGGACTGCATGATCTACATCGGATTGCTATTTGTAATCGTGAGCATGGGTTACGTTGTTTTTTATCGCGGTTGGGACAATTCGGTGAACCTCAGCCGCAATGCGGGGCAAATCGCGCGCGCACTCACCACGGGCGAACGCTGGCGCGAGGACGTGCGGACCGCCACGGGACCGGTGCGCGCGGAAGAATCGAACGGGGACCAATTCCTGCATCTTCCGCACGGCTCCGGCGAGATTACCTATCGCGCGTCGCAAGGCGCCATTTTGCGGCGGGCGAACGAGAATTCAGCCTGGGTCGAAGTCCTGAATCGCGTGAAATCATCGCGGATGGAACCAGAGGCCCGCCAGAAGGTGACCGCGTGGCGCTGGGAGTTGGAGTTGAAAACCCGTGAGCCGAAACGGCGGTTCCAGCCAGCGCTGACGTTCGAAGCTGTCCCGGTCCAGCGCGGCGTGGCAGCGGTCGCCGACAGTCGATGAAACATTCGAGCCGATGATCATTAACGATAACAAGAATCGCCGACGTGGGAACGGCTCGTCCCCACGTCGGCGCGTTCGGGGTGATGTGGGGACGAGCCGTCCCCACCCCGGCCCAGGTCGCAGCTCGCATTCCCAGAGCGGCACTGCCGTTTTGCTCATGCTCGTGTTGATGGCGATCCTGATGATTCTGGTGGCCAGCAATGTCAGGACGCTCTGGCAGCTCAAGCAGGAACTGCGGCTGGTCGAGCGCAGGCAAATCCGCCGGTTGGAAGCCGAAGCGGCCCGTACGAACGCGGTCCCGCGTGCGGCAACGGAAGCGGTGCAGTCAATCGCGGCACCGGAGAGGAAGTAGCAGCCATGGGCCGAATCGAATTGATCGAGCGATCTTTGCGGTGCTTCGCCTTCGGGCTGGCCAGCCTCATACCCGTGTTCGGCATCCCCATGGCCGTGCTGGCGGTGTTGCAGTTTCGAACCGTGGCGCTTGGCCGCGGGCGGGAGTGGAACCCCGCCGACCGCTATCTCCTCTGGGGATTTTTGTTTGCCGGGTTGGGGTTGCTGCTTTCCTCGCTGGTCTTTGGATTGATCATGCTGGCGGTCCTGGAATATCTGTCACATTGATCGGGGGTCCGCTTCGAAGCCGGTGAATAACTTTTTTCACAAACAACTAAAGTTTTAGTTGACGAGCTTCCAAAAAGGCGTAAACTCCAACTACTAATTATTTAATACTTTACTATGCCGCGCAAAAAAGCAACCATGTTAACCAACGCCGAACACCGCATTATGGAGGTCATCTGGGCGCGGGGTTCCGCCACGGTGGCGGAGGTGGTCGAGGCGCTCGACGGCAAGGACGCCTACACGACCATTCTGACCTTGATCCGGATTCTCAAGGCCAAGGGTTATCTTTCCTCCCGCAAGGAGGGCCGGGCATTTGTCTTTACGCCGAAAGTGGATCGTACCACGGTGGCGCGGAAAGCGACTCACCAGCTTTTGTCCAAGTTTTTTGCCGGTTCGCCAAGCGAACTGGTGCTGTCGTTCCTGCGGGATGAGGAGTTGACGACCGAGGAACTGGATCAAATCAAGGAAAGGATTCTCAATTCGGAAAGGGACGATGCATGAGCGTGGATTTTTCCGGGGCTTGCGAGCGGCTATTGAGTGCGACGGCAAACGGTGTTTACCAAGGCGTGCTGGTCGCCCTGCTCGCGGGATTCGCCGTGCGGTTGTTCGCCCGCACGAACGCCGCGACGCGTCATGCGGTTTGGTTCGGGGTATTGCTGTTTGTGACAGCGTTGATTCCCGCACATCTTCTGCTTTCCTTCCGTCCGCATCGTGAGAATCCGGCCAAAACCGGAAGCACCTCGGGCATAACGCAGATAGCGCTTCCGACGCCTGATTTGGAAAAGACCGCCGGCTGGGTCGCTGCTGATTCAGTTCCTCCGGCTTTGCAACCAGGCGAGTCTGTTGGCGAAAACATCGAGCGAGAACCATCCTTGCCGGGCAGTCTCCCGCCGGATGGATGGTCCGGCAAAGATGCCGTATCCGACCGGCGCGCCGACACGAAGGCAACGGAGACGCGTTGGCCGCTCTTTAGACAGTGGATCCTTAAAGCGCTGGCTTGGAATGCGGAAACCATCATCCGTTTGCCGAGCTCAATCTGCGTGTGTCTGGTTTCTGTCTGGATCGTGCTTGCGAGCATCCGTTGCGGATTAATCACCGGCCGCCTCGAAGAAGTGCGCCGCGTTAAACGGACGTCCACCGCCCCGAGTCAGTCTCTGCAAACGCTCTTCGACAGACTTCGCGGTTCGCTTGCAACCAGGCGCAATGTCCAATTGAGGCTATCGAACGCGCATCGCACGGCGGTGGTGCTGGGGTTTGTTCATCCGGTGGTGCTTCTGCCCGCGGAAATGGACAAAGACGCCGGCGACAGCGACGTGGAGCACGTGCTGCGGCATGAACTGGCCCATGTGGATCGATGGGATGATTGGGGGAACCTGGCGCAGCAGTTCATTCAGGCCACTCTGTTTTTTCATCCGGCAATCTGGTGGATTGGCGCAAAGCTTTCATTGGAACGTGAAATCGCTTGTGACGATCGCGTCCTTGAAACGAGCGGGCGGCCACGCGCCTATGCGCTGACGCTTGCCAATGTCGCCAGCCGCATGAGTCGCCGCCGACATCTGCTCGCGCCCGGAGTTTCAAACAACAACAGTCAACTGCAACAAAGGATAACTATGATACTGAACACTCAAAGAAATCGTTCTCCGCGCCTGGCCGGAGGCCGGCTGGGGATACTTGCAACTGCAACCGCAATGCTCGCAGTGCTTGCCATTAACGCTGGGCCACGTGTGGTTCTGGCACAATCGCCGAACACCGAGCCGGCTCCGGCAGCGGAGGCCGCGAAACCTGACGCGGCTTCGGAGTCTATGCCCGCAGTAGAAGTACAGTCAGCGCCGGAAGCGCAGCTCAGCGCGCCCGTGGCGGTTTCAGTTGCGCCGCTTGCCTCGATCTCGGTTGCACCTGCGGTGAAGGTTTCTGTTGAGGACTCTGCGCGGGCAACGCCCACGCCAGCGCCGCTGGTCTTGGTCGCAGGCGTGTCGCCAGCGCCAGCCTCAGCCAATTGGTCCACGGCTGAATCAGGCCCGAGACACAAGCCCGCGGAAGACGATTCGCCATCAAACATTGCCTCGACATCGAGCGTTCCACCAGCGCCTCCTGCACTGCCGGAGCTGGCAACGACATCGGCACCCGCATTGGAACCCGTTCCTCCCATGGCACCTGCCGCGTCGCGGTCCATGAAGAGACATTTGTCCATCGAAGAACGGTTGGACCGAATCGAACGCATTCTTGAAGACCTCGAGGTGCGCCGTGATGTTAAGGGCGCTTCCCGTGATTCCGTTTCAGGCTCGTGGAACAAAAACGCGAACCGACTGGCGGCCGAATCCGGCGCTGACTTTGAATCCAAACGCGCTGCCGAACAGGCTGAACGGGCAGCCGAGCAAGTGCGACGGGCCGTGGGGGCCAGCCAGCGCGCCGCCGACATGGCGATGCGTGACGTCGCCAAGCTGAAAGGCAAGGATTTTGCGCGCATGGAAGAGGACATGCGCGCGGTGGAATCTGAAAACTCGGCCAAAGCGCTCGAAGCACTGCGCGAAGCCCGCGGGACTCTCCAGGCGCAAATCAAAACCTTGGAACAGCAGATCAAGCGACTGGAGGAAGAGAGGAACGAGTTGAAGAAGCCGGGACTATCATCGGATAGCTCCGGTGAAAGGCCAGAAGCCAAATGAGGAACCACCCGCACGTTTCCGTCGGGCCAGTGGCCCGACGGAACGGGTGGGACGTCGATATCAGCCAACTGCTGGCGATGCGTCTGCCAAGAATCTATCCTGCCAGGGCGCGTCACTCGGTGCGCGCCGACGGCGGGCAGAGGACTGTCCGCCTAATCGAGATAGACTCTAAAACAAGGTGAATCCATGATTACTACCGCATCAAAATCGAACGAAGGCGGGATTACCCCGCCAGTTCATCTCGAATTCATTCAGAACCAGCTTGAGAATCCTGGCGCGGCTGCCGCCGCAGCCGCCGAAATCGAGGAATATCATCGCGCTTTGTTTTTGCACCATCACGCGGTGGAATGGGAGCAGGTCCGGCAGAAGGCGCGGACGCATGCGGAACGGCTGACGTTCCTGGAAGGCAGGCTGAAGGAAACAGAACTGCGACTCAGTGGGCGGCCCGGACTGGTTCCGGTCATGGTCGATGGCTGCGAGGATACTGTCCCGAACCCGCCCTGGAACGGCTGGGATAGGTTCATGTTCGCCATTTGCTGCCTCGGCATCGTGTGTTTGATTGCCTTCGGCGTTTCCAATATTTCCTTCAATCTCCTGGAATCCGGATTCATCACGTTTCGGGAAAATCCATTGAGGGCCTATCTCTGGACGGCGCTTCTGCCCGTGGGCGCGCTGGCGATCAAAGTCGGGTGGGATTCCTTGCGGGAGAACAGGGCGCGCGACCTGTATCTGTGGAGTTGTCTGGTTCTGGGAGTGCTGGGCGTGCTGGTTTGGGTGGGCGCGTACGCGAGCGTCTATCCGACCCTGTCCAAAGGCATCAACGACCAAATCGCCTCGCTTACCGTGTTTGATGCTCCTTCCACGGGAACGGCATCGCCTGGCCTTAATTTTTCAGGCGCAAAATGGATCGATGTCATCACGGTGGCCGGCCAGGCGGTCGCGGAAATTTTCCTTTCGGCGGTCCTGGGCATGTATATGACGAATCTTTACGCCCGACATCGCCCGGTGCGATTGGCCCGCGACCCCGCAACGGCGCAACTCGATCAGGAGCGAGGCAAGTTGGAGGAAAGCATCGCCCGCGAACGTCAAGGGCTCGGCGAAGCCAACGGCCATATCGCGAAATTGGAGAATCAACTGGCGGCCTTGCTGGCCTACGGAAAATCGATGTTTCATCGCGAGGCCGCGCGCCGGCAGGATCAAACGCAGAAGCGCCAAATAATCCTCGAGCAGTTGTCCGATCATGTGCGAAGTCATCTTGACTCAGCGGAGCCGGAAAACCGTCTGGCGGGAACCGCCGCCACAACGTCGTACCGAGCCAATGGAACTTGAACCGCAACCCGATTACCCTCATGCGAGTTTTTATTTCAGTCGTCTGCCTGGTTTTCTGTCTTGGTTCCATCACGCGCGCGGCAAACTCGATTGTTACAGGGGACTCTACCACCGGCGCCGCGCGCAAAGATGCTGAGGGCGGGAAGTCCGGGGAGGAGTTTGTCGTGGGCATGTCACCGTTCCTGGACAAGACGGCCAAAGACCCGGTGTATCAGGGTCTCGTGCGATTGATCGTCGAGGGGCTTCCGCTCGGCGCGAAGTTGGAAGTGTACGATGCGTACAATCTGAAGAGCATCACACGACTCTCGATTCCAAATGCGAATGTCTTCAACAGTCCCAAGACTCGCGCCAACCAGTTCGCCGGGCCGATTGGCGAGATCAAAGCGTTTCTGGCCAATGAACATGCCAAACCCAGCGGCCCGAAACCCGGCTTTGAGGGAGCCATTCGTCTGCCGCAGTTTTGCAATTTCCTGAGCCAGGAGCGAACGGCTCGGGAAGAGTCAGCGAAACTTCCCCTGCTCTTGATTGGCAGCCCTTTATACCAGGATAGCCAGGAGCCGGCTTTTTCAATGGTGGACGGTTATTTCCCTTCCGATGGGCATCTGCGTGTCTCACGCGAAGAATCGGTTTTTGGGTTCAATTCCGGCGATGCCTCTGCCCAACGGCTGCTGGTTTACTGGGTTTATTTCGGCGATCCATGGCTCAGCGACCTGCACCGGGAGAAGGTCTCACGCTTTTGGTCGCTTTACATCGAAGGACGCGGCGGGCAAATGGGGTCGTTCTCGCCGGACCTCGCCACCGCCATGCGGGCCTTCGGTTCGGAGGCTCCGGGCACACCCGCTGCGGCCAACGGTTGGGTGGTCGACCCGCTGCAGAAGACTCCCGAGATGGTCCGGGCCACGCGCAACGTCCAACTAGTGGACTGGCTGACTGGCGATGTGGTTCCTGAAACCCGTCCACCGTCGCGGTTCGTGGGCCCGCTCAAGATCGGCGTTCGTTGGAAGGACAATATCGACCTCGACCTTTACGCCACTCCGCGCCCGGACGCCGAGACGCTCTTCTTTGAACATCCACGATCCCCGGAAGGTTACTATTTCAAGGACCATCGCTCTTCCCCGGGGCGCGAGTATGAATACATTGAGTTTGAATCACCGGTGGATGTGCGCGAAGTGAAGAGTTTCGTGAACTTCTACGCCGGCTCGTGCCCGGACGGGCCGCGCGGAGAGGTGCGCATCGAATTCCTCAATCGGATTTACAGCGGCAACTTTGCCATAGCCTCGCCCGAGGGAAACCAGGGCCGTTCCGGCCGCTCACAGGCGGCTTTTTGGACCGAGATCCCAATTCAGGAAATCCTGAGAATCAATGAGAGGCTGAGCCAAAGAGCGGGTGGTTCGAATTAGGGAACTGGCGCCCAGCAGCAAGGGAAAGGGAAAAGACCCGTGCCTTTGAGGCACGTCCCCTTGCGAGTGTCTTCATTACCTCCACTTCAAGCCGTAAAATCAAAGCGAATTAAGCAATCCAAGCTAATCCACTTTAATCCGCCGTAAGGATTAAAGCTCGAATCCGAATGTGGAAGCTGGGTGGGGCGGAACAAGGCAGGCAAAGTAAAAACAAACCAAAACAAACCTGCCTTGGTCAAATATTCGCATGTGTTCGCTTAAATTCGTGGCGCGAAAGGAGCCGTCCTGTTGTACGGAGCGGCGCAGAGGACTGCGCGCCCCACCCGAAGAATTCCCGCGTTCGGCCATACCAAAAGCGATTGGGCGGTGTCTATCGGTTGAAAATGAGCCATGATCGTTGTGCATTGCCGGCTTCGCTGCCGGCAAAATACCGGCCCTCCCGGGAGCCATACCGACTGGACAATGCACTCAGTGCGGCGTATCCTGCCCCGCATGAAAGGGGTTGTGCTCCTCGCGTGATTTGACATGGACTTTCTGCCGATCATCCAACGCGAATTGCGGCGATTGTCGCGGCGGCCGATGACTTACCGGGTTCGAAGCGGGACGGGTCTGGCGGGCGCGCTAATTGGATTGGGAGTGCTGGCGGTGACGGTCAGCGTCGGGGGAAATCCGGCCACGCTGGGCCGGCATCTGTTCACCGCGCTGACGCTGCTGGCGATGGGGTTCAGTTTGCTCTCGGGACCGATTCTGACGGCGGACTGCCTGAGTGAAGAGAAGCGGCTGGGCACTCTGGGAATGTTGTTCCTGACGAACCTGACGGGTTGGGACCTCGTGGCCGGTAAATTGGTGGCGATGGCGATGCCGGCGATCCATTGTTTGCTGGCCCTGCTTCCAATTTTGGGACTTTGCTTTTTCCTGGGCGGCGTGCCCTGGGGAGAGTTTATGCGCGTCGCGCTGGTGTTGTCCGGGACGCTGTTGCTTTCGCTGTCGGTTGCGATGCTGGCCTCGACCTTTTGCCGGGATGGCCGCAAAGCGATGGCGGCGGCGGTGCTCATCCTCATGGCACTGGCGGCGGGTCTGCCCGGAATCGTCCTGCTGTGGCATGGCGGGACCTTCCCAGCCGATCCAATCACGTTGCTGCTCAGTCCCGGTTATGCGTTCTGGCTGACGCCCGAGGCGAATTATGCGCCGGCGGCAAATTATTTTTGGACGGCCTTGGGCATGAACCAGTTGTTGAGTTGGGGTTGCCTGCTGGCCGCGGCTTTCTGTCTGCCGTACGCATGGCAGGACAAACCGGTGAAGAAGGAAGCACCACGCTGGCTCACCTGGTGGCGGGAACGAGCGTCGCACCGCCGGCGGGAACGCGCGCGCAAGGAAAAATTGCTTGAGCTGAACCCGATTCTTTGGCTGGCCCTGCGCAATCGGCGTGGTTCGCTGGGAATCTGGCTGTTTTTGACGGCGTCGTTTGGCTTCTGGCTGGGCGGCTACTACGCGATGAACAAACGCTGGCTCGGAGCGGGCACCATCGTGCTGGTGGTGTATTGCCTGCATGCGACGCTGAAAATCTGGGTGGCATGGGAAGCCAGCCGGCGGTTCGCCGAGGACCGGAACAGTGGCGCCCTGGAACTGCTGCTGTGCACGCCATTGCGCGAGGAACACATCTGGCAAGGCTGGCTCAACCACTTGCGGAAGCGTTTCCTGGCGCCAGCCATCGCGCTGCTGATGATCGACTTCATGTTGATGGACGGCGGCATGTCAGCCACTGGTTGGTGGGACGGCGGCGGCGTTTTGGGCGTGGCTTTTATTGCCAGCATGGGGATGTTCATTGCCGACACCTACACTTTGAGTTGGGTGGGGTTGTGGCAGGGATTGACTGCGCGCACTTCCACGCTCGCCTGCTTGAACTGCGTACTATATGTCCTGATTTTGCCAGCGGCCGGGAGTCTGGGAGTGATGGGTGTCCTCGGCCTGACTTCGTTCGGCGCAGCTTTGGGTTCCCTGGGGCTTACCGTGGCCTTTTGGTTCACGGTTGGGTTCATCGTTGATTTCACCTTGTGCGGCCAGGCCATGACACGGTTGAGCCGGGACTTCCGCGCGGCCTCCATCTACGGCATCTCCGGCCATCGCCGTTCCTGGCGCTGGTGGGAGGCCGGAGAAACAGATGAATTGACCTACCAACCGGCGGTTGTGGCCATGCCGGGCGAGGAAGCAAGGTAGTCAGGAGAAGCACCAAGCACCAGAGAAGCTCCAAAATCCAAACCCCAAAGCCGATGTATATCTTTTGAGATTTGGAACTTGGAGTTTTTCTGGAGCTTGGTGGTTGGTGCTTGCGAAGCTATTTCTCGACCGGTTGTCCCGCTTTCTCCCACGCCTGCATGCCGCCTTTCAGATCGTACACCGTTTTAAACTCGAGTCGGTTCATCAATTTGCAGGCCTGGCCGCTGCGTCCGCCGGCGGCGCAATGAACGAGGTACGGCTGATTCTTATCCAGTTTTTCGAGCTTCGCCCGGAAGTCGGGGGCGTGAAAATCTAGATTCGTAGCGCCGGTGATGTGCCCCTCGGCAAATTCCGCCGGCGTGCGCACGTCGAGGATCACCACCTTTTTTGAATCAATCAGCTTCGCGGCTTCGGCGGGTCCAACCAGTTGCGACTTGTGTCCGGCCGCCTGGTCCGGCACTGAATTGGTTGGGCCGGCATTGGCCAGGACGCAGGTCCCGAGCACAGCGAGCAGACTCAAGCCTGCGCGTAAAATCTTCGTCGTTTGCGGAATCATGCCGGGATCATGCCAGTCAGGCCGCCGGAGATCAAGCGGCGGATGGATTCAGCAGCCGTGGCATGTTCTCATGTCAACTGCGGCGGCCTGCAAGGCTCTTGCATCAACCTCGAACCTCATCCAGTTCCCACTGGATTTTTTCCCGGGATTCTGCCAGAATTGCTCTATGCCAGAGAAGAATCTAAATGAGTTGACCGGAGATTTAAGGAGACTCTACACGCGGGGAACCGACGCGTTGCAACGGGATAATTACGACTACGCCATCGAGATGTTCACGCAAGTCCTCAACAAGGAGCCGGGCCTGTTTGAGGTCCGCAAGGCATTGCGCACCGCCCAGACCCGCAAGGCGGGCGAGGTCAAGAGCGGCTTCCTCAGCTTCAGCAAGAAAGTTTTCAGCGGCGCCGGTTCCTCGCCGCTGCTGGCCAAGGGACATATGGCCCTGCGCAACAATCCCCTGGAAGCCATTCAGATCGCCGAGCAAATCATTGCCGGCGACGCCTACAGTTCCGCGGGCCACAAGCTGCTGGCGGAAGCCGCCATGGCCGCCGAGATGCCGCAAACAGCGGTGCTTTCGCTGGAGGTCCTGGCGAAGAATGCCCCGAAGGACAAGGAATTGAACCTCCAGTTCGCCGAGGCGCTGGCCGCCGCCGGGCAAAAGACCCGGGCGGAAAAAGTGCTCAACGATTTACGACGGGAACATCCGAGCGACAACGAGATCTTCATGGCGCTGAAGAACATTTCCGCGCGAAAAACGATGGATGAAGGCGCCTACAGCGCTTTAAAAAGCGGGGAGGGCTCCTTTCGCGACGCACTCAAGAACAAGGAAGAGGCGATTTCCCTCGAACAGGAGAAACGCCAGGTCAAGGCGGAGGATGTGACCGAGCGGTTGATCGGCGAATACGAAGCGCGCCTCAAAACCGAGCCAAACAACCTCAAACTGAACCGGGATTTGGGCGATCTTTACGCCCAGAAAAACCAGTTTGAGCGCGCCCTCGGCTACTACGAAAAAATCATGGCGACCGACGGTGGAAACGACGCCTCGCTGCAAAGCAAAATCGCCCAAACGAAGGTGCGGAAATTCGACTACGCACTGTCACAACTGGATCCGAACGCGCCGGACTACGCCGAAAAGGCCGCGCAAATCAAGGCGGAACGATTGGCGTATCGCCTGGAGGAATGCAAGCAGCGCGCGGAACGGTATCCGACTGACTTGCAGATTCGTTTCGAGTACGGGCAATTGCTTTTTGAAGCGGGCAAGATCAGTGAAGCCCTTCCGGAATTTCAGAAAGCCGTCAACAACCCGAACCGCCGCATCCAGGCCATGAGCTATCTGGCCCAATGTTTTGGGCGCCGCGGGATGAACGATCTCGCCGCCAAGAAACTGCAGGAAGCCCTCAAGGAAAAGCCCGGGTTTGATGACGAGAAGAAGGAACTCCATTACACCCTGGGCCTGTTGCTGGAGAAAATGGGAAAGAAAGAGGAAGCCATCGAACAGCTCAAACTCGTTTACGAAGTCGATAGCAGTTACAAGGACGTGTCGAAGAAAATCGAGGACTACTACTCCGGAAGCTGATAACTTGCCTCCGTTGCCGGGCGAGCGGCGGACTACTGCGGGCTGGCGTCACTTGCTCCAGTTTGATCTTCCGCCCATGCCGCGCAGGAAACTCTCTAACGTAATCAGGCCGGCGTGAGGCGAGGCCATATCTTTTGGTTCCAGCATTTTTGGCTCACCTTCTCACGTGAGCCAGGCGTTCCAAAAGCTTCCCATGGATGCCGCCGAAGCCGCCGTTGGTGAAGACACACACCACGTCGCCGCCTTCGGCGCCCTTGCTTATGTGATCAACGATGGCGTCCGCGTCCGCGAGATAAGCCGCGTTCTTGCCCGAGGTTTTCAAGTCTTGCATGAGCCGTGCGGGATCCAGCCGCTCATGCGGCTGCAACAGTTCCAGACGGGCCACTTGCGAAACAACCACGGCATCCGCATCGGCAAAGGCCTCGACCAACTCGGCCTGAAAGACGTTGCGGCGCGTTGTATTCGTACGCGGCTCGAAGACGGCCCAGATGCGCTGGCCTTTGAACTTGATGCGCAACGCGCGCAAGGTCTCGCGAATGGCGGTGGGATGATGCCCGAAATCATCCACGATCGTCACCCCGCCGCTGACACCTCGGACTTCCATGCGCCGTTTGATGCCCTTGAAAGTGTCGAAGGCGGATTGGATTTGGTTGTTCTTAAGCCCGCAATGGCGCGCGCAGGCAACCACGGCGAGCGCGTTGCGCACATTGAGTTCGCCGAGCATTCCGATGCGGAACTTGAAGCTGGGTGTTTCGAATTCGCTGACGGTCGGCGCCAGTGTCAGGTTATACGCGCGCCAGGCGTTGTCTTCGCCCAGGCCGAAGCGTTTTACCGGGCAGTGCGTCACATTGAGCAACGGAGCGAGATTGGGGTCGTCGCCGTTCGCCAGCAACTGGCCGTTGCGAGGAATTAAATTGATGAACCGCTTGAAGGCAGTCTGGATGGTCGCCAGGTTTTCGAAAATGTCCGCGTGGTCGAACTCCAGGTTGTTGATGATGGCAACCTCCGGAAGATAATGAACGAACTTGCTGCGCTTGTCGAAAAAAGCGGTGTCGTATTCGTCGCCTTCGATGATGAACCATTCGCTGTCGGTGAAACGGGCGCCCTGGCCAAAATTATTGGGAATGCCGCCGATGAGGTAGCTTGGGTTGAAACCGTTGTGCTCGAAAACCCAGGCCAGCAGTGACGTGGTGGTGGTCTTGCCGTGCGTGCCGGAAACCACCAGGGAGCGCTTGCCGCGGATGAAAAATTCCTTCAACAACTCGGGCAGCGAGCAATACCGGAGTTTTTTTTCGAGAACCACCTCGGCTTCCGGGTTGCCGCGTGAGATGGCGTTGCCGATGACGACCAGATCCGGTTTGTGAGCCAGATTCGGCTCCGCATAACCCGCCATTACCTCGATCTTGCGTTCGGCGAGGAACGTGGACATGGGCGGGTAAACATTCTGGTCCGAACCAGTGACGTGAACGCCCTTTTCCCGCATTGCGGCGGCGACGGAAGCCATCGCCGTTCCGCCGATGCCCACGAAATGAACTGAACGAATGCCAGCAAACATAATTCAAAAAAACAGACCGGCAGGAAAGCAGGAATTGAAAACGCCTCCAAGCTTAAACTGACTCGCTAACGGCTCGCGGTGGGCTGGCAGGCGTTGGAGGCCGTGAGAATAGGGCCAGCCAGTGCAACCTGGCGGCGCAGGCAATTGATCACGTCATGGATGCGCAAATCCTCCGGCACTTGTGCGGCCACCTGTGGCTGAACCATGGCACCGCCTTGCACATGCACAATGCACGGAACATACTCCCCCGCCACCGTGCGCGCGGCATGGAAATCGCGGTAATTGACCCCGGAGGGATGGTCGCCATAAAGAATGACCAATGTGCCTGCCGGCAACCCTTCCACATATTCCCGCAGATCTCGATCCAGCAGGCGCACGCTGTTGAAGTAATTCTCCTGCCACGAACGGCTGTGGGGAAAGACCTCCTTCTCGCTGTCGGTGATCAGGTCAAACGGCATGTGGCTGTCGAGGGTGATGATAAAATGGAATTGAGGCCGCGTGGCGTGGCGCATTTTTTCGGTGGACACGCGGAACAACTCGTCATCGCGGACGCCCCAATAGCTTTCCCGCACCGGCAAGCCCTGCTTCACCAGACGGCAGTTGAATTCCTCCTGGAACCAAATTTGATCGAAACCCATGCGTTCGAAATTGGGGCGGCGGTTAAAAAAATCACCATTGGCGCCATGCACGGAAAGCGTCTCGAAGCCGTGCTGCTGCATGAAACGCGGCAGGGCGTTTGTGTAGGGAATGCCGGGCGCCAAATAACTGGCCATGCGCATGCTTGGCTTCCCGCCGGAGAGCACGGCGTAATCCATGTCCTCGCTGCCGATACTATGATACACCTGGACTTTGAAGAAGCGATCCCGGTGCGCCAGGCTGTTCAGAAAAGGCGTCACCTCCTGCCCGTCGATCCGGTAATCAATTACGTTCCACCCCAGGCTCTCCATTTGAACAATCACCACGTTGTTGGTAAACGGCCAGAATGGCTCGGTGGCGGAGATCCGGTCGGGAACGTCGCGCTGCAGTTCGATTAATTCCCTGGTCACTTCGCGCGTGTCGGGGGACACGAAGAATTCCGCCAGCCAACTGTTCAGATATCCATAGACGTACACCGCCCGGGTGACACGGGTGATCGGGATGTTCCGAAAATAAAAGCTCGTATATTGCAGGCTGTAAATAAAACCCACCGCGGTCAGCACACACAGCGCGGCCCAGCGCCGTCTGAACCCGGCGGGATGCGGCGTGATCTCAAAAACCAGCGCCAGCTTGATGACCAGGCCCGCGATCAGCAACACCCAAACAACCCACGGAATGATCTCCACGACCACAGGCAGCACCTTGAGCCCTTCGTGGAACGTTTTTAAACCATAATAAACGGAGAAGGCATGATGAAAATAGTGGTTGTAAGCCACAATGATCAACGAGAGGAGGCAATCCAACGACATCACTAGGATTAGAAATGGCCGGCTGAGAGTCAGCAGCAGTGCAATCGCTGCCATCAAATCGATTCCCAACCGGATGCTTTGGTAGGTGCCCGGATGAGTGGTAACGGGCCGGACTTCAAAAACCGACGCTTGTAAGACGAAATGTTCCCCGGCCCAGAACAGGGCCAGCACACAAAAGGCGAGAACGTATCGGCCAGTCCAGTCCCGGGCCTGGGGCGCTTTCATGAAACGCAGCATCGAACTTTCTCCTAAGTCGATGCCATTCCCACCTGGCTGATAAAAGCCCGGCGATACGTAAATAGTTGTTGAATCCCCCCGGGCGTCGCTCTTATTCGAGGTTGCCCAAGGCAATGAATATCGGCGTTATCATTCACTGCACGGTCCTTCCGCAATTACACCAGTCTTCGGCGCTTGCAGCAGTCGAACCCGTCCGCATGCATGCAGGTCAGCCCGTTTTGAGCGTGCCAGCCTTCTGACTGGCACCCCGCTGCAATTGCCAAAGTGTTCCGGTTCGGGCAATGATAGACAGCCGTTCGACACGGTCAACACTGTTTTGCCAGGGATGGAAGAAGTTCCGCTGATTAACGCCAGGAAGCACTATCTCGCGGCTCAAAGAAAAGTGCGAAGCACACCGATGGCGCGCATGAGCAGCGGCCGGGCATGCATGACCTGCGCCACCCAGGGCCAATGAACCGCCGTTTGCCGGACCGAAGCCCGCCACTGGCTTTTTGGCACTGCTTCCGCGGAGACTCTCCGAATGCATTCCACCGTGCGCTCGATCTCCTGCCGCTTCAGAATGAAACCCGATGCGCCCAGGCTGAACGCACGCGCGGCCACGTCTCCGTCGTAGAACGTCGTCATCACGAACACGTGCACTGACGCCGCCAGCGACCTGATTGGCCGAAGGGCATCGATGCCGCTCATGCCGCCCAGGCTCAGGTCCAGCAAAATCGCGTCCGGCGGTGTTTCCTTCTGAAGCGCCTCGAGCAAGGCCTCGGCAGAAGAGAACTGCCGCGCACACTCAATCGAGCCTTCTCTGGCGATCAAATTTGCGAGCAGGCTGCGGATTTCCCGATTGTCATCGACAAGCCAGAGGTTCAAAGCCGATTGACTCACTCCGGTTGAGCGTTGATTTAACGCCACCGGCACTCGCAGATCAGTGGGGATTTTTTTGCCGAGGTTCATGGCATTCCTATCCGGTCCCCTCGGCAGCAAACTTTATGCCGGATGAGGCAGCGTGTCCGGGACAATTCTCCTGGACTGGAAAAATGCCTGCAAACACAGCCTGTTCAGCGCATGATGAATTCTCCTCACACAGAAAATAAAAACAAAACGCTGTCGCGTTTTGCCCAAATTGCAAGAATTTGAACGCTCCTCAACCGCCGCCTTCTACCCGAAAATCTGCTGCATCTTCGCCACAATCTGCGGCAAACGCGCTTTCAATTCCACATTTTCCGGCCACCAGGCCGGCTCGGCAATCGCCCAGCCCTGATAGCCCACTTCGTCGAGGGCCTTCACAATCGCGGGCCAATCGTTATCGCCCTCCAGGTATTCCACTGCGAAGCCCTTCCACAAGCCTTCCGCATCGCGTTTTTTGCGGCTGTATTCCTTGATGTGCAGTTTCTGAATCCGCGGTCCTAAAATACGAATCCACTGTTCGGGCCAGCCGGTATTGATGACATTGCCGATGTCAAAATGCCAGCCCACGGCCGGGCTGTTGAATTCATCGACATATCTCACCGCCTCCAGCGGGCTCAACAGGAACTGGTTCCAAACATTTTCGATGGCGATCTTCACGCCCAACTCCTCCGCCAGCGGAACGGCCTTTCGTATCTCGGCTTGTGATCGCGTATAAGCGTCCGCATAGGAGACATGCTTGTCCACAACCGCCGGCACCAGCAACACGGACGATCCGCCGTAAGCCTTGCAATCGCGCAATGCCGTCTTGAGCCCTTCCAAGCCCACCGCGCGCGCGGTCGGATTTGGGTCCGAAAGCGTTTTGGCCCAATGCACGGAATCGCAAACGCTGGGAATCTCCAACCCCGTTGCATCGCGCGCTTTCAGCACTTCGGTTTGGTCCATCCCGCTCATCATTTCAACTCCGTCGAAGCCTGCTTCCTTGATCAGCTTAAGCTTCTCCAGCACGGGCATCTCACCTTTGAGGGTGCCGTACATGATGGCCTTCTTCCGGGGCTTCTGTGGGCTCGCTGTCTTGGCCGTATCCGTGTCACCCGCCACGAGCCCTTCCGGCAGCAGCGCCGCCGTGACTGCGGCAGCGCCCGCCCATTTCACAAATTCCCTTCGCGTCGTTCCATTCATGCGCTTCGTCTCGCTCACGCAAACTTCGTCACGCCCGGCATCGCCATGGGCGCCGTGTTCAACGCCATGTCCCAAGTCATGTTGGCCGGTACCAATTCCTCCTGCGAATCAAGAGCTTGCTTCCAAGTGATTTCCTGGCCGGTGTAAGCGGCCATTCGCCCCATGATGGCTGCGAGCGAGCTGTACGCCAGCCGCACGCCGTTATTGATTGGGTTGCCCGAACGGATCGAGGCAAACAATTCGTCGTGCTCCACCTGGTACATCTCCGATTTCGGTCCGTCGTAACGCCAATCCGTGGCGCCCTTGATGAAGGGTGCGCCGCGGAATCCCAGTTCGCGGGCCGTCCCTTTGGTGCCGTAAATCGTCGCCGAATTATCCGAAACGCACCCCGCCTGCTGGCGGCTGCCGATGAACCCACGCGCGCCATCGGCGTATTCATAGTTCACCTCGAAATGATCGAAGATATTGCCGCCTTGGGCCGGAATCTGACGTCCCCCAACCGCCATGGCCTTCAACGGCGGCACGTCTTTCATCGCCCAGCACATCCAGTCCACGGCATGCACGGCCTGTTCCACCAGGCTGTCCCCGGAAAGCCAGTAAAAATTCGGCCAATTACGCACTTGCCACTGCAAATCAGTTATTCCCTCCGGACGTTCGCTCGGGCTGGGCATGGGTTTTACAGGGCCGGTGTAATACGTCCCATAGACCACCCGCACATCGCCGATCTCGCCATCATTGATGCGTTGGAACAACGCCCGTTCGGGCGAGTTGTAGCGCCAGCAAAAACCGGCAACCAGCGCCAGTTTCTTTTGCTTGGCCATTTCCGCCGCGGCGAGCGCCATGCGGATGCCTGGGCCGTCTGTCGCCACTGGCTTCTCGCTGAAAACATGTTTGCCCGCCTCAATGGCTGCTTTCAGATGCGTGGGGCGAAAACCGGGCGGCGTCGCCAGGATCACCACATCCACTCCGCTATCAAGCACCTTCTTGTAAGCATCCAATCCCACAAAGCATTTTTCCGGCGTGACCTTCACCTTATCAGCCACGCTCGCCTCCCCTCTTAACGCTTTCAAACTGCCTTGCAGACGATCGCCAAACGCATCGCCCATGGCGACCAGCGAAACATTCTTGTCTGCCGACAGCGCCTGCTGTGCCGCGCCCGTCCCGCGTCCGCCGCAACCGATCAATCCGACACGCAACGTATCGCTGTTGTCCGCTGCCCAAAGTTTGCCGGGCAAAATCGCCGGCGCGGCCAGCACGCCGCCGATAACCGCCGAAGTTTTGAGAAAGTCACGCCGCGAAGTGAGTTCGTTTTTGGTAGTTTTCATAAATTCATTGACCGGGTTCACCAAGCCATACGCCGATGCCATGCCCACGTCAAGAAAAGCAGACGACGCAAGCCGCGTCCATCTTCATTCAATTGGCGACCGGAGCCGGACCCAAAGCCTCAGCAGCACGCCTGGGCGCGTTTAACCAGAAACTGGAGTCGCGTCAGGCGGGGAGGCAGCTGCCACATTCATAGGCGCATCGTCCTCGCTGTGGTTCGTTTCCTGCACTATTTCGGCAAGGCAAATGCCACGTACGCATCGCCACTTTTGGTGCGCACCTTGCCGCCGCCGCAGGCGATCACGACATATTGGCGTCCTTTGAGCATGTAAGTGGAAGGTGTGGCGTAACCGCCGAAGGGCAGTTTCGCCTGCCAGAGCAATCGGCCCGTTTTTTGATCGAAGGCATGCATCATCTCGTCTCCGGATGCGGCGATGAAAATCAATCCACCCGCGGTCACGACGGGTCCGCCGTAATTCTCCGTGCCCGTGGGAGGAATGCCGTGCGCCGTCAGTTCCGGAAACTCGCCAAGCGTGGTGCGCCAGACATATTCGCCCGTGTTAAGGTCGATTGCATTCAATGTGCCCCACGGTGGCTTGACCGCCGGGTAGCCATGTGAGTCCACCCAGCGCAAATAGCCAGTGTGCGTGTAAGGCTCGCCTCCCAGCACGTCCGTGTCCACGACATCCTGCCGCCCACCGTCATGGACACCCAGAGATTCGCCGACCAAAAAATCGGCCACTGCCTGCCGTTGCGGCTCCGATAGAAACGCGAAGGACGGCATCATGCCTTTCCCCGTGCCCAGCAGTTGGATGATGTCGTCCGGGCGGAACTTGCGGCCCACATCCGCCAGCGAAGGAAAGGCGCGCGCCGCATCCCCCGAACGATTGAGGCCGTGACAAGCTGCGCAAACCTGCCGATAAATCAACTGGCCGCTCGACAACGCCGGCCCGTCCTTCGGCTGGGCATCGATCATGGTGTGAACCCAGGGCATTTCGTTCGCGTTTACGTAGAGAATCCCGCTCTTCGGATCGACCGCCGCACCGCCCCATTCCGCACCGCCGTCGAATCCCGGAAAAACGATCGTGCCTTCGCGGCTCGGTGGCATGAACACCGCATGGGGGCGCAGCCGGACAAAGTTCTCCAAAACACTCCGATGCGACTCGGATGAAATGTCCGTGATTTCATCCGCCGTAAAAAGTTGGCGGACCAACGGCGCGGGCTTGGTCGGAAACGGCTGGGTGGGCCAGGCCATTTCACCCTGCAAATCGGATCGCGGCACTGCTTTCTCCGCGATGGGAAAAAGCGATTCGCCCGTCTCGCGATTGAACACCCAGACATGCCCCGACTTCGTCACCTGCACCACCGCGTCCACGCTCTTGCCGTTTTGGCGAACGGTGACAAGCGTCGGCGGCGCGGGCGGATCACGGTCCAGCAGATCGTGATGCACGAATTGGAAATGCCAGAGGCGCTTGCCCGTCGCGGCGTCCAGGGCGAGCAAACAATTGGCGAACAGGTCCTGGCCGAGCCGGTTTCCGCCCCAGAAATCGAACCCGCATGAGCCCGTGGGAACATAAACGATGCCGCGCTTCTCATCCAGCGCCATGCCAGGCCAGCTATTCGCGCCGCCAATGAATTTCCACGCGTCGGGTGGCCAGGTGTCGTACCCGAACTCACCGGGTTGCGGCACGGTATGGAAGATCCATTCGAGGTGGCCAGTGCGAATGTTATAGGCGCGCACATGGCCGGGTGCGACCGGTCCCGGCCCTTCTGATACACGGCTGCCGAGGATGAGCAGGTCGTGAAAGACGGTTCCCGGTGACGTAGCTGTGATGTATAACTTGCTCACATCGCGCCCCAGCCCGTCCTTGAGATTTACCATGCCGTTGGTTCCGAACGAGGGAATGGCCAGGCCCGTTTGGGCGTCGAGGGCGTGGAGGTAGTGGCCTGCCACGTAAAGAATTCGCCGGTCATTTCCGTCCGCCCAATAAACCACGCCGCGGTTCACCCCGGCCGGCAGGTTTACCGCATCCTCCGCTTCCGGTACAAACCGCCACAATTCCTTTCCGGTCTCCGCGTCCAGCGCAATCGCCTTCAACCCGGGAGTTGTGCCGTAGAGCACCCCGTCCACAATGAGCGGGTTGCACTGAATCTGGGAACGGTTTGGCCGCGCATCGCCGGCATGATATTCCCAGGCTGCTTGAAGATGTTGAACGTTCCCCTGATTTATTTGCTTGAGCGAGGAAAAATGACTTTTGGAGGAATCGCCCAGATAGACCGGCCAGTCCCGGTCGGCCGCTTTTGCCGGGCTGATGAAGAGAATGAGAAAAATGATCGCTGACGCCAGCCAGGGCCGCTCCATTCCTCCGGCTGAGGAAACAGTTCTTTCTGTACGGAGTCTTCGAAAGGTCATGAGCTTGAATGTGCCGCCGCCCGGGTTTGGGAGCAAGGAAATGGTGACTGCGCCACCCAGTTTTGGGAGAAGTGCGGAGCCCCGGCACCCCACTCGACCTGACAACAAAATTAACGCTGAGCAGAACAGGAACTCGGCGCTGCGACGTGAATTTCGAAGCCCGGCATTGACAGAATTATCACTGTTGAGTCACCCTTTCCCAGTTTAACGCCCGTGCTCGAGCAGAATTTATGCAAATCAGCCGCTCCATCGATCCGCAAAAGCGCATCGTTCATACCATCGTGACCGGAGAAATCACACTCAATGAGATTCGCGCCGACATGATGCGGCTGGCGTGCAATTCTTCGTACACCCCCGACATGCCAGGACTGATCGACATGCGCAACGCCACCGCCCGCCTCAGCGCTGATGAAATCCTGGAGCTGTCCATGGTCATCAAAGCCAATCCGCACGTGGTCAGGTTTACCCGCCGCGCCCTGCTGGTGAATTCAGATTTGATGTACGGCTTGTATCGCATGTTCGAATCCTTCACCTCGGACGGCTCGGCCGTATATCGCGTCTTCCGCGACGAGCAAGCCGCCCGGGCCTGGATCGAAGAAGCGATTACCGACCCGTAGCCGCCGGAATCCTTTCAACCAAGTCAGCGCACTTCGGCCCAAACTTTATCGGCACTACAACCGTCGCACTCATGCCAAATGATACTGCAAGCACCGGGTCCCGTCGAAGGCTTGAGCAGAGCCCTGGTCACCAATTCTTGTCGCGATAGGTGACCATGCGCGAGCCCGAATTGATGGAGTACATGCGCACCAGTTCTTTTAACCGCATGAGCTTCCATGGTTGCGCGTAGTTGTTGCCGTTTTTGGTGAAGATGAGGTCGTCCGCGAGATACACGCCGGAATGGATGGCATTGCCGTGTTCGTTCAGAATCAGGACCAAATCACCGTAAAGGCACGGCTTGGCGACCTGGTAATAATGTTCGAGCAGATACGGGGTGGTGTAGGCGGGGTTAGCGAAACGGTTATCCGGGGTTTCGCTGAAAAAATTCATGGTGGACCAGTGGCAATCCAGCCCGGGATCGCCGGGTTTGGGCGGGAGCGGGAAAGTGTAGAGGCGTTCGCGCGCGAATTTTGGAAGGAGGTAAAGCAGGCTGATGTCCCCGCCGCCGTCCAAACGCTTGAGGGATTCAAGCAAAGGCCGCACGTCCTTCACCTGGATGCCCCGCCCCCAATAGCCGAGCACCTTGTCAATGTCCGTGTCGGGCCGGATGTGCAACCGGGCCAGGACCGCGGATTGCCGTGACAACGTCTTGACCAGCCGGAGGCGTTCGGTCTCGGAGGGCTCGCTCCGCAACACCATTTCGTAGTCGCTGAAGCATTTGGTATCGCCGCGCTGGTAGCAGAGTTTCCGGATACGTTCAGTGAGCGCGGGGTTCAACTCGCCTTTGCCAATCCGGGATTCGAAGGCGTCTTCCGTAAAGCAAAAGGGAAATTGCATGTAATGGTTGTCATCATCATGCGACAGTTCAGTGTAAAACCTGGCGCGGACTTCCGGAGTCAGCCCAAGGATAAGCGCATCGTCCGGTCTGATGACAACATTCGAGGGCGTTACCGTCATGAGCGCGGCCGAAGTGGCGTGTTCGATTTGGCTGGCATCCAGGCCGCACGATTGCATCAAGCCGCGGACCCGATCCACTGTCATGCCGTTAAACCACCACGCGGGGGTTCGGTTGAGATCCATCTCGAACGTGTAATATTCCTGCGGCTGTTCGAGTTCGACGTCCACCGCCTTCAACTCGCCCCAAGCTGGTGTTTCCTTGAGCGGCGTGCTGTTGTTTTGAGCGCCTTCAGAATGCCCCGCCGCGTTGCCAGCCCCGGTAACGTGGGAACGGGAGGCGAGCAAGCCGTACATCACCAGCGTGGAGGCCGCTATCAGCGCAAAACTGAAGACGACCAATCCGGCAAGGTTGACCTGAATGATAAATCCGCTACCCCGTTGGACCTTGGAGACTCCTTTTCCGGCCATAACAACAACTAGCTTTCATGTTAACTGTAAAAACAGTGTGACTCTGCCGCCAGAATATCCGTTTAACGCAGGTTCACACAAGCAAATTTATCGAGGAGCAGGGACTTTTCGTCCCCACATCACCGCGAACCCGCAACCCGGCGTCAGGGCGAGTTATTAATAAGCAGTTCTGCTCGATCCACTCCAAGGTGGTTGTATCAGATGCACCGATCCATCTCCCGCTGCGCAGGCTCAACGTCAACGGCGCAACGCCCGTATCAGCTCATTCAGTTTGAGGCGCAGCGCCTCCAGATCGTCCTGGTTCGGCGGATCGGAAAACCCCGTGTCCAGCGTTTCCACAGAATTGCTGTTTTGCGAACTGTTGTTCAACAGCAGCAGCAAAGTTCCGGTTTCATTGCCTGTCTCGAATGGTTGGCCCGTAGAACCATCCACCCTCAGGCTCAGGTCCAATTGTGCAGACATAACTGATATCTCCTTGGCTCAAGATAGCATACGCGCGGCCCCGGGCCATACGAATTTACCCCAGAGGGGTATGGCTCAGTGAAGGGGGGACGCAGAGCTCCCATTCCGCTCGATTATACGTTTCGTGTCTGAGCAAAGCAGCCCGAAGGCTTTCGGATGGCTCCGCACCAATGACTGAGGACTTGTTAAGTTGCAAAGCCGGACTGGAAAAGCGCCACGGGGTGGTGTACAAGTTCCGCGTTATGAAAGCTGCCAGCATCCTGACGGTGGATGATGATCCGCATCACGTGCGGCTGACCCAGATTCAGTTGGAACGCCTCGGGGTCCTCAACCAACTCCGCGTTGTGCCCAATGGCGTGCAGGCCCTCGATTACCTGGCTGGACGAGGCGCTTATGCGGACCGCGCCAAACACCCGTTTCCGGGGCTGGTGTTCCTGGATTTGTCCCTGCCGGAGATCGACGGATTTGAAGTGCTCAAGATGATTCGCGGCCAGCTTACATTGAAGGAACTGCCCGTGGTGATGATCAGCGCCTCGAATGACCCCACGAACCGCCGGAAAGCCCTGCGGCTTGGGGCCAACGGATATTATGCCAAAACCCCGTATCGTCACAAATTTCGCGCCATGCTGGAGGAGATCAACGCAAAAGTCCTGGCCGAGAACCATCCGCAGGCGATGATTCAATTTGCCAAGCCAGAAGACCTGGAGGCGAAGGCTGGCAGGTGGTGAGGAGACGAGGGAAGCTTTAAAACCAAGCACACAATCCGCGCCAAGCATGCAGGCTCACGGCGGCGTTCATCAATTCTCTTGAATCAGGCTGCAATGCTTCACCACGAGGCTGTCCCCTGCCATGGCCACACTCCATTGCGCGGTCAAATCCACGCCGTTGGGCTGGTTGGCGGCAAAGGTGAAGTTGGCGGCGGCATTGCCGAGGTCGTTGAAGACCATCACCGTCGTCCCATTGAGCGTCGCCGAATAGTAGAACCCGCCGCCCAGCGCGTTCGTCGCCACGTTGGCCCCCACGCCGTAGCAGGTGATTGGGATGTCAAAGGTGAACGCCGCGCCGGACGCGCTGGCGGGGATGGCGGGCGTCACCGTCGTGTCCGCTGTCACCGAGCCGATCTTTACCCTGAGCCTCACTGTCGCGGTATTGGCCGCTGCCGCCCAATAGTAGCCTTCGCCTTTCAGCCGGAGTTTGCGGCCCGCCACAAAAAAGCCGGAGGCAGTGTTGGAACTGCCGGTAAAGGTGCTCCATACGCTCGTCTCGATCGTGGTGTTGGAGATGACGGTGCCGATGGGATTGGTGAGCACGCAGAGTGGCAATGGCGCATACCGCGCATCGCCCAATGACCCGGTGAGCAAATTGTTCGCTCCGAACACCTGGTTGCTGGCCGTGTTGGCGACGCCCACAAAGTTGGCATTGCTGGAAAACAACGCATTTCCAGCGCTGGTAAAGGTGCCGTTGTTGACAATGCCACCCACCGTTAACGCCGCACCGCTATTGGTCGCAAGCAATCCGGTAAAGCCGGTGGCTGGAGAGGGCAGAAACGTCAGCGTGGGATTGCCCAAATCGCCAACCGAGAAATTTGCGCCAGCCGTCAGATATCGAATCGTCATAACCTGCGCAGTGCCGGAAAGGGCCAATGAAATGTTGGTCGTCTTGTTGGTAACACCAATCGGCCCCCAATTTTGAGAGTCATAATTCGTTACTCCATCAATAAGGATTATCCAACGTGAGTAATTGGTGAGCCGATAAATGTTCGCGTCGAAATTATCATAACCCAAAGCGGCGCTAAAATTCGTGGCTCCATAAATACCCCACTGGACAAAATGATTGGTGCTTAAAAATTGCAGGCTGCGGCTGAACTTCAAATTGTCCTGGCCAATGCCACCTTTGACTGATGCGGTTCCAAAAATATTGTAAAGTTGGAACTGTTGAAGTCCATTCAGGCTCAAATTTGTCTGCCAGAATGGCAACCAGTCATTTAAAGACACCAAATTACTTTGGTATGGCAGCGGCAGAGCAGTAGCCGGCTGCAGGGTAAACATTGCAGAATCAATGCCATCCAACTGCGGGACAGAGAAGGAATTGGAAACAAGAATGTAACCGTGAGCGTCAGTGCCGATATATGAACTAATGCCATGGGTCGAATCAACCTGACCGCCTACATTTTTGACCAGGACCATCTGGTTGGCGGCATAGCCCGCGTTCGTCAGTTGGAAGGTGAAATTGGTCGCATACCAGTTATATGTAAAATCGCTTGGCTCGGTATAATTGCGGTTAATGGCCGCAAGCGCTTTGTAGGTCGATACTCCCGAGCCTAAAGGCCGAACATAAAAATAAACCCCGTTATTCGTGCCAGCCCAGAACGGGGCTTGGTAGCCACTGTCCCAATCTATCGCCAAAAGCTCTGGATTATTGGTGTAAATCCGGTAATCGTCGGAAATTCCGAACCAGTCATTCGTACGGACATCTCCCACTATGATGGGAGCGCCAAATATACAGCGCAGAATCATCTGCGTCAGATTTCCCTGATCAACGCTTGCTCCCACATTATCAAAATCGGGGGTGTGCCAGGGCCCGGTGCGTGAAGAAAAATTTGCGTTTGTCGCCGCGTCTACCCAGAATAACTGGGCTATTTGCGCTATATTGTCCACTCCGTAAGCTGCGTCAGAGTCGATGAAATGTCCAAGCAAGTCATAACCCATTCCAAAGGTCCGCCAGGCATTTGCAAAACGCATCGTGATTGGCATGGTGTATTTCACGGGTGTATTGATAAATACAGAATTCGTGGAATAGGCCCGGCACAAGGAGATAAACTTGACGGAGCTGTAGAGATTCGTGATGTCGGCATCGGTGAAACTGGCTGGCCGCCACAAACCATCATACTTAATGTATCCCACATGGTTGCTCGCGTAGAAACGCGCCTGCACATCCTCAAATCCGTTTGGAACCCCGCTTTGATAAGGGGCTGTATAATTGGGATTAGTTCCCTGGAAAGTGGTGAGGTAAACCCCAGGAACCATCCCATTGGTATAAATATAATTAAGCACGAAGGCCACGCCATCGGGGAAAGTCGCGGGATTGCAGGTCGGCAGATGTGTAACCGGATCATTGCCCTGAATAAAAAAATCATCGATGCTGAAAACAAATGGAATTCCGACGCGCTGGCAGAAGGCCAGCAGGCCATTGGTTTTGATAGTTTGGACGGCATTGGTTATGATGGTCTCGGTAATCCCGCTGGAGTATTCAGGCCAGGTGTTGTAACCAAAGGGCGGTCTGTAAAAATAAGAATTGCCGTCGGCCTCAGTGGTCAAAAACTGCGAAAGATCAGGGCTAAAATCCGTGGCGTTGCTATATGCCGCGCTGCCGAGGCCGGTGACGGATGCCGCGCTCACGTTCGTCAGCCCGGCGGCATTGCCGGAATAATTTCCACTGAACACGCCGCCCAGGTTCAAGTTCGTTTCATTATTCGTCACCACCGCGCCCGGTAATTGCGCCAGCGCCAGCGTGCCGCTTAATTGCGAGGCCGGCAATGTTCCCAGCAGATTGCCCGCGCTGTTGGCCATGGCCGCGTAGGGCACTGGTGTCAGATTTTGCGCCGGACTTAACGCGGTGGAGCCGTTCACACCATCATTGAACCAGATTCGCAGCTGCAAATTTGGTTGCGTGAAGAGCGAAGCGGCGATGGGCGCCATATTCGGTCGCGTCGTGTCGCCCAAAACCGCGGTGAACAATCCATTGCTCACGGCCACGCTGACTGCGGCGGACGGTTCGCTGCCCGCCACGCTCGTGCCGTCGTTGCTCCAGAAAGTCACGTAGGACGTATTGGAGCTGGTCACGAGCGCAAATTTGAACCGGCCGGTGCCAGTGAAGTTCGTGCCGTTGTCCACCACCCGGCCTTGATACGTAAACGCCGTGTTCTGGGCGAAGGCGGTCGAGAACTGGCAGTTGAAGACTGAAAGCGCGAGGGCTAACCAGCCGGCGGCGAACGCTAATCCGCACAACGTTTCATTCTTTCCTCCGATTGCCCCGGTTGAATTTCTTTTGCCTCCTTGCATATGTTTGCGCCTGGAAGAATCAGCCGGTCAATGCCACCAGTCGCTGTCATCTCCTGGCCATTTGATTAGGAACCCGAGGGGTACGTCAAGCGGTTTCACGCATGGGGGCGCATGAACGCATGAAAAGATTTTGAGCGGAGGCCAAGCCAGTATATCCCTTGATGTTCCGTCGGCGGGTCGCCCGTGCTACCACGGACTGTGGAATATCCGGTCGGCTATACGCCGGCCGCAGCCGCAATTCGCGGCCTGGGGAAATGGCTGTTGCGCTTGAGCTTCGGACCCGGCGGCGCCGAAACTCCGATGAAATCCAGCGCGCTGGTGGCCAGATCGCGCAATTGGCCAAGATTGTTTTGGACACGCGCTTGGAGGAGGCACCCTTCCATATAGGCCGAGAGCCTGCGCGCAGCGGCGGGAATGCTCCTGGTTTCAATGGCCCCTTCAGCCTCGGCATCGCGCAGGGCTGTTTCGAAATATTTGCGATAGGAAGCCAGGATGGCGCGGGCGTTCCGGCAGACGGGTTCCTCCCGCTGGCTCAGTTCCGACCCCACCGAACCGAATGGACAACCCACCACACATCCATATTTCCGTTTCAGTTCCAACTGCGATTCATATAAAAAGCGGAAATAATTCTGCAAACGGTCGAGCGGAGGAACATCCAGGGCAAAGATCTGGTCGAGCTTCGGCCTGACTTCGTCCCATAAGTCTTCGAAGGCGGCTGTTGCCACATCGGACTTCGAATCGAAGAAATGATAGAAGCTGCCCTTGCGCACGCCTGCTTCCTCGCAAATGGCATCGATGGTTACGGCACAATAACCCTGCTTCCAAATCAGGTCGCGTCCCGCCGTCAAAATCCGGTCTTTTGAATCACTGGTTCGCCCCATAAAAATTGATGCGGTCAGGCAATGTTACAAGTTACGAGTAACTCGGAATGAGTTAACGCGTAAGTCGTCCCAATGTCAAACGAACTTCGGAAGGAAAGATCAGGGCCTCCTTGCGCCGGCTGATACGAGTTTTGAACCGATCGCATGCTCTTTCGGGGCTCACGGATACACCAGCCGCAGAAACACGCTGCCGTTCACAGGATTGAGCGGAATCACAATCTGGTTGGTCGTTTGCGAATTAGCCACCGTGGTCCAATTCGTGCCCAGCCCGGTTTTGCTGCCATTGGTTTGGATCTGGAGACGCCAGCCGGTGTGATCGGCAGGCCACGAAAGGGTTAGCTGGCTCGCGCTGTATTGCGAGATCAGGTTGACGGGCGTAAGCGAAGGCCCAACTTTGAGCTTCACCTGGCCAACGGTATTGGTGTCGAAATTGTAAGTATGGCCTGCGGGTGCGGCACCGAGGGTGGGAAAGGTTCCCCCAAGAGCGCCGCTATAACCCAAGAGCGTGTACGTTCCCGGAGCAAATCCGGCTGCGTTGGTCGCATTGACGGTGCCGCCAAGCGTCAGATTCCCGGTCACGACAACTTCGCTGTTGTTCGTGCCGAGCAGAAAGTTCAAGACGGTGGAAGGGGTGAGGTTGAAATCGCTGCTGACGGTCAGAACACTCCCGCCCAGCGTAAGCGGCCCGGCATCGAGAACGTTCGTGTTGCTCCACGAAGCGTTCATGTTGTAGAGCGCGATGGTGTTGCCAATCGAATTGGTCGTGAGTCCGTCGAATGTCGCCGGGATGCCGCCGGATGTGGAGTTGGTCAGCGTGACCTGGGCGTTGTAAAGTTGGAAAGTTTTGACGCCGGCGGGCAGTGTGAACTGGCAATCGATGAACGTGATCGCGCTCGCATTGTAGAGGTCGAAGGATTTGGAGGCGGTGAGATTGACCTTGCAGAAAGTGATGTTAGTGGCCGGCAATTCGCTGCGTCCCCAAACGATTCCGGCAATGTTGCCGCTGGAAGCGGAGCCGGTGACGTTGCTGAGGGTGATGTTGCGCCAGAGCGGAGTGGTGTTCGTGGCGGAGGGGACGGGTTCCGTGGCGGCCTGAAGGGGCGTGACACTGCTGGGAGTGCCTACCTCGTTGTAATAGCTGTAGATCGTGATCGGGAAATTGACGTTGGTCATCGCGAGGTTCAGGTATTTGAGGTTTTGGACCACCCCGCCGCGATCATTGTCGGATTTCATGCGGATGGCGTTCGCGGTGTTGGTGAAGGTGCAGTCGGTCACCAGGATGTTGGAGACGCCACCGGAAGTAATGCTGCCGACGGATACCCCGTGACCGGTGCCGAAGGCGCAATTCGTCACCGTGACGTAGGCGCATAACTGACTCCCGCCAATCTCAATGTTGTCGTCGCCGTCGCTGATATAGGAGTTCTGGACCAGCACATTGGTGGAAGCCAGGTCCATGCCGTCAGTGTTTGGCGAGGTGCCAGGCGTGTTGATCGTGATGCCCTGGATGGTGATGTTCGAGTTATTGCCTTTAAGCATCAGGTGGAATGTCGGGGGGTTTTGCAGCGTGATATTCTGAATCAGGATGCGGGTGGTGCTGCTGAAGTTGATGAAATTGGGCCGGGAAATCTTGTTGCTATTGTAGGCCGCCCACCAATCGGCGCCCTGGCCGTCGATGATTCCCGCGCCGCTGATCTCGACATCGTGGAGGCCGGAACCGTTGATGAACGTGGTGGTGCCGGGCCAACTGACATAAGGCAACATTTGCAACGTGGCCCCGGCATCGACTTGCAGGTTGATGCTGCTTTTCATCGTGAGCGGGCCGCAAAGGTACGTGCCGGGACCGGGGATTTCAACCGTGCCACCTTTGGCCGGGCTGGCGGCAGCGGCAGCGATGGCGTTTTGAATGGAGGTGGTGTTGACGGTTACGCCATCGCCCACAGCGCCGTAATTGGTGACGTTGTAAGTTCCGGCGGGGATGGTCGGCTGAGGCGGGGGGAATTGCGATTGCGCCGAAGCGAGTCGCGCAATGGCCGACAGCAACACGAGAGTGGCCGCGAGTTTCAGATTCCGCATACAGCGCGCTGACAAGGCCAAAGCTTATCCACGTACATATCGAGCCAGGAATTGGGCAATGCCCTAAAATAACATCCGTCTAGCCCGTGTCATCTCTTGCTTTGTGCAAACGACCTTTAAATTTGGGAACTCGGCAAGCTTGGCCATGCACGATGATGTAGCCACCGCGAGCTTCTTGTCGGCGACTCGTTAGTGCGCCGGTGCGGTTTTCTGTCCGGCGGCGCGTGAGAGGGTGGCCTTGATCAGGTTGAATCGGTCGTGAGCATTGACGCCTTGTTTCGCGCTTCCACCATAGACGCTGAAGATGGCCCAAAGGGCTGAACCGTCGGGGCTCATCCATTTTTGGGGGAATTCGCAGGTGAGACCTTCGCCGGTTTGGGCCATGCGGCCCCAATCTTCGTAGTAGGCGATGGTGGACCACGGACCCCAGGGCGAGCGGGCCTCGAAGACGCCGAGTTGGCCGGGACCGGTGTGGTAGGTCGTGAGCAGGAAGCGGCCCAAAGCCGGATTATAGACCATCCCGGCGGGGGCGACGCCGTTGGTATCGGTGAAGATGGGATGGGCCAGGGCGAATTGGCAGTTCCAAGTCGCGTGGTCGAGGCTGTCCTGGCCACTGAAGAATTCGAAGGCATCGCGCTCACGAATCTTTTCACGTGGCGCGCGTGCGAGGTACAAAGCATCGCTCTCGCGGTCTTGGGCGGGCTGTTTGGCACCATAGAGATAGATGTAGCCCGCGTGCGGCGCGGGAACGCCGTCACCGTTTTTTCCGAAGTTCACAAATCGAGCTGGCTGAAAGTTGCCGGAGCCCTTGGGAAACAGCCAATCAGCTTTGGCCCAGGTCGCGCCTTTGTTCGTGGACCACGCCAGGACGTGATTGACATCGGGCCACGCACCATCCTGAAGATTGACCATGGCGTAGAGTATTCCTTGATCAAAAAGCAATCCGCCGGTCTTGCCTTTTTTGGGGAAGGAAGCGGAATACTCGGGATTTTTTCCGCCATTGACGTTGAAGCCGTGGAAATGTTCCGGACTGCCTTCAATGCGCGCAAAGCCCATGCTCACGCGCCCGTCCGAATCCGACCCGCCGAATCCGCCGCCATCGCCCCAGGCCGCATACAGATGGTCGTCCGGTCCCCAAGTTACGGGCCAGAGATCGCTGCCGAGGGCGGCGTTAGTGTAAGTGTCCCAATGCCAGGTAATCTCGATGATGGCTCGGCTGGAAGGATACGGTGGCGTCGGTCCGGCCAGAGCGGCAAGCTGCAAACCGAGCAGAACTAAAAACGCGACCCGGCCTGGGCCGAAGAAAGCGCGACCATAACGGCATCGGTTCGCCGGAACACACTTAAGCATCATAGCCCCTTTTCTCGACCAACTCATACGCTTTGTCCAACTTCCGTTCACCCGCCTGAGCTGCAATGATCCCTGAATGAACCACGCGACAAAGCACAACAGGAGCACCAAGCCTCCGATCGCAAGCGCAACAACCGCCTCCGAAAGGAACTTGCCCGGGGAATACTGTGACGCGAGAACGAGCAGCGCAGCAACACACGCGAATAATGTCAATCCTTGCGCCATGTTTTGTTTCATGCTGCGGAACGATTGCGATCAGTCATTTTGCCAACTCGATAATCATCGGATGATCGCTCAAGGTCAGAACAATCGAACGAACGTTCGTGAGGGTATGAGTCGGTAAGGTGTTGATCGTCGGATCGTAAACCTTCACGGATGAGTGAGGAACGCCCAGGTTTACGGTGACATTGTTTGAGCCTTTGATCTGTTCGCCCCACACGACGAGTTCAAATGTGCTGTCGCTTCTTTGCAAAAGCAAATCATGGACGGTGGCCGGTTCGTCCGGGATGGAATAGTCGAGGCTGCCCGTTTTTCCCAGCGAGCCCTTGTCGGCAAGAATCGTCGTCAGATTGTGGAGATAGACGGCGGCTTTGCGCGGTGTGTAGTCAGGCTTGTAAAAACCAAATTTTTGATTTCCCCCTTCATCCACGCGGTCGCGCAGCAGGTAAACCGCCGTGTGACTCCAACCTCGCTTGAATTGGTCCAAGTAGAGACTCAGAAGGTTCAAGGCGTGGATTTCCTCTGTCACTTCGCCGCCAATGGTCGTGCCAGTCTCCGTGGTAACACGCGGCAAGGTTAAGAGGTCAGCAGCAGAATACCCGGGGTAGTGATGAGCCCAGGTCACACCGCACTCGCCATAAAGCCCGTCCACCTTGCAGGCGGAGGTGGGATCGGCGGCCTTCCAGGTCTTGTTGTCTTCCAGGCCGGGTGCGTTTGGATGATAGGTGTAGTTGTGAATGTTGACGTAGTCGGCGTATTTCGTACCGACCGGCATCGTCGTGTCGACGCCTTTCGGAATGATGAGAAACTGCAATCCGACGTTGTCCGTCTCGGCGCCGCATTCGGAGATGGACCAAACGGGATAGCTCCTCAAGAGAGGATCGCTTTTGACGGCCTGGTAAAGGTCGCTCTGCAATTTCGCCACGGGCATCCACGATAGATTTCGACCGCCGGCCTGGCCTTGATAGGTGATGCCCCAGTTGTTGGGTTCGTTTGGGCCTTCAAAGGCCAGCAAAGCTCCGGCGGCGGCCATTGGCCGGGCGGTTTCAATGAGTTTGCCGAGATTCGAGCCGCCACTGCCAAAGCCCCAGCTAAAGCGCAAGCCGGCTTGCCGGTGAAGCTCGACGTACTGCTCGAGGGGAACATTCCCCTCCGTGCCCGCCCTGAGCCAACGGACCCCGAGATACGTGACGCTTTCGAGCGTTTTTGGAAACGTCTCGCCGCGAACCGAAATGGCGGAAAGAGTGCCAATCGAGTCGAGAAAGTCAGCGTTTCCAACGGCGGGGGTTCCGGCGGCCACTGCGGTTAGCGGCAGTCCGACAATCGCCGCCCGGAGCAAACAGGTTATGAATGGGAGGGTGCGGGACACTGGAAGCAGCATGGGGTTTTTCTGAAAATGCTTCAAGAGGAACTGGCGAACGAATTGGCGGCAACCTTGACAGTGTTTTGACCGCTCGGTTTAATGATCCGGAACGGGAACCTCGAACGGAACCAGATTATGCACGGCTCTCACTCTTGGAAATTCTTTCGCGCCGGGGGATTTGACCAGGTGCGCCTGGATAGCGGGGGCGCGCTCATGGCGCTGGATCAACTTGACCAGAAGTTGTGGGTGGCGCTCGCGTGTCCAACGCAGGGGCTGGAGTTCGATGCCAAAACGCTGGCACTAATTGATCTGGACAAGGATGGCCGCATCCGCGCGCCCGAAATCATCGCCGCGGCCAAGTGGACTTGCGCGTGCCTCAAGAATCCCAGTGACTTGCTGAAGAGCGCCCCTGCCCTGCCGCTCAGCGCCATCAATGCGGACACACCCGAGGGCGCGCAACTGCTGGCGTCCGCCAAGCAAATCCTTGTTAATCTCGGCAAAACTGACGCTCCGGCCATCTCCGTGGAGGACACCGCCGATACCGTTAAAATCTTCGCCCAAACCAACTTCAATGGGGACGGCATCGTTCCGGCGGACGCCGCCGAAGACCCGGCGGTCAAGAGCATCATCACGGATATCATCGAGTGCCTTGGCGCGGACACGGACCGGAGTGGCAAGCCGGGCATCAGCCAGGCGCGAGCGGACCAGTTCTTCACGGAAGCGCAGGCGTGGTTCGATTGGTGGAAGCGGACCGAGGCTGACGCGGCGATTGTTCCTTTGGGCGAAGCCACACCCGGCGCCGCAGCGGCGCTGAAGGCCGTCAAGGGCAAGGTGGATGATTATTTTGTGCGCTGCCGGCTGGCGGCTTTTGATCCGCGCGCAGTGGCCGCGCTCAATCGCGAGGAGAAGGAGTATTTGGCGATCACGGCCAGGGACTTGACGATCGCCGCGCCCGAAATTGCGGCCTTGCCGCTGGCGCGAGTGGAAGCCGGCAAACCGCTGCCGCTTAAAGACGGGGTCAACCCGGCATGGGCGGACGCGATGTCCAAACTTCAATCCGACGTGGTGAAGCCGCTGCTGGGCGATAAATCCACGCTCACCGAAACGGAATGGAATACCTTGGCAGGCAAGTTTGCCGCGTACGAAGCCTGGACCGCGAGCAAGGCCGGCGCGGCGGTCGAGAAGCTGGGCCTGAAGCGCATCCGCGAGATTCTCGAGGGCAAAGGCAAGGAGGCCATTGCCGCGCTCATTGCGAAAGACAAGGCACTCGAACCCGAGGCCAATGCCATTGCCGCAGTGGACAAACTGGTCCGGTATTATCGCGACCTTTACAAGCTGCTGAACAACTTCGTTTCGTTCCGGGATTTTTATGGGCGGAAGGAGAAGGCCATTTTTCAGGCGGGGACGCTTTATCTCGATCAGCGGAGTTGCGATCTTTGCCTGACGGTGGAGGATGCGGGCAGGCACGCCACGATGGCGGGATTGGCGGGGAGTTATCTCGCGTATTGCGATTGCGTTCGCAAGGCCACGGGAGAAAAGCGGCAGATTGTGGCGGCGTTCACGGATGGGGATTCGGACAACTTGATGGTTGGACGCAACGGGATTTTTTACGACCGCCGCGGCGCGGATTGGGATGCGACCATCGTCAAAATCATCGACAACCCGATCAGCATTCGGCAGGCGTTTTGGTCGCCGTATAAGAAATTCGTGCGGTTGGTCGAGGAACAGGTGGCCAAGCGCGCGGCCTTGGCGGACGCCGCCGCCAACGCGCAACTCGCGCAGACCGCTCAATCGGCGGCCGAATTGGATAAGGCCCCGCCGCCGCCACCACCGGCGAAACCGAAGGTCGATACGGGAACACTGGCGGCAATTGGGTTGGTGTTGACCACGCTGCTCAGCGCGCTGGGCGGGATTTTTGGGCGGATTCTGGGGTTGTCGTGGTGGCAGATACCGCTCGCTTTCATAGCGATCATTTTGGCCATTTCGGCTCCGTCAGTCATCATGGCGTTTCTCAAATTGCGCCGACGGAATCTTGGTCCGATCCTGGACGCGAATGGCTGGGCAGTAAACGCAAAGGCGAAACTCAATGTGCCTTTCGGACGTTCACTGACACAAGTGGCCGCGTTGCCGCCCGGAGCCCAGCGTGATTTGACCGATCAATTCGCGGAGAAAAAGACCTTCCGAAACTGGGCTATTGCCATTTTGATCATCGTCGTCGCAGCCATCCTTTGGTTCAGGATCGCAAGGCCGGTTATTGGCACGGAGCCACAGAACAGCACAGTGACCGCAGGCGGAGCCGCGACCTTTAACGCTTCGGCGCGCAGTCGTGGCGGCGCGCCGCTAAATTACCAGTGGCATTTCAATGGCGCAAAGCTCGCCAATGGCGGACGGATCAACGGCGCAACCGCGAGCAGCTTAAGTATCTCCGGCGTGTTGCCAGCGGATGCCGGGAATTATGCGCTGGTCGCAAGCACCGTTGCCGGCTCGGTCACCAGCGCGGTGGCTACCTTGACGGTGACGACGCCAATTTCAACCAATGCGGCATCTAGTCCAAATGCGGTCATGCCGGAGAAACCGGCGGGGAAGTAGGTAAAGGATTATAACAAAGAGGAATTGTGAAGCTCGCGCGGTTACTCGTGTCGTTACTATTCCTGTCCGGCGGCGGAGCGGCCCGGGCTGAGAAACCGGTCACGGACCTTCGCACGCTGGCCAATGGCATTCGCGTGGCGAGTGTTTATTTTCCGGGCAGCTCGAATGTGGCGATCTTCACCTATCTGCCAATGGGCCTGGCCATGGATGGACCGCGGCAAGCCCAATGGTCGCACCTGGTGGAACACCTTGTGATTCGTTCGACCATCCCGGCTGATTCACCGAAGGCAAATGCGGAAACGATTGTCGACCACATGCGGCTGGATTTCTATGGGAATGTTGGCGATTGGAAGGAAGGTTTGTCACATCATCGGCGCTGGATGCAGGGGGTGCCATTCACCGAGGCAACTCTGGCGGCGGAAAAGCCCCGGGTGAACTCGGAATGTGATTTCACGGCGAGGAATTTTGCGACGGGTAAGTTCGCCTTTGCGGCCTGGGCGCAAGGGGTTCGTCACGATCAAACGAACGCCGCCCTCAAAGGAGACGTTGAGCTGGCGACATTGAAGGAGATACAAAAATATCGGGATGACCACCTGATTGTACCGAGCAATATTGTCGTCTGCATCGTGGGCGGCATTGAGCCGGCGAAGGCTTTCGCAGCTGCAGCGGAGGAATTAAGTTCGCTGGCAGCAACAGGGACTCGAACGCTTCCGGTCAAGCTTCACCCGGGCAATCGTGAGATGACTTGGGATCTGGAGGCGCGTCATCTGCTGATGACCTGGGCAATCCCGCGGGCTGGGTCAGCGGATTTTCCGCCTCTGTTGGCGGCTGCCCAATGGCTGAACGGGCGGTTCTTCTCCGATCCGGATTTGAAGAGGCTGACTGGCATGACGCTCGCCGGAGCCGATCTGACAACGTCCGAGGGAAGTTTCCTTTACGTGTCGGCCTCGTTGCGTCGAGACGCGGCGTTCAAGGATGTGCAGGAGAAATTGGAGGCGCACTTGCGCGGCTTGGTTTCGGCGGACGGGAGCCCTGGCATGCTGCCTATGTTGGGACAGCAACTTAGCGAAAATCTGACCACGGTGCCGGACCTGAAGTTCCTGAGCGGGCAACTGCCGCCATCGGTAACGCCTGCAATGGTCGAAATGAACGTCGGCTTGCAATGGGGAATGAATGAATTTCGCTATGGCCCAAACAAAGCAACGGTGGCGAAACGGCTCTCGACGCTCAGGGTTGAGGAGGTTCAGCGAGCGGCGAAAACTTATCTGATGGATTCCAATCGCACCGTGATAACATTGCGACCGGCAGGCCGTGATGAAACAGGGAGCACGCCACATGAATAAACACGTTGAGCGATGTTTTCCCGAGTTTGTGGTCGGGTTGACCGGCATGCTGCTGTTCCTCTGGCCAGTACTAGGCCAGGGACAAGAAATTGACAAAACCATCGCCGTGCAAGAGCGGCAAGTGGGCACCAATGCGAGTCAGAAATATTTTCTGATCCAGCACAAAGCGACCGCAACGTCCACCAACAAACAAGGCTTGATCCTGATTCTTCCGGGCGGGCCGGGGTCGCGGGATTTTCTGCCGTTCTGCGCCAATGTATTGACGCGCTACGGGTTTCCGGAGGATTTCATGGCGGCTGAACTGATCGCGCCGGAATGGAGCAAGGACGAAAACCGAATCGTTTGGCCGAGCAGGATTTTTCCGGACAAACGCGCCAAATTCACGAGCGAGGAGTTTTTGGACGCGGTGATCGATGATGTGGGCAAGTCGAATCGGGTCGATGAGCGGTTTGTTTTTACGCTGGGGTGGTCTTCGAGCGGGCATGTCTTGTATTCGGCCTCGACCTCCAATGCGAAGGTGCGCGGTTCGCTGATCGCGATGTCGCGTTTTCTGTCCGGCAAATCGGTGGAGGCGGAACAGGTCCGAGGGAAGAATTACTGGCTTTATCATTCGCCCCAGGATCGGGTTTGCGCGTACTCGGAAGCCCAGGAGGCGGAAAACTTTCTGAAGGAACACGGAGCGAACGTGAAACTGGTTTCCTACGAAGGCGGACACGGCTGGGTGCCGAATACGTTTTATTGTGATCGGATTATGGAAGGGATCCTTTGGCTGAAGGAGAAAAGCGCGGCGTTGCAGTAGCCGCCCATTAACCCGACGGCAATTGAGTGAAATTCGACGTGGGATCGAACTGAAGCCGAATGGCAAGGCTCGGCGCAAGTTGGAACGCTTGTTCAGACTTGTCGTGATGGTGGCACAGATTGTTGCCGAAGGCCCGGCTCCGCACTTAAAACTCTGTATTGTAAGGATTTGGCGAACATGGTTAAAGTTCAACCTCATGCGGGCAAAATCAAAGAAGATCGAAGCTCATTTCTCTACGTACACCACTTTTTTGAGTGACAAGAAGACTATTGAACAGGAGGAAATAACTCTCCGCTTAAACACGAAACAAAGGAGGAAGGAGGGCGAATCGGCAATAATTTATGCCGTGATTCAGGGGAAAAAGAGATTTGAGGCCATCGCAAGCAGTCATGTAAAAAACAAATATCAATTTTACGTTTTTGCCGATTGGTTTGATGCAGGCCCTTGTTTTAGGTTTGACTCGCAAGGCCAAGCGCATTGTAATCCAGAAGACGGGCGCGGTTTAAAAGCGCGCAAAATTGAGACGCCGCATTTCCATAAATTTAATAAAGATGGTGTAGAAATTGCGTTTCACTCAGCCGAGCTTCAGCGGCCAAGCGCTGCTGAAGCAATTGTGAATGACATAAAGTCAGGCATTAAACACTTCTGCCAGGAAGGGTGCCTTACTTGCGGTCAAAATGCTTACCCTAGGCTAATATCAGAACAGGAACTAATGGATTTGTCAAGTGACGATCCGCTAAACGACGTGAGCTTTTTATGACCGACATTGAATGCAAGGACATTATCGGATTGTTGCGCTCAGATTTTGGGTCGCTCTGGAGTTGCATAAAGCGCGGGAACACTTTGGAAATCATCACTCCTTACGTGTATCCCAACAAGGAGTTTGTCTCGGTTTTTATTACAGTGCGGCGTGAAAAAATCATCGTTTCCGATGGAGGTGCGCTTTCCGATTTCATCGAAGCTTCAATTGATGACGTGGCATTTGCGGAGGCGGCAATGAGTAAGTTTTCTGATAATTGGGACATCGACAAACACGTTCAGGGATCAAAATCCGAACGCATTTTTTACTTCAAAGCCTGCGAAAAGCTTAATTTGGTTACATCTGCTATTTTTGATGTGTGCAATTTCATTTCATCTGTCGCAAGCGCTTCCGAGCTTGCGATTACTGAGGAAGAATCACAGGAAAGAGAGTCATTCAGGGCGCAGGCTGACAAGGTTATAAAGCTTGCTGCGCCGAAAGGGATTCCAGTTTCGTACAACCGGAAATTCCCGGAGATTCCAGAGGCCAGTTTTAGCGCCGTCGCAACCGGGACCTCAAAATTGTGGTTGATAATCTATGTGACGGGAAGCAGCCTTAAATATTTTCAACTCAGTCTTTCAAACGCCATAATAAACTTTGAGTTTGCGCAGGAAAGCCCGTTGAAAAACCAGATTGCAAAAAAGATCACCCTGCTCAACAACCAAGCCATTGGGTATCAACCGCTTCAGCTTCAGCACCGACGTGAAAAATTAGAAAACGTTACGCCCGACGTTCTATCATGGACGGAAAGAGATAAGCTAAAAGATTTATTGGCCGCTTAAGGGATTTGGCAGCGGACAGATGGCGGTCCTTACCCAATTCGGGCTTTGTTAATCCAGACCTGTCTATGGCCTGCTGAACCTTCTTTGCGTCGCCATACGCAAGTCTCACGGCAAGGCGCTGGTGAAACCACGAGCACGCCGTATCAATCATGGTTGCCCATTTCAATTGGTGCTGTGTGCACAGTTCATTCGAGAAATAAACGCCCGCCTTAACCGACCGCATTTGGTCCATTCGCGAACTTTCGGCAACAATCTGTGCCAGCATGACCCTCTTTTTTTCGATTTTCCGCAAGTCGTTGATAATCAACATAATTTAGTTAGTCCGTAGTACTACGGATGCCCTCATGCCTGTCCCACCCCTGGTGTTAGCGTGATCCCAGAAATTAAACATGAAAGGTCACGTTATGATGAATGAACAAATGGAACTGGGATTCGACGGGGCAAATCGGTGTCCGCGGGTGGTGCAGCGGGAGCGGCGGCTCAACCGGGCGCATTGGTGGTTTGACCAGATGCGGCAGGTGGTCGAGCGGGCAATCGATTGGGAGCCGGCACCGCGCTTTCGGCCGGAGCAAATCTGGCTGCCCGGCGCGGATCACCAGAATCCCAGCCACCAATAATCTTCCGCCGCCAGGGCGGCCGGGATTCTGGTTCCTCACCTCCCGGCTGCCCTTTTTAACCAGTGATGAGCGCAGAGTGCGGAATGGGGAGAGGGGGATGACAGCCAAGAACCAATGCCAAATGACCAAAGAATGTCCAAGCTTCAAGCCTCATCCGAAGCTCATCGACGACGAGTAGAATTAAAAGGGCGAACAAGGCAGAACAAAGTCATCGCGCTTCACGCGTCTGGCCAAATGCGCTGAAATCCAACATTGACTTGGCTGACAAGGTTTGGAATTATAATATGACCGATTCGGTCCAAGTGACTTTCCACCGATTTGACAATTTATAGATAAAATTTATGCCACCAAAAACTGCTGAAAGAACAAGCACCGCAACCAAGGCAGCCGCCACGACCGTCGCTGAACCGCGCCCGGCCGTCGCCGCAGCCATGGCGGCCACACCCGCCGCCCGCACCGTCTCCCCGACGCGCCAACGTGATCTCGATGCGGCGATTTCAACCATTCACAAGACCTACGGGGACGGGAGCATCATGCGGCTGGGCGAAGCGCACGCCGCCAAATCGATCGAAGTGATCCCGACCGGCGCGTTGGGCCTGGATTTGGCCCTGGGCGTGGGCGGTTTGCCGCGCGGGCGCGTGGTCGAGATTTACGGGCCCGAATCGTCGGGCAAAACGACGTTGATGCTGCATGTCATTGCCAACGCCCAAAAAGGCGGCGGACTGGCCGCATTCATCGACGCGGAACACGCGCTGGATCCCGGTTACGCCAAAAAATTGGGCGTGAACCTGGACGATTTGCTGGTGTCGCAACCGGACAGCGGGGAAGAGGCGCTGTCGATTTGCGAAACCCTAGCGCGGTCGAACGCGCTGGATGTGATCGTGATCGATTCGGTCGCCGCGCTGGTGCCGAAAGCCGAACTCGAAGGTGAAATGGGCATGGCTACGATGGGCATGCAGGCGCGGTTGATGAGCCAGGCGTTGCGGAAGCTGACGGCCATTTTGAACAAGTCCAAGACGACCTGCATTTTCACCAACCAATTGCGCGAGAAGGTGGGCGTCATGTTCGGCAATCCGGAAACAACCCCGGGCGGCAAGGCGCTGAAGTTCTACGCCAGCGTCCGGCTGGACATCCGCCGGAAGGAAACCATGAAGGACGCCGCCGGCAATGCGATGGGCAACCACGTGAAGGTTAAGGTGGTCAAGAACAAGGTCGCGCCGCCGTTTTCGGAAACCGAGTTCGACATCATTTACAATCACGGCATCAACAAGGAAGGCAGCATCCTGGACACAGGCATCGACGCGGGTGTGGTGGATAAGAAAGGCGCGTGGCTGCAGTTCGAGGGTGAATTGATCGGCCAGGGCAAGGAAGCCGCGCAAAAGGCTTTGGTGGACAAACCGGAGCTGGCGCAGAAGATCGTCGCGGCAATCATGGCCAAGCGTAACGGCGGGAGCGTGAAGGTTGAGGATAAAGCGTAGCCGGGCCGGAGCGGAATTGCGGGATGTCGTTCCCGGGAAAACATCCCGCCCATGATTTTCCGGCCATTTTATGGGGCCAGAACCGCATAATTATTTGCTTGTAATTTTAAGCCGGATAGGCTTATTTTGATCTTGCTAAGATTAGCCAGGTATGGTGCCTGTGTCCGTCTGTTTGTTGGATTGCATGAATAAGTTTAAACCGACGAGGGTGTCTTGAGCCGCCCGTTTCCTCCACGCGCTTCTTCTTCTTCCGCTTCGTTTGTCAGGGTCAACGGGAAGATTCGTGCCCGCGAAGTCCGGGTGATAGGAGTGGATGGCAAGCAGTTGGGCGTATTGTCGCTCGGGGAAGCGATCAATCTCGCCCGGGCCAATTCGGTCGATTTGGTTGAAATCGCCGCCACCGCCAACCCACCAGTCTGCCGTCTCGTGGACTTCGGCAAGTTCCGCTACGAACAAGCCAAGAAGGACAAGGAGTCCAAGAAGCATCATCACGCGAACAAGGTTAAGGAAATCCAGCTTAGCCCGAAGATTGATCCGCATGATTTGGGCGTCAAACTGACCCACGCCATCGACTTTCTCTGCGAGGAGATGAAGGTGAAGGTGGTGCTCAAGTTTCGCGGACGCGAAATGGCGCACACCGAGTTTGGGTTCCAGTTGATCACCAAGTTTCTCAAGGAAATCGCGCCCTACGGCCATCCTGATTCCACGCCCAAGTTGATTGGCCGGGCGATCAACGTGATGCTGAGTCCCCTGCCCCGCAACAAACGCGCCAAAAACCCGCGCGAACCCGAGAGCGACGGCAAACCAAACCAGCAGCTTCACGACCAAAACCATAAGCCGGAGAACCATGCTCCCTCTCCGCCTCATGAGCCCAAGCCCCAAAACCCGCCTTCGAACAGCGGCAACGGCGACGGCGGTTTCGGCAACAATCCGTTTCAGCAGCTTTAGCGTCCTGAACCCTGAGCCTTGGCAGTCAATGCGCCAACGCGGCCCATGTGGAAGTGTCTTTCGAAATGCCGAAAACCCGGCTAATCGCTTGCAGCTTTGAACTGAAACCTCGCCCCGATCCACTCAACGCCAAACCCCGGATTTGGTTCACCAATCATCAAGTTGAAAAATTCGCCGGTGGGTCTGGCGCACTTTAGTCAGACGGAGGGGCTTCACCTGCAAGCAGCGCGTCGATTTCCAAATCAATCGCGAGTCGCAAAAGACGCTGCAGTTCAGGGTTCATGTACTCCAGATCGTTCGGGATATCCAATATTTCGATCGGCGGGATTTCCTGATCGCGAAAGTGGTCCTGAATCCACTTTTTGTGCTCGCGCTCCATCACGAAAATGGCATCGGCCCAGTCGATGTCATTTGAACTAATCCGGCGTTTTGCATTGGGCCGTATCCCGGCTGATCTGACCTCCAGCCGGGGATCGTCACGATAGAGCATTGCCGCCGTGGGACTGCGCCACTGATTTAACGCGCAAACGAAAAGAATATGTTTTCTGGAATCCACCAAGTATGTCCAATGAAATCCGATTTATATTAACCGCCCGCCCAATTCCGAACCAGTTCGGGAAATTCGCATTGCTCGCAAAGGGCGTTGGAATGATTGCAAAAGTCCCGCACAATTTGAAGCAGGCCTTGTTGTGCAGCCGCGCCGGGCAGGATGCCGGGCTTGGCGCCGCCGAGCAAACGGCGTCGTGCCAGGCGCAGCACGCTATTATCCTCGGCTGAGGGCCAATTGAAATACCGCCGCTCCGCAACCTGTTGCAACGCCTCGTTCCCGCCTTCGCCAGCTCGCACCCAAAACCAGGGCAGAATGACATTCACGGCCAGGTCCGTAACGCGAGCGCTCCCAAGCAATGGCTGGGGCCGGGCGAGCCGGGCGGAGCGAAACGTCCAATGCCATGACCAATACTCGTCCTTCTCCACCTGCAAAGCCTCACCCAGCGAATCCGCCAGCCGGCGATCAGGAATGTCCGCCAGAAACCATTTTTCCAGTTTCGGAATCAGATTGCCGGCGGCCAGCCAATGCGCGGCGAGCGCGAGCCGGCGTTGCGGATGATTGGCGGGCCGCAAGCCGTTGAACCGCCACAACTCACGCGGTAGAATGCACGCGCTTAGCCCGTCGCGCTCACGCCACCATTCGTCCCAAACGCGGCGCAGGTAATTGTCAGTGGACGACTGGGTGCGCGTCAATTGGTCGGGCAGCAGGCCGCTGACGCCCAGCAAACGCGCCTGCAAGCCGAGCGGCGCGGCGGGAGTTCGGCACCATTGCGGACGCAGTTCGGCCAGGCTTTGCATCGGCCAGACGTTGTGCTTGTAACCCAGCGCCCGAAATAATCCCTCCCAAAGCGACTGCTCCCAGCCGACCTGTTTCGCTCGCGCCTGAAACTGGCTTCCTTTGATCTGCCAGCGCACATGCGCCGCCTGATGCAACAACTCCCGCAAGCGCTCCACGGGAAGTTCCCGCAGCGGCGCGCAGCACTTTCCCTGCAACGCGTCCGGCAGCGATTGAAACGAATCGCGCCCCAGCCAGGCGTCGAGTTCGCGCAACGGCGTGTCCAGCCTGCCCTTCAAGGTGAGTGTGGGCATTCCCTCGGTTGCGCTTTCCTTTCCATCCCAAATTACATGCAACACCACGTTTCGGAACGCGGGGTTTTTATCGTGGCCATGGGCACGCCAACCGCTCGAACGAAGGTCGATCTCCACATCGCCACAACGCGGAGTTTCCGCGCCGACTTGGACCATGGCGCTCCGGAAGTCAGGGCCGGCTTCGTGGTTTTTGAAGCCGGGATGAAGAATTCGCACCGGCTGGCCGTCCAAGGTTTGGAGTTGATCGCGCAGGAGCCGTTGCTGCTGCCAGATGGCCTGCAAAAGCCGTTCGGGCGGCGGGGTGTCGTGATTTTCCTGAAGCGCCGGGCCGGGCGCGTTGCGAGCGCGCCAGCGAAGATAGAAATTGGCAGCTAACGTGGACACCTTGGCATTGCTTTTGCGACGGCCCGGCGGCAAAGTCAAGTCTCAGGATTGAACGAACCTGAAAAGGACTTGTCTTGGTCACTATGACAAAACGCCCGGTTTTCAATGGAAGGTTATGGCTGTTGGCAGCGCTCGCCACGCTGGCATCCTGGAGTGTTCTCGCCGCCGAACCAGACGTGCGACGCGACGCGACGGTGGAGGCGGTCGAGCGCGTCATGCCCAGTGTCGTGAATATCGCCACCGAAACCATCGTGGAAATTCGCGATCCGTTCACGGAAATGTTTCAGCAGTTCTTCCAGCCTTACCACCAGCGCCGAACGGACTCGCAGATCAGCCTCGGCTCAGGCGTAATTATTGATGAGGACGGCTATGTGCTGACCAACGACCACGTGGTCCAGCGCGCGAACCGCATCCAGGTGAAGGTAAGCACGAACGAATACGAAGCGAAACTGATCGCCAGCAATCCCCGGAGCGACGTCGCGTTGCTCAAATTGCAAGCCAAACCGGGCGAGCGGTTCGCCGCCGTCCGGTTCGCCAAGGACGACGACCTCCTGCTCGGTGAAACTGTCCTGGCGCTGGGCAATCCGTTCGGGCTGGAAGGGTCCGTCAGCCGCGGCATCCTGAGTTCCAAAAGTCGATTGGGGCCCAAGGAATCGGATCAACTGGAGATTCCGAACTGGCTTCAAACCGACGCTTCGATTAATCCCGGCAACAGCGGCGGCCCGTTGGTCAACTTGCACGGCGAACTCATCGGCTTGAACGTGGCCATTCTCTCCGGCGCCCAGGGCATCGGGTTCGCCATTCCCATCAAGCAGGTGAGTGAAGCGCTCTCCGGCATTTTCACGCCCGAGACTTCCGGCCACGGGCTTTGGTTCGGAGCGCGAGTAAGGGTCGGCTCGAATCCGCTGACCATTATAGCGGTCCAACCGGATAGTCCCGCCGCCAAGGCGGGCCTGAAACCTGGCGATAGCGTCTTGAAGGTGAACGGGAAGGTTCCGCGCAGCTTCATCAATTTCAATGAATTGCTCGTGAGCAATTCCGGGAACGAAGCCTTCCTCAACTTTCAGCGCGGCGGCCAGGCTCTGACGGCAACGGTGCGGCTGGTGCCGGAAAAAACGTTCTTCAACGCCGATTTGATCCAGCGGCGGATCGGCGTGCGCCTTCAGGAATTGACTCCGCAGCTTGCGCGCGCCTTTGGTTTGAACTCGACGGATGGCTTTGTGGTTGCCGATGTGGACCCCGACTCACAGGAAGCCCAGGTGTTGCAGCCCGGATACGTCGTCGTGGGCATCGACGGCCAGACTCCGGCCGATCTGACGGCAGCGGCGAAATTGGTGCACGGCAAGAAGAAAGGGGAGAAAGTCCAAATCCATGTGCTGATGCAGCAGCAGCGCGGGCGGTTGATTTTCCAAACCCAGGGCAGCGTGGAACTGCCCGTGAGATAACGAGAGTTTTTGTTGGCCCACGCCGTGCGATTCTGACTAAACTTCCCGTTGCAAGTGAGCATGAGTGACGGATTAATGATTGAGGTCGCGAACCTCACCAAGCGGTATGCCGGCCACACAGCCGTGTCCGGCATCTCGTTCTCGGTCGAGCGCGGCGAGATTGTCGGCCTGTTGGGCAGCAACGGCGCCGGCAAGAGCACCACCATGCGCATATTGTCCTGCTACATGCCCGCCACTTCCGGCACCGTGCGCGTCGCCGGACTGGATGTGTTCAAGGAAGCCGACGAGGTCCGCCGGCGCATCGGTTACATGCCCGAGAACAATCCGCTGCACCCGGAAATGCGCGTGCGCGAATACTTGAAATTCCGGGCGCGCCTCAAAGGGCTTGGCTGGCGGCGCTCGCGCGAGCGGGTGGACGTCGTCCTCGAACAATGCGGCCTTACAGACGTCAGCCGCAAAATCATCGGCCATCTTTCCAAAGGTTACCGGCAGCGCGTGGGCCTCGCTGATGCCCTGGTGCATGAGCCGGAATTGATCATTCTGGATGAACCGACGATCGGGCTGGATCCCCTGCAAATCCGTTCCGTGCGGCAGCTCATCAAGGAAATGAGCCGCAACCAGACCGTTTTGATTTCGACCCATATCCTGCCGGAAGTGGAAATGACCTGCAATCGCGTGGTCATTTTGTACGAAGGCAAAGTGCTCGCGGCCGATACGCCGGACAATTTGCGCAGGCTCATGGGCAACGGCAGCCTGGTCGTGGCGGAAATCGCCGCGCCACGCATTGAACTCCAGTCCTGCTGGGAACAACACGGCGAAATCGATCATTTCGACATTTCCGTAACGGAAGGCGACTACTATCGTTGCGCGCTCACCCCCAGCAACGGCACGGACCTGCGGCCGCTGATCTACTCCCTGGTGCGCGAACGCGGCTGGGGATTGCGGGAGTTGACTCTCAAGCAGCATTCGCTCGAGGACATCTATGTGCAACTGATTCGTCCCCGCGGAGAGGAGGAGAACTGATGCGCGCCTACTGCACCTTGACGCGGCGCGAACTGGCAAGTTTTTTCGTTTCCTTGAACGGCTACGTCATTATCGCGGCGGCGGTGTTCCTGATGGGCTTGAGCTTCGTCGTGATGCTTTACGATCTCCAGGCTGAGGCGACGCCGGTGCCAATCACCCAGTTGTTTTTTTCGACGGCTTTTTTCTGGCTTATTGTGCTCCTGGCCAGCCCGGTGATCACCATGCGTTTGTTCGCGCTGGAAAAATTTTCCGGCACATTCGAAACGCTGATGACGACCCCGGTGAGCGATCTGCAAGTGGTGCTGGCCAAATTCACCGCGGCGATGGTTTTTTACCTCGTCATGTGGCTGCCCCTGCTGGCGTACATCCTGATTCTTCGCCATTACACCCGGGACGCCGAGGCGCTGGATTGGGGACTAATTGGCGGCACTTTCCTGGGCATCGCGTTGCTGGGAGGGTTGTTCATGTCCCTCGGCTGCTTCGCTTCCGCGCTGACCCGGACGCAAATCATCGCGGCCATGATCAGTTTCACGCTCGGGTTTACGTTGTTCCTGCTCAGCTTTCTCCCGGGCCATCTGCCGCTGACCGCCGGCTGGGTGGGAACCATCCTGTCCTACTTCGCGCTGGCCGACCACATGAATGATTTCGCGCGCGGGTTGGTAAACACCCGGTACGTGGTGTTCTATGTGAGCCTGGCGGTCTTTTTTCTATTCCTGACCCTGCGCGTGGTGGAAAGCCGCCGCTGGAAATAGCATGCCGGACGAACTTTCCCCCACCAGCAGTTTTTCAGCCCGGCGCAAATGGGGCATTGTTTTTTCCGTGCTCGTCTCGACTCTCGCCGCGGCGGCGCTGGTGGCCATGATCAATTATCTCGGCGCGCGCCATTTTCTCCGGTTCAGCCTCAGCCACGACGCCCGGGCGCAGCTTTCCTCCCAAACTCTGGGCCTGTTGAGATCGCTCACGAACGACGTCAAGGTGGTCGCTTATTTTAACAAGAAAGCGCCGCTCTACGAGTACGTCTCGAGCCTGCTGCAGGAATACAGCCTGACCACTCCGCATGTGAAGGTTCAAACCGTTGATTACCTCACCGACCCGGCACTCGCCTTGAAAACCAAGGAGATGTACCATCTCGGGTCGGCGGAAGACAAGGACCTGGTGATTTTTGAATGCAACGGCCGGGCCAGGCCGGTGGACGGCGCGGCCCTCGGCGATTACGTGGTCAGTGAAAAATCCAGTGAGGGCGAACAGCGCGAATTTGAGCGGAGCCTCAAATCGTTTCGGGGCGAGGCGGTCTTCTCCGCCGCCATTCTGAGCGTGACCAAGCCCCGGCCAATGAAAGCGTATTTCCTGCAGAACCACGGCGAGCACAGCCCCGCGGATGAAGGCCGCTGGGGTTATTCCAGGTTCAATGACATTTTGAAGCAGAACTTCGTCGATGCGGCACTGCTCTCGCTCGCGGGCACGAACACCGTGCCGGCGGATTGCAAACTATTGGTCATCGGCGGGCCCATGTACCGCCTGCCGGACGTGGAACTGAACAAGATCAAGGATTACCTTCAGCAGGGCGGCCGGATGCTCGTTTGCTTCAACGTCCAAACCCGGGGAATCAAAACCGGGCTGGAGTACATCCTGGCCAACTGGGGCGTTGAGGTGGGGCAGAACCGGGTGCGCGATCCGAGCCAAAGTTCGAGCCAGTCCGCCGATGACATTGCCATTAGCAATTTCAATTGGAAACATCCGCTGATGAATCCGTTGCGCAACTCCAGCCTGCACATGATTTCCCCGCGTTCGATTCGCAAGATCGAATCGGGCAAGGAAGCCCCGGGCGCGCCGAAGGTGGACGAACTTGCCTACACCGGCGAAAAGCCATTCCTTGATGAAAATGTCCTGCCCGAAAAAGAGCCCATCCCCCTGATGGCAGCGGTGGAAAAAGCCAGCGTGAACGGCGTGTTCACCGAGCGCGGCCAGACCCGCATCGTCGTGATCGGGGATTCCTACCTGCTCGGCAATGTGTACATCGGCGGGTCGGAGGACAACCATTATTTTGCGGATCGCCTGGTGAACTGGCTGCTGGATCAAACGGAGATGTTGCAGGGTGTTCCGCCGCGCAAAATCGAGCCGTACAAACTCCAGGTGACGCGCTCGGACATCCACACCATTCAAGCCCTGTTTCTGGCCGGCATGCCCGGGGCAATTCTATTGCTGGGAGGTTTGGTCTGGCTGCGGCGAAGACACTGAGCATGAACCCGAAGCACACCTGGACACTTGTTGGGCTGGCGGCCGCTCTCTTCGCATTTATTTATTTCTACGAACGGCACCTGACTGACCCGCCGCCTGTTTCCACCAAAGTGCTGACGGACTTCAAAGCCGCCAATGTCACGAGCATTCAAATCTTGCCGGCCGGCATCCGGGCCGATTTCACCAACGGGGCCTGGCAGCTTACGGAGCCGATCGTTTACCCCGCCCGCTCCGGCGCCATCGAGGAACTGCTGCAGGCGCTGGAAGGACTTTCCTATCAGCTGCATCTCTCCGCGCAGGACCTGCACAACATTAAAGACTACGGCCTCGACGCGCCCAGCCTCACCATTCTCCTCCAGGCGGGCACGGAACTTCCGCGCGTGCTTAAGCTCGGCAACCGGACGCCGCCCGGCGATCAAATCTACGCGCAGCTCGTGGCCCGGGAGGGCGTTGACGTGGTGCCCACCGACATGCTCAAGTTCATCCCGCGCCGGGCCAATGACTGGCGCGATACCACCTTCGCCGACTTGAAGGCTCCCTTCGACCACCTGGCGGTGACCAACGGCGACAAGACCCTCGAACTACAACGGGACTCCGCGACCGGCCCCTGGCACATGACCCGCCCGATGCAGGCACGGGCCGACAATTCAAAAATCGAAGAGCTTTTGTTTTATTTGCAAAAGGTCCGCGTCAGCCGCTTTGAAACGGACGACGCGAAAGCGGATTTCGAATCGTTCGGCCTGCAACCGCCGCGCTGGCAATTGACCCTCGGCCAGGGAACCAACACGCTGACCACGTTTCAATTTGGCAAGAGTCCCACCAACGACGACACACAGGTCTACGCCCGGGTGGCCGGCCAGAACACGGTCGTGCAGGTGCCGCGCGACCGGCTCGATTCCTGGTGTGATGATTACGAAAAGTTTCGCGATCCGCACCTGGCCGGCCTGGCTTCCGGCGCGTTGGATGTAATCGAAGTCTCCGGCCTGGAAAATTTCAAACTGGAGCGCGTGACGAATGACTTCTGGGTCATTACCACGGCCAAGTCCCGGAAGCTCCCCGCGGACAGCGGGTTGATGCGCCGCTTCATCGAGGACCTCGCAAAAATGCAGGTCGTGCCCATCAACGGACAATTCGCCAAGGACGCGGTGAACGAACCCGACCTCCCCGGCTATGGACTGGCAGCTCCGGCGCGCAAATTTGTATTGAAGCGGGACCCCAAAGACGCCACGCCTCTTTCGACCAATTTGCTCGTGGTTGCCGAGTTGCAGTTCGGCGCGGAGAAGGACGGCAAGGTTTTCGCGCGGCGGCCCGAGGAGAAGTCCGTGTATGCAGTCGAAGCCGCGGATTTTCACAAACTGCCGAGTCAAAGCCTGGACCTGCTCGAACGGCGGCTGTGGAACTTCTCGGAGAATGATGTGCGGCGGCTGATCGTACGTTTGAACGGCAAAACCGAGAAGCTGGGTCACACCGGCACCAATCGCTGGGTCCTGGAATCCGGAGCGCAAGGCATGATCAAAGAATTTGAGATCGAAGCCGGGGCGCAGGAACTCGGCTCGCTGGCCGTGGCCCGGTGGGTGGATTGTCCCACTACAAACCGCGCGCAATACGGTTTCAGTGACAAGTCGCTCCAGATTACGGCCGAGCTCGACGGCGCTGACAAACCGCAACGGCTCACGTTGGACGTCGGCGGATCGTCACCCGACAAACGCCGCTACGGCTCGGTCCAGAACGGGAGTGAAAGCTGGATTTTTGAAATTCCCGACGACCAGCTTCAACGGATCATTGCCTACCTGGGCATTCACGAAAACGGCCCCTGATCCTTTTTCATGGCTTCGCGATTCCAAAGCCGCGGCTGGCGGCGCTGCCGCACAATGCTCCGCGGGTTGCGCATCGCGATCCTCCTGCTCCTGTTTTTTGTCGTGGCGGCGGGCTTTTATTTGAACAAGGTGGGCCTGCCCGGCTTTCTCAAGCAACGCCTGCTCGACAAGCTTCATGAGCGCGGCGTGGACATCCAATTCACCCGCTTGCGGCTGCGTTATTACCGGGGAATTGTGGCCGAAAATGTCCGGTTCGGGCGCGCCGATGAATCGACCAACAGCCCGAGTCTTTCGGCCAGGGAGGTTGAGCTCAAGATCAATCACGCCGCGCTGCGCCACTTCGAATTCACCATTGATTCGCTCATCCTGCACGAGGGCCAGCTTACCTGGCCGCTGGCCGAAACCAATCGCCCGCCGAGGAAGCTTTCTGTGGATGACATTCAAACCCGGGTCAGGTTTTTGACCAACGATGAGGTCCAGTTGGATCATTTCGCCGCCGCCTTTGCGGGCGCGAAGATGCAGGTTTCCGGCACCGTCACAAATGCGTCGGCCGTTCGCGATTGGCCCATCTTCCACCCCGCAGTCAAGCCGGCACAGCCCTCCCGGCTGCAGGAGCACTTGATCCAACTGGCAGATATCATCGACCGGATCAAATTCTTCGACACTCCGCAACTGAACCTGGCGCTTCACGGCGATGGGCGCGATCCCCGAAGTTTCGACGGCGTGTTGACGGTGAGCACCCTTGGCTCCGAAACGCCCTGGGGCACGCTGACCAACGGCTATATGTGGTTGCAATTGACGCCGCCCAACGCGACCAACGCGCAGCCGCGGGCGGAATTCAGCCTGCGCGCCGACCGCGCCGATACGCGCTGGGGCAGCACACGGCAATTCCAACTCGAAGCCCGGGGAACGACTGACGCGAGCGACCCCAACCTGATTCATTGCCATCTGCAGGTGCTGGCGGACCAGTTCACGACCGAATGGGCACAGGCAACCAACGCCCAGTTTACCGCGAACTGGTCTCATTCCCTGACCAACGCCATCCCGCTGGCGGGCCAGAGCGAGTTGCACCTTTCGGACGCGCACTCGCAGTGGGGTGAAGCGAGCGAAGTTCGCCTGGAAGCTCGCTTCGACACTCCAGCCACCAACGGAATGTCGCAGGCGGACGCGAGTTGGGGCTGGTGGGCCGACCTGGAACCGTATGCCTTGAATTGGAACTGCCGCTTGAGCGAAGTCCATGCCCGGGAGTTTCAAGTAAAGGAAATCGCTTTTGGCGGCATCTGGCGCGCGCCCGATCTGACCATTACCAATCTGCATTCGGAACTTTATCAGGGGCAGCTCAATCTCCAAGCGGCCCTTAACGTGGCCACTCGCAAGTTGAAATTCAAAGGTTCCGAGGACTTTGAAGTGCATAGTCTCGATCCGCTGCTCACGCCCGGCGGGCGCCGGTGGTTCAGCCAATACACCTGGGAAAAGCCGCCGGTTGCCCATGGCGAGGGCGGGTTCACGCTCTGCGCCTGGACCAATCACAGCCCGGATTGGCGCAACGAAGTGCTGCCGACGCTCTGGTTCAAAGGCGATTTCCAAGTCGGGCGGGCCGCCTATTGCACCGTGCCGGTGTTGTCATGCAGTTCGCACATCAACTATTCCGATCTAACATGGGACCTGCCCGATCTTGTGGCCGTGCGGCGCGAGGGCGAGATCCGGCTTAGTCACCACGCGGATGATCGCACGCACAATTATTATTTCGGCATTCACAGCGACATTTCCCCGGATACGATCCGGCCACTCCCGTTCATCGGCGAGGAGGAGAAACGAGTGCTGGACATGCTGACTTTTACGCAGCCACCGGTGATCGATTTGGAAATTCGGGGGCGCTGGCATGCGAAGGAGGAAACCGGCCTCAAGGCCCATGTGGCGGTCACCAATTTCACATTCCGCGGCGAATCCGCCAGTCATTTTCACACCGATCTGCAATATACCAATCATTTCATCCGATTTGATTACCCGCGCGTTGAACGCGAGGGCCGGTTTGCCGCAGCGGACCGGCTGGAGGTGGATTTCGATCAGCAAACCCTGTTTATCACCAATGGTTTCAGCACCATGGAACCGATGACCATCATCCGCCCGATCGGGCCCAAGGTCACGCGGATCATGGAGCCATATCAGTTCCTGCAGCCGCCCACTGTGCGCGTCAACGGCATCATCCCGTTGCGCGGCGACGTGGCTGCGGACGTGCATTTCCAGGTCGATGGCGGTCCGTTCCAGTGGAAGAAGTTCAATCTGACGCGCATCTCGGGCGGCGTAAACTGGGTGGGTGACCATCTCACACTGTCGGGAATGCAGTCCGTATTTTACCAGGGCCGCATGACGGGTTCCGCAGAGTTCGATTTCAACCGTGGCCCGGGCACGGATTTTAATTTCGACACCATCGTCACCGACGTGGACCTGGGGGCATTGATGAAGGATTTGTTCAGCCCCTCGAACCATCTGGAGGGGGCTTTGAACGGCCATCTCAGTGTCACCAAAGCCAACACCGACGACCCAAAGAGCTGGTTCGGGCGCGGCCAAGCCGATTTGCGCAACGGGTTCATTTGGGACATACCTGTTTTCGGCGGTGTTTCGAAGTTGCTGGATTCCGTCAGCCCGGGCCTGGGCGAAAGCCGCGCGAACGAGGGCTCGGCCACGTTCGTCATCACGAACAGCGTCATTCGCTCGTCGGATTTGGAGATTCGCTCTCCGACCATGCGCCTGGAATACAACGGCACGTGCGATTTCGACGGCCGGGTCGATGCGGACGTGGATGCCAAAGTGGGCGGCAACATACCCGTGCTCGGACCGCTGGTCACCACGGTATTATTGCCGTTCCAAAAGGCGTTTCAATGCAAGGTCACGGGCACGCTGGCTGAGCCCAGGATTGAACTCAAGTGGCTGGCCATGAAACTCATCAGCATGCCGTTCCAATTGCTGTTTCACCCGTTCTCGACCTTGAAGTCGCTTGGCCCCAATCAGCCAGCGGACACGAACGCGCCGCCACCAACGGTGATACTTCCGGCTCCAGCGCCCAAAGCGCCGTAACCAAATTAAGAACCTATCCCGGTAGGGCGGGCAGTCCTCTGCCCATCGTCGGCGCGCACGGAGTGACGCGCCCTACCGAGATAGGCTCTGAGCCTTTTTTCCTGGTGGCCGAATGCGTGAGTGCCGGGAACGGATGCACAGCCCAATTGCCCCTCAAGCCAAAACCAGGTGAAACAAAGTAAAACAAAGTAGTTTTGGCGCAAAAAGATGCGTATTTTCGCGTATTTTCGCCTAACATCGTGCTTGAGTTTGCGCTTTGCCGGGGTAACCTGTGGGCATGCGTCGTCAGTGCATGTTGCTGGTTTGTTTGCTTTGCGGTTTCGTTCTGGGCCCCGCCGCGAAGGGAGCCGAGGGGCGCATCATCAAAGTGCTGCCGCAATTCGTGGATTTGAAGGGGCAGTCCACGGTGTCGCCGAGTTTGTATGATCGGGATGCGTACCAGAAGTTTTTGCGGCTTCATCCGGACAAACGGTCCGGGCTGCGCTTTGCGGTGCAGTGGAAGGCCAAAACGCCCGAAACCGAACCGCTCAAGTTGCGCATTGAACTGCGCGGGGTGGCTGAAGGCAACCTCCCCAAGGAATCCTCGCTCGAAGAAAATGTGCGCCAACACCATTGGTACAGCCATTGGACCAGCCTGATGTTAGCTGGAGACGCCTACCATGATTTCGGTGAAGTCACCGCGTGGCGGGCGACGCTCTGGAAGGGCGACGAGCTTCTGAGTGAACAGAAGTCATTCCTTTGGTGAGGGGCGATGGCGACTGCCAAGCGCCAGGCTCCGAACTCTTACTCCGCCACCAACTCTGAGAGCGGCTTTTTCTCCTGGGCCTTCAGCGCCTTCTCATAGCACTCCAGGGCCTCGCTAAACCGTTCCATGCGATTAAAAACTCCGCCCTTGTACAGGTAGGCCATGGTCAAGGAACTGTCGGCGGCGATGGCGCGGTCATAACAAGCCAGCGCCTCGTCCAATCGTTGCAGGCGTTCCAGCGCCAGGCCCTTGCGCACCAAGGATTCGGCATTGGCGGGATCAATCGCAAGGGCCTCCTCGAAACAAGCCAGCGCGCCCTCAGCCTGATCGAGTTTCAACATGGTCTCGCCCTTGCCCAACAGGGCGTCCACCGCTCCATCATGGTGATGGACGGGTCCGGCGGCGTCACCATTGCCGTTGCCGTTGCTGTGGCCATTGGTGATGGGAGCCTCGGCTGCGGTTTCGTGGTGGCCGTTCGTTGAGCCCGCCTCGGGCAGGGATCGTTGCGGTTTGACCGTCGCCTCCATCTCATGGATGCGTTTTTCCAGGCGCTCGATGGTGCCGAGAAACCGCCGGGTGGATTCTTCGAGCGGGCCCTTGCCCAGCAAGGCGGTTTCGCCCTGATTCAAAGCCGGCACTGCCGCCGGCAGAGCGGACGCCATGGCCGCCAGCCGGCTGACCGCGCTCCAGTGCAATAAAGCCGTGAACAGGAGAACCACGAAGGCAATCGAAGCGAAAATTCCCGCTGCATTCAGGATCATGCGATTGGAAGCCTGCATTTCCTTGAGCTCATCCAGCCGTTGCGAACCCAGGGACTTCTCCAACACCGCCAGGCGAGCCTCCAGCAACTCGGAGTTTCGCGCCGCCGCCGCCTCTGCTTCCTGCCGGCTCTGCTCGATCGCCAACTGCGTGTTGCGCAACTGCTCCTGCACCAGCAAATACGAACGCAACGCGTCCGGCGCTCCGGACACGGCATTCTCCTGGCTGTTCGTGCCTTTCATGGCAGGCGGGTTGGCTCCGGGCGTCTCGGCCAGCACAGTGCTCGCGCCCAGCCCGGTGACAAGCAACGCCGCCAACACAGCAAAAAAAGTTTTGCAACCCATGTTTTTCATCGTACCGCTCACGCTCGGTTTGAACCGTAGAAAACTCCGCCAAAAATGCAAGCGAAAACACCACCAGACAGTCGGGCCACCTTTGCCACATTGCGTCCCACACTGAATCCACAACGAGCGCGAGGTCTTGAAAATTGTTCCACAGGCTCGATAGTCGATCGCCCTGCCGGCTGAATCCGGGGCTCCATACTTTGAGTGTCGGGGCGTTCACCCGCGTTGACAGCCCCTTCACCGGCCATTAACTTTCTCGCGTGTCGCGTTTGCCTTTTGAATTGTTGCTTGCGTTGAGGTATCTGCGGCCCAAACGGACGTTTGTCTCGATCATCACTTTGATCTCGGTTCTGGGCGTCACTTTGGGCGTCGCCGTACTCATTATTGTCATCAGCGTGATGAGCGGGTTCGACAGCCAGTTGCGGGACAAGATTCTCGGGTTCAGCGCGCATGTGCAGATCACCCAGATCGACCCAGCGACCGGGAAGCAGGAGCTGCTCGACAACTTCGCGCAGGTCAAGCGCACGGTGGACGCCTACCCGGCGGTCAGGAGTGTCACCCCTTTCGCCCAGGGCCAGGTCATGATCAAAACCGAGCCCAAACCCGGCGAGGGGCAGCCGGTCATCGCGGCTCCGTACTTGCGCGGCATCGATCCGCAGATGGAAACCAAGTCGAGCCTGTTTACTTCGAATATAGTGGAAGGCAACTCTGATCTGAGCGGGCGCGGCGTGCTGGTCGGCGTCGATTTCGCCCACAACTACGGGCTGCAAATTGGGGACCGCATGGCCGTCTATAGCGAGCAGGACCTGGAGAAAATGCAGAACATGGTCGAGCATCCCAACCGAACCAATCAAGTGGCCTATCTGCCGGCTGATTATGAAGTGCGCGGGGTTTTTGACGCCGGTTATTGGGATTACAACACCTCGATCATGGTGACGTCGCTCGATAATTTCCAGGAACTCTACAATCTCGGCGACACGGTGCATGGCGCCATGGTCATGCTCAAGAACCCGTACGAGGCGGACGCCGTGCGGAATCAATTGAGGGCCGCGCTGGGTTCGAAGTACCACATTACCACCTGGAACGAAGAGAACACCGCCATGCTGGCCGTGCTGGTGGAAAAGAATGTCATGTTCTACATCCTTTTCTTCATCGTCATCGTCGCCGCCTTCGGCATCACGTGCACGCTCATCACGTTTGTAGTGCTCAAGACGCGGGAAATCGGCGTGCTCAAGGCGCTCGGCGCCAGCGCGCGTGGGATTATGTGGATCTTCATGAGCCAAAGTCTGTTCGTCAGCATCCTGGGCGTGCTGGTCGGCACCGGGCTGGGAATGCTCGCCGTTTTCTATCGGAACCCTTTCCTGCACCTCATGCGCCACTTGACCGGCATAGAACTGTTTCCTGCCTCCGTCTATGAATTCTCAGAATTACCGGCATTGATTGTGCCCGGCGATATCGCGGTCATTTGTGGGGGTTCGCTGCTCATCTGCCTTTTGGCCGCTGCTTTTCCCGCCTGGAACGCGAGCCGCCTCAAACCCGTGGAAGCGCTTCGGCATGAATGAAACCCCTCAATTGACGAAGCCGCCGCAGCCGGAACCAGCCTCCAGCCCATCGGCCGGTCCGCTCGTGGATGCCCGGCAACTCCACAAGCGCTACGAATTGGCCGCACGCTCGCTGGAAGTGCTGCGGGGTGTCAGCCTGGCGGTTGCTCGCGGCGATTTTCTCGCGCTCCGCGGAGCATCCGGGGCCGGCAAAAGTACGCTGCTTCATCTGTTGGGCGGGCTGGACACGCCCACCGCCGGTGAAATCTGGTTTGATGGAAAAAACCTCACCTCCCTCTCCGCCACCGCGCTGGCCCAACTTCGCAACCTCAAAGTTGGTTTCATTTTCCAAGCCTACCATTTGCTCCCGGAATTGGATGCGCTCGAAAATGTCTGCCTGCCCGCCCGCATCGCGCGCACTTCCGCCGGCGACGCCGAGGCCCGCGGGCGCGATTTGCTGGCGCGCGTCGGACTCAAAGATCGCGTCGAGCACCGGCCAAGCGAACTCTCCGGCGGCGAACAGCAACGCGTGGCCATTGCCCGCGCCCTCATCAACTCCCCGGGACTCATCCTGGCTGACGAACCCACCGGCAACCTCGACTCCCACACCGGCGACGAAATCATCGATCTACTCTGTTCCCTGCGCTCCGAGCACCAGACGACACTGATCATCGCCACGCATGATGCCCGCGTTGCCGCCCGGGCGCCCAAGGTTGTGGAATTGGCGGACGGTCAAATACAGGTTTAGCAGCCGTCCCCTGGTGCCTGGCACGATTGCTTGTTCGCAATCATTCGGCGAAGCCCTATCCAAACTGGAGCTTCCGGCTCAGCTCGTTTTGCGCAAGTTCGTCTTCTTCAGATGTTCGACGAAGTTGATGAAGCCCTCGGCCTGGGATTTCAGGCGCTCCAAAATCTCCGGCTTGGTCAGACGGCCATTGGCGTCGATGAGGCTGCCGATTTGGGAAATGAAGACCCGCTCGGGGTAGATGTAGGCGTTGCGGTAACCAAAAATCTGCTGGAGCTGCTCGACTGGCCGCAAGGCGCCCCAAATGCCGGCGGCAAGCCCGACGAAACAGACGGGACGCTGCTCAAAGCTTTCCGGGAATTTCAACATGTCGATGAAATACTTTAAAATGCCGGGGATGCCGCCGTTGTACTCCGGCGTCACGACAATCAGGCCCGTCGAATTGAGGACGGCCGCGGAGAAGGGCAGGAAGGATTTGGGTTTTTCGGCGTAGGAGCTGGGCGAAAAGATCTCCGGGGGCAGTTGGGCGAGATCGATGACGTGCAAGGGAACTCCAAGGGCTTTATAGACTTCCTCGACGTGCGCAGCGATTTTGCGGGTATTGCTGCCTGGACGATTGGTTCCGACGATCATTGAAATCATATGCTTGTTTTTTTATCCAGCGATTTGCTTTCGGTCGGCTTTTTGCCGGGCCGGCGCCGCAAGCCATTTTGGAAAAGGAGACGCCAGACCATGAACAGGGCTTCACGGACAATGTGGCCGGACATTTTTGAGGTGCCGCGAAATCGGTCGGTAAAGATGATGGGCACTTCGGCCACGCGCATGCCTTGCCGCCATATCTTGTGCGTCATCTCGATCTGAAAACTGTAGCCGTTGGAACGCACCCCATTGAGGTCAATGGATCCCAAGGCGCCGCGACGGAAGCATTTGTAGCCGCCGGTAGGATCGGTGAACGGCATGCCGGTGATGATGCGGACGTATTCGGCGGCGCTCTTGCTGAGCATTAGACGGCGCAAGGGCCAATTGATGACGCGAATGCCGTTGCAGTAACGCGAGCCGAGGACCAGGTCCGCGTCGCGAATGGCCTCCAGGAACTTGGGAATGTCATCGGGGTTGTGGGAAAAGTCGCCATCCATCTCCATGATGAAGTCGTATCCCTTTTCCAGCGCCCAGGCAAACCCGGCGCAATAAGCGCGGCCCAAACCCTCTTTTTTAGCGCGATGCAGCACGTGGATGGAGGGATGCTTGCCGGCGAGTTCATCGGCCAATTTGCCGGTGCCATCCGGCGAATTATCATCGACCACGAGCAAGTCAACGGGGACCGGGAGCTTCAATAACCGGTCGGCGAGCGTGGGAAGATTGTCCCGCTCGTTATAGGTTGGCACGATGACAAGTGTCTTATTCATGGACCCAGTGACGCGGTGACATTTAACCAAAGAACGGCCAAAAACAAGCTTGAAACACTTTTAAGCCGATCATTCGAGCCAAATTCAAGAATTGCAGCAGCCAACGTGGCATTCACCTTTCATCGTTCCTTTGCCAACGAGGGGGGCACAATCGCGTTGACGGTGGTGGCGGCTTGCTCGCACAATCCGGTGGATTGATATATGAATCTCGACACTCTTTATTCTGAACTAACACTCAAGACCAAGACCAAAATTGTGTTGCTGGTGCTGGATGGTCTGGGCGACCTCGCGACGAAGGAACAAGGTTACCTGACGCCGCTCGAAGCCGCCAGGACGCCCAATCTTGACGCGCTCGCCGGCAATGCCGCCCAAGGCCGCATGCTGCCCGTCGCGCCCGGCATCACGCCTGGCAGCGGGCCGGGGCATCTCGCCTTGTTCGGTTACGATCCCCTGGAATTTCAAGTGGGCCGCGGCGTCATCGAAGCCCTCGGCCTCGGCATCGATCTCAAGGCCGGTGACGTGGCCGCGCGCGCGAACTTTTGCACGCTCGATGACAAGGGCATCGTGACGGATCGTCGCGCCGGGCGCATCGACACGAAAGTTTGCGAGGAATTATGCGCGGTGCTCAGCAGCAAAATTCGCAAGCTCGGGACCACCGAAGTCATCATCAAGGCCGGCAAGGGACATCGGTTCGTGGTGGTGTTTCGCGGAAGCGGATTGGAAGGCCCGCTCACCGATGCTGACCCGCATCACGAAGGCGCGCCGATTCCGACGGTTGCGCCGGTGAACAAGAAATCGGCCAAAGCCGGGAAAGCCGCGCAGTTGATCAAGGACTTTTACAAAGCCGCGCTGCCGCTGATTGCCAAGCGCAAACCCGCCAATGGTTTTCTCATGCGGGGCATCGCGCATCAGCCGGATATTCCGAGTTTCGAGGAACGTTACCAACTCAAGCCGGCGTGCATCGCGGTTTATCCGATGTACAAGGGGCTGGCGCAATTGGTCGGGATGGCCAAGCTGGAGGGGCCGCAAACCATCGCGGAGCAATTCGAGCGTTACCTCACCGAGTACGACCACTACGATTACTTTTTCATTCACTACAAATATACGGACATGTACGGCGAGGACGGCAACTTTGAGGCCAAGAAAAAGGCCATCGAGGAACTCGACGTCGCGCTGCCGATCCTGCTCAAGAAGCGGCCGGAAGTTCTCGCGATCACCGGCGATCATTCGACGCCCTGCCCCGTCAAAGGCCATTCGTGGCATCCGCAGCCCGTCCTCCTGACCTCGCCGCTGTCCGGTTGGGACAAGCTGCAGCGCTTCACCGAGACCGGCGCCAACACGGGTTCGCTGGGGATTTTCGAGGCGAAGTATCTTGTGCGATTGATGCAGGCCAATGCAAAGATGTTCGATAAATTTGGGGCATGATCAAGGTTGCGCCCACAAATCGTGGCAGCCGGCGTGAGGAGGCTCTAAGCCTTTCGAAAGAAAGATCAGAGCCTCCTCACATCGGCTGCCACAGCTTGTCTGGATTTTCGAGACTGGTATTTTTTACCCTCTCGCATTCCCAATTCTTCCTCATCAGGCAAAATGGCCACCCTCGTTTTTGATATCGAAACCACCGCTTTGCCGCTGGAGAATTTTGACGAGACCCAGCAGGAATATCTTTTTCGTGAGGCGCAGAAGCTCCCCGAGGGGCCCGAGCGTGACACCAAGCACGCTGAAATCCAGCGGCAGTTCAATCTCTGGCCTTTCACGGCGCAGGTGGTTTGCATCGCCATGCTCAACTCCGACACGGCCCGCGGGCAGGTGCTCTTTACCGCCGAGGATTATGAACCGGACGCCGCGGAGGCCGGGCCGGTCGAGTTCGTGCCGTGTCCGGATGAGGTCGAGTTGCTCACCGCGTTTTGGGACGTGGCCCAACATTACGATGCCGTCGTGACGTTCAACGGGCGGGGCTTCGACGTGCCATTTCTGTATTTGCGGTCCGCGTTGTTGAATGTTCCGGTCACGCGCAAGAATTGGCTGGGCTATCGGTTTGCCACCGAACCCCATTGCGACCTGGCGGAACAATTGACGTTCTACAACGTCAGCGGTCGTGAAGGCGCCGCCCGCCGTTTCAATTTGGATTTTTATTGCAAAGCCTTCGGCATCGAATCTCCGAAAAGCCACGGGGTCACCGGCATGGACATCAACGATCTCATTGCCGCCGGTCGCTACCGGGAGATCGCGGAGTATTGCTTGCGCGATGTGCAGGCGACGGTGCTGCTTTATCAAATTTGGAAAGAACGACTGGCCGGGATCAAGTAGGCGCACGTGTTTAGCGCCCATCCGGGTGGGGCGCATCACTCCGTGCGCGCCGACGACGGACAGAGGACTTGCCGCAACGCGAGGTCGAGCCCGCCGATTTTTCGCAAAGCGCTTACTGGGGCGATGAACCCAAGCGAGCCGCCATGGTCACCGGCGCTCCGGGTAGGCCATCACCCGATGGTCAACCATCGGACGTGAACCTAACCTGTCTCCCACAAAATGGCCGCGCGAAAAACAAGCATGCGGGCGGACTCGCGATTGAGCTTTCGTCTGAAGCACCGCGCAGAGTCGAACCGACCCGATCCAAGGAGACATTATGTATCACCACATTAAGAAACTGATGTACACCGTCCACGTCGATCGTCCCGATCCACGCTTCGGCAACATGGTGCTGGAGCAATTCGGCGGGGCCAACGGCGAGTTGGCCGCCGCGATGCAATATTCGATTCAGGGATTGAACTGCGAGGATGCCGCCCGCAAGGATCTGCTCATGGACATCGGCACCGAGGAACTGAGCCACCTGGAAGTGGTTGGGACGCTGGCCCGCATGCATCTCAAACCGATGAAACAGAAACGCTCGGCGGCGGAAGCCGATCCGCTCATCGCCATTGCTGGCGGCGGCGGGGTGGGTTTGTTCAATTCCATGGGCAATCCTTGGACGGCGGATTATTTGAAGATCACCGGCGAGTTGGATGTTGATTTGCGGAGCAACATCGCGGCGGAAGCGCGCGCCAAGATCGTGTATGAACGATTGATTGATTTTTGTGACGACGCCGGTTCCAAGGATGCGCTCCAGTTCCTGATGACACGCGAAATCACCCACATGAAAGCCTTCATGGCCGCCTTGGAGAGCATGGGCAAGGACCCGTTGCAGATTGGCGAGATTCCGCCCAGCCCGGACATTGTAAACCAATACTTCAACGACTCCACCGAACCAGGCGAGAACGGCGATGTAGATGCCCGGGGCCCCTGGAACGAAGGCGGCGGGATGACCATCGTCGAGGCTCCGGCGCGGGCTGTAGCCGAGGCGACCGAGGAGGAAATCAGCCGGGAAATGAATCGAGCCGCCGGGAGACATTCTGGTTCCACGGCGCGAACGGAGTCGCGTAACAAGCGGAGCCGCTGAGTTGAAGAAGCGGCAGACGGAGAACCCGGCAACACGAACACACTAATTGTTCGTCAGGTAGGCGCACGGCGCGCACGGAAGTGTGTGCCCCGCCAGTTTGCTGTCAGGATGGGCAGTCCTCACCCGAAGTTCAGTGTGGGGAGGATGCTTTCACCATCCGGTATTCGCGCCAGATCAACAGCCAGACCATAATATCGATCGCCGTCAACAGCATCAACCCGAAGGAAAAGTGATGAAGGATCCTGAAGGTTTGATAGCAGATGAAAGCTCCAATGAGGGCGAGGGCCGTGGGAAATGCCCATAGCTTGCGCCGCAACAATCCGCCCCAAACCAGAAAAACCTTAATCGCCCCATGGCCAAGCAGATAGATGCTGCTGAAGATTTTGGTGTTGCTGGACAAATGGCCCACTGCCCGTCGCAAATGGACAGCAACCCAGTCACTTGAATCTTCCGCCAGTTCATGTTGGGTGAGAGCAGCTACGAACCCGCTCAGAGCTGCTTGACTGACCAACAGCAGAAGGGCCCCGCCGATCACTTCAAGAATCCCATCGATGCCTTTGAACCAAATCCCGACGACATACAGAAGATGCAGGACTTTATCTCTCAACGAGCGACTCGGCATGGATCGATTGCTTGCCTGGAGGACATTACTCTGCCGCGCTTGAAGTGGCAACTGGACCGGGTCAAGGATGGGCCTTCCGTGAGCGGTGGTTTTCTGCAAGCATGGAAGGACGATGCGTGGAATTTCTGATGATCAAAAAAGGTCAAATCTGGCAGTCGTGGTTTGCTTTGCCGTCAAGGAGGAGGCCAAATACTTTGCCGCGCCGACGTCGGGCGATGGTCGATTGGCGATCACGATCACGGGGATGGGAAGGGCCAACGCGGAGGCAGGACTGCGAAAGGCCATCGCGGAGAAGCGGCCTGGCATGGTCATTACGGCGGGTTTTGCGGGGGGATTGAATCCGGAATTGAGGGCCGGACAGGTGGTGTTCCAGGCTGACCCTGAGACGGGATTGATCGAGCGGTTATCGCGGGCGGGAGGAATTGCCGGACGGTTTCACTGCGCGGAGCGTGTGGCAGTGTCGGCGGCGGAAAAGGCGGCTTTGTGGGAATCCACGGGAGCGGATGCGGTGGAAATGGAATCGGGAGTGATCCGCGCGCTCTGCCGGGAGCAGCAAATCCCAAGCGCCACGGTGCGGGTGATTTCCGACGCGGCCAATGAAAATCTGCCGCTGGATTTCAACGCGCTGATGACGCCGGATCAGCGAATCGATTATGGCCGGCTGGCATGGACCGTGGCAACTTCGCCCCGGAAGATTCCGGCGCTGATGCGGTTCCAGAAGCAAACGGCGGCAGCGGCGAGGCAGTTGGCGGAAGTGCTATGTGGAGCGCTGAGCGTAGGAACCCCCTGATCATTTCGGCTTGCTGTCTTTAGAACGTCGGCTGCTGATTAGCGATTAGCGTCCGGAATCAGCAGATGAAATGACCCGCCGTTGCTCAGAAGCTATGGCGAGGCAGGCAGGTTCGAGTAGGGTTTACAAAGCCGATTCGGGCAGCAGAGAGTCAACCCAACAAAAAAGAATTGGGAACGGAAACTTTTTTACCTGTTGACACCCGCCCTAATGGGCGACCCCTTTACTATTCGCGGGCGGCCTTCTTGAGCCACTTTTTCGCGATTCGGCCGTTACGGGTTAGAAATCGGAACTTACCGTAATCGATGATTAGGCAGACGGGAGGTGTTGCAGTCCTGTCGGTCTCTACGAGGTCCACCGCATGTTGGTTTGCCTGAGCTAGAGCTTGCCTTAAGGAAACAATCCCGAGTCTCCTTCCATTCTGATCGCGCAAATCAACCTTTTCCGCTCGAATTAGGCCATTAACTCGCACCTTAAGCTCAATTGACTCTGATTTCCAAGAATTCCCCAAATTCTTGCATCCATTAGAGATCAGATGTCCACGATTACTTTGCTTCTTTTGTGGATCTAACATATGAGCAGTATTTACAAGTAGCCAAGTTGCAGGCTGATAAGACTAACCAATAGGCGGCAAGGGAGGGCCCGGATCCGGAAGGGGCGGATGAAAATCCGGTGGTGCGGTATTGCTGCATGTAAAAATGAGAATCCAAATGTTTGCCTGTCCGAATTCCGGAACGCCGCATGACAAAGGAACAGAAAGTTTAACTGAGACGCACGTGCCGACAGTATACCACCAGTTATTATTCTTCTTACACTTTCTGTTAGCTTTAATCCATTGCGACTGCGTACATGGCTTAGTTGCAATAATCGGATTTGGAGGGAAACTAATGCGTCCATCCGGATCACTGCGATCCAATGGATCATTGCTCACATAGCTGAATAAGTTTAGGCTGCCAAGTTCTTGGATGGGATCCCTATTTAGCCACCTTTGCAAGCCGGGATCATAAAAACGATAAAGGTAATAATACAAACCGGCACTTGTGATGAGTTCTTTGCTGCTGAACCGGTAAGTGTTCGAGGTGGCAAGGCTGCCGCTGGAAGCAGTCAGATTGCCGAATGGGTCGTAGCGGTAGCTGGCGGCGAGAGTCTGGCTGCCGTTGACCAGGTAAGTGATATTGCCGTTGCCGTCCGCATGATAGAAGTTGTGGTCGGAGAAGAAGCCGGAGGAATAGCCGTCCGAGCGGGCTAGCAAGCCGCCGATGCCCCCTGCGCCTTCGAGGGTGCCGGAAAGGTCGTTGCCGCGGGTGTAACTGACGGTGGGATTGTTGTTGAGGTCGCGTTCCTGGATGACGCGGTTGCCATCATAGACGTAAGCCGTCCCGCCGACCAGGATCCAGGTGTTGCTCGCACCGCCGAGTGAATTGGTCCATTGCAATTGCTCGCGCATCCGGCTCAGGCCATCATACGCGAAGGTGGTGAGGACCGCCTCGGTGGCGTTCGTCGTGGACACCCAAATCAGGCGGTTCTCATCGTCGTAGAGGTTGGTGGTGGAAAGGGCGCCGGTGGTCTGGTTGGTCAAGTTACCGTTGCTGTCATAAGAAATGTTCGTGGTGCCCACGTTGGTCAACTCGTTGAGGCTGTTCACGTTGAAAAACGTGTTTACGCCGTTGCTCTTCACGTGAATGAGGTTCCAGGCCGCGTCGTAGAAGTAGGTCCGGTTCTCGGAACTCACGGAACTCTGCGCCCCCATCAACTGCCCAATCGAGTCGTAGCTATAGGCCACTCGCGTGCCCGCCGCGTTGGTGAAGCTGGTGCGCTGGTTGCCCGCGTTGTAACCGTATTGAGCGGCGTCCAGGGTCGCACCGGCAGAATTCTTAAGCGTGGTCGTCAGCAGGCGCGCGTTGCCGTCGTACACGTTGGTGATGTAGCTGGTGTTGGGCAGCGTGATTTCCGCGGGGAGCGTGGAGCGAACCGCATCGTAATAGTAAGCAAACGCACCGGCGGGTGAAGTGACGCTGGTGAGGCGTTTGGCGTTGTCGTAAGCGAAACCGTTCGTCCATGAGCTGACAGGCTGCTGCAAGGAGAGGCTGGTGCGCTGCATGGCGGTGTAGCCGTACGTGATCGTATCATTGCTCCACGGGCCGTCTTCGCTCAATAATTGGCTCACAGCAGTGTAAGTGTAGCGCGTGGTTCCTACCGCGTCCAGCATGTTCGTGACGCGGTTTAAAACGTCGTATGCAAAGGTGACCAAGGGCGAGACGGGATACGTGACGGTGAGGAGGTTGCCCGCCGCATCATATCCGTAGCCGGTATTCCCCTTGGCGATGCTCCAGCGATTAGTCAAGCGGTTGTCGGCGTCGTATTTGTAGGCGAGAATGGCCGTGCTGGTGGCATCGACTTTATTCGTTACCCGGCCGTAAGTATCGTAATTCCAGGAGGTTTGCTGGCTTTTGCCATCGGTGAGGGTCAGCAGGTCGCTGGCGGCGTCATAGGTGTAATGGATGACTTCAAGGTTTGCGTTCGTCTCGACGGTTTTTCGCCGGGCGGCATCGTAACCGTACAAGGTGACTTCGTTGAGCTGGTTGGTGTACGCGACCAGTCCGGCGGGGCCGTAGAAGAACTGTTCGACTCCGGTATCCGGATAGGTGCGAGTGAGCGGACGGCGCAAGTTGTCGAACGTCGTGGTCACAGTGACGCCGTTGGCGTCCGTGTTCGTGGCGACGCGAGCCTCGATATCGAAGCCAATGGCCAACTCCTGCCCAAACGCGTTGCTGACGGCGTATTGCAGACCCTGGTTGTTGAACCAGTTGGTTACGCTGTGACCGGCGCTGTCCACGGTGTTCGTCACCCGGCCCATGAGGTCGCAATTGTATGTGACGGTAGTGCCATCCGCGTACGTCGTATTCGTGAGCCAGCCGGCGTTGTTGTAGTAAAAGTGGGTGAAGTTTGTGCTCGTGGCATCTTCGATGTAATCGAGCGAGCCGCAGGCGCAATAGCTATAAAGGGTTCGATTTCCGAGCGCGTTGGTGGCGGCGATCATTCGGCGGTTTGCGTCATAACCGAACGTGTTCGTGAATCCCATCCGGTCGGTGACCTTGACGAGATCGAGTTTGTTGTAAAGGTATGAGATGGCACCACGGGAGTCCGAGGTGTTCGTGAGGCGCTGGAGATTGTCGTACACATTGGTCGTGATCAGGCCCAATTCGTTGGTGTGAATATAGACCAGATCGTTAGCATACAGGTAGGTGTTGGTCCGATTGATTTGAATGTCAATGGTCTGCTGCAAGTAATTAGTGTACTGGCCGCTGGCGAAATAGATATTGGTGGTCGTCAGGCCCGCCGGGGTATGAATGCTGGTCAATCGGCCGGCAGTGTCGATGGTGTAGGAGGTGACTTCGCCGACGGCGTTGGTCATGCTGATGACATTGTGGTGGGCATCATAGCCGTAGCCCGCGAGGATTTCGCCCTGAGGACCGATCACCTGGACCAGGTCGATGTTGCTCACCGGGTCATAGACAAAAATGTTGCTGCGGGTAAGGGGCGTGGCACCGTAACCTGTTGAATAGGTTTCCATGATATTGGTGGGCCGCCCCCAATCGTCACGCTGGAACCAGCGGAACCAGGTGGTGCCGTCAGGCAGGACGCGGGCGATGAGCGAAGGTTGCGAATCCGTGCCCGCAAAAAATGTTTCATCCTTGCCATCATAATCGTACCAAGTGGTCTGGCCGGGAGTTATTCCGTCATCCGGGCTGGGGTCCTGTTCCATGTCCAGGGTCTGCGTGACCCAATTTGCGCTTTCGGTCTCATTCTGACCGTGCAACCAATGCCGCATGCGCGCTTTGAGGAAATCAGCGATTTGCAAAGTGTTGAGATCCGCCGGCAGGGTGGTGGCCTGACGCGGCCCCCAATGGAAGCTATCCCGATATTCCAATAGAGCGTTATCAAGCGTCGTTGTGGGTACGTCGGGGTAGGAAGGAGCGATATTAGTGGGATACGAGTTGTTCAAGAAGTTGATGTCGTACGCGCCATTGGTTGTGTCATATAGAAAAAGCGCGTCCTGACGCAGCAAGTACAGATTGGTGCCGCCGACGGGGTCAACAACTTTAGCCGTGCGGATATTGTAGTAATCACCGCCTCCGGGGGGGTCAGAGAATTCGTTAGTTCCAGTCCCCAAGCTGTTGGTGGTGTACGAAAACGTTGTGGCGCCATACGGCGTGATAAGATTTGTAACCCAGCCTTGCGAATCGTACTTGAACGAACTGCTTAAACTGGCCACGTCGGTTACATTCGTGAGCATGCCTGTGCCATCGTAGCTCAAATTGCATGTCCGCCCAAAAGCGTCTTGCACACTGGTGATCTGCAAAGGGAAACTACTGTTGCCGTAAGAAACAGAGTTGGTGCGCCCGTCGGTATCGATTACGTATCGCAGCAGAACTGTGCTGTTGGTTTCCTGATAAACAAACCAGTTCGTATGGCCAAAGGGGTCAGCCTTGGCGGTCAGGAAGGCCAGCTTGACCCCCATCAGCGTGACCGTGCTGGGCACGAAGCCATAGTAGTCTTTGGCTCCATTGACGTACGAAACCACAAACCCCGTCAGGTTGGTTGAGACATTGATATTGCGCTGGAGGATGGTATGGCTGTAATATTCCTTGGTGCTGTTGTCAGGTATGTAGGTGCGTTCGCCACCCCCGGGCAAAATCATAGTGGCCGAAAGGCCAGTGGTCCCATCGGGTGAAACCTGGTCATCGGTGACGTAGCTGATCCAGGAACAGTCCCACATTTTTCCCAAGCTGAAAACGCTGTTGGTTGCGCGTGTCTCTCTTTGTTTGTAGGCGAGTCTGAAGGAAATGCGCTCGCCTATAGCCGGTTGGTAGCCGAGCGGTTCGTCGTACAACCAAACAGTGATGTACGGTTCAGAGACAGCCCAGTATGGCATGCCTGCAGGCTGACAGTTTGTACAAGGATTTGGGTTGGGTCCGCCTGGACCACCTGGACCACCTGGACCACCTGGACCACCACTGCAAACAGGGCATTGCGTTGATGCGGCCCGGGCTGTGGCTCCAGTCGGCGCATTGGACCCCGTTGTTGGGCTGCTACCGCTCCCTGAACTACCGCCGCCACTTCCACCACTTCCATTCCCGCAGCTATCCGAACCGTCGTCTATATTGGAGGAGTGGCCCCGGCCAAAGATCTTGTCGGTATCCGCAGCAGCCAGCAATTTCCATCGGGCTGGCAGTTTGTCTCGGGGCACTAAAAACTGTCCGGACGCTTCCTCCTCAATTTCCGTTTCACTCAACCAGCGGGCCTTGCCGAAGGTCGGGTCCAGGACGCGGTATGAACCAGCTTTGGCTTCAATGATTGCCGCATAGTGGTTCTCCTTCCAATGGATGACCGACGGCACAACCAAGGTTTTGTCCTGCCCCCAATCCGCCGGCACCAAGCCAAGCCCTGTTTTGTCCGCAAGCTCAACCAGTGTGCTCATTGAGAATCCGCACGCAGGTGAAGGCAGGTCGGAGATTTCCTTGGATCGGAACTTGGGGCCTTTCAACACTTTGGCTACGTTGTCGAGGGCGTAGGTTCCGCACTTAAAGCAGATGCCCGGCTGGGTCAACATCGTGCGGTACGCTTCCTTGGTGGTATTAACGACTTGTTGCAATGGCCCGCCGTCGAAAACGCGGTCATGAGTTTCCTGAAAAAGAGTTTTCAAGGTATCCATCCTCCCCAAACTGGCCAGCAGGCTCGTCCAATAGGCGAAGGTGAAGTCGGCTACGTTTTTGGCCGGACCTTCAGTAGCGGTCCTGGTGGCGCCCCAAGCGGCTTCCCAATGGCCGAGCGCCCGCGTGTAAAGGCCGTGCTCGCGATAGTACCGGGCCAGATTGGCGCGTAGCGAGGGAACCCAGGGCGAGTCAGGATGATCCGCGATAAACTGTTCCAAGGCCGGCAATGCGCGGGCAACCCCGTTGGTGCGCACGCTCTCGACCTCGGCCCAGAGGGCGGCGTTCTCGGCGTCCGCGGGTGGCTGGGAGCCAACCCAGGCGAGGTTTTGATAGAATAATGCCGCACCGCTGATTTTGGCGGGGAGGTCCTGGGCGGCGGTTATGGTTCCAACCGGCGTGAACAAAGTGATCGCGGCGAGCAGGAGAAGCGGTGTTTGAACAGGGTATTTCATAAGCGAGGTGTGACTGAGATCTTTCCGCACATAACCGTAAGTGAAAAGGCAGGGGCAGTATCTGATTGCTGGCGCTCTTGCCTATTCAAGACGGCTACCATTGTAGACTAGAACGCCGCCGGGAGGAAGTTCGAACAGCTATCTGTGAGTGCCAAATGCTATCTGTGAGTGCCATTTTGGCGTCTTCTCAGGTCCTAGGTTGAACTGTCCGAGTCTCAGGCGCTCTGTGGCGGCGAAGAACGGCCTTGGGGCACACGCCAAAGGCACGTTTGAACACGCGTGTGAAATGGGTGGGCTGTTTGTAGCCCAGGAAGGCGGAGGCGATTTTTATGGAGCCGTACTTGAGAAGCGCTTCAGCAGCAAGCGCCATGCGTCTCTCGTCCAGCCACTTCTGCGGTGTCAAATCAAAAAAGTGATGGATCAGGCGATACAATTGTCGTCGGGACACTTGCTTGAAGTCTTTGCGCAGCCGCTTGATGCTATAACAGGCTGGCGGGGTCACTTTCGCCCATCTTTCAAAGTCGTGGCGTTGGAGCGCGAGCATAACCAACTCCTATATATTCGTAACGAAAGGCACCGATCTTTCAAAAAAGTGACAAAAGAGTGAAAAAATTTATCGATCATCTCCGTGTCGAGCATATTGCAGGAATTTAAGCACGGGGCGACCATTGAAAGGGCGAGAGACGAGAACAAACCCACGACGAGTGGGTTTCTCCCACGAGTGCCATCATACGGTCGCTCCGCAATGCAGGGGAGGCGCTCCATCAGAACTTGTTTCGGGAGATCCAGCCAATTGTCCAGGAGATGTTAACGATAAAGCATGCGCGTGGGACGGGTATGCGGAATGGAGTTGCATTGCTTCTTGCTGGTACCTAAGGGCTTGCGCGGCGCATGGGATTCCAGCGGGGTAGAAAACCATGGGCATGGAACAAATGACCAATGGCCAATGCTCAAAGAATGCCAAAGCTCCACCATCGGGGGAGACAAAGTGGACGGCAAAGTGAGGGACAAGGGTTTTGGAGTCGCTGTTTGTCACGGGTCGGCCGAAATTGTCACGGGTCGTGTCACGGGTGGCGATTCATAAAAGGCCCGTCTTTGTTGCGTTGTCACGCTGTCACGGGTCCAAGGGGGGGAAGCAGGGGGTATAATATAAATACCAACTACCAAGCACCAAGCTCCAGAGAAACTCCAAGCACCAAACACTAAACCTTGGAAATCTGAAGGAGTCCTTTGTGCTGCTTCATGGCGAGGGGCGCACGGTGTCGGGTGGCGGGGCGGGTTTGTGCTCCTCCTGTTTCTCGCTGTAGGTGATGAGGGCGGCGCCCGCCATGATGAGGGCGACACCGCCCCAGCGAATGAGCGGGATTTGCTCGTTCAAGATGAACCTGGCGGCGAGCGTGGTGAAGACGAACCCAAGCGCGGTCAGCGGCCAGATGAAACTGACTTCCGCGCCCTTGGACATCAACACCAGCAGCGTGCCGAAGAAAATCGCCTCGAACAAAACGCCCAGCAGGATCCTGGGGTTGGTGACGCCGCTTTTGAGCACGCGCAACACTTCTGAGACGCTGATTTTTTGGACTTCGCCGACCTGCCGGAGTCCCTGGTTGAGATACACCACTCCCACCGCCTCGAACACGAGGCCGATCAATAGAATGATCAACAGTTTGGCCATTATAGATCCTGGTAGCGAATCAGTTCGATGCTCCGCCGCTGGACAAGGTCTTTCACGCGCGGACTGATCAAGGCGTCGAACTCGTGCTTAAATTCGTCGAGAGAAGGATGGGAGTAAAGCTCCGAATCGCCCGCCGGCAGTTCGGGCAACAGGCGGAGAACGTAAGCCTCATCGACGAGCGCGTTTTGCAGCAGGCCAAAAACACGTTGGGTGTGGCGAATGCCCTGGCGCTGCAAGCTGGGTCGCGCGCGCGCGGAGAGGCAGCGATAGATGAAAGCGTGGCTGGTGCGATAGAGCCATCGCCCTGATGCCAGCCGCGCGTTCAGCCAAAACGGATCGCGCGTGAGGCGCATGCGCCGGATGCCAAACTCCGCGGTTTCGGCCATCAGGATGGGGAAGACGGTCGGGTGCAGATGCAAGTGCAAGTGGCCGTTGACATGATCAAGGGTCAGGCCGGTGGCGCGGAATCGTTCCAGCTGCGCGCGGATTTCCTTCCGCAATTGTGCCCGCAAATTGTGCCGGACAAAGTATTTGAAACCCACGGCGACCGGACGATCGGAGAATTCACCGCGATCATTGACGAGGCCCGGAATTTGGCTGGCGGGCAAAGCTGAGCTTCCGCAAAGCAGCGAGAGATGGAGGCCAACGCCCAGCCTGGGATGCTCACGGGCGAGCGCGACGGCCTCGGCCGTCGCGGGCTCATTCATCATGAGGCTGGCGGTGGTGAGGATGCCTTCGGCATGCGCGCGAATGACTGCCTGGTTGATGGCCGGGGAACGGCCAAAGTCATCCGCATTGACAATCAGGCGCCGCGCCAGTTCAGGGCGTGCCATAGTTGGGCGTCAACGCGCCTGAAGCGACGCGCAAGCCGGTGCGGAGAATCAGCAGAAGTTTCTGGCCTTTGTTGAGACGCGTCGGGGTTGGGCCCAGGACATCGAACTGCCGGCTTTCCAGTTTGCGCAGCAACTTCCAGTAAACCGAACCCATCAACTCGGCGGCAACCATGGCCCGGCGGTCCACTTTCGGGAGAGTGACGCGGGCCAGCCGATAAAAATGGCGCGCGCGTTCCGCCACGCTCCCGGCCAGGGCATGGAACCGCGAGGAGTATTCGAAGCGCAGAATTTCCTCGGGCGACACTCGAAAGCGATCCAATTCGGACAGCGGCAGATAGATTCGCCCGCGCTCGGCATCGGATCGCACGTCGCGCAGGATGTTCGTCAACTGGAGCGCCTTCCCGAGATGGACGGCGTACTCGCGGCACGCAGGGTCCTGGTATCCAAAAATCTCGATGCTCAACAAACCCACCACCGAGGCCACGCGGTAACAATACTTTTCCAATTCCTCGTAGTCGGCATAACGCTTGATGTCGAGGTCCATCTCCACGCCTTTGAGGAGTTCGTCAAACAAGTTGAAAGGCAGGTGATGTCGACGGATGAACGTTTGCAGTTCGCGATTGACTTCGAATTGCGGGGTTTCGCCCGCGCAAGCGCGCCGGATGTCCTCGCGCCAGGCGGTGAGTTGCGCGCGACGATCCTCGACGGGAACGGATTCATCATCGGCCACGTCATCGACCTCGCGGCAAAACGCATACAGGGCGGACATGCCATCGCGTTTGGCGCGAGGCAGGAGCACAAACGCCAGGGCAAGGTTGGAAGCGCTATTCCGCGTGATGGTCCGGCTATCTTGCATGCGGCATCAAAGCCCGGCTGGCGGCGTTGATTCATTCCGCACCGGCGGCAGGCCGCGGGTCTGGGCCAGGGTCGGATTCATCGGACGTTCGCGATGTCTCGACCGGCGCCATCCCTTGCGTTTCCGGATCAATGGCGCAGATTCGGCGGAAGATCCGGATGTTGTTAAGGGAGGTGTTTCCGCGCTGTTGTGATCGTGGTGATGGCTCCGGTGATGATGCCGGTAAACGCGCCGCCGCGGTTTCTTGCGGTAAAACGCGGCCCAAATGACGATCGGCACCGTCACGAGAACCAACGCGCCGAAAATGTACAACCCTTCGCGGACTGATCCGGACAACTTAAGATCAATTTGTGCCATCCACACGTCAAAGGAAACGCCACTCACGATGCCGCCTCCTTTCCAAGGGCGGGCGGTTCTTCGTCGGTTTCGCTTCCCGTGTTGATGTTGAGCCGCTGCATGCGATAACGCAAGGCATGGCGGCTGATTTTCAGGCGCTCAGCGGTGCGGGTCAGGCTGAAGTGGTTTTGCTCCAGCACGCTGGTGACCAGCTCCCGCTCGAAGTTGGCCATCATTTCGTCGAGTGATTCGTTGCCGATGGCCCGCGGACCGGTGGCCTTGCGCAGGCCAGTTTCAAGCTGAAAATCCGGCAGACTCGCGGGTTGAATTTCGTCGCTGGTTTCAAGGATCAATCCGCGTTCGATGACATTGCGCAGTTCCCGGACGTTCCCGGGCCAGTGATGCGAAAGCAACTTTTGCTGGGCCGCGCGGGAAAAACGCTTGGCGGGACGCTTCATGATCTGGCTGAAGTGCCGCAAAAAGTGGTCCGCCAGCATGAGCACATCCGGGCCGCGTTCGCGCAATGGCGGGAGGCGAAATTGAACCACGTTCAACCGATGGAAAAGGTCCTCGCGAAAATCATTCTCGCGGATGGCTTCAATGATGTCGCGGTTGGTCGCCGCGATCAACCGCACGTTCACGCGCAACTCTTGCGTGCCGCCCACGCGGGTGAAAGTGCCGTCCTCGAGAAAACGCAGCAGCTTGGCCTGCAACGGCCGGCTCATGTCGGCAATCTCGTCCAGGAAAATGGAACCGCCATCGGCCTCTTCGACCCGCCCGGCCTTTTGCTTGAGGGCGCCGGTGAACGCGCCTTTCTCATGGCCGAACAGTTCGCTTTCGAGCAGCGTTTCCGGAATCGCGGCGCAGTTGATGCGCACATAACTGGCGTTGCGGCGGGTGCTGAGGCAATGCAACGAGCCGGCGACCAATTCCTTGCCGGTGCCGCTTTCGCCCAGCACGAGCACGCGCGCATCCGTGGGTGCGACCGTCTGGATCATCTGCCGTAGTTCGCGTATGCCGGGAGAATCGCCGACAATTTGCTCGATTTGGTAGGTTTCGTTCGCCTGGGCGCGCAAGGCGGCATTCTGGTGCAGCAGGCGATGCCGCTCGGCGCAACGGGACACCGCGTGCAGCAATTCCTCGGGCGCGAAGGGTTTGGCCAGATAATCGAACGCCCCGGCTTTGATGGCCTCGACCGCAAGCTTGGGGGTGGCGTACGCCGTGATCATCAGGATTGGCAAATCCGGCCAGCGCGTGTGGACCTTGCCAATCAATTCGTAGCCGCTCATACCTCCCAACCGGGCGTCGGTGATGACGAGCAGAAAGTCTTCCTGCGCCAGAACGGCCAGGGCTTCCTCGGCCGATTCCACCGCCGTCACGCCGTAGCCCTCGTCGGTCAGCACCGTCTTAAGCGACAGGCGCATGTTCTTCTCGTCATCCACGACGAGCACGGATGGCAAAGCGGCGCTCATGCGTGCCGGTTCCAGTTCATCAGAATCATGTTACAAAGGTTCGTGACGGAAACAATAGAATGAAGCGGGCGCCTTTTCCAAGCTTGGATTCGACGTTTACCGTGCCGCCGTAAAGTTCGACGTTGTGCTTCACGATGGGCAGGCCAAGACCCGTTCCGCGGGCCTTGCTGGTGAAATACGCGTCGAATACGCGACTCAACTTGTCCGGAGCAATTCCAGGGCCATCGTCGGCAATGACGATCTCCACCCCGCTGCCGCCATGCGCCTGGGCGGAGATGGTAATGTTGCCGCGCCCGCTCAAAGCTTCGCGCGCGTTTTGAAGCAGGTTCACTAACACGGCGGAAAGATGGATGCGCTGCATGACCAGCGCCGGGAGGTTGGCGCCAAATTCCTTGTGAATTTGTGTGGCATAGTTGGCAGCGCGCGGGAAAACCTCGGCGATGGCGCGATCCACCTCGTCGGGCACGCTCAACTTCTCCACGCGGCCTTCGCTTAACTGCGCGTAGCCCATCAACTGCGTGATGATCCCGTCCGAGCGCTCGATTTCCTCACGGATGATTTGAAGCTGCTGGCCGAAGTCGCGCTTGCCCGCCTTGAGGCCGCGTTCGAGCGAAAAGACGGCGTTGTTGATGATGCCGAGCGGGTTTTTCAACTGGTGCGCAATCTCCGCGGCCAGGCGTCCAGCAGCTTTGAGCTCGCTGTTGCGCGCTGCGGCCTCGAGCGCCTCGCGCTGCGCTTCACGGTCGCGAAAGGCCAGAAGTTGGACGCCATAACAAGAGGAGGTCAAAAGCCAAAGAATGATCAGACGCAGCAGGAACGGTTCGCTGCCAGTGTCCGGCTCCACGGTGGTGGTGGTCAACGGATTGGTGTAACGCATGAACCCGAGCTGTTGCGGTCGCCCGTGACGGCTCTTGGCGAGCTCCTGCGGATAGGCTTCCTCAAGCAACAAACGATTCGCCCGCACGGTCCGTTCCACCGAAAGATTCTCATTCAGCATCGCTTTGGCTTCGGGCGAAAGTTTGACGCCCGCAAAACGGTCCGGGCGGTAAATGAAGCCGCTGTGCATGATGCGGTTAAGCTCGTCCATGAAGGCGGTTTGCAAACCGTTGGTGGCGGCATTATTGGTGGAAAAACCAAGCACTGCCTGGTGCGTGGGCTCGGAGGCCTGTTCCCAAAGAAACCGCGAGAGCGGATCGGCCTGTTGCTTGAGCTTCAAGGCAAACGACTCGGGATCCTTGATGTCCTCAGCCGTGAAGCTGGGCGAGCCCGGCCGGGTATAAACCGACGGGGGCAGTTGCAGGTCGCTGTCGTTGAGTCTGGCATTGAGCAGCCCGGCGCTGAGGTAGAAGACGCTGAGGGACAGGTTCAGCACGATTTGCGGCGTCGCCAGCGGGATGCTCAACGCGTTGATAATGATCAACCCCGGGAACACCCAGAACAACGTGCTTTCAAAACCGCCGGTTTCAACCGTCAACCCGGCGAACAACAACCCGTCCAGCAGGCCAACGGCAAAGACCACCCATTTGACCAAGGTCGTCGGGAACCGCCGCAGAATCAACAACGTTGCCGCAACGACGGTAACCAGAATGTAAAAAATAAAAAACCGTTGCAGCGTTTCCAGCACCACCTCGCGCGGCACCGCCGCCACCGGCTGATCCAGCCAATGCGCGTAAAAGAGGTAATAGAAAACAACCACCGTAACCGCAAAGCGCGCCGGCAGCACAATGTTTCGTTGCACGGCCAGGATGCGCGCCGCCTGCGCCGCCGGCTCCGTCTCCGGCATCGCCAGCACACGCGACCACGCCCATTTCAGCCGTTGCCAGGAGGTGATGTTCATGTGATGGCGATGGAGAATGATCGAATACTCACGTGACCAATTCCAGCGCGCGCCGGGCCACCGCCTCGACCGGCCATAAGCGGCCCAGTCCCTCGTAGCCGCAGGAAAGCAGCCCTTCCTCCGGACCGATAAATTCCGCCCCGCGGGACTTGAGCGTGGCGGCGTTCTGTTGCGTGGCGGGATGCAGCCACATCTTCCCGTTCATAGCGGGCGCGAGCAATATCCTCGCCTTGGGATTCAGCGCCAGCGCAATGCAGGTCAGGGCGTCATCAGCCAAACCGTGGGCCAGCTTGGCCAAAACATTGGCCGTGGCCGGCGCAATCAACAATAGGTCGGCTTCATCCGCCAGCTTGATATGCGTGGGTTTCCAACCTTCCTCCTCGTCGTACAAATCCGTGACCACCGGCTGCCGTGAGAGCGTCTTGAAGGCCAGCGGCGTGATAAACCGAAGCGAGTCCGCAGTCATCACCACCCGGACGGCGCAGCCCTGCTTCGCCAACTGACTGGTCAACTCCGCCGCCTTGTAGGCCGCTATGGAACCGGTCACACCCAATACAATATTTCGCGTCGCGCTCATTCTCGCTTCGTCTCAATTCAAGCCTTAATGCCGACTGTAATCCTAAGCCTCAAAGGCGCGACTTTGCAAAGATATTAAGACCGGGTCAAATTCTGTCGGGGCGTGTTCAAAGCGTCCGGTCAAGTCCAAAACAGCGCAATGGCCGGAACGCCCGCGGTGCTGAGGCGTTGGGTACCTTACGAACCCAACGCAGGGGTTAAGACCTTACGCGTCGGTTCTTGACCCGGCCACGAGTACGAATAGCTTGTAGGAGAGGAGTCGATGATCACCAGCGGCGAAGTGAACAAAAAGGAAGTAACCCCGGAGTCCCTGGAAGCCCGCGATCTCAAATCAGCCGGCGTCCCCGCGAAAAAGCAACTGCTGGAACGATACCAGACCGTGCGCCGGTTTTCAGAAGCGCTCTGTGAATCCCTGGTGCCCGAGGATTATGTGATCCAGACGATGCCGGAAATGAGTCCCACCAAGTGGCATCTGGCGCACACGAGTTGGTTTTTTGAAACGTTCGTTCTGAAACCGCATGTGCACGGCCTTCGGGCTTTGAATCCCAACTATGCGTTCCTTTTCAATTCTTACTACAACGCGGCGGGCCGGATGCACGCGCGACCGCAACGCGGCTTGATCTCACGCCCGACGGTCAAGGAAACCTTTGCTTATCGCGAGCATGTGGACTTGCTGATGTTCCAATTGCTGGACACTGCCGATGAGCGAAAACTCAACGCCGTGATGCCTTTGATCATTCTTGGCCTCAACCACGAACAGCAGCACCAGGAACTGATGCTGACGGATTTGAAGCATCTGTTTTGGATGAATCCCCTGCGTCCAGCGTTCCGCAAACAAAAGCTTCCGAACGCCGCGCCGGCCGGCGATCTCGGGTGGAGAATTTATCCGGGAGGCATTCATTCGATTGGTCACCAGGGAACAGGGTTCTACTTCGACAACGAATGCCCCCGGCACGAAGTCTTGCTTCAGTCCTTCGCGCTCGCTTCAGGCCTGGTGACCAATCGCGAGTACCTGGCCTTTATGGAAGCAGGCGGCTACCAGCGAGCGGAGTTTTGGCTTTCCCTCGGCTGGAATTCCGCAAGCGAGAAAGGCTGGACCGCGCCGTTGTATTGGGAGAATCGGGATGGGAAATGGTGGTTGATGACTTTGGGCGGCATGCGGGAAATGGAATGGGACGAACCGGTCTGCCATGTCAGTTACTTTGAAGCGGATGCTTATGCGCGCTGGGCCGGCGCCCGCCTGCCCACCGAAGCCGAGTGGGAAGCGGCCGCGGACGGCGTGCCCGTGGAGGGCCGTTTTGCCGATGCCGGTTATTTTCATCCTGCTCCCCCGGCTCAAACGCCGTCCCGCGGCCATTTGCAACAAATGTTCGGAGAGGTTTGGCAGTGGACGCAAAGCGCCTATTCACCATATCCCGGATATCAGACCGCCGCGGGAGCACTGGGCGAATACAACGGGAAGTTCATGTGTAATCAGTATGTTTTGCGCGGCGCTTCCTGCGCCACGTCCAGGTCCCATGCCCGCCGCAGTTATCGAAACTTCTTCCCTCCGGAGGCGCGCTGGCAATTCACCGGCATCCGGCTGGCCAAATAGTTCCAATGAGCTTCTTCACCGAAAGAGAGTGGTGCGATTCAACCCTGAGCGGAGACACGTTCCGCCGCGACGTCTTGCATGGACTTTCCCAACCAGAGAAGAGCTTGCCATGCAAATACCTTTACGACGAAACCGGGGCGCGGCTCTTTGAGTCCATTTGCGAGTTGGACGAGTATTACCCAACCCGCACCGAAATCGCGATCCTGCGTCAAAACATTCAGGAAATCGCGTCCTTGCTGGGCCCGGCATGCCATCTCGTGGAACTGGGCAGTGGCAGTGGAATGAAGACGCGCCTGCTGCTCGATCATCTGGAACACCCCTCAAGATACGTCCCCGTCGATGTCGCGCGAACTCAACTGCTGGAGTCTTCCGCCCGCCTGACTCGCGACTACCCCGGCCTCGAGGTGCTGCCCGTTTGCGCTGATTTTACCGCCAATTTTACTCTGCTTGATTCCGGCACGACTCAAGGCCGCACCACGGTCTTCTTCCCCGGCTCAACCATTGGCAACTTTGAACCCAGGGAGGCGGCAACGTTGCTCCGGCGCGTCGCTCGGATGTGCGGAACGGATGCGGCGTTTTTGATTGGAGTCGATTTGAAGAAGGATCCCGAACTGCTGCATCATGCCTACAACGATTCTCGCGGCATCACCGCACAGTTTAACTTGAACATCCTTGCGCGCGCGAACCGGGAATTGGCGGCGGATTTCAGTCTTCCCCATTTCCGGCATCGCGCCTTCTACAACGAACGCGCCGGCCGGGTTGAAATGCACCTGGTCAGCCGGCAGAGCCAGGCGGTTCGGGTCGATGGGCGGGAGATAAGATTCAACCGCGCCGAGTCAATCCGGACCGAATACTCGTACAAATACAGCCCGAACGGCCTCCGTGAATTGGCAGCGCGCGCTGGTTTTGCCATTGCGGGCCGCTGGACGGATGAACGGCAATGGTTCGGCGTTTACTATCTTCTCCCCCGGACTTAAACGCCGCATCCCCGCCGCCACATTCAGTTGTCCGTAACAACCGGTTCCAACCGAATCGCCTTCAGATTCATCGGCTGCCAGCCGTCCTTGACGGGATGGACCGAGAGCATGGTCTTGCCCGGGACGGCCAGTTCCATCACACCCAAGTTAACGCGAGTGAATGCGGTGTAGCTGCCGGTATTGGGCGCGGTGCAGCGCAGAGTCTGACCGCTGGCGAAGACTTCAAAGGAACCGCTGGCCAGGGACGCGATCTCGCCTGACACCTTGAATTTTCCGGGTTTCGCGAGCTTGAATTCCCAGTCGGCCCAATCGTCGGGAGTCGTCCAATAACCGATGTTGTCCAGTTGTCCGCCCGATTCATATTGCAGCGTCCCGCCATGCAGGCGCGCCTCGCTGGCGGGAAGTGCGACCATTCCACCGCTACTTTGCATGATAGTCATGGGTTCGACCATGGGCGGCCCCTGGATGCGCAGCGCGATGGTTGAAGCAATCGCATCCGGAGCTGACCTGGGCAGAGTAATGGCGAGGCCATTTTCGCGATGCTCAGTCTTGAGCGCTTTTTGAGGGTCGGCTAGCAGGCTGGCTGATTTCGCCTCGTTCTGCAACCCGGGGACCAGAAGCTCGCCATCCGCCGGCCAATCAAAAACGTGCAGATAGAGCGTGGTCGTGTCCGCGCCGGCTTTCTTCGTGCAACGCCCCCAAGCCAGCGGCCGGCTGAACGGGCTGGCCGTCGTGCCGTAAATCCCCTCCCCATTCGCCTTCAGCCAGCGGCCGACTTCCTTCAACCGCTCAACCGACGCTTCAGGAATCACTCCTTCACCGGTTGGACCGACGTTCAGCAGGTAGTTGCCGCCTTTGCTCGCACAATCGATCAGGTTGCGCACCAGCGTCGTTGTTGATTTCCAGTCGTGATCACTTTTCTTGAATCCCCAGGTGTTATTCAAAGTCATGCAGGTTTCCCAATCCACGCCCGCACCCAGGCCGTTGGCTGGAATCGTTTGCTCGGGAGTGGTATAATCGCCGTAGCGGCGCTGGCCGGGTTGGCGCGGTTGTCCGGTGCCGACGCGATCGTTGATGATGATGTTCGGCTGCAGGCCGCGCACATATTCGTACAGATCAGCGCCGCGTTCGTAAGTCCACGTATTCTCCCACTGGCCATCGAACCATAGCACAGCCACTGGACCATAGCCGGTGAGCAACTCTTTAAGTTGCCCTTTCATGTAAGCAACATAACGATCGAAATCCGGCGGCGCAGTGGCGATGTCGTTCCACGATTTGCGCGGGGCATAATCGGGATGATGCCAATCCATGATCGAATGATAGAAGCCAAGCTTCATCCCTTGCTCCTCGCAGGCGGCGGCAAGCTCCTTCAACGGGTCGCGCTCGAAGGGCGTTGATTTAAGACACCAATCCGTGAGCGAGGAACGGTACATGCCAAATCCTTCGTGATGCTTGGAGGTGATCACAATGTATTTCATGCCGGCATCCTTGGCGATCCGCACCCATTCGTGCGCGTCGAATTTTACCGGGTTGAACTGGGGTTCAAGTTTGGCGTATTGAGAGAGCGGGATTTGCATGTCGTTCATCATCCACTCGCCCGCGCCGGACGTAGGTTTCCCGTTCCATTCACCAGCCGCCTGGGAATAAAGCCCCCAATGGATGAACATCCCGAAGCGCGCGTCGCGCCACCAGTCCATGCGGGAATCGGTTTGTCCCGGCGGCTGTTGGCCGCCGGCATCGGCGAGCGCTGAGAAACATGTCACTAATGCAAGGCAGAGAGATAAGGCGGATTTCATGAATGCTTATATTGCAGTGGCGGCTAACTATGTCGAGTTCCCAACTCCCGAGGAAAGGAACCTGGAATCATGATCTCCTTCTCACCAGGACTCCCGGCACGCAGCGAGGCCGGCTTGCACCGGCCTCGCTTGATACCTGATTTGGCTCCCGGCATGCGATCAAAACTTCAGCCGATAGAATTTTTTGGTTGGACCAGCCGGCGGGGTGTAAGGCGAAACGGCCCCGAGGACATCAGTATATGGCCCGGTGACATTAATAGCTTCCTGCAACGTTCCCATCGACCATGTGAGCGTCCCGGTCGTGCCCGAGGAAACGATGGCCAGCGGACTAGTGCCGGCAAGGCCTGCCGAATAATGCACCGCAACCCGATTGCTGCTCAGCGCGTAGTTGTAAATGGCCACTTCATCGATACCGCCGGTGAACTGGCGGTCCTGGCCGCTGGTTGGGAAGCCGGGGCCGTTTTTCCACCGGCCGCGCGCGCCGATGGCCCAATTGGCGTTGTTGACTGGCAGCGAGCCCGTGCCGTCAGCCGCAGAGGCGGCCAGCACACCATTGCGATAAAGATTCCAATTCGAGCCGTCGTAAGTTCCCACCAGATGCACCCAGTTGCCGTTGCCGACGTCCCCCGCCGGCGCGCTGGCCGAGGTGCCATGCCCACTGATTCCATCCCAGGAGCCGACTTCATACGAATCATTGCCGTCCAGACGCATCATCATTTCCGCGTTGCCCGTATCATTAACTCCGTGTGCGATAATGTCTCCGAACGAACCGGGGAGAGCGTCCGGACGAATCCAGGCCTCAAGCGTAATGGCGCCGGAGAAATTCAACACCGCGGGGTTTTCGAGTTCGATATAGCTGTTTAGGCCGTTGAAATAGGTGCCGAGATTGGTGGGTTCAAAACCCGCAAATGCCGGCGGCTGCGGGCCGGCCAGGATATTTGTCGTGTTCACATAGGTGGCGTTGAGCACGGCTCCGGCGCTGCCGGAATTCGCGACTATGTTTTTGGCGGGCTCGTCCAATCGCAGGTATTCCGCCGGGCCATCCGAAAGGACGAGCGAACTATAGGAAACACCCCGTGAGGAATTGATTCCATTCTGATAATGCGCGAGAATCCTGGTGGACGATAATGCGTTTGTGTAAAAGGCAAATTCGTCAATGTCGCCCACGAACGGATTCTGCGAAGCGTCTGAATAGCCGCCGATAGACATCGGGAAGGAAGGATTCGGCACATACCCGCTGACACCCGTGGACTGCGCCACCTGCGCCCCATTTACATAAAGCGTGGCAGTGGCGGCGACCGCATTATAAACCGCCACCAAATGGCACCATTGGCCCACGGTGTAGGTGCCGCCCACGGCATCCCCCACCCTGCCACCGCTGGCGTTGTTCATGTAAAACTCCCAACCCTTCTGGCCAGACCCCGCGGCGGATGCCCGTTGATAAAAGTCCCAGCCATAGTTTTCAGTGCTGGCCTCGCAATTAAAGAGCGGACACTGAGCGTTGCCGGCGCCTTCTTCGGTCGGCCGCAGCCAGGCCTCGATCGTGAACGAACCGTTGGGATTCAAGGCTGCATTGTAAGGAATAACCGTGGGCACTCCGCCATCGTCCGAATTGGTATCAATGGCGCTATACGTCATCGCGGTGTCGGGGTCGCCTATGATTGCTCCCGCTGCCCGGTGACGGGCGCCGGGAAAGTGCAGCCCATCTGTGGCTGCGCCCAAGCTGCCGCTGTTCACCGCCGTATCGACTGCCGGACTCGCCTCGTCCAGCCGCAGGTATTCAATCGCTCCATCGCCCAGCACCACTGAACTGTAGGGCGTTGCGGGTGCCGCGTTGGTACCGTTGCTGTAGTGGTTCGCGATCTGCACGGCGCTTAGAGCGTTGGTGTAAAAAGCCACTTCGTCGATCGAACCCGTGAAAGGGTTATCGCCCGGATTGTCGCCTCCATAAGCGCCAATTGAGAATGGATTGTCGGTGTTGGCCACATAACCCGCCGTCTGTGAACCGGCTGGGGCGCCGTTCACGTAGAGCGTTGCCGTCGTGCCGTTCCACACGGCCGCCAAATGCGTCCACTGTCCCACCGTATAAGGTCCGCCGGTGATGTCAACCGACTGCGAACTGCCGTTTTGGTTATACATGCGGAAGTTGAACCCGGTGCCGGAGGAGCGTTGGAAGAACGCCCAGCCCTGGCGATTGCCTTGCGAGTGGCGGTTCCAGAGCGGAGCCTGGGCGTTGCCCAAGCCATCGATGGTTGGCAGAACCCAGCCTTCCACCGTGAAAGGGTGCGAAGCGGGCGGGTTCAAGGCGGGATTGTAAGGCACAATGGTCCTGACTCCGGTGCCATCGTAAGCAGCGGCGGCATTCGGACTCGCCACCAACGCACCCGGCACACGATGCGTGGCGCCAATGTAGAGGCCATTGCCGCTTGCGCCGAGACTGCCGCCGTTGGTGGCGACGTCGGGCAGCGTCGTATCGTTTAAACGATAGTAGGCCAGCGGCCCATCGCGAAGCACCTCGGAGTGGTAATCAGCCCGGGCGCTAAAAGCGAGTGTTACGAGCATTGCCGCAGCCGCAGCGCAAGCCGGGAGCCGCGCAACCCTGGATCGTTGAATTTTATTGGTGTGCATAAGCAGGCAGGTTGGTTGTCATTGAATACGGTTGGTCAAACCGGAGGCATCGTAGCAGCTACCCCACCGGCTCGTCTTGTCCGCTCTTTGATAGACAAGCCGCTGAGAAAGCAAAGCGCGACGTTGCCATTGAAAACGCTCGCCGATTCAGCCGCCAACTGCTATGTTGCCGCCATGAGCGTGATTGCCAGTTCGAGTGTGCCGGACGTTCAGGGGCATTTTGGCCCCTATGGGGGCCGTTTTGTGCCGGAAACCCTGATGCATCCGTTGCAGGAGTTGGAGGCGGAATATTTTCGAGCCCAGCAGGACCCGGAATTTCAGCGGGAACTGCAATATTACCTGCGGGAGTTTTGCGGGCGGCCAACCCCTCTTTATTTCGCCGAGCGCCTGACACGGGACTTGGGCGGCGCAAAGATTTATCTCAAGCGCGAGGACCTGCTGCACACGGGCGCGCACAAGATCAACAATGCCATGGGCCAGATTCTGCTGGCCAAACGTATGGGCAAGACGCGCATCATCGCCGAAACGGGCGCGGGCCAGCATGGCGTCGCCACTGCCACGGTCAGCGCGATGTTCGGGCTGAAATGCGTGATTTACATGGGCCAGGTGGATTGCGAACGGCAGGCTCTGAATGTGTTTCGGATGAAAATGCTGGGTGCCGAGGTCGTGCCCGTTACTGCCGGCCAAAAAACGTTGAAGGAAGCGGTGAACGAAGCCATGCGTGATTGGGTCACCAATGTTCGCAGCACACACTATATCCTCGGCACGGCTTACGGGGCGCATCCGTATCCGGTGATGGTGCGCAATTTCCAGCGTGTCATCGGCGACGAAGCGCGCCGTCAGATTCTTGAACAGGAAGAGCGGTTGCCCGATTTGCTCATCGCCTGCGTCGGCGGCGGTTCCAATGCCATCGGACTGTTTTATCCTTTCCTCGAAGACGAATCGGTCAAAATGGTGGGCGTGGAAGCGGGCGGCTTGGGCATCGAACCGGAGAAACACGCGGCGCGCTTTCAAGGCGGCTCACTCGGAGTCTTGCAGGGAACGCGCTCGTACGTCCTCCAGGATGAAAACGGGCAAATTCAGCTCACTCACAGCGTCTCCGCGGGTTTGGATTATGCGGCCGTTGGCCCCGAACACGCCTGGCTGCGCGACCAAAGCCGCGTCGAATACACCTACGCCACCGACGACAAGGCCCTGCAAGCGTTTCTGAAGTTGGCACGGCTCGAAGGCATTATTCCCGCGCTCGAATCGGCCCACGCGATTGCCGAAGTCATTGAGCGTGCTCCGCAGATGAGCAAGGACACCCTCATTATCGTGAATCTCTCCGGGCGCGGTGACAAGGACGTGGCGCAGGCGGCGGACAAGCTGGGCATCCAGATGCCGGCGATGTAAAATTGCAATCGCCTTATGTCGTGAGGTCAGCTATCGGGCCCTGTCAATTTTGCTTTGCCAAAAAAGGTTCGCCTGCCCGTAAAACTTTCCCCATAGTCTGACCCGCATGAAATCGATGACGGGTTATGGGCGCGGCGAATGCTCCCAGCACGGCTTCAAAATCACCGTTGAGCTCAGCTCGGTAAACCGCAAGCAGAGCGAAATCTCGGTGGCGCTGCCCCGTGAACTGGAGGTGCTCGAAGCCCAGATTCGAGATGTCATCAATCGCTCGATCGCGCGCGGGCGGCTGACCGCGCGGGTCACTCTGCACGCGGCTGAAGGCCAGACGTCCGCCCGCGTACGCCTCAACGCGCCGCTGGCCCGGGCGTATGTGCGCGAATTGAACCGCCTGGCGAAGGAACTCAAACTGGCCGGACCGATCACGCTGGATTTGCTGGCCCGCGCGCCGGGAGTATTTGAAACGGACGAGGAGCTGGCCGACGCCGAGGATTTTTGGCCCGCCGTGGAGAAGGCGCTGGCCCAGGCCCTGGGCACGCTGCTCAAGATGCGCGAACGCGAAGGCGCTCACCTCGCGCGCGACCTGTCCACCCGCGTCGCGATCATGCGCAAATCCTCCGCAGAGATTCAAAAGCACGCGCCTCAAGTTCAGAAACGCTACCGCGAACAACTCCTGCAGCGCCTCAAGACCGCCGGACTGGAAGCGCCCGTCGCGGACGACGAGCGGTTGATCAAGGAAATCGTCTATTTCGCCGACCGCTCGGACATCACCGAGGAATTGACCCGGTTGCAAAGCCATTTTCAACAGTTCGACGACTGCCTCGGCTCCCGCGAACCGGTCGGCCGCACGCTCGACTTTCTCGCGCAGGAAATGAACCGCGAGATCAACACCGTCGGTTCCAAGGCCAACGACAGCCGCATCTCCCGCGCCGTGGTGACGTTGAAAGCCGAACTGGAAAAGTTCCGGGAACAGGCGCAGAACGTGGAATAATGGCCGAAACGAATCCCAATCCCAATCCTCTGCTGATCGTCATCTCCGCTCCTTCGGGCGGCGGCAAGACGACGCTCGTTAAGGAATTGCTCGCCGCCAGCAACTCGATGACCCGCGCGGTCACCTGCACCACGCGCGCGCCACGCCCGGGCGAAAAGGATGGCGTGGATTATTATTTCCTGGACGCGGGCTCCTTCCTGAAACGGGTGCAGGCGGGCAACTTTCTGGAGCACGCCACCGTCTTTGGCGACAGCTACGGCACACTCAAGTCGGAAGTCCTGGGCAAACTGCGCCAGGGCAAGGACGTGCTCCTGAACGTGGATGTCCAGGGAGCCGCAACCATCCGCGCGCAGGCCGAAACCGACCCCAAATTGAAGCAGGCGCTCCTCCAGGTTTTTCTCACCCCGCCCACGCTCGAAATCCTTCGTCAGCGATTGGAAAAGCGCGGCACCGACTCGCCCGCCGTGATTCAAAAGCGCCTGGGCGTGGCGCGCCAGGAAATCGCGCAGTGGAAGAATTTTGATTATCTCATCATCAGCACCACCATCGCGGAGGATTTGCGGCGAATGCAGGCCATCTTGGACGCGGAAAAGATGCGGACCTGCCGCGCGCAGGCGCCGGAACCGTAAAGCCAGCCTGAGACAAGCCCCTTGACACCTTCCGGCTAAGAGTCTGGAGCAAAACAGGTTTGTTCTGCTTTGTTTTACCTTGTTTTGCATCCCGGCACATCCGGCGGCTTTCCTGCCCCCTTCACTGATTCAGTAATTCATGCCTCACCCCTGCTTCCCCCCTTGGACCCGTGACAGCGTGACAACCCAACAAAGACGGGCCTTTTATGAATTGCCACCCGTGACACGACCCGTGACAATTTCGGCCGACCCGTGACAAACAGCGACTCCAAAACCCTTGTCCCTCATTTTATCCCCCGATGGTGGAGCTTTGGCATTCTTTGAGCATTGGCCAAATCATGGTCACATTTAAGAGCCTATCTCGGTATGGCGCGCTAGCCGAGCCGTAGCTTCCGAGCGAAGGACGGTCACTCCGTGCGCGCCGACGGCGGGCAGAGGACTTGCCCGCCCTACCGGGACAGGTTCCAAGGCTGAACCTGCAATGTGATGGCCCGGGGTCGGAGCGTGGTGCAGGCCCAGGGCAACAAACCCGATTCATTCCCAGGCCTGAAAAGCCGCTCCTGATCCTCGGCTACCTGCGCCGCATCGCCATCGCCGTCGAGCGGCTCGCGAAAAAGTAACGGGAAGGGACAGGATGACAGGATGAAAAAGCAACGCTTCCATCCTGTCATCCTGTCCTTTCCCGGCTGCGCAGGCGGCGCAGCGGAAGTTCACCCGCCTGACCACCAATACCAAAGACTTTCAAGACATTCCAAATCTGCGCCTGATGTCCGTGAAAATTTCATCGCCGTCGAGCGCCTCGCGAAAAAGTAACGGGAA
>Ga0070741_10000302_pt1 | contig 187364 bp, 187 predicted proteins | sample Coa_R1_4_FD_66440 | JGI IMG/M metagenome (GOLD analysis project Ga0070741, IMG submission 66440) | Surface soil microbial communities from Centralia Pennsylvania, which are recovering from an underground coalmine fire - Coalmine... | ecosystem: Environmental > Terrestrial > Soil >... | reverse complement strand
CGGTCGCTACCGTGAGCGACCCAGCTGCATAACGGAACCCTCCACCATCAGGGGGGAAGCCCACACCTGAGCGTCGTTGGCGGGTGACGCGGAGCCGGTAGGACTCGGTGCCGGTTTCGATGATGTGGGCGTTGAAGGTGACGCGGTCGATGACGGCGGCGACGAGGCGGGCGTCGGGGATGACCTTGCCCCACTCGCTGAACGGGAGGTTCGAAGCGACAGCCACACTCGACTTCTCCTCTCGCTCGGTCAGGATCTGGAACAGCAGCTCGGAGCCGCGGGTGTCGAGCTGGACGTAGCCGAGTTCGTCGAGGCAGAGCAGATCGAGTCGGCTGTCGCGGGCGACGAGCCGGGACAGGCGGCGTTCGGCAGCGGCTTCGGCGAGCTCGTTCACGAGCTGCGCGGTGGTGCGTAGCGGACCGCCAGGCCGACTTCGCGGGCGGCGTGGCCGAGGCCGATGAGCAGATGGGACTTGCCGGTGCCGGAGTCGCCGAGCAGCACGACGGGATCGCCGGCTCCGATGTAGCTGCCGGCGGCGAGCGTGGCGATGGTGGCGGGGTTGACGGTCGGGGCGGCGTCGAGGTCGAAGTCGACGAGCCGCTTCAACCTGGGGAACTTGGCTTCGTTGATGCGTCGTTGCCGGCGACGTTCGGCGCCGGAGTCGACTTCGGTCTCGAGGAGCTCGGCCAAGAACCCGAGGTAGGTGAGCTTCGATCGCTTCGCGTCTTCGGCGAGCCGGGCGGCCTCGGTTCGGATCATCGGCAGCTTGAGCTCTCGGGCCGCGGCGTCGATCGCCGCAACAGCGGCGGCGTCGGTGGTGGTGGTGGTCATCAGGCGTTCCCTTCGAGAAGGTCGTCGTAGTGAGCAATGGTTGGTGCAGGTCGGTCGAAGCCCGGGTGTGTGCCGATCGGGATCACGCGGGCGTCGATGTTCTCTGCGGAGCGTCTGGCTTCGATGAGCACGACCTCGGCGTCGATCACACCGGCTGCGAGGGCGGCGGCCATGCCGGCGACGATCGCGTCGGCCGGGATGGTGCGGTGGCCCAGCAGCACGTCGATGAGCACCTTGGTGCCGTCCCGGTCGCCGAGCCGTCGACGCGCCTGGTCCCAGAACCGTTGATGGGTGTCGGTGAACGCACCCGACGCGCGGGCCCTCGCCAGCGGGGTCGATGAGGGCAGGGCGCCGGGCTTGCGACCATCACGTCCAGGTAGTGATCCAACGCCAACACCTCGTCGCCTTTGCGGCCCCGCCGATGCCCGGCGACGACGGTGGCGCCGTCGAGCACCTCGATGATCTCGGCGCCGACGCGGACATCGAGTCGTTGCCGGACGTAGCGGGCCGGGACCGAGTAGTGGGCCTGACGGACGCACACCCGAGACTTGGTGTCGACCCGATGCGAGCCCAGCGTGGTGGCGTCGAACGGCTCAGCCGGCAACGGCGCCAACGCCGGGGCTTCGAGCTCGAAGTGTTCGCCGACGGTGATCCGGCGGTGCGCGATGAACCGGGCGTCATCGGCGGCCATCGCCGCCGCGATCAGCTCGTTGAGCTCGTCCATGGTCTCGACGTGTGGGACCGGGACCAGGTGGTTGCGGCGGAACCGGCCGACCTCGCCCTCAACGCCGCCCTTCTCGTGCGCGCCGTCCTCACCCGGCTGACAGAACCACGACTCGAACCCGTAGTGGCTCCGCAGAGCGGTGAACCGGTCCGACTCGATCCGGTCCCGACCCTTGAGCACCTTGGTCACCGCGGTGAGGTTGTCGTAGCTGACCGTGCCGGGAACGCCGCCGAAGTGATCGAACGCCCGGACGTGCCCGTCGAGGAACACGTCCTGGGTCTCGTTCAGGTAACCGCGGCAGAACCCCTTCCCCGACGACGACAGTCGCATCAAGAACAACGACACATCAGTCGGGATCCCGGCCAACACGATCATGGCTTCGCCGAAGTCGACCTCGCCCTTCGATCCGAGCGGGTGGTGCTGCGGGACCGTCACGTCGACGAGCGGGAACGACTGGCGTTCCCGCACCGTCTTCACATAGCGCCGCACCGTCGACTCGCCGACATCCGCCTGGTGCTCGGTCACCAGTCGTTGCCACACCCGACGGGCCGTGTGGCGCTGCTTGCGCGGCCACTTCTGATCCTCGGTCAGCCAGCCGTCGATGATCGGCTTGTACTGGTCCATCTTCGGAGCCGGCCGCTCGGGCGTCTTGCGCGGGGGCGGCACCGCCGACTCCAGCGCCGCGCGGACATCGCGTCGATGGACCCGGAACTGGCGGGCCAACGCCCGGATCGACTCCGTCTCCTGCGCCGCGTGCGCGCGACGGATCTGCTCGTAAAGCTGCACCTTCGACCTCGTTGCCATCCCCACACGCCACCGCCACCAGCCAGGCCGGTCGCGGACCCCGAAGGCACCGAAGGTGGGGCCAAATCAGACGAGCACTACCGCTCCAAGTGGGGCCAGATCAGGTGAGCACCCAGTCGGTGTCAGCATCGTGGGGAGCACCGCGTTGCTGCGTCGACTCGGTCCGTCGCCCCACGCTCCAAAGGGCATTTCCTGACGTCCGACTCGATCGAACCCGAAGGCGATCGCAGGCCACGTTTGATCCGGGCCCTCTCGCAGGTGCTCGCGCACGGACAACACATGTGGACTGCGCCAGGGCGTCGTCCTTCGGGCGTTTCACCCGAGCCGCCCGGGTGTGTCACCGCACGGTGGCCGTCGAGGGCGATGCGGGCGACGGCGCCGGCACGAATCGGCGCAGCTTGCCGGTGAGGGCGTGTCGCGCCACCGCTGCCACGACGCGCACGTCGACCGTGGGCTCGGGAAGCCCCGCTTTTCGGAGCGCTCGCCGAAGGGCCTCCGCGACCTGCTCGGGTGCGAAGCGGGTGCCAGGCACGACGTCGACGTCGACGCCTGTCGGTGTCTGCCGCACCTGGTAGTCCAACAGGTCGCGCTGCCGCGAGAGCGCGGAGCGGAGAACGTGTGGATGCACCACGACGCGGCCGTACGAAAAGACGTCGTCCGCTCGCCCCGCCACATCGGCGACACGGCGATGCAGCGAGCCACACGCGCACGGCTTGTCCACCGCGACGACCTCATCGGTCAGCTCGTAGCGGATCAGCGGCTGGAGCGGGTTGAAGAGGTTCGTGACGAGCGTCTTCGCCGAACGTTCCCCCGGCGGAACGGGGCGGTTGGCCTCGTCGACGGGTTCGAGGATGACGAGGTCCTCGTTGACGTGCATCCCGTCCGACTGCCAGCACCCGACTGCCATGACGCCGGCCTCCGACGTCCCCCAGACGTTCGAGATCGGCGCGTCGAAGGCCGCTTCCGCGGCGGCACGCACCTCGGGCAGCAGTGGCTCGCTGGTCGCGACGAGACGCCGCGGGCGAATGCGAAGCCGCCCAGCGGTGGCCTCTGCCGCGAGGACGTGGAACATCGACGCGTAGGCCGTGAGCGTTTCGGGCTGGAGGGCTTCGAGCCCGGCCACGATCTCGGCGAGGGGAAGCGTCACCGGAAACGGCGTCGCTGTGACCATCGGACTGGCGAACGTGGCGGCAACCGCGGTGGTCATGTGTGTCGCGTTGGACGCAGTGACGAGTCCCATCGACAGGGGACCGGCACCGGACGTCGGGTCGCGAAGACGATCGGCGAGCACCCACCGGCTCAGCCCCTGGTGCACATCGACCCACGCGTCCCAGCCGTAGACGAACACTCCGCGCCGCCCGCTCGAGCCCCCGGAGGCGACGACGTGGAGCCCGTCCAGGAAGTAGTCGTCGCCGTCGAGGGTGGCGAGATGCGATTCCGCAGCCTCGAGGGTCACGCGACGATCGGTGACGATGTCATCGAAGTGCGACATCAAGTCGTCTTTCGTCATGACGGGCAGCGCCGACAGGTCGCCCGCGTCGAGCGCGTCAATGTCGATGCCGGCAAGTCGCTCGGCGTGCCAGGGCGAACGGTCCCGCGCGGTCCGCACCAAGGACCGAAGCGCCGCCGTGCGGTGCGCATCGAGGCGTTCACGCGCCCAGCCGAGGCGCTCGAGGCGTTCGGGGAGCGCCGTCGCCCACGCCGCCAGGTGTTGCTGGCGGCTGTCTTGGTAGCTGCTCATCGGTTCGCCTCCGTCGCCGTGAGGCCCAGGACCATCCGCGCGACGACCGGCGCCGGCAGCGCCTTCGGGTCGACCGCCTGCTCGAGGGTGGCGCCGGTCCCGGCGGCGAAGATCGCTTTCGCGACGTCGCGCAACGCAAGACCGCGCGGCACCTCATCGGCTCGGAGCACTTCGCGCAGGACGTCCTCGAGGCCGTCGAGCGTGCGCTCGTGGAGCTCGGCGTAGCGCTCGAGGAGCTCCGGGTCCCGCGCCGCGTGCACGCGGAACTCGAGGACGAGAAGCGTCCAGGCGAGGTCGTCGCGCTGGATCGCCGCCCATCGACGCGCCAGCTCCACGAGCCCTTTCCGGCCGGAAGCAGCACGCGCAAGTTTGCGGTTCTGCTGCGCCCGCGCCTCGATGCGCTCCTCGAGCAGGGCGAGGAACAGGTCAGCCTTGCTCGCGTAGCGGCTGTAGACCGCGCCCTTGGTGTATCCCGCAGCTGCGGCGATGCGGTCGAGCGTCGCCCCGTGGTACCCGGCCTCGAGGAACTCGGCTCGGGCAGCGGCGAGGACATCGGTCCGCACCTGCTCGGCCTGCTCGGCCCGCGTCAGTCGGGTTGTCATACCGACAGTATCCAAATTCTGACAGTATTCGTCAACCACGCACCCGCCGAGGCCGATCGTTCGGTGACCGCTGAGCGCCGGGCGGAGTCAACCGGTTCACCCACCGCGCGACCTGCCGTCCCCGCCGGGAAGCGAAGCTCACGAACCCAGGCCGGTGAGCATGGCCAGTCGATCCGGGTCGCCGATCGCGTCGATCGCGACGATGCGTCCGCCGTCGACGGTGAACGCCATGAGCGAGAAGGGCTTGTCGCCGGCGGTGACGACGACACCCGCCGCGCCGTTGATCGCCGCCGGGATGATCGTGCGGTCGGGGCTGGAGAACAGGATGGCGCGCCCGGCGACCTCATGGGCGCCGCGCAGGACCATCGACAGCTCCGAATCCGGCCCGAAGTCGGCGCGCAGGACGACCTCGGGATCGAGCACGGGGAGCAGTCCTTCGAAGTCGCCGTCGTGGGCGGCAGCGAAGAACGCGTCGACGACTCGCCGTTGCGTGGCGAGGTCGCTACTCGGCACCGACGCTGCGCCTCGCACTCGGCGCCGGGCGCGGCTCGCGAGCTGACGGGCTGCCGCAGGAGAGCGGTCGAGGATCGCCGCGATCTCCTCGAAGGCGACACCGAACATGTCGTGCAGGACGAATGCGGTGCGCTCCGCGGGCGCGAGCGTCTCGAGGACGACCAGCAGGGCGAGGCCGACCGAGTCGGCCAGCGCCGCGTCGTGCTCGGGATCGGTGTCGCCGTCGAACGACCCCAGCATGCGGTAGGCGACGCCGCGCAAGTGGTCCCGGTGTTCTTCGAACCGTTTGGCGAGCCATGCCGTGTCGCTCATCGGTCACATTCCTCCCCGCTGGCGTGTCATCTCCATGACCCGCGAAACCGAACCGATGTGACCGAAGGAGAAGTCATGACCACGACCGAGTTGACCGACCAGGCCGGCGGCGACTGCACCCCCGAGGGCGGCTGCACCATTGGTGCCACCGCCGGCGCACGGATCAACCATCCCGCCATGGTCGTGCCGGGCGCAATGGCCGCGTTGCAGGCTGTCGGCGCCGCGGTGGCAGCAGGCGGCGTCCCGCAACGGACGCTCGACCTCGTCGAGATCCGTGCGAGCCAGATCAACGGGTGTGGGGTGTGCCTGCTCGGACACATGACCCACACCGAGCAGCACGGTGAGACCGACGAGCGGCTCGCGGTGGTGGCCGGCTGGAGGGACGCGCCGTTCTTCACTCCCGCCGAGCGTGCTGCTTTCGCCCTCACCGAGGCGATCGCCCGACTGAGCGACCGGAGCGATCCGGTGCCCGACGACGTGTGGATCGAGGCGGCTCGCCACTACGACGAAGCTGGCCTCGCAACGCTCGTCCTCGCCATCGCGAACATCAACGTGGGGAACCGCCTCAACGTCGCCACTCGGCAGGCCGCCGGCGCGATGGACTGGTAGCCGAGGTTCCGATCAGTACTCGTTCTTGATCACGAAGTACGAACCACGGATCGTGCCGGCGAGCTTGGACCTCTGCCGCGCGAACTTGAACGGCGCCAGCTCCTCGGGAACCTCCATGCCGTCGGCCAGCTTGAAGCCGACCGCCCGCTTGCCGCGGTCGTCGAGCGTGTACAGCACATTGATCGACAGGCCGCTCTCGTAGAACACGTAGTCCCACCGGATGTTGTCGACATTCAGCGTCGTGGCTTCGAGGGGCGGCGACGAGATCACGATGCCGCGCTCCTCCCGGAGGATCCGTTGCACCCGTTCGACGGTCTCCTTTGCCTCGCTCGCCGGCTGCACGGTGAAGTCGATGCCGTACTTGTTCTTGAAGTACCGGGCCTCGTTGGCTCGCAAGCCGGCGAGCGCGGCGGCGACCGGCGACGACTCGAGACCGACGGTCGAGACGTTGGTGAAGTCCACGGTGTAGCGATCCCCACTCGTTTGCGACGGCGTCATGACTGCTCCTCTTTGCGCTGGTGCTGGGAGAAAGCTCGAGTGGCTCGATAGCATAGCTCTCAGATCGAGAGTGCTACTCTCAACAGGTGACAATCCAGGCGAGAACCAGGCTGGCGCGGGCGGCGGTCATCGACGCGGCCCGCAGCCTGTTCCTCGAGCGGGGCTTCGCCGGGGCCACGATCGACGCGGTCAGCGAGCGGTCCGGCGTCCCGCCGGCCACCGTGTACCGCCTCTTCTCGTCCAAGCGCGGGATCCTCAAGGCGCTTGTCGACGTGTCGATCGCCGGCGACGACGAGGCGGTCGCGATCGCGGATCGTCCGATGGTGCGTTCGCTGCTGGCCGAGCCGGATCCGAAGGCGAAGCTGGCCGGTCTCGTCGCCATGGTCGCCGAGGTGAACGCGAGGATCGGGCCGGTCTACCAGATCCTCCTGAGCGCGGCGGCGTCGGACCGCGACGCGGCCGGCGTGCTCGCCGAGCTCACACGGCAGCGACAGGCAGGACAGGGGAGCATCGCCCGGGCGCTGGCCCGCGCCCGCACGCTGCGGCCGGGTGTGAGCGAACGCGACGCCGCTGACATCATCCACGCGCTGGCTTCTCCGGAGCTGTACAGGCTCCTTGTCGTCGATCGCGGCTGGCCGGTGGAGCGGTACCGGCAATGGCTCACGGATACCCTCGTCGACCAGTTGCTACCGCGCTCTGGCCGGGGCCGCGCGTCACGGTGACGAGGGCGCCGGCGTCAGCCCGGCTCAGCCGGCGAGGTGGGGAACCGGCGCCAGGTGGGTGCTGAACCAGTCCCTGGCCGCGACGGCCGCGGCTTGCAGTGTCCCCGGTTCCTCGAACAGGTGTGTCGCGCCGGGGATCACGACCAGGCGGCTCTCGCACTGCAGGACTGCCTGCGCCTCGCGGTTGAGGTCGGCCACGGCACGATCCTCGCCGCCGACGATCAACAGCGTCGGTGCACGCACCGCGTCGAGCCGCGGCCGAGCCAGGTCGGGCCGGCCGCCGCGTGACACGACGGCGGCGATGTCCGCTCCGGGCTCCGCAGCAGCCCAGAGCGCGGCAGCAGCACCGGTGCTCGCACCGAAGTAGCCGACTTGCAGGCCTTCCGTGTCCGGTCGTGCGCGCACCCACGAGGTGGCGTCGCGCAGCCGGCCGGCGAGCAGTTCGATGTCGAACACGTTGGCACGGTCGAGTTCTTCATCCGGCGTGAGCAGGTCGAACAGCAGCGTGCCGAGCCCGGCGCGGTGCAACACCGTGGCGACGTAGCGGTTGCGTGGGCTGTGGCGGCTGCTCCCGCTGCCGTGCGCGAAGACCACCATCCCGCGTGGTTCCTCGGGAATGGTGAGGTGCCCACCGAGGCGCGCCGGTCCGGCTTCGACGCTGACCTCCTCGTCACGTAGTGGCGGGTCGCTGCGGGTCGCGGCCTCGCCTGGCTGTTCGCGCGCGGCCTGCGCGCGGCGCAGGCAGGTGATGACCTCGTCATCGGTGGTCTGCGAGAAGTCGAGGTAGAACTGTCCGATTGCGAAGAACGCCCCTGGCGTCTCGACGCATACGTACTCGTCGGCTGCGTTCCCCATCCGCTCGGTCCATCCCGGTGGAGCGACCGGGGCGGCCAGCACCACCCGAGCCGCGCCTCGCGCACGAGCGACGAGGCACGCGGCGCGTGCGGTTGATCCGGTGGCGATGCCGTCGTCGATCACGACCGCGGTGCGACCCTCGAGCGGCACCCGGGGCTGACCACCGCGGAGGCGTTCGGCGCGACGTTCGAGCTCGGCTCGCTCGGCCGCCTCGACACGCGCCAGCTCGGCGTCGGTGACCTGCGAGAGGTGCACGACCTCGTCGTTGATGACACGCACGCCGTCCTCGCCGATCGCGCCCATGCCGAGCTCGGGCTGGAACGGCACCCCGAGCTTGCGGACGACGATCACGTCGAGCGGTGCGCCGAGCGCGTTCGCAACCTCGAAGGCAACCGGCACCCCGCCGCGGGGGAGCCCGAGCACGACCACCGGCTCCCCGTGGAGATGCACGAGCTTCTGGGCGAGCAGGCGCCCTGCCTCCGGCCGATCGGTGAACAGCATCGTCACCTCCTTGCGTGCCTCGTCGTCACGATCGTGCGCCGGCGCGGCTGCTGCAAGGGCCAATGGTCCTGATGCCCGACGACTACGCGGCGCTGGCGCGCCTGAGGCTTTGCGCCGAGGGCGTCGCATCGTCGTTTCGTCGAGGGGCCACGGCCCCGGTCATCGACGTCGTGCTCGCCGAAGCACGCGACGCGAAGCCGTCGGCGGCACCGTGGGTGGCGGCGAACCTCCCGGTCAGCTCCGGCCTCGTGCTGTGCCGCCGGGGTGACCTCGACCCGTGGGTCCGGTGGTTCGCCGACGCCGTGTCCGGCGCGGGCCGCGCGCAACAACAGCCGGCTCTACACCAGCCCCGAACTGCTCGGCCTCGCCGGAGCGACCCCGTTACGAGCCCGAGCAGCACCCCGGCCGCTGAGGCCGCGTCCCGTCTCGGTAGCTTGCCGGTGTGGGATTCCGCGGATGGCCGGCCGAGGCCCTCGAGTTCTTCGAAGGGCTCGAGGCAGACAACTCGAAGTCCTACTGGCAGGCGCACAAGGACGACTACGAGCATCTCGTGCGCCGTCCCATGCTCGACCTGCTCGCGGAGCTCGAAGCGGAGTTCGGCGAGGGACGCATCTTCCGGCCCTACCGTGACGTGCGGTTCAGCGCCGACAAGTCGCCGTACAAGACGAACATCGCGGCGACGCTGAGCGCGGGCGGCTACGTGTCGCTGTCGGCCGACGGGCTCGGGGTCGGCGCGGGTTATTACGCGCCCGCTCCCGACCAGCTCGAGCGGTACCGGAACGCGGTTGCCGACGACAAGACCGGCAAGGCGCTCGCCCGGCTCGTCGACAAGCTCCGCGGCGACGGCATCGAGATCTCGGCCCACGACGTCTTGAAGACCGCGCCGAGGGGCTTCGCCAGGGATCACCCTCGCATCGAGCTGCTCCGGCACAAGGGTCTGATCGCGTGGAAGGACTGGGCACCGGGGGCGTGGCTGGGGACCGCGAAGGCCAAGCAGCGCGTCGTCGACGTGCTGCGCGCTGCGAGACCGCTGTGCCAGTGGCTGGACGACCACGTGGGCCCCTCGACGCTGACACCCGAGCCGCGCTGAGGGAGTCCGCCTGATCGGCTGACGACCGAGCCCGCACCGCTACCGTTGGCCAGGTGACCCGCTCGCTCGAGAGCGCCGTGTCCGTCATCGCGCGCCAGCTCGCCGAGCTCGGCGCCGGGGAGCGGTCGAAGGTCTTCCGCATGTCGTGGTGGAGCGAGCGCATGCTCGACTGGGCGATGGCTCGCCCCGCGTTCAAGACCCGGCTGTTCCGGTTCGTCGACGTGTTCCCCGCGCTCACCGACGCCGATGATGTGGCGCGCCACCTCGCGGAGTACTTCGAAGACGTCGCCGTCCCGCGTGTGCTCGACCTCGGCGTCGATGTCGCGCCGAAGGTCCCGTTCGGCCGCGCCGTGGAGGCTCGGGTCGCACGCCGCAACATCATGCGCATGGCCCGGCAGTTCATCATCGGCCAGAGCGCGGCCGAGGCGGTGCGCGGGCTGCACCTGCTGTGGCGGTCGGGCGCGGCGGCGACCGTCGACCTGCTGGGGGAGAAGACGCTCGTCGCTGCCGAAGCCGACCGGTACGCGGCCCGGGTGTCCGAGCTGGTGGACGCATTCGCCGGCGCCGCCGCGCACTGGGCACCCGACGACCATCTCGAGCGCGACGACCTCGGCCCGATCCCTCGCGTGAACGTCAGCATCAAGCCGACCGCGCTGGCGAACCACTACGAGCCGCTGACCCGCCGGCTCGGTCTCGACGCGGCGAAGGCACGCATCCGGCCGCTGCTCGAGCTGGCGCGCCGGCGCGGCGCGTTCGTGCACTTCGACATGGAGCACTACGACGTGAAGGACATCACGTTGCAACTGTTCCGCGAGCTGCTGAGCGAGCCGGACTTCGCCGATCTCGAAGCCGGGATCGTCGTACAGGCGTATACGACCGACAGCCGCGACGATCTCGCCGACCTCATCGCGTTCTCCGCCCAGCGCCCGAAGCCGCTGACGATCCGGCTCGTGAAAGGGGCCTACTGGGACACAGAGACGGTGCACGCCCGGGCCGCCGGCTGGCCCGTTCCCGTCTACGAGAACAAGGCGCAGACCGACGCGAACTTTGAGCGCTGCGTGCGGCTGCTCCACGACCATCACGGTCAGGTCCGCGCCGCGTTCGGCACGCACAACCTCCGCTCGCTCGCGTACGCGATCGCGTACGCGCGCTCCAAGGGCATCCCCGACACGGGCTTCGAGGTGCAGATGCTCTATGGCATGGCCGAGCCGGTGCAGGCGGCGGTGCGCCGCAGCGGCCTGCGCCTGCGCGTCTATGCGCCGGTCGGCGAGCTGGTGCCGGGCATGGCCTACCTGGTGCGGCGGCTGCTCGAGAACACCAGCAACGAGAGCTTCGTGCGCCACCGCTTCGCGGAGGGCCGTGAGCTCGACGAGCTGCTGGTCCCGCCGCCCCCCGACCCGCTGCCCGAGCACCAGCCGGTGGCGAAGGCCCGTGACGCGACCGACGCGGCGGCGCCGCAGCCGCACGCGCCCGAACCCGTCCGCGAGTGGCGCCGAGCCGCGGCCCGCGCCGCGTTCGGCGTCGCCGTCGACGCGGCACGCACCGCGCCCGTGCGCGAGATCACCGCGCTCGTCGACGGCGAGCGCGTCCGAACGACCGAGACCATCGACAGCGTCGACCCCGGATGCTTCGACCGCGTGGTGGCAGTCAGCGCGTCGTGCACCGAGACCGACGCCGACGCGGCGGTCGCCGCCGCCAGCGGGGTCGCCGAACAGTGGCGAGCCACGCCGCCTCGTGACCGAGCCGCGCTGCTGTTTCGCGCCGCGGCGTGGATGCGTGCGCGGCGCGACGAGCTTGCCGCCCTCGAGGTGTTCGAAGCCGGCAAACCGTGGGACCAGGCCGATGCCGACGTGTGCGAGGCCGTGGACTTCTGCGAGTACTACGGCCGCGAGATTCTCCGGCTGGAGGCCGCCCCCGGCGCGCTCGTCCAGTCGCCGCCCGGCGAGCGCAACCGGCTCGTGTACCAGGGCAAGGGTGTCACCGCGGTGATCGCGCCGTGGAACTTCCCGATCGCCATTCCCTGCGGCATGACCGCGGCGGCACTGGTGTGCGGCAACCCCGTCATCCTCAAGCCGGCCGAGCAGACCCCCGCCGTCGCGTCGCGTCTGGTCGAGGCGTTCGTCGCCGCTGGCGTGCCCCGCGGCGTGATCCAGTTCCTCCCCGGCCTCGGCGAGCGGGTCGGCGCGCGGCTGGTGGAGCACCCGGATGTCGCGGTCATCGTGTTCACCGGTTCGAAAGCCGTCGGTCTTCGGATCAATGAGGTCGCTGCGGCCACCCGACCGGGGCAGCGCCACGTGAAACGGGTGATCGCAGAGATGGGCGGCAAGAACGCGCTGGTGATCGACTCCGACGCGGACCTCGACCAAGCCGTGCCCGGTGTGCTCGTCTCCGCGTACGGCTACGCGGGCCAGAAGTGCTCGGCGGCGTCGCGCATCGTGGTGGTCGACGAGATCTACGAAGCCGTCGTCGAACGGCTGCGGCCCGCGGTGCGCGAACTGGTCGTCGGCCACCCATCCGACATGGCCACGCAGGTCGGTCCGGTGATCGACGCCGACGCGCACCAGCGCCTGCTCGACGCCGCGGCACGAGCCGATCGGGACGGCACCGTGCTTGAACGCCGCGACGAGGTGCCGGCCAGCGGGTGGTATGTCGGACCGGTGCTAGCCGCAACGGACGACCTGACCTCGCCGCTCGTCCGAGACGAGCTGTTCGGACCTGTCGTGGTCGTGCTGCGCGCCCGCGACTTCGACCACGCGCTCGCCCTCGCGAACGACACACCGTACGCGCTCACCGCCGGGGTGTTCTCCCGATCACCCGCGCATCTGGCCCGTGCCGCGCGGGAGCTGCGCGCCGGCAACGTCTACCTGAACCGCGCGACCACGGGGGCGGTCGTGGGCCGCCAGCCCTTCGGCGGCTACGGCCTGTCCGGTGTCGGCTCCAAGGCGGGAGGTCCCGACTACTTGCTGCAGTTCCTCGACCCCCGCACGGTGACGGAGAACACCGTGCGCCAAGGCTTCGCGGGGGAGGAGTGAGCGCCGCGATGCGCCCCGAGGGGCGCCGGGTACGCGTGCCGAACGTGCCGCAGCGCCACGCCGTGCTCGTCGCGCTGGCCGCCGCGGCGATCTCGCTCGCAGGCGCCTTCCAGGTCTGGGTCCGCATCCGGATCGCCGGGTTCGCGCCGCCCGGCAGCGCTCAGACCGGCTGGCAAGGCGGCGACGGCAGGACCATCGTGGCCGCTGCGGTCGCCGCGGTCGTCGCCGCCGCGGCGGTCGCCCTCGGCGGGCGAGAGGCGTGGCCGAAGGTCCTCCTGCTCGTCGCCGGCGCAATTGCCTTGGTCATCGCGGTCGTGAACATCGTCGATGCGGGCTCGAAGGCCAACGACATCCAGGTGCAGTTCGGCATCCCCGCCGAAGACGTCGAGGCGCAGGTCGGCATCGGCCTGTACCTGGTGTGCGCCGGCGGCATCGGAATGGTCGCCGCCGGTGTATGGGTACGCAGCGGGCCGTCGTGAGCCTCCGAGCCTCCGATCTCGCCGCGACCGAGGACCGGGCGAACGAGCGCGCCTGGCTCCCGATCGTGCTGTTCCTGTCGATCGGGCTCGCGCTGGTCGCCATCGTGTGGGCATCGAACTCGCATTTGCCCCTCGACGGCCCGGTACCGCCCGCCGACCCGAGCACTGAACCGGTGATCGGGGGCTGGCTCCAGTACGACAGCGGCTGGTACCTCGACATCGCGGAGCACGGCTACACGCCGGCCAACGTCGCCGCGTTCAAGGCGGGCCAGCAGTCGTCGGTCGCGTTCTTCCCCGGTTACCCGCTCGTCGTGCGCGGCGTGGCTCGCGTCAGCGGCAACAACTTCAACGTCGCCGCCGACCTCACGACCGCGGCCGCGGGCCTCGTCGCCGCGTTGCTGTTCTGGCTGTGGTGTCGCGACCGGCTCGGCTCGCGGGCCCGGCGCACCGCGCTCGTGCTGCTGCTCGTCTATCCATACGCGTGGTACCTGTACGGCACCGGCTACGGCGACGCGTTCTTCCTCGCGGCTGCGTTGGGCGCGTTCGTGCTGGTCGACCGCGATCATCCGGTGCTGGCCGGTCTCGTGGGCGTGATCGCGTCGCTCACCCGCGCCACCGGTGTGCCGCTGGTGGCGGGGCTCCTCGCCGTACAGCTCGAACGGCGCGGGGTGCTGACCCGCGGCGCCGCCGACTCCGATGCGGTGGGTCGATGGCAGCAGGAGCGCTCGAGGTGGCGGGTGGACCTGGCCAGGTTGCAGGCTCGCGACTTCGCTGTGCTGCTGGCCGCCGTTGGCATCGTCGCGTACTCGCTGTACCTGTGGCGCCACGTGGGGGATCTGTTCGCGTACAGCACGGTGCAGGCCGCGCCTGGCTGGGACCAGCCGATGGGACCGCACACGTGGTTCAAGATCGCGTTCTTTGGCCAGGTGTTCCGTGGCCAGGTCACGTACTGGGTCAGGTTGATCCCGCACGCGCTGCTCGCGCTTGTGTTCCTGGTGAGCGCGCCGTTGGTCGCGCGACGCTTCGGATGGGGTTACGGCTTCTACACGCTCGCCGTCGTCGCGCTGCCGCTCGCCGGGAGCGCAACGTTCATCGGCACCGGGCGCTACCTGCTTGCCGGTTTCCCGGTGTTCGCGCTCGGCGGCGCAGCGCTTGCGGACCGCGTGCGACTGCAGCAGGTCGTGGTCGGGGCCAGCGCACTGCTCCTCGCCGTGCTCAGCTCGTTCTTCGCTCGTGGCTACTACCTGAGCTGAGGGCCCGTAGTCTTTCGCCTGGCATGGAACCCCCCTTCGCCACGCTGAGCTTCGTGTTCCCCATGTGGAACGAGGAGGCGATGATCCGGCGCACCGTCGCGGTCGCGACCGAGGTCGCGGACGACCTCGTGTTCCAGGGTCAGATCGGCGGCTACGAGATCGTGATCGTCGACGACGCGTCGACCGACGCGACCGGCAAGATCGCCGACGAGCTCGCGGCCGCCGACCCGCGCATTCGGGTCGTGCACCACGAGGTCAACCGCAAGCTCGGCGGCAGCGTGCGCTCCGGCTTCGCCAATGCGACGGGGGAGCTGATCCTCTACACCGACGCCGACATGCCGTTCGACCTGGCCGATCTCGGCAAGGCACTGCGGCTGCTGCGCGTCTACGACGCGGACATCGTCAGCGCGTACCGCTTCGATCGCACCGGCGAAGGCGCACGCCGCGCGATCTACAGCCACGTGTACAACGCGATCGTGAAGTCGATCCTGCGGCTGCGCATCCGCGACGTGAACTTCGCGTTCAAGCTCATCCGTCGCGAGATCCTCGACCACATCGAGCTCGTGAGCGAGGGTTCGTTCATCGACGTCGAGCTTCTCGCCAAGGCGCAACGGCGAGGCTTCTACGTGATCCAGTTCGGCGTCGACTACTTCCCACGCGAACGGGGCACGTCGACCCTGTCGTCAGCACCGGTCATCGCAAAGATCATCCGCGAGCTGGTCACGTTGGTGCCGTCGATCCGCAGGGTCGAGCCGCTGCCGGATCTGCCGAGGCGCGGGGCGTGAGCGGGAGCGGGCGGGGACGGCGCATCCTCATCGTCAACGCCGACGACTACGCGCTCACGGCCGGCGTGTCACGGGCGATCCTCCACGCGCACCGCGCCGGAATCGTCACCAGCACCTCGGTGCTCGCGCTCGGACCGGCCTACGAGCAGTCGGTTCCGGCGTTGCGGGATGCCGGCACCATCGGTACCGGCGCGCACCTCGCCGCGGTCGGCGAGGATCCTCCGTTGCTCACGGCGCGGGAGATCCCCACGCTCGTGGACCGTCGCGGCCGGCTCCGCCTGTCGTGGCGCCAGCTTCTGGCGTTGGTGGCGGCACGCCGCGTCGACCTCGACGACCTCCGGCGCGAGTTCGCCGCGCAGCTCGACCGGCTGCGGACCAGCGGCCTGACCCTCACCCACGTGGACACGCACCAGCACGTTCACCTGTGGCCGCCGATCGCCGCCATGGTGCTCGAGCTCGCCGCGGCGGCCGGGATCCCGAGCGTACGCGTCACCCGTTCGGCGGCGCGCGGCCCCATCGGCATCACTGTCCGGCGGCTCGCGGCGCGCTTGGAGGCCGCGGCGGACGCGGCGAACATCCGCCACCCGCAGGGCGCGGCCGGCCTCGACGAAGCGGGCGGCATGACGCTGGCGCGTCTCATCACGGTGATCGCCAGGCTGGGCGCGTCGGGTTGCGCGACGGCGGAGATCGGCGTGCACCCCGGCGAGGCCGGCGACCCGGCGCTCGCGCGCTACCGCTGGGGCTACCGGTGGGCAGACGAGCTCGCCGCGCTCACCGCGCCCGAGGCCCGTGAAGCGGTCACCAACGCGGGGTTCGAGCTGGGCACGTTCGCCGACCTGCCTGCCGCTGCCGAGGCAGCCACGTCGTGACCGCGGCGAGGGTGCGCGCCCCCAGCGCGCTCGCGGCCTACGACCGCGAAGACCGGCGGACCCGGCTGCACGTGCGGGGCCGGTGGCGCAGCTCGCCCATGGTCGAGATCGAGACGTTGCTGCCGCGAACCGGGTGGTTCCTCGACTACGGCTGCGGTCACGGCGTGTTCACCCTCCACCTCTGCGCGACCGCGCCCGAACGCCAGGTGTGTGGCGTCGACGTCGACGCCGCGAAGATCGACATCGCCCGGCGGGCGGCTGCCACCATGTCGACCGTGACCGGTGGGGCCGGCTCGGCCACCTTCGAGGTGGTCGAGCGGCCGTGGTTGCCGCCGCCGACACCGTCGTGGGACGTCATCGTCATCAACGACGTGCTGTACCTACTGGGCCACGCGCACGCGCTCGAGGTGGTGCGCGCCGCGGCTGGCGCGCTGGCCCCCGGTGGCGTGCTCGCGATCAAGGAGATCGACGTGCGACCCCGGTGGAAGTTCCAATGGGCGCGCTTCCAGGAGATCGTGGCGACCCGCGTGGTGCGCGTGACCGCGGGTGAGCAGGTTGCGTTCGTGCCCCCCGACGACCTGGCCGCGGCGATGGCCGAGTCGGGCCTGACCGTGACCCGCCGGCGTCTCGACCGCCACCGCCTGCATCCCCACCTGCTGCTGATGGGACGCCGGTGAACGGCCGCGACGTGACGGCGACGCACGACACCTCGGGCCAGCCGGACGGCTCGGGCCAGCCGGACGAGCGCTACTTCGACGTCATGGCCCAGCAGGCCGCGACGCACTGGTGGTATCGCGCTCGCCGTGCGCTGCTTTACGGTGTGCTCGAACGCGCCGGTGTGCGGCACGGCCGGATCCTCGACGCGGGATGCGGCACCGGCGACAACTTCGTGGTGCTCGACCGCTTCGGCGACGCGGTGGGGACCGACCTCAGCGGCTACGCGCTGCGGCGCGCCCCGCTCGGCGCTGCGGGCGGCACGCGGGTCGCGGTCGCGACCGCGACCCACCTGCCGGTGGTCTCGGGGGCGCTCGATCTCCTCGTGAGCATGGACGTCATCGAGCACCTCGACGACGACGTGCTCGCGTTGGAGGAGTACCGCCGGGCGCTGCGGCCGGGCGGGCAGCTGCTTGTCACCGTGCCCGCGTACCAGTTCATGTGGAGCCACCACGACGAGTGGGCCGCGCACCGGCGCCGGTATCGCCGCCGGACGGTGTGCGCCGCAGTGGCGGCCGCTGGCTTCGAGATCGTGTGTAGCACGTACTTCTTCTCGTTCCTGGTGCCACCGGCGTTCGTGCTGCGTCGCACGCCGCTGCGCCGCCTCGTGCGCACGACCGACGACGAGGTCGGCGCCGCCAGCCCGCCGGTCGATCGTGTCATGTCCTGGATGGCCTCGATCGAACGATGGGCCGCGCTGCGCTGGCGGATCCCCTTCGGGCTGTCGATCCTCGTTCTGGCCCGCCGCCCGGACGAGCTCAGCGCCGCGTGCTGAGCCGCGCGACGGTGTCGACCGCGTCGACGAGCGCGTCGATCTCCCCGGCGTCGTTGTAGCCGTGTGGTGACACCCGCACGCCACCAGCGCGCGGCGAGCACACGAACCGCTCGGCGGCGAGCCGGTCGACCACCTGCTCGGCCGCCACCCCCTCGACGGCGAACGTGACGATCGCGGACCGGCCGGCGCCGCGGTCGGACAGGACGCGGACACCGTCGATGCGCTCGAGGCCGCGGCACAACCGGTCGCCCAGGGATTGGACGTGTGCCCACACCGCCTCGACGCCGGCGGCGAGCAGCAGGTCGATCGACGCGCCGAGCGCGACGATGCCCGCCGCGTTCGGCGTGCCGCCCTCGAACCGGCGCGCGCTGGGATCCCAGTCGAGCCCCAGGTTCTCCCACTCGGTCCGGTGGCTGACCGACGCCCAGCCCGGCTCGAGGGGCCGGAGCCGGTCGCGCACCGGCTCGGCCACGTACAGGACACCCTGGCCCTCGGGCCCGCAGAGCCACTTGTGACCGTCGGCCATCGCGAAGTCGACGCCGCACGCCGCCAGGTCGACCGGCACCACGCCGAGGCCTTGGATGACATCGATGCACACCAGCGCACCCGCGTCGTGGCAGACCGCGGCCAGCCCGGCGAGGTCGGTCCGCCACCCGCGCCCGTACTGCACCCAGCTCGCGGCGACGACCTTCGGAGGCGGACCGGCCGCGATCACATCGCCGAACGCCTCGACCGGCAGCGCACCCGGCTCGCCGCGTGGCGCGACGAAGTCGACGCGGACGCCGAGGTCGCGCAGCGCCAGCCACGGGTACACGGTCGAGGGGAATTCGAGGTCGGGGACGACGACCCGGTCGCCTGTCCGCCACGTGAGCCCCGATGCGACGAAGCCGATGCCTTCGGTCGTGTTCTTCACGAACGCGACGTCGTCGACAGGCACACCCATGAGCCGAGCCGCGGACACGCGTGTCGCGTCGAGACGGGCCTCGATGTCGTCGTAGTCGATCTTGCCCTGCCGCTCGAAGCGGTCGACCCACCAGCGAATCGCGTCGGCGGCCGGCTTCGAGAGCGGCGCGATACCGGCATGGTCGAAGTACCGGTACGACGCTGCCACCGGGAACTGCTCGCGGGACAGTGCCGTCATCGCGTGCGGGTGCCGCCGCCGGCGACCTGCGCGACGAGCGGCAGCACCCGGTGCCCGAGCTGCTCGGTCAGCGCGATCTGGGTCGTCGTGCGCATGATGCCGCTCACACCCAGGATCGCGTTGATCACCTCCTGGAGGTGCTCGTTGGTGCGCGCGACGACGCGGCAGTGCAGGTCGGCCGCGCCGGTGGTCGCGTGCACCTCGAGCACTTCGGGGATGCCGGCGAGGTGCGCGATCACGTCCGACAGGCGGCCTTGCGCGATCTCGAGCGTGACGAACGCGAGCACGTCGTAGCCGAGCGCGCGCAGGTCGAGGTCGGGACCGAAGCCGGTGATGATGCCCCGGGAGCGCAGCTTGTCGAGCCGGGCCTGTACCGTTCCCCGGGCGACGCCGAGGCGGCGGGCGAGCTCCATGACGCCGGCCCTGGGGTGATCGGCGAGGGCGATGATGAGCCGGGCGTCGAGGGCGTCGATGCCGGTGGGCAGCATGTGAGCATCGTAGGCATGCAAGCAACCCGGTGGTGGTCAGATCGACCAGTCATGACCCGAAGTGTTGACCAATCAGTCAGAAAGCCGTTGACTCCAGGGAGCACACCGTCGACCAGGGGGATCGCGATGACCGTCACCGATGCGCCGGCCCCGCCCCGGCTGGCGGGGATCGACCACCTCGAATGGTGGGTCGGCAACGCCCGCGCCTTCGCCGCGTTCCTCGCCGCCGGGTTCGGCTTCGTTCCGGTCGCGTACGCCGGACCGGAGACCGGCCGGCGTGACCGCGTGTCGTATCTGCTCCAGCAAGGCGACGTGCGGTTCCTGGTGACCGCGGGGCTCGGGCCGGACAACCCCGTCACCGACCACGTCCGGCGTCACGGCGACGGCATCCGTGACATCGCGTTCGTCGTCGACGACGTGGACCGCGCGTACCACGCGGCACTGGCACGCGGTGCGACTGCCGTGCGAGAACCGGCAGACGACGTGGACGCGACCGGCCACGGCGTGATCCGTCACGCCGCGATCGCGACCTACGGCGAGACGGTGCACACGTTCCTCGACCGTTCGCGCTACGAGGGTCCGTTCGCGCCGTCGTTCGAACCTTCGCCACTGCGCGCTCCCGCGGGCCCGCCGGTGGACATCGAGCGCATCGATCACGTGGTGGGGAACGTGGAGTTGGGTGCCCTCGATCAATGGGTCGAGTACTACGAGAAGGTGCTCGGCTTCGACGAGATGGTGCACTTCTCCGACGAGGCCATCTCGACGGAGTACTCGGCGCTGATGTCGACGGTTGTGTGGAACCACGACAAGATCGTGATGCCGATCAACGAGCCCGCCGAGGGTCGCCGGAAGAGCCAGATCGAGGAGTACCTCGACTACTACGGGTCGCCGGGCGTGCAGCACATCGCCCTACGTACGCCGGACATCGTGGCGACCGTGCAGGCGTTGCGCGACCGGGGCGTGCGCTTCCTCGACGTGCCGCCGAGCTACTACGACGAGGCGCAGGCACGGATGGGCCCGCTCGCCGGTGAGGTCCCGTGGAACCAGGTCGCCGACCTGGGAATCCTCGTGGACCGCGACCATGACGGGTACCTCCTCCAGATCTTCACCGAGTGCGTGACCGACCGGCCGACGGTGTTCTTCGAGCTGATCCAGCGGGAGGGCGCGCACGGCTTCGGCGAGGGGAACTTCAAGGCGCTGTTCGAGGCGATCGAGCGCGAGCAGAGCCGCCGCGGGAACCTCTGACCGCCCGGCCGTGTCGGGCCGGAGCACCGCGCCCCGCTGCTAGGGTGATCCGCTACTTCCCGCACCGTTGTGCATCGAGCACCGGATTCCGGTGCTCGATGCACGACAGTCGTGGCCGGGGCGATTAGCTCAGTTGGCTAGAGCACCTGCATGACGCGCAGGGGGTCGGGGGTTCGAATCCCTCATCGCCCACTGGCTAGCTCGTCACCGTCAACGACTCCTCGTCACCGCTACCACCGGGCGAGTCGGTCAGAACTGATCCGGCGCCGCCTTGCTCTCGAGCACCTCGAACGTCGGCGGGCCCTTCACGCCCGCCTCTTGCATGAGTTGCGCGATCAGCGGCTGGCTGTCGAAGAAGCTCTGGAACGACGCGGCATCCGGCCACTCGTCGATGATCACCACGTAGTCCGATCCGAAGCCCCACTCGTGGCGGAGCGCGCCGGCGGCGCGCGCCTCCCGTGCGATGGTCTCGAAGTCGGCCTTCCGCTCGTCCCACAGCTTCTCCACACGGCCAGGTTCCACCGTCATGTGGCCGATCACGATCACGCTCATCGTCGCCTCCCCCGGCTGCGCCGTTCGGCGCTTCCCGGTTCATTCGCCGGAGCCGGCGGTGCCGGATCACTTCTGCCACCACGGGCCATTGCTCGCCGATCCGACGACCGCTCGGCCAAGATGGCGCGATGACCCGATCGCACCCGGTGCAGCCAGCGCGGCACGGTGGCTGAGCCTCCGCGTCGTCGCTTCGAGCCCGGCGTGCTCGCCGCCGTCGCCGCTGGCGGCGCGCTCGGTGCGCCAGCGCGTTACGGGATCGCGCAGTGGATCGCAGTCGCGCCCGGGTCGTTCCCGTGGGCGACGTTCGGCACCAACGTGTCCGGCAGCTTCGCCCTCGGTCTGTTCCTCGCGTTCATCCTCGAACGGTTCCCGCCGACTCGCTATCTGCGCCCCTTCGCCGCAACCGGATTCCTTGGCGCGTACACGACGTACTCGACGTTCTCGGTCGACACCGCCATCCTGTTCAAGGACGGCCACACCGTCATGGCGCTGACGTACGCGCTCGGAAGTGTCGTTGCGGGCCTCGCCGCGGTCTGGGCAGGGATCTGGCTCGCGCGCGTCCGAACCACTGGCCCCGGAGGCATCCGATGAAGCTCGAAGGTCACCAGAAGCGGCTCACCATCTTCATCGGCGAGAGCGACCGTCACGGCCACACGCCGCTCGCCACCGAGATCGTGCAGCGCGCTCACCGCGCCGGACTAGCCGGCGCGAGCGTGTTCCGGGGCATCGAGGGCTACGGAGCGTCGAACCACATCCACACGACTCGCATCCTGTCGCTCTCGGATGACCTGCCGATCGCCATCGTGATCGTCGATGCCGCCGAGCGGATCGAGCCGTTTCTCGCCGAGCTCGACGAGCTCGTGACCGAAGGGCTCGTCCTGCTCGACGACGTCGAGGTCGTGAAGTACGCCGGCCGCCGCGGTCCCGAGACGTGACTCCGCTCGCGTGGGTTGCGTTCGTCGCCGCGGGCGCGGTCGGAGCGCCGGTCCGCTACCTCGTCGACGCCGTCATCAGTGACCTCGTGGAGGGCGCGTTCCCGTGGGGCACGTTGGCTGTGAACGTCTCGGGATCGTTCGTGCTCGGCGTGCTCACCGGTCTCGGCCTGTACCACGCCTTCCCCTCGACACCTCGCGTGGTGCTCGGCACCGGCTTCTGCGGCGCCTACACGACCTTCTCCACCTTCACCTACGAGACCGTGCAGCTCGTCGAGGAGGGTGCGCTCGCCGAGGCAGGGCGCAACATCGCGGCCACCGTCGTCACCTGCGGGCTCGCTGCGGCGGCCGGGCTTGCGCTGGTCGCGTTGTGACGGTCAGGCGCTCCGCCGCGCGCGGGGGACGATCGCGCTGGCCGCGTAGCAGGCGGTCGCCGCCGCGGTGATCGCGAAGCTGGCAGGCACCGCATCGAAGCGGTAGGCGAGCACGAGTCCGGCCCAGGTCGAGCCGACCGCGAACGCGATGGAAAGGGCGACGGCGCGCCCAGGGCGAGGCGTGATCCGGCGGGCCGCGGCAGCCGGTGCGGCGAGGAGGGCGAGCAGGAGCAGCGCACCGACGGCCTGGGTGGCGACGCCGGCCGTGGTGGCGACCACCACCAGGAACGCGGCGCCAACGGCGCGAGCCGGGACGCCGGCCGCGGCGGCGATCGCGGGATCGACGGAAGCGAACAGGAGTGGACGGCCGAGCACGGCGAGAGCGGCGAGCGCACCGGTCGCGATCGCGGCGGCGACAGCCGAGCCCGCGGCGTCGAAGCCGAAGATCGAGCCGAACAGCACCTGCACGCCCGTCGTGGTGCCGGCTCGTGTCGCCGACCAGGAGAGGAACAGCACGCCGAGGCCGAGCACCCACGCGAACAACGCACCGATCTCGACATCGTCGGCGCGCCCGCGGCCACCGGCGAGCGCGAGCACGCCCGCGACGGTGACGACCGCCGCGAACAGGCCGATCCGGACATCGACACCGGCCGCGAGCGCGGCGACGGCACCGGTGAACGCGACGTGGCTCAGCGCGTCGCCCGCGAACAGCTCGCCGCGGATGACGAGGAAGTAGCCGGCGCCGCCGGCCGCCGCGGCGATGGCCGAGCCGGCGAGCAGCGCATGCTGCATGAACGGCTGCCGGAGCATCTCGGCCAGCCCGAGCAGGTTGGCGAGCACGACCGTGTTCATGTCACCTGTCCTGGCAGCGCGACCCGAGCCGTGACGTACGCCGCGAACGCGATCGAGGTCACCCAAAAGCCGATCGGGTAGGGGGAGTAGTACGCGGCGCCGAGACCGGCCCACGTGACCGCGGTCGCGATCGCGATGCTGAGCAGCACGCCCCGCACCGGCCGGCTCGTCATCGTCTGCGCCGTGGCCGCCGGCAGAACCAGCAACGCGAGCACGAGCAGCGCACCCGTGATCGTACTTGCTTCCGCAGCGGCGAGACCGAGGACGATCGCGAATCCCGTGGACACCACCCGGTTCGGTACGCCGGCGGCCTCCGCGACGTCGGGATCGATCGAGACGAACAGCAGCGGGCGCGCGGCGAGCGCGACGAGTGCGAGCGCGACGGCGGCAATCACCGCGAGAGTACGGACCTGCCCGGCGGTGACGCCGAGGAACGTGCCGAACAGCAAGTTGTTGATGCGAACCGTGCGCCCGTGTGACAGCGACGCGAACAGAAAGCCGCAGGCGAGCGCGAACGCCTGCACGATCGCGATGACGGCCGCCTGCTCGCCCGCATGGTCGGAGCGGCGGGGAGCGACTGCGATGACGACCGCGGCCACGACACAGAACGCGAACAGGCCGGCATGAGCAGAAAGGCCGATGAGGACAGCACCGGCCGCGCCCGGAAAGCCGACCACGGCGAGGGTGTGACCGGCGAAGGTCTCCCGGCGCAACACCATGAACCAGCCGACTGTGCCGGCGAGCACGGCGACGACCGCGCCGGCTCGGTACGCGTTGACCATGAAGGGAAACTCGAGCGACTGGCGGACGACCTCGACCAGGTCCCACGTGAGGTGCGGCTCGCCGTTCATGCGGTGTGCCGGTCGTGGTGGCGGGCGGGCGCCTCGGGTTCGCCGACGACGACGAGGCGTCCGTCCGACGCGCGCAGCACCTCGATGGGAGTGTCGTAGAGCCGGCTCAACGTCTCGCTGGTGATCACCTCGCCGGGAGTCCCGCAGACCGCGCGGCCCCCGCCGAGGTACACCACGCGGTCGAGATGTCCGGCGATGGGGTTCACGTCGTGCGCAACGAGCAGCACGGTGATGCCGTGATCGCGGCATAGTTCAGCGACGAGCTGGGTCACCATCGCCTGGTTCGGCAGGTCGAGGCTGTCGAGCGGTTCGTCGAGCAGCAGCATGCGCGGCTCGCGTGCGAGCGCCTGGGCGATGAGCAGCCGCTGCTGCTCGCCACCCGAGAGCGTGCCGATCGGGCGGTGCGCGTAGGCCGTCGCGCCGACCTGCTCGATCACCGCGTCGACCCGCGCCCGGCTGGCCCGCCGGGACCGCGGTGACAGAGGTACTCCCCAGCGCGCACCGTCGACCCCGAGCCGTACGACGTCGAGGCCGCGGACGTGTGTCCCGGCATCGAAGCTGCGGCGCTGCGGGAGGTACCCGACGAGCGGGCGAGCCTGGGCCGGTGGGCGCCCGAGGACCCGTACCGATCCGCGGTCGAGGCTGAGGAGCCCGAGGATGACCCGCAGCAGCGTGGACTTGCCCGCACCGTTCGGACCGAGCACGGCCACGAACTCGCCCGCCGGCAGCTCGAGATCGACGCCGTGCCACACCGGCCGGCCGCGGCGGGCGATCGCGGCATCGTGCAGCTCGACGGCAGGTGCCGTCATCGGCTTGCCCCGTCCGTGAGTGCCGCGGCGAGCTGTTCGAGCTGGGCGCGCTGCCAGTCCTGGAAGGTCGTAGCCGGCGGGGGTGTCTCGGTGATCTCGACGACCGGGATCGCCCGCGACCGCGCGCGCTCGACAAGGCGCTGCACGTCGGGCGTCGTGTTCTGCGCGTTGACGATGAGCACCGCGACCTCGCGGCGGGCGAGCTGCTCGTCGACCGTCTGCTTGTCGCGTGCGGGTGGCTCGCGCTCTTCGCTGATCGCGTCGAGGAACCCGGAGGGTGTGCGCAGGTCGAGACCGGCCGCGGCGGTCAGTCCGGCGGCGATGCTCTCCGACGCGGCGACCGGCGTGCCCTGGAACCGGTCGCGGATCGATGCGAGCAGCCGGTTGTGGTCGGCGAGCGCGACGTCGACGAACCAGTCGTGGCGTGCCGCGTAGTACGGCGCACCTGCGGGGTCGAGGTGCTGGTAGTCGGCGGTGATTCGGTCGATCACCCGCCGAACGTCGGCGGGGTAGTACCACCGGTGCGGGTTGGCGCCGAGGGGGAGGCCGAGGAGGTCACCGACATCGAGCACGGTGCGCGCGTCTCCGTCGTCGGCGTCGACGAGGTCGCCGGCCCATGCGTCGTAGCCGAGGCCGTTGAGGACGACGTAGCGGGCGCGGGCGATCGCCCGCGCGTCGGCCGCGGTTGGCTCGTAGTCGTGCGGGTCGGCGGTGGGGTTGTCCACGATCACGGTCACCGCGACCCGCTCGCCCCCGAGCTGCTCGGCGATGCTGCCCCACGGGCTCTCGGCTGCCACGACCGCGAGCTGGCCGCCGCCGGCCGTCGAGGCAGGCGCGGCAGACAGACTGCACGCTCCGGCCGCGAGCAGCACGGTGGCGGCGACGGGAATGCCGGCTCGTCGCACAGGAAGGAGGCTAATCGAGAGCGATTCTCGTTACAACTGGAACGGGAATGGTTCTCGATCAGGACGTGCGGGCTAGCATTTGCGTGTGGGGATCGACGTTCACGAGGGAGCCGCCGCCCGGCTCCGCCAGCAGGAGCAGCGCTACACCGCCAACCGGCGGGCGATCGTGGAGGCGCTGTCGCTGGCTGACCGGCCGCTGACCGTCCCCGAGGTGCTCGAGCGCGGCGACCGGATGCCGCAGAGCTCGGCGTACCGGAACATGGCGTTGCTCGAAGACGCGGGCATCGTCCACCGTATCGTCGGGGGTGGCGAGCACGCCCGCTACGAGCTCGCCGAGGATCTGACCGCGCACCATCACCATCACCTGATCTGCTCGTCGTGCGGTGCGATGGAAGACGTGACGTTGCCGGCTGAGCTCGAACGTTCGGTGGAGCGCGCGTTGCAGCGGGCTGCTCGCCGGCGCCAGTTCCGCGGGTCGCACCACCGCGTCGACCTCGTCGGCGTGTGCGGCGACTGCGCCACCGCTTCCTGACGGGCTCGACGCCGCCGCACCTGGCCGATTCAGGGCGACCATCGTGCATCGAGCACCGGAATCCGGTGCTCGATGCACATCGGTCGACCAATCAGCGGTTGACCTCGGCCTTCCAGTCGCCCGTCAGCGGGATCCGGGTGAGAGCCGCGGCAGCCCGCAGCAGCCACTCGAGCACCTCGTCGTGCGGGCTCTCCGGGTGCACGGCGACGACCAGGCCGCGCCGGGGATGGTCGGCGAGGACGACCCAGTGGGTGGGGACCGCGACTCCGGCCTCGGCGAGCGCCTTCGCCGCCTTCGGTCCCGCCTTGTGGAGGATGCCGAGCTCGGCGTGCGGTGGCTTCTGCTGCGGTTGCGGCGCGACCCAGGTGCAGACCGGCACCGGCGGGCCGGTGCCCGAGAAGATCCGGCCGAGCAGCGTCTGCGGCGGCGGCTCGTCGTCGGGATGAACGCCCGGGTACAGGTTGATCCAGCCGTGCTGCGCCTCGGTGAGCTCGGCCATCAGCCGCACGACCGGCTCCCGGCTGCTCCGGTCAGCGGCGCGGAACTCCACCTGGTCGGGCGTCCGCGCCATGCCCCCGTTTCTACAGGTACCGTGCGGGTGAAGCGGACCAGGGGGCCACCGTGACGGCAACCGTCGATGATGCACTGACCTATCGAGGGTTCCCCAGAGTCGAGCTGATCGACGACTACCGGCTCGCTCTGGTGAGCCGAGCGCTCGACGACCGCGAGATCAGCCTGCAGAAGCAGAGCCGCGTGTACTTCCAGATCTCCGGCGCAGGCCACGAAGCGTTGCTGCTCGCCCTCGCCCATTCGCTGCGGGCCGGGTCCGACTGGTTCTTCCCCTACTACCGCGACCGCGCGCTGGTGCTCGGCCTCGGCGTGACCCCGAAGGACGTCCTGCTCGAGGCGGTCGGTTCGGCCGAGGACCCGGCGAGCGGCGGCCGGCAGATGCCGTGCCACTGGGGCGACCGGGCACGCCACATCGTCACGCAGTCGTCGCCGACGGGCTCGCAGTGCATCCCCGCGGTCGGCTGCGCAGAGGCGACCCGCTACATCCAGGGTCGCAACCTGCCCGGCTGCGACGCACACGGTGACGAGATCACCTACGTCTCACTCGGCGAAGGTGCCACGAGCGAAGGCGAGTTCTGGGAATCGCTCAACACCGCGTGCCGGCTGCACCTCCCGGTGCTCTACGTGGTGGCCGACAACGGCTACGCGATCTCGGTGCGCGCCGAGGACCAGTCGCCCGCGCCGATCTCCGAGATGGTGCGCGGCTTCCGCGGCCTAGCCGTCACCAAGATCGACGGCCGCGACTACTTCCAGGCCCGGCACTTCGGTGCCCGCGCTGTTGCGCGCGTGCGGGCCGGCGAAGGCCCCGGCCTCATCCATGCAAAGGTGACGCGCCCGTACTCACATTCCGCGGCCGACACACAGTCGAAGTACCGGCCCGCGGAGGAGCTCGCCGACGAGGCAGCGCACGACCCGATCCTGGTCCTCGAGCACGAGCTGGTCTCGGGAGGCGTGCTGACGTTGGAGGACGTCGAGCGAATTCGGCAAGAGGCGCGCCAGATCGTCGCGACCGCCGCGAAGGAAGCGCTCGCGGCGGCGAAGCCCGATCCATCGACCGTGCTCGACCACGTCTACATCGTGCCGCCGATTCCGCCGCCACCACCGGGCAGCGAGGCCGGCGAGGGCGAACCGGTGACCTTCGGTGAGGCGATCCGGCGCACGTTGCACGAGTTGATGGCGGCTGACGAGCGCATCCGGGTCTTCGGCGAGGACGTCGCCGACGCGCCCGAGGACGTGCTGGCGAACGTCGAGGGTAAAGGCGGCGTGTTCGGCACGACGCACGGCCTGCAACGCACGTTCGGGATCGCGCGGTGCTTCAACACCCCGCTGGCGGAGGCGAACATCGTCGGGCGGGCCATTGGCCAAGCGGTGCGTGGGCTGCGACCGTGCCCGGAGATCCAGTTCTTCGACTACATCTGGCCGGCCATGCAGCAGATCAAGAGCGAGGCGGCGACGATCCGCTGGCGCTCGAACGGCGCGTGGGACTGCCCGGTCGTGCTGCGCGTCGCGATCGGCGGTTATCTCACCGGCGGCGCGATCTGGCACAGCCAGTGCGGCGAGTCGATCTTCACCCATGTGCCGGGCCTGATCGTGATGTTCCCGTCGCGGGCGCGCGACGCGGCAGGCATGCTGCGCGCCGCGTTCCGCTGCGAGGACCCCGTGCTGTTCCTCGAGCACAAGCACCTGCTACGCCAGCCGTACGCGAAGGACCCGTTCCCGGGGCCCGACTACGTGGTGCCGCTCGGTTCTGGTGCCGTCGTGCAGGAGGGCGCCGACCTGACGATCGTGACCTACGGCGCGACCGTCGAGAAGTCACGGCAGGCCGTGACGTTGCTCCGCGACGAGGCGTCGGTCGAGATCATCGACCTGCGATGCCTCGTGCCGTGGGACCACGACCTGGTCGCGGCATCGGTCGCCAAGACGGGCAGGGTCCTCGTCGTGCACGAGGACATCCGCACCTCGGGGTTCGGCGCGGAGGTGGCGGCGTGGATCGCGCAGGAGTGCTTCACGTCCCTCGACGCACCGGTCGGTCGGGTCGGGGCGAAGGACTGCCACGTCGCCTACGCGCCCGTGCTCGAGGACGCCATCCTCCCGCAACCGGCGGACATCGCGGCAGCCGCGCGCGACCTCCTCGCGTTCTGAGCCCTGCCGCTCAGGGCCTCAACTGGTCGAGCGGGACCGTCGCGACCTGGTAGCCCTCGGCCTCCAGCGCACTGATGATCGCGGCGGCATGAGCCGCGTCCATCGCCTCGATCGCCAGCTCGACTTCGGCACTGTGGATCGGCGCGCGAGCGAACAGCCGCTGGTGGAGCACCTCGACGATGTTGCCGCCGGCGTCGCCGACCACCCGCGTGAGCCTCGCCAGCGCGCCGGGCCGGTCGTCGAGCCACACCCGCAGGCGCGAGAGCCGCCCGGTGTGGACCAGCCCGCGCAGGATCGTCGACGCCAGCAGCCGGGGGTCGATGTTGCCGCCGCTCAGCACAACGCCGACGGTGTGACCCGAGAAGCGGTCCCGGTGTTCGGCGATCGCGGCAAGACCGGCGGCGCCCGCGCCCTCGGCGACCACCTTTTCGATCTCGAGGAACAGGTTGACGGCTTCTTCGACGGCGCGCTCGCTGACCGTGACCATCTCGACCGCGGCAGTGCGCAGCAGCTCGAGGGTCAGCCGGCCGGGCCTCGACACGGCGATGCCTTCGGCCATCGTCGGCCCACCGGGAACCGGTCGGTCGTCACCGGCGAGGGCGCGCACCATCGACGGGTACGACTCGGTCTGCACGCCCACCAGCGCGACCTGTGGCGCCCGTTCGCGGTACACGACCGAGATCCCGGCGAGGAGCCCACCACCACCGACGGGCACGACGAGTGTGTCGAGCTCCGGATGGTCGGCGAGCAACTCGAACGCCACCGTGCCCTGGCCGGCGATGACGGCGGGATCGTCGAAGGGGTGTACGAACGTGCGGCCCTCCTGCGCGAGGATCTCCTTGCCGCGCTCGAACGCCTCGCGCACGTCGACGCCGGACAGCTCGACGGTGGCGCCGAGCGCTCGGGTGCTGGCGACCTTGACGAACGGGGTAGTCGCCGGCATCACGACCTTGACATCGATGCCGAGCAACGTCGCGTGCCGAGCGACGGCCTGGCCGTGGTTGCCCGCGCTCACCGTCACGACCCCATGCGCCCGCTCGCGGTCGGTGAGCTGCAGCAACCGGTTGCGGGCGCCGCGCTCTTTGAATGACGCGGTGAACTGGAGATTCTCGAACTTCACGACGATCGTGCAACCGAACAGCTCCGACAGCGTGTGCGACACGGCGCTCGGGGTGTGCTCGACCGCTCCCTCGATGGCCTGTGCCGCGCGCTCGACGTCGGCGATCGAGACCGGCGCAGGCATCAGCCTGCCGGGTGCGGCGAAAGCGCCACGCTCAGACGCCGATGCCGCGTGGTGACGACCACAGCTCCGCCCAGAGTTGCCGCGAGGCCGAGGCGGGGTCGTCGAGCACCGCGATCGACGGGCCGAGCTCCATGACCTTGCGCTGGCCGTCGCGATACGCGGGCCATTCCGGGATGCCGTCGTGGTCGGGGAGTCCGTGGTGGGCCATCGCCGTCCAGGCTCGCGAGGTGGCCTGCGCAAGCGAGCGCGTCGACTCGTCGACGTCTCCGATGAACATGTCGACGCCGCGCTGGTCCACGTTGTCGAAGACGAACGGGATGTCGATCGCGTGGCACGCGCCGAGCGCGCCACCGAACGCGGTCGAGCGGTAGGCGAACCGGTAGCTGTACGTGCCCGGCTGATGCGGTGCTTGCGCTTCGGCGAGCCGGGTCGCCGGCACACGGAACACCCAGTCGGTCGCGATCGCACACCAGATCTCGTCGTTCGAGGCGCCTGGATGCTCGCCTCGATACACGTCGATCACGTCGCTCGCCCGGTCACCGACCACGCGCCGGAGCCGGCGGACGAGGTGCTCGTCGGACATCGGGCCCGAGGCGCGCTCCATCAGGTGGAACAGGTTCCACTCCTCGGCGGTCGTGCCGACCAGCAACTTGACCCCGGCGGCGGCGCCGTCACGGATCGCGTCGATCGGCGGGCGCGGCAGCACCTGACCGTCGACGACCGGACAGAACGGCAGACCACGGCCCGCCGCGGCCGCGAGCCGCTCGGCCGCGCTCTGCTGCGCGGCGAGAAGCTGGCTGGTGGGCAGCTCGACGAGCGCGTCCGCGCTGGCCTCTCGCAGTGACAGCTCCGCGAGGAACGCCGAGGCAACCTCGCGAGCCTGCTCGGTGCTGGCGGCGTGATCGGCCGCGCCGCTCTGGGGGATCGCGGCCCGCAGCAGGTCGGGTACGCGCGGCACGCCGAGCAGCGTGGCGACGCTCATGCCGCCGGCCGACTCGCCGAAGATCGTGATGCGCTGCGGGTCGCCGCCGAACGACGCGATGTTGTCGCGCACCCATTCGATCGCCGCGATCTGGTCGCGCAGCCCGTTGTTGCCCGACCCTTCGAAGCCGGTGCCGAGCACGTCGTCGAGGTACAGGAAGCCGAGCGAACCGAGCCGGTAGTTGATCGTCACGACGACGACGTCGCCCTGTGACGCGAGCCGGGCGCCGGAGTACCACGGCGTCGAGCCCTGCCCCGCGGTGAACGCGCCGCCGTGGATCCACACCATGACCGGCCGCGCCCGGTCGTCGAGTGCCGGCGTGTACACGTTGAGGAACAGGCAGTCCTCGCTGCCGTCCACCGGCGGTGCCGACAGCATGGTCTCGAGTGCGGAGGGGTTCTGCGGGGCGGGAGGGCCGAAGCGGGTCGCGTCGTACACGCCGTCCCACGGCTCGACCGGTTGCGGCGGCCGGAACCTGGCCGCGGTCGCGTACCGGATGCCCCGGAACTGGAGCACGCCGTCCTTGTCGAGCCCCTGGATCTTGCCGTTGCGAGTGGAGGCGATCACGGGTGGGCACCGTACCGGACGATGGCGTCCGCGACCGTGGCGCACCCTCGACCGAGCACGATCGTGTAGTGGTTGACGTCGGGCACCTCGACGACGTCTCGCTGGTCGGGGTCCTCGGCTTGCCAGGTGGCGGCGAGGTCGGCCGGGATCATCGGGTTCGGTTCGTCGAGCAGGCCGCGTGGCGCGCGGAGGAGTACCGCGGGCATCGTCAGCCGGTGCGCGGGCTCTCCCGCGGTGTGCACTTCAGCGCCGTCGGCGCGCACGGCTGCTTCGCGGACCGACGAGCGGCAGGTGGGCGGCACGCCTTCTAGATCGTGGTCGGTGTAGGCGACGAGGTCGGCGTCGAGGACGTCGTCGTTGCCGAAGGCCGGGTGCGCGCGCCAGAAGTCGTGATAGGCCTCACGCGACGCGAACATCTGACGGAGGCGAGCGATCGCAGGCCCGAGGAACGCGTCGAGGAAGTTCTGGACGTCGAGGTCGGGCGGGACCGGCAACGTCAACCCACCGTCGACGAGAACGACGGCGCGGGCGCGATCGGGATGGTCGGCAGCGAGGCGCGCCATGACGTAGGCGCCCATCGAGTGGCCGACCAGCAGCGCTCGCTCGACGTCGAGTGCGTCGAGGATCGCGAGCTGGTCGTCGCGATGGACGGCCATGCCGAACGGACCGGTCACGCCGTTGCTCCTGGCCCGGCCACGCAGGTCCGCGGCGACGAAGCTGAATCGGTCGCCGACGGCGCGCGCCACCGCGAGCCACGACATCGCGTTGGCGGTGATCCCGTGGGCGGCGAGCACGACCGGTGCCGTGCCGAGCGGGGCGCCGGTGTGCCAGACCGCCAGCCTGCCGCCGCTGACGTCGACGTCGAAGCGGTTCACGATCGCGCACCGTAGCGGGCGCCGGTACGGTGCCGAAGGTGGACCAGATGCCACCCCCGCCGGCGCAGGACCGATGGGAAGCCGACGTCGTGACCGCCGACGGCGGCACCGTGCACGTCCGGCCGATCCGCGGTGACGACGGGCCACGGCTCGTGGCGTTCCACAGCCGGCAGTCCGCCGAGTCGATCTACTTCCGCTTCTTCAGCCCGCGCCCGGAGCTGTCGGACGCGGAGGTCGAGCACTTCACCCATGTCGACGGCCGCGACCGCATGGCGTTCATCGCGCTCGTCGGCGACGACCTGATCGCGGTCGCGCGCTATGACCGCCTCGAAGGTCGCACCGATGCCGAGGTCGCCTTCTTCGTCGACGAGGAGTACAAGGGCCGCGGCGTCGCGACGATCCTGCTCGAGTACCTCGCCGCGGCCGCACGGGAGGTGGGCATCACCTCGTTCAGCGCGACCGTGCTGCCTACGAACCGGCGCATGATCGGCGTGTTCCGCCAGGCCGGCTTCAAGGCCACGAGCCAGTTCGCCGGCGGTGTCATCGAGGTGCATCTCGACCTCGAGCCGACACCGGAGGCGCTGGCCGCGATGGAGGAGCGAGCGCGATCAGCCGAAGCTCGCTCGGTCGCGCGGTTGTTGCGACCGTCGAGCATCGCGGTGATCGGCGCCGGCCGCGAACCCGGCGGCCTCGGTCACGAGCTGTTCCGTCACTTGCTCGAGCACCGGTTCGCGGGTCCGGTGTACCCGATCAACCCGTATGCGGAGCACGTGGCGGGCGTGCGAGCATTCGCGTCGATCCTCGACGTGCCTGACCGCGTCGACCTCGCGGTCATCGCGCTGCCCACTGCGGCAGTTGCCGAGGCGGTCGAGCAGTGCGCGCTCGCCCGCGTCGGCGGGCTCGTCGTGCTATCGGGTGGCTTCTCCGAAGCCAGTGCCGAAGGTGGGGCAGCCGAGCGCGAGCTCGTCTCGTTCGCGCGCCGCAACGGCATGCGGATGATCGGCCCGAACAGCATGGGCGTCATCAACACCGATCCCGACGTGAGCATGCACGCGTCGTTCGCGCCGATCGAGACGATCCCCGGAAGGGTGTCGCTGTCCGCGCAATCCGGGGCGCTGGTCGCGGCGATCCTCGACGGTGCGCATCGCATCGGCCTCGGCATCGCCACGGCGGTGTCGATCGGCAACAAGGCCGACATCAGCGGCAATGACCTGCTCCGCTACTGGGCGAGCGACGAGCGGACCACCGCGGTGCTGCTCTACCTCGAGTCGTTCGGCAACCCGCGCCGCTTCAGCCGGCTTGCCCGCGACGTGTCACGCACGAAGCCGATCGTCGCGGCTACCCACGCGCCGAGCCCGATGACCGACGCACTGCTTGCCCAGACCGGTGTCGTCCGGGTGGACACGATCGAGGAGATGCTCGACGTGGCGCGTGTCCTCGCCCACCAGCCGGTGGTGCCGGGGCCGCGGGTCGCGATCCTCGGCAACGCCGGTGGCCCGACGACGCTCGCGGCCGATGCAAGCCTCGCGTCCGGCCTCGAGCTGGCCATGCTCGCCCCGGACACGGTCGCCTTGGTCCGCGAGCTCGCGCCCGCAGGCGACCCGACCGCCAACCCGGTGGAGCTGACGTATCTCGCGACAGCCGGTGACTACGAGCGGGCGCTGGGCGCGCTGCTGGCCGACGCAGGCGTGGACGCGGTCCTCGTCGTGTACACGCCGCCAACGCGCGCGGACGTCGACGCGGTCGGCGCCGCGCTGCTCCGCGGGTCGGCGGCCGCGCCCGACAAGGTGCTGGTCGCGTCGCTGTTCGCCCCGCAGGCGAGGTTGCTGGTCAGCGACGGCGAGCGTTCGCTGCCGAACTTCCGGTTCGCGGACTCCGCGGCCCGCGCTCTCGGCCGGGCCGCTGAGTACGGGCGGTGGCGCCAGCGACCGGCAGGCACGGTGCCCGACCTAGAGGGCACCGACGTCGATGCGGCGGAAGCGATCGTGAAGGCCGCGCTGGCCGCGAACCCGAACGGTGCGCCGCTGTCGCGCGAAGCCGCACGGCAACTGGCCGCCGCCGCGGGGTTGGAGGTCGTCGACGAGCGGATCGTGCACTCGGCTGCCGACGTCGTGGCTGCTGCCGCGGCTATCGGATATCCCGTGGCGCTGCGCGCGTCGCGCCTCGACCACTTCCCGAAGACCGAAGCGGGTGGCCTGGCCCTCGACCTCCACGACGAGGACGCGACGGTGCGGGCATACGAACGGATGCATGCCCACCTTGGGCCGGCCATGGAGCCTGCGATCGTGCAGCGCATGGTCGAGCCCGGTGTCGACGTGCGCCTGCGGGTGATACCGGACCCGGTCGTCGGGGCGGCGATCGCGATCGGCCCGGGCGGAGCGGCCGGTGAGCTGCTCCTCGACGACGCGGTCCAGGTGGTGCCGCTCACCGACGTGAGCGCGGACGACCTGCTCGGATCGTCCCACGTTGCCGCGCCGCTGGGAGACCGAGCGCGAGCCCACCTGCGCGACGCGGCGCTGCGCTTGTCGTGGCTGGCCGACGAGCTGCCATCGATCGCGGACGCGGCGTTGAACCCGATCATCGTGCGCGACGACGGCGCGACGGTGATCGGGATGACCGCTCTGGTCGTGCCACAACGGCGAGAGCCAGAGCTTCCGGTCCGGCGGTTGTGAGCAGTCAGCGGGGCAGACCGAGCACGCGCTCGCCGAGCACGTTGCGCAGGATCTGGGTCGTGCCGCCCATGATCGTGTACGCCGGCGCGTAGCAGAGCGCGCGGGCGGCGCGCCCGCCGAGACCGTAGGCCTCGCCCCAGAGCTGCGCGTAGGGGCCGAGCACACGCGCGCAGAACGCGGCGACGCGCTGTTCGAACTCCGTGCCGAACGTCTTGGTGGCGGCAGAGAAGCCTTGCGGTGCCTGCCGGAGGGTCTCGCGCAGGACCAGCAGCCGCCCGATCCGGTACGAGGTCTCGATGGAGGCGAGCTCCTGACGCACCAGCGGGTCAGTGCGGTCGAGCGCGCTCGACGCGCGCACGTCCCGGTACAGTGCGTAGTTCGACACCAGCCGGTCGATGCCGCCGCGCTCGTGCTCCATCTGGCGCATCAACTGCCGAAAGCTGTTGTTCTCCTCGCCGACGAGGTGGTCGGCAGGGACGCGCACGCCGTCGAAGGTGACCTCGCAGAAGTGGCGGTTGGTGGTCATGTCCTCGATGGGGCTGACGTGCACGCCCGGCGAGTGCATGTCGACCACGAGCTCGGACAGTCCTGCATGCTTCGGCGCGTCCGGGTCGGTGCGGGCGACGAGATAGCACCAATCAGCGAACGCGGCGCCGCTGGTCCACACCTTCTGGCCGTCGACCACCCATGAGTCACCGTCACGCACCGCCCGAGTGCGCAGCGAGGCGACGTCGCTGCCCGCGTCGGGCTCGGACATCCCGATGCACCACATGGAGGTGCCGGCGACGATGTCGGGTAGCCAGCGCCGGCGTTGCTCCGGTGTGCCGAACTGCAGCAGCGTCGGGCCCATCTGCCGATCGGCGAACCACATCGCCGCGATGGGCGCGCCGTGCGCAATGAGCGCTTCGAAGACGACGAAGCGTTCGAGCGCGCTTCGGCCATGACCGCCCTCCTCAACCGGCCAGGTCATGCCGATCCACCCGCGCGCACCGAGTTCCTTCGCGAAATCGGGATCGTGGCCGACGATCCAGGAGTCCTCGGGGAACGGGGAGCGGCTCGCCCATTCGAGTGCGACCGCGGTTGCCTCGGCGCGGAGCGCATCGAGCTCGGCGGGAAGGGCGAAGTCCATCGGTGGTGCAGCCTACGGTGCCGGTTCCGCGCGGACGATCTGGCTCACCCGGACGATCGGGCTCACGCGAGGAGCACGAGCTTGCCGAACTTGCCGCCGGCCGCAAACTGCTCGTAGGCCGCGGTCGCGTCGGCCATCGCGAACGTCGCCTGCACCGGCACCCGCACCCGCCCGGATGCGAGCAGCGGGAGCACCTGGTGCTCGACGGCGCGGGCCGCGACCGCCTTGTCCTCCAGCGATCGCGCCCGCAACGTCGAGCCGTGGATCCGGGCCCGCTTGTGCATGAGCCGCAACAGGTCGAGCTCCACCTTGCTCCCGGCGCCTGTGCCGATGACGGCGATGCGGCCACTCACCGCGAGGGCGTCGAGGTCGGCCGGGAAGTTCGGCGCGCCGACCAGCTCGAGGATCACGTCGAACGGCCCGTGCGCGGTGAATTCGCCGGGGTCGACCACGACCGCGCCGAAGGCGCGCACCGCCTCGCGGCGCGCCGGGTCGCGGACAGTTGCCACCACGGTCGCACCGGCGGCCACGGCGAGCTGGACGCCGGCGGCGCCGACGCCGCCTGCGGCACCGTGCACGCACGCCCGCTCGCCGAGCCGCAGCCCGCACTGGGTGAACAGCGCGTCGTGCGCGGTCGTGAACGCCTCGGGGAAGCCGCCCGCTTCCGCCCAGGGCATGCGCGGGGGGACCGGCAGCGCGTGCCGCTCGGGCACGACCGCGAGCTCGGCCTGCGCGCCACCGCCGACCACGGCCATCACCCGGTCGCCGGGGGCGAAGCGCTCGACCCCGTCACCGGTTGCGACCACCTCGCCCGCGAGCTCGAGGCCGGGGATATCGGCGGGGCTACCCGCGGGCGCCGGGTAGAAGCCGGCGCGCTGGATCAGATCGGCGTTGTTGACGCCCGCGGCGTGCACCGCGACCAGGAGCTCGCCCCGGCCGGGCACGGGGTCGGGGTGCTCGCGCCATTCGAGCGCGCCGTCGACGATCGTGACCGCCCGCATCGACGGCGAGGATCAGCCGCGCTGGTCGATCGGGATGTAGGCGCGCTCGGGCGGTCCGATGTAGAGCTGGCGCGGGCGGGCGATCCGCGAGTCCTGCTCGAGCAGCTCCTCCCAGTGCGCGAGCCAGCCCGTCGTGCGGGGGATGGCGAACAGTACCGGGAACATGTCGATCGGGAAGTTCATCGCCTGGTAGATGAGCCCCGAGTAGAAGTCGACGTTCGGGTACAGCTGGCGGCTGGTGAAGTACTCGTCGCTGAGCGCGACCTCCTCGAGCTTGAGCGCGATGTCGAGCAACGGGTTCTTCCCCGTCACCTCGAACACCTGGTCTGCGGTGTGCTTGATGATGCGCGCTCGCGGGTCGTAGTTCTTGTACACGCGGTGACCGAAGCCCTGGAGCCGCCCGCCGGTGCCTTCCTTCACGCTGCGGACGAACGGCTCGACGTTCTCCATCGAGCCGATCTCGGTGAGCATGCGCACGACTTGCTCGTTGGCGCCGCCGTGGCGGGGGCCGTAGAGCGCGGCGCACGCCGCCGCGCACGCAGTGTACGGATCGGCATGCGACGAGCCGACGACGCGCATCGCGGTCGTCGAGCAGTTCTGCTCGTGATCGGCGTGGAGGATGAAGAGCACGTCGAGCGCCCGCGCCAGTACCGGGTTGTCGTAGTCGACCCACTCGACCGGGTTGAACATCATGTTCAGGAAGTTCTCGGTGAACCCCTTCGAGTTGTCGGGGTACACGAACGGCATGCCCGTGTAGAAGCGGTACGCGCAGGCGGCGATCGTCGGCATCTTCGCGATGAGCCGGACGGTCTGCTTGTGGCGGATCTCGGCGTCACCGATGTGCTTGGCCTCGGGGTAGAAGGTCGACAGCGCGCCGACGGCCGACACCAGCATTCCCATCGGATGGGCGTCGTAGTGGAAGCCCTCCATGAAGCGCTTCCGCATGTTCTCGTGGATGAACGTGTGGTACGTGATCTCGTGCTTCCAGGTTTCGAACTGCTCCGCCGTCGGCAACTCCCCGTGGATGAGCAGGTAGGCCACCTCGAGGTACGTCGACTGCTCGGCGAGCTGCTCGATGGGGTAGCCGCGGTAACGCAGGATGCCCTTGTCGCCGTCGAGCTCGGTGATGGCGCTCGCGCACGCGGCGGTGGTCATGAACGCGGGGTCGAAGAACCAGACGTTGGGCAGCAGCTTGCGCCATTCGGTGGCGTCGACACCGCCGTCGCGGATGGGGATCTCGATGCTGTCGCCCGTGCGGTTGTCGGTGATCGTGATGCTGTCTGCCACGGGAGCGAATCTACTGGCCGCGCCGGCGGGCCGGCCTCCCGGCAGGCGGATCGCGCCTACTGCGGCACGACGATCGGCGTGCCGGCCACGTGGTCGGGGATGGTCCGGTTGATCGTGTCCACCACCTGGGCGAAGACCCGCTCGGCATGGTCGGGGTCGTTGAAGTTCATCGTGACCACCGCGCCGTTCGCGAGGGAGATCTCCATCCGCCGATGCAGGCTGTTGTGCGAGCCGGTGAGCTTCACGATCGCGATGTGGGCCGCGTTGATGACCGTCATGTTCAGGTCGGCCGCGTTGCCCAAGTCGAGGTTCACCGTGCGGTTCTCGTCCACCCGGGGCACCCCCGAAGCGTACTGCCGGCGGCCCGTGTGCCCGGTCCGGAGGGCTGCACTCGGCGGGCTCACAGCGGACCGTTGTCGTGGCGGCGGGCGACGAGGCGCTCCTGCTTGCTCGCCAGCAACTCGAGCGCGCGGGCGACGACGGCCCGGGTGTCGGCGGGATCGATGACGGCGTCCACCGACCCCCGCTCCGCGGCCCGCCACGGGTTGAGGAAGCGCTCCTCGTAGTCGGTCTCGCGGGCGGCACGCTCGTCCTCGCTCGAGCCTCGGTGCAGGATCTCGACCGCGCCCTTCGCGCCCATCACCGCGACCTCCGCGCTCGGCCAGGCAAGGTACAGGTCGCTGCCCATCGGGCGCGAGTCCATCACGATGTACGCACCTCCGTACGCCTTGCGGAGCACGACCGCGATGCGGGGCACGGTGGCGCGGGCGTACGCGAAGGCAAGCTGGGCGCCGTGGCGGATCATGCCGCGCCATTCGAGGTCCTTGCCGGGGTAGAAGCCCGACGTGTCGACGAGCGTCACGATCGGCAGGTTGAACGCGTCGCAGAACGAGACGAACCGCGCGCCCTTCTGCGACGCGGCGATGTCGAGGGTGCCCGCGACGGCTTGCGGTTGGTTGGCGACGATGCCGACGGGGTGACCGGCGATGCGGGCCAGCGCGGTCACGAGGTTTGGTGCCCACGAGGGCCGCAGCTCGAGGACCTCGCCGCCGTCGGCCAGCTCGGCAGTGGCGTCGCGCACGTCGTAGCTGGCGTTGCTGGCGGCTGGAACGAGATCGCGCAGGCGGGGGACGGGCCGGTCGGGTGGGTCCGCGGGCGTCTGGAACGGCGGTGGCACGTCGGCGTGAGGGGGGAGGAACCCCAGCAGGTCGGCGACCGCGTGGAGCGCGTCATCCGCGTCACGCGCGACGAGCGTGGCCAGCCCGGTGCGCGCCGCGTGCACGGCCGCACCGCCCAGCTCGGTGGTGTCGACACCGACGCCGGTGATGTCGCGCACCATGCGGGGCCCGCTGACGAACGCGTACGCGTCCACGGTCATCACGACCTGGTCGGCAAGACCGAGGAGCAGGGCAGGCCCCGACACCGCCGGACCGGTCGCGACCATCACGATCGGTACCACGCCGGAGCACGCGGTCAGGGCGCGAGCGGCGCGGCCCCACCCGAACGTCGCCGCCAGTCCCGAGGTGACGTCGGCGCCGCTCGACGCGATCTCGACCACGAGCGGGATCCGCGCCGCGAGCGCGTGCCGGGCCACCTCGGCGAGCGTGTCGCCATCCTCTGGAGTGAGCGCGCCACGGCGGATCGAGGGATCGCAGCGGGCGGCGATGACGTCGTGGTCGCCGAGCCGCGCTCGCTGCGCGCCGACCGCTCCCGGTGTCCCGGAGCGGAAGCGCAGCTCCGTCGCGACCGGGACCATGCGACCTGCGACCCGCGCCCGATCCGGAGGGTTACGTGGGCGCCGAAGTGGTGGCGGCGCGAATGCCGGGCTGCTCCGGCGCCGCCGCAACGACGACGTCGCGGATCACGTCGGCGAGCACCCGCGCGGGCGCGGACGGCATGCCCCGGCGCCGGCGGGCGAGGCCGACCGAGCGGCCGGTGAGCCCGTCGACCTGCACGACCCGCCACGGCCCGCTGAGCCAGTGAGGGACCGCGGACGCGGGCAGCACGGCCGCGCCGAACCCCTCGAACGCGAGCGACGCGACGAGGCGCATGCCGTCGACCTCGGCCTTCGTGCGCAGCTCGACCCCGGCGGCCTTCCCCTGCGCGTCGAGGTCGTCGCGAAAGGCGGTGCCGCGCGGCTCGAGCAGTAGCTCGTGCTCGGCCAGCTCGGCGAGGCTGATGCGCTCGAACGCGGCGAGCGGGTGGTGCTCGGGGGCGAGCACGAGAAGGTCCTCCTCGAACAGCAGCTGGTCCTCCACGTCGGGATCGTTGGTGGGCAGCGCGAGCACGGCGAGATCGAGCTGGCCGTTGACGACCTGGGGGAGCAGCGACGTCGTGGTCGCGTCGACCACCACGGTTCGCACCCGCGGGTACCGCGCCGCCATCGCCTCCAGCACCGTCGGCACCAGCCAGCGGGCGGTCGTGCCGATGACGCCCAGCCGGGTGACGCCGGAGATCTCGTTGCGGACGGCGGCGACGTCGGCGACGAGGGCTTCGAGCTCGCGCTGGATGCGCGTCGCCCGCCGCACCACGGCATCGCCCTCGTCGGTGACCTGCCCGCTGTCCCGATCGATGAGCGTGACCCCGAGCTCGGCCTCGAGCCGCGCCACGTGGGTCGACACGTTGGACTGGACGGTGTGCAGGGCGCGGGCGGCCGCGGAGAACGACCGGTGCTCGGCCACCGCCACCAGCGCGTTCAGCTGCCGCAGGTCCATCGTCGTGCACGATGGTAGCTATCGGTTAGAACTGTTGGACAGATCGACCGTTGCTCGCGATGATGAGCGTCGAAAAGACGCCCGAGCGGTGCGGCTCTTCCCCCGGAGTCCCGCTCGAGCCACGGTCGACCGCGGTGGCCCCCAACCGCCTCGACCTGTCGGAAGGGACCGGCTCCCCCCCGCCGGTCCCTTTCCCGTTTTGGCACTACCGTGCGGGTCCGTGGGTCGGGAGGCTGCGATCTTCGACCTCGATCGCACGCTGTTGCGCGGGGCGAGCGGCCCGGTCATCAGCGACGCGCTGAAATCCGTCGGGCTGCTGCGGGCGCGGTCAATCCCGGGCGAGGGGCTCGTGTACCGCCTCTTCGACGTCATCGGGGAGAGCCGGCCGACCATGCAACTCGCCCGCCAGGCGGCGCGCTTCGCCGAGGGCTGGGCCCGCGACGACGCCCGCGAGGCCGGCCGTCGCGCGGCGGTCGCGCTCGAGAAGGCGGTGCAGCCGTTCGCGCTGCCGATCATCGAGGCGCATCGCCGCGCCGGACGCATGCTGGTGCTCGCGACGACGACGCCGTACGATCTCATCGAGCCGCTCGCGGATCTACTCGACTTCGACGCCGTCGTCGCGACCCGCTACGGCGTCCGCGACGGTCGCTACGACGGCACGATCGACGGCGAGTTCGTGTGGGGGCGGGGAAAGCTCCGCGCGGTGCAGGCGTGGGCGGACGAGCACGACGTGTCGTTGCGCGACTCCTATGCCTACTCGGACAGCTGGTTCGACGCGCCGCTGCTGTCGGCGGTCGGTCATCCCCACGCGGTGAACCCGGACCCGCGCCTCGCGATCCGTGCCGCGATCCAGCGCTGGCCGATCCTCCACTTCGACGTGCCGAGTGGCGTCCCGAAGGTGTTCGGTGTCGAACCACAACAAGTGCTGCTTGCTGCCGCGCGACCTGTGCTGATCCCGTACGCGCGCTTCGACATCAGTGGCATGGAGAACCTGCCTGAGTCAGGTCCGGCGATCGTCGTCGCCAACCACCGCAGCTACTTCGACCCGATCGCGATGGGGATCGCGCTCGCACAACGGGGCCGGCCCGTGCGCTTCCTCGGCAAGAAGGAGGTGTTCGACGTCCCGCTGGTCGGCCAGCTCGTCAAGGCGTTCGGCGGGATCCGCGTGGATCGGGGCACCGGTTCCGACGAGCCGCTGCTCGCGGCGGCCGACGCGCTGCGCGGGGGCGAGGTGGTCGCGCTGATGCCGCAGGGCACGATCCCGCGCGGCGAGGCGTTCTTCGACCCCGAGCTGAAGGGACGGTGGGGGGCGGCCCGGCTGGCGAAGATGACCGGCGCGCCGGTGATCCCCGTCGGGCTGTGGGGCACCGAGCGCGTGTGGCCACGCAGCGCCCGGCTGCCGAACGTGCTCAACGTCACCAACCCGCCGCTGGTCACGCTTCGGATGGGCGCGCCTGTCGAGCTGCCGCACCGCAGCCTCGACGCAGACACGAAGCGGATCATGCAGGCGATCACCGCGCTGCTGCCTCCCGAAGCGCACGAGCGCCGGACACCGACCGCCGACGAGCTCGCCCGCACGTATCCGCCGGGCAGGGCGCCGATTCCCGGCGACCACGAGCGCGATCGCCGCCCCGGCCAGGATTAGCCCGACCGGGCCGCGGCGGCTGCCGCGACGCGCTCGACGACGGGCTGCCACCGCTCGAGCCCCTCGACAGCGAGCCCGGGCACCTTGGCCTGCTCGTCGCAGCGTCGCAGCACGAGAGCTCCGGCGTGCTCGGGATGCGCGGCGAACGCGGCCGCCTCGCTGGCGGCCATCGGGCCACCCTGGCGGGCGAGGCTGATCGTCGAGGCGTTGCTGAGCTGGCCGCCGTAGGAGGGATCGACGGTCACGAGATAGCGCTTCGCTGGCACGTGCAGCTCCACCAGCGCGGCAACGCGCGCACCGAGCAGGCCGCGAACGGCGCGGGCGCCGATCGTGCCGTGCGCGGCGGACGCGCCGGGTGCGAGGCGATGGCCGACGTCGTGGACGAGGCCGGCCACCTGCAACTCGACGTCGTCGGGCCGCTCTGCGGCGAGGAGCGCGGCGCACTGCAGCTGATGGTCGAGCACCGGCAGCGGGTCGCCGTCGTCACCGGTGGAGTCGTAGAAGCCGTCGCATCCCGCGAGCAGCTCCCACAGATCGGCGAGGTTCATCCTTGCTGCTTCGCGCGGATGATGTTGAGCGCGCTGCCGGCCCGGAACCACTCGATCTGCTCGGAGCTGAACGAGTGCGTGCAGCTGAAGTCGATCACCGTGCCGTCCGGCTTCGTGATGCGGCATGCGACCGGTTGGTCGGGTGCGAGCGACGCGAGGCCGAGCACCGAGATGCGGTCGTCCTCGCCGATCAGGTCGTAGGTGGCGGGGTCGGTGAAGGTGAGCGGCAGCATGCCCTGCTTCTTCAGGTTGGTCTCGTGGATGCGGGCGAAGCTGCGGGCGAAGATCACCACGCCACCCCGGTAGCGTGGCTCCATCGCTGCGTGCTCCCGCGACGACCCCTCGCCGTAGTTCTCGTCGCCGACCGCACACCACCGCACGCCGGCTTCGCTCAGGTGCTTCGCGATGTCGGGATACGGCTTGGTCTCCCCGTCGAGCGGATCCTTGCCCGTACCGGGCTCGCCGGTGAACGCGTTGACGACGCCGAGGAACAGGTTGCCGGAGATGTTCTCGAGATGCCCGCGGTAGCGGAGCCACTTGCCCGCCGCGGAGATGTGGTCGGTGGTGCACTTGCCCTTCGCCTTCATGAGCACGGGCAGGTCGAGGTAGTCGTTGCCGCCCCACGGTTCGAACGGTTCGAGCAGCTGCAGCCGTTCGGAATCGGGCGCGACCACCACCTCGATGTTGCTGCGCGTCTCGGGGGGTGCGACGAAACCGGACTCGCCCGGATCGAAGCCGCGGGCAGGAAGGTCTTCGCCAACCGGCGGCTCGAGCCGCACACGCCGGCCGTCGTCGGTCACGAGCTCGTCGGTCAGCGGGTTGAACTCGAGCGTGCCCGACAATGCGTACGCGATGACCGTGTCGGGAGAAGTGACGAACGCTTTCGTGTTCGCGTTGCCGTCGTTGCGTTTCGGGAAGTTGCGGTTGTAGCTGTTGACGATCGTGTTGACCTTTGACGGGTCGAGATCGGTGCGGTCCCACTGGCCGATGCACGGACCGCACGCGTTGGCGAGCACGGTTCCGCCGATCGCTTGGAGATCGGCGAGCAAGCCGTCGCGCTCGATCGTCGCTCGCACCTGCTCGGAGCCCGGGGTTATCAGCAGTTGCGTTCGGGCGCGCAGACCCTTCGCCGCGGCCTGGCGGGCGATCGACGCGGCGCGGGTGATGTCCTCGTAGGAGGAGTTCGTGCACGAACCGATGAGCGCGGACGACACCTGGGTGGGGATCCCGTGCTCGCGCGCCCAGGCGCCGACCTCGGACACCTTGTGCGCGAGGTCGGGGGAGTCGGGGCCGTTGATGAGCGGCTCGAGCGTCGACAGGTCGATCTCGATCACCTGGTCGAAGAAGCGTTCCGGCTCCATCGCCACCTCCGGATCGGCCCGCAGGTGGTTGGCGACGGCGTTGGCGGCGTCGGCGATGTCCTCCCGGCGGGTCGCCTTGAGGTAGGCGGCCATGTTCTCGTCGTAGGGGAACAGCGAGGTCGTGGCGCCGATCTCCGCGCCCATGTTGCAGATGGTGCCCTTGCCGGTCGCGGTGATGGTGTCCGCCCCCGGCCCGAAGTACTCGACGATCGCGCCGGTGCCGCCCTTGACCGTGAGGATCTCGGCGACCCGCAGGATCACGTCCTTCGGCGCGGTCCAGCCCGACAGCGAACCCGTGAGGTGGACGCCGATGAGCTTCGGCCAGCGCACGTTGAACGGGAACCCGGTCATCACGTCGACCGCGTCGGCCCCCCCGACGCCGATGGCGACCATGCCGAGGCCACCCGCGTTCGGCGTGTGGCTGTCGGTCCCGATCATCATCCCGCCCGGGAACGCGTAGTTCTCGAGCACGACCTGGTGGATGATGCCCGAGCCCGGCTTCCAGAACCCGATCCCGTACTTGGCGGAGACCGACCGGAGGAACTCGTAGACCTCGGAGTTCACGTCGAGCGCGAACCGCAGGTCGCTCTTCGCCTCGACCTTGGCCTGGATGAGGTGGTCGCAGTGCACGGTCGTGGGCACGGCGACCTCGGGGAGCCCGGCGGTCATGAACTGGAGCAGCGCCATCTGCGCGGTCGCGTCCTGCATCGCCACCCGGTCCGGGTCGAAGTCCGCGTAGCTGCGGCCGCGTTCGAGCTCCTGGCTGCGCGGGTCACGCAGGTGGTTGACGAGGATCTTCTCGGCCAGCGTGAGCGGCCGGCCGAGCCGCTCCCGACCCATCGCCACCCGCTCGGGGAGGCGCTCGTAGACCTGCTCGACGAGGTTCAACGGGGTCCTGGCGGTCACAGCCATGTGTTGCTCCTTGCGTTCTGACCTGATATAGACAAGTCTAATACAAGTGAGACGGGTGCGCTACCAGCAGGTCGCTGACGACCTCCGTCGCCGGCTCGACGCCGGCGAGTTCACCGGCGCCGCCGCAGCGCCGCCGGTGAGCGGGCCGCGCAGCGCGGGCTCACCTGGCGCCGGTCTCCTACCCAGCGAGGCCGACTTGGTCGCAGCCTACGGCGTGAGCCGCGTGACGGTCCGCAAGGCCCTCGAAGCCCTGCGCGACGAGGGGCTGGTCGCGCCGCGGCGCGGGCTCGGTTGGGAGGTGGTGACCGACCCCTTGCGCCAGACGCTCGGCCGGCTCGGCACCATCGAGGCCCAGCTCGCCGAGGCGGGCATCCCGGCCACCCGCCGGGTGCTCGACTTCGGGTTCGTGCCGGCCCGCGCCCACGTCCGCGCCGTGCTCGGCGCCCGTCGCGTGCTGGAGGTGCGCCGGCTGACCCTTGCTGGAGGCCGCCCGTTCGCCCGGATCACGGTGTGGTGCAGCGAGACGCTCGGCCGGCACCTGTCCCTCGACGACGTCGAGCGCGCCACGTTCTACGAGCTGCTCGACGTGGAGCTCGGCGGCGCGACCCAGACGATCGGCGCGGCCGCCGCGACGAAGGCCGACGCCGAGCTGCTCGAGATCCCCGCTGGCTCGCCGGTGCTGCGCTGCGAGCGGGTGACCGCCGACGGGCGCGGGCGGGCCGTGCTCCTGAGCGAGCACGTGTTCCCCGCCGACCGCACGGAGTTCGTCGTTGAGCTCACCCGAGCCGACCGCTCGATGGCCCCGAGCGGCCTGCGCCTCGTCGAGTAGGGCGTTGCGAGTCCGACCAGACGGTGTCGAACCAACCGATCGGGCCATGGCCCGCCCGGTGTCGCGGTCGTAGCATCCCCCGAGGCCATGCCTCTGGCGGGGAGTGGACAGGCAATGCCGGAACCGGCGAGCGAAACCGAACTGCTGCTTCGAGCCGCACAGACCACGTCGCGGATCGCGTCCCGTCTCATCACGACTCCCGAGCCCAAGATCGCCGATACGGTGCGTGACGCCCTCGGCGAGCTCGGGACGGCGTACGGCATCGACCGTGCCTACCTCGTGGCGTTCGGTGGCGGGTTCCGCGAGGTCCTGCTCGCGGAGGAGTGGACCGCACCCGGCATCGACGCAGTGCTGCCCGACCTGTTCTCGATGGACGACAGCGCGTGGGCGTGGTGGGCGACCCGGCTGGCGTCCGGCGATCCGCTGGTCGTGTCGCCGCCCGAGGGGATGCGAGGCGCACCGCCCGAAGCGGTCGCACTGGTCGAACAGGAACGGATCGGGACGATCATCCTCATCCCGATCGTGGCCGCCGAGCAGGTCCGAGGCGTGCTCGCGGTCAGCGTGGTCGAGCGCAGGCTGGAAGTCGCCCCCGATGCGCTCGAGCTGCTCCGGCTGGTCGCGCAGGCCTTCGTCAACCGCCTGGCACGCGCCCAGGCCGAGCGGGCGCTGGAAGCGGTGTCCCGCGAGCTCGAGGCCCGCAACGCCGATCTGCTGCGCTCGAACCGCGAGCTCGAGGACTTCGCGTATGTCGCGTCCCACGACCTGAAGTCGCCGTTGATGATCATCGAGGGCTTCCTCGAGCTGCTCGCCACCTCCAAGGCGCACCTGCTCGACGACGAGGCACGGAGCTTCGTCGACACGGCGAAGCGGGGCGCGGAACGGATGGCTCGGCTGATCGACGAGCTCCTCGCCTACTCGCGCGCGGGGCCGTCGCCGCCCGAGCTGACCGAAGTCGACCTGCGACGCCTTGTCGAGGCCGTGGCGATGGATCGCTCTCACCACGGTGGCGTCGCCCACGTCGAGATCGGCGAGCTACCGGTGGTTCGGGGCGAGCCGACGATGCTGCGCCAGCTCGTCGACAACCTGCTGTCCAACGCCACGAAATTCGTCGCGCCGGGAACCACGCCGGTGATTCGGGTCGGCGCGGACGTCCGCGACGATCACGCGACGGTGTGGGTCGCCGACAACGGCTTCGGGATCGCCGCCGACGACCGCGATCGCGTCTTTGAGATGTTCACGCGCCTCGACGAGGCGCGCGAACACGAAGGGTCGGGCATCGGGCTCGCGATCTGTCAGCGCGTCGTGCGCGCGCACGGCGGCACGATCTGGATCGATGGTGCCGCACCCCACGAGGGCGGCGGCACGAAGGTGAGCTTCACGCTGCCGCTCGCGTGAGGCTCGCTCAACCGAGGTCGGGCCAGCTCTTGCGGCGCGCACGGCGCCGGCGGGGCCCGCGGTCGCCGAGCGCCCACGCCCGCCGCCACGACGGCGCGTCGGGACCCGACAGCGGCGGGGTCTCGCCGCGGTGGGCACGGAGGCGGGCCTGGTACCAGTCCGAGCCCACCTCGTCGGCGAGCACGGCGACGGCGCGCTCGATGCGCGCCCCGAACTTGCGCGAGTCCTCGCCCTCCGCGGGCCACATCGGCTCACCGAACGTGACCCTCGTCGTTGATCGGGCCGGCCGGGTCCTGCCCTTGCGCAGGATGCGGCCGGTGCCCTCGAGGTGCACGGGTACGACCGGCACGCCGCACCGGAGCGCGAGGTACGCGGCGCCACCCCGGAACGGCTGACCCCAACCGTCGGGGGACCGGCCACCCTCGGGGAAGATCACCATGCTCCACCCGTCCGCGATCAGCGCGGCGGCATCGTCGGCCGACCGCCGCGAGACGCGGGTCCGCTCGATCGGCACCGCGTTGAGCACCAGCGCCGACAGCGTGGACGTGACCCGGTTCGTGAAGAAGTAGTCGGCCGCCGCGCCGACGAAGGTGCGGTGCCGCCATGGCTCGGGCACCGACGACAGCAGCAGCGGCGTATCGACGTGACTGTGGTGGTTCGCCGCGAAGATCACCGGCTGCGGCGGTTCGGCCCGCTGCAGGTCGCGCAACCGGTCGAGGCCGCGCCGGTGGGGCGCGGCGAGCACCTGCACCGACGGCGCGACGACCGCCTCGAGCAGGCCGAGGCGCACCATCCGGGCGACGAACGAACGCGCCCACCCGGTGTCGTAGTCGACGCCGGTCCGGCGCCGCGGAGGAAGTTGTTCGACTGAGCTGGGTCGGGTTGCACGCGAGTACGGGAACGGCAGCCGCGCGATGGCGCGGAGCCGCAGCGCGGCGAGCGACGCGATCCCCGTCCTCACTTCACGTCCGCCAGCAGCAGCGGCGGGGCGTGCAGGTGCGTGATCGTCGGCGACACACCGACCACGTCGGAGGCCATCTCGAGCGCATCAGTCAACGTCGACGCGGCCATGAACCCGAGCCGGTGCACCGCACGCGGATCACCGCCGACGATGATGACGCGGCCGAGGTGCTCGAGCGCGTGCGCGCCCCAGTACCACATGTAGAACGGGTGAACCCCGTGGTACGCGTAGGTCGTGCGGTAGAGATGCCGGTACCACTCGTCCTCGGCGAAGCTCTTCTCGAACTCGGCCTCGATCCGCAGCGGGTCGGTCGTCTCGGCGAGCACCTGCTCGAAGAAGTCGATGTAGCTCGGGTGGTGGACCGGATGGAACTCCCACGGCGTGGGGTGGCTCATGATGAGCACGCCGCCCTCCCGGACGAGCGGCTTGCCCCGGTAGAGATTGAAGAAGTAGCCGAGGCCGAGGCACATCACGAGTATCGGGTTCATCACCGAGTTGACGTTGTACGGCCCGATGTAGGGCAGGCCCATCAGCAGGACGTCGGTCTGGCCCTCGACCTCGACGAGCTGCTGGCGGTGCACGTTGCGGATCGTCTCGTCGTGGACCGCTTCGACCTCGCCCGCCTGGACGCTGGTCATCTGATGCGGCGCCTTGATGTTCTGGAAGATCTGGCGGGCCAGCTTCGCGGGCGCGCGGGCGAGGCTCTTGCTGGCGCCCAGGAACAGCGCGCGATCGCGGGCGCTCCACTCCCACTCCCGCTTCATAAGGAACTCGAACGGCGACGGGAACGTGTCGGTGTTGAGCGTTGTCTCGATCTGGAAGATCTTCACGCCCGCATCCCGGATGACCTGACCCATTCGCCAGTTGCTGGAGTGCAGCGCGCTGCGGTGCCGGTCCATCAGCGAGCGCGACTGCTGGAGCGTGCGGACGTTGTGGTGGTGGCGAAGCGACCGGTACGACGCGAGCCCGGTGGCGGTCGACTTCCAGCCACCGTCCATCGCGACGAGGTTGATGTTGACGTACACGAGCAGGTCCGACTCGGCGGCCCGTTTGACGATCTCGACTTCTTCGCCCTTGTCGGTGGTGCCGAGGAACGCCATGTTGCCCGCGTCTTCGGCGTCCATGTTGTAGAGCTGGCCGCTCGGAGCGAACGCGTCGTACACGCGGTCGCCGACGGCGTGGCGCAGTTCTGCTTCGGTCATGCGCCGGTGCAGCGCGAGCGCGGCGATCAGATGGACGTCGTCGACGCCTGCCTCGGCGGCGAGGTCGAGGACGGCTTCGATGACGCGCTGGCGCACGTCGGGCCGGCGCATCGGCGGCAGCGGCAGCGAGATGTCGTCGAAGGCGATCGTCAGCCGCATGCCGGGGAAAAGCAGCTCGGGGAGAGGCTTGGAGTCGCCGAGCGGGTTCAGCAGCGCGTGGCGAATGGCAGCTTGCGGGTCCTTCAGCGGTTCGAGTGGCTCGGGCGGGTAGATGACCCGGGTGCGGTCCGCCGGGAGCCGTTCGAGCCGGAAGCCTTCGCCGTGCCAGAGCAGCAGTGGCGGGGTCGAGCGGTCGACGTCGAGCACGAAGCCAGGGCGCGGCATGGGCTATCGGTTCCGTTCTCTCTCGTTGCGCAGGTCGAACGCGATCTTCACCGCACCGCGGGTTCCGGCGTTGGCGGCGTGTTCGATCGCGTCGCGGTAGCGGGCCAGTGGATAGGTCGCGGTGACGAGCCGGCCGAGGCGGGCGGCGCGGGCGAGGTCGACCGCGGCCTGGAAGTCGTCGCGGGTGTACGCGTAGCAGCCGCGGATCGCGGTCTCGCGGTGCCACAACCCGGTGAGGTCGGCGCCGGTACTTGGGCCGGGCATGCCCACGAGCAGCACCGTGCCGCCTGGCGCGACCACGCGGAGCGCTTGGGTGAGCGACGCGTCGCTGCCGACGCAGTCGACCACCGTGTCGACACCGCCCGTGAGCTGGTCGCCGGCGAGCATCGAACCGGTCGTCGAGCGGACCACACGCTCCAGCGTTGCGCCGGCCACGACGCGGGTCGCGCCGAGCTCGCGGGCAAGGCGTTGCTGGTGCGGGTAGCGAGCGCTGACGACGATCTCGCGGGCGCGGGCGAGGTGCGCGAGCGCGGCGATCACGAGCAAGCCGATGGTTCCCGCGCCGACGACCGCAACCGTGCCGCCCGGCTCGATCGCGCGGGCCGCGTGCACCGCGCACGCTGCCGGCTCGATCATCACCGCGTCCTCGTCGGTCAGGTCGCCCGGGACAACGACGAGCTGGGACGGGTGCGCGACGAACGCGATCGACCAGCCACCGCCGGTCGACTCGCAGAACCCGGTCTGGAGCCCCGGCTCGAGGTGCCCGAACGCGAGCCGTTCGCAGCGGTTCGGCTGCCCGGTGCGGCACCAGTCGCACATCGGGTCGATGCCACGGACCTCGCAGGTGAGGATCGGCACCAGCACGGCCCGCGAGCCGTCGTCGAGGTCGCCGACCACCTCGTGTCCGGGGGTGAACGGGAACGACACGATCGGCTCGAAGTATCGCGACGAGTGCCCGTCGATCGTGGCGAGGTCCGAGCCGCAGATGCCCGACAGGCGGGGCCGGACCCGGACCCAGCCGGGCGCCGGCGGGATCGGCTCGTCGACGTCCCTCAGCGACAGCGGCCCCACGGCCGCGCCCCGCCCGGGCAGCACCCGGCCCGCGACCGCGGCCGCGGCGTAGCGGACCACCTTGCGCTCGAACCGCAGCGCCTTCATCGGGCGGCTCGCATGAGCGGCGCGAGCGGCAGCAGCTTGGCCGGCCCGCCGTCGGCCTTGCCGAAGTGCTCGACGAGCCAGCCGCGCTTGCGGGCGATCGCGGCGAGGCGGGTCTCGGGGTTGACCGCGACCGGGAAACCGACGACCTCGAGCATCGGCAGGTCGGAGGTGGAATCGGCGTAGGCGACCGATTCGGCGAGATCGAGCCCCTCGACCTCCGCGTAGTCGTACAGGATCTGCGCGCGTGACTCACCCGTCGGCGGCACGTCGGTCAGCTCGCCCGCGTACCGCCCGCTCGGGGTGGTGCTGAGCGACGCGCACACCACGTCGTCGAACAGCGGCCGCAACGGCGCGACGACGAAGTCGAGCGCGCCGGTGATCAGCAGCGTGCGATGGCCAAGCGCTCGGTGCTCGCGGACTCGGCGGATCGCGGCGGGGAACGACTTCGTGATGATGAGGTCGCTGAACATCTCGACCGCGTCCTCTTCGAGCTGCGCGGCGGGCGCGTCCTCGTACCGCCGGTAGAAGTGGCGCAGGAAGTCGCCGCGGTCCCGGCGATCCATCGCGAGCAGGCGGGGCGCCTCGGCGAGCGTCCGGGCGACGAACCGGAGCCGGTCGTCGCGACCGAGCCGGCGTGTGGCCAGCCACGCATAGGACGCCACGACGTTCGAGGCGATCAGCGTGTTCTCGAGGTCGAACGCGGCGAGATGGCGGTCGGGCGACAGCACCTGTCGCCGGAGCCGGTCCTCGCGGTTGTCGACGCTGGTTCGGCCCGGCGTGGTTCGGACGCGGGCATGCTCGACCACCGACGGCAGGTGGATGTCGTGCACGTAGTGGTCCCAGTCGATCACGCGCGGGTCGAACCAGAACGCGTCGCGGTCCGCGCCGTCGACGCGATCCCACAACCTGAGGAGGTTGTCGACGCCGTACACCGCCTCGCACTCGGCATACGCGCCGTACAGCTCGACGTAGGACAGTGCCCGGTCCGCCTCCTCGCGCCGTTCCTCGATGCGCGCGTTCAATTCGGCCTGCTTGCCTCGCAGCGGCAGGGCCTGCAGCGCGCGCTCGGCTCGCTCCAACGTGCGCTTCGCGCGCTGGAGCTGGCCCTGGACGCGGCCGCGTCCGGGAAACGTCCACTCGGGCACCACGATCGGCTGGCCCTTCGCGTCGTACAGGGGGTGCTCGGTGAACCAGGCGCGCACGAGGTCGACGAGGCGCCGGTAGCGCAACGGGTTCACCGAACCCGACGCGACCTGCGTGACATCGATGGTCCCGTCGGGCATCGGGCCGCGCGCCGCGACGGCGCAAACCGCCCCGACGACGAGGTCGACGGGGATGACGTCGACGATACCTTCGGGCACCCCGGGGAACTCCTTCAGGAGGCCGCGGGCGTAGGAGATGATCACCGGCTCGGCCATCCGGAAGCCGCGGATCCACCCCGGTCTCGGCTCCGCGAGGGCGGACTCGATGATCGACGGCCGGACGATCGATACCGGGATGTCGCCGCGGGACTCGGCGAGCGCGCGCTCGCCGAGCGCCTTCGTGTACGCATACGCGTCGGGCCAGCCGAGCGACGCGGCCCGGGCGCGGCCCGCCTCGATCATCCGGTCCTTGACCCACTGGGCGCGGCGTTGCTCGGTCTTCGCGGCGAGCAGCGGTACCCCGGCGGCGCCGAGCTCGCGGCGCGCCTCGGCGCGGAAGCGGCGGAGGGCTTCGGGGCTTCGGCTGTCTGCTTCCGCATCCGCCCGGGCGCGGCGGGCGGCGTCGACCTCGGCGCGCCAGTCGACGTCGAGGAAGAACGGGCTGTCGGCGAGCATCTGCTCGGGTGCGGCCCCCCGCCGGTTACCGGCGACGTAGCAGGTCGACACCGCGACGAGGTGGGGTGAGACGCCGAGCGACTGGAGGGTGCGCGCGATGCGAGCCGGGCCGAGGAGGTTGACCTCGACCGCGTTGTCGAGAGGCGAGTCGAACGCGACCGTCGCCGCGCTGTGGATCACGATGTCGCAGCCGGCGAGCAGCTCGCGGCCGGCGTCGTCGAGGCCGAGGCCGTCGCGGCCGACGTCGCCGGCGACGATCGACACCCGCTCGGCGACGAGCGCATCGAGGCCGGCCCGGCCGCCGAGGTCGGCTCGGAGCCGGTCGAACGCGTCGTTGTGGAAGATCTCGCGCCGGGCCCGCTGGTCGACCGAGCTGCGCCGGCCGGCCCGAAGCAGCAGCACCACCGAGGCGTCGGGGACCGTCCGCAGCAGCCGCTCGAGCAGGGCCGTGCCGAGGAACCCCGTCGTCCCGGTGATCGCGATGCGTTTGCCGGCGAGCCCTTCCCGGATCACGGACCGATTGTCTACCATTTGGTAGATGGGGACGAAAGAGCGAGTGCTCGACGCCGCCCTCACCTCGTTCGGCACCCGCGGCTTCGAGGCGACCTCGCTCGACGCCCTCGCCGCCGAGCTCGGCATCCGCAAGCAGACGATCCTCTACTACTTCCCGAGCAAGGACGCACTGCTCGCTGGGGTGATCGACGCCACCGCTGCCGAGCTGACCGCGCAGCTCGAGGCGACCCTGGCCCGGGCAGGGGAGGGTTGGGGTCGGGTCGAGGCGGTGGTGTGCAAGGTGTTCCGGATCGCGGCGCGCCGGCCGGCGCTGCTCGGGCTGCTCGGCGAGGTCTCCCGGCTGGGACCGCCAGCGTCGTCGCAGCTCGCGGCGCGGCTCGACCCGCTCGTCAAGCGGGCGCAGGCGTTCATCGCGGAGGAGATGGAAGCGGGTCGCATGCGCCGCCGCGACCCGGCGCTCGTGCTGCTCGCCGTGTACTCGATGGTCGTCGGGGTGTCGACAGAGGTGGAGGTGCTCGGCGTGCTCGGGCAGGACCTGTCGCTGCGCGCGCTGGTGCGACGCCGCAACGACGTGCTCGCGCTGCTGCGCGACGCGCTGGTGCTGCCACCGCCTCCCGGGAGTTGATCTGGCCCGGGTCAGCGCTTCGTGTCGAAGCGCGATCGTCGCGCATGCCGTTCGAGGGCGAGGCGGACGAGCTCGTCGACCAGCTCCCCGTACGCAAGGCCCGATGCCTCCCACAGCTTCGGGTACATCGAGATCGGCGTGAACCCGGGGACCGTGTTGAGCTCGTTGATCAGGAGGCCACGGCCAGCTTCCTCGTAGAAGAAGTCCACGCGCGCCATGCCGTCGACCCGCAGCGCGCGGTACGCCGCGACGGCGAGGCGCCGTACCTCGTCGGCGGCCTCCGGCGCGAGCGGCGCCGGAACCAGCAGCCCCGCGTTGCCGTCGAGGTACTTGTCATCGAAGTCGTAGAACTCGTGGCTCGGACGGATCTCGCCAGGCACCGACGCGCGCGGCGACGCGTTGCCCAGCACCGCGACTTCGATCTCGCGCCCGACAACCGCCTCTTCGACCACCACGTATTCGTCGTACCGCAGCGCCTCGGTGAGCGCGGATTCGAGCCTGTCTCGGTCGACCACCTTCGTCACGCCCACCGACGATCCAAGGTTGGCGGGCTTCACGAACACCGGCAGGCCGAGCTCGGCGGTGACGCGCGCGATGAACGTGGCATCGATGTCGTGCTCGCGCGCCGCGATCCAGCGAGGCTGCGGCAGGCCGTGCGCGGCGAGCACGTCCCTCGCCGCGGTCTTGTCCATGCACAGTGCGGACGCGAGCACCCCCGCGCCCACGTACGGGACGCCTGCGAGCTCGAGGAGGCCCTGCACCGTGCCGTCCTCACCCATCGGCCCGTGGACGAGCGGGAACACGACGACGTCGCCGGTCTCCCGGCCGGCGGGGGCGATCGCCGGCAGCGGGTCGAGCTCGGTGGCATCGGTGTCGTCGGGCGACGGGAGCGCGTTCGCACCACTGGCCAGCGCGGCGATCGCCTCGCTGGTGTCCACCCACCTGCCCTCGCGGGTGATCCCGATCGGGACGACGTCGAAGCGCTCCGGGTCGGCGGCGCGCAGGACGTGGAGGGCGGAGATGCACGAGACCTCGTGCTCGGCCGAGCGGCCACCGAACAAGACGACCAGCCGCGTGCGGCGCCGTTCGCTCACGGCCCAATCGTAAGGTTCCCGCGGTGAGGTTCTCGGCCAAGGAAATCGCGGAAGCCGTCGGAGGGACCTTGCACGGCGCCGACGTCGAGGTCCGCTCGGTCACCACCGACTCGCGCACCGCCCGACCGGGCTCGCTGTTCGTGGCCATCGTCGCCGACCGCGACGGCCACATGTTCGTCGAAGCAGCCGTCGAGGGTGGCGCGTCGGCGTACATCACCGCGCGGGGCCAGCAGCCGGTGGAGGCGGCGGCGATCGAAGTCGACGACACCGGTGTCGCGCTCGTCGACCTCGGCCGCTACGCCCGTGGCCGGCTGCCCGATCTCGTCGTCGGCATCACCGGATCGGTCGGCAAGACGACGGTGAAGGACCTCACGCTCGCCGCCATGAGCGAGCACCACGTCGCGCACGCGAACGAGCGATCGTTCAACAACGAGCTCGGCGTGCCGCTCACACTCGCCAACGCACCGGACGATACCGAGGCCGTCATCGTCGAGATGGGCGCACGCGGCGCCGGCCACATCGAGCTCCTGTGCGAGATCGCTCGACCGACGATCGGGGTCGTCACCGCCGTCGAGCTCGCGCACACCGAGCTGTTCGGGTCGATCGACGCGGTCGCGGAGGCAAAGGGAGAGCTGGTCGCCGCGCTGCCCGAAGAGGGCGTGGCGATCCTCAATGCCGACCGTCCGCTGGTCGCGTCGATGGCGGCACGGACCAGCGCACGGGTGCTGACCTTCGGTGTCGAAGCAGCGGACATCGACGTCACCGCGTCGGACATCGCCTTCGACGAGCACCTGCGCCCGCGCTTCCGTCTGCACACGCCGTGGGGCACCGCGCCGGTCGAGGTACCGGTGTCGGGCGTGCACCAGGTCCACAATGCACTCGCCGCCTCCGCGGCCGCGCTGGCCGCCGGCGTGCCGCTCGAAGCGGTGGCCGACGGGCTCGCTCGCGCCCGCCTGTCGCCGTGGCGGATGGCGATCGAGCGCGCGCCGAGCGGCGCGCTGATCATCAACGACGCCTACAACGCGAACCCGGCGTCGACCGAAGCCGCGTTGCGATCGCTGGCGCGGGTGCGGGCGCGGCGGCGCATCGCCGTGCTCGGCATCATGGCGGAACTGGGCGAGGCCGGACCGGAGCAGCACCGGCGAATCGCGGCGCTCGCCCACGACCTCGGCATCGAGGTGCTGGCGGTCGACGCTGCGGACTACGGCGTGAGCGTCGTGCATGGTGTCGACGGCGCGCTGCGCGCGCTGCACGGGATGGGGCTCGGGGCCGGCGACGCGGTGCTGGTGAAGGCGAGCCGAGTGGCTGGCCTGGAGGCGGTGGCGTCCGCGCTCGTCGGTTAGGCACGGCGTAGCATCCAAGACCCCTATGGCCGTCACCTGGTCGCAGCTCGAGTTGCCATTCGCGCCCGCCTGCTCGCGGTCGGTCCACACGATCTTCGACTCGTGCCCGCTGTGCGACGGTGCGCTGATCCCCGAGCACGCGCACCAGCGGTGCCCGTCGTGCGGGTGGCGCGACTCCTGCTGCGACTGACGCTCTGGTGCGCGTTGCGGAAGCGGCTCAGCTCGATGGTGCGGTCACCAGTTCCGCCGCGCCGTCGGGGACGCGCACGTCCGCGTACCAGGTGAGGAACAGCGCGACGGCGGCATTGACGAGCAGCACGGTCGTCACCGACGTGGCGTCGATCACCGCACCGGCCACGAGGTTGCCGAGACCGACGGTGCCGCCGAAGCCCATGATCCACAGCGCCATGACCCGCCCGCGGACGCTGTCGTCGAGGCGTTCCTGCAGGGCGGTCGATAGTGACGTGACCATCGCGAAGTAGAAGAACCCGAGCACCGCGACGACCGGGAAAGCGGCGACCGGTGACCGTGACACCGCGAAGAGCGCGAGCACCAGCGTGTAGCCGAGCATGCCGGCCCGCACGAGCAGCGGCAGCGGCCGGCGCGCGAGCACGGTCCCGATCGAAAGCGCACCGATCGCCGCACCGACGCCGAACGTGGCGTACAGCAGCCCGTAGCCGGCGGAGTCCGCCGCGATCCCGAAGTTCTCCTCGGCGACCACCGAGAGCTGCCCCACGAAGGTCAGCGCAAACGCGGAGAACACGAAGATCGTGACCAGCGACCGGCTCACCACCCGGTCGGTGCGGGCGATGCGCACGCCGATCGTGAGCTGGCGCAGGCCGAGGCGCCCGCCGCCGTCGAGCAGAACGGGTGCAGGCAGCCGAACCGCGAGGAGGGCGGCGATCACGAACAGGTACGTGGCGGCGTTGCCGAAGAACACCCAGTCGGCGCCAGCGGCGTGCAGCAGCAGGCCGCCGATCGCCGGTCCGACCACCCGTGACCCATTCATCTGCGCCGAGTTGAGGGAGATGGCACCGGTCAGCTGGTGGCGGGGGACCAGGGTCGGCAGCAGTGCGCTGTACGCCGGGGCGAACATCGCCTGGCCCATCCCGATGACGAGCACCACGAGGAAGATCGCCGTCTGGGACGGGTGGCTGCCGCGCACCACGAAGCCGAGCACGACGGAGAACACGAGCTGCTGCACGGACACCCACACGAGAAGCATCCGGCGGTCGACCACGTCGGCTATCCATCCGCCGATCGCGGATAGCAGCAGGAGCGGCCCGAGCTGGGCGAACACGATCACGCCGACATACGACGCGCTGTGGGTCAGTGCGAACGCGTAGCCCATGAGCACCGCGTTCTGCATCCACGACCCGATGTTCGACGCGAACGCACCGAAGAACACCACGCGGAACACGCGGTTGCGCAGTACGTCGGCGGCGGTGGCCGGGACGAACGGGCGATCGGCGTCGACCAGCGCGTCTTCGCTGTCCTCCAGCGTGAATTCGTGTTCGGCCCCGGTCATGCGGGGAGATGTCTACCGGAGCGCGGCGTCGAGCGCGACCGACTCCACGCCGAGCGCGTCCGCGACGGCTGGATGGGTGACGGCGCCACGGTAGGTGTTCACGCCGTGCGCAAGGGTCACGTCGCGGCTCACCGCGCCGGCGAGCCCGTTCGTCGCGAGCGCTACGAGGTACGGCAGTGTGGCGTTCGTGAGCGCGTACGTCGACGTGTGCGGGACCGCACCGGGGATGTTGCCGACCGCGTAGTGGATCACTCCGTCACGCTCGTACACGGGATCGGTGTGCGTCGTCTCGTGGATGCCTTCGACACAGCCGCCCTGGTCGATCGCCACGTCGACCACGACCGAGCCGGTCCGCATGTGGCGGATCATCTCCTCGGTGACGAGCGTCGGTGCCCGGCCGCCGGGCACCAGCACCGCGCCGATCACCAGATCCGCGTCGGCGACGGCCCGCTCCACCGCCCCCTTGTTCGACGCCAGCGTCAGGATGCGGCCCTTGTGGATCTGGTCGACCCAGCGCAGCCGGTCGAGGTTCTTGTCGAGGAGGACGACCTCGGCCTCCATCCCCGCGGCGATCCACGCCGCGTTCCAGCCCACGTTGCCCGCGCCCAGCACGACCACCCGGCCCGGGCGAACGCCGGGCGCCCCGCCGAGCAGCACGCCCCGGCCACCGGCCGCCTTCTCGAGGAAGTGCGCACCCGCTTGGGTCGCCATACGACCCGCGACCTCGCTCATCGGTGCGAGCAGCGGCAGCAGCCCCTCTTCGGTCTGCACGGTCTCGTAGGCGACTGCCGTGCAACGCGCCGCCAGCAGCGCCTTCGCGACGTCGGGGTAGGCGGCGAGGTGCAGGTACGTGAACAAGATCAGGTCTTCGCGCAGGAACGGGAACTCGCTCGGCTGCGGCTCCTTGACCTTGCAAACGAGCTCGGCGCGTTCCCACACCGCGGACGGGCCCTCGACGATCTCGGCACCGGCACCGGCGTACTCGTCGTCGGTGATGCCTGCGCCGCGGCCCGCGCCGGCCTGGACGAGCACGGGCACGTCGTGGTGCACGAGCTCGCGCACCCCATCGGGGGTCAGGGCGACGCGGTGCTCGCTGTCTTTGATCTCGGCGGGGACGCCCACGGTGAGCGTCGATCGGGCGTTCACGGCCATGCCAGTTTGTCGGCTTCGGTGCGCAACGCGCGGAGGCTCGATTCCATGATCGCGAGCTCCTCGGGACCGCGGGTCAGGACTGGTGCGAGCTGGATGACCGGCTCGACCCGGTCGTCGGCCCGGCAGATCGAGGCCGGCCTCGGCGAGGCGGGGCGCGACCGGGCCGCGGATCAGGCGCTGAAGTGCATCCACAGAGGCCGCTTGGCGAGTGCTTGGAGCGCTTGGTGATCGTCGGGCACCCTTGCCATGATGCCTGCACGCATCGGCCGCCGCAGCTTCATCGCCGGATCGCTCGCGCTGGCGGCCGCCTGCGGGCGCGGACGAAGGCGAGGTGACGCCGAGCCGGCCGGGTCGATCGCCGTCGCCAACTACCCCTTCTACGTCGATGCGGGGACCAACCCGGGGTTCACCCGCGCCACCGGCATTCGCGTCGAGTACCACGAGGAGATCGGCGACGAGGAGGCGTGGTTCGCGGGATTCGCGGCGCGTCGTGAGGCGAACGAGCCGTCGGGGCGCGACGCGCTGGTGGTCAGCGACTGGCTTGCGGCACGGTTGCGTGACCGCGGGTGGGTGGTGACCCACGACGAGGACGGTGTACCCGTCGCCGACCCCATCTGGGCGCAGGGTATGACCGGAGTCGCGTACGACCGTGACGCGGTGGGCGCCGACGTCACGCGCGTGGCCGACCTGTTCACCGAAGCGCTGCACGGGAGGGTGGCATTGCCCGACGAGGCGCGGACCGTGCTCGGCATGGCGTTGCTCGCGGACCGCGTCGACCCGTCGGTGGTCACGCTCGACGAGCTGGCCGCGACCGCGGCGCTGCTTGCGAACTCGGTGCGGATCGGCCAGGTCGCAGTTGTGCCGCGGGCGAAGGCGGCGGCGCAGCTACGAACCGGGGAGGTGGCCGCCGCGGTGGTGCGGGCAAGTGACGTCGTGGGCTTCCTGGGCGAGCGGCGCGCGCTCCGCTTCGTCGTGCCGGACGAGGGCGGCTTGTTGCACACCGACGTGCTGGTAGTGACGAGCGACGCGGCGAACCCTTCCGGCGCGGGCTCGTACCTGGAGTACGTGACCGAGCCGGCGAACGCGGCACCGCGGTTCCAGGCCCTGCCGGTGCTGTGGGACGCAGAAGCGATCACCGAGCAGCTCCGGCGATCGGCGCCGAGCGTCGTCGACGACCCGCTCCGCAACCCGCCCGCCGACGTCCGGGCACGGTTGCGGCCGTTCCGGATCCTCGACCGCGAGGGAGACCAGCGGCTGGCCGAGCTGTTCGCCGTTGTGCGCGGCACGGCTCGGTAGGGTCGAGTGATGCCGCGTCCCCGGGTCGCCCTCGCCCCCGAAGGGATGCGGCTGTGGTTGCGCGACGCGATCGTTGCCGGCGGTGGCGAGATCGTCGAGCCCCGCGACGCGGAGGTCCTGGTGTGGGCCGAGCCCGCGCAGGCAGACGCGCTCGGGGCCCTGCTGCGCGGCGACGCGGCCGGCGTCAAGTGGGTGCAGCTACCGTGGGCGGGGATCGAGCCCTACCTGGAGGTGATCGGGCCCGACCGCATCTGGACGTGTGGCAAGGGGGTGTACGCCGAACCCGTCGCCGAACACGCGCTCGCGCTCCTGCTAGCCGGACTGCGCGGCGTGTCGACCTACGCGCGGGCGTCGAGCTGGGGCGAGCCGCAGGGTACGAACCTGCTCGGTGCAGACGTGGTCGTCGTCGGTGGCGGTGGGATCACCGAGTCGCTGCTGAGGCTGCTCGGTCCGTTCGACGCGAACACCACGGTCGTGCGCAATCGCCCGGAGCCGATGGACGGCGCGGCGCGGGTCGTCGGCCGCGAGCAGCTCGACCACGCGCTCGAGGGCGCGGTCGGGGTCGTGCTCGCGCTCGCGCTCACCCCGTCGACGGAAGGCATCATCGCCCGAGCGCAGCTCGACCGGATGAGCGACCGCGGCTGGCTCGTGAACGTGGCGCGGGGCCGGCACGTGGTGACCGCCGACCTCGTGTCGGCGCTGCGGGACGGCGTGATCGGCGGCGCCGCTCTCGACGTGACCGACCCCGAGCCGCTGCCGGAGGGTCATCCGTTGTGGTCGCTGCCGAACTGCCTCATCACGCCGCACGTCGGCAACACGCCCGAGATGGCGGTGCCGCTGCTCGCGGCGCGCATCACCGAGAACATCCGGCGCTGGTCGGCGGGCGATCCGCTGCTCGGCCTCGTCGACCCCGCCCTCGGCTACTGATCGCCGCCTTCCCGCTCCTCCCCGGGCGAACTCCGGGTCGCTTCGGCCCCCGGAGGGGCGTCAACAGCGGTCAGTTCGGGCGTTCGGGGTCGATGAGCACACCGGGGTTGAGGATGCCGGCGGGGTCGAGGGTGCGTTTCGCGGCGGCGAGGGCGGCGGCGAACGGATCAGGGCGCTGCCGGTCATACCACGGTCGATGGTCCCGGCCGACGGCGTGGTGGTGCGTGATCGTGCCGCCGTGGGCCAGCACCGCCTCCGACGCGGCCGCCTTGATCTCGCCCCACATCGCAAGCTCCGAACCCCACCGGCCCGGCGCGGTGACCGAGAAGTAGGGCGCCGGACCGTCGGGGTAGACGTGGGTGAACCGGCAGGTCACCCAGCCTCCGCCGCAGATCTCCCGTAGCGCCCGCTCCACCGTGTCGATCACACCGGCGTGAAGATCCGGGAACGCCGACCACGTGCACGCCGTCTCGAACGTCTCGACGATCACCGCCATCGACACGAGCGCGTCGCGCCCGTATGGCGCCCGGAGGAACGAGTTGCGCCATGTGCCGACCGAGTCCTCGGTCGCGCCGGCCTTCAGTTCCGGCACGACGCCGCCGTGGTCATGGCACAGCTCCACCGCGCGGCCGATCCACGCGTCGACCGGATGGTCCGCGGACTCGAAGCCGAGCACGAGCAGCGCGCTGCCGTCGTCGACGCCCGCCGCCACCAGCGCCTCCATCGGGTCGAGCAGCCGGCAGTTGGTCGGGAACAGCGCGGACTGCGCGATCGCCCGCGTCGCCTCCACCGCGTCGTCGTAGGAACGGAACCGCACACCGGCGGACGCCTTGAACCGCACCCGGTCCTGCACGCGCATCCAGGCCTCGGTGATCACACCGAGGATGCCCTCGGACCCGAGCACGAGCCGGTCGGGTGACGGTCCGGCACCCGAACCGGGAAGCCGTCGCGACTCGACCACGCCGGCCGGCGTCACCATGCGGATCGACTCCACCAGGTCGTCGATGTGCGTGTACACGCTCGCGTAGTGGCCGCCGGATCGCGTCGCGAGCCACCCGCCCAGGGTCGAGAACTCGAAGGACTGTGGGAAGTGGCGCAGCGTGTAACCGTGCGGGCGCAGCTGGTCCTCGAGCACCGGCCCGAGTGCGCCCGCCTGGATCCGTGCCGCCCTCGACACGCGATCGATCTCGAGGACGCGATCGAGCCGCGTGAGGTCGATCGTCACGACGCCGGCGTGCGCGCCATCGATCGCGCCGGCCTCGACACCACCGACGACCGAGGACCCGCCGCCGTACGGGATGGCAGCGACACCCGAGCCCGCGCACCAGTCGAGCAGCGCCACGACGTCGGTCTCGTCGCGCGGGAACGCGACGAAGTCCGGCGGTCCCGCAAGGTCGCCGTGGAAGGAGCGGACCACGTCGCGGTACGACTTGCCGTACGTGTGCGCGGCCCGGTCACGGGGCGCGGACGAGCAGATGGCCGCGAGCAGGTCGGGAGGCTGCACCCGTGTAGGGCGCAGGTCGATCGCGTCGAGCGACGGTGGATCGTGCACCTCGAGCGGCGCGCCACCGAAGCGCTCGCCCAGCGCGGCGGCGAGCTTTTCGATCTGTTCGGGCCTGAGGGCCGCGTCCTCCCAGCCCCAGCCCCACCACGACCGGCGGCGTGACATGCACCGACGTTAGGCCGCGCGGGTACGGTGCCCGGCATGGCGCGCTCGCACTACGAGGTGCTCGGCGTGGCGCCGTCCGCGCCGCATGACGCCATCCGCCGCGCGTACCTCGAGCGCGCACGCGAGCTGCACCCGGACCGGTACGTCGACGCCGGCCCGCAGGAGCGGGCCAGCGCGCAGCGGGCCATGCAGGAGCTGAACGAGGCGTGGCGGGTGCTCGGCAACGAGGGACGTCGCCGCCGCTACGACGCGGAGATGGTGCCGGCCGGACGCGGTCCGGCCCGATGGGCGCACGACGATCCCCGCTTCACCTCCCGGCTCGACGGCACGATGCCAGAGCCGGTCGAGTACCTGGATCCGACCGCGCGCCTCGTCCGGGGCCTGCCCTGGATCGTGCTCGTCGTGGTCCTGTTCGCGATCTTCGTGTTCAGCGCGTACGCGTTCACCGGTCGTCGCGGCGACACGACGGTGCCGCCGGTCCCGTCCAGCGGTTGCATCGCGATCGGCGACGGACCGAGCGTGAAAGCGGTGCCGTGCGGCTCGCCGGGCGCGCGTGCCGTCGTGACCCAGGTGAGCGTGTCCGCGCCTTGCCCGGCCGGCACCGAGCGGCTGCAACCGGCCAGCGGTGCGATCGCGTACTGCTTGGAGGTGTGATGCGGGTCGAAGGCGTCGATCACCTCGTGCTCACCGTGCCCGACGTCGAGGCCGTCGTCGCCTGGTACCGCGACGAGCTGGGTCTCGAGGTGCTGCGGCTCGACGAGTGGCGCCGCGGCGAGGTGCTGTTCGTTTCGCTGCGCGTCAACGCCACGACGCTGATCGACGTGCTGTCCGGCGAGCGCACCGGTGAGAACATCAACCACTTCGCGCTCGTCGTCGACGGCGTCGACATCGACGACCTTGCCGCCTCCGGTCACCACGAGGTGGTGATGGGCCCCGCCGATCTGTACGGCGCGCAAGGCGTGGGTCGCGGCGTCTACGTCCGCGACCCGGCCGGCAACGTCGTCGAGTTGCGCACGTACGCCTGAGCGCGTCAGATCCGGAACAAGAGGTTGCAGAACCGCTCGGCGAGCTCGCGTTCGCCGCTTGCGGTGCCGCCGTTGATGCGTCCCATCGCTGTGAGCACGAAGCCCGCCGGGTCGATCTCCGCAGCGTATGACGGCGAAGGACCTTCGGCACTTGCGTCCGGTCAAGCGGTCCTGCGACAACGGAGGCAGCCGGCGCGGAGGTGCCGCGCCAGCCGGGAGCCGGGACCGACCATGGACGCCGCAGGGTCACCAGCCGCAGAGCCGCCGGCCGCCGGGCCACCGGCTGCCGCGAACGGCTCCGAGCTGCGGCGGGCCTCCCTCCCGGGCGGTGGCGTGCTCGTGATCCGCCGCACGCACCCAGGCGACCGGGAGCAACTGCGGGCCTTGTTCGCTGCGCTGGATGTCGCGGACGACTACGCGCGGTTCTTCTCCGCCTTTCGCCCCGACGACGAGTTCCTCGAACGGCTCGCCGGTGGCAACCAGCGAGGCGCGTGCCAGCTCGTTGCCACAATCGACTCGACCATCGTCGGCGAGGCCGGGGCATGGCCGCTGCCGAACGGCAACGGCGAGCTCGGTATCACCGTGGCGCGCGGCCACCGCGGCTGGCTTGGTGCGTTCTTGCTCGACACCCTGCTCGACACGGCCGCGCGCGCGGGCATCCCGAACGTCGAAGCCGAAGTGCTCGTGACCAACCGGCCGATGCTGGCGCTGCTGCGCGAGCGCGGCTACGCGGTGATCGGCGGCGACGAGTGGCGCACGCTGCGCGTCGTGATCTCGACGTCGGGTTCGACACCGACATGGGCACCGAACGACGACCGGCCACGCGTGCTGATCGAAGTGCCGGGCGGCCGTTGGACGCCAGCCGACGTGGACGACGGCGGCGGCAAGCAGGTCATCGGTTGCCCGGGGCCGGCAGCACGCAGCGGCCGCCATCCGTGCCCCGCACTCGAAGGTGAGCCGTGCCCGCTGGCGGTCGGTGCAGATGTCATCCTGGTGCACCTGACGGCCGACGAGACCCGCGCCAAGCTCATCGACGCCCACGATGCGCTGCACCCGGGCGTCCCCGTGTGCCTGGGGCCGCCGGGATGACCGTGCTCTACGGCTCTATGGTCGACCTCGACCGCCACGACGTGCCCCGTGGCCACCCGGAGCGCCACGCCCGCCTAGACGCGGTCGACGCCGGTGTCCGCGCCGCGGAACTCGACGGCGTGATCGAGCGGATCGAGCCGCGTCCCGCGCAGATCACCGAGCTGGCCCGCGTGCACGACGAGCTGTACCTCGACGCGGTCGCGCAGCTGTGCGCCGCGGGTGGCGGCGACCTCGACGCCGACACCGCGGTCGGTCCGCGGTCGTGGGAGACCGCGATGACCGCTGCCGGTCTCGGGCTCGCCGCCATCGAGGCGCTCCGCGAAGGCGGTGCCGACGCCGCGTTCGTCGCGCCCCGCCCACCTGGTCACCACGCGACGCGAACGCGGGGGATGGGCTTCTGCCTCGTGAACAACATCGCGGTCGCGGCCGCGCAACTCGCGGGTGCGGGCGAGCGCGTGGCGATCCTCGACTGGGACGTGCACCACGGCAACGGCACCCAGGAGATCTTCTGGGAGGACCCGCGCGTGCTGTACGCGTCGCTGCACCAGTGGCCTGCGTATCCGGGGACCGGCCGCGCGGTCGAGACCGGCGGCGCGAGAGCCCCGGGCACGACGGTGAACGTGCCGCTACCGCCCGGCGCGACCGGTGACGTCGCGCTCGCCGCCGTCGAGGAGGTCGTCACGCCGGCGGTGGACGCGTTCGCCCCCGACTGGGTGCTGGTCTCCGCCGGCTTCGACGCGCACCGGGACGACCCGCTCGCCAGCCTGGCGTGGAGCGCGGGCGACTACGCCAAGCTGGCGGCGCGAGTTCTGGAGTGGGTGCCGGCACCCGGGCGCGTGGTGGTGTTCCTCGAGGGGGGCTACGACCTTGCCGCGCTCGAACGATCGGTGACTGCGACCGTCGCGACGCTCGCCGGTGCGCACGTCGTCACCGAGGAGGCGACCAACGGCGGGCCTGGCCGCGACGCCGTCGATCGGGCGCGGACGATCCGCGCGCGCATCGCCGAAGCAGGAGGCGCATCGTGATGGACATCCGCCGCATCCTCGTCGCCGTGGACGGCTCTGCCAACGCCCGTCGCGCGGTCGAGTGGACCGCAGGACTCGCACAAGTCACGGGCGCGCACGTGTACGCGGTGCATGCGCTCGGGCTGCTCGCGCACCGCGACGATGGGGCACTGATCCCCGCGCAGGAGGTTCGGGACGAGTCCGCCGAACGACTCGAACGGGAGTGGTGCGCGCCGCTGGTCGAGGCTGGCGTCCACCACGAGTGCGTCGTGCGCGATGGGAGCGCGATGTCGGTCATCCTCGATGCCGCCGACGACTTCAACGTGGACCTGATCGTCCTCGGCAGCCGAGGCCTTGGCGGCTATCCCGAGCTGCTGCTGGGGAGCACCAGCACCCAGGTGGCCCAGCACGCGTCGGTCCCGGTCGTCATCGTCCCCGACCGCCGCGGCGACGGAGCCGGCTCAGACGGCTGAGCGGCGTCCCGCGAGATACGCGACGCATCCCTCGAGTGTCGCGACCGCGGGGTAGTCGCGCTCGGGGATGTCGATGCCGGTGCGGTCGTGGATCCCCACGACGAAGTCGAGGAAGTTGAGCGAGTCAAGGTCCAGCTCGTCCTGGAGCTGCGCACGCGGGTCCACGGTGTCGAGATCCGCCTCGGGGGCGATGCGCGCGAGCACCTCGCGGATGACGTCGAGCGCCTGCTGTTCGTTCATGACCAGACCTCGTCGAGGGAGTCGGGTGATTGGAGCCACCGGTCGAGCTGGGCAAGGAACCGGCTCGCGCGATGGCCGTCGCTGACGCGGTGGTCCCCGGCCACCGACGCGGTCACGACCGGTCGCACGCCGAGCAACCCGTGCTCGGCCCATGGGCGCTCGCGCACACGGCCGAAGCCGACCAGCGCGACCTGCGGCGGGTAGATGACCGGGAGCACCTCGTCGGCGCCCTGGTCACCGAGGTTGCTGACGGTGATCGTCGGTTGCGAGATCTCCGACGCGCGCAGCCGGCCGGCCCGAGCCCGCCGAACCAGGTCGGCCATGCGAGCCATGATCTCGGTGACGCTCGCGTGGGCCGCGTCGTGGATGACCGGGACGAGCAAGCCGCCCTCTCGCAGCACCACGACGAGGCCGAGGTCGACACCGCCGGCGGGACGGAACGCACCGTCGGCCCAGATCCCGTTGAAGTCGGGAACGGTCGCGGCGGCGCGTGCGGTCGCGGCGAGGAGCACGGCCGCGGCGACGAGCCGCTCGGCGGGCGGCAGCGAACCGTTCTTGGTCGCCAGCCACTCCGCGCTTGCGCCGAAGTCGAGGTCGCGGGTTACCCAGTAGTGGGGGATCTCTCGGTTGGCGCGCTCCATGAGCGACGCGATCCGCTGCTGCATCGACATCGCGCGCGGCTCGGCGCGCGGCTGGCTCGCTGCCTCGACGTCGGTCACGGTGACCGCGCCCTGCGGTCCGGTGCCCGGGATCGACGCAACGTCGATGCCGCGCTGAGCGGCTAGACGGCGAGCGCGGGGTGCCGCACGTGTGCGGGATGCGGTGCGCGCCGCGGGTGTCCGGTGGCGCGCCGCCGCTTCCAAGTCGGCGCGGGTGATCGTGCCGCCGAGCCCGGTGCCGTGGACCGCGGCGAGATCGACCCCAGCCCTCGCGGCGAGGCGCCGCAGCACCGGCGACCGCACCGGGGCCGCAGGCCCGGGCGCAGTGGGCGCCGGCCCCGGTGCCTCCTCGGTCACGATCGTCGCGAGGGGTGTCCCGACCGGCACCCGCTCGCCGGCGGGAACGAGGATCTCACCGACCACGCCGTCCTCGAACACCTCGGCGTCGATGTCGGCCTTGTCGGTCTCGACGACCGCGACGACGTCACCGCGGTGGACGCGGTCGCCGGGGCGAACCTTCCACTCGACGATCCTGCCCTCGTCCATGTCCGCGCCGAGCGAGGGCATGCGGTACTCACCCATCGCCGCGCACCACCTCGCGGGCCGCCGACGCGATCGTCTCGGGCTGGGGGAGCGCGGCCTGCTCCAACTGGTACGCGTACGGCATCGGCACCTCGGCGCTGCACACCCGCTGCACCGGCGCGTCCAGGTCCCAGAACGCCTGCTCCGTGATGCGAGCGCTCACTTCGGCGGCGAGGCTGCCACTGCGCCAGCCCTCGTCGACGATCACCGCGCGGTGGGTCCGTGCGACCGACTCCAGGAACGTGGCCTCGTCGAGGGGCCGCAGCACCCGCAGGTCGATCACCTCCGCGTCGATGCCCTCGGCGGCGAGCGCGTCGGCCGCGGCGAGGGTCTTCGGCAACGTGCCGCCGTAGGTGATGAGCGTGATGTCACGACCGGGGCGTCGGCATGCAGCCGTCGCGATGTCCGCGTGCTCCCACGCTCCGCTCAATGTCCCGCTCGCGTTGTACAGCGAGCCGTGCTCGAAGAGGAGCACCGGGTCAGGGTCCGCGAGAGCCGGCGCGAGCATGCCTCGCGCGTCGTCGATCGACGAGGGAGCGAGGATCTTCAGTCCGGGGACGTGCGCGTACCAACCCTCGAGGCTGTGGGAGTGCTGCGCGGCGAGCTGGCGGCCGGCGCCGGTGGTCATGCGGATCACCAGCGGCACGTTGCACTGGCCGCCCGACATGTGCAGCAGGGTCGCCGCGTTGTTCACGATCTGATCCAGCGCGAGCAGGCTGAAGTTCACGGTCATGATCTCGACGATCGGTCGCATGCCGCCGAGCGCCGCACCGATCCCCGCGCCGACGAACGCAGACTCCGACAGCGGCGTGTCGCGGATGCGCTCCGGCCCGAACTCCTCGAGCAGCCCGCGGCTGACCGCGAAGCAGCCGCCGTACCGGCCGACGTCCTCGCCCATGAGGAACACGCGGTCGTCGGCGCGCAGCGCGTCGCGCAACGCCTCACGCATCGCCTCGCGGTAGGTGATCGTGGTGGTGGCGGTGTCGACGGTCGTGGTCATGGGGTCGCCTGCTCCGAGTAGACCAACCGCTCGAGATCGGTGACGGGTTCCGGTGAGCCGTGCTCGGCCGCGTCGACCGCCTCGTCGACCAGCGCGGCGACGTCCGCTTCGATGCGTGCGACGTCGTCCTCGCCGACGAGACCGTCCTCCTCGACGCGAGCCGCGAACGTGGTGATCGGGTCACGCTGCTTCCACTGCTCTACCTCTTCCTTCGAGCGGTACAGCTCCGGGTCGTACATCGAATGGGCACGGAAGCGGTACGTGCGGTACTCGACGAGGTACGGGCCGTTGTCGGCGCGCACCGCCTCGACGGCCTGCTCCGTCGCCTCGGCCACTGCGACGACGTCCATGCCGTCGACGGCAACGGAGGGCATCGCGTACGCATGGGCCTTCGCGGCGATGTCGGTCTCCGCGTGCGAGCGCTCCAGCGCGGTGCCCATCGCGTACCGGTTGTTCTCGCAGCAGAACAGCACCGGTAGCTGCCACAGGGCGGCCAGGTTCATCGACTCGTGGAACTCGCCTTCGGCGACGGCACCGTCACCGAAGAAGCACGCGGTGACATTGGGCCGGCCTGCGAGCTTGTCGGCGAGCGCGAGACCGAGCGCGATCGGCAGGCCACCGCCCACGATGGCGTTGCCGCCGTAGAAGCGACGTGCCGCGTCGAAGAGGTGCATCGAACCACCCCGCCCGCGGCTGCAACCCTCGACCATCCCGAACATCTCGGCCATGATCGAAGCCGCGGGCACGCCGCGGAGGAGCGCGTGGCCGTGCTCGCGATAGGTCGCCACGATGGCGTCGTCGGGCGTCAGGACGCGGAGCGCGCCCGCGGCTACGGCTTCCTCGCCGATGTAGAGGTGCATGAAGCCGCGGATCTTCACCGCGCTGTACAGCTCGACGCAGCGTTCCTCGAACCGGCGAACGAGCACCATGTCGCGAAGCATCGACAGCGCGGTGTCGCGATCGAGGGCGAGCGGTGCGCTCATCCCGCCGCCTCGAGGGTCGACACGTCGCCCTCTGCGAGTCCGAGCTCGCGGGCGCGCAACAACCGGCGCATGACCTTGCCGCTCCTCGTGTGCGGGAGCGCGCCCACGAACGCGATCTCCTTCGGCGCCACCGCCGCGCCGAGGCGGGCGCGGCCGAATCCGAGCAGCTCGAGCGAGAGCTCGTCGGAGGGTTCGACGCCGGCGGCGAGCACGACGAAGGCCTTGATGCGCTGCCCTGCGACCGGGTCCGGGACGCCGATCACGCCGGCTTCCGCGACGGCAGGGTGCGCCATCAGCGCGCTCTCGACCTCGAAGGGCCCGACGAGATGGCCCGCGGTCTTGATGACGTCGTCACCCCGCCCCACGAACCAGAACCAGCCGTCATCGTCGCGGCGGGCCAGGTCGCCGGTGAGATACCAGCCACCGGCGAAGCACTTCGCGTACCGCTCGGGCTCGTGCAGGTAACCGCGGAACATCGACGGCCACCCCGGACGGAGCGCGAGCTCTCCCTGCGCACCCGGCTCGACCTCGACCGGCATTCCGGCCTCGTCGACGACGAGGTTGCCGTCCTCGTCACGGGCGAGGATCGTCGCCTCCACACCGGGGAGGGGCCGGCCCATCGAGCCGGGCCGCACCGGCGAGCGGGCGTCGTTGGCGATCATGATCCCGCCGGTCTCGGTCTGCCACCAGTTGTCGTGGATCGGCTGGCCCAGGACGTGCTCGCCCCACCGCACGGCCTCCGGGTGCAGCGGCTCGCCGACGCTCGCGACGAAGCGGAGGGCCGACAGGTCGTAGTCGCGGGCCAGGTCGTCGCCGGCCCGCATGAGCATGCGGATGGCGGTCGGCGCGGTGTACCAGACCGTCACGCGCTGGTCCTGCAGTGTCTGGTACCAGCGGCCGGCATCGAACTCGCGCTCGTCGACCACCGTCGTCGCGCCGATGACGAGCGGTGCCACGATGCCGTACGAGGTGCCGGTCACCCACCCGGGATCGGCGGTGCACCAGAAGATGTCGCCGTCACCGAGGTCGAGCGCGATGCGCGCCGAGCTGTGGTGGGCGACAACGGCTTCGTGCACGTGGATCGCGCCCTTCGGCGTGCCCGTGGTGCCGCTCGTGAAGTGGAGCAGCGCCATGTCGTCCGGCGCCGTGGGCGGGATCTCGTACTCGTCGCGGGCGTCCTGCAGCAACGCGTCGAGCGAGTGAAGCCGGTGGTCCGCGTCCGCGGGCACCTTCTCACTGTCATCGGCGAGCAGCACGAACCGCAACGAGGGCAGCGTGTCGATGATCGGTTCGACCTTGCGGCGGTAGAGCGCGGCCGTGGTGACGAGCACCTCGCCGTCGCCGCGCTCGATGCGCTGGTGGATCGGCTCCGGTCCGAACGCGGAGAACAGCGGGCAGAACACGGCGCGGTGCTTCAACGCGCCCAGCGCGGTCGTGTACAGGGCGGGTGTGCGGTTGAGCAGCGCGAACACCCGCGTGCCGGGCGCGACACCGAGGCCCGCGAGCACGTTCGCGAACCGTGCGGTATCGCGCATCAGCTCGCGGTAGGTCTCGTCGATCGTCCTGCCGTCGCGTCGCACGAAGCGCAGCGCAACGTGATCGGCGCGCGCTCCGGAACCGTGGCGGTCAACGGCCTCGTGCGCGATGTTGAGCCCCCGTCGACCGGCTAGCCCGTCGAGCGCGGCGCGGGCAGCGTCCCACGCCACCCGAGCGGCGGCCGCACCATCGGTCCCGTGCGCGACGAGCATGCTGCGTGTCCGCCTCACGCAGCCGGCTCGTACGGTTCGACCGCGGCGTCGGGTCCGGGGAAGAACAGGGACTCGTGGCCGGTGTCGCCCCACCGAACGACATACGGCGGCGTGCCGTCGGGTCCCCGGACCTCGAGGACTTCGCAGTCGCGTTCGATGCGCCTGCCGATCCGCTTCGACTTGATGACGATGCGGTCACCAACCTTGGCCTGCATGACGGCTCCTCTCTCCTGGTCGTCCGAAGGGGTCCTCCGATGCGGAGGCGGCGGCCGCGGCTGCTTCCTCACCGATCGCGCCGAGCCACACGAAGATGCCGATCGCCGCGAGCCAGAAGTTCCACACCAGCCCGACCGCGACGAACACTGCGGCGACGCCGCGGCCTGCGAGCGCGGCGGCGCGGGTGGCGCGGACGTGCCCGAGCCGGGGGGTGAGTGCGGCCCGCAGCACGCGTCCCCCGTCGAGCGGCAACGCGGGGATCAGGTTGAAGCCCGCGAGCAACACGTTCACCCACACGACCCGGGTGACGAGCGCGCCGCCGTAGATGGACACGGGCCAGGGATGCGCACCGGCGACGGTCGCGACAGCCGCAACGAGACCGGCGACGGCGAGGCTGGCGAGCGGTCCGGCGGCCGCGATCACGAGCTCGTCATGGGGCCGGCGGGGACTCGACTCGAGCTTCGAGACGCCGCCGATCGGGAGCAGCTCGATCTCGTGGACGTCCACGCCGTGGGCGCGTGCCGTGAAGCTGTGCGCGAGCTCGTGCACGACGACGCACGCGAACAGGATCGCGATCCACGCCACCTGCACAACCACCGCGGGCTGGCCGGGCGCGCTGGCACTGACCGCCACGAGCGCGACGAGCAGGAGGAACGACACGTGCACCTTGATCTCGATCCCGCGGATCTCCGCGATCGTCCACGCGAGCGGGCGGCGCGGCCTGCGCTTCGGGGAGTGCACCGGGTAGGGTGGCGGCGGACCGGTGGGCGTCATCGTCGAGCCGCCTCCACGAACAACCGCCGCTCCGCCGCCGCGATCACCGACCGGGAGCGGTCGACGGCGTCGGGGTTCACCGAGATCGACGTGATCCCGTTGCGGACGAGGTGCTCCGCGAACTCCGGCCGGTTGGACGGCGCCTGCCCGCACAGCGACGAGGTGATGCCGGCGTCGCGGCAGGCCCGGATGATGCGGGCGATGGCGTCGACCACGGCGTCGTCCGACTCGTCGAGCACGCGCTTCGCCGCGGTCACCGCGTCGAGCGGGACTGTCACGTCGTGGCTGTCCGGGCCGCGCACGATCTGGTGGCTCTTGACGCCGATGTGGCTCGACAGCACCACCGGCCCGTCATTCGCGACGACGTAGGTGTCGGGTTCGACCGCGCCCGACACGACCACCTCGCCCTGACCGAAGGTCGCCTCGATCACGAGGCGGGTCGTGTCGCCGGTCGAGGGGTCCGCGGTGAACAGCACGCCGGATCGCTCGGAGGGGATCATCACCTGCACCACCACCGCGATCGCGGGCTCCTCGGTCATCTGCTGCGACGCCCGGTAGGCGAGGACCCGGTCGCCGAAGACCGACACCCAGCAGTCGCGGATGCGTTCGAGCAACTCCTCGTCACCGCACACGTTGGCGAAGGTCTCGTGCATTCCGGCGAAGGAGGTGCCGGTGGCATCCTCGGCGGTAGCCGAGGAGCGCACGGCGACAATCACCCGGTCGCTGAGGCGGTGGTAGGCGTCCAGGATCTCGTCACGGAGCTCGTCGGGCATCGGCGCGCCACGCACGAGAGCGCGCGCCTCCTCGCCGATCACGGCCAGCTTGGCGGGCTCGGCGGCGTCGAGCCCGGAGACCTTCCCGCGCAGCTCCTCTCGCACGCCGGCGGCGTCCATCGCGTCGAGGTAAGCGCCGGCCGTGACCACGAAGCCGGGCGGGACCGGCAGGCCGGCCCGGGTGAGCTCACCGAGGTTCGCACCCTTGCCGCCGACGGTGGCTGCGTCACCGGCGCCGATCTCGGCGAACCAGGAGATGTGCGCGGTCATCGCGATCGCCTCCGTTCACACGGTCAACTCCATGGTCTGCAGGAACGCGAGCGGCCGAAAGAGGACAAGGTCCTCAGCTCCGGTGGCCGTGGGAGGACGTTCGACCCTGGTCGGCAGCGGGATCGCGCGCGCACCGTGCCGGTGTGCACGAACGCGCCATGACCGTGACGTTCCTCGGCGGCGCCGGGACGGTGACCGGCAGCAAGTTCCTCCTGGAGTCCGATGGCGCGCGCGTGCTGGTCGATTGCGGGATGTTCCAGGGGATCCGCGACCTGCGCCGCCGCAACTGGGAGCGCCTGGCAGTGGACCCGGCCTCGATCGACGCGGTGGTGTTGACGCACGCGCACCTCGACCACTGCGGCTACCTGCCAACGCTGGTTCGCGACGGGTTCCATGGCCCGATCCACGCGACCGCGTCGTCGGTCGAGCTCGCGGCAATCGTGCTGCGCGACGCCGCGCGTCTTCAGGAGGAGGAGGCGGCGTACGCCAACCGGAAGGGCTTCTCGAAGCACCGTCCGGCGTTGCCGTTGTACACGAGTGACGATGCCGAGGCGGCGATCCGCGCGTTCCGCGAGGTCGAGCTCGAGGCGGAGGTTGCCATTGCCCCCGGCGTGTGCGTGCGCCTCCAGCGCGCCGGGCACATCCTCGGGTCGGCGTCGGTGCTCGTCGTCGTCGAGGGCGGCCCGCGGGTGTTCGTGAGCGGCGATGTCGGCCGGTCGATCCATCCGCTGCTGCGCCCACCGGCGCCGGTACCCGCGGCGGACGTGGTGCTGGTGGAGTCCACGTACGGCGACCGCCTGCACGAGCCGCAGGAGAGCGTGGCCGACCGGCTGGCCGCCACCATCCGGCGCACCGCGGCGCGGGGTGGGACGGTGGTGATCCCCGCATTCGCGGTCGATCGCACCGAGGTGGTGCTGCACGCGCTGCAGGGCCTGCGCCGCGAGCGGCGCATCCCCGACATCCCGGTGTTCGTGGACAGTCCGATGGCGCTGGCCGTCCTCGACGTGTACCGCGACGCGATCGCGCGCCGCGACGGCGACCTTCGACCCGAGATCGCGGGCGGTGATCTGTTCGACCTCGCTGAGTTGCGCGCGGTGCCGACCCCGGCGGAGTCCATCGCCTTGAACGACCTGCGGTACCCGGCCGTCATCATCTCGTCATCGGGAATGGCGACCGGTGGGCGCGTGCTGCACCACCTCGCCCGGTGTCTGCCCGACCCGCGCAACGCGGTGGCGCTCGTCGGCTACCAGGCGGTGGGTACCCGCGGGCGCGACCTCGCCGAGCACGCGCCGGTGATCAAGTTGCTCGGCCGGTACGTGCCCGTGCGCGCCGAGGTTCTGGTGGCCGACGCCTTCTCGGTGCACGCCGACGCCGTTGAGTTGCTCGACTGGCTCCGGCCCGCCCCGCCGCCCGGGACCGCGTTTGCCGTGCACGGCGAGCCCGACGCGAGCGTGACGTTCCGCAACCGTGTCGACCACGAGCTCGGCTGGATGGCGGTCGTGCCGCGGGACGGCGAGCGGGTCCTGGTGGGTTGACCCGCGGCCGGCGGCTCTGGTCCTACTGGGCGTCGGCGTTGTGGGGGGCGACGTGCGGCAACTCGTGCGGCTCGCGGCCGTTCGCGGCGCGGCGCGACAGCTCCTGCTGGATGTGCCCCAGTGCCTCGTCGGGCGTGTCGCAGGTCCGCATGATCTCGAGATCCTCCGGCGACACCTTCCCCTCCGCGAGCGCGCGGTCGCGCAGCCACCGGTCGAGGCCGCGCCAGTATTCGGAGCCGTAGAGCACGACCGGGAAGTGGATCACCTTGCCGGTCTGCACCAGCGTTAGCGCCTCGAACAGCTCGTCGAGCGTGCCGAAGCCGCCGGGGAACACCGCGAACGCCTCCGCGTACTTCACGAACATCGTCTTGCGGACGAAGAAGTAGCGGAAGTCGATGCCGAGATCGACGTAGGGGTTCAACCGCTGTTCGAACGGCAGCTCGATGTTGCAGCCGATCGCGATGCCGCCGGCTTCATGGCAGCCGCGGTTGGCGGCTTCCATGATCCCCGGGCCCCCGCCGGTGATCACCGCGAACCCGGCACGGGCTGCGGCGGCGCCGAACGCGACCGCCGCCTGGTACATCGGATCGGACTCGCCGACCCGGGCGGAGCCGAACACGGTGATCGCGGGCGGGATGTCCTGGAGCGCGTCGAACCCGTCGACGAACTCGGACAGGATTCGCAGTGCCCGCCAGGACTCGTCGGCGGTTGGCTCGAAGCGCCGCTCGAGGAGTTCGAGGTCCTCGGTGCGGCTCGACGCCGTACGGGTCGTCACCCGGCCGTGGCGGCGCAACCGCCGCCCGTTTCGCAGTCGAGACGCCATCTCGTGACCCCGCTCCTGCGCGCCGTCGGTGTCGTGATCTGCCGTGGCTCCACGATCACCGAGCCGGCCCGCCTGGAACAGGGTCGAAGGTCCCGGTCCGACGCATCGGTCGCCCCTGCCGCAGCACCGCCAGCCGGGGTCACATTCAGAGCAACGAAGCGAACGGGGGTCCGAAATGAAGGAACTGATCGCGTCCCGGACGTTCCACCAGGCTGTCGAGCGGTACGCGAACAAGATCGGCTTCCACGACGGCGACTACCACGGGACCTTCGCGCAGTACGGCGACCGGGTCCTGCGGTTGTGCGACGCGCTGCGCCGGGAGCTCGACGTCGAGCCTGGTGACCGGTTCGCGGTGATGGCGACGAACAGCCACCAGTACCTCGAGCTTTACGCGGCGGCGTTTCTCGGCGCTGGCATCGTGAACCCGCTCAACCTGCGGCTCGCAGGGAAGGAGCTGCAGTTCATCCTGGCCGACTCGGGGACAAAGGTGGTGTTCGTCGACACCTGGTTCGCCGAGCACTTCGCCCGCAACATCGCGGAGGTACGGGCCGACCTGCCGTTGACGAAGGTCGTGTTGATCGGTGACGGCGACGTTCCCCACGACATCGGCTACGAGGATCTCGTCGCGGGCGCGCACCCCGTCACCCCGCCCGAGCCGGAGGAGACCGATGCGGTGGTGCTGATGTACACCGGCGGCACGACCGGCGTGCCGAAGGGGGTGTTGCTCGACCAGCGCGCCGAGATCTTGAACCTGTACCACATCGCGATCGCGCTCGGGCTCGACGACAGCCGCATCTACCTGCACCAGACGCCGATGTTCCACGCCGCGTCGATGGGCGGGGTGCTCGGCATCCCGGGCATCGGCGGCACGTCGGTGTTCGTGCCGATGTTCGAGCCCGAAACCGTCATGTCGGCGGTGGAGACCTATGCGGTCGACTGGACGATGATGGTCCCGACGATGATCGCGATGGTCCTCGACGCGCCGGGCTTCCGTCCCGAGCGCTTCGCATCGCTCCGCGACCTCGTGTACGGCGCGTCGCCGATGCCGGCCGCGCTGCTCGACCGCGTGCAGGTGACGTTCCCGGGCGTGCGGCTCTGGCAGGGATATGGCATGACGGAGTCGTCGTCGGTGCTGACGTTCCTCACCGACAAGGACCACCAGGCCGGCGGGGCGCGGTTGCGGTCTGCCGGGAAGCCGGTCGTCGGGGTGAACATCACCATCCAGGACGAGGACGGCAACATCCTCCCGCCAGGCGAGAACGGCGAGGTGTGCGCCATCGGCGGCAACTTCATGATCGGGTACTGGAACCGCCCGGCGGACACCGCCAACGCGTTCCGGGGCGGCTGGTACCACACCGGCGACGAAGGGCACTTCGACGAGGACGGGTTCCTGTACCTCGTCGACCGCGTGAAGGACATGATCGTGACGGGCGGCGAGAACGTGTACTCGATCGAGGTCGAGAATGCGATCTCCACACACCCCGCGGTCGCGCAGGTGGCGGTGATCGGCATCCCGCAAGACGTGTGGGGCGAGCAGGTACACGCCATCGTCGTGCTCCGCCCCGGTGCCAGCGCGACCGAGGAGGAGATCAAGGCCCACGCCCGCCAGTCGATCGCGGGGTACAAGGTGCCGAAGTCGGTGGAGTTCCGTACCAACCCGCTGCCGCTGTCCGGCGCGCTCAAGCCGTTGAAGCGGGAGCTACGCCAGCCCTATTGGGAGGCCGTCGCCCGTAGCGCATGAGGTGGGCGCACGCCGACTCGAACGGCGGACCTCTGCCGTGTGAAGGCAGCGCTCTGACCAACTGAGCTATGCGCCCGAAGGGGGAGGCAACGTAGCGTACCGACGCTGTCTGGGGCACCCCGGCCGGGCCACACCGGGCCCCACCGGGCCGAACGGGGCCGATCGAGGCCGACGAGTGTGCATTGAGCACCGGAATCCGGTGCTCGATGCACGACAGTCGCCCGAGGGTGGCCCCAGGGTCCCAGGAGCCCGAGGCGCGGAAAACGGCGCGGGCGGAGGGGCGATGACGGCGTGCGCGGCGAATACCACGTCGATGCGCCGCAGGCCGCCTCGGAGCCGTCCGGTTGTTCCGGTTTGTGCGTTGGATCGATTGTCGCGTCACCATGGTGGTTGTCCGTTCTCGGCCACCGACGGGGCGTCAGCCGTCGCGGCGGAGAACCCTGGTGACTGCCACGACCCGGTGAAAGGGGGCTTCCGCTGGACGCGATCATCTCCTTGCGGGGCGTGACGAAGCGGTTTGGCACGCACACCGTCCTCGAGGACATCTCCTTCGACCTGCCCCGGGGGAAGATCAGCGCCATCATGGGCCCTTCGGGGACCGGCAAGTCGGTGTTGCTGAAGAACATCATCGGCTTGCTCCGGCCCGACGCGGGCGAGATCTGGGTCGACGGCGAGGAGACCGTCTCGATGGGGGAGCGGGACCTCTACCGGGTCCGGCGCAAGTTCGGCGTGCTGTTCCAGGACGGCGCTCTGTTCGGGTCGATGAACATCTTCGACAACACCGCCTTCCCGCTGCGCGAGCACACGAACAAGTCGGAGAAGGAGATCCGCGAGATCGTCCTCGAGAAGCTCGGTCTGGTCGGCATGCTCGACCACCTGAAGAAGTTCCCGGGTGAGGTCTCGGGTGGGATGCGCAAGCGGGCCGGGCTGGCGCGGGCGCTGGTGATGGATCCGGAGATCGTGTTGTTCGACGAGCCCGACTCCGGTCTGGATCCGGTGCGGGTGTCGTACCTCGACGAGCTCGTGCGCAAGATCCAAGAGGAGGTCGGTGCGACCTTCTTCATCATCACCCACAACATCCCGTCGGTGATGCGCACCGCCGACTACATCGGCGTGCTGTTCCGGTCGCGCCTGGTCCGCTTCGCCAGCAAGGAGGAGATGGTCACCAGCGACGACCCGATCATCCGGCAGTTCCTCGCCGGCCGGGCGAAGGGGCCGATCGGGATGGACGAGCTGGCGACCGAGCAGTCCGAGATAGAACGGGAGCTGGTCGCCCGCGAGGAGCGACGCCTCGCCGACGACGAGATGGCCGATCAGATCATGACGGTCTGACGCCCGATGCTCGGCAAGGTCCAGTTCCTCGTCCGCGAGACGGGGAACCTGTTCGCCGTCTCTCTCGAAGGCGTTCGCCGCGCCTGGGACGTGCGGCACTGGTGGCAGGAGTACCTGCGCCAGTGCTGGTTCATCGCGAAGGTCACCACGCTGCCGAGCGTGCTGATCTCGATCCCGTTCGGCGCGGTGATCGCGCTTCACGTCGGCACCTTCTCGCGCCAGCTCGGCGCGGAGTCGACCACCGGCGCGGCCATGGTCCTCGCGATCGTGCGGGAGGCCTCGCCCGTCGCGACAGCGCTCCTGATCGCCGGGGCAGGTGGGTCGGCGATGACCGCAGATCTCGGCTCGCGCAAGATCCGCGACGAGATCGCCGCGATGGAGGTGATGGCCGTGAACCCGGTCCACCGGCTCGTCACGCCGCGCCTGTTCGCGGCATCGACCGTCGCGGTGTTCCTCGTGTCGCTCGTCAGCGTCGCCGGCATCGCCGGCGGGTACGTCTTCAACGTCCTCATCCAGGGCGTCACCCCGGGCGCCTACTTCCAGGGGTTCACCTCGCTGGTGCAGCTCCCCGACCTCTACTCCTCACTGCTGAAGGCGATGGTGTTCGGCTTCATCGCCGCGATGGTCGCTTGTTACAAGGGCCTCTACGCGAAGGGCGGGCCCAAAGGCGTCGGTGACGCCGTCAACCAGGCGGTCGTCATCACCTTCATCCTCATCTTCTTCGCCAACTTCATCATGACGTCGCTCTACTTCGCGCTCGTGCCCCAGAAGTTCTGAGAACCACTCGATGACCGCTGTCTCCACCCTCACCAGAGCCCCACGGAAGGTCGGCACGGCCGTCACGAACGGCCTCGATGAGGTCGGCCGGCAGCTCGCGTTCTACGCGGGGGTCCTTGGCGAGCTGTTCTTCAACTGGCGGATCAAGTGGAAGTACCGGAGCGTCACGTTCAACCTGGTGTCGGACATCACGATCGGCGCCGGTGCGCTGATCGTCGGTGGCGGCATGGTCTTCGTGATCTTCTCGATGTCGTTCTTCACCGGCACCGAGGTCGGCTTGCAGGGCTTCAAGGGCCTCCAGCAGATCGGAGCGGAGGCGTTCACCGGACTCGTCGGCAGCTTCGCCAACACCCGCGAGGTCAGCCCGCTCATCGCCGGCGTCGCCTTCGCGGCCCAGGTCGGTGCGGGCTTCACGGCAGAGCTCGGCGCGATGCGGATCTCAGACGAGATCGACGCGCTCGAGGTGATGTCGGTCCCCAGCAAGCCGTACCTCGTCGCGACTCGGGTGACCGCCGCGGTGGTCGCGATCATCCCGCTCTATCTCATCGCACTCTTCGCCAGCTTCTTCGCCACCGAGCTGGTCAGCACTCGCTTCTTCGGGCTCTCCCCGGGCGTCTACAACTACTACTTCCGCCTCTACCTGCCGTTCCAGGATGTGTTCTACAGCGTGGTCAAGGCGGTGATCTTCGCCATGGTGGTGGCACTCATCCACTGCTACTACGGCTATCACGCGTCAGGCGGACCGGCCGGGGTGGGCGTGGCGGTCGGGCGCGCGATCCGGCTCAGCATCGTCGTGGTCGTGCTGCTGAACCTCATCCTGTCGCTGATCTTCTGGGGCGGTGGAAACACCGTCAGCCTCACCGGCTAGGCGCGCCCGTGGAGCTCACGCCCCGCACGCAGAACATCCTGAGCGGGCTCATCGCGCTCGTGCTGATCGCCGGTGCGATCGTCATCGGAGTTTCCTGGAGCTTCGGCGCCTTCGACGACACCTACCCCCTGAAGGCCAGCTTCGACGCGGCCGGGCAGGGGCTGCAGAAGAACTCGGACGTGAAGGTGCGCGGCATCAACATCGGCACGGTCGACTCGGTCGACCTCGTCGACGGGCGCGCCCTCGTCACGATGTCGATTCACGCCGTCGACCGCATCCCGTACACGGCAACCGCCACCGTGCGGGCGAAGACGCTGTTCGGTGAGAAGTTCGTCGACATCGATCCTGGGCCCGGCGAGTCGACCGGCCCGTACTACGGCCGCGACGGCGAGCTGCTCGACCGCTGCGACAAGAGCAAGCAGCCGAACCACAGCTGCACGACCGGCGGCTTCGAGCTCGAGCAGGTGCTGGCCGACGCCTACCCGTTGCTGAAGCAGATCCAGCCCGCGGATCTGGCGACGGTGATCAGCACGCTGGCCGACGCGGGCAAGGGTCTCGGACCGACGATCAACCGCTCGATCGTGAACGGACAGAAAGTGCTCGACGTCACCGCCGCGCACGACGCCGACACCCGGCGGTTCCTCACCGACCTCGCGACCCTCTCGCAGCAGCTCGGCGTGCGAGCGAACGACGTCGTCGCCGCCGCGAACGACCTGAACGTCGCGCTGCCGACGATCAACGCCAAGAGCAACGAGCTCAACACCCTGCTTGTGCAGACATCACGGCTCTCCGACGACGTCGCCGACCTCCTGCAGGCGAACAAGGACTTCGTCGACGAGTCGTTCACCGGCGGCCAGGCGCTCATCGACTTGCTGTCGAACCACCAGAACGACCTCGTGCCGACCGTGGTCGGGATCCGCGAGTACCTGCAGACGCTCAGCCAGGCGGTCCGGATCCCAGCTGGCGACGGCACCGAGCTCGCCGCCGTCGAGGGGCTCCTCGGTGGCCAGGCGTGCGCGATCGTCGCGTGCCCGGGCGTCAGCGCGCCGGTGGCCGACACACTGCCACCCGCGGTGGACCTGCCCGCCACGCCCCAGCCGCCGGCCGCGCCGCAGCAGTTCCAGGGACTGCTCGGACCGCTGCTCAACGGCCTGCTCGACCCGGGCGTCACGGCGAACGGCAGCGCGCCCGCGCCGTCGGGCGTCAGCCAGCTCCTCCAGTACCTCGCGCGGTTGGGTGCCGGATGATCCGCACCGCAGTGAAGTTCGGCATCTTCGTGGTGGTCTGCCTGACCTTCACCGTCTATCTCGCGTTCACGATCGGCAACATCAAGATCAGCGACCCGCTGGCGCGGAACTACTACTCGCTCAACGCGACGTTCGACGACGTGACGGGCCTGCTCGTCAACGACAACGTGAAGATCGCCGGGGTCGTGGTCGGCAAGGTACGGTCGATCAAGGTCGAAGAAGGCAAGGCGAAGGTGACCTTCGCCGTGAAGAACGGCATCGTCCTCAGCGGGGACACGACCGCGGCGATCCGCTGGCGCAACCTGATCGGCCAGCGGTACCTCTACCTCTATCCCGGCAAGAGCACCGTGACGCGACTCACGGACGGCGACACCGTCAAGGTCACGACGTCGGTCGTCGACCTCGGTGAGCTCTTCAACAGGCTCGGGCCGATCGTCGCGGCAATCGACCCGAAGCTGGTCAACGACTTCCTCGACACCGTCAGCCAGGCGCTCGACGGGAACCAGGACAAGGTCGGCAAGGCGATCGACGACCTGGCGGTGCTGGCGAAGGGGCTGGCGGCGCGGGACGAGTCGATCGGCCGGCTCGTCGAGAACCTCAACACCGTCGCCGGCACGATCGCGGATCGCGATCAGCAGATCCGGGTGATGCTCGACAACCTCGTGCTCATCGCGTCGACGTTCAGCGCGAACACCCAGACCGTCGACACCGCGCTGCGCGAGTTCGGATCGTTCTCGACCAACCTCGACACGATCCTACGCAACAACAGCTCCGAGCTCGACGGGATCATCGACAATCTCGACCTGCTGCTGACCGACGTCGTCTCACCGCGGCTCGACCAGCTCGACAGCACCCTGAAGGGTCTCGACATCACGGCGACGAAGGTCTTCGACTCGTCGCGCCTCGGCGAGTGGCTGAACGAGTCCATCCTGTGCGCGTCGACGGCGCCGCCCCCATGCCCCACCCCGATCATCAAGGCCAACGCCGGCACTGGGGTTGCCGTCCCCGCCCCCACTGCGCCCGCCGCGCCCGGCGCACCGTCGCCTGACATCGGGAGTCGGGCACCGTCGCCGGTCGCCGGCGCGAACACGCTCGAACAGCTCCTCATGGGGGTGCTGCAGTGAAGTCGTTCCGCGACCGCAACCCCTACCTGGTCGGGATCGTGTCGGTGCTCGTGATCGGCGCGCTGACCGGTGCCGCGTTCGGGATCGGCCTGCTCCACCTGCTGGAGAAGACGTACTCGTTGCGGGCCGAGTTCACCGATGCCTCGGGTCTGCGCAGCGGCGACGCGGTGCGGGTCGCGGGCGTCAAGGTCGGGCGAGTCACCGACATCAGGGCCGACCACGAAAACGGGCGGGTGATCGTCGACTTCGTCGTGAACCACGGCGTGCACCTGGGCACCGGCACATCCGCCGACATCGCCCTCGAGACGCTGCTCGGCGCCAAGTACATCCGGTTGAAGGGTCCGGTGAAGCCTCCGTATCTCGAGGACCTGCCGAAGAACGACCCGAGGCGCACGATCCCGCTCGATCGCACGACCACGCCGTTCGACGTGTTCGAACTGACCCGCGTCGCGACCGAGAACGTTCAGCAGCTCGACACCGGCGAGCTCAACCAGGTCATCAACCAGCTCGCGGACATCACCCAAGGGCGCCAGCAATCGGTGGCCGACCTCGTGGACGGTCTGGACAAGGTCTCGACCGCCATCAACGAGCGCGACGCCGCTCTCAGCCAGCTCCTGGACCGCGCCGACACGCTCAGCAAGACACTCGCAGACAAGGATCAGACGCTCGTAGCGCTGATCGACCAGAGCAAGCAGATCCTGGACCTGCTCGCCAACCGGCGCGACGAGCTCGCCACCGCGCTCGGCCAGGGCAGCGACGCGGTCGTGCAACTGTCGAGGCTGATCGCCGACCACCAGGTCCAGCTCGACCGGATCCTGTCGACCCTGCACCCGACGCTCGACGTGGTGGCGGCCAACCAGACCCACGTCGACAACGCGCTCGCGTGGCTCGGTCCCGGGTTCTTCCAGCAGTCGCTCGCGGGCTCGCACGGACCGTGGCTCGACATCTACGTCGACGCGCTCGGTCCCGACGTGATCGGGGTGCTGTGCAGCGTTACGGGGACGGCCCCATGTCCGTGAGCTCGTGCCGTTCGCGCCGAGTCGCCGCGCTGGCGGTGCTGGTGGTGGTCGCGATGTTCGCGTCCGGGTGCTCGCTGCTCGGTAGCGGAGGCAGCTACCAGCTGATCGCCTGGTTCCCGCGAGCCGTGTCGCTGTACCCGTCGTCACAGGTGCGCGTCCTCGGCCTGCCCGCGGGCCACGTGGACTCGGTCGAGGTGGTCGGCACCCAGGTGAAGGTCACGATGTCGGTCGACGACGACGTGCCCGTGCCGAAGGACGTGAAGGCGATGATCGTGCCGCAGTCTCTGATCGGCGAGCGGTACGTGCAGCTCAGCCCGGCATGGCGCCAGGGGGAAGAGAAGGCGTCCGACGGGATGGAGATCCACGACACCGTGATCCCCGTGGAGCCCGACGAGGCGCTCGCCGCGCTGAAGCAGTTCCTCGACTCGCTCGACCCGAACGGCCTCGGCCGGCTCATCGACAACGCCGCCACCGACCTGCACGGGCAGGGTGAGACCCTCAACCACGCCCTCGACCAGGTGAGCCAGCTCGTCGGCACGTTCGCGGACAAGGATCAGCAGCTCGCCGACATCGTCGACAACTTCGACCGTTTCACCTCCACGCTCGCCACCCGCGAGTCGCAGCTCGGCGACATCCTCGCGACGTTCTCCCAGGCCACCCAGGTCCTCGCCGACGAACGGCAGGGCATCGAGAACCTCCTCGCCGGCCTGGCCGACCTCTCCACGAACGGCCTCGACCTCGTGTCGAAGCACGCCCAGCGGCTCCACAGCGACGTCGAGACGTTGACCCGCCTCGCGCAGTCGATCGACGCGAACCTCGACGCGCTCGGCCAGCTGCTCGACTCGGGCCCCCAGCTCGTGTCCGGACTGATCGGCGCGTACAACCCGGAGCTCCGGGCGATGAACCTGCGCAACAACTTCGGCCCGCTTGCCGCGTCGGCACTCGCGCCGTTCCTGAACGCGATCCCCGGCGCGCAGGTCCCGACGCCGTGCGTCCCGGTGCTCCAGGACTGCTCGCAGCTACTCACCGTCAAGTCGTCCGCGACGCCAGAGCCGTTCGTGGCCGCGACCCGCACGACCCCGGTCGACGATCTCCTCGCCCTCCTGCGCGCGCCGACCACCCCGCCGCCGGCTCCCCGGTCGGCGAGCGATCGGGTGGCCGACGGCGCGAGCGCGCTTGGGTCGTTCCTGCGCGACGCCGCCAGCGCGTTGGTGGGGCCGTCATGAGCGCGGCACCACGCCGGTTCCGGTGGATCACACCGGTGCTTGCCGTGGTCGTATGGGTGGCGAGCGGGTGCTCGTTGCCAGGCCGCACCACCGGGCCGCTCACGATCACGGCGACGTTCGACGACGTCGGCGACCTCGTCGTGAACCACTCGGTGCAGGTCGCCGACGTCCGTGTCGGCTCGGTCACGAAGATCGAGCTGACCCCGGACTTCAAGGCGAAGGTCACGATGTCGGTGAAGGACGTGCATCTCCCGGCCGACGCGGTCGCCGAGGTGCGCCAGACCTCGTTGCTGGGTGAGAAGTTCATCGAGCTGCGTCCCTGCGATCCGTCGCCCGCGCACGGCGACACCGGCTGTCAGCCGAACGGCGGCGGCGTGCTGCACGATCACGCCGACATCCCGGCCAGCCACACGTCTGAGGCCCCCGAGCTGGAGTTCGTCGCCGAGCAGGCGGTGCAGCTGCTCGGCGGGGTCGTGACCAACGACGTGGCGACGCTGGTGCAGACCGGTTCGCAGGCCTTCGGCGGCCGGGCGGCCGAGCTGCGTGGGCTGCTCGACGACCTGTCGACGATCAGCGCGACGCTCGCGGACCAGACGACGAACCTGCAGTCCATCATCGACGGCCTCGACCACGCAACCGCGACGATCGCGGCCGACAACCCCGCGCTCGACCAGCTGCTCGTGAACCTCGCGAACACCACCCAGGTGCTCGCTGACAACCGCGACCAGCTCGTGCAGACGTTGCAGTCGCTCACCCGGCTGGTGCAGACGCAGAACCAGCTCGTGTTCGACCCGTACATCCAGCAGGTCGACCGGCAGGTCAAGGAGCTCGACGGGATCCTCGCCGTGCTCGCGCAGGGCCGCGGCGAGGTGGGCGCGCTGGTCGACTGGCTACACGCGTTCGTGTACCAGGTGCCGAAGGGTGTCCCGTCGGGCGCGGCGCAGGTCTACGGCTGGTTCGTCGTGTGCGGTCTACCGGGGTCGTCATGCTGAGGGCCGCCGTGTACTGGGCCGGCCGCGACGCGGAGGCGGGACGGCCATGAGCCGGCGCACCATCGTCAACCTCGCCTTCTTCGGGTGCATCTTCGTCGTGATGTGCTTCTGGGCGGTCAACAACATCGTGACGATCGACGCCATCGAGCAGCCGTACACGGTGACCGGCGACTTCGCCGCCGCCTCCGGGATCAAGCCCAATGCGGAGGTCGCGTATCTCGGGGTGCACTACGGCCGGGTGTCCGCGGTCGACGCGGAGCCGGGCGGCGTCCGAATCACGATGAAGATCGACAAGGACAAGACCGACATCCCGAAGGACTCCATCGCCCGGATCTTCCGCAAGTCCGCGGTCGGCGAGCCCTACATCGACTTCAAGCCGCCCGATGGCTTCGACGCCGCCCACGCGCCGCCGTCCGCGTTCCTCGCCGACGGCGACCACGTGCCGCGGGACCACACGTCGAACCCCCTTGAGTTCTCCGAGCTGCTCCGGTCAGCGGCCAACCTGCTCCACAACATCGACGCGCAGCAGGCCGGTTCCCTCGTGCACGAGCTCGCGCTCGCCCTCAACGGCCGGGCCGAGTCGCTCCGCGACCTGACCGTGGCGCTCGACCGGCTGTCGACCACCTTCGCGCAGAAGACCGAAGCGCTCGACCGCCTCGCGACCAACAACACCGCGGTCACCCACGTCGTCGCGAGCCACGCGCAGGACCTCGGTCAATCGCTCACCAACCTCAGCCTTCTCGCGGAATCCTTGAAGCAAGCGAACGGGAACACCGCGGTGCTCCTCGACCAGGGGTCCGCTCTCATGACCCAGCTCGCCGACCTGATCGACGCGGAGAAGGGCAACCTCGACTGCACGCTCCACGACCTCGCCGACGTGATCGACATGAGCTCGCAACCGCAGCGGCTCGTCGGCACCGACTTCCTGCTTGGCCACGCCGCGGAGGGTTTCGGCGACCTGTGGCAGACCCGGGACCAGCTCGCCGACGGCCTGTGGGTGCGGGTGAACCTGATGGCGGAGCTGTCGAACCCAGCGGTCCAGTACGTCCCACCGCACGCCTTGCCGATTGTCCCGGCGGTCCCGCCCTGCACCTCCGGGCTCGCCGGATCGCACGGGCCCGACTTCGTACCCGCCGACGTGGCCGCGGCAACCACGCGCACGACGGCGGCGCTGCCCGGTGCCAAGCTCGCCCGCACCGGGCGTGCAACGCTGCTGCCGGGCGCCTTCGCGCTGGTCCTCCTCGCCACCATCTCCCGACGGGTCATCCATGCCACACGACGCCGAACCTGACGATCTCGACACCACCACGGGCGTCTTCGAGCCCGAGCCCGTGCGGCTCGCCGAGTCCGTGCCGGAGCTGCCGGTGCGGCCCCGCGACCGGCGGCTGCTCGCCGCCGTGGCCGCCGCCGTCGTGTTCGCGCTGCTCAGCGTCGTCCTCGTCGTGCTGCTGGTGCGCGAGCGTGACCAGAACCGTGGTGACGGGGAGCGGGCAGCAGTGGAGACCACCGCCTCCCGGGTAGCGGAGGCGCTCGTCACCGTCGACGCCGGCGGCAACCAGAGCGGCGCGGACGTGGTCCGCCAGCTCGGCACCGGGCCCCTGATCCAGCAGTTCGACGAGGCCAACGCCGCGGTGCGGGCCACGTTCGGGCAGCTGAAGATCCAGTCGATCAGCGGCCGGGTGCAGGAGGTGTACGTCAAAGACATCGACGGCCCGCAGGCCGACGTGATCGTGGTCCTCGACCTCGTGATCGTGAGCGACAACCCCCGGGTCGACCAGAACCACTACCTGCGCGTGCACCTGGCGAAGCTCGACGGGCAGTGGAAGGTCGACAACGTCCAGGACGTCAACCTCGCGCTCGCCGCAGGCGTTCAGCAGAGCACCAACAGCGGCACGTCGACCAGCACCGCACCGCCGGCCACCACCTCGCCGCCGACCACGCCAGCAACCTCTTCGTCGTCGCGCTGAGGGGGAAGTGGCACCACGGCTCCGGGTGTGTATCCTCCCCGGCCGCGTCAAGCCGGATCCCCCGACCCGTGGAGCAGCCAGCCGACATGCCTGACGATCCCGAAGACGACGTGGGAGATCCCGAGGACGACTTCGACGACGATCTCGACCTCGACGCCGCCGAGCTCGACGACGAAGATCTGGAGGCAGACGACTTCGACGACGCGCTCGTCGACGACGACGAGCTGGTCGACGACGACGTGGTCGTCATCGACGAGGAGGACGAAGACGAGGACCTGACGGTCATCGCCCGGCCGGTGAAGACCGCGGACGAGGAGGCCGACGAGGACGACCTCGAAGAGGTCAGCCCCGACGACGTCGAAGCCGACCTCGACACGATCCTGAAGGACCGGATCGCCGCGGTCGACGACGAGGAGGAAGAAGCCGAAGACGACGTCGTCGAGGTCGACGAGCGGGGCGACACGAACAAGATCCAGCCCCGCCGCCCCGGCGAGTTCGTGTGCCAGAGCTGCTTCCTGCTGAAACCCCGCTCGCAGCTCGCCGACGACGAGCGCCAGCTCTGCCTCGACTGCGTCTGAGCCCACGACCCAACCACCGCGGAGGTTGGCCCCTTGCCCTACCGCAATGTCGTCGTCGGAACCGACGGCTCCGCGACGGCGGAGCTCGCAGTGCGCCACGCCGGCGAGCTCGCCGCGGCCGGCGGCGCCCGCCTCGTGGTCGTCACCGCCTACCAGCCCGACGGTGACCAGCCCGTCACCGACGGGAGCAGCGTCCCCGACGAGATCGCGTGGATGTTGACCGACCGCAACCGGGCCGAGGAGCGGGCGCGCCACGGGCGCGACGTCGCGGCCGAGCTCGGTGCCTCCGACATCGTCGTGCAGGCCACCGAGGGCAGCCCGGCCGACGTGCTGCTCGAAGCGGCCGAGGACTTCGGCGCCGACGTCATCGTCGTCGGATCGAAGGGCCTGACCGGCGTCGGTCGGGTGCTCGGCAGCGTTGCCAGCGCCGTCGCCCACCACGCCCCGTGCGACGTGCTGATCGTCCACACCACGAGATGACGGGATTTCCCCGGGCCAGACCGTTTCCAGCAACATTGGCGCGATGAGCGAGCACAAGAGCCCAATCGAGCAGGCGCTCGACCTGTTCTTCTACGCGCCGCTCGGTCTGCTCCTGAACGCCGAGGAGATCGTGCCGCAGCTCATCGAGAAGGGCCACCAGCAGGTCACCATGGCCCGCATGTTCGGCGAGCTCGCGGTGAAGGCCGGCCAGAGCGAAGCTGAGAAGGCAGTCGCCAAGCTGCAGCAACTCGGCAACCGGAACCGACCCGACCACCGGCGCGGTCCGAGTGGCGACGAAGCGGTGCCCGCGACCCAGACCTCTGCCCCCGTGGCGCCGCCGCTGCGCCCGCAGCACAACGGCGCCGAGGCGGTCAAGCTTGCGATCCCGGACTACGACAGCCTGTCGGCATCGCAGGTCGTGCCCCGCCTCGAGAGCCTCTCGGCCGGGGAGCTCGACGCGGTGCGCGCCTACGAGGCGTCGAACCGGGGCCGCAAGACCATCCTGAACAAGATCGACCAGCTGCAGGGCTGACGCGTCCGTGGTCGAGGCGGCCCGTCCGGCGACCGGCGACGACCTCGCCCGGATGGCCGAGCTGGCACGCGCCGCGGTCGCGGAGCAGCGCGCGGCCAAGGGCGGTGACGTGTGGGCCAGGAGCGAAGGACGCCTCGAGCCACCCGACGCGTCGATCCGTGCCGCGGTCGACGACCCCGCCGTGCTTTGCCTCGCCGGCACCATCGACGGCGTGATCGTCGGCTACGCGATCGCGCGGGTCGAGACGCTGGCCGACGGGGGACGGCTGGCCCGGCTCACCGACCTCTACGTGGAGCCCGGCGCGCGGGACGTCGGCGTCGGCGAGGCGCTGCTCGACCGCGTGCTCGAGTGGGCACGCGGTCAGGGTTGCTTCGGCATCGACGCGGTGGTGCTGCCCGGCAACCGCGACACCAAGAATTTCTTCGAGTCCGCCGGGATGGTGGCGCGCGCCATCGTCGTGCACCGAGCACTGGAATGACGGCCCCGGCCCGGCCCGAGCTGTGTGTCGGCGCGATCGTCGTCGAGGACGATCACCTGCTGCTGATCCGCAGGGGCCATGGCCCGGCGGCAGGGTTCTGGTCGGTGCCCGGCGGCCGGGTCGAGGCCGGCGAGCTCCTCGCCGAGGCGGTCGTGCGCGAGCTCGCCGAGGAGACCGGGCTCGAAGGCGTGTGCGGTCCGCTGTGCGGGTGGGTCGAGCGGATCGGCGACGCGTACCACTACGTGATCTTGGACTTCTTCGTCACCGTCCTCGACGCGGGCGCGGCCCTGCGGGCGGGCACCGACGCCGACGAGGCGGCGTGGGTGCCGCTGCACGAGGTCGCGGAACGGCCGCTCGCGGAAGGCCTCGCCGAGTTCCTCCACGAGCACGGGATCCTCGACACGATCACCTGATCGCGCGCTGGAGCGGGGGAGCAATCAGCGGCCCTTCCACTGCGGTGCGCGCTTTTCGATGAAGGCCTTCGGGCCCTCCCAGAAGTCCTCGGTCTGGGCCAGCTTCGCCATTCCCTCTGCCGACCGGCGCCAGCCTTCCTCGTCCGGCGCGTCGACCGTCGCGAGCGCGATCGCCCGGCTCTCGCGCACCGCGAGCGGCGCGTTGGCGACGATGCGCTCGGCGAGGGCGCGAGCCCGCTCGAGCGCCTGGCCGGGCTCGCACAGCTCGTTGACCATGCCGAAGTGGGCGGCGCGCTCCGCGGAGATCGGGTCGCCGGTCATGATCACCTCGAGGGCGACCTTGCGGGGCAGCGTGCGGGGCAGACGGAACAACCCGCCAGCGGCCGCCACCAGCGACCGCTTCACCTCGGGCAGACCGAACCGGGCCTCGGTGGACGCGACGATCAGGTCGCAGGCGAGTGCGATCTCGCACCCGCCGGCCAGGGCGGGTCCCTCCATGGCGGCGATCAGCGGCTTGGTGCGCTCGCGCATCACGAGCCCAGCGAACCCCCCGCGGCGGGTCTGCAGGTCGGCCGCCTGACCGGAGCTGATCGCCTTCAGATCCGCGCCCGCCGAGAACACCGGGCCGGTGTGGGTGAGGACGCCGACCCACGCGTCGTCGTTCTCCTCGAGCTGGTCGATCGCGGCCTCCATGGAACGGGCCACGTCGCCGTTGACCGCGTTGCGGGCCTCCGGCCGGTTGAGGGTGATCAGGGCGATGCGTCCTTGCAGCTCGTAGTCGACCATGGCGTGCAACCCTAGGGGCCGCTCGCGAGTCGAAGACAACCGGTCCGGTATCGTTGAACCCACCGGAAGAGGAGACCGCTCGGTGACAGGAGACGGCGAGCACTTCCAGTGCCCGTACTGCGACTCGTTCGAGGTCGAGCGCCTGTACCTGGCCACCCTCGGTCTGGACTCGTGCGCGTGCCTGGCCTGCGGCGCGCGCTGGGACGAGGACGCTGCGAGCGGCGCGTTTCGTGGGCGGGCAAACACCGCGTCGGTGCTCGCGCCCCGAGAGTCCTGACCGCGGCCTGCCGGCCGGTGCTGGTCCCGATCTTCGACCTCGACGGCACTGGTCGATTCGGACGGGCGCTGTTCGCCGGCGCGTTCGGTGGCCCGAAGCGGCTCGAACCGGTGCTCGACGCGCTGCAGCTCGAGCCCGGCGAGGTGGTGTTCGTCGGCGACACCGACCACGACCGGCGTTGCGCTGCCGCGGCTGACTGATGCTTCGCGCTCGCGAGCTGGAACCCTCGCGCCCGGCCGCAACTGGCTGACGAGGTGATCGCCGAACCGGCCGGACTACTCCGGCTGCTCGGCCTCCGGCGCGCCGGCTGACGGCTGCGGCGGCGGTGGCGGTGCCGCCTTGCGAGACCCGCGGACCGGCCGGACCCGAGGCTCGTCGACCGGCTCGATCCCGAACGCGGCGGCGACACCGGGGACTCGGCCCGCGAACTTGCGCACGGCGGCGAGCAACTCCTCGCTCGGTGAATCCGGTCGCGACGACGGCGCGACCGTGAGCCGGACGGGGGAGAACGCGACGGCTTCGAGCACCACTGCCCACCGGTCGGCCGGCGCGTCGGCGGTGAGCGACGCACTCGCGGCCTCGGCCAGCCGGGTGGTGAGCGCGGCGTCGAGGATGGTGCCCGCCTTGGGCGGCCGCGAGGACAGGCGCAGCGCCCGCACGGCCCGGCCTTCGTCGAGCGCGGTGTTGATCTCGGTCAGCCAGTTGGCATGCTCGGTGTCGACGCGCCGGGCAAGCGCGTCGCGCAGTTGCGCGGCGAGAGCTCGGGTCTCGTCGTCGCGTGCCGCGCCGTCGGCGGCCACCACCACCGAACGCAGGTCACGAAGGTCGATCTCGTCGACGTCGGCGAGCGCGGCATCGGCTCGGTCGCGCCACTCGGCGGTCCGCAAGCGCGGCCGCAGCGACTCCGCGAGCGCGAGCAACTCGGAGCCGTTGATCGGGGGCTCGCCGCGCTCCTTGCGGCTCGCGTTCTCCTTCTCGATGGCGCTGCGCACCGCCGGGATGTCGCCGGCGAGCACCTGTTCGGCGATCGGGCGATGCTCGGGCGGCAGCTCCTCGAGCACCGCGGTGCGGTGCCGGCGCGCGGGACGCAGCCGTTTCGGCTTCGGCTTCGGTGGCTCCTGCGGGCGGGGACGAGGTGGGCGCCGGCCCGCGCCGCGTGCCTGGTGGTCGCCGAGCGGCTGGCGGGGCCGCTCCCCGCCAGCGTCACGCCGCCCACGGCGTTCGGTTCGTTCGGCGTCCTCGGGCACCTCCGCCCGGTCGCGGTCGCGCCGGCGGTCGCGTTCGCGCGGACCCCGGTCGCGGGGCCCGCGATCGCGCGGCGGACGCTCGCGGCGCTCGCCGCGACCACCGCGCACGAGCGACGTGGTGACGAGATCCTCGTCGCGCCGTGGCTTGCCCAGCAGCTCGATCCGTTCCGGTTCGTTGCGCTTCTTCTCCTGAATGGGGGCGAGCCCGACGATGGTGACCCCGTCGAGATCGAAGTCGGCCTCTGCCCGCAGCACGTCGCCCGCCTTGGCGCCGGCCGGCACGAGGTCGGATGAAACCACGCCGCGCGGCTCGCGGGCGCCAGCCGCGCGCCAGGTCCAGGACCCGTCTCCCCGGTCGCTCGTCAGTTCCACGTCGATTCGGCGCGGCACCTCGGAGACGCTAGCGGACCGTTCGCGCGGTCCTACCCGGCTTCGGCAGGAGCGCCGTTGTGGCCGCCGAAGCGCGACATGACCCATGGCACCTTGGGCAGGAAGCCCAGCTTGTCGAAGCAAGCGGCTGCGCCCCGCGACCGGCACGTCTCGAACGCGTCGATTGCGGCGTGCGCGGTGACGACCACGACCGCGGAGTGCGGGCACATCTTGCGCAGCGCCGGCAGCGTGGCGAGGCCGTCGCGCTTGGGCATCATGAGATCGAGGATCACGACGTCGGGCGGGCACTCGTTGGCGCGCACCAGGCATTCGTCGCCGTCAGCAGCCTCGTCGACCTGGGCACCCTCGCGCTCGAACGCCGTCCGGTACAGCAGCCGGACGTCTGCCTCGTCGTCGCAGATGAGTACACGCATCGGTGCTCCCCCCGAACCCGGAGGGTACCGCTAGTCGCCCCGCTGGTTCGCCCGTTCCTCCTCCGAGCGCTTGCGCAGCAACTGCACCGCCTCGGCGAAGCCGTCGGCGATGCTCCAAACGTCGGGGACGAGCTCGCGGCACGCGATCACGCCGAAGTCGACGTTGCCCATGTTCGACAGCACCGTGAGGTTGAGCCCGGCGCCTTCGAGCAGCGGACCCAACGGGTACACACCGACCACGCGGGCGCCGGCGGTGTACAGCGGCACGGGTGGGCCCGGCACGTTCGACACGATGAGGTTGTGGACCGGCCGGTGCCGGTCGGCGAGGTTGAGGTTCGAGTAGAGGCGCATCGCGCGGTTGAACAAGGTCGGCGGGACGAACTGCGCGAAATCCTGCAGCATGTCGGCACCGATCGCGTTCTGCACCTCCTTGGCCTCACGCGTCTCGGCGTTGATCGTGCGGAGCTGCGCGACCGGGTCGTCGAGCTGTACCGGTAGCCGGACGAACATCGTGGACACCTGGTTGGTGCCTTCGTGCTCGCTCTTGCCGTGCACCGACACCGGCACCGAGCACACGAGCGGGATGTCGGGAAGGTCGTCGTGTGCGATGAGGTACTGGCGGAGGGTCTGCGTGCACGCCGCGAGGACGACGTCGTTCACGGTCGTGCCGAACGCCGACTTGATGTGGCGCATGTCGTCGAGCGACGCTTTGCCGAACGCCACGGTGCGGTGTGGCGTGATCGCCCCCGACCACCTGACCCGTGGCGCGCTGAACGGCAGCGCAGGCGACGGCCGGGCCTCCGCGCTTGCGGCGCGCTGACGGCCGACGAGGTCGATGACCGACCTCGCGGTGTTGGCCGCGACCGTCGCCATCGTGCGAGGGCGACGGGCGATCGATTGCAGGGCGTGCGCGAGCAGCTCGAGGTCCGACGGCACCTGCTCCGGTTGCCACGGCTCGGCTGGGGGCTCGGGATCGGGCGCGTTCGGTTCGAGGTCGAACAGGTTGGCCATGAGATCCGCGCCGGTGACCCCGTCGATCGCGGCGTGGTGCATCTTCGTCACGAAACCGACCTTGCCGTCCTCGAGGCCTTCAACGAGGTGCAGTTCCCACAGCGGCCGGTTGCGGTCGAGCGGGCGGCTCGCGATGTCCGCGACCACCTCGGCAAGCTCGTGCATGGTCCCCGGCGACCGCACCGCGCTGCGATGGATGTGCGCGTCGAGGTCGAAGTCGGGGTCCTCGATCCATACCGGGTGGCCGAGGTTGAACGGCACGGGCACGAGCCGGCGCCGGAACGGTTCGAGCAGGTGCAGGCGGGACGTGAGCACATGCAGCACGCGCTCGAAGGAGAAGCCACTTCCTTCGAGCGGATCGAGGATCAGCACGCCCACCACGTGCGCGTGTTGAGCCTGCGTCTCCATGTACAGGAACGACGCGTCCATCCCGCTCAGCGGCTTCATGTGGTCCTCCCCCCCTGGAAGCTCTCAGAGAGATTCGGGACGGGGGCCACCCGCCCCTGCCGAGGCGCACGCCGCAGCCCGGCTGCTGAGCCCGATGCTGCGCCGCCACTGCCGTATCAGGTGACGGTCGAGCCCGTTCGTGAGGTACACGAACGACAGGCCGGTAGCCGGATCGGCCCACGCCACTTGACCACCGGCGCCGTCGTGGCCGAACGCGGCCGGGCTGTTGCCGTGTCCGAAGCCGCGGCGCGTCCCGTTGCCGTCGTCACCGCAGAGCATCAGACCGATGGAGCGGTTCGCGGGCACGTGGGTGAGCGGGTCGGGGAAGCGGTTGCGCACTTCCCCGGTGGCGGTCGCCAGCCACCTCGGATCCCACAGCCCCTTCGGGTCGTGGAGCAACGCCTGGTAGAAGAGCGCGAGATCCGAGGCGGTGGACACCCCACCGCCTCCCGGCACACCGACCGCGATCACCTCGGGTCGGTTGAACGATTCGAGCGCCTCGTCGGTGACCTCGCCGACGTCGATGCCCGGCACCCCCAGCGTGGCTTCGAACTCCTGAGGGGTGGGGGGCTCGCCGGTGTGCATGACCTTCGCGATGTCGCCCTGGTCGGCCGGCGGCACGCCCACCGCGAGCGAGCGCAACCCGAGCGGCTCGATCACCCTGCGGCGGATCGACTCGGTGTGGTCGGTTCCGTCGAGGCGTGCGAGCAACTCGGCGAGCACCCAGTGCGCCGAGGTGGGGTGGTACTCGTAGCGGGTTCCCGGTTCCCAGTTGAGCCGCCATCGCGCGAACGCTTCGAGGCGACCCTCGCGTGTGTCCCACTGCGGCGGGCCGAGCGGCGCGCGCGGGAATCCGGACGTGTGGAGCAGCACCTGTTCGATCGTGACCACGTCCTTGCCGTTCGTACCGAACTCGGGGATGTGATCGGCGACGCGGTCCTCGAGCGCGGTCGCGCCTTCGGCGAGCAACTGCCAGATCGCCGACGCGACGACCGCCTTGGTGGCGGAGTAGATCGTGTAGCGGGTGCGCTCACCCGCTGGCGCGTCGCCGAGGGTCACCGTCCGCACGACCTCCCCGTCGTAGGCGACGGCGAGCTGGCAGGACGGCAGGATCCCGTCGTCGATCTCGCGGTGGGCCCGCGCCACGAGGGCGTCGACTGCTTCGTCTCGAATCATGGATGAGATACTCGCGCCGCCCCAGGAGGAGGTGCCGGTGGAGCGACTCTCGGGTCTCGATGCGAGCTTCCTCTACAACGAGACCCCGACGTTGCACATGCACACGCTGAAGTACGCGGTGCTCGACGTGAGCACGCTCGCGGATGGCTACTGCTTCGAGCGCTTCACCGAGGAGCTCGCGGCGCGACTGCACCTGCTCCCACCGTTCCGTCGCCGCGTCCAACCCGTCCCGTTCGGGTTGCACCACCCGGTGTGGATCGAGGACGAGACGTTCGACCTCACCTATCACGTCCGGCGGATCGGCGTGCCACCCCCTGGAGGCCGCGCCGAGATGGACGGCGTCATCGCCGAGATCGCCTCGTGGCCGCTCGACCGGTCGCGCCCGCTGTGGGAGATCTGGGTGCTCGAAGGTCTCGAGGGCGGCCGGGTCGGCTTCCTCGCGAAGATCCACCACAGCCTCGCCGACGGCGTCGCCGCGGCCGCGCTGCTCGCGAACGTGATGGACGCGACACCCGATGCCGCGCCCCCGGCGCCGCCGCCGGTCATCTGGCGCGGCGAGCCGGTCCCGTCGCGGACGCGCCTCGTGCTCGACGCCCTGCGCGACCTGGCGATCGACATCGCGCATCTGCCCGCGCTGGCGCGCCGAACGTTGCCGAGGGTGCGAGCGGCGTTGCGCGCCCGCAGGACGGCGACGGCGGTGCCACCCCGTCCGATCCTCGACACCCCGAACACGCCGTTCAACGGCGCGCTGACGGCGCAGCGGTCGTTCGCGACGGCGACGCTGCCGCTGGCCGCGGTGAAGACGGTCAAGGATGCGTTCGCGGTGACGGTGAACGACGTGGTGCTCGCGGTGGTCGCGGGAGCGTTGCGGTCATGGCTGCTGGCGCGTGGAGCACTGCCCGACCGAGCGCTGGTCGCGGGCGTGCCGGTGGCGGCCGACGACGGCTCGGGTGCGACGCGGCTGGGAGGGAACAAGGTGTCGAACCTGTTCACGTCGCTGCGCACCGACATCGAGGACCCCGTCGAGCGCTTGCGGGCGATCCACGAAGTGACCGGGACGGCCAAGCACCTGCACAGCCTGCTCGGCGCCGAACTGCTCGCGGACTGGATCGAGTACACGCCACCGAAGCCGTACGCGTGGTTCATGCGCCAGTACGGCCGGTTCCGGCTGGCCGAACGGCACCGGCCACCGATCAACCTCGTGGTGTCGAACGTGCCGGGCCCGCGCGCCCCGCTGTTCGTCGCGGGCGCGCGGCTCGAAGGCATCTACTCCGTTGGCCCGGTGCTCGAAGGCATCGGGCTCAATGTGACCGTGTGGAGCTACGGCGACGACCTCGACGTCGGCGTGATCGCGTGCCGGGAGCATGTCGCCGACCCGCACGAGATCACCGGCGCGATGGCCGCCGCGCTCGACGACCTCGTGACACGGGCATGCGCGCCCGCGCCGGGCGCAACCCCTATCCTCGCCGGCCGATGGTCAGCGTCGCGGAACTGACCGTGCCGTCGCCGGCGCCACCCGGGCCGCCGCTCCCGGTTGGCCGCCGTCTCGAACTTCCCGGGCGGGGTACGACGTTCGTGCGGGAGGTCGCCGGGCCCGAAGGCGCACCGGTGCTGCTGCTGCTCCATGGGTGGCTGGCGAGCGGCGGGCTGAACTGGTTCCGTGCCTTCGACCTGCTCGGTGAGCACTTCCGCGTCCTGGCCGTCGACCTGCGCGGTCACGGGCGCGGGATCCGTACCCGGCGCCGGTTCCGCTTGGCCGACTGCGCCGACGACGCGGCCGCGACGCTCGAGGCACTGGGTGTGGCGCGGGCGATCGCGGTCGGCTACTCGCTCGGTGGGCCGGTCGCGCAGCTGTTGTGGCGACGGCATCCGGAGAAGGTGTCCGGGTTGGTGCTGTGCTCGACTGCGCACCGGTTGATGCCCGGTTTGCGCGAGCAGTGGGTGTTCGCCACGATGATGGCGGCGGCCGCGGGCACGACGCGGCTCGGCCAGCTCGCGACCGCGGTGCCGGTCCGGCGGGTGCGCAGCCTTCTCCCGGTGCAGGCCGCGCCGGGACGTCCCTCGACGCTGCGGCAGTGGGCGCGCGCCGAGATGCAGCGGCACAACCCGCGCATGGTGCTCGAAGCCGGCGTGGCGATGAGCAACTACGACGCGAGCCGCTGGATCGGCCGCGTCGACGTGCCGGCCGCGGTGGTCGTAACCGCGAAGGACCGCGCGGTGGCACCGCTGGCGCAGCTCCAGCTCGCGCTGTCGATCCCGGCCGCGACGATCCACCGCATCGACGACGGCCATCTCGTCTGCGCGAAACGGACGTTCGCCCCGCCGCTGCTCCGCGCCTGCCGCGATGTCGCCTCCCGCGCCGAGTGAGCATGGGTGGGCCGCTCGAAGGGGTCCGGGTCGTCGAGCTGGCGAGCATCGGGCCGGTGCCGTTCTGCGGGCTCGTGCTGTCGGACATGGGCGCCGACGTCGTGCGGGTCGACAAGCTGGCGGATGTGGCGGCGGCCGACCCGTCGCGCGCGCCCGGCACGGTCCTCGACCGGGGCCGGCGCTCGATCGGTGTCGACCTGAAGTCTCCCGACGGCGTCGACATCGTGCTGCGCCTGGTCGAGTGGGCCGACGTGCTCGTCGAGGGCTACCGGCCCGGTGTGGCCGAGCGGCTTGGCATCGGGCCGGTCGACTGCCAGGCGCGCAACCCGCGCCTCGTCTACGGGCGGCTCACCGGCTGGGGGCGCAGTGGCCCGCTGGCCGACCGCGCCGGCCACGACATCGACTACATCGCCCTCGCTGGCGCGCTGAGTGCGTTCGGGCGTGCCGGTGGTCCACCGACCCCACCGCTCAACATCGTCGGCGACTTCGGCGGCGGTGGGCTGCTCCTCGCCTACGGCATCGCCTGCGCGCTGGTCGCCGCGGCCCGAACCGGAGCCGGGCAGGTGGTCGACGCCGCGATGGTCGACGGGACCGCGCTGCTGATGGCGCCGTTCTACGCGGCGCGCCAGATCGGGTTCTGGAGCGACGAGCGCGGTACGAACCTGCTCGACACCGGCTCGCCCTACTACGACACCTACGAGTGCGCGGACGGTGGCTGGGTCGCGGTCGGCGCCATCGAACCGCAGTTCTACGCCGCGCTGCTCGACGGCCTCGGCCTCGCCGCGGCCGACCTGCCCGACCGCGACGATCGGACGCGGTGGCCGGAGCTCCGCGCTGCGCTGGCGGCCCGGTTCCGCACGCGCACCCGCGACGAGTGGGCCGAGCACTTCGCGGGCGTGGACGCGTGCGTCGCGCCCGTGCTCGGTCTCGCCGAGGCGCCGCAGCACCCGCACAACGTCGCCCGTGGCACCTTCGAGCAGGTCGAAGGGGTCATCCACCCGGCGCCCGCGCTCCGCTTCGACCGCACGCCGGCCGCGATCGTGCGGCCACCATGCCACGCGGGACAGCACACCGACGAGATCCTGCGCGACCTCGGCTTCGACGAACAGGCGATCGCCCGTCTACGCGGTCGTGGCGCCGTCGCCTAACACCGTGCGCAGCGCCTGTGCAGCGCCGAGCAGCCCCGCGCTCTCGAACGGGACGACGATCTTCGCGTTGTCGCTGTCCGCGAACTTCGCGAGCGTGTCGAGCTGCAGAATCGCGACGAGCGTCTGGTCGGGGTCGGCGGCTTTGATCGCGTCATAGACGGTCTGGATCGCCTGCGCCCGGCCTTGCGCCTCGAGGATGGCGGCCTGGCGGTTGCCTTCTGCGCGCAGGATCGCGGCCTGCTTCTCGCCTTCGGCGGAGCGCACCGCCGCCTCGGCTTCTCCCTGGGCGACGTTGACCGCGGACTGCTGCTGGCCTTCCGACTGCAGGATGCGCGCCCGCTTCTCCTGGTCCGCCTGCTTCTCGAGCGCGAGTGCCTGGAGGATGTTCGGGGGCGGCGAGATCTCGACGATCTCGATCCGGCTGATCCGGATGCCCCATTTGTCGGTGACGACCTCCATCTGCTGCTGCACGTCGGTGTTGATCCGTTCCCGCTCGGACAGGGCCTGGTCGAGCGTCATCGTGCCGATCACCGACCTGAGCGCGGTGCGAGCGAGCGCGTCGATGCCGACGTCGAAGTTCGCGACGCTGAACAGCGCAGCCTTCGCGTCAACGACCTGCGTGAAGATCGTCGCATTGACGGTGACGACCACGTTGTCCTTGGTGATCACCTCCTGACGGTCACCCGGGCGCGGGATCTCCCGCATGTCGACCCGGGTCAGCGTGGAGATGAACGGCGTGATGATCACGAGCCCCGGCTCGTGGGTCTTCACGTACTCGCCGAGCCGCTTGACCACGCCGACCTGACCCTGCTGCACGATGTTGATCGAGCTCGCCAGCGCGGCCAACCCGACCACGACGACGATGGCGAGGATCAAGACGCCGATGACCACGCCCACCGCTCAGCTCCGTTCTGCGCCGTCGGGCGCGTCGTTGCCCGGGGGGTGCCCGAGCTGCTCGATCCCCTCGAGGCCGTCGACCGGCCAGACGACGAGGGTGGTGCCGCGCACCTCGGTGACGATGACGGGCGTGCCCGGGGCGATCGGCCGCCCGCCGGTGACCGCCAGCCAGCGCTCGCCGGCGAGGCGGACATGGCCGACCGAGTGCTGGCCCGAGACCTCGTCGAGGGCGACCGCTTCCTGGCCGACCAGGCCGCCGTGCACGCCGAGCGCGACGTGGCCACCGCTGTGCCGGTGATGGAACGCGCGGCTGACCAGCGGGCGGGCGAGGACTACGCCGGCCACGGTCAGCACGATCGCGACGAGCGCCTGGACCAGGATCGCGTCGGGGAAGAAGACCGCGACCAACGCCGCGCCGAGTGCGCCGATGCCCGCGAACAACGCGTAGAACGCGAGGTGGTGCAGCTCGAAGAACAGGAGCGCCGCGCCCAACAGCAACCAGGCGATGACGATCATCACCACCTCCCGGAGGCGGAGGTTACTGCGGGATGGCCGGCGCGTACGGGTCGCACATGCCGCACGGTTCGAGCCCGTCGGCGCGGCTCACGCGGCGCAGCGCGCGCTTGCCGGCGACGACCACGCAGTCGGGCCGGTGCGCCATCGTGCCCCTGGCCGTCGCCACGAGCTCGGGCTCGATCGCGCCGTTCGGACCGGCGGGGCCGGCTGTGGGAGAGCCCGCGCCGGCGAGCCGGTCGATCCGCTCGAGCCGCTCGCCGGCGATCTGCTGGCGGATCGTCTGCTCGAGGTTCGCGATCGCGCCGAGCAACGCCGCGGATTGCGACCGGTTCTCCTTCACCAGCTCCGTCAACCAGTGCGCGAAGTAGGAGATCGCGCCGAGGAACACGAGCGCCAGCCCAAGCAACCCGCCCGAGATCAGGTAGGGGATCTGCTGGAACAGGAACGGCGAGTGCGCGGCGCCGTACCAGCCGGCGGCGATGGCCACGAGGCCGACGGCGGCGAGAACAGCTCCGACGATCATGAGCGTCCGCTCGCCCAGGTTCAGGGTCGCGCCACCGATCCGCAGCTGCCACACGGCCTCCCTGAGCTGGCTGGCGCGGTCGTCGCGGTCAGCGGCGCGATCGGCGGCGCGGCCGTCGCCACCACCGTCGTCGAGCGGTGCTGGCGTGACCGGTTGGGGGGCGCGCACATCGATCGAGGTCCGCGGCCCCTCGAGGTGCGCGCGCAACGGGCGGATGCGTCGCCGCGGGCTGTCGGTCACGGTCCTCCTCCGGGTGCGGGGACGCGGTCGAGGCCCTCCGGGCACGATGATCCCGCCGCGGCGAGCACGTTGTCGGCGATCCGGCCACCGCCGAACGCGGCCATGGCACCGGCCAGCACGACCAGCAAGGCGACCACGGCACCCGCGAGCGGCGCCGCGCCCGCGAACCGCACCGGCAACGCGTCGGCGACGGTTGCACCGCCACCCCCGGTGCCGGCGAGGGATGGCGCGGGGGTGGTGAACCCTGCGGCCAGCGTGCCGGTGGGCGAGCCGGCGAAGCCGCCGGAGCCGGGCAGCGTGCCGGGGAACGCCGGCAGCGTGAAGGGCGGCGCAGCCGCGGCGCGGACGCTGCCCGCGCCCATGCCGACGGACAGCACGTGGGTTGCCTTCAGCGCGAGCACGAGCGCTTGGGGCGACGAGAACGGGATCGGGCCGAGACCCTGGCTCGGCAGCGACTCGATCGGGATCAGGTTCAAGAGGTCGGACAGCACCGGCTCGGTCGAGCCGTTGTAGGTGAGCGTGACGAGCAGCCCGCTCGCCAGCCGGCTCCCGTCGGCACCGTGGACGACCTCCGACGGGGACAGCAGCTTCATCTCGATACCCGCTTGCGCGAGTAGTTGATTGAGGTCCGCGTTGGCCGTACCGAGCGCGGAGACCATGAGCTGGCTCAGCGCGTCGGCGATTGGCTGCAGCGGTCCGATGAGCGACGCGAGGGGCCCCGCGGTGGTCGGCGGGGGAGGCTGTGCCGGCGACGGCGCGAGGTGCAGGCCGGTGGCGTCGAGGGTCGCGGGCAGGCCGAGGAACTGCAGGCCGCTGACCGTGGTGGTGCCCGCGGTGGCGGCGGTCTTCGCGTCGGTCGTCGCGACGATGTCGGTGACGACCGATTCGATGTGCACGAGCCCAGCGAGCAGGTCGACACCCGACAGCTCGACATGGGTGCGGCTGATGCCGGTCGTCGCTTCGAGGTGGGTGTCGACCATCGAGGTGATCTGGCCGATGCGCAGGATTCCGGGCAGTTCGAGCGCGCCGTAGTTCGTGGTCGCGGTGGCCATGCCGTCGCCGGTGTCGACCGACTGGCGGCCCGTGCCGACCTGTTCGTCCGCGCTCGTCGGACCCGCCGGGTAGAAGGCTTGGGCGCGCACCGGATAGTTGGGGATCGCCGATGCCTGCGGCACGCCGCCGAGCGCGAGCACCGACGGCAGATCGGCGACCAGTGGGCCTGGGTAGACCACGCTCGACAGCGCGTACGAGCTCGGGCCGCTGTCCGTGTTGCTCAGCGACTCCGGCAGGCTGAGCGCGAACAGCGGCGACGGCGTGCCGGGGATGAGCCCGGGGCTGTCGTAGGTGAACGTGACACCCTCGCCGTGGGCTTCGAGCTTGTAGCCGCCGAACGGTGACGCGCCCCCGGTCGTGTCGCCGCTCGTCTGCGCGAGGGCGGCGCCGTTGCCGGCGAACGCGGCCAGGAACGCCACGGTGACGAGCGCGACCAGCGACCGCCGGGCGCGGCGGCGCGGTCGCGCGAGCACGAGGGCGCGGTCACGCGCTGGCAACGAGCGCCTCCTGGCGAGCGGGCGCGTCGACGGTGGGCGCACGTGCCGTTCCTTCCCGCACTGCGTGGCGGTCACCGCGCAGCCACTCGTAGAGCATCCCCGCGAGGCCGTGCGGCTGGCGCCCGAGGGCGACGACCGCGACCGCCACGCCAGCGAACACCAAGCCCGCCTGGTCGGGGTACTGGCTCTGCACGAACGGGAGCAACGCGAACAGCGCACCGCCGATGAACGCGCCGGTGACGGTGGTGATGCCACCGACGACGGCGAACAGGAGCAGGACGATGTTGTTCTCCTTCGAGAACTGGATCGCGTCCGTCGTCGTCTTGAGGCCGCCGAACAACGATCCGGCGAACCCGGCGATGAACGCCGAGATCGTGAAGACGGCGAGCTTCGTGCGGCGGACGTCGAGCCCCAACGTCGCGCACGCGACCTGGCTGTCGCGCATGGCGGCGAGGCGCCGGCCGAACGAGCCACGCCGCAGTGCCAGCACGGCCACGCTCATCAGCGCGAACGCGATCGTACACAGGACGAAGAACGAGTTGTCGCCGTCGAAGTGCACACCGAGCAGGTGCAGACGTCCGACGGTCACCGACTGGCTGCCGTAGAAGTGCGAGTTCTTCAGCAGCAAGTCCTCGGCGATCGCGGCGAAGCCGAACGTCACGAGTGCGAGGTACAGACCCTGGAGACGGAGAGCGGGGAGCGCGATCAGCACGCCGAACGGCACCGCGACGAGCCCGGCCAGCAGCATGCCCCAGATGCTGTTCGCACCGAAGTAGGTGCCCATCGCCCACGTGCCCATCGCGAGGAACACGTACTGGCACAGCGAGATCTGCCCCGAGAAGCCGGTCAGCACCACGAGTGACAGCAGCAGCAGCGCGTAGATCATCCCGGTCGTCATGTCGACATGGCGCTCGGCCGGCGTGATCTCGACGAGGACGGCCATCGCGCAGACGAAGAGCGCCGCGCCCACGAGCGAGGCACGGAGGCTCGGGACCGGAGGGGACCGCCGGCCGACCACCCGTCCAACACTGAGCTTGGCCGCGGGCACGAGCAGCAGTGCGAAGAACAGGAAGATGCCCGGCACCGCGATTCGTACGGAGTCCCACGTCGCCGAGTGGGGGAGGGCGAACAAGGCGTGGTTCTTCACGAGGCCGAGCGCGATTGCACCAGCGAACGTGAGCGGCAGGCTCTTCAGCTTGCCGACGACCGCCGCGCCGTACGCGGCGGCGACGAAGAACGTGAGATCGATCTGGTTCGGGGCAGCCGTGGTCGCGGCGAGCAGCACACCGCCGAGGGCGGCGAGCAACGAGCCGAGCATCCAGCTGTAGCGTGCGATCGTGACCGGTGGTGCGCCGTTGAGTGCCGCCAGGTCGGGGTTGTCGACCACGGCTCGCATCGCCACACCGGTGCGGCTCCGGAACAGCAGCGCCCGCAGCAGGATCGCGATCGCGACGGCGAGCACGAACGCGAGCACGTTGTCGTAGGTCGGCGACGCATGCCAGATCGCGAGGTTGTGCCGGCCGAGCAGGGGATCGAGCCGGAAGCCTGCTTCGGGTGGCCACAGCTTCTGCGCGACGCCGATGAGCAGGACCATCAGCGCGATCGTCACGACGATCGTCGTCTGCATCGCTACGTCGTGGAACGAGCGCATCACCCGTTCGAGCAGCAAGCCGACGAGCGGCCCGAACACAAGGATCGACAGCACCAGCGCGGGGAGCGTCGGCATGCCGTGCTGCGCGGTGAGGCCGAAGTAGAGGTAGGCGGCCATCATGCCGACCGCACCGTGGGCGAAGTTGAACACGCCCGTGGTCGCGTACGTGAGGACCAGGCCGCTCGCCGCGATCGCGTAGATACAACCCTCGGCGATGCCGATCACGGTGAAGTTCCACAGCTGACCCATGTCGGGCGCGGTGGTGAACACGCGGAACACGTAGAACGCGCCGAACGCGATCAGCACGAGCCGGCCGGGCCGCTGGCGTGCTTCCACAACCCAGGCCCGCGCCGCGCTCATGCGAGGCGCCTCACTGCGCGAACCCGGAGTCGGGGAACACGCGCTTCCACTGGCCACCTTCGATCGTCACGACGAGGAACTGCGCGATCGGCTGGCGGCCGGCAACGTCGCGAGGCGCGAGGATCCCGCCGGCGGTGAAGTCGTGCACGCCGTTCAGGGCCTGCATCACCGCGTCACGGGTGGGTGCGGGGCCGGCAGCGGCGATGGCGTCGACACAGAGCTTCGCCGCGCTCCATCCCATGATGGCGAAGAAGTCGAGCGGCTGGCCGGAGCTGCTCGCCTCGTAGACGTCGTGGAACGTCTGCATTGCCGGGCTGCCGCCCTCCACGATGTCGTGGGTGAGCCCGAGCAGCGCGCCGTCGGCCGCCGACCCGGCGAGCTGGGGGAACTGTGGCCCGTAGGCCTGCGCGCCGAAGAACGGCACCTTCGGCTGCCACCCGACCTGTTTGATGGCCTGCGCGAACTTCGCGATGCCGTTGACCTCGAGCACCGTGATGAAGGCGTCGTCGCCGTTGTTCTTCATCTGGCTGGCGACCCCGACGTAGTTGGTCTCGGTGACCGCGACCTTGATCGGGGTGTCCGCGACGAGGCCGGCGGCCTGGATGTCGTGCACGTACGCGGGCACGCGGCCTGCCGCGTTCGGGTTGTCGGGGTACACGAGGCCGACCTTCGTGATGCCCTTGTTCGCCTTGAACCATCGCCAGATGCCGGTGGTGCCGTTGGTCTGGCCGGACGGCTCGATCGGGTTCGGCGAGAAGTAGTTCGGCTGTGTGAGCGCGTTGGAGCCGATCACCAGCGAGCAGTTCGGGATGTTGGTGCCGCCGATCACCGCCGCGCCGCCGTCGTCCTCGACGCTGGTGTTGCCGACGAAGCCGAACACCTGGTCCTTCAACTGCTCGGTCGAGGCTCGGTTCGTGCCGGGGTCGAGGCGGTCGTCCGCGTTGACCAGCGTGAGCTTGCGACCGCACACGCCTCCTTGGCTGTTGACGTAGTCGAGGTAGGCCTTGGCGCCGGCGCGGCCGGTCGCACCGAAGTTCGGGACCGGACCGCTGATCGTCGAGACGTTGCCGAGCTTGATCTCGGTGTCGGTGACACCCGGTGTGTCGACGTGCTCGGGCGTGCACGCGCCCCCGGTGTTCGCCGCGGCCTGACCACCGCCGCCCGCTCCTGCCGCCGCGGTCGCATCGGCAGCGGTCGGCCCTGACCCGGCGGTCGCCGCCTGGTTGTTGGTGCCCGACGCCGTGGTGCGCGCCGCGCGCTCGCCGGCCGTGGTGCCGTTGGCGCCGACGGCCGCCGCGTACTGCGCCGAATCGAGACGGGCCCCGCACGCGGTCGCTGCGAACAGGGCGATTGCCGCGAAGAAGACGAGGCTGAGGAGCGGTCTACGGTTCCGGTTCCGCACAGTCCCCCAGAAGGCGATCGAGCTCGAACGGTGGTCGCCATCGCGCGAATCTGACACTGTATCAGGAACCATCGAGCTGCCGCTCCGCAGCATGCGACCCCCTTCTCGTCAACCTCCGATTCGACGATGTGGACGGCGTCACCTTCCGTGGGCCGCGGCGCGGTGCTAGAAAACTGAAACACGTTTCAGTTCTGGGAAGGGGGCCCGAGGCGTGCGGATCGCGTACACGCCCGAACAGGAGGCGCTGCGCCGCGAGCTGCGCGAGTACTTCGCCGCGTTGATGACCCCCGAGGTGCGCGCCGAGGTGGCGCGGGGCGACAGCGGCGGCCCGGCCTGCCTGGAGGCGGTCCGCAAGCTGGGCCGCGACGGCTGGCTCGGGATCGGCTGGCCGAAGGAGTACGGCGGTCAGGCCCGCGGGGAGATCGAGCAGTTCATCTTCACGAACGAAGCGTGGCGGTCGGGCTTCCCGCTGCCGTTCCTCACGATCAACACGGTCGGCAAGACGATCATGGAGTTCGGCTCGGACGAGCAGAAGCGCAGATTCCTCCCGAGGATCCTGGCGGGGGAGTGCCACTTTTCCATCGGCTACACGGAGCCGGGTGCCGGCACCGACCTTGCGTCGTTGCGCACCACCGCGGTGAAAGACGGCGACGAGTGGGTCATCAACGGCCAGAAGATCTTCACGTCGCTGGCGTCGTACGCCGACTACATCTGGCTCGCGGCCCGCACCGATCCGGACGCACCGAAGCACAAGGGGATCACGATCTTCCTTGTGCCCACGTCCGACCCTGGTTTCTCCTGGACGAAGATCCACACGATGGTGAACGCGTCGACCACCGCGACCTACTACAACGACGTGCGGGTCGGCGACGACGCGGTCGTCTACGGCGTCAACCGTGGGTGGGACCTCATCACGAACCAGCTCAACTACGAGCGGGTGTCGCTCGCGCCACCCGGGATGGTCGAGCGCTGCTACGAGGAGGTGGTCGAGTGGGCGAAGGAGACGAAGCTGCCCGACGGCCGGCGGTTGATCGACCAGGAGTGGGTGCAGCTCAACCTCGCCCGCGTGCGCGCCAAGACCGAATACCTGAAGCTGATCAACTGGAAGGTCTCGAGCGGGTCGATCAACCCCGGTGTCGCGAGCTCGGCGAAGGTGTTCGGCACCGAGTTCTTCACCGAGGCGTACCGCTTGCTGCTGGAGATCGTGGGTCCCGGCGGCCAGCTCCGTCAGGGTGAACCGGACGCGGCCCTCGCCGGCAGGATCGAGCGAGCGATGCAGGGAACCCTCATCCTGACGTTCGGAGGTGGCACCAACGAGGTGCAGCGGGACTTGATCGCCCTGTTCGGTCTGGGACTGCCCCGGGTCCCGAGGCATTGATGTCCGGACGACGAGTTCCAATGTTGGTGCGATGTGGCCCCTATAGGGGCCACATCGCACCAACATTCGAGGGGGGACGAGGAGGAACGGCGTGGACTTCACGCTGAGCGACGACCAGGAGGCGATGGCGGCGCTCGCTGGGCGCATCTTCGCCGAGAAGCTCCGGCCCGATCGGTTGCGCGAGATCGAGGCCGACGAGTCCGGGCGGTGGTTCGCCGAGGACGTCTGGCTCGAACTGGCGAAGGCCGATCTCCTCGGTGTCTGCCTCCCCGAGTCGGTCGGCGGTGGCGGCTACGGCTTCTTCGAAGCCTGCCTGCTGCTCGAGCAGCAGGGTCGAGCCGTCGCGCCCTTGCCGCTGCTGGCGACGCTCGTCCTCGGTGCGCTGCCCATCGCCCGGTTCGGGTCCGCCGCGCAGCAGTCGCTGCTCGCTGGCGTGATCGACGGAAGCGTGGTGCTGACCGCCGCGCTCGCCGAAGCCGGTGACTACCTGAGCCCGTCCCGGCCCGGCACAGAGGCCGTGCCCGACGGCGCGGCGTTCCGGCTCACCGGCAGGAAGGTGGTCGTCCCCGCCGCGCACCTCGCGGCGAGGATCCTCGTACCGGCTCGGGCCGGCCGCGGCGTCGCCGTGTTCGTGGTCGACCCTGGTGCGGGAGGCGTCTCCATCCGGCCGAACACGGCGATCAACGACGAGCCGCTGTCGACCGTCGAGCTCGACGGGGCCCTCGGCGAGCCACTCGGCGCCGTCGAAGCCGGCGCCGAGATCCTCGACTGGATCACGGCTCGCGCGATCGTCGGGCTCTGCGCGCTGCAGACCGGCGTGTGCGACGCGGCCATCCGGCTCACCGCCGACTACGTGTCCAGCCGTGAGCAGTTCGGCGCCAAGATCGGGACGTTCCAGGCGGTCGCGCAGCGCATCGCCGACGCGTACATCGACACGGAGGCCATCCGGCTCACCGCGCAGCAGGCGGCGTGGCGGCTGGCCGAGGAGCTGCCCGCTGCCGACGAGGTCCACATCGCGAAGTTCTGGGCCTGCGACGGCGGTCACCGAGTCGCGCACGCGGCGCAGCACCTGCACGGCGGGATCGGTGTCGACCTCGACTACCCCGTACACCGCTACTTCCGGTGGGCGAAGGTGATCGAGCAGACACTGGGAACGGCGACCGAGCACCTGCGGCGGCTCGGTAGGCGCATCGCGGCCGAGCCGGTGGCGTAGGTCGAGGCGGCGACGATGGCTCTGCTCGAGACCAGGGGCGTGAATGTCCGCTTCGGCGGCAATCACGCGGTGCGCGACGTCGACCTCGACGTCGAAGCCGGCCGGATCACCGGGCTCATCGGGCCGAACGGCGCGGGCAAGACGACGACCTTCAACGTCATCACCGGCCTGCAGGAGGCGACGAGCGGCCGGGTGCTGCTCGGCGGCGAGGACATCTCGCGGTTGCCGCCGCACCGGCGGGCGCGGCGTGGCATCGCGCGCACATTCCAGCGACTCGAGGTGTTCGGTTCGATGACGGCGCGCGACAACATCCTCACCGCGGCGGAGATCCACCGGAGCTGGTCGCACGACGGCGCTGACCCGCGCCGGGTCGCGGCGGAGATCATCGAGCGAGTCGGCATCGGGGCCGTGGCCGACGATCGTGTGGACTCGATGCCGACCGGCCAGGCCCGCCTCGTGGAACTCGGCCGCGCGCTCGCGACGCGTCCCCGCGTGCTGCTCCTCGACGAACCGGCGTCGGGTCAAGACGAACAGGAGACCGAGGCGTTCGCGCGACTGCTGGTCGATCTCGCCGACGACGGCATCGCGATCCTGCTCGTCGAGCACGACGTCGCGCTCGTCATGCGGGTCTGCTCCTGGATCCACGTGCTCGACTACGGCGCCATCCTCGCTGTCGGCACGCCCGAGGAGATCCAGCACAACACAGCGGTGCTCGACGCATACCTTGGCGCGGCGGCAGAGGAGTCGTCGATGGAACGGACGGAGCTGCTCACGCACGCGGACGAGCTGCGGTGATGGGCACCGCGCCCGCACCCGGTCGCGCCACGCCCGCAGAGACGGCCGCGCCGACTGCGCCGATCCTCGAGCTGAGAGAGCTGAGGGCCGCATACGGCCGCATCGAGGTGCTCCACGGCGTGAACCTCACCGTGCCAGCAGGGAGCGTGGTCGCGCTGCTTGGGCCGAACGGCGGTGGCAAGACGACGACGTTGAAGGTCGTGAGCGGCCAGCTGCCCGCCACCGCAGGCTGCGTGCACGTCGCGGGACGCCACGTGAATGGCGCGAGCCCCGATGCGCTCGCGCGCATCGGCGTGTGCACGATTCCCGAAGGCCGCGGGATCTTCCCGAACCTCACGGTGAAGGAGAACCTGCGCATGGCGACGTACGCGGGCGTCGACTGGGATCACGTGGAGCAGGCCGCGTACTCGCGGTTCGGGCGACTCGGTGAGCGTCGCAACCAACTGGCGGGCACGTTGTCGGGTGGCGAGCAACAGATGCTGGCACTGTCGAGGGCGCTCGCGGTGGAGCCGTCGTTGCTGCTGCTCGACGAGCTGTCGATGGGTTTGGCGCCGATCATCGTCGAACAGCTCTACGAGGTCGTCGCCCAGGTCGCGAAGACCGGGGTGTCGATCGTGGTCGTCGAGCAGTTCGCGAGGACGGTGCTCGGCGTGGCCGACTACGCGGCCATCATGTTGCACGGCAAAGTAGTGAGCGTCGGTCAGCCGGCCGATCTCGAAGACGAACTCTCTTCCGCCTACTTGGGCGGATGAACCGCAGCAATCCGGGGGGACAATCGATGAAGGGAATCCGCGGTCTCGCTTTCGCGGTCGTGCTCGTGCTGATCGTGGGCGCGTGCGGGCGTAGCGGCACGGAGACCACGGAGTCGTCGGCGGGCTCGACCGCGGCGAACTCGTCGTCTTCGGGGGAGGACACCGCGCTCGCCAACGGCGGTTTCGGCGACCTTACGAAGGTGTGCAGCCCCGGTGACGCAAAGGGGGCGACCGACACGGGCGTGACCGACACGGAGATCCACGTCGGCACCGTCACCGACAAGGGCTTCACCGGCCGGTCGGGCTTGAACGAGGAGATGGTCGACGCCGCGAAGGCGTTCGCCGCGTGGTGCAACGAGCACGGGGGGATCCTCGGCCGCAAGCTCGTGATCGACGATCGTGACGCCAAGCTCACCGACTACAACGCGGTCGTCGCGAAGTCGTGCGAGGAGGACCTCGCACTCGTCGGCGGTGGCGCGGTCATCGACGACGCCGACAACGGTGCCCGGGAGCAGTGCGGGCTGCCGAACCTCCCCGCCTACGTCGTGACCCCGAAGGCACGTGTGGCGAAGCTGCAGGTGCAGGCCGTACCGAACCCCGTCTACACGATGGCGGTCGGACCGCTCCGCGCGATCGATCGGATCGCGCCCGGTTCGTCGGCAGCGGTCTCCGTGATGACGGCGAACGTCCAGACCACGATCATCGTGCGTGACGCGACCATCGAAGCGCTCGCCGCGAATGGGGCGACCGTCGTCGACCAGCCCGTGTACAACGCGCTCGGCGAAGACAACTGGTCGCCGTTCGTGACCGGACTGAAGGCCAAGAGCGCGAAGGCGATGGTGATGGTCGGCGAGCCGCAGAACCTCGGCTTGCTCGAGAAGGCGATGGCGACCGAGGAGTACTACCCCGACGTCATCATGGAGACCGGCAACTTCTACGACACGAAGCTCACCGACACCGGGGGGAGCGCGATCAAGAACACGTATGTCGGAATCGGCTTCGTGCCGTTTGAGAAGGCCGCCGAGAACAAGGCGACGCAGGACTACCTCGATCTCATGAAGCAGTACAACCCGAGCGGCAAGGTCGCGCTCCTCGGGGCGCAGAGCATCTCAGCGTTGCTGCTGTTCGCGCAGGCGGCCACGAAGTGCGGCTCGAAGCTGACCCGCGCGTGCCTTCTCGACGAGGCGAGCACGGTCACGAGCTGGACCGGCGGCGGCCTCCACGGTGAGACGAACCCCGCTGCCAACAGGCCGACGCCGTGCTTCGCCATCGTCAAGGCCTCCCCGTCGGGCTTCGAGTACGACCAGGCCGCGACCGCGCCGACACCCGGAGACGGGGTGTTCAACTGCGACCCCGCGAACCTGCTCGAGCTGAAGAACGACTACGGCGTGCCGCGGAGCTGACGGGACGGCGAACCGGATCGGTCATGGACAAGTTCCTGGCGCTCAGCTTCGCCGGGCTGTGCACCGCAGGCATCTACGCGATCGCGGCGAGCGGGCTCGTGCTCACGTACACGACGACGGGCGTGTTCAACTTCGCCCACGGTGCCTTCGGCATGCTCGGCGCGTTCACGTACTGGCAGCTGAAGGTCGCCTGGGGCCTGCCGACGCCGCTGGCGGTCGCGCTCGTGCTCGTGGTGATCGCCCCCGTGTTCGGTGTCACGCTCGAACGGTTCCTCATGCGGCCGCTGCACGGCACCGCGGAGGCAACTCAGCTCGTGATCACGGTGAGTTTGCTCGCCGCGTCACTGGGTCTCGCGCAATGGCTGTGGAGCCCGCAGGAGGCTCATCCACTGGAGTCGTTCTGGCAGGGTCACAAGTTCTCGGTTGGGCCGGTGAACGTCACCTGGCACCAGGCGTTCGCGTTCGCCCTCGGAGTCGTGATCGCGCTCGGGTTGCGCCTGCTGCTGTACCGCACCCGGGCCGGAATCACGATGCGCGCCACCGTGGACGACCGGCCTCTGGTGACGCTCAACGGCGGGCGACCGGACCGCTCGGCGATGCTCGCCTGGGCCATCGGGTGCTCGCTGGCGGCTTTGGCTGGCATCCTTGCCGCACCGAACCAGGGCCTGTCGTCCGCGCTCGCGCTGCTGATCGTGAACGCCTATGCGGCCGCCGTGATCGGGTGTCTGCGCAGTCTGCCGTTCACGTTCGTCGGTGCGGTGATCCTCGGCCTCGCCGACGCCTACGGAACCGGATACATCGACCTGCGCAACGACTACCTGCTCGGGTTCCGGAGCGCGATCCCGGTCATCATCCTGTTCGTCGCGCTGATCGCGCTGCCGCAATCACGGCTTCGCGGTCACCGTGCCCTCCGGACCCGCGAGCGAATGCCGATGCCGTCGTGGCGGGCGTCGCTCGCTGCATGCGCCGTCGTGGTTGCCGCGACCGCGGTCATCGCCTCGCTCACGACCAACTCCGACGCGTCCACGCTGTCGCGGGTGTTCGCCGTTGGCGTGATCGGGCTCTCGCTCGTGCCGCTCGTCGGCTATGCGGGGCACATCTCGCTGTGCCAGATGAGCTTCGCGGGGATCGGTGCGGTCGTGATGGCCCATCTCGGAGCGAACGGCTCGCCGGCGGGTCTGGTGTGGGCGGCCGTTATCGCGGGGGCTGTCGGCGCGCTCGTCGCGCTACCGACGCTGCGACTGTCTGGCATCTACCTCGCGCTCGCCACCGGCGCGTTCGCGGTCGTTCTCGACTCATGGTTGTTCAACCTGCCGGACTTCGACATCGGCCCGGTGCACATCCGGCTGTTCGAGCTCGGCACGGTCCCCGTACACCGGTTACGAGTCCCGCTCGTCGATCCGTCGAGCGAGAAGGCGGAGCTGGTCGTGCTGGCCGTCATGTTCTGCGTCTGTGCACTCGCGGTCGTGGCCATTCGCCGGAGCAGCTTCGGCGAGCGTCTGCTGGCGATGAAGGACAGTCCGGCAGCGTGCGCGATGCTCGGTATGAACCTCCGGACGACGAAGCTGCTGGTGTTCACGCTGTCCGCGGCGATGGCCGGCGTCGGCGGTGCGTTGTACGGCGGCACGCTCGGCACGATCAGCCCGGACCGGTTCAGCTTTTTCGAGAGCCTGCCGTTGCTGCTGCTCGTCGTCGTCGGTGGCATCGGCAGCGCCGGTGGCGCGCTGTTCGCCGGTCTCGTGCTGTACGGCATCCCGCTGGTGTCGGCGTCGTTCGCCTGGTTCGAGAACATCGGGCGGGTCCTGCCCGGCCTCATGGGCCTCGGGCTCGGCCAGAACCCCAACGGCGTCGTCCCCGATGTCGAGGTGCGGTTCGCACCGCTCCGCCACGCGCGTGTGGTGCTCGCCGCGCTCGCGGTCGCGCTCGGCGGCCTCGTCCTCGCGGTCGAGGCCGGCGTGATCGACAAGTGGCGGTTCGCGCTCGCGGTCGTCGGGGTGATCGTCGTCGCTGGCGCGGTCGCGGACCGGCATCGGCTTCTCGGTGAGGACGGCGAGCCCTTGGAGTGGATCGGCGTCGACCGACCGTTCACCCCCGACGACGTGCGCCGTCTCGATGCCCATCTCGGCCTGCAGGACGCCAGTGCAGCAGGAGCAGCGCGATGAGCACCGCCGCGCCGCTGCTGTCGGTGCGCGGTGTCACGGTGCGCTTCGGTGGCAACCTGGCGCTGCACGACGTCGACCTCGATGCCGCCGCCGGGCGCGTGACCGGGCTGATCGGACCGAACGGTGCCGGCAAGACCACCTTGTTCAACGTGATCTGCGGCCTGCAGCGGCCCAACGCGGGAGTCGTGCGCATCGACGGCCGCGACATCACGAGGCTGGCGCCCTACCGGCGCGCCCGCGCCGGGCTGGCCCGAACGTTTCAGCGCTTCGAGCTGTTCACCCTGCTGTCCGTACGCGCGAACATCCGGCTCGCCGCCGACATCGAGCGCCGCCGGCGGCGCGACCGGAGCACCGACCCCGACCGCGTGACCGACGAGATCCTGGCGCGCGTCGGTCTGCTTGGCGTCGCGGATGCTCGGGTCGACGAACTGCCGACCGGCCAGGCGCGCCTGGTGGAAGTCGGCCGGGCGCTCGCGGCGCGCCCACGGGTGCTTCTGCTCGACGAGCCCGCGTCGGGTCAGGACGACAGGGAGACCGCGGCGTTCGCGTCGCTGCTGCGCGACCTCGCCGCCGACGGGCTGGCGGTGGTGCTGGTCGAGCACGACGTGCGGCTCGTGCTGCAGGTGTCTGACGTGGTCTGCGTACTCGACTTCGGCGAGGTGCTCGCTGTGGGCTCACCGGGGGAGATCAAGCGCAACGAGGCCGTCGTGGCCGCGTACCTGGGGGAGGGGGTTGCGTGACGCGCGCTCCGGCCGACGCCATGGTCGAGTTGCGAGCCGTGCGCGCCGCCTACGAGAGCATCGAGGTGCTCCACGGCGTGGACCTGCGGGTACGCGCCGGCACGGTGTTCGCGCTGCTCGGCCCGAACGGGGCCGGGAAGACGACGACCCTCCAGGTGATCGCCGGGTTGCTGCGCCCGAGCGAAGGCGACGTGATCGTCGCGGGCCGGCGTGTGAACGGCGCGCGACCCGACGACCTCGCGCGGCGCGGCCTTTGCCTGGTGCCGGAAGGTCGCGGGATCTTCCCGAACCTCACCGTGCAGGAGAACCTCCTCGTGGCGACGCACGGCGGCCGCCGCCGCAGCGAGATCGAAGCGAGCGCGTTCGAGCGGTTCCCGGTGCTGCGCGACCGGCGCGGCCAGGTGGCGGGGACGCTGTCCGGGGGCCAGCAGCAGATGCTGGCGCTCGCCCGCGGGCTCGCGACCGAACCCGCCGTGCTGCTCCTCGACGAGCTGTCGATGGGGCTGGCACCGCTGGTCGTCGAGGAGCTGTACGCGAACGTCGCCCGAATCGCCCGGGAGGGGGTGACGATCCTGGTGGTCGAGCAGTTCGCCAAGGTCGTGCTCGGGGTCGCCGACGAGGTCGCCATCATGACCCACGGCCGGATCGCGGCGACCGGCCGGTCGACGGAGATCGCAGACGAGCTCAGCGCCGCCTATTTGGGAGGATGATCGGCACCATGGACCAGTCCCCGGAGCGGGTCGAGCAGTTCAAGGCGGAGATCGGTGCGATGAACTTACGCGACCCGGCGACCGCGCGCGATCGTCAGCTCCTGCGCGCCGGTGTCGCGCTCATGGTCGCGGGTGTCGCGATCGCGGTGTACGCGTATGCGATGTCGCACGGCACGACGAATCCGCTGCAACAACGCGACGCCATCGTTGTGGCGCTCGCGGCCGTGGCCGTGACGATCACCGGCGCCGCTCTGTTCCTGCGCTACTCGATCGCGCAGTTCCTGCGGTTCTGGCTGGCGCGGCTCAGCTACGAGCAGCAGGCCCAGACCGACAGGCTGGTCGAGGCCGTGAAGGGCGCGGCACCGGAAAAGGACGGGGTCATCTCCTGATCGCCCGCGCCTCGGTGAGCTCAGCGACTTCCAGGGCGCGCAGCGCGGCGAAGCGCTCACGCAGCTCGACGCGCCGGCCGGGGTCGTTCGCCAGGTTCACGAGCTCGTAGGGATCCTCCTGCAGGTCGTACAGCTCGTGGTCCTGGTCGTCGAAGTCGGCTTCGACGCCGTACAGCTTCTCGCTGGGGTGCTGGAGGAACGGGTCGTCGACGGGCATGCCACCGCCGACCCCGTAGTACCGCGCGTACTTGTACCGGCCGTCGAACATGCCGCGGATCGCGTACCGCGTCTGCTGCACCAGCCGCGTGTGAGCGGAGTCGTGCGCGAACAGGACATGGTCGCGGCGTTCGCGAAAGATGTCGACACCCTGCATACCGGGGTCGGCCTCGACGCCGGCGATGCCGCAGATCGTGCGGGCGAGGTCGACGTGGCTGGTGAGCGCGTCCGAGCGCGACCCGGCAACGGTCACTCCGGGGACGCGGACGTGGAGCGGGACCCGCATGATCTCGTCGTAGACGAACGGTCCCTTCGAGCGCAGTCCGTGCGAGCCACACATGTCGCCGTGGTCAGAGGTGAAGATGATCGCGGTGTCGTCCCACGCGCCCGAAGCCTCCAGCGCGGACAGCACGGTGCCGAGCGACTCGTCGGCGAGCCGGTGCAACTCGACGTAGTAGTCGAGGTGCCGCAGCCACGCATCGGTGTCGAAGGGATCCATGTACCCCCAGATGCCGTGCTGTTGCGACCAGCGCCAGGCTCGATGGGCCTCGGGTTTCGTGAACAGGTCGTCGGAGAAATTCGGTGGCAACTCGTCGACGACGCGCTCGTAGTCGCGCGTGTAGGCGGGCAGCGTGTCGTCTTCCTTCCAGCGCGAGGCCTCCAGCAAGGCGCGTGCCGCGGCCAGGGCCTCCGGGTGCGCCTGCCGCCACGCCGGCTGGTCGATCGGGTACCACATCACGTCGTGCGGGTTGACGAGCCCGACGGTCAGGAACCACGGCCGCGCCGTGGCTGCGTTGACGCGCAGCCACGCGGCCGCAGACTCGGCGATCACCGGATCGAACGCCACGCCGGTGCCTGCCCAACCCATGAAGTGGCGGTCGTTGCCCTCCCAGTCGCTGTAGCCGTACTGCTCCATGGGCGGCGTTGCGCCGACGGTCAGGTGCCACTTGCCGATGTAGCTCGAGCGGTATCCGGCGTCGCGCAACACCGAACCGATGGTGGGGATCGAGGTGTCGAGCGACGCGTGGTGCTCGAAGATGCAGTTGTCGACGATGCCGTGGCCGGGCAGGTAGCGGCCGGTCATCATCGTGGCCCGCGACGGCGAGCACGGTGACGAGTGCGTCCAGTGGTTGGTGAAATCCATGCCCTCGGCGACGAGCCGCTCCCGCCAGGGCAGCGACACCGACTTCGGCAGCCAGCTCCGCGCCCGCTCCTGGTCGGACACGACGAGAAGGATGTTCACCCCGGCTCGCCTCGGGCGACGGCCTGCGCCCACGGGTAGTCGGGCTTGCCGCTTGGGGAGCGCACGACGCGCTCGACGAGGTGCAACTGACGCGGCAGCTTGTAGCCCGCGAGACGGCCGCGGCAGTGCGCACGGAGCTCGTCGAGGGTCGGCGTGCTTCCCGGTCTCGGCTCGACCACCGCGGCGACGCGTTCACCCCAGCGCTCGTCGGGAGCGCCGACGACGAGCACGTCGAACACGGCAGGATGCGACTTCAGCACCGACTCGACCTCCTCTGGGAACACCTTCTCGCCGCCGGAGTTGATGCACATCGAGCCGCGCCCGAGCAGCGTGATCGTGCCGTCGGCTTCCCAGAGCGCATAGTCGCCGGGCACGACGTAGCGGCGGCCGTCGCTCGCGGTCACGAACGTCGCGCGGGTCTTCTCGTCGTCCTTGTAGTAGCCGAGCGGGATGTTGCCGGTGCGCGCCACCTTGCCGACGATCCCGCACCCGGGTTCGAGCACGCGCAGGTCGTCGTCCACGACCACCACGTCGGGTGCAGGGCGCACCGTCGGGCCTCCTTTCATCGCGGTGTCATCCTTCGGCACCTCCGCGATGCCGTTGAACCCGCCCTCCGAGGAGCCGACCGAGTCGGTGATCACGAGGTTCGGGATCAGGTCGAAGAACCGGTCCTTCACAGGCGTCGAGAACAGCGCCGCGCTCGAGCTGACCGCGAGCAGCGAGCTGACGTCCCACCTGCCGGGATTCGCCTCCAGCGCCTCGATCAGCGGGCGGCCCATCGCGTCGCCGGTGATCGTGATCGCGTTGACCCGTTCGCGCTCGACGGTCGTCCAGACCGCCTCGGGATCGAACTTCGGGGTCAACACGATGGTGTTGCCCTGGAAGAGCATGCTCAACATGCCCCACTGGCACGCGCCGTGCATCAGCGGCGGGAGCATGAACGCCACGATCGGGAACGGGTTCGCGGCGGCCTTCTCCGCGAGCTCGGTGTCGGATGCCACCTTGTGGCCGGTGAGGGCGTCGATGCCCTGGCCCAGCGCCATGAAGACGTCCTCGTGACGCCACACGACGCCCTTCGGCATCCCCGTTGTGCCGCCCGTGTAGAGGATGTAGCGGTCGTCGTCCGAGCGCGCGCCGAAGTCGCGCTCGGGTGAGCGACGCGACCGCTCGGCCGCCCACTCGTTGTCGATGGGGACGGTGACACGGACCGTGGGCAGGTGGGGGAGGACGGCGGCAAGGCGCGGCTCGAACTCGGGATCGAAGACGACGGCGCTGCAGTCCGCGTTGTCGAGGAGGTAGCGCAGCTCGTCCTCGACGTAGCGGAAGTTGATGTTGATCGGCACGGCCCGGAGCTTGAACGCACCGAGCATCGTCTCCACCCATGGCGTGCCGTTGTACGCGTAGATCGCGACGTGGTCGCCCGGATGCGTACCGAGCTCGGCGAGGCGGTGCGCGACCTGGTTCGCTCGGGCCTCGAGCTCCGCGAAGCTCAGGTGCTCGTCGCCGACGATGAGCGCGGCCCGTTCCGGCACACGGTCGGCGACGTGCTCGAACAGGTCCGCGAGGTTGTAGGCCATGGCCGGCCAAGAATAGAACGCGTTGCAGTTTCGGGACGGCCCCTCCCTGAGCGAGACTGTTGCCGTGACCACCGCATTTTTGGCCTTGGCGATCGCGTGCGCGGTCGTCGTCGTCAACGCGTTCTTCCCCCGCCGCGACCCGGTCCTGCTCGTCCCGAGCTTCTTCGGGGCGTGGCTCACCATCGAGCTCGCGCCGTGGCTGCTGCTCTGGGAGGTGGTCGTGGTGGTGGTGTTCACCGCTGCCGGAGCCGTCGAGGGGACCCGGGGCATCGTGGCGCTCGCGCTGTCTGCGGCCTGCGCGATCGCGCTGGTGGTGATGATCGTTCGGTCGCGCCGGACGAGGGTGATCATGCGCGACGTGATCCGTGACCTGCACCTCGACGAGGGCCCTCGGTTCCCCCGATCGCACGTGGTGTTCCCCATCCTGATGCGTCACCGCAAGGGCGTGACGATGGTGCGCAACATCCCCTTCGCCCGCTACGGCAACAAGCAGGTGAAGCTCGACGTGGTGAAGCCGTCCGATGCCCGCCCGGGCGAACTGCGGCCGGGCGTGCTGCAGGTGCACGGCGGGGCCTGGATGTTCGGCGACAAGCGCCAGCAGGGCATCCCACTGCTGCTCCATCTCGCCGCCAACGGCTGGGTGGGGGTCAACGCCAACTACCGCCTGAGCCCGCGGGTGGCGTTCCCGGAGCACCTCATCGACCTGAAGAAAGCCATCGCGTGGTACCGCGAGCACGCAGCCGATTACGGCGCCGACCCTGGGTTCCTGTGCGTCACCGGAGGATCGGCCGGCGGCCACCTGTGCGCGCTCATCGGGCTCACCGCGAACGATCCCGAGTACCAGCCAGGTTTCGAGGACGTCGACACATCGGTACGGGCCGCGGTCCCGTTCTACGGCGTCTACGACTTCACCAACCGGAACAACACCTGGCCGAAGCGCACCGTGCAGCGGTTCTTCGAGCCGATGGTGATGAAGAGAAAGCTCGCCGAGGACCCGGACGCGTTCCGCAAGGCGTCACCGCTCGACCGCGTGCGCGAGGACGCACCACCCTTCTTCGTGATCCACGGCGACCTCGACACGCTTGCTCCGGTCGCTGACGCCCGCGCGTTCGTGGCTCGGCTGCGGGAGGTCTCCCGCGCGCCGGTGCTGTACGCGGAGATGCGCGGTGCCGAGCATGCCTTTGACGTGTTCCCGTCGTACCGCACCGCTCGCGTGATCGAGGGGATCGAGCGGTTCCTGCACGCGGTCCACGAGGAGTACCGCCGAGGCCGCACCGGCACCGACGTGCGCGAGGCGGCCGTCGCCCAGCAGCTCGCCGAGAACTAGAACGCGTTCTACTTCGGTTCTAACCTGCTGGGTCGTGGACTTCGACGACACCCCGGAGGAGGCCGCCTTCCGCGCCGCGGCGCGGGAGTGGTTGGCGGCCAACGCCATCCCCAAGGGGGCGCCGGGCGACTTCTCAGCCGGGCACTTCGCCGGGGACATGGTGCCGGAGGAGTACGTGAAGCGGTGCCGGTGGTGGCAGGGCCAGCTCTACGAGGGCGGCTGGGCCGGCATCTCGTGGCCGAAGGCGTTCGGCGGTCGTGGCGGCAAGCCGCTCGAGGAGGCGATCTTCGCCGAGGAGCAAGCGCGCTTCGGGGTCTCCAACGGCATCTTCGCGGTGGCATTCGGCATGGTCGCGCCCACGCTGATGCACCACGGCACCGCCGAACAGCAAGCGCGGTTCCTTCCCGCCATGCTCAAGGGCGAGGAGCTGTGGTGCCAGCTGTTCAGCGAGCCCGACGCGGGGTCCGACCTCGCGTCGCTGACGACGCGTGCCGTGCGGGACGGCGACGAGCTCGTCGTGACCGGACAGAAGGTGTGGACCTCGAATGCGCAGTTCAGCGAGTGGGGGATCCTGATCGCGCGCACGAACCCCGACGCGCCGCGCCACAAGGGCATCACCTACCTGCTCGTCGACATGACATCACCTGGCATCGAGATCCGGCCGTTGCGACAGATGAACGGCGACGCCCACTTCAGCGAGGTCTTCCTCGACGGGGTGCGCGTCCCGCTGGCGAACCTGGTCGGCGACATCGACGACGGTTGGAAGGTCGCGGTCACAACGCTGTCGAACGAGCGAGTCACCATCGCGAGCGGGTCCGGCGTGTCCGATCCCGACCGAGTGCTCGACTTGGCGCGGGCGCTCGAGGGCACGACCCGCGACCCGGTGTTCCGGCAACGCTTCGCGGAGATCTGGATCCGCAGCGAGGTGATCCGGTACCTGCGGCTGCGGAACCGCACCGCGCTGTCACAAGGTCGCCGGTCGGGACCGGAGGCGTCGGTGATGAAGCTCGCTTACGCCTGCTACGTCAAGCAGCTCGGCGATCTCGCGATCGGCATGCAGGGCCCGTACGGCCAGCTCGACCATCCCGACGCGCTGGTCGACGGCATCTTCCAGCAGAAGTGGATCAACGCGGTGCAGTCGTCGATCGGTGGCGGCACCGACGAGATCCAGCGCAACATCGTCGGCGAGCGGGTGCTGGGCCTACCGCGGGAGCCTCGGGTGGACGAGCCGTGAGCGACGGGCAGGTCTCGACGGCGCCGCCGGGCGCGCTGACGAAGAGCCAGGCCGCACGGCGCGGCCGGGTCATCGACGCCGCGCTCGAGCTGGGGGCGAAGGGTGGCTACGACGCGGTGCAGATGCGCGACGTCGCGCAGTCCGCCGGTGTCGCGCTCGGCACCATCTACCGCTACTTCTCCTCGAAGGACCATCTGCTGGCGGAGGCGCTGGTCGCGTGGGCGGACGAACTCGGCCAAAAGGTGTCGAAGCGGCCTCCGAAGGGAGAGACCGTCGCCCAGCGCGTCATCGACGTGCTGCGCCGAGCCACGCGGACGATGGAGCTCGAGCCGAAGCTCTCCGAGGCGGTCGTCACCGCGCTGTCGTCGACGGACCCGCACGCCGCCCGCTGCCAGCGCGAGGTCGGTGAGGTGATGGGTGGCATCATCGCCGCGGCCTTCCCGCCAGACTTCGACGCCGCCACGCGTGACGACATCGTCCGCGTGCTCGGCCATGTCTGGTTCTCGTCATTGGTCGGGTGGGTCAACCAGTGGTTCGGCATCAACCACGTCGGCGACGAGCTCGAGATCGCCGCGCACCTGCTGCTCGACCAGTACGGCTGAGCGCGCCCTACACTCCTCCGGCACTCGGCCGCGGGAGGCGCCCATGCACTTCTCACAGCACTACCTCGACTGCCTCTCCCACGCCTCCTACGTCGTGGGCGACGAGACGACCGGCCGGGCCGTGGTCGTCGATCCCCAGCGCGACGTCCGCGGGTATCTCGAGGAGGTGGCGGAGGCGAACCTGCGCATCGAGCTGGTCATCGAGACGCACGTGCACGCGGACTTCGTGTCCGGGCACCTCGAGCTCGCCGCCGCCACCGGCGCCGAGATCGGCTACGGCGAGGCCGCCGATGTCGAGTTCCCGATCCGCAAGCTTCGCGACCGTGAGCGGATCGTGCTCGGCGACGTCGTGCTCGAGATCCGGGCGACACCAGGGCACACGCCGGAATCGATCAGCGTGGTCGTCTACGAGCATGCGCGCGACACCGTCCCGTACGGCGTGCTCACCGGTGACGCCCTGTTCGTGGGCGACGTCGGACGGCCCGACCTGCTCGCGTCGGCCGGATTGGACCCGGACACGATGGCGCGCCAGCTCTACCAGTCGTTGCGCACGCAGGTGCTGACGTTGCCCGACGCCACCCGGGTCTTCCCGGCGCACGGCGCCGGCTCCGCTTGCGGCAAGCAGCTCTCGACCGAGACGCAGTCGACGATCGGCGACCAGCGCGCCACGAACTACGCGCTGCGCGCCCGTTCCGAGGACGAGTTCGTCGCGCTCGTGAACGAAGGCCAGCCTGCACGACCCCGCTACTTCGCCCACGACGCGCACGTGAACCGCGAGGAGCGGCCGCTGTTCGACGAGCGCGACACGCCGCACCTGCTGTCGATCGAGCGAGTGCTCGAGTTGCGAGAGCAAGGTGCGCAGCTCCTCGACACCCGCTCGCCTGACGAGTTCTCGCTCGCGCACCTCCAGGGCTCGATCAACGTGGGTCTCGAAGGGCGGTTCGCGGAGTACGCGGGCGCGGTGCTCGACCCGTCGGCGCCGATCGTGCTCGTCAGCGATCCCGGTACGGAGCTCGAGGCGAAGCTGCGCCTGGCCCGCATCGGCTTCGACAACGTCGCCGGCGCGCTAGCCGACCCGCTCCTGGTGTTCGTGCAGCACCCCGAGCTGGTCGGGCAAGCCATGCGCCGCACGGCGTCGGACCTCCGTGACGCGGTGCTCGTCGACGTGCGCGGGCCGGCCGAGACCGAGCGGGGGATCGTGCCCGGGGCGCGCGTCATCCCGCTCGCTCGGCTCGTCGAGGACCTCGACCAGCTCGACCCCGACGCCCCGACCATCGTGTACTGCGCGGGCGGCTACCGGTCATCGATCGCCGCGAGCCTGCTGCGCGCCCACGGCTTCCGCGACGTCTCCGACGTGATCGGCGGCTACGCCGCCTACGAGCAGCTCGCGGCCCGCTGAGCAGCGAGAGCCGCGAGGCGCGGGCCGCGCCCGCTCTCAGATCGCGCGCTGGCGTCCCTCCCAGTACGGGTCACGCAGCTTGCGCTTGTACAGCTTGCCTGACGGGTCGCGAGGCATCTCGGCGATGAAGTCGTAGGACTTCGGCCGCTTGTACGACGCGAGGTTTGCTTCGGCGAAGGCGCGCAGCTCGGCCTCCAGTGCGGGACCGGGCTCGACCCCGGCCGCGGGCTCGATGACCGCCTTGATCTCCTCGCCCCAGTCGTCGTTCGGGATGCCGAACACCGCGACGTCGCCGACGAGCGGGCAGGCCAGGAACGCGCCCTCGATCTCGGCCGGATAGATGTTCACGCCGCCGCTGATGATCATGTCGATCTTCCGGTCGCGGAGGAACAGGTACCCGTCCTCGTCGAGCTCGCCGACGTCGCCGACGGTGAAGAACGCGGAGCCGTCGGGGAAGTAGACGCGGTTGCCCTCGGTCTTGCGCTGGTCGCCCTTGTACTCGAAGTTGGCCTGCGCCAGCGACAGGTAGACCGTGCCGATCTGGTGCGGGCCGAGGATGTTGCCGTCGTCATCGAGGATCCGCACCTCGGAGCCCGCCCACGCCTTGCCGACCGTGCCCGGTCGTTCGAGCCATTCCCTCGCGGTCACGATCGTGCCGCCGCCCTCGGTCGCGGCGTAGTACTCCATAACCGCGTCACCCCACCACTCGATCATGCGACGCTTGATCTCCGGTGGGCACGGCGCGGCCGCGTGCACCATGCAGCGCAGCGACGACACGTCGTAACGGGCGCGCACCTCCTCGGGTAGTGCGAGGAGCCGGTGGAACTGAGTCGGGACCATGTGCGAGGTCGTGACCCGGTGCTGCTCGATCAGTCGCAGCATCTCCTCGGGCGACCACTTGTCCATCAGCACGACCTTGTGGCCGAGGTGGAGCGAGTTCGTCGCCCACAGCAGGACGGCGGTGTGATACAGCGGCGACCCGGTGATGTGCACGTTGCCGTCCTCGGGCTGCACCCCGAACAGCATCAGGAACATCGAGTAGAGCGCGCCCATCTCGTCGGGGTCGATGCCGGCAAGCGGCCGCTTCACGCCCTTCGGCCGCCCTGTCGTGCCGGACGTGTAGTGCATCGGCGCGCCCGCGGTCCGGTTGTCGGGCCGCGTCGCCGGCTGCTCCTTGGTGAGCGCCTCGTACGGTTGCCAGCCACCGATCGCGCCGATCGCGAAGCGGCGGTCCTCCGGGAGACCGGACTCGTCGGCGGCCGCAACCAGCGCGCCGGCGAAACGTTCGTGACCGACGAGGACCTTCGCTTCGCTGTCCTCGACGATGTACGCGATCTCCGGGCCGACGAGGTGATGGTTGATCGGAGTGAGGTACAGGCCGATCTGCATCGCGCCGAGGACGATCTCCATCATCTCGATGCCGTTCGGCACCACGACGGCGATCGTGTCGCCGGTGTCCAGGCCGAGCGCGCGCAGACCGTTGGCGACCAGGTTGGCGCGGGCCGCGAGGTCGCCCGCGGTCACCTCGGTGCCGTCGGGCGCAACCAGCGCGACGCGGTTCGCGTCGGCCGCTGCCTGCCGGAAGAAGCCCAGTTCAGCCACCTGCGCACACTAGAACGTGTTTCAGTTTGCGCGCTAACGTGCCGAACCGTGCCAGACACCAAGCTGCTGACGGCGCCGCTCGTCATCGAGTACCCGTTCACCCGGACGACCGGTCCGGTCATCGGCGCGTTCCTCACCGGTCTGCGCGAGCGCGTCATCGTCGGCTCGCGGTGTCGCGACGGGCGCGTGCTGGTGCCGCCGATGGAATACGACCCCGAGACCGGCGAGCCGACCGAGGAGATGGTCGAGGTCGGTCCCGGCGGCACGGTCACCACGTACGCATGGGTGCACCAGCCAGGGCCGAAGCACCCACTGCAACGGCCGTTCGCGTGGGCGCTGGTGCGTCTCGACGGCGCCGAGTCGGCGCTGCTGCACGCCGTCGACGCCGGCGACTCCGCCGCGATCTCCACCGGGATGCGCGTGCAGCCCCGCTGGCGACAGGAGCGCACCGGCCACATCACCGACCTCGAGTGCTTCGTGCCCGAGGGGCGTTCGTGATGGCGGAGTTGACGCTGCCGCGGTCGCTGCGCGGTGTCGAGCTGGTGCGCAGCGTCCGGATCCCCGCCGAGCTGCGCTACCAGTACACGGCGGGCGGGGCGACGACCCGGTTCCTGCGGGGCATCGCGCAGAAGCGGATCCTGGGCGAGCGGTGCCCGCGGTGCGGCAAGGTCTACGTGCCACCACGCGGGTCGTGCCCGAGCGACGGCGTGCCCACCGCGGAGCAGGTCGAGCTGCCGCACAAGGGCACGCTGACGTCGTTCTGCATCGTCAACGTGCAGTTCTACGGCCAGGAGATGGAGGTGCCGTACACGAGCGGGCTGATCCTGCTCGACGGGTCGGACCTGCCGCTGATGCATCTTTTGCAGGAGGTGGACGTGGCCGACGTCCACATCGGCATGCGCGTCGAAGCCGTGTGGGTCGATGACGACCAGATCGGCCCGACGCTCGAGAGCATCCGCTACTTCCGGCCCAACGGCGAGCCCGACGTCGAGGTGCACCAGCCCGGCGAGCAGGGGTGGGGGGCGCTGGTCGATGCGTGACGTCGCCGTGATCTCGTTCGCTCAGTCGCATCACGCGCGCGCGGTCACCGACTCGAACGAGGTCGAGATGCTGATGCCGGTGACCGCGGCCGCGCTCGAACAGGCGGGGCTGGCGAAGGACGAGATCGGCTTCACGTGCAGCGGCTCGACCGACTACCTCGCCGGTGCCGCGTTCAGCTTCGTCCAGGCGCTTGACAGCGTGGGACCGTGGCCGCCGATCCAGGAGAGCCACGTCGAGATGGACGGCGCGTGGGCGCTGTACGAGGCGTGGGTCAAGCTGCAGCTCGGCGAGGCCGACACCGCGCTCGTCTACAGCTACGGCAAGTCGTCGCCGGGGCCGCTTCACGAAGTCCTGAGCCGGCAGCTCGACCCGTACTTCGTCGCGCCCTTGTGGCCGGACGCGATCTCGCTCGCCGCCCTGCAGGCCCGCGCGCTGCTCGACGCGGGCAAGGCGACGGAGAAGGACTTCGCCGAGGTGGTGGCCCGCAGCCGCGCCAGCGCGCTCGACAACCCGTACGCGCAACTGAAGTGGGACAAGCCGGCCAGCGCGGTGCTGGCCGAGCCGATGCTGGTCGATCCGCTCCGCAAGGACGACTGCCCGCCGATCTCCGACGGCGTCGCGGCGGTGGTGCTCGCCGCGGGCGACGTGGCCCGTTCCCATGCCGAGCGGCCCGCGTGGATCACCGGCATCGACCACCGCGTCGAGTCGGCGGTGCTCGGCTTGCGCGATCTCACGGCGTCGCCGTCAACCGCGCTCGCTGGCCGCAACGCGGGGGTGGGTGACGGCAGGGTGGACGTCGCCGAGCTGCACGCGCCCTTCAGCCCGCAGGAGCTGATCCTGCGCGAGGCGCTCGGGCTCGATGACGGCGTCGTGTTGAACCCGTCTGGTGGCGCGCTGTGCGCCAACCCGGTGATGGCCGCAGGGCTGATCCGCATCGGTGAGGCGGCGCAGCGCATCCTCGACGGCCGAGCGCAGCGGGCCGTGGCGCACGCGACCTCGGGCGCCTGTCTGCAGCAGAACCTCGTGTGCGTGATGGACGGGGAGGGCTGATCGCGATGGCGAAGGAACGGGTTGCGGTCGTCGGCGTCGGCCAGACCAAGCACCAGGCCACCCGCGGTGACGTATCGATGGCCGGCCTGGTGCGGGAGGCCGCCGACCGCGCGCTCGCCGACGCGGAAGTCGGCTGGCCGGACATCGACGCCATCGTGATCGGCAAGGCGCCCGACTTCTTCGAGGGCGTGATGATGCCGGAGCTGTACCTCGCTGACGCGCTTGGTGCGCCCGGCAAGCCGCTGTTCCGCGTGCACACCGCGGGCTCGGTAGGGGGCTCGACGACGATCGTCGCTGCGCAGCTCGTGCAGGCGGGCATCCACCGGCGGGTGCTGACCGTCGCGTTCGAGAAGCAGTCGGAGAGCGAGGCGATGTGGGCGCTGTCGCTGCCGATTCCGTTCCAGCCGCCGATGCACGCCGGCGCCGGCGGCTACTTCGCCCCGCACATCCGCTCGTACATGCGCCGGGCGAAGGCGCCGGACCACGTCGGCATCCTGGTCGCGCTCAAGGACCGACGGAACGCGCTGAAGAACCCGTACGCCCACCTGCATGAGCACGACATCACGTTCGAGTCGATCGAGCAGTCGATCATGCTGTGGGATCCGATCCGGTATGCGGAGACGTGCCCGTCGTCGGACGGCGCGTGCGCGATGGTGCTGGCCACGGAGGATGCGCTGTCCGGGCCGAACCCGCCGGCGTGGGTGCACGGCACCGCGATGCGCTCCGAGCCGACGATGTCCGCCGACCGTGACCCGGTGCTGCCGCTCGGCGGCATCCAATGCGCCCGGGACGTGTACCGCCAGGCCGGGATCACCGACCCGCGACGAGAGATCGACTGCGTCGAGATCTACGTGCCGTTCTCGTGGTTCGAGCCGATGTGGCTCGAGAACCTCGGCTTCGCCGGACCGGGCGAGGGCTGGCACCTGGTGGAGGACGGCGTGACCCAGATGGACGGCGACCTGCCTGTGAACATGAGCGGCGGCGTGCTGTCGTCGAACCCGATCGGGGCGAGCGGGATGCTGCGCTTCGCGGAAGCGGCGATGCAGGTGCGGGGCCAGGCGGGCGAGCACCAGATTGACGGGGCCCGGGTCGCCCTCGGCCACGCCTACGGCGGCGGCTCCCAGTACTTCGCGATGTGGATCGTGAGCGCCGACAAGCCGTGACCCGTGTTCGAATGTTGGTGCACTTCGGCCCCTATCGGGGCCGAAGTGACCCTGGGTTTGGAGCGATTGCGGGGTTCGAGGGGGTGTGATGGGCCGGCTCGACGGGAAGGTCGCGCTGATCAGCGGCGCGGCGCGCGGCCAGGGCGCGGTCGAGGCCCGGCGGCTCGTCGAGGAGGGCGCCAAGGTCGTGCTCGGTGACGTGCTCGAGGACGAGGGCAACGCGGTGGCGGCCGAGCTCGGCGACGCCGCGGTGTTCGTGCCCCTCGACGTGACGTCGGAGCAGAACTGGAACGAGGCAGTGGCGGCGACCGTCGACGCGTTCGGAGGTCTCAACGTGCTGGTGAACAACGCCGGTGTGCTCGGCGGCTTCACCCCGTTGGTGAAGACGGGACTCGACGACTTCCTGCGCGTGCTGCAGATCAACCTCGTCGGGACCTTTCTCGGGATGAAGGCCGCGGCTCCGGTCATGCGCGACAGCGGCGGCGGCTCGATCGTGAACATCTCGTCGTCCGCAGGCATGTGGGGCGTGCCGTTCGGGGCCGCGTACACCGCCAGCAAGTTCGGCGTGCGCGGCATCACGAAGACCGCGGCACTCGAGCTCGGGCGCGACGGCATCCGCGTCAACTCCGTGCACCCGGGCGGCGTGCTCACGCCGATGACGAGAGAGCTTGGAGACGACGGCACCAGCGACTACTACCGCCGCCTCCCGGCTGGTCGCATCGGTACGCCCGAAGACGTCAGCAACCTCGTGCTGTTCCTCGCCAGCGACGAGTCGGCCTACTGCACCGGCACCGAGTTCGTCGTCGACGGCGGCATGCTCGCAGGCGATCTCCAACTGCTGCCGCCACGGTAGGCTCGCCGCCCCTCAGCGGGCGTAGCTCAGTCGGCGAGGCGGGCCGACGCGGTTGCCTTGCGCGGTGCCTCGTCCACCCGATCGGGCCACCAGGGCGGCGGATACTCCAACCGCTCGTCGTCGATCGGCTCCGCGTAGAACTGCGCGCACCACTTGCGGAACTTCATGAACGGCCCGTCGGTGTCGGCCAGCGCGGGCCGCACGAGGTGCGCCTTGTGCTCCCAGATCGGCTTGTCCTCGAGTACTTGCTTGTGCACCTCGTCGACGAACGCCCTGCCCACGTTCTGGGTGGTCTCCAGGTCGCCCATCGTCTTGAACCGGAAGTTGAACCGCATCACGCAGCGGTCCCGCGCGATCGGCGTGGTGACCGCGAGGTTGAGCGTGTCGACGATGCCCGAGAAGGACACGAGCGAGATCCCCGGGCCCCACGACTGGGTGTCGATCCGGCCCTCCATCACGCCGCGCGGGGTCGGGAACTTCTGGGACGAGCGCATCTGCGAGTGCGGGAAGCCGGTCTCGTAGGACTCGAGCTCTGGCACGGTCGCGGTGTCGTGCACGTAGCGGAAATGCGCGGCGTCGACGCCGTTCTCGGCCATCTCCTGCCACGCCGCCTCGATCTCGTACGACGTGCGGATGTCGGTCGACCAGTTGGTGTCGTCGCCGAACTCGGGGATCACCGGCACGTCCCACATCGGCGCGACCGACTCGTCGGGGTGGTACCACGCGAACGTGAGCCCGTTTCGCTCCACGACGGGGTAGGCGCGGATCCTCGCCTTGGCGTTGGCGCGGTGGCTGTACGGGATGTCGGTGTTCCGGCCTTCGGCGTCGAAACGCCAGCCGTGGAACGGGCAGGTGATCTCGCAGCCGTCGACGCTGCCGCCGTGCCCGAGGTGCGCCCCGAGGTGGGGGCAGAAAGCGTCCATCACGTGCGCCGTGCCCGCGGTGTCCCGCCACGCGACGAGGTGCCGGTCCCAGTAGTACAGGGGACGGGGCTGTTCGGTGATCTCCTCCGGGTAGGCCACGCAGAACCACCCGAACGGAACCGGGAACGGGTATCGGGGAAGCGGCGCGGCAGGCACGGTGCTCACAGGTTGAAGACCTTCACCGCGTTCTCCCGGAGGAACTTCGGCCACACGTGGTCGCGAAACGGCACCTCCGGGAGCTCGCGGAAGATCCGTTCCAGCGACAGCCCCATCGGGAAGTAGCCGGCGTACATGACCTTGTCGGCGCCGCGCGTGTTGGCGAAGTCGACGATCGTCTTCGGGTAGTACTTCGGCGCGAACGCGCTCGTCGAGTAGTACAGGTTCGGCCACTTCAGCATGAGCTTGACCGCCAGCGCGTCCCACGGCTCGGCGCCGTGGCGCATCACGATCCGCAGCTCGGGGAAGAACCAGCACACCTCGTCGAGCAGCTCGGTCTTCTGGCACAACATCGGTAGGCGCGGACCGGGCACGCCGGTGGTGATGCAGATCGGGATGTCGAGCTCGATGCACTTGGCGTAGAGGGGATAGAAGCGCTTGTCGTTGATCGGCACCTGCGGGACCATCCCTGCCGGGAACGCGGTGGCCGCCTTGATGCCGTACTCCTCGTAGGCCCGCACGAGGTCACGCACGCCCTCCATGCCCCGGTTCGGGTCGACCTCGTAGCTGGCGAAGAAGCGGTCCGGATGGTCACGCAACGCGCGGTGTGTGTTGCTGCGCTCGATGTCGGCCCGGCCGCCGATGCCGAGCATCGCCTTCTCGATCCCGAAGTGGTCCATCTCCTCGAGCACCACAGCGATGGGATCGGCGTCGTCGGGCAGGTCGGGCGGGACGTCCTTGAACATGTACTGCGCCGGAAATTCCATGCGCTTGGACTCGTCGTCCATGAACCCCCTGCGCAGGAACGTGTACCAGTGCTTCTTGTGCCCCTCGGGGAGACCCATCATGAGATCGATGACGGGCACGTCGGTGGGCATCGCCATCCAGCCAGATTAGAACACGTTCTAGTTTGGCCGCCACCGGGGGCCGACCGTGCAGTAGAACGACGGCCGTGAAGCTCGGCCTCGTCATCGGATACTGGAACAATGCGGGACCGCCCGCAGGCGTGCGCGAATCGATCGCCGAAGCGGAGAAGCTCGGCTTCGACTCGATGTGGACCGCGGAGGCGTACGGCTCGGACGCGTTCACGCCGCTCGCGTGGTGGGGGAGCGAGACGTCGCGCATCAAGCTCGGTACGTCGGTGGTGCAGATCTCGGCCCGCACACCGGCGTCGACCGCGATGTCCGCGATCACCCTCGATCATCTTTCCGGCGGGCGCCTGCTGCTCGGCCTGGGCGCGTCGGGACCGCAGGTCGTGGAGGGCTGGTACGGCCAGCCGTATCCCAAGCCGCTGGCCCGCACTCGCGAGTACGTTGAGATCCTCCGGCGCATCTTCCGGCGCGAGGAGGTCGACTTCACCGGCACGCACTACCAGATGCCGTTTCGGGGGGAGGGCTCGACCGGTCTGGGCAAGCCGCTGAAGTCGATCGTGAAGCCGCTCCGGGTCGACATCCCCATCCTGCTCGGTGCCGAAGGCCCGAAGAACGTGGCGATGGCCGCGGAGATCGCCGACGGGTGGCTGCCGATCTTCTTCAGCCCGAAGAGCGACGGGTTCTACCGCGCCGCGCTGCAGGAGGGCTTCGACCGGCCGGGGGCGCGCCGGAGCTGGACCGACTTCGAGATCGCGTGCACGGTGCCCGTGCTCGTCGGCGACGACGTCGAGGCGTGCGCCGACCTGCTGCGGCCGATGATGGCCCTGTACATCGGGGGGATGGGGGCGAGGGACGTCAACTTCCATTTCGACGTGTTCGCACGGATGGGTCACGAGGCGGCTTGCCACAAGATCCAGGACGCGTACCTCGACGGGCGCAAGCAGGACGCGATCGCGGCGGTGCCCACCGAACTGGTCGAGGACGTCGCTTTGATCGGCCCACGCGCGAAGGTGCTCGACGAGCTGGCGCGCTGGAAGGACACGGTGCTCACGACGATGCTCGTGTCCGGTCCGCCGCCGCTGCTCGCGGAGATCGCGGAGCTGGTCGGCTGACCTTCGCGGCGCCGGCACGCGCCCGGTGCCTGCCGGCGTCACGAAGCCAGGGGGTCAACCCTTCGCAGCCGCCTTGAGCTTGGAGCCGACGGTCACTTTCGGGACGTTGGTCGCCGGGATGTTCACCGGCTCGCCCGTCTGCGGGTTCCGGCCCGTGCGCGCGGCGCGATGCGCCCGCTCGAAGGTCAGGTACCCCGGGATCGTCAGCTTCTCGCCACCCTTGGCAACCACTTGCGTCACCTCGTCGAAGAAGGCGGTGAGCACCCGGTCGACGTCGGCCTGGGACATCGAGGTGCGCTCAGCCATGGCCTTCACCAGGTCAGCACGCGTCATCGTGGTTCTCCCTTCGCAGAAGCGTGTCGGGGGACACCGTACGGACACGCCTGGGTCAAAAGGTGGATGGTCCGCCTCGCGACCGCCGAGAATCCTCGTTCTGTCAAGTACACCGTCACGAGGTTCTCGAATGTTGGTTCGATTCGGCCCCTATCGGGGCCGAATCGACCCGGACTTCGACGGGGTCGCGCCGGACTGCGACGGGGTCGCGCCGGACTGCGACGGGGTCGCGCCGGACTGCGACGGGGTCGCGCCGGACTGCGACGGGGTCGCGCCGGACTTCGACATCTGGCACAGCGGGCGGGCCGCCTCGAGGACCCACGCCAGCGCTTCCGCGTAGTCCCGGACGTCGGGCTTGGTGCCGGCGAGGTCACGCTCGACGTCGTCGATGGCGGTCTTGAGGATGTAGAGCTGGTCCGCCAGCGCGGCGAGCTCGCGGCGCGTGACCACCAGTTCGTCCTCGGACAGACCGAGCTCGGCAGCCCGCCTGCGGGCCTCGTAGTCACGCTGGCGACAGGACCGCCGGCAGTAGGCCCGGGGCCGGCCGGTCGTCGACGGCTCCGGCAGCGGCCGGCCGCACCAGCGGCAGCGATCCCCCGCCGGTTTCCCATGCACCCGTTTCGTCACAGTGACGAAACTAGTCCTCGAGAAGCGCCGGCGGGCGGATCAGCGGTCGTCGCGTGCCGCCGGAGCCGGGGCCACGCCCCGCTCGAGGCGTGACGCGGTCGCGTCGCGCTTGGCTTGTCGCTGTTCCGGCGGCATCGCCAGCACGCGCCGGATCTGGTCCATCAAGGCCTGCGGGTCGAACGGCTTTGCCATGTACAGGTCCGCGCCGGCGCGCAGCACGTCGGGCTCTTCGACTGGATCGTGGGCGGCGGTCAGCACGACGACCGGCAACTGGCCCTCGTCGCCGTCGCCTCGCACGGCACGGACCAGGTGAAGACCGTCGCCGTCCGGGAGGCGCCGATCCACCACCATGGCATCCGGATGCTCCTCGGCGAGCAGTTCCGCCGCTTCGCGGAGGTTGCGGGCCTCGATGAGCTCGGTATCGGGGAGATCGAACGCGAAAAGCATCCGCACGAACGTGTCGTCGTCCACTACGAGCAACTTCACGACAGGCTCCATCGGCGGGCGCTCGGGCGCGCCTGAGGGGCATTTGGTTTCCTCCCCCGATCGGGCCGGCCCGGCTACGGTCCCGGCCGTGTTCCAACCGTCCGAGCTGTCCCCCCGCGTGCGGAACCTGGCGGCCGGGCTCATCCAGCGAGTGTGGGGCTGGGTCAGCGCCGTCGGCGCGGTATCACCCGACGACGAGCGGGGCCGGCGCTTCGGTGCCATGGGCCCACGCAGCATGATCGCATTCCCGCCCGGGTCGGTGTTCGGCGAGCGCTGGATCCACATCGGCGCCGACACCCTCATCGGCCCAGAGGTGAGCCTGTCGGCGGGCATGGCCCCGGGGCAGCCGATGGCCGGTGCGGTCGTGCGCATCGGTGATCGGTGCTCGATCGGGCGGGGCAGCCACGTCGTGGGGCATCGCCGCATCGTGATCGGCGACGACGTGACCTTCGGCCCGTACGTGTACGTGACCGACCAGAACCACGTCTACGCCGATCCCGACGTCCCGATCGGCAGGCAATGGCCGGCCGAGGATCCGGTGGTGATCGGTGCGGGGTGCTGGCTCGGCGCCAACGTCATCGTGCTGCCCGGCGCACGCATCGGCCGCCACGTCGTGGTCGCCGCCGGCTCGGTGGTGCGCGGCGAGCTGCCGGACCACTGTGTCGCCGCGGGCGCGCCCGCGAGGGTGGTGCGCCGCTACGTCGACGGTGAGTGGCACCCGCCGCTGCGGGAGCTGTCGATCGACCCGCCCCCGGGTTGGCCACCCCGCTCGGGCTCGCCGGCATCGGCAGCACCCGTCGCGCCAGCGTCGCCGCCATCCGCGGCCTCGGCGTCGACGTCGCCCGTCCCGTCGGCATCGTCGTCGGGTTCGTGATGGAGCACCGCCGCCAGCAACCAGCGGATGTTGGCTTCGTCGGCTTTCCAGCGTGCGGCCACGCCGTCCTCTCCGGGTACTGAGGTCATCGCAGATCCGTCGGCCGTTGACGGTCCGACATGAGTCCTAGACTCGTGCCGACGACCGGAATCGGGAGGATCGCCATGCCCTCGGACCGCACGCCGCACGCGTTCCCGACGTTCGACAGCGTCGAAGACGAGCGTCGCCACCGCAAGCAGCGGTTGGCCGCCGCGTTCCGGCTGTTCGGTCACTTCGGCTTCGACGAAGGCATCGCGGGGCACATCACCGCCCGTGACCCGGAGCGCCTCGACCACTTCTGGGTGAACCCGTTCGGGATGAACTTCAAGCAGATCCGCGTGAAGGACCTCATCCTCGTCAACCACCAGGGTGAGGTGGTCGAGGGCAACTGGCCGGTCAACACCGCTGCGTTCGTGATCCACGGCGCGATCCACGCCGCCCGGCCCGATGTGGTGTCGGCCGCGCACGCGCACTCCGTGTACGGCAAGGCGTGGTCCGCGCTCCGGCGGCCGCTCGACCCGCTGACGCAGGACTCGTGCATGTTCTACGGCGACCACGCGGTCTTCGACGACTACACGGGCGTGGTGCTCGACGCCGAAGAGGGCAAGCGCATCGCGCATGCGCTCGGTGGCAACAAGGCCTGCATCCTGTCGAACCACGGTCTGCTCACCGTCGGCACGACCTCGGTCGACGAGGCGGCGTACTGGTTCATCTCGATGGAACGCACGTGCCAGGCGCAGCTACTCGCTGAAGCGGCTGGCAAGCCGCGGTCGATCGACCCCGACCAGGCCGAGAAGACCGCCAAGCAAGTTGGCTCGCCGGTCGCCGGCTGGCTGTCGTTCCAGCCCCTCTACGACTGGATCGTGGCCCAGCAGCCCGAGTTGCTCGAGGAGTAGGACCGCACGACGTTCCCGTCCCTGTAGGTACCTGGCGCCCCAGGCCCGCGCCGCCGGTGCCCGAGACGGTCGCTTCGACGCGACCCTGGACCTCGCGGCTGCTGCAGCAGCAACCGCTCGAGCCGGCGGTTCGTGACGACGAGCCCGGCGAAGCCCGTCGCCGCGAGGTACACGACGTTCGCGACCTGCCCGAGACATACGGTGCCGAGGGTGAGTGAGCGGATCAGCGCGACGCCGTGGTACAGCGGGGTGAGCTCGACCATGACCTGCAGCGCGGCCGGGTACGTGCTCAACGGGCAGAAGGTCGCCGAGAACAGCAGTCGAACCGCTTCGTGAGACCGCGGGCTTCGATCAGGTTCGGCCGGTCGGCGGGCAGAGCCATGGTGGGTCGAACCTATCGGCGCTGCTAGGTTGACCCCGCCATCGACCCCGTGCGGGAGAGCACCCTTCGGGTGCGCCGAAGGGGCAACCGACTCCCGGGAATCTCTCAGGCCATCGGACCGCACGGAACAGGCACCGCTGGAGGTGTACCGCACACCGACAGCGTCGGGAGCCATCGCCGAGGAGACACGATGACGGAGCCCGACGCCTTCGCCACCCGCCACATCGGCCCGTCCGACGCCGACCTGGCGAAGATGCTCGCGACGGTCGGATACGCGTCGCTCGACGACCTGGTGCGGGCCGCGGTCCCCGACACGATCCGCGCCATCGACGGCCTTGAGCTCGACGCGTCGACGGAAGCCGAGGTGCTCGCCGAGCTGCGCGAGCTGGCCAGCCGCAACACGGTGTCGGTGTCGATGATCGGGCTGGGCTACCACGGCACCATCACCCCTCCCGTCCTGCGCCGCAACATCCTGGAGAACCCGGCCTGGTACACGGCCTACACGCCGTACCAGCCGGAGATCTCGCAAGGGCGGCTCGAGGCGTTGCTGAACTTCCAGACGATGGTGGCCGACCTCACCGGGCTGCGGGTCGCGAATGCGTCGCTGCTCGACGAAGCCACCGCCGCGGCAGAGGCGATGGCGCTGTGCCGGCGTGTCGCGAAGTCGCCGGCGGGCGCCCGCTTCGTCATCGACGCGGACTGCCATCCGCAAACGATCGCGGTCGTGCGGACCCGCGCCGAACCGCTCGGCATCGAGGTGGTGGTACGCGACGTCGCCGGTTCGGGTCTTCCTGACGGCGACGTGTTCGGCGTACTCGTGCAGTACCCCGCGTCAAGCGGCCGCATCGTCGACTGGCGCGCCACCGTCGACGCCGCCCATGAGCGTGGCGCGCTCGTCGCGGTCGCGACCGACCTGCTCGCGCTCTGCCTGCTTCGCTCCCCCGGCGCGCTCGGTGCCGACGTCGCCGTCGGCTCCTCGCAACGGTTCGGGGTACCGATGATGTTCGGCGGTCCCCACGCCGCGTTCATGGCGGTGCGGGCCGGCCTCGAACGTTCGCTGCCCGGCCGGCTCGTGGGCGTGTCGATCGACGCCGACGGCCACCCCGCCTACCGGCTGGCGCTCCAGACCCGCGAACAGCACATCCGGCGCGAGAAGGCGACGTCGAACATCTGTACCGCCCAGGTGCTGCTCGCCGTGGTGGCATCGATGTACGCCGTGTATCACGGGCCCGACGGCCTCACCGCCATCGCGACACGGGTCCACGAGCGGGCCCGTGAGGTCGCGGGGCTCGCCGAGCCGGTCCACCACGAGTTCTTCGACACCGTGCTCCTGCGGGTTCCGGCGATCGCGCGGTCGGTCGTGCAGCGCGCCCGTGAGGCGGGCATCGACCTCCGGCTGGTCGATCGCGACACCGTCGGCATCGCCTGCGACGAGACCACGACCACCGAGCACATCGCCACGCTGCGAGCGGTGCTGGGCGCGTCGGCCGCCGAGGCCGACGAGGGCAGCGAGCCACGCCGGCTCGGGTCGCTCCCCGAAGCCTTGCGACGCGACGAGCCGTTCCTCACCCACCCGGTGTTCCACGAGCATCACAGCGAGACGGCGATGCTGCGGTACCTGCGCAAGCTCGCCGACAAGGACGTCGCCCTCGACCGCTCGATGATCCCGCTCGGGTCGTGCACGATGAAGCTCAACGCGACGGCCGAGATGGAACCGATCACCTGGCCCGAGTTCGCGTCAGTCCATCCCTTCGCGCCCCTCGAGCGGGCCGCCGGGTACCTCGCGCTGATCGGTGATCTCGAACGGTGGCTGGCCGCGATCACCGGCTACGACCGGGTGTCACTGCAGCCGAACGCCGGCTCCCAGGGCGAGCTGGCCGGCTTGCTCGCGATCCGCGAGTACCACCGCGACAACGGCGAGGAAGGCCGCGACGTGTGCCTGATCCCGTCGTCTGCCCACGGGACCAACGCGGCGTCGGCGGCGATGGCCGGCATGCGCGTCGTGGTCGTCGCGTGCGACGCGAACGGCAACGTGGACGTCGACGACCTGGCCACCAAGCTCGACAAGCACCGCGGCTCGGTGGCGGCGCTGATGATCACCTATCCCTCCACCCACGGTGTGTTCGAGGAGGCGATCGTCGACATCTGCGCGGCGGTGCACGACGCCGGCGGCCAGGTGTACGTCGACGGCGCCAACCTCAACGCGCTGGTGGGGCTCGCCCGACCGGGACGCTTCGGTGCCGACGTGAGCCACTTGAACCTGCACAAGACGTTCTGTATCCCCCACGGGGGTGGTGGCCCCGGTGTTGGGCCTGTCGCGGCCCGAGACCACCTGGCGCCGTACCTGCCGAACCACCCACTCCGGCCCGAGGCGGGGCCGGCGAGCGGCCCTGGCCCGGTCGCGGGGGCGCCGTGGGGCTCGGCGGGGATCCTGCCGATCTCGTGGGCGTACATCCGGCTGATGGGCGCCAGCGGGCTGCGCAAGGCGACCGAGGTGGCGATCCTCAACGCGAACTACGTGGCGAAGCGTCTCGCGCCGCACTACCCGGTGCTCTACACCGGCCGGGGCGGGCTTGTGGCCCACGAGTGCGTCATCGACCTGCGGGCCATCACGAAGGCGACCGGCATCACCGTCGACGACGTCGCCAAGCGGCTCATCGACTACGGCTTCCACGCGCCGACGATGAGCTTTCCGGTCGCGGGCACGCTCATGATCGAGCCGACGGAGTCCGAGGACCTGCGGGAGATCGACAGGTTCTGCGACGCGATGATCGCCATCCGCGCCGAGATCGAGCGGTGCCCCGATCTGCTGCGCAACGCGCCCCACACCGCCGCGATGCTTTTGCGGGAACCGTGGGACCAGCCTTACTCGCGGGAGGTCGCCGCGTTCCCGGCCGCGTCGCTGCGGGACCAGAAGTACTGGCCGCCGGTGCGCCGCATCGACGGCGGCTACGGCGACCGCAACCTCGTGTGCGCCTGCCCGCCGGTCAGCGCCTACGAGTGAGCGAGCACCGCCGGCCTCACCTCAGCGCCGCCAGAACGGGAGCGGGACGATCCGGCCCTGGAGCGGTTCGCCGCCGCGGGTCTCGATCGCAACTGCTGCGCCCTCTTCGAGGTCCGGGGGGACGAACGCGAGCGCGATGCCGACCTCGAGCATCGGCGAGAAGTTCCCACTGGTGACCACGCCCACCCGCCGGCCGTCGACGAGCACGGCCTGACCTTGCCGGGGTGGCCGGCGCCCTTCGGTCGCGATCCCCCGCAGCCGACGGGCCACGCCTCGCTCCCGCTCGGCCTCGAGCGGGCCGCGACCGCGGAAGTCGCCCTTGTCCCAGCCGACGACCCAACCGAGGCCGGCCTGCAGCGGGGTGATCCCCGGGCCGAGCTCGTGGCCGTGCAACGGCAAGCCCGCTTCGAGCCGCAGGGTGTCGCGCGCGCCGAGCCCGGCGGGCTTGGCACCGGCGGCGAGCACCGCGTCCCACACCTCGCGGGCCTGCGGCAGCGGCACCGCGAGCTCGACACCGTCCTCGCCCGTGTAGCCGGTTCCGGCGACGATGCCGACGTCGAGCTCCTCGACCCGGAACCGACCGACCGCGGCGGCCGCCGGTGACACCGCGGCGAGCACCTCACGCGCCCGGGGGCCCTGCACCGCGATCACCGCGCGTGTCTCGGTCACGTCTTCGCCGCCGATGGCGTCGAGGACCCGAGCCGTGTTCGACGCGTTCGGCATCACGTCGAAGCGGTCGCCGGCCACCCACCACACGATGATGTCGTCGAGGACCGACGCGTCGCCGGGGTCGAGCAGGTGGGTGTACTGCGCCCTGCCCGGGCCGATCTTGCGCAGATCGTTGGTCAGTGCATGTTGCAGCAGGCCGAACGCGTCAGGCCCCTCAACTCGCACCGTGCCGAGGTGGCTGACGTCGAACGCGACCGCGCCGGTCCGGCAGGCCCGGTGCTCGGCAAGGGTGCCGTCCGCGTACGCGAGCGGCATCTCGAAGCCCCCGAAGGGGACGAGCTTCGCCTCCAGGGCCTGGTGCGCGGCGTGTAGCGGCGAGCGCCGGAGCGTCACCCGTTCGTCGCGGCGAACGGGCCGGCCGATGCGGATCGGGCGGTCGCGGCCCCCGGCTCGGCAGCCGGCGGAAACAGCTCACTGATCGAGGCATCGACCTCCTCGGCGACCCGTCCGAGCGACAGCACGTTCAGGACCCCCTGGCCGGTACGGACCAGGTCGATGAGTTCGCCGTCGTCGCGGGCGAGGACGGCGGTGGCACCCGCGATCACGATGTTGGCGCTGGTGATGTCCTCGCCGACGTGCTGGCGGAGGTTGGCGAACACGTCGCGCACGGTCTCGAGCTTGATGCCGGCGTCGAGGAGCTGCTTGATGATCTTCAGCTCGAGCAGGTCCCGGTACGAGTAGACGCGGCGGGTGCCGCTCCCGTTGGCATCGGACAGCGAGGGCCGGACGAGGTCGGTGCGTGCCCAGTAGTCGAGCTGGCGATAGGTGATGCCGACGATCTGCGCCGTTCGAGTACCGCTGAAGCCCTCCGCGCCTGCTGCCATGCCTTGCCTCCTGGGGACGACACGGACGGAACTACACCCGTGCAAGTCGGAAGGGTAGGGCGCGGGCGCGGGGTCGTCAACGAGCAACCGCGCCCGGCCCGGTCAGCTGGCGAAGTCCTCCGGGTTGACCCGGTCGATGAACTCCCGGAACTGCTCGACGACCTCCTCGGCCTCCTCCTCGCTCGCCTCGTCCGGCGCGTAGCCGGCGTCGTCGAGCACCTGCTCGTCGGCGTAGATCGCCGAGCCGGTCCGCACCGCGAGGGCGATCGCGTCCGAGGGGCGGCTGGACACGACGTGGACCCGGCCGTTCGCCGCGAGGTGGAGCTCCGCGTAGAACGTGCTGTCGCGCAGCTCGGTCACCACGACCTTGTCGAGCCGCACGCCGAGGTCGTCGAGCACATCTTTCATGAGGTCGTGCGTCATCGGGCGCGGGGTCTCCACGTGCTCGAGCGCGAAGGCGATGGCGGTCGCCTCGGGGCCACCGATGAAGATCGGCAGCGTGCGGTGGGCACCCTCGATCTCCCGCAGCAGGACGATCGGTGCGTTCGTGGGCAGCTCGACCCGGACGCCGACCAGCTCCATCTCCACCATCGCTCGCACCCTACCGTGCCGGGTCCGCCAACGAGGCTTCGCCCCCGCCGGTGCCGGTCAGAGGTTGTACGACTTCAGCGCGATCCGCAGCATCGCCCCCCGCAGGCTCTCACCGAGCGCGGCCAGCTCCTGGAGGTTCGCGACCGCCTGGCGCCGTGCGTCCGGGTTGCGCTGCTTGACCAGCGGCAGCACGACCTGCTCGAAGAACGAAGCTTCACGCTCCCCGGCCACCTTGTACATGCGCAGGTGGCGGGCCTCGACCCCGAAGCGCTGGAAGCCGGCGGCAAGGCGGGCGACGACGAGTGCGTCCTCGTCGTAGAGCGTGTCGCGCCCCAGGGGGGTGCCGGTGATCAGCCCGTAGCGCTCGAGCTCGACGATGACCTTGTCGCTCAGGCCCGTCGCCGCCGCCAGCTCCTCACGGGTCATGCTCACCGCGGTCGGGCCCCGATCGAGGGCGTTGGGCGCCTCCGCACCCGCGCGCGCCGAGCGTGAGCGGCCAGTGGCCGGGCTCGTCGCGGACGCGGCGGGCGGCTGGGTGCGCTCGTGACGCCCACCTCGCTCACCCGTCGAGCCCGTCGACGCGGCAGCGGTGGCGGGCGCCGCAGGGGGTGCGGCCGGCTCCGAGGTGAGCCCCGCGGCGGGCGGGCTGTTCGCCCCCGGCGGTGGCTCGCGCCCTTCGAGGCGGTCCTTGATGACCCGCAGCGGCAGGAAGTTCTCCTTTTGCTGGCGCAGGATCCACCGCAGCCGCTCGATGTCGGCCTCGTAGAACTTCCGGTAGCCCGACGGGGTGCGCTCCGGGTCGAGCAGACCCTGGCTCTCGAGGAACCGGATCTTCGAGATCGTGACGTCGGGGAACTCCTCCTGGAGCAGGGAGAGAACCTCTCCGATCGACAGGTGCGCACGCTCGGCCATGGTCGTGACGGGCTCAGGCCGGCCCGGCGAAGAACACGAGCTTGAACTTGCCGATCTGTAGCTCGTCGCCGTTGTGGATCGGCGCCTCCTCCACCCGCTCCCGGTTCAGGTACGTGCCGTTCAGCGATCCCACGTCGCGCACGACGAAACCGCTGCCGGCCCGGTGCAGCTCCGCGTGGCGGCGCGACACCGTGATGTCGTCGAGGAAGATGTCGCTGTCGGGGTGCCGGCCGACGGTCGTGACGGCCTTGGTGAGGGCGAGGCGGGATCCCGCGTTCGGGCCCCGGGTGACCACGAGGAGCCCCGCCCCAGCCGGGATGTCGTCGAGGTCGAAGGTGACCTCGTCCTCACCGGTCTCGGGTGGCACGTCGATGCTGAAGGTGATCGTGGTGTGCTCCCCCGGCCCCTGCTCGAGGGGGGCGCCACACGACGAGCAGAAGTTCGCACCGAGCTGGTTGCGGTGCCCGCACTGGTTGCAATAGACGTCGGCCACAGTCAACAGCCTCGCCGGGGCCGCCGCTCAGCCATCGATGAGCTGGCGGTAGGCGTCGGCGTCGAGCAACTGGTCGAGCTGAGAGGGATCGTCGGCTTCGATCACGCAGATCCAGCCCTCGCCGTACGGGTCCTCGTTGAGCCGTTGCGGGGTGTCGGCCAGGTCGGTGTTGACCTCGACGACCGTTCCCGACACCGGGGCGTAGATGTCCGACACCGACTTGGTCGACTCGACCTCGCTGAAACTCTCGCCCAGCGTGACGGTCGTGCCGATCTCGGGAAGCTGCACGAACACGACGTCGCCGAGCGCGTCCTGCGCGTAGTCGGTGATGCCGATGCGAACCCGCGTCCCGTCGGGGCGGGCCCATTCGTGGTCCTTCGAGTACCGCAGCTCCTCCGGCACGTTCATGGCGGACGAGGCTAGCCCACCCTCAACCTCATGTTGAGGGGGAAGAACGGTCAGCGGAGGAGCTGGCGGATCCGGCGGGCGTACTCCTGCGCGAGCCGGCGGGCGTCTGGGTCCGAGCCGCCTTCGGCCCACACGTGCGTGAGCGGCTCCTCCGGGTCGGGCAGCGCCAGCGCCCAGTCCTCGCCGTGGTGGACCTTGACGCCGTCGACGAGCTCCTGGTGGCGGTCCTTGGTCATCTCCACCAGTGATCGCATCACCGTGCCCTTGTGCTCCCACGGTGTCACCACGGTCTCGTGGGCGAGGTGCACTCGCGGCAGTTGGTGCACGACCGACGACAGGCGGATCTGCTTGCGGGCGAGCAGCTCCAGCACCTTCACCAGCGTCGCCGCCGCGTCGAACGCGGGCAGGAACCCGGGCAGGATGTACCCGCCGTCGAGGGACGCGGCGAACCCCACCCCGGGCTCCGACGCCGCGTCCATCAGCGCCGGGGTCGACAGCTTCGTGTACTGAACGCGGACCCCGTGGCGGGCGGCGATCGCCTCCGCGTGGCGGGTGACGTTGACCGGCAGCGCCACGCGGTCCCCCAGGAGATGGTCGCCGACGAGCTCGAGCAGGGCCAGGACCGCCTCGGTGTGCGACAGCACGTGACCCTGGTCATCGATGAGCGTCAGGTGCTCGCCGTCGGGGTCGATCGCCGCACCGACATGGGCGCCCGACGCCCGCACCAGACCGGCGACGTTCCGGGCGTGCGCCGCCGGCTCGTAGCGCAGCACGCCGCTCGTCGACGCGTACGGGTTCACGGCCAGCACGTCGGCGTCGAGCTTGGCCAGCAGGTTCGGCATCACGAACGACGTGGAGCCGTAGCCGTAGTCGACGACCACCTTCGGCTGGCTGGCGCGGATGAGCGCGACGTCGACGGTGGACTCGAGCGCGACGGAGTAATGCTCGAGCGCGCGGGGTGGGAAGCCGATGTCGCCGATCTCGGCCGGAAGCACCCGCCGGAAGTCCTCCCGGTTGAAGAGGCGCTCGATCTTGCGCTGCCCGTCCTCGGACAGGTCGAGGCCGTTGCCGTCGAAGAACCGCACCACCACCGACTGTGGATCGCCCTCGACGAGCCGGATCGTGATGCCGGCCACCGCGTTCGGCTGGCGGGTCAGGAAGCGGGTGACGGGCACCGACGCGACCTCAAGATCGAGAACGTTGACGCCCGCCGCGTTCAGGCCCGCCATCATCGCCCGCTTCAGCATCCTCGCCGAGCGCGACGAGTCGCGCGACGTGACGACGGTGGTCTCCTTCTTCAACGTCGTGGCGTGGGCCATCGCCAGCCTGGTCGCGAGCTCGGGGGTGATGTCGACGTTGGCGAGCCCGGCGACGCCGGCGCGCCCGAACAGGCTCCGCGCGCCGCGCGACTCCCAAACGATGGACGAGTTGACGACCGCGCCGGTCTCGACGGTCTTGAACGGGTACACCTTCACGCCCGCGCTCAGCACCGCGTTGTCGCCGACGAAGCACTCGTCGCCGAGCACGACGCCTTCCTCGCATCGCACCCCGCTGCGCAGGTCGCAGGCACGGCCGACGACCGTGCCCCGCAGCCGGACGTTGGGTCCGAGGTACGCGTTGTCGTGGATCACGACGCGCTCGAGGTCGGCACCCTCGCGGACCCGGACGTTGCCGCCGAGCACCGTGTACTCCCCGAGCCGGGCACCCGCTTCGACGCGGCAGTTCTCGCCGATCACAGCGGGTCCTTCGATCACCGCCTCGGGATGGATCTCCGCTCCCTCCCCCAGCCACACCCCGTGCTCGAGGCGGAACCCCGGCACGTCGATCGCGACCTTGCCGTCGAGCACGTCCTTGTGGACGCGGACGTAGGCGTCGAGGTTGCCGACGTCCTCCCAGTACCCGTCGGCCACCGCGCCGTACAACGGCATGTTGTTGGCCAGCAGCTTGGGGAACACCTCGTTGGAGAAGTCCACCGGCTCGTCGGCGGGGATGTAGTCGAAGATCTCCGGTTCGAGAACGAAGATCCCGCTGTTGATGCGGTCGCTGAAGACCTGCCCCCACGTGGGCTTCTCGAGGAAGCGCTCGATGGAGCCGTCGTCGCGGGTGATGACGATGCCGAACTCCAGCGGGTTGTCGACCGCGACGAGCCCGATCGTCGCGAGGGCGTCGTGGGATTCGTGGAAGGCGACGATCTCGGACAGGTCGACATCGGTGAGCACGTCGCCGGAGATGACCAGGAACCGCTCCTGCAGCTCGTCCATCGCGTTGCGTACCGACCCGGCGGTGCCCAGCGGCTGCTCCTCGGTGGCGTACACCATGCGAACGCCGTACTCGGAGCCGTCGCCGAAGTAGGTTCGGATCGCGTTCGGCATGAACGCGAGCGTCACGACGATGTCGTCGAAGCCGTGGCGCTTCAGCAGGCCGATGATGTGCTCCATCATCGGCTGGTTGCACAAAGGCATCATGGGCTTCGGCGTGTTCGAGGTCAGCGGCCGCAGCCGGCTCCCCTCGCCGCCAGCCATGATCACCGCCTTCATGGCCCGGAACCTACCCGTGCCGCCGCGTTGCGAGCCCTGCGTCCCTGGTGCAGCGCTTCACGCGCGAGCGGGATGTACAGCAGCGCCGCGTACCAGCTGAGCGCGAGCGCGGGGAGCCCGGCGACCCACGCGAGGAACCCGCACAGCGGCGCGTAGCTCAAGGTGGAGTGCGAGCCGAGGAACAGCGGGAACGCGAACATGTTCCCGAACGTCCCGGCCTTCCCGAGCCACGTGACGTCGATGCGGCGCGCGCCGAGCGCGGCGAGAACGAGCGTGGCGGTGGCGACGAGGATCTCGCGCACGAGCACGGCCCACGCGAACCAGACCGGCACGCTGCCGTCGACGAGGATGGCGCCGATGCCGACGAAGAACAGGAGCCGGTCGGCGACGGGGTCGAGGATCTTGCCGAGCTCGGACGTCTGGTTGAGGTGCCGGGCCACGTAGCCGTCGAGGAAGTCGGTGGCGCCGAGCACGGCGAGCAGCCACGCCGCCGCCGCCCGGTTGTGCTGGCGCAGCAGCAGCCACGCGAACACGGGCAGGCAACACAGCCGCACGACGGTGATCACGTTCGGAACGGTGACGATCCGGCGGTTCGCCGGCCATGGTTCGCCATCCACAGGCCTGAGCCTAGATTCGGGCCGTGCCGACCATCTTCACGAGGATCATCGAAGGTGAGCTGCCGGGGCGCTTCGTGTACCGCGACGACCGGTGCGTCGCCTTCCTGTCGATCGCGCCCATCCGGCCCGGACACACGCTGGTGGTGCCGATCGCCGAGGTCGACCACTGGATCGACCTCGACCCTGACCTCGCCGGCCATCTGATGCGGGTCGCTCGCGAGATCGGCCGCGCGCAGCAGGCCGTGTTCTCCCCCGCCCGCATCGGCCTGATCATCGCCGGCATGGAGGTCCCCCACACCCATCTCCACGTGATCCCCATCGACCGCGAGTCGGATCTGCACTTCGAGAACGCCGACCAGAACGCGCGCCCGGAGGATCTCGACCGTGCGGCGGAGCTGATCCGCGCAGCACTCAACCGCTGAGGCGCTGGTAGACGCGGATCCCCTGGCGTTGCGAGACCAGCACGAACTGCTGGTTCGCCATGCCGTTGCCGAACCGCTGCCAGTCTTCAGGCGACCAATCGACGACGTTGCCGTCGAGGATCACCCGCCGCACGCCGCGGGTCGCTGCGGCCGCGTCCGGCTCGGTGCCCAGCTCGTAGACCTTCGATCGTTCGGCCAGCAGCGGCAGCAGCGGCGCCGAGGCGCGCACCGAGATCGTGTCGCCGATGGCGTCGGCGGCCTGGTGCCGGGCGGCGTCGACGGCGTCCTGGCGGCCCCACTGCCACGGTCGCTGGTACGGCGAGCTCGTCGCGTCGATGCAGAAGAACCCCAAGACGCCCACCGTCAACGCGATCAGGACGCGCCGGTCGACGACGACCCGTTCGATCGAGCGACGGCCGAGGCGGTTGAGCGCGAACGCGGCCGCGACGAACGCGAACACGGTGAGTGGCAACCCGAACTCGTTCGCGCCGTTGCCCCGCACGTCCACGTCGGCGATCAGGTACAGCGCTTGCAGCGGGAGCGCCGGCACCAGGTACCGCGGTGCGAGCACCGGCAGGAACAGCATCGGCGCGAGCAACTCGACGATCAGGCGCACGTTGTCCTCGGCGAGGAGGTCGCCGATCACCTTGTGCGGGTGCACGAGCATGCCGCCGGTGATGGAGAACGCGTTCGTGCCGTAGGCCCTGAACGCACCTGGTGCGACGAACCCCGTGCTTCCGAAACGGGGCTCGAGGATCAGCACCGCGACGATCGTCCACGCGAGCCCCCCGGCGATGGTCAGCGCACCGGCACGCCGCTCGCCGCAGAGCACGAGCAGCAGCCCCAGCCCGGCGATGACGAGCGCGAGCTCGGCGCTCCAGATCACCGCGGTCAGGCTGACGATCGCGAACGCGCGCCACTTCCCGCGTAACGCGAGATAGGTGGCCCCGAGCAGAGGAGCGACCGCGACAGCAGCCGAATGGAAGTCCGCGAGATCGAGGTTGCTGAGCGTCGGCGACGCGCCATAGACGACGAGGAGCGCGAGCGCGGCGCCGCTGCGGAGCTCCGCGAGGCGCCGAGCGATGCGCCACAGTGCGACGGCGCCGCAGGCGAGACCGGCGGCCTGGAGCGCGAGGAGTGTTGGGATGGTCGGCAGCACCCGGGTCGCGAATGCGACGGGATACAGGCCGATCGGCAGGTGCTGAGCGAGCAGGTTGGAGCCGGTGACGGTGAGCTCGGGCGCGTGACCGTGCGAGATCAGCCAGGCGCCCTGCGCGGCGGCGGCGAGCCCCGTGCCCGCGTCGAGGCTGCGCACCCGCGCTTCGGCGAGCGCGAAGTACAGCGTGAACAGCACGGCGGCGGCCGCCCACGGGATCACCCGGTCGGCCGACTCGCTCTCGAGCCGTGCCTGCCACCTCAACGTGAAGCTCTCGAGCCGCCGGCGCCAGTCCGGCGGCGGTCGGGTGCTCAACGCCCGCGGCCTCGCCTGGTTCCGTCGTGGGGATCGGCACCCCCTGGCTCGACCGGCTCGGCCAGCTCGGGGCCCCGGGAGCGGACGTTGTTCACCGCGGTGCTCACCGGATGCAGGGTGATGAGCGACGCGGGCGCGGGCACCAGCAGCTTGCCGAGCGCGTCGAGGTCGTCGAAGTCCGCGTCGAGCCATCGCTCCCACGTGCTCGGCGGGAGCATGACCGGCATTCGGTCGTGGATGGCGGCGATCTTCTCGTTCGGATCACCCGTGATGATCGTGCAGCTCCGGATGACCGCGTCGTCGCCGTCGTCGCCGACCTGTGGTCGCCAGATGTCCCAGAGCCCGGCGAAGGCCATCGGCTCACCGTCGGCGCGGTGGATGTAGTACGGCTGCTTCGTCTTCTGGCCGGGAATCGACTTCCACTCGTAGAAGCCGTCGGCCGGGATGATGCACCGACGCTTCTTGAACGCGTGCTTGTATGCGTTGCGTGACGCGAGCGTCTCGGCGCGCGCGTTGATCATCCTGTTGCCCGAGCTCGCGTCCTTCGCCCAGAACGGGATGAGTCCCCAACGCAGCGTCTCGAGCCGCCGGACACCACCGGATTCCAGCACCACATAGACGTCGTTGGTGGGCGCGACGTTGTAGCTCGGTTCGAGCACCGCTTCGGTGACCTTGTCGACGTCGAAGTACCGAGCAAGCTCGTCGGGGGGCGAGGACGACACGAAGCGCCCGCACATGGCTGTCGACGCTAGTGCTCGCTCAGCTCAGCACGCGCCGCCGGAAGCCGTGGATGCCGAGGCCGAGGAACAAGGCGCAACAGATCAGCAACATCGGGTACACGACGTACAGGTGCATGTGGGATGCCGGGGTCACCGCCGCTCGGAACCCTTCGTTCACGTAGATCAACGGGTTCAGTAGCACGAGCACCTGCAACCAGGGAAAGCCGTTGAGCTTGACCGGTTCCAGGTTGGTCCACTGGTAGTACGTGCCACCGAGGAAGGTGATCGGCAGCACGACGAAGCCGAACATCAGCCCGAGGTTGCGCGGTTCGAACTTCGTGCCCAGGAAGAGCCCGAGCGCGGCGAAGGCCACGCACGCGGGCGGTACGACCGTCACAAGAACGAGCCAGTGCACGGTCAGATGCGCCTCGACGCCCTTCGCATGCACGACCGCGGCGATCGGGAACACGATCGCAGCCGCAAGCACACCTTGCGCGGCACCGGACATCACCTTCGCCACGGCGACCAGCCACACCGGACAGGGCGCCTGCACCCGGTCTTCGATCTCCCGGGTGTAGCCGAACTCTTGGGAGAGAGTCATGGCAACGGCCTGGATGCCCTGGAACATGATCGAGATCCCGACCACGCCTGCGACGAGCACGGTCGCGAAGGCGGACTCGCCCGCCGTACCACCGCTGCTGCCGACACCCTGGCCGATCGTCGGAAAGACGTAGAGGAACGTGAACACGAGCAGGAAGGGCTGCACGAGCGTGCGGGTCACGAACTCACCGAGGTTCTTGCGCAGCACGGTGAGGTCGCGTTGAAGCAGCGCGACCAGCGCAGCCCGGCTCGCCTGGGTGGCCGACCGGACCTCGGTGGTGATCTGGCGGTGCGAGACCGCGCTGGTCTCCGCGCCGGTGGTCACGGTTGCCATCAGTCGCGCAACTCCTTGCCGGTCAGGTTGATGAACACGGTCTCGAGCGTCGGCTCGGTCACAGACAGGTCTGCCAAATCGAACCCCCTGGCCGACGCAACGCCGATCACCGACGGGAGCAGGTTCTCGGCGCCCCGCACGTGCGCCTCGACGCCGGCGTCGACGGTGCGAACCCGCGTCACGCCGTCGAGCTCATCGAGGAGCACCTCCGCGAGCCGCTCGGGCGCGCCGCGGTCGATCCGCACCGTCACGATCGTGTCGGCACCGACGGATCGCTTCAGCGCTTGCGGTGTGTCGAGAGCGAGGATGCGGCCGTGGTCCATGATCGCGACACGGTCGCAGAGCTGGTCGGCCTCTTCCATGTAGTGCGTGGTGAGCAGGATCGTCTGACCCTCGTGGTTGAGCTCGGTGAGGATCTCCCACAGCGCGAGCCTGCTCTGCGGATCCAGACCGGCGGTCGGCTCGTCCATGAACAGTACCGCCGGCCGGTGGAAGATCGCCCGCGCCACCATCAGTCGCTGTGCCATTCCGCCGGACAGCGCGTACACGGAAGCCTTCGCCCACTTGGTGAGATGGAACTTCTCGAGCAGCTCGGCGGCGATGGCGCGACACGCGCGGCCCGGCATGCCGAAGAGCCGCCCGTGGTAGTAGAGGTTCTCCCAGACGTTGAGCTGGCGGTCGAGGGTGTTCTGTTGCGACACGACACCGAGCAGTTGCTTGGCCACGGCGGGATGGGCGACGACGTCGATGCCGCCCACGAGCGCCTTGCCCGAGGTCGGGATGACCCGCGTGGTAGCATGCCGGCGGTCGTGGTCTTGCCTGCACCGTTGGGGCCGAGGAGCCCGAAGATCTCCCCCGGCCATACTTCGAGGTTGAGTCCGTCGACGGCCTTGAAGTCCGTACCGGCGTAGATCTTGGTCAGCTCGACGGTGCGGATGATCGGCTCGACGGTCACCGCTGGTTCGGGTTTCGGCTCCGTTGCCGTCACGGACCTGGAGGGTAGCGGTGGTGGCGCGGCAGACTGCGACCACAAAGGGGGGGGGGACATGACCGAGGTCGGCCCGGAGCAACCAGGAACCGAGCTACGGCGTTCGAGCCGCGATCTCGGCACGCTGCACGAACGCTTCGAGCGGTGGCTCGCGGGCCGGCTGCCTTCCGACGCCGAGCCGACCGTCCTGTCGGTCAGCCCGAACTCGGGCGGCGGCATGTCGAGTGACACCGTGTTCGTCGACGCGGAGTGGACCGACGGCGATGATCGTCGCGCTCGCCCGCTGGTCGCGCGGATCGCTCCGGCCGACGCGGACGTGCCGGTGTTCCCGTCCTACGACCTCGAACGGCAGTACCGCGTGATCGCGGGCGTCGCGGCAGCGACGCCGGTGCCTGTCCCCGACCTACGCTGGTTCGAGCCCGACGACACGCATCTGGGTGCGCCGTTCTTCGTCATGAGCCGCGTCGACGGTGCCGTGCCCCCCGACGTGATGCCGTACACGTTCGGCGACAACTGGCTTCACGATGCTCCGGAGCCGGATCGGGCCCGGTTGCAGTCGGCGACGGTGCGCCTGCTGGCCGACCTCCACGACTGCACCGAGGTGGCTGGATTCGGCTTCCTCGACTACACGGAGCCGGGTGCAACGCCGTTGCGCCGTCACGTCGCGCACACGCGCGCTTGGTACGACTGGGTCGCGGCCGACGCGGGACGCTCACCGCTGATCGACCGCACCTTCGATTGGCTCGACGCGCACTGGCCGGAACACGAAGGCGCGCCCGTGCTCAGCTGGGGTGACGCCCGCATCGGCAACGTGATCTACCGGGACTTCGAACCAGTGGCCGTGCTCGACTGGGAGATGGCCGCGATCGGGCCTCGCGAGCTCGACGTCGCGTGGCTCGTGTACAGCCACCGCGTCTTCCAGGATCTCGCGCAGCAACTGGGTGCACCTGGTATGCCCGACTTCCTTCGTCCCGGCGCCGTGATCGCCGAGTACGAACGCCGAACCGGCCAGCACCTGACACGGCTCGACTTCTATGGCACGTATGCGGCGCTGCAGTGGGCGATCGTGTTCGTGCGCATGGCGCGCCGGGCGGTGCTGTTCGGCGAGCGTGAAGCACCCGAACAGATCGACGACGCGATCATGAACCGCGACGCGCTCGAGCAGATGCTCGCTGGCACCTACTGGAGCTGAGGAGGCCCATGCAGCCCGCACCTCTCGACGAGTACCCGATCCACCAGACGCCGCTGTCGCTGCAGCACGTCGCGACGAGCGACCGGAACTTCTACGATCGGTCCTACTTCAACGCGCACGACCGGACCGGCGACATATTCCTGGTCACGGGCCTCGGCGTGTACCCGAACCTCGGTGTGATCGACGCGTTCGCGACGGTGCGGCGAGGTGACCGGCAGTGGGCGGTCCGCTGTTCCGACGCGCTGGAGTACCGAAGTGTCGACGCGCGCGTCGGCCCGTATCGGATCGAGGTGGAGGAGCCGTTGCAACGACTCCGGGTCGTCTGCGACACCGCCGCGCATGGCCTCGCCTTCGATCTCACGTGGGAGGGATCGTTCCCCGCGATGATGGAGCAGCCGCACCTCATGCGCACGGGCGCGCGGGCGATCCTCGACGCATCGCGGTTCGCGCAGGTCGGCTCGTGGGTGGGTACCCTGCACGTCGACGGCGACGACATCGCCGTGTCGCCCGACCGTTGGCTCGGCACGCGCGACCGCTCTTGGGGCATCCGCCCCGTGGGCGAACCGGAGCCGGCCGGACGCAGCGCTGACGAACCTGCCGACGGTTTCTGGTGGCTGTACGTGCCGCTGCGCTTCGACGAGTTCGCGGTGGTCGTGATCGCACAGGAGCGGGCCGACGGGTACCGCACGCTCAACGATGCCAGCCGGGTGTGGCGGGACGGACGGGTGGAGCAGCTCGGTTGGCCCGAGGTCGAGATCGCGTACCGCTCCGGAACGCGCCATCCGGAACGAGCCCTCTTGCGCCTGGCCGCTCGCGGCGGCAAGCCCGTCGAGATCGCTGTCGAGACGCTCGGTTCGGTGGCGCTGCATGTCGGTGCCGGCTACGGGGGCGACCCCGAGTGGTCGCACGGGCAGTGGCGCGGGCGCGGCTTGGTCGAGGGGGCGACGTACGATTTGACCGACCCGGCCATCGTCGCCCGCACACCGTTCGGCGTGATCGACCACGTGGCTCGGGCCGACTGCGAGGGCGCCGAGGGCTGGGGCTTGTTCGAGCACGGGACGATGGGCCGTCACGACCCGTCTGGCTTCGCAGGCTGGGACTCGGTCGCCCCCTAAGTCTCGTGCGACTGGTGTGCATCGAGCACCGGAATCCGGTGCTCAATGCACGACGGTGCGGCCGCGGCGCTGCGGCTGGGGAAACGTGGTCGGGCTGGCGGGATTTGAACCCACGACCCCTTGACCCCCAGTCAAGTGCGCTACCAAACTGCGCCACAGCCCGTGGATCACGCACTCTAGTTCGGCGCGCGCCGGTACCCGCCGGTCGAGCGTCCACCGCAGGTGCACCCGCGACCGTCAGACGAGCCACTGGATGAGCTGCACCAGCCGCCAGCCGAGGTAGACCGCGGCGAGCAGCACCATCAGCTTGAAGTGCCACGGTGCGCGGTAGTCGGTCGCGTCGGCGACCTCCTGCGGTGCGGCGATCTGCAGGCCACAGCTCGGGCACCTGCCCGACGGCGGCATCGAGTTCGGTGACCAGAACTTCGCGCAATCCTCGCAGAACGGCATCGCCGGTCCGCCTCACACCGGTGGGACGCCGTGGCGGCGTTCGCTGAACCCGCGATCCTTGTCTCGGGCGGCGGCGAGCCGGCGCACCACCTGGTCGCGCAGATCGGGCAGCTCGACCACCGCGTCGATCACGTTCTCCGACGCGAGCCGCAACAGGTCGACGTCCTCCTCGTAGATCCGGCGCTGCTCGGCGACGAACGCGTCGCGTTCGTCGGGATCCTTGATCGCCGCGATCTTGTTGGCGTACACCGCGTTGACCGCGGCCTCGGGTCCCATCACCGCGATCTTCGCGGTCGGTAGCGCGATCGTCGCCTCCGGCTCGAACGCGGGACCGGACATCGCGTACAGCCCCGCGCCGTACGCCTTGCGGACAATCACCGACACCTTGGGAACGGTCGCCTCGGAGACGGCGGTGATCATCTTGGCGCCGTGACGGATGATGCCTTGGCGCTCCACCGCGCTACCGACCATGAATCCGGGAACGTCGGCGAGGAACACGAGGGGGATGTTGAAGGCGTCGCACAACCAGATGAAGCGGGCGCACTTGTCGGCGGAGTCGACGAACAGCACGCCGCCGAGCTGGGCAGGATTGTTGGCCACGATCCCGACAGGCTCGCCGTCGAGGCGGGCAAGCCCGACGATGACCTCAGGCGCCCAGAGCGGCTTGATCTCGTAGAACGATTCCGCGTCGACCAACCCGTCAATCAGCTCGTGCATGTCGAACGGGACGTGCTCGTCAACGGGCACGAGGTCGGCGCGCAGCTCCCCTGCCGGCGCGGCCGGCTCGTAGCTCGGCGCTCGCTGGCGCCACGACGACGGGAAATACGACAGGTACGCCCGCGCCTGGTCGATCGCGTCCTCGTCGTCGACCGCGAGGTTGTCACCGCAACCGGACACCGTCGCGTGCATCCGAGCGCCGCCCATCTCGTCGAGCGTGGTGACCTCGCCGATCACCATCTCGGCCATGCGCGGCGAGCCGAGGTACATCGACGCGTTCGCCTCGACCATGATCACGATGTCGCAGAAGCTCGGGATGTACGCCCCACCGGCGGCCGACGGCCCGAACAGGCAGCACACCTGCGGCACCTTCCCCGAAAGCTTCACCTGGTTGTAGAAGATCCGCCCGGCGCCCCGCCGGCCAGGGAACAACTCGACTTGGTCGGTGATGCGCGCGCCGGCGGAGTCGACGAGCCACACGACCGGCAGTTCGTGACGGAGTGCGTACTCCGTGAGCCGCACGATCTTCTCCACCGTCCGCGCTCCCCACGACCCGGCCTTCACGGTCGGGTCGTTGGCCATCACGCACACCGGCCGTCCGTCGATGCGGCCGGTGCCGGTCACCACCCCGTCGGCGGGCAGGTCACCCGACGGCGCCAGCGCGTTCGCGAGCAGACCGTCCTCGAGGAACGAGCCGGGGTCGAGCAGCAGCGCCAGCCGGTCTCGCACGAACAGCTTGTTCTGCGATGCGAGTTTCTCCCGTTGGGTGTCGAGATTGCCGGCGAGCGCCCGTTCGATGGCCTTGTCGAGCTCGTCCTGGTTCACGACGAACCTCGCTCGGTCACGCCCGGCGAATCGCCAGGATCGCGACGTCGTCGTTCAAGGGCGCCGACGCGAAGTCACGCGCCGCTTCGATCAGTGACTTGCATAGCACGTCGGGATCGACGCCGGGATCACGGCGCAGATACGACGCAATGCGCTCCTCCCCGAACATCAGCTCGCCGTCACGGGCCTCGGCGAGACCGTCGGTGTAGGTGAGCAGCAGGTCGCCTCGATCGAGCGCGATCTCCCGGCTGTAGTACCCGGCCGCCGGGTCGAGCAGCAGCAGCGGCCCGGTGGCGCGCAGCGGCTGGACCTCCCGGTCGTGCCACAGCCATGCGGCCGGATGTCCCGCGGACGCGAAGCGCAAGGTGCCCGCATCGGTGTCGAAGACCGCGACCATGAGCGAGATGAACTCCTCCGGACGCGCGTGCTCCGACATCTGCGCGTTGAGCAGTTCGATCGCCTGCGCCGGGTCGCGGTACTCGCGCAGGAACACGCGCAGCAGGTACTTCGCCTGGAACGCGGTTATCGATGGTTCGATGCCGTGACCGGTGACGTCGCCGATGACGGCGGCGACGCGGCTCGGTGACACACGGAACACGTCGTAGAAGTCGCCGGCCATGAGCCCGGTGCCCGCCTGGTACACGCGCCCGACCTCGAACCCCGCGAAATCGGGTAGGTCGTCGGGGGCGAGACGCTCGGCCCACCGGCGCGGCGCGAGCTCCTCCTGTGTGAGCACCTCCTCGGCGCGGCGTTCGAGCATGGCGCGCTCTTCGAACAACCGCGACTCGCGCACGAAGTCACGGCCGTACAGCACGGTGAGCGCGATGGGTGCGAGGATGAACGCGTAGAGCGTCACCACGCGGTCCTGCTCGCTCACGGCCGAGCTGGCGGATGCGATCGCCAGCACCAGGTACAGCGCCGTCGTGTGCAACTCCTTGCGGAATGCGGCTCGGGCCAGGCGGGTCGTGTCGTTCTCGGGCCCGAACTCGGACTCGACCCGGAGCTCGACCTTCCGGAGGTAGCGGGTGGAGCGGCCCCAGACCACGGCCGCGACCACGCAGGCGACGGCCACAAGGGCCAGGACGGGTCTGTGCATGACTACCGAGAGCGTACTGTCTGGACCTGGCGGAACCGTTACGGAACGGTCACGGTGCCGCGCCGGGGACCGGAGCCCGCTCCCCCGTCCACGGGCTCACGTCGACCCCGAGCTGCTTCATCCCGGAGATCACCGCGCGCGGGTCGATCGTGGCGGCGGGCCAGTCGGGGTTCCACATGCGCTCATCTGCCGTCGCCTTGACGAAGCGGGCGGCCTGGTCGATGGTCAACAGGACACCCCGGCGGCTGACGATTCGCTCGTAGCGCTCCGCGTGCGCGGCATCCAGAACGAAGTTCATCGAGTCGCACTGGTGGACGATGTCGTTGTTGTTCCAGTCCCACGGTGACGTGCTGATGTGCACGAGCGCGCGCGGCGATGGCTTGACGGCACCGTCCATCGCCGTGAGCTCGATCGGCGCGAGGCAGCACGCGCAGTAGCTCCTCAACTCGAGCGTCTTGCCGGCGAACGGCGGCATCCGCGAAATGGCGACCGACTCGAGCGCGCAACCGGCGTAGCTGTGGAATCGGCCGTCGATCCAGACCTCGACCTGACTCGGGAAGCTCGAGAACGGCTGGAACTTCAGCACGTTGCAGTTCTGGCTGTCCTGGTCGACCACGCAGATGATCCCGAGCTGCAGCTCCTTGTACGCCTGGATGATCGCCCGCCGGTCGAGGCCGGTGCCTTCGTGTGCGGCGCGCAGGTTCGGTCCGTGACCGCGCTCGCACCAGAACTCGTAGACGAAGGCGCGGAGCCGCTTCGCGGCATCGGAGAACTCGAACGGTGCGACGTTCTGGGGCACGGTCGTGAGTCTCGCACGGCGCGCTCACTCATCGCGCTCATTCGGCGCGCCGTCGCACCCGCAGCTTGATCGGGGTGGCACGGATGTCGAACGCCTCGCGCAGCTTCCGTTCGAGGTAACGCAGATACGTCGGCGGCAGCTCCTTGTTCGCGAACAGCGTGAATGTCGGCGGGTCGGTTGCACCCTGTGTCGCGTACTGCACCCGTGCGCCGTGCGGTGCCGGCTGCGCGGCTTGCGCGGCGCGGATGATCTCGTTCACGCGTGCGGTCGGCACCCGCTTGTGGTACGCCGCGATGGCGCTGCTCAGCGCGGGGAGCAGCTTCTGGACCCCCTTGCCGGTCAGGGCACTCACTTTGAGCACCATCGCGTCGCCGATGAAGTGCAGTTTGCGCCCGGCCTGGCGTGTGACGTCGGCTCGCGTCTCCGCGTCGAGGAGCTCCCACTTGTTGAGCACGACCACGATCGGGCAGCCGGCGGCGTCGACGCGCTCGGCCAGCCGCTGGTCTTGCGCGGTGACGCCTTCGGTCGCGTCGATCACCAGAAGTGCGACATCGGCACGGTCGACGGCCTGCAGCGCGCGCACAAGCGAGTAGTACTCGGTGCCTTCGTCGATCCGCGCCCGGCGGCGCATGCCGGCGGTGTCGATGAACCGGATCGGCCCGTCGGGGGTGCCGACGACGGTGTCGATCGTGTCGCGCGTCGTTCCTGGGAGGTCGTGCACGACGGACCGCTCGTCGCCGATGAGTCGGTTGAACAGCGTCGACTTGCCCACGTTCGGCCGTCCGACGATGGCGACGCCGAAAACGCGCTCTGTCTCACCGGCCGAGGCGGCCCCGGTGACCTCTGTGCCGCGGGACTCGGCGGGTGCTGCGGCCGTCTCCGGGATCAGCGCGACGACGCGGTCGAGGAGATCGCCGGTGCCCCGGCCGTGGAGGGCACTCACCGGGACCGGGTCGCCCAGCCCGAGCTGGAGGAAGTCCCACACCATCGCTTCACGGTTGGCGTCGTCGACCTTGTTCACGACCACGAGCACCGGCACCGGCAGGGACCGCAGCACGTCCGCGACCCGTGTGTCCTCCTCGGCGACGCCGACGGTCGCGTCCACCACCAGCAGCACGATGTCGGCCTCGCGCATCGCGGTCTCCGCCTGGCGGCTGACCTTCGCGTCGAGGGTGTCACGCTCGCCGGGAAGCCAGCCGCCTGTGTCGACCACGACGAAGGAGCGGCCCCGCCACTCGGCTTCGACCTCCTTGCGATCGCGTGTGACGCCCGGCTTCTCCTCGACGATCGCGACGCGACGGCCGACGATGCGGTTGAGCAGTGTCGACTTGCCGACGTTCGGCCGGCCGACAATCGCGACTACCGGCCGGCTCACGTGCGGACCAGGCCAGCGTCGAGCGCGGCGCGCAGCGCGCGGCCGTCGGTGTCGACGATCTCGACCGGACGGGGAAGATCTGCTGGCGTCGTGCCGTCGAGGAACCGGCCGGCAGATAGGCACACGTCCGGCAGCAGGTACCGGTGACCCTCGGGCTCGCGCTCCAGCACCCGCGCGAGGTCCTCACCGACGAGCAGACCGGTCACGCCGACGTTGCCGCCGAAGTAACGATTCTCGACCGGCAGGATGCGCACGTCGTCGCGGCCCAGCCGGTCGATCAGCGGGGCGAGCACCCGCGCGCCGTACGTGCTGGTAAGGATCCCGACCGGCGCGCCGGGCCGCGGGCGGAACGCCACGTCCGCGGCACCGTCGCGGCGCGGGCCGCGGTAGGGCTCGAACGCGGTGCCATCGAGCCTGCCTTCGACCCAGGCGAAGAACCCGGCACGCGGGCCGGTAGCGCTGGCCGTCTCGGGTGGGGAGTCGAACTCCGCTTCGAAGGTCCGCGCCATGCCGACGCCGTCTTCGTGCATCGCGAAGTCCTCGTACGCGTCCGCGGGCGGGAACGGACGACCGGCCAGCAGGTAGTACTCGTCCGCGGCGAACACGAGCCGCCGGCCGAGGGTACGGACGAACACCTCCTGCCAGTCCTCCACCGCGTCGACCACCGCCCGCGCCTCGTCGACGGTGTGCGGTCGCATGCGCGGCTCGGTGGAGAAGCGGCTCACCCCGAGCGGGACGGCGCACACCGACGCCAGCTCGGGGAACTGGTCGAGGATGCCCACCATCGTGTCGTCGAGGACCTCGCCGTCGTTGATGCCGGGGCACACGACGATCTGGCCGTGGACGGTGATGCCATGGTCAAGCAGTGCACGCAGCCAGCGCAGACTCGTCGCGCCCCGCCTGTTGCGCAGCAGCGAAGCCCGCACCTCCGGATCAACCGCATGGATGCTCACGTTGAGCGGGCTCAGCCTTTCGGTCACGACCCGCTCGAGGTCGGCCTCGGTGAAACGGGTCAGCGTGGTGAAGTTTCCGTACAGGAACGAGAGCCGGTAGTCGTCGTCCTTCACGTACAGCGACCGGCGAAGGCCCGGCGGAAGCTGGTACACGAAGCAGAACTCGCAGTGGTTGTCGCAGGTCTGCACTCGGTCGAACAGCGCGGTGTGCAACTCGACGCCGAGCGGCTCGCCGTCGTGCTTGGTCACCTGGAGCGTCAGCTCGAGCCCACCACGTTGCACGTCGAGGGCGAGATCGGCGTCGTCGGCGAGGAGTCGGTACTCGATGAGGTCCCGGGGAAGGCGGCCGTTCATCGCGGCGATCTCGTCACCCACCTGCAGCCCGGCGCGTGCCGCCGGCGAGCCGGGCGCGACGGCGATGACGCGGGGCAGGGACATGACGCAAGGATACGGAAGCGTCCGGTGCAGCCCCTAGCCTGGACCCGTGGCCGTGGAACGCGTGCTGCTCGCCGCCCCGCGCGGCTTCTGCGCGGGCGTCGAGATGGCGATCAAGGCGCTGGCCTGGATGGTCCGGGCGTTCGAGCCGCCCGTGTACTGCTACCACGAGATCGTGCACAACCAGCTCGTCGTCCAGCGTTTCGAGGACCTCGGCGTCGTGTTCGTCGACGACATCGCCCAGGTACCGCCCGGCAGCCCGCTGATGCTCTCGGCGCACGGCTCGGCGCCCGAGGTGGTCGAAGCTGCCCGTCGCACCGGGGGTTTCGTCGTGAACGCGGTGTGCCCGCTCGTGACCAAGGTGCATCACGAGGTGAAGGTTCGAGCCGCGAAGGGCTACCGGATCGTGTACGTGGGCCACGAAGGCCATGAGGAGGCGGTCGGCACCATGGCGGTGGCGCCGGAGGCGATCCATCTCGTCGAATCGGTCGACGACGTGGAGTCGCTCCCCGACTTCGACGAACCCGTCGCGCTTCTCGCGCAGACAACGTTGTCGCACCGCGAGTGGGCGAACGTGCTCGACGCGACCGCGGCGCGCTTCCCCGACATGTGGCGCCCCGGCCGCAGTGACCTGTGCTTCGCGACGACCAACCGGCAGTCCGCGCTCATGGCGATCGCCGCCCGCTGCGACGCCGTGGTCGTGATCGGCTCCGCCAACTCCTCGAACACGCGGGCGCTCGAGAAGCTCGCTCGCGAGTCCGGCTGCGACACCGTGTACCGCATCAACACGCCGGAGGAACTGCCGGAGCTGTCGGGCACGGTCGGTGTCACCGCGGGCGCGAGCGCGCCCGAGGAACTGGTGAACGCCGTGATCGATCGGCTCGCACCCGTCAACGGGGTCGAGGAGGTGCGCATCACGACCGAGGAGGAGTACTTCCCGCCGCCGCCGGAGTTGCGCGACCTACTCAGCGCGTTCGATGGGGTGGTGAGCTGGACGCTCGGCGGCCCGGTCGACGACCGGACGCGTCTCGACGACCGAGCACTGGCGGCCAGCGACGTCCTCGCCGTCCTGAGCTGACTCGCCCCCAACGTGATCCCGGTCACAGCTACCCAGATCCGGCTCTACATCCACGTGCTCGCCGCCACCGTGTGGGTGGGCGGCCAGCTGACGCTCGCCGGCCTCGTCCCCGGACTGCGGGCGCTCGACCCGAACCTGCCCCGCACAGTCGCGCGCCGGTTCAACCGCATCGCCTGGCCTGCCTTTGCCGTCCTCGTCGTCACTGGGTTGTGGAACATCGCCGAGCTCGACGTGACCGACGCGTCGACCGACTACCAGGTGACGCTGTTCGTCAAGATCCTCGTGGTCGCGCTCTCCGGTGTGAGCGCCGGCTTCCACGCCGGGGCACGCTCGAAGGTCGGACTCGCCGTCTGGGGCGCGCTGACCGGCGTGACGGCCCTTGCCGCCCTGTTCCTCGGCGTGCAACTGCACGGCTGAGCGGCGAGACTTAGGCGATGGCCACCACCTTCACCCGAATGGACGAGTCGACGGCCGAGCAGTGGGCTGTCATCGGTGCCGAGACCGCGAAGAACCAGGGACGGGTCGCCGACCGGGTGCTCGCCATGCTCGAGTCGCTCTCCGAGATCACCGACGGCTTCGCGACCGACCAGCTCACCCACTGCCTGCAGACTGCGACGCTCGCGGAACGGGCAGGAGCCGACGACGAGGTGGTCGTCGCCGCGCTGTGCCACGACATCGGCAAGGCAGTCAGCGTTCCCAACCACCCGCGCATCGCCGCGGAGATCCTTCGGCCCTACGTCCGCGACGAGGTCTACAAGATGATCCTCGTACACCAGGACTTCCAGGGCCGGCACTACTACCACCACTTCGGTGGCGACCCGGACGCGCGAGAGCAGCACCGCGGCACGCTGTCGGCCGAGGAGTTCACGCTGGCCGAACGCTTCGCCGACGAATGGGACCAGGTCGCGTTCGACCCCGACTACGACACCCTGCCTCTGGCGCACTTCGAGGAGCGCGTCCGCAAGGTGTTCGGCACCGCTCGCCTGCTCTGAGTGTCACGCACCGGCGCGTGACCGGGCCTCATCGAACAGCTTCTGGATCTCGGCGCGCAGCTGGTCCGTCGCGGCCTTGACGGCGCGCCGTGAGATTCGCCCAGTCTCGCTCGGCCGGGGAGGGTCGATCGGTGCGCCGACGACGAGCACCAGCTTGGACGGCTTCAGCAGCTTCGAGCCCTTGGGCATCATCGCTTCGGACCCGCCGATGCCGACCGGCACGATCGGCACCTGCGTCTTGGCCGCCACGTACACCGGCCCGTCGAAGAGCTCCTCGACGACGGGGCCCGAGCGGCGGGTGCCCTCGGGGAACATCACGAGGGGTTCACCCACCTCGATGACCTCCACGCAGGTGCGCAGCGCTTCGCGGTCGGCGGTGCCGCGCCGCACCGGGAAACCGCCGAGGAACGAGACGAACGCGCCCAGCGCCCGGCTCTTCCACACCGAGTCCTTGGTCATGTAGCGCATCCGCCGGGTCGTGACCAGTGACGCGAGCGCGAAGTCGATGTTCGACCGGTGCACGGGCGCGAGCACGAACGCACCCGACGCGGGAACGTTCTCGCGCCCGATCACCTCGACTCGCCCGAGCAGCTTCGCCAGGACCCCGATGAGCCCGCGGATGGCGCGGTAGAGCACGCGCGCCACCGGGCCGAGCGGGCGGATCCTCACCGTTCGAGCTTCCTCAGCAGATCGTCCACGACCTCGTCGACCGTGCGGTCGGTGGTGTCGACCACGATCGCGTCGGGCGCCTCGACGAGCGGGCTGTCGTCGCGGCCCTGGTCGAGAGCATCGCGGCGGGCGAGGTCGATCTGGACGGCGCGGTAGTCGGCCGCGCTCATCTCGCGCGCCCGTCGCTCGGCCCGCGTCGCCGGCGCCGCCGTCAGGAACACCTTGAGCTCCGCATCGGGGAAGACCACCGTGCCGATGTCACGCCCTTCGATCACGCCGCCGCCGTGGTCGTCCGCCCAGGCCCGCTGCCGCCGCCGCATCTCCTCGCGGACGGCGGGGTTGGCGGCGACGGTGCTCACCACCTGCGTGACGTCCGCGCCCCTGATGGCCGCGGTGGCGTCGATGCCGTCGACGACCACCTCGTCGTCGCCGATGTGCAACTCGAGCTCGCGGGCGATCGCCGCGACGCGCTCGCGGTCGTCGGGCGCGAGGCCGCAGCGCAGGGCCTGGAACGCCACCGCGCGGTACATGGCGCCTGTGTCGAGGTACGCGAGGCCGAGCCGGGCCGCGAGCTTGCGGGCCAGGGTGGACTTGCCCGAACCGGCCGGCCCGTCGATGGCGATGACCCTCATGGCGGCGTCACCCTAACGAAGCTGGCCGAGCGCCTCGTAGAAAGCGGGGAAGGTCTTGCCGACGCACTCCGGGTCGGCGATCTGGATGCCCGGCACCTTCAAGCCGACGACGCTGAAGGCCATCGCGATGCGATGGTCGTCGTAGGTCTCGATCACCGCGCCGTGGGGGATGCTGGGTTCGACGGTGAGCCCATCGGGCTCGGCGTGGGCGGCGACGCCGCAGCGGCGCAGCTCGGCAACGGTGGCGGCGATCCGGTCGCTCTCCTTGCCACGGATGAAGCCGACGCCAGTGATCCGGGTCGGGCTGTCCGCGAACGCGGCGACTGCGGCCAGGGTGGGGACCATGTCCGAGAGGTGCCGGAGATCCACCGTGACGCCGTGGAGGGTGCCGGTGCCGCGCACTGTCGTGGCGGTCGCGTCCTGGTGCACGTCCGCACCCATGCGGGCGAGCACGTCGACGAACGCGAGGTCGCCCTGCAGGCTTTCCCGACCCAGTCCCTCGACCCGCACCTCGCCACCGCACACGACCGCGGCCGCGAAGAAGTACGACGCCGCCGATGCGTCGGGCTCGATCGCATACGCCGTGCCGTGGTACTGACCGGGCGGCACCGTGAGCCCGTCGCTCGCGACGCCGAACGCGGCCATCACTGCACGGGTCATCGCGACGTACGGCTCTGAGACCAGCTCGGTGGTGAGCGCGATCTCGACGCCCAGGTCGAAGCAGGGTGCGGCCATCAGCAGGCCCGACACGAACTGGCTGGAGATGTCGCCGGCCAGCGCGACCCGGCCGCCCCGCACGCCGCTGGCGTGGATGACGACCGGCAGATGCCCCGGCTCGGCGGTCTCCTCCAGGTCGACGCCGAGGCTCCGCAGTGCCGACACGAGCGGTGCCATCGGGCGCCTGCGCAACGGCGGTGCCCCGTCGAGCACGAACCGTCCGTGGCCAATTGCGGCGACCGGTCCGATGAACCGCGCCGTGGTCCCCGACAGCCGCGCGTCGAGCGTGGCCTCCCACGCTGGTGGCTTCCCCGCGCAACCCGTGACTCGCACCTGCTCGCCGGCGACGGAAACCGGGATGCCGAGCGCGCTGAGGCAGTCGATCATCGCATCGACGTCGTCGGCACGCAGCGCGCCATCGAGCACCGAGGTGCCGGAGGCGAGCGCCGCGCACACCAGCGCTCGGTTCGTGATGCTCTTGGACCCCGGCACGCGCACGGTCGCGTGGACGGGCCCGGTGACCGGCTCGATGGGCCACGTTGCGGTCATGCCAGAGGTCGGACCGCAGGCCGGTAGCCGCGCGCGAGCAGCCCGCCCTGGAATCGCTCGGTGCGCTCGGCGGGAACGAGGAGAATCAGCACGCCGCGGTCACCCTCACTGGAGTGCGCGATCTCGAGGTCGGCGATGCTGACGTCGAGCTCCGCTGCCAGCGTCGTCACGTCGGCGAGCACGCCGGCGCGGTCCTGCACCGGTACGCGGACCTCGCACAGCTCGTCCGGCCTCGCTACCCGCGCGGGAAGGTTGCGGCGCGCCAGGTGCGCGCGTTCGAGCACCGCCAGCAACGCGTCGCGGTCGGCGCCGGCGACCGCCGTCCGCATGTCGCGCAGGCCGTCGATGAGCCGGTCGAGGCTCTCCACGATCGCATCGCGGTTCTCCGCGCAGATGTCCGGCCAGATCCCGGGGTGGCCGGCCGCGACCCTCGTCATGTCGCGGAAGCCGCCGGCGGCGAGGCGCAGCAGCGCGCGGTGCTCCTCTGCCCGCTCGTCGGCGAGGTGCATGAGTGTTGCCGCGGTCAGGTGCGGCACGTGGGAGACAACCGCGACGAGCGCGTCGTGACGGGCGGGTGGGAGCGCGACCACATCGGCGCCGAGCGACGAGACGACCGAGCGCACAAGCGTGAACGCCGCGTCGTCGGTCGCCGCGGTCGGTGTCAGCACCCACACCGCGCCCTCGAACAGGTCCGTGTCGGCGCCCTCTACCCCTTCCTGCTCGGAGCCGGCCATGGGGTGACCGCCGACGAAGCGGGGGTCGTCGACCGCGGCGACCACCGAGGCCTTCACGCTGCCGACGTCGGTGACCGCGCCCGCGCTCAGTTCGAGCGCGCGCCGTGCCGCTTCGGGGATCGAGCCGACCGGCACCGCCACGAATGTGATCTCCGCGTCCGCGTCGAGGCCGGCCGCGTCGAGCGCACCGACCTCGATCGCGCGCTGCACTCGCTGTGGTTCCACGTCGTCGCCGGTGACGTGGAAGCCCTCGCGGCGCAGCGCGAGGCCGATCGACCCGCCGATCAGCCCGGTGCCGACGACGTTGGCCCGTCGCGTGGTCATCGTGCCCGTGTCCTCCGGGTGGCCTTCATTCCGGCAGGTCGTCGCGCAGGCCCCTCGCGCCCTCGAGGTAGACGTGGTGAAGCTCGGCACGGGACCGCTCGGTCGTGACATGGACCATCACCCGGATGCAGCGAGGCGTGCCGCCGACCACGTCGATCTCCTGCGCGCCGATCAGCGGCACGTCGCCAAGGCCCATCGTCCGGGCCGCCGCGGGCGGGTACATCGAGTGGATGTCGCTGGTGGAGGTGAACAGGATGCTGATGATGTCGTCGTGGTCGACGGCGTTGCGCTCGAAGAGCTGGCGGAGCAGCGTCACCACCCGCTCGGTGATGTGGGCAGGGTCGTCCGCGTCGATCGTGGTCGCGCCGCGCAGCGCTCGTACCGACAGGGGCATCGTCACAAGCTAGTGGCGGCCCGCTCGAGGGCACGGACCTCTTCTGCGGTCAGCGGCCGCCACTCCCCCGGGCGCAGGCGGGAGTCGCGCAGTGGCCCGATCTTCGTGCGCACGAGACGCACCACCGGGTGGCCGACCGCGTCGCACATTCGCCGGACTTGACGGTTGCGGCCCTCGTGGATGGTGATCCGGATCACGTTCGGCTCGACGAGCGCGACCCGCGCCGGAGCGGTCATGCCGTCGTCGAGCGCGACACCTTCGCGGAGCCGGCGCAGTGCGGCGCGGCTCGGCCGGCCCTGCACCTCGGCCAGGTACTCCTTGTCGACGCCGAAGCTCGGGTGGGTCAGGCGATGGGTCAGCTCGCCATCGTTGGTGAGCAGCAGCAGGCCTTCGGTGTCCTGGTCGAGCCGCCCGACGGGATGGACGCGCGGCGTCATGGGAACCAGGTCGGTGACCGCCGGCCGCCCGTGCGGGTCGCCGACGGATGTGACGACCCCGCGCGGCTTGTTGAGCAGGTAGTAGACGAGCCCTGGCCGCGTCGCCACCGGCACGCCGTCGACCTCGATGCGGTCGGTCGCGGGATCGACCTTGTCGCCGAGCGTCGCGACCCGCCCGTTCACCGCGACCGCGCCCTGCTCGATCAGCTCCTCGCAGCGGCGCCGGCTGCCCAACCCGGCGTAGGCGAGCACCTTCTGGAGCCGCTCGCGCTTCGGCTCATCAGTCGGCATCGAGTGCGTCAGGTCGCAACCCCTGCTCGAGCGCTTCCACCACCTCCGCACCCGGTACGAAGTCCCCCAGCGGGGGCAGGTCGTCGAGCGAGTCGAGACCGAGCCGTTCGAGGAACAGCCGGGTGGTGCCGTAGAGAACGGCAAGGCCGGGGCCGGGGTCGCGAGCGACCTCCTCGATGAGGCCCCGCTGCTGGAGCGTGCGCATCACCCCGTCGACGTTGACGCCGCGGATGGCCGACACCTGGGCGCGGCTGACCGGCTGCTTGTACGCAACGATCGCCAGCGTCTCGAGCGCGGCAGCCGACAGCCGCGCGGACTGCGAGTCGAGGACGAAACGCTCGACGTACGGCGCGAGATCGGGGTGGCTCTGGAAGCGGTAGCCGCCTGCCACCCGCACAAGGACGAAGCCGCGCTCCTGCTGGTGGTACGCCTGCTGGAGCTGCGCGCACAGCTCCTCCACCCGCGCTGGTGCGATCTCGAGGAGCTGGGCGAGTAGGTGCGGCTCGACCGGTTCCTCGGCGACCATGAGGATCGCCTCGATGGCGCGGGCGTCAGCGTTCATGGATCCGGTCATCCTTCGTAGTGATCGATGCCGGCGAGGGCGTGCATCCACGCGCCCTGGTCGACCGCGCTCGGGTCGCCACCGATCCACGTGATCGTGATGTCGGCGAAGTTCGTGAACTGCTCCACGTCGATCAACCCTTGCTTGTACAGCTCGAGCACGGCGAGGAAGCGCACGACGATCTCCAGCCGCTCGAACAGGCCGCCGGTGAGATCGCGGAAGGTGATGCGGCCCGCCCGCGGCAACTCGTCGAGCAGTTCCTCGACCGCGTCGGTGACACTGGCGCGGATGGGCGCCACGTGGTCGAGATCGACTCGCGGCAGCGGCTTCGGGGTGATCGCGCGCAAGAACGCGTCCCGGATGTCGGCCGCGGTGACCCCGGCGAGCAGGTCTGGAGTGAGGTCGACAAACCGCTCCTCCAGGCCCGCGGTGCGGGGATAGGAGCGTCCGGCCTCGTGGGAGAGGCGCTGGATGGCGGTTGCCGCGTCCTTGAAGGTCTTGCACTCGAGCAGCCGGGCGAGCAGCAGGTCACGCTCCTGCCAGAGGGCCAGCTCGTCGTCGAGGTCGACGCCGTCCTCACCCGGCAGCAGCCGCTTCGACTTGAGCTCTACGAGCGTCGCCGCGATCAGCAGGAACTCGGTCGCCACCTCGAGGTCGACCTGGTCCATGCGCTCGAGCTCGGCCAGGTACGCGTCGACGATCCGCGAGAGTTGCACCTCGTACAGGTCGACCTGCTCGCGCAGGATGAGGTGCAGCAGCAGGTCGAACGGCCCTTCGAAGACGGGCGTCTGTACCTCGTAGGTCACCGTGGGAAAGGCTAATGGTGCCAGGCGGGGCCAGCGCGCACCCCTACGATGCCGGTCCGGTGATCGAGCGAGTGATGACGACATGACGCGGGTGTTCTCGGGGATGCAGCCGACCGGCGAGGCGACGCTGGGCAGCCTGCTCGGTGCGCTGCGCAACTGGGTCGCCGACCAGAACCCCGACGCCTTCTACTGCGTGGTCGACCTCCACGCGCTCACGGCGGGCCACGACCCCGCGACCCTGCGCCGCCAGACGGTCGAGCTCGCGACGCTGTTCCTCGCCGTCGGCCTCGACCCCGAGGTGTGCACGGTGTTCGTGCAGAGCGAGGTCCACGAGCACGCCGAGCTGGCGTGGCTCATGGAGTGCACCGCCGCGTTCGGCGAGTTGCGGCGCATGACGCAGTTCAAGGACAAGTCGGCCAAGGCCGAGTTCGTGTCCGCCGGGTTGTTCACCTATCCCGCGCTGATGGCGGCCGACATCCTCCTGTACGACACGGAGGAGGTTCCCGTCGGCGACGACCAGCGCCAGCACGTCGAGCTGACCCGCGACCTCGCCGAGCGGTTCAACAGCCGCTACGGCCCGACCTTCACCGTGCCGCGGGCGGTTGTCCGCCCCGCCGGTGCCCGCGTCATGGACCTCCAGGAGCCGGCGCGGAAGATGTCGAAGTCGGAGTCCTCGCCGGCGGGGACGATCTCCGTGCTCGAGGACCTCACCTCGGTCGCGAGGAAGATCAAGCGGGCCGTGACCGACACCGAGACCGAGGTCCGTTACGACCCGGTGACCAAGCCGGGTGTGTCGAACCTGCTGTCGATCCTCGGCGCGTGCATCGGCGAGGCTCCCGAGGACCTGGCGGCGCGGTACTCGCAGTACGGACCGCTCAAGGCCGACACCGCCGACGCCGTCGTCGCGCTGCTCGAGCCGATCCAGCAGCGCTACCGGGCACTGGCCGCGGATCCCGGAACGGTCGCGGCGATCCTCGATCGCGGTGCGGCCAAGGCCCAGTCGATCGCGGCGGTCACGCTCGAGCGGGCCAAGCGCAACATCGGGCTGGTGATCCGCGGCGAGGCCTGATCGGCTCAGTCGTCGTCGGCCTCCTTCAGCGCGGTGGCGATCGCGGGATCGACCGTCCATGTGTCCGGCGGCCGATGATGCTCACGGGCCCATGCCTCGGTGAGTGGGTCGCTGCCCGCCATACCGAGCAGGTCGCCGCCGAGGTCGGGGTGCAGCAGGTACAGGCCGACTCGGCGGGTGAACCCGCGTCCGTACGTCCAGAGCTTGGCCGTGTCGCGCCCGGCGACCATGCCGCACAACGTCGCGATCACCCGGCCGTAGACGCCAAGGCCCGACTCGATCTTGCCGATGTCGTGGAGCAGCGCGGCCGCGAGGACCGGCCGGGTGGCGTCGGCGCCGAGCGCCCGCTCGACCTCCCGCGCCACACCGACCGCGTGGCGGCGGTCGGCGGGCCGCATGCGCCGCCACAGGTCGACTTCGGCCGGTAGGAGCTGGGCTCGGGCCCACGCGTCGTCTGCTGGCCGCGGTCCGCGGGGCAACAGCGAGCCGAAGAACCGCTTGACGAGGTGCGCCGTCACGCGTGGTTGATGCAGTAGCGGGTCGCCGGCATTGCTTCCAGCCGGGCCTCCGCGATCTCCTCGCCGCACGTCTCGCACTTGCCGTAGGTGCCGGCGTCGATCTTCGACAGCGCCCGTTGCACCTCATTGAGCTGCTCGGTGAGCGAGGCCACGATCAGCCGGCTCTCGCCCTGCTCCGCGGCCACCTGGCCGGAGTCGGCGAAGTTCTCGTCGAAGCTGAGCGTCTTGTCGCCGGGCGCGCCGAGCTCGTCGAGCTGCCGCTGCAGCGAGTCCCGCTCGGCTTCGAGCTGGGCGCGCAGGTTTTCGATCGTGCTCGGATGGACCACACCGGAAGGTTACTGGACCGCGCCAACCCTGGCGCCCGGAGGTTTCGCGGTGCGACGGGGCCGGCCACGCCCCGCGCGGGGATGCGCGGCGTCGTAGGTCGCGAAGAGCCGCTCGGTGCTCACCTTCGTGTAGATCTGCGTCGTCGAGATCGACACGTGGCCGAGCAGCTCCTGCACCGCCCGGATGTCGGCGCCGTGGTCGAGCAGGTGGGTGGCGCACGAGTGGCGCAGCACATGGGGGCTGAGCTTCGCGCCGAGCCCCACCCGTTCACCCCGCTTCTTCAGGACGAGCCAGGCTCCGGCGCGGGTGAGCCGGCCACCGCGCGTGTTGAGGAACACCGCCTCGGCGTCGCCTCGCCTCGCCCACTGAACGGGCTCGAGCGCCGGCCGGCCCTCGTCGAGCCAAGCCGCTAGTGCCAATCGGGCGCAACGCCCGAGGGGCACGATGCGCTCCTTGGCTCCCTTGCCGAACGCGCGGAGCAGCGCGCCGTCGAGATCGACATCGCCGGACGAGAGTCCAACCAGCTCGGAGATGCGCAGGCCCGTGCCGTAGAGCACTTCGAGCACGGCCCGGTCGCGCAGGTCGACCGGCTCGCGTCCCGAGACGCTGTCGATCAGCGTCGTCACCTCGTCCTCGGTGAGCGCCTTCGGCAGGCTCGCCGGGACCCGCGGCGTCTCCACGGTGGCGCCCGCGTCGAGGGTCACGACTCCCTCCTGCGCGAGGAACCGATGCAGCGAACGGACCGCCACCGTGGCCCGCTTCACCGATGCCGGTGCCTTGCCCTCTGCATGCAGCGCGGCGACGAACGCGACGACATCGGGCTCACCGGCGTGTGCGAGCGTGGTGCCCCGCCGGTCGAGATGAGCCAGGTACCGGCCGAGGTCTCGGCGGTACGCGTCGACGGTGCTGCGCGACCGACCGCGCTCGACGGTCAGCCACGTGAGGAACTCGTCGACCTCGATCGCGCTCACGGCACTGACGACGGGGGCGACGAGAGCCGCTCGCGCGCGAGCAGCAGCCCGATGATGGTCTTCGCGTCGACGATCTCGCCCGTTTCGACCAGGGCGGGCACCATCTCGAGTGGCACGTGCTCGATCGACATGGACTGCTCCTCGATGCCGTGGCGCGCCATCGCGGTCGGGTGCAGCCCGCGGGCAAGGAACACGAAGGAGTGCTCGTCGCTGAATCCGGGTGAGTTGTAGAACTCGGCGAGCAGGTCCAGGTGATCGGCGACCACGCCGGCTTCCTCGGCCAGCTCACGGGCCGCGGTGTGGGCTGGTTCCTCCCCCGCCACGTCACGCTTGCCCGCCGGGATCTCCAGCAGGTGCCGGTCGATGGCGGCGCGGTACTGGCGCACGAGGATGACGGTGCCGTCGTCACGCAGCGGGACGACCGAAACTGCGCCGGGATGGTGCACCAGGTCGCGCTCGAACTCGGAGCCGTCGGGCGCGACGAAGGTGCCGACAGTCGTGGTTATGACGTGCCCGCGATGGACCTCGCGTTCGCCGCGCTTGGCGAACTCGGCCACCCGTCAGCCCGGCGTGCCGACCGGCTCGGCCACCTCGTCGGTGAGGAACAGGTGGGGGTTGCGGCCCTCGGCTCGGGCGAGCGCAGCACCGATGAAGGCTCGGAACAGCGGTGCCGGCCGGTCCGGGCGGCTCTTGAACTCCGGATGGGCCTGCGTGCCGACCCAGAACGGATGGCCGTCGAGCTCGACGAACTCGACGAGCCGGCCGTCGGGCGACACCCCCGAGGCCCGCAGTCCTGCCGATTCGAACTTCGCGCGGTACTTGTTGTTGAACTCGTAGCGGTGCCGGTGGCGCTCGGACACGACCCGTTCGCCGTACGCCGACGCCACCAGCGAGCCAGGGGTGAGCTCGGCGAAGTACGCGCCGAGGCGCATTGTGCCGCCCTTCGTGGTGACGTCGCGCTGGCTCTCCAGCAGGTCGATCACCGGGTGCGGGGTTTGCGGGTCGAACTCGCTCGTGTTCGCGCCGGCGAGCCCGCACACGTTGCGGGCGAAATCGATCGTCATCACGTGCATGCCGAGGCAGAGCCCGAGGCACGGGATGCCGTTCTCGCGGGCGTAGCCGGCGGCGGCGATCTTGCCCTCGCCGCCCCGCTCACCGAAACCGCCGGGGATGACGATGCCGTCGAGGTCGCGGAGGCGCCCGGCAGCGAGCAACCCCTCCACGTCCTCCGCGGAGATCCAGTCGATCTCGACATTGACACCGTGGTGGAACCCGCCGTGCTTGAGCGCCTCGACCACCGACAGGTACGCGTCCTGCAAGCTGACGTACTTGCCGATGAGGCCGATGCGCACCGGTTTGACGGCGGCTTCGACCCGCTCGACGAGCGCTTCCCACCCGGTGAGGTCGGGGGACAGGTCGGGCAGCCCGAGGTGCTGGCACACGACGGTGTCGAGCCCCTCCTCGTGCAGGATCAGCGGGATCTCGTAGATGTTCCGCGCGTCGGCGGCGTTGACGACCGCCTCGACCGGCACGTCGCAGAGGTTCGAGATCTTGCGCTTCAAGCCGTCGGAGATCGGGCGGTCGCTGCGGCAGACGATCGCGTCGGGCTGGATACCCCGTGCCCGCAGTTCGGTGACCGAGTGCTGGGTCGGCTTCGTCTTCTGCTCGCCGGACGGCCCGATGAACGGCACGAGCGTGACGTGCACGTAGCAGACGTTCTCCCGGCCGACGTCGAGGCGGAACTGGCGGATTGCCTCGAGGAACGGGAGGATCTCGATGTCGCCGACCGTCCCGCCGATCTCGGTGATCACCACGTCCACCTCGTCGGCGACGAGACGGTTGATGCGACGCTTGATCTCGTCGGTTATGTGCGGGATGACCTGCACGGTCTTGCCCAGGTAGTCGCCCCGCCGCTCGGCGGCGAGCACGGTCGAGTAGATCGAGCCGGTGGTCGCGTTCGAATCGCGGGTCAAGCGCTCGTCGACGAAGCGCTCGTAGTGGCCGAGGTCGAGGTCGGTCTCGCCGCCGTCGTCGGTGACGAACACCTCGCCGTGCTCGAACGGGTTCATCGTGCCCGGGTCGACGTTGATGTACGGGTCGAGCTTCTGCATCGTCACCCGCAGGCCTCGGGTCTTGAGGAGGCGACCGAGGGACGAGGCGGTGATGCCCTTGCCCAGCGAAGAAGCGACCCCACCCGTTACGAAGACGTGTTTCGTCACGGGATCACAGGCTATCGCGGGGGTTCGCAGGCGCCGGGGATGGATCCTCAGCGGGCGCGGCGCGCGGCCGCGAGCAGCTCGCCTGCGTGCTCGCGTGCGGTCGCCGAGCGGGGTGAGCCCGACAGCATCCTCGCCAGCTCCACCACCCGCGTCTCGTCGTCGAGGATCGTGGCCGTCGCAGTGGTGCCGGCACGGCCCGTGGTCTTCGTGACCGCGACCTGCGTGTCAGCGTGAGCGGCGACCTGCGGCAGGTGGGTGACGACGAGCACCTGCCGTTCGCGCGCGAGGGCAGCCAGGGCACGGCCGACCGCGAGCGCGGCCTGACCGCCGATGCCGGCGTCGACCTCGTCGAACACGAGGGTCGGCGGCCCGCTGTCGTCGCGACCGTCGAGCAGCACGAGCCGCAGCGCGAGCATCGCCCGCGCCAGCTCGCCCCCCGACGCGACCTTGCTCAACGGCAGCAGCGGCGCGCCCGGGTTCGCAGCCAGCAGGAAAGTCACGTCGTCACCGGGGTCGTCGTCGCCGACCTCGACAGCGACCCGCGCCTTGGCCATCGCCAGTTCCGCGAGCTCGCGCTCGACGGCCGCGGCGAGCTTCGGCGCGGCCGCCCGCCGTGCGCCGCCGACCACCGCAGCCTGCGCTGCGGCTCGCTCCAAGGCAGCCATGCGCTCGCGGTCGAGCGCGGCGGCTCGTGCCTCGAAGCTCTCGAGATCCGCGAGGCGCGTGCGGGCCTCGGCGAGGAAGCCGATCACGTCCGCGAGCGTGTCGCCGTACTTGCGGCGCAGGTCGCGGAGCTGCTGGCGTCGCGCCCGGATCGCGTCGAGCCGCGCCGGGTCGTCCTCGATCCGCTCGGCCGCGTGCCGCAGCTCGGCGGCGGCGTCGGCAAGCTCGGCCGCGGCGGCCCGCAAGGACGACTCGACCTGCTCGAACGGGCGGCGGCCCGCGATCGCGGCGACGGCCAACCCGAGGGTGTCGAGCGCGCCGCCGTCGTCGTGGATCGCGGCGAGCGCGGTCGCGGCAGCGTCGCGGTGCGCGACTGCGTCGGCAAGCTGGTCCTCCTCGGCGGCGAGGCGTTCGTCCTCGTCGGGGACGTCGAGCGCGGCACGGTCGAGCTCGTCGACCTGGAAGCGCAGCAGGTCGATCTCCCGCGCCCGCGCCCGTTCGTCTCCGCCGAGCTGGTCGAGCGCAGCGTCGAAGCGGGCGACCTCGGCGCGAGCCGCGGTAAGCGGCGACAGATCGATCCCGGCGACGCGGTCGAGCGCGGCCCGCTGGGCGGGCGAGCCGAGCAGCGACTGGTGCGCGTGCTGGCCGTGGAGGTCGACGAGCCGGTCACCCCACTCCTTGAGCGCGGACACCGGTGCGAGGCGCCCGTCGACGTACGCGCGCGAGCGGCCGTCGGCGGGCACGACCCGGGTCAGCACCACCTCGTCGTCGCCGAGCACGAAGCGGCCTTCGACCGTGGCCTCCGGGAACCCCGGTCGCACCAGCATGGCGTCGGCCCGCCCGCCGACGAGCAGCTCGATGGCCTCGACCAGCATCGTCTTGCCCGCGCCGGTCTCGCCGGTCAGCGCGGTCAGCCCGGGCGAGAACACGAGCCGCAGCTCGTCGATCACCCCGAGGCCGCGGACCGCGAGCTCGAGCAGCATCAGCGGTCGTTGAGGCGGAACTTCGCCTTCAAGACGCGGTGGAAGTCGCGAGGCTCGAAGGTCACCAGCCGGGCCCGCTGCGCGGCGCCCGTGCACACGACGCCGTCGCCTTCGTGCAGCTCACCGAGGTTGCGGCCGTCGACCGACAGCGTCGCGGTGCGCGGCCCGCACACCTCGAGACGCAAGCGGGTGCGTGCGCTGAACACCATCGCCCGGTCGAAGAGCTGGTGCGGCGAGACCGGCGTGAGCACGAGGGCATGGAGGTCGGGCGCCAGGATCGGGCCGCGGGCTGAAAGCGAGTAAGCGGTGGAACCGGTCGGCGTGGCGACGATCAGCCCGTCGGCCGCGTACGTCGTCCAGAAGTCGTCGTCGATCGCCACCGAGAGCCGGACCGTGTGGCCCATCGGCGTCTTCTCCAGCACCGCCTCGTTCAACGCGAGCGCGGTGGTGCCGGTGGACTCCATGCGGACCTCGAGCAGCATCCGCTCCTCGATCTGGTAGTCACCGCCGAGGAAGCGTTCGAGCGCGCTCGTCATGTCGACCGGCTCCACCTGGGCGAGGTAGCCGAGCTGGCCGACGTTCACGCCGAGGACCGGGGTGCCCGCGGCAGCGACGAGATCGACGGTGCGCAGCATCGTGCCGTCGCCTCCGAGGCTCACCGCCAGGTCGAGGCCGTCGCCGACGTCGTCGTCGCCGTCGCCGGAGCCGACACCGCTGATACCGGCCGCGACCGCGTCGGCTTTCGGGATGCGCACCTCGTGACCGTGCTCGAGCAGCCAGCGTGTGGCCGTCCGCGCCAACTCGTGCGCCTGGAGGCGCTCGGTGTGGACGACGAGCCCGACGACCGGCATCAGGGCTTCCTCGCGTGGACGAAGTACTCGACGTTGCCGTGCGCGCCGCGGAGGGGCGACTCCATCGTCCCCATGATGTCCGCTCCGAGGGCGGCGAGCGCGCCGGTCACCTCGTCGAGCGTACGGGCCCGGATCGAGTCGTCGCGGATGACGCCTCGGGCCTTCGCCGCCTCGCGCCGGCTCGCCTCGAACTGCGGCTTCACCAGCAGCACGAGGTCTGCACCCGGTGCCGCGCACGCCAGCAGCGCCGCCGCCACCGTGCGCAGCGAGATGAAGGAAAGGTCGGCGACCACGACGTCGACGGCACCGCCGATCGACGCCATGTCGAGGTTGCGCACGTTGGTGCGGTCGCGCCGTTCGACGCGCTCGTCGCGTGTGAGCCGCTCGTGGAGCTGCCCGTGCCCGACGTCGACCGCGATCACCTGCCGGGCGCCGCGCTGGAGCAGGCAGTCGGTGAACCCGCCGGTCGACGCCCCCGCGTCGAGCGCGCGCCGCCCGGTGACGTCGATGCCGAAGTGCTCGAGTGCGGCGTCGAGCTTGTCACCACCGCGGCTCACGAACCGAGGTTCGCCGCCGCGCAGCTCGACGGGCTCGCCGGGCGCGACGAGCCGGGCCGGCTTGGTCGTGGGCGCGCCCGCGACGGTGACCTGTCCGGCCGCGATCAGCGCGGCCGCCTGCGAGCGGCTCGCCACCAGTCCGCGGCGGACCAGCTCGCTGTCGAGTCGCCGCCGCGCGGCCGTGACCGCTCCTCAGCCCGTGGACTTCTTGGCCGTGCCGGAGGTCCGCTTGCCGGCGGCCGCCTTCTTCGTGGTCCGCTTCCGAGCGGGTGACTTCTTGGCCGGCGCCTTCTTGGCGGTCTTCTTCGTGGTCTTCGTCGCGCCACGGGCCCGCTGCACCGCGCTGGGGAGCTGCTTGCGAAGGTCGTCGATCTGCGACTGGAGCCGGTTCACGACGTCGCGGGTGACCACCTCCGCCTGCGCAAGCTGGCTCCGGATCTCGCCTCGGATCGTCTCCAGCAGCCGCTCGCTGTTCTTCCTGCTCCGCTCGACGAGGTCGTTGATGATGGTCTGGGCCTGCTCGGCCTGCACCTCCCCGGCGCGGACGAAGTCGCGGACGATCTCCTCGGCCCGCTGCTGGGTCATCTGGGTGAACTGGATGCCAGCATCGAGGTACCGCTTCAGCAGCTGATTCTGCGCCATCGGCGGAGCCTACCTCTGGCTTCCCACCCGACGGCCCGTTCCGAGTCCTAGCCTGCCCGTTCCATGCTGCCGCTCCGCGACCGCAACCCGACGTCACGGGCGCCCGTCGTGACAGTTCTGCTGATCGCGGTCAACGTCGCGGTGTTCATCATCATCCAGAAGGGCGGCACGCTCGGCCCGCAGGCGGACACGCGCCTGACCTACGAGCACGCCGCGATCCCGTGCGAGTTGACCCAGGGTCACCCACTCACGACCCGCGAGCTCGCCACCGAGCAGTGCGATGCGGGCGCGGGTGGCCGTGAGCTGTTCCCGGACAAGAGCGTCGTGCTGTCGGTGCTCGTGTCGATGTTCCTGCACGGCGGCTGGTTGCACCTCGGCGGGAACATGCTGTTCCTCTGGATTTTCGGCAACAACGTCGAGGACAAGCTCGGGTGGTTCAACTACCTCGTCGTGTACCTGGTCGGCGGGGCTGTCGCGTTCGGCGCGCAGGTGTTGCTCGACCCGAACAGCGTGATCCCGGTGATCGGCGCATCGGGTGCGATCGCCACGGTGATGGGCGCGTACCTGGTGTGGTTCCCGAGCGCACGCGTGCTCACGCTGCTGTTCTTCTTCTTCATCTTCTTCGCCGAACTGCCTGCGTGGCTGTTGCTGCTCATCTGGTTCGGCACGCAGTTCCTCACCAGCCCCGACAGCGGCGTCGCGTGGATGGCTCATGTCGGCGGGTTCGCGTTCGGGGTGCTGCTCGCCGCGCTCGTGCGCAACACCGAGTGGTGGCGACGGCGCACGCGGCCGACGTACTACGGGTTCAGCTGATCCTCGACGAGGGCGGCGAGGTCGGAGGCAACCACGTCGGGGGCCGGGTCCGCGAGGGGCGCGGCCTCCGCGCTGGTGACGCCGGTGAGCACGAGCGCGAACCGGTACTCGAGGGCGCGGGCGAGGTGGCCGTCGGTGTCGGGCCGGTCGCCCACCACGATCCCGGCGGCGCCGAGCCGGGCCCGCACCGCGCGCACCATCGCCGGGTACGGCTTGCCGGCCACCACCGCATCGGCCCCGGACGCGCGCTCGATGCCGGCGAGGATCGAGCCCGCACCGGGGATCGGCCCGTGCGGGGTCGGGTAGGTCGCGTCGTCGTTCGTGGCCACGAGCCGCGCGCCGGCGCGCACCGCCGCCGTGGCGCGCCGCATCCGCTCGTAGTCGAAGTCGCGGTGGAACCCGACGAGCACGACGTCGACCGCGCCGATCTCGGGCTCGTCGCGATCGTTCGCGACCGGTACCGCGCCGCGCTCGACCACCGCCTCCCACGCGCCGGGGCCACCGCAGACGAGCACGCGCTCACCCGGCTGCACCAACGACGCTGCCGCGTGCGCGGACGACAGCACCGCGCCGCGCGCGTCGATGCCGTGCGCCGCGAGCTTGTCTTCGACCGCGGCGACGGGCAGGTACGAGTTGTTCGTCACGAACAGCAGCGCGTCACCGCGCGCGTGCAGCCGCTCGATCGCGGCTGGCGCGCCGGGGATCGGCTCGTCGGCGAGCCAGATCACCCCGTCGAGGTCGATCACCCAGTTCAAAGGTGTTCAGCCTCCCATGCCATGATCGGGTGGTGCCCCAGTTCGCGCCGTTCCCGGGCATCCGCTACGTCTTCGACGACCTGGGGCTCGTCACCGCGCCGCCCTACGACGTGATCGACGACGACGAGCGACGCGCGCTCGTCGCCCGCCACCCGCACAACATCGTGCGCGTCGACCTCCCCCGAGGCAACGACCCGTACACGACGGCGGCCGCGATGTTGCAAGACTGGCTCGACACCGGCGTGCTCGCGCCCGACGAGCCGTCGCTGTACCTGTACCGGATGACGTTCCGAACGTCCACCGGCGAGGTCCGCCACACGCTCGGCGTCATCGGTGCGCTCGGCCTCGAGTCGCCCGGCACCGGCGACGTGCTCCCCCACGAGCACACCACGCCGAAGGCGAAGAGTGACCGGCTCGACCTGCTCCGGGCAACGGCCATGAACCTGTCGCCGGTGTGGGGCCTGTCGCTCGCGACGGGGCTGTCGAAGCATCTCGACCCCGCGGTCGCCGAACCGCTCGGTTCGTGGACCGACGACGACGCCGTGGGCCACGAGCTGTGGCGGCTCGGGGACCTTGCTGCGATCGAGGCGATCACCGATGCGGTGTCGTCCGCGCCGATCGTGATCGCGGACGGCCATCACCGCTACGAGACCTGTCTGGCATTCGCCGGTGAGCGCCCCGACCTTGCCGGCCGGGGCGCCACGATGTGCTTCGTCGTCGAGCTGGTGGAGGATCAGCTGACCGTGCAGCCGATCCACCGCCTCGTCCACGGCGTCGACAGCGGTGCGCTGACCAGCGCGCTGGCGACGGAGTTCGCGCTCGACGCCGGCGACGCGGGCAGCGCCTCGCCGGTGATCGCACCGGCACTCGTCACCGCCGACGGCACCCGCTCGCTGCGCCGTCTCGACACGAGCGACACGATCGACTCGGTGGTGCTCGACCGGGCGCTCGGCCGGCTCGACGGCTGCACCGTCACCTACCAGCACGGCGCCGACCGCGCCACCCGTGCCGTCGAGCGAGGCGACGCGGTGGCGGCGGTGCTGCTGCGGGCGCCGACCGTCGAGCAGATCGCCGCGACCGCGCACGCGCGCGCCAAGATGCCGCCGAAGTCGACGTTCTTCTGGCCCAAGCCCCGCACCGGGACGGTGCTGCGCTCGCTGCGCTAGATCTCCCAGGTCGCGCCCGACCGCAGCAGGGCCGCGAGGTCGCCCGGGCCCTTCTGCTCAACCGCGGCCGCGAGCTGTTGCGACGCCGCCTCGGCGTACTCGGGACGCTCGACGGCGCGGAACACCCCGATCGGCGTGGGCTCGAACGGGCCTCGGGCGAGGCGCGACAGCATGAACGCGAGGCTCGGGTCGGGACGGGTCTCGTCGTGGACCAGCACCGCCTCTTCACCCACCTCGGCGACCAACGCGATCCTTGGGTTGCCCTGGTTGTCAACGGTGATGCACTTCTCGAGGTCCGCCCCGAACCTGATCGGCTGCCCGTGCTGCAACGGGATCAGCATGTCGGCGCGGTTCTCCTTGCCGGTGATCGCTTCGAACGCGCCGTCGTTGAACACGTTGCAGTTCTGGTAGATCTCCACGAACGCGGCGCCCTTGTGGTCGTGGGCGCGGCGGAACGTGTCGATCATGTGCTGGCGGTCCATGTCGTGGGTGCGCGCCACGAACGATGCCTCCGCGCCCAGCGCGACCGACAGCGGGTTGAACGGCTGGTCCAGGGAGCCGAACGGCGTCGACTTCGTGACTTTGCCGATCTCCGACGTGGGCGAGTACTGCCCCTTCGTCAACCCGTAGATCTGGTTGTTGAACAGCAGGATCTTGATGTTGATGTTGCGGCGAAGCGCGTGGATCAGGTGGTTGCCGCCGATCGACAACGCGTCGCCGTCGCCGCTGATCACCCACACGTCGAGGTCGGGCCGGGCCATGGCCAGCCCGGTCGCGATCGCCGGCGCCCGGCCGTGGATGCTGTGCATCCCGTAGGTGTTCATGTAGTACGGGAAGCGGGCCGCGCAGCCGATGCCCGAGATGAACACCGTGTCCTCCCGGCGCACCCCGAGCTCGGGCATCAGCAGCTGGAGCGCGGCCAGGATCGAGTAGTCACCGCACCCGGGACACCAGCGGACCTCCTGGTCGCTCATCCAGTCCTTGCGGGTGGTGGTCGGTACTTCGGTGGTGCTCATCGGTCGTCGACTCCCAATGCATCGAGGATGGCGTGCTCGAGCTCGCCGGCGGTGAACGGTGTGCCCTGGACCTTGCTCACCGGTTGCGCGTCGACGAGGAACTCGGCGCGGATCAGCCGGCAGAGCTGCCCGAGGTTCATCTCCGGTACGAGCACCTTCGGGTGGCGGCGAAGGACCTCGCCGAGGTTCCGCGGGAACGGGTTCAGGTGCCGCAGGTGCACGTGGGCGACCTTGTGGCCGCGGGCCCGTACCCGGTTCATGCCGCCGTCGATCGCGCCCCACGTGGAGCCCCAGCCGACCACGAGCAGATCGGCACCCTCGGCGTCGCCTTCGACTTCGACGTCAGGGATGTCCTTCGCGATGCCCGCGACCTTCGCGGCGCGGAGGCGGACCATGTACTCGTGGTTCTCCGGCTCGTAGCTGATGTTTCCCGACCCGTCCATCTTCTCGATGCCACCGATGCGGTGCGTGAGCCCAGGTGTGCCCGGGACCGCCCATTGCCGCGCCAGCGTCTCGGGATCACGAACGTACGGCCAGAACACCGGATTGCCATCGTCGTCGACGTGGTTCGGTTGGGTGGCGAAGTCGACGTTGAGGCTCGGCAGCGACTCGATGGCCGGAAGCCGCCACGGCTCCGAGCCGTTCGCGAGATAACCGTCGGACAGCAGGATCACCGGCGTGCGGTACTTGAGCGCGATGCGGGTCGCCTCGATCACCGTGAAGAAGCAATCCGACGGGCTCCTCGCGGCGACGATCGGCAGCGGGGACTCCGCGTGCCGCCCGTACATCGCCATCAGGAGGTCGGCTGCCTCGGTCTTCGTCGGCAGCCCGGTGGATGGGCCGCCGCGCTGGATGTCGATGATGACGAGCGGCAGCTCGAGGCTCACCGCGAGGCCCATGGTCTCGGCCTTCAACGCCATGCCCGGACCGCTCGTGGTGGTGAAGCCGAGGTGCCCGCCGAACGACGCGCCGAGCGCGGCCCCGATGCCGGCGATCTCGTCCTCGGCCTGCAGGGTCCGCACCCCGAAGTTCTTGTGCTTGGACAGCTCGTGGAGGATGTCCGACGCGGGTGTGATCGGATAGCTCCCGAGGAACACCGGCAGGTTCGCGAGCTGCCCTGCGGCGACGATGCCCCACGCGAGCGCGGTGTTGCCCGTGATGTTCGTGTACGTACCCGGCTCGAGGCGGGCGGGCTTCACGTTGTACGGGTGGTCGAACAGCTCGGCGGTCTCGCCGAACGAGTGCCCGGCCTTGAACGCGGCCGTGTTCGCGTCGGCGACCTGCGGGGTCTTTCCGAACCGCTCCTGGATCCACGCCAGCGTCGGCTCGACGGGCCGGGTGTACATCCACGACACGAGCCCGAGCGCGAAGAAGTTCTTCGACCGGTCGGCGTCGCGAGGTTTGACCCCGAGGGGCGTGACCGCCTCCTTGGTGAGCGAGGTCATCGGGATCTTGTAGACGGTGTAGCCCTTGAGGCTGCCGTCCTCGAGCGGGTTGGCCGTGTAGCCGGCCTTGGTCAGGTTGCGCTCGTCGAACGTGTCGACGTTGACGATGATCGTGCCGCCCGGTTCCAGGCGGTGCAGCTCGCTGCGCAACGCCGCCGGGTTCATCGCGACCAGCACGTTCGGTGCGTCACCGGGCGTCGTGATGTCGTGGTCGGAGATGTGGATCTGGAACGCCGACACCCCGGCCAGCGTGCCGGCTGGCGCCCGGATCTCGGCCGGGAACTCCGGCAGCGTGGCCAGGTCGTTGCCGAGCATGGCGCTCACGGACGTGAACCGATCGCCCGTCAACTGCATCCCGTCGCCCGAATCGCCCGCGAAGCGAATGATCACGCGGTCCAGGTCGACTGCCTGGCGCGTGCGTTCGGCTGTGTCGGACACCGTTGTCCTCCCTCACGCGACACCGTTGTCGCGTGCCGAGAACCTTACCGCCGCTCTGTGCCGGTTCCGGGATGCACCCCCACGCAACGTGCGCATGGAACCGGGTCGACAGTGGGCATTCCATTCGGCGCGCCAACGTGCGACGATGGCGATGACAGACCGGTCACATCGCACCAGTCCTCTCTTCCGAGGAGTCCCAGAAATGACCGATTCGTCCAGCTCCCACGCTGGTTTGGACGACCTTCCGCCGTCCAGCCTCACCGCATCGCACCTCGTCACCGACCATGACGTCGCCGCCCGCATCGCCCGCGGGCACAACCTTCTGCGGCGGGTCGTGGTCGACCGGGCAGGGGTCCGGCGCTTCGTCACCGACCTCACCGAATGGACCAGGCACAACCGCGAGTTGCTCGCCAAGCGGTTCACCGACCCGGCGGTGGCCGGGGCGTACGCCGGGATCGCCGAGCCGCTCGTCGTGCCCGCCGAGGGGACCGACACGCGCGCGCAGATCGACGTGCTGCACCGCCAGCTCCGCCACCAGCTGGAGTGGCTCGAGCACCTGCGGCTCACGATCCCGGAGCGCGAGCAACCCCCGACGCCCCGCGGCGAGCCGCGGCTCACCCGCGCCGGCCGAACCCGGCGCATCCCCGCGGTGCTCGCGACCACCGCGTCGCCGGTCGCGGCGTCGGTGGTCGGCGCGGTGGCGCGCGCGACCGGAATGCTGCCCGTGGTCGTCGAGGACCACCCCGGCGAGGGCCGCTCGCTGGTGCGCGCCGCCGAGCGGACCCTGCCCTCGGACGCCGTCGCCGTCGTCGTGCTCGAGCCGCACGACGAGGGCGACCCGGCGCGGCCGAGCATCGCGTCGCTGCTCGCGCTCGGCTATGCCGCCGGTGCGTTCGGAGCAGAGGACGTGATCGCGGTGTGCGCGCCCGGGCTCGCCCGCGCCGACGAGCTGGCGGACTTCGCGACCGTGTTCATGCAGCCCGGTGACGCGTGGCGGCACCTGCTGTCCGCACTCCTCAGCCAAGCCGGCTTCAGCCCGACCGCGCTCGTGCGCTCGTTGCAGCGTTCCTGAGCCGCCACCACCGGACAGGTTCTCTTGCCAGCTCACTCCAGATCGGCGGCGAGCTCGTCGAGCACGCGGCGGACAGCACGGTGAACCTGGGCTCGCCGCCGCGACGGGATGACCGCGGTGGCGGCCACCTCGGTGCGGCAATGGGTGGCGCCGCCGGCCCGGAAGAACCGGCGACGGACCCGACCGACGACCGTCACCTCCTGGCCAGCCTCGAGCTGGTGACCCCCCGAAGGTGGGTCACTCCACGCGACCGGCACCGTGAGGGCCGGCTCACCGGCGGTCCGGGTCGTCACCTCGTAGCTGACCAGGTGGCCCATCGCGCTGGCCCGTACCTGGGGCGAGCGCGCCAGCGTCCCCTGCAACACGACGATGTTCATCACTGCACTCCCTGCGTCGGAGCGGCCGGTGGGGGGAAGCCACCGCGAGCGTACGCAGGGCGTGTGACACTCAGCCGAGGGCGCGGACCCGGCTGCGCACGTCGGCGAAACCCGGGTCGGCGACCTCGACCCGATTGAACAGCTCGCGGGCGCGAGGGATGTCACCGGCGCGCTCGACGAGGTCGGCCAGCGCGTACAGCAACCGGAGGTGGTGCACGCGGAGGCGCTTCACGGGTTTGCGGCCGGCTTCGAGGAGCCGGATGGCGCGCTCGAGCTGGCCCTGGTCGGCCAGCGCGCCGGCGGCGACGATCCGGCCCTCCGTCACCAGCTCCGCGCTGGGCGAGGCCGCGGCCAGCTCCTGCCACAGCGACGCCACCTCGTCGTAGCGGCGCATCGCCCGGTAGCAGTCGGCCAGCACCGGGTGCTGCTCGGTCGAGCCGGTGAGCGTCCGGAAGGCCTCGAGCTCCTTCGCCGCCGCGCGCCACTGCCCGAGCCGGTACAGGGTCAACCCGTACAGCTCCCGTACGACGGCCGTGCCTGGCGCCCGCTCGGCGAGGGGCTTCAGCAGCTTGCGGGCCTCGGTGAACCGCTCACGGTCGAAGGCTCGGGACGCCTCCCGCAGCCGTTCGGCGAACTTCGGCACCGGCGGCGCCCCCGCGGCCGGCACGGCGAGGTCATCCGCGACCTCTCGTGGCGCGGCGCGGCGAGGCGCGGGTGCGCTGCGCCCGCGGGCGACGGCGCGCCGAGCGCGTGCGCGCACGTTGTCGTGGTCTGCGTCTTCGTCGTCCACCCGTCGCCATTCAGCGGCTGGCAACGGGGCCGGCGGCTGCGCCGCGCCGGGATGCGGCCCAAGAGCGGGTTGCAGGCCCGCCGCGCGTCGGAACGCCGTCGATGCGCCCGACGACTGGTCGTCGCGCACGCGACCCGCACCGCGGCGGGCGACGTTGCCCCAGGTCTTCGGCCCCGCCCGCTCGTCCCGTTGCTCGCGCCGCTGCCGTCGTCCCCGCTGATCAGCCCCGCGGCGGCCGCCGGGCTGGGCGCCCTTGCCAGCTCCTCGCGCGCCTGCGCCCGGTGTCCCGGTGCGCTTCCCGGTGCGCTTCCCGGGCGCGCCGCGGCGAGGAGGTCGGGGCGCGGCCATGGCGGCAGCGTACCGGTCCGCCGCGGAGACCGTGCCGGTCGAACCGGCTCCGAAACGAGAATGGAGCCCCTCCGAGAAGGGGCTCCATTCAGTGAAACCGGCGGCGTCCTACTCTCCCAGGGGATCTCTCCCCAAGTACCATCGGCGCTGGTGGGCTTAACTGCCGTGTTCGGAATGGGAACGGGTGTTTCCCCACCGCCATGGCCACCGAGACCTTGTTGTTCGCACCTACCCAACCAGTCGGTCGAGCCTCCCTGAGAACTCCATGGCGAGCACGAGCAGCGTTGTCGATCCAAGCCCTCGGCCGATTAGTACCGGTCGGCTGAACACATTGCTGTGCGTACACCTCCGGCCTATCAACGTGGTCGTCTACCACGGGCCTTACCTGGTTGACCCAGTGGGAAACCTCATCTTGGAACGAGCTTCGCACTTAGATGCTTTCAGCGCTTATCTCTTCCGCAGGTCGCCAACCAGCCGTGCCCTTGGCAGGACAACTGGCACACGAGAGCTGCGTCCGTCCCGGTCCTCTCGTACTAGGGACAGCCTTCCTCAGGTTTCCTACGGCTGCAGCGGATAGGGACCGAACTGTCTCACGACGTTCTAAACCCAGCTCGCGTACCGCTTTAATGGGCGAACAGCCCAACCCTTGGGACCTGCTTCAGCCCCAGGATGCGATGAGCCGACATCGAGGTGCCAAACCTTCC